>VFQU01000004.1_pt1 | contig 680551 bp, 633 predicted proteins | sample 3512311 | NCBI WGS metagenome assembly VFQU01 (sample SAMN10412377, study PRJNA504923) | tailings metagenome | isolation source: Relicate 3 Philex TSF3 active mining site | place: Philippines: Tuba, Benguet | collected 2017-08-29 | reverse complement strand
GCGGGAATAGCTCAGTTGGTAGAGCGCAACCTTGCCAAGGTTGAGGTCGCGAGTTCGAGCCTCGTTTCCCGCTCCAGCATGACAATGCGCCGCCCGCCCGGGTGGCGAAATCGGTAGACGCAGCGGACTTAAACTCCGCCGGCCCTCATCAGGTCGTACGGGTTCGAGTCCCGTCCCGGGCACCACCCTCGTTCAGCCAACGCCTCGGCCATGGGGCGAGGCGCCTTCCTCGCAGGCGCTGCTGCTCGACGACCACCAAGCACGTCGCTCTGGGGATTACCCCGCGCCGCTGACGCGGTGTTCGACTGGCACACTGCCGGTCGGATGTCAGCGATGTGAAAGGCAGTCGGTGTGAGCGATAGCGTGCAGATCAGCGAGCAAGTGCGGGCCTGGCTTCAGCCCTTGGGCGCTGAGCAGGGCGCTTGTGGTCCTGACCTCGAATACGACAACGCTTTTCTCGCGCTGCAGCAGGCGGCGGCCGGCAAGCCGGAGACGCAGTTTCAGGCCGCCGAGCCGCCGGACTGGCGCAGCGTGCGCCGCGCCGCCGAGGACTTGCTGGGCGTCACGCGGGATCTGCGCATTGCCCTGCTCTGGGCGCGCGCGGCGGTGCAGCTGGAGGGGCTGGCCGGTCTGGTCGATGGCCTGGCGCTGAGCGTTGGGCTGTTGCGCGAGTTTGGCGATGAACTCCATCCGCGCCCCGACGACGGCGACGACTATGCGCGCATGAACGCGCTGGCGCTGCTGGCCGACCCGGCCGGCCTGCTCGGTGATCTGCGCCAAGCCGTGGTGGCGCAGGTGCGGGGCGTCGGTAGCCTGCGCTTGCGCGATTTCGAACTGGTCCACAACCCGGCCTTGGCCGCGGAAGACGAGACGGTGCACGGCGCCGAGGCCGTGCGGCGCATGCTGGCCGACGCCATCGAACAGGGCGCCGAGGTGCGCGGCCAGCTGGCCGACGCGCAGGCCTTGCTGCGTGAACTCGGCGAATGGCTTGACGCCCACCCGGGCAGCGATGCGCCCCCCGACCTCAAGCCGGCTCGTCAACTGTTGTACGCGCTGCAGCAGCAATTGCCGGCGCAAAGCGAAGCGCCGAACGCGGCCTCCGGCGAGACCGGCGGTCACGACAACCCGGTCGGGGAACGCGCCGTGGCTGGCTTCAGCGGTGGTGTCGCCTCGCGGTCCGATGCGATTCGCGCGATCGATGCGGTCTGTGCTTACCTCGAGCGCGCCGAGCCGTCCAACCCAGCGCAGTTGCTGCTGCGCCGCGCGCAGCGCTTGATCGACTGCAATTTCCTCGAGCTGGTCAAGGAGTTGGCCCCCGGCTCGTTGTCCGATGTGGCCCGCATCATGGGCGTCGACCCCGATCAGGTCGGCGGCCCCACATCCGCTGGATGACGCTCGGGCCCTGAACCAGCACACAATGGCGTGGCAACGCCTGATCAGATCCACCACGAATCCTCTCAACGGAGCCTTGCATGGGAAGCAGTCAGAAATTCATCGCGCGCAACCGCGCGCCGCGGGTGCAGATCGAGTACGACGTCGAGCTTTATGGCGCCGAGAAGAAGGTCCAGCTGCCCTTTGTGATGGGCGTGCTGTCCGACCTGTCGGGCAAGCCGGTCGAGCCTCTGGCGCCAGTCGCCGATCGCAAATTTCTCGAGATCGATGTCGACAACTTCGACTCGCGCATGAAATCGATGAAGCCGCGCGTCGCCTTCCAGGTGCCCAACACCCTGACTGGTGAGGGCAGCATGAACGTCGAGCTGAGCTTCGACAGCATGGACGACTTCTCGCCGGCGGCGATCGCGCGCAAGGTCGAGCCCTTGGCCAAGCTGCTCGAAGCCCGTCAGCAACTCGCCAACCTGGTCACCTACATGGACGGCAAGGGCGGTGCCGAGGAACTGGTGGGCAAGCTGCTGAACGACCCGGCGCTGCTGCAGTCGCTGGCGGCCAACGCCAAACCCACTGAGTAAGCGCGAGCGGAAGGAAGAGCATGGCAGAAGCACAAAGCAGTTCGGCCCTGGCCTCGGTCAGCCTGGAGGGCAGCGATCTGGCCTCCTTGTTGAACAAGGAGTTCAAGCCCAAGACCGAGGAAGCCAAGTCGGCCGTCGAGGCGGCGGTGCAGACCCTGGCCCAGCAGGCCCTGGGTCAGACCAAGCTGATCGGCAGCGACGTCGTCAAGTCCATCGAGGCGATGATCGCGGCGATCGATCGCAAGCTCAGCGAGCAGATCAACGAGATCCTGCACCACGACGATTTTCAGAAGCTCGAAGGCGCCTGGCGCGGTCTGCATTACCTGGTGAACAACACCGAGACCGACGAAATGCTGAAGATCCGTGTCATGAACGTCTCTAAGCTGGAGCTGGGCAAGACGCTGAAGCGCTACAAGGGCACGAACTGGGACCAGAGCCCGCTGTTCAAGAAGCTTTACGAAGAGGAATACGGCCAGTTCGGCGGCGAACCCTTCGGCTGCCTGGTCGGCGACTACCACTTTGACCAGAGTGCGCCCGACGTCGAACTGCTCGGCGAGATGGCAAAGATCTCCGCGGCATCGCACGCCCCCTTCATCACCGGCGCCTCGCCGACCGTGATGCAGATGGACAGCTGGCAGGAACTGGCCAACCCGCGCGACCTGACGAAGATCTTCACGACGCCCGAGTACGCCGCCTGGCGCTCGCTGCGCGACAGCGAGGACAGCAAGTACATCGGCTTGGCAATGCCCCGCTTCCTCGCCCGCATTCCCTACGGCGCGAAGACCAACCCGGTCGAGGAGTTCGACTTCGAGGAAGACACCGGCGCCGCCGATCACAGCAAGTACACCTGGGCCAACGCCGCCTACGCGATGGCGCGCAACATCAACCGCTCGTTCAAGGAGTACGGTTGGTGCTCGCGCATCCGTGGCATCGAGTCGGGTGGGGCGGTCGAGGGCCTGCCCACGCACAGCTTCCCGACCGATGACGGCGGCGTGGACATGAAGTGCCCCACGGAGATCGCGATCTCCGACCGCCGCGAGGCCGAGCTGGCGAAGAACGGCTTCATGCCCTTGGTGCACCGCAAGAACAGCGACTTCGCCGCTTTCATCGGCGCGCAGTCGATGCACAAGCCGGCCGAGTACGACGACCCGGATGCCACCGCCAACGCCAACCTGGCGGCGCGCCTGCCCTATCTGTTCGCCACCTGCCGCTTCGCGCACTACCTGAAGTGCATCGTGCGCGACAAGATCGGCAGCTTCAAGGAGCGCAACGAGGTCGAGCGCTGGCTGCAGGACTGGATCATGAATTACGTCGACGGCGATCCGGCGCACTCCAGCGAGGACACCAAGGCGCGCCGGCCGCTGGCCGCCGCCGAGGTCGTGGTTTCCGAGGACCCTGCGAACCCCGGTTACTACCAGTCGAAGTTCTTCCTGCGCCCGCATTACCAGCTCGAGGGCCTGACGGTGTCGTTGCGCCTGGTTTCCAAGCTGCCGTCGGCGAAGGCCGCTTGAGCACGAGATTCTGTTGAAGAGGATCGCGCCGCCGCTGCGGCGGCGCGCACCCCGCGGGGTGGTGGAAGCAGCGTTTACGCCCCCCGGGGCAAGGAAGGAGAGCCAACATGGCCGTGGACATGTTTATCAAGATCGGTGACATCAAGGGCGAGTCCAAGGATGCGACGCACAAGGACTCGGTCGATGTGCTGGCCTGGAGCTGGGGTCTGAGCCAGAGTGGCACCGCCCATCAAGGTTCTGGCGCCGGAGCCGGTAAGGTCAATGTGCAGGACCTGTCGCTGACCAAATGGGTCGACTCCTCGTCGACTGCGCTGATCCTCGCCGCCTGCAAGGGCACGCATATTCCGAAGGCGACGCTGACCGTGCGCAAGGCCGGCGACACGCCGCTGGAGTACATCAAGATCACCATGGAGACGGTGCTTGTCAGTTCCGTGCAGACGGGGGGCAGCGGTGGTGAGGACAGGCTGACCGAGAACGTGGTGCTGAACTTTGCCAAGTTCAAGGTGGAGTACACGACCCAGGCCGAGAAGGGTGGCAAGGGCACGACCTCGACCGCCGCCTGGGACATCCCGGCGAACAAGCCGGTCGGCTGATCGCTGCACACGATGGGGTGGCGCGGACCATTGCCCCGGTCCGCGCCGCGTTTTCTTGAATGTCTTGCTGACGCGGAGCGCCCATGGCCCAGGCCGACATGTTTCTCAAGCTGGAGAGCAAACGCGCCGGAGCGGTGAAGGGCGAGGCCACCGCGACCGGCCATGCCGGCGAGATCGAGGTGCGTGCCTGGTCCTGGGGCATGCAGTCGGCCAGCGGCATCGGCGGCAAGTCGCTGACGGCGATGAGCTCGCTGTCCGAGTTGCGGATCACCAAGCGGGTTGACAGCGCGTCGACCGCGCTGATGAGCGTGATGCGCACGAATGACGAGATCAAGAAGGCCACCCTGACGGTGCGCAAGGCCGGTGGCATCGAGGCCCTGGATTTCTTCAGCCTGTCGATCGAGAACGGGCGAATCACCGAGATCGACGTCGGCACCGAGACGCCCGACAGCCCGTTGCTCGTCGAACACCTGTCGATCGCCTTCGAGCGCATCGAGATCACCCACACGCCGCAGGCGGCTGCCGGCGGCAAGACCGGCCGCAGCACCTTCGAGGCACGCGTCACCACGGCCTGAACCATGAGCCAAGTCACCCTGGCCGAATCGCTGCTGCGCGACGGCGAACCCGAAGCCGCGCTGAAGGCGCTGCAGGACGAGATCCGCGCTCGCCCGGCCGACGCCCGCTTACGCATCTACCTGTTCCAGCTGCTCTGCGTGCTGGGCCGCTGGGAGCGCGCGCTGCAGCAGTTGCAGGTCGTCGGCGAGCTCGACGCCGCGGCCCTGCCCATGGTGCAGGCCTACCGCGAGGCCATCCTCTGCGAGGGCCTGCGCGAGGCCGTGTTCGCCGGCCGCAAGGTGCCGCTGCTGTTCGGCGAGCCCGAGGAATGGCTGGCCCTGCTCGTCGAGGCCTTGTTGAAGGAAGGCGGTGGCGCGCTGGACGACGCGCGCCGGCTGCGCGAGCGCGCCTACGAGCTGGCGCCGACCACGGCAGGCAGTGCCGACGGCCAGGCCTTCGAATGGATTGCCGACGCCGACATGCGCATCGGCCCGCTGCTCGAGGCCTTGATCAATGGTCGCTACTACTGGGTGCCGTTCTCGCGTTTGGCGCAGATCCGCCTGGAGGAGCCGGCCGATCTGCGCGATCGCGTCTGGATGCCGGCGCAGCTGCAGTTCAGCAACGGCGGCGAGGTCGCGGCCCTGCTGCCGACGCGCTACCCGGGCAGTGCCACCGCCGGGCCTGCGTTGCAGCTGGCCAGGGCGACGGAGTGGCTGGAGCGGGGCGAGGGCCAGTACATCGGCTTGGGCCAGCGCATGCTGACCACCGATGCCGGCGACCTGCCGCTGATGGACCTGCGCGAGATCACGTTGCAGAGCTCATGAACGCGATCCGCCCCGCGGATCGCGGCCGTGCCAGCCTGCTCGACCGCCTGCTGGACCACGAGCCCGAGACCCAGGTCGAGGCGCCCCGTGCACCGACCCGCGCCGAGTTGCGCCAAGCGGTGCTGCGCGATCTGGACTGGCTGTTCAACGCCACCCGCGCCGGCTTCGAGCGCACCGGCAACGCCTGGCCGCAGGTGCGCCATTCGGTGCTGAACTTCGGCCTGCCGACCTTCTCCGGCCAGACCCTGTCCTCGGTCGACCCGCAGACCATGGCCGCCCAGGTGCGCGAGGCCATCCTCGACTTCGAACCGCGCATCACGCCGGCGACGCTGCAGGTCGTCGCGCTGGCCGAAAGCCAGCACCTGGAGCGCCACAACCTGATCAGCTTCCGCATCAGCGGTGAGCTGGAATCGCTGCAGATGCAGCTGCTGCTGCGCACTGACATCGACCTGGAGACGGGGCGGGTCATCGTGCGGGAACTGGGGCGCTGAAGCCCGAGGACGATGGACGCCCGCCTGCTACGTGCCTACAACCAGGAGCTCCAGCACCTGCGCGAGATGGGTGCCGAGTTCGCCGAACAGTTCCCGAAGATCGCCGGCCGCCTGGGCATGAAGGGCGGTGAGCCGAGCGATCCCTATGTGGAGCGGCTGCTCGAAGGCGTGGCCTTCCTCACCGCCCGCGTGCAGCTCAAGCTGGACGCCGAGTTCCCGCGCTTCACCCAGCACCTGCTGGACGTGCTCTACCCCGGCTATCTCGCACCGACGCCCTCGATGCTGCTGGCTCGCGTGCAGCCGCTGATGGCCGACCCAGCGCTGGCGCAAGGCGTCTGCCTGCCGCGTGGCAGCCAGTTGCTCGGCGCCCCGACCGGCCATGCCGGCACGCGGCCTTGCTTCCGGACCTCGGCGCCACTCTGGCTGTGGCCGCTGCAACTCGGCGACAGCAGCTATTTCAGCCACGCCGGCAGCCTGCCGGCGGGACTGCCGTCGACCTGGCGCAAGTACGGCGGTGGCCTGCGCCTGCGCCTGCAATGCGTCGGCGACAACGACTTTCGCAAGCTGGCGCTGCAAGACCTGCGGCTGTTCTGCGGCGGTGCCGACGAGCAGGCCTTCAAGCTGCATGCGCTGCTCGGTGGCCAGGTCAGCGGCGGCTTCGTGCAGGCCGGTGGCCAGGCGGTGGCGCTGGATGCGCCCTTCACCCGTCATGTCGGCTTCGAGCGCGACGAGGCCCTGCTCCCGGCGGTGCGTCGCGGCTTCGACGGTTATCGCCTGCTGCAGGAGTACTTCGCGTTCCCGCAGCGCTTTCTCGGCATCGATCTGCCCGGCCTGGGCGAGGCGCTGCGCCGCCTGCCGGCCGGCACGCGCGAAGCGGAAATCGTGCTGCTCTTCGAGCGCGGCGACCCCAGCCTGCTCGGCGCGCTCGATGCCCAGGCCCTGCAGCTGCACTGCGTGCCGGCCATCAATCTGGTCGAGCAGCGCTGCGACCGCATCAGCGTGCAGCCGGGCGCGCACGAGTTCCATGCGGTCGTCGACCGCACGCGGCCGATGGACCACGAGATCATCGAGATCCTCGAACTCAGCGGCCATGGCGAGGGCCTGGACAGCGAGCGCCGCTTCACGCCGCTGTACGCGCCGGCGCATCTGCGCCCGCCCGGCCAGAAGGCCTATTACACCCAGCTGCGCGAGGCCAGACTGCCGTCGACCGCGCAGCAGCGCGACGGCCTGCGCTCCAGCGGCAGCGCCTCGGCCTACATCGGTTCCGAGCTCTACCTGAGTCTGGTCGACGCCGACGAGGCGCCTTACCCGGACGGCCTGCAGCAGCTGTCGCTGCGCGCGCTGTGCAGCCATCGCGACCTGCCGCTGATCATGCCCATCGGCCTGCCGGCTGGCGACCTGCAGTTCGACGGCAGTGCGCCGGTCGAGCGCATCAGCATCCTCAAGGGCCCCAGCCGACCGCTTTCGGCGCTGCGCGAGGGCCGCGTCGCCTGGCGCTTCATCAACCAGCTGTCGCTCAACCACCTTTCGCTGCTGGACAGCGGGCCGGAGGAGGGCGCGGCGGCGCTGCGCGACCTGCTGCGTCTCTATGTGCAGGAGGCCGACAGCGCGCAGCTGCGCCAGATCGAGGGCCTGCGCTCGGTGCGCACCCGCGCCGTGACGCGCCGGCTGCCCCTGCCAGGACCGATCGCCTTCGGCCGCGGCCTGCAGATCGAGCTGGCCGTCGACGAGCTGGCCTTCCAGGGGAGCTCGGCCTACCTGCTCGGCTGCGTGCTGGAGCGTTTCTTCGCCCGCCATGTGTCGATCAACGGCTTCACCGAGACCCGCCTGCAGTCGCTGCAGGGTCAGTTGCTGCTCGCCGGCGAACCGCGGCTCGGCGAAAGGGTCTTGGCGTGAAGCGCGATGAACTGCTCGCCGCAGTGGCCGAGCGCCCCTGGGCGCATGGCTTCCTGGCCCTGCTGCGCCGGCTCAACGCGCAACACCCGGCGCTGCCCCGCCTGGGCCAGGCGAGGCGCCCGGCCGATGAGCCGATCCGCCTCGGCCAGGCCGCCGAGCTGAGCTTTGCACCGGCCGAGCTGCACGGCGTGGCCTCCGGTCGCGGCAGCCGCCCGCCGCGGCTGGACGTGCGCTTCTTCGGCCTGTTCGGCCCCAACGGTCCGCTGCCCCTGCACCTGACCGAGCATGCGCGCCAGCGTCGCCAGCAGGGCGACGAGGCCTTCTCGCGCTTTGCCGATCTGTTCCATCACCGATTGCTGCTGCTGTTCTGGCGCGCCTGGGCGCAGGCCCAGCCCACCGTGTCGCTGGACCGTCCCGACGACCCCTTCGGCGCGCAGCTGGGCAGCCTGATCGGTGTGGGTGTGTCCAGCCTGCGCGGCCGCGACGCCGCGCCCGACGAGGCGCGGCTGTTCGCCGCCGGCCTGATCAGCCGCCAGGCGCGCAACGCCGAGGGCCTGGAGACGCTATTGGCGCTGCAGCTCGGCCGCCCTGTGCGCGTCGAATGCTTTGCCGGCAGCTGGATGGCGCTGGACGCGCGCGAGCGCAGCCGGCTCGGTGGCCGAGGCGCCGGTCGCATGGCCGCCGCCAGCCGGCTGGGCCAGGGCGCGGTGCTGGGCGCCACGGTCTGGGACCGTCAGCACCATATCGCGCTGCATGTCGGCCCGCTGGACGCCGCCGGCTTTGCCGAGCTGCTGCCCGACGGCAGCCGCCTGCCCGAACTGGTCGCCTTGCTGCGCTTTTACGGCGGCGATGAATGGGGCTGCCAGCTGACCCTGCATCTGGACGAGCAGGCCGCCGCGCCGGCCCGGCTGGGCCGTCAGGGCCGGCTCGGCTGGTCCAGCTGGCTGGGCCGCCCCAGGCAGCGCAGCGTGCGTCTGTCCGAACACAGTCTGGCCCGTGCGGGCCGCCCATCCTCTCCCTCAAGCAGGAGCAATCCCCATGGCTGAGATCAACCGAGTCGCCGTGTTCGGCAAGCTGAACGCGCCCAGCTACAAGGCGGTCGAAGGTGCGACCGTGATGTGCAAGCTGCGCGGCAATCCCTTCGTCGAGCTGGAGCACTGGATCGCCCAGCTGCTGCAGGCCGACGCCAGCGACTGGCAGCGCATCGTCGCCCACTTCGGCCTGGACGCCGCGGTGCTGGCCAAGGACGTGACGAATGCGCTGGACCGCCTGCCGCGCGGCGCGACCAGCATCTCCGACATCTCCGAGCACATCACCAATGCGGTGACGCAGGGCTGGTTGTATGGATCGCTGATGTTCGGCGACCGCGTGGTGCGCAGCGGCTATGTGCTGCTCGGCATGCTGAAGACCAGCTATCTGCGCAACGCCTTGCTGGCGATCAGCAAGGAGTTCGCGAAGGTCAAGCCGGACGCGCTGTCCGACGACTTCGGCGCGGCGACCGCCGGCTCGGCGGAGGACGGCCTGACCGCCAACGACGGCAGCGGCGACGCCGCGCCCGGTGAGGCCAGCGGCGCGATCGCGCCGGCGGCGATGGGCAAGCAGGAGGCCCTGAAGCGCTTCACCACCGACCTCACCGAGCAGGCGCGCAGCGGCAAGATGGACCCCATCGTCGGCCGCGACGACGAGATCCGCCAGGTCGTCGACATCCTGATGCGGCGCCGCCAGAACAACCCCATCCTGGTCGGCGAGGCCGGCGTCGGCAAGACCGCGGTGGTCGAGGGCTTTGCGCAGCGCATCGCCCGCGGCGATGTGCCGCCGCAGCTGAAGGACGTGCGCCTGCTAGCGCTCGACGTCGGCCTGCTGCAGGCCGGTGCCAGCATGAAGGGCGAGTTCGAGCAGCGCCTGCGCTCGGTGATCGAGGAGGTGCAGGCCAGCACCCAGCCCATCATCCTCTTCGTCGACGAGACGCATACCCTGGTCGGCGCCGGCGGCGCCGCCGGCACCGGCGACGCGGCGAATCTGCTCAAGCCCGCCTTGGCGCGCGGCACCCTGCGCACGGTCGGCGCGACCACCTGGGCCGAGTACAAGAAGCACATCGAGAAGGACCCGGCGCTGACCCGGCGCTTCCAGAACGTGCAGGTCGACGAGCCCGACGAGAAGAAGGCCGTGCTGATGATGCGCGGCGTCGCCAGCACGATGGAGAAGCACCACCGCGTGCAGATCCTCGACGAGGCACTGGAGGCCGCGGTCAAGCTCAGCCATCGCTACATCCCGGCGCGCCAGCTGCCGGACAAATCGGTCAGCCTCCTGGATACCGCCTGCGCCCGCGTTGCGGTGAGCCTGCACGCGGTGCCGGCCGAGGTCGACGATTGCCGCAAGCGCATCGAGGCCCTGGAGGTCGAGCAGGGCATCGTCGGCCGCGAGGCGGCGATCGGTCTGGCCACCGCCGACCGCGGTGCCGAGGTCGAAGCCCAGCTGGCCGCGGCGCGTGCGCAGCTGGTCGAGCTGGAGGCGCGCTGGCAGGGCGAGAAGGTCCTGGTCGACGAGCTGCTGGCGCTGCGCGCCCAGCTGCGCGAGGGCAGCCAGCCGGTCGAGGGTACGGGCAGCAAGTTGGAGGCGGATGCGGCCAGCGAGACGCCGGCGCCAACGGTGGATCGCGACGCCTTGATGGCGCGCCTGCAGACCGTGCAGACCGAGCTCGCCGCGCTGCAGGGCGAGGCGCCGATGATCCTGCCCATCGTCGATTACCAGGCGGTCGCGGCGGTGGTCGCCGACTGGACTGGCATCCCGGTCGGCCGCATGGCGCGCAACGAGATCGACACCGTGCTGCGCCTGCCGACCCTGCTGGGTCAGCGCGTGATCGGCCAGGACCATGCGATGGAGATGATCGCCAAGCGCATCCAGACCGCGCGGGCCGGGCTCGACAACCCGAGCAAGCCGATAGGGGTGTTCATGCTCGCCGGCACCTCGGGCGTCGGCAAGACCGAGACCGCGTTGGCCCTGGCCGAGGCGCTCTACGGTGGCGAGCAGAACCTCATCACCATCAATATGAGCGAGTACCAGGAGGCGCACACGGTCTCGACGCTGAAGGGCGCGCCCCCCGGCTATGTCGGCTACGGCGAGGGCGGCGTGCTCACCGAGGCGGTGCGCCGCAAGCCCTACAGCGTGGTGCTGCTCGACGAGGTCGAGAAGGCCCACCCGGACGTGCACGAGATCTTCTTCCAGGTCTTCGACAAGGGCTTCATGGAGGACGGCGAGGGCCGCTTCATCGACTTCAAGAACACCATCATCCTGCTGACGACCAATGCCGGCACCGAGATGATCGCCAAGCTCTGCGCCGACCCCGAGCTGATGCCCGACCCCGAGGGCATGGCCAAGGCGCTGCGCGAGCCGCTCTTGAAGGTGTTCCCGCCGGCGCTGCTCGGGCGCATCGTCAGCATTCCCTATTACCCGCTGTCCGACGAGATGCTCGGCCGCATCGTCAGCCTGCAGCTGAACCGGGTGAAGAAGCGCGTCGAGGCTCGTTACAAGATCCCGTTCAACTACGGCGACGAGGTCGTCAAACTGGTGGTCTCGCGCTGCACCGAAAGCGAATCCGGCGGCCGCATGATCGACGCCATCCTGACCAACACCATGCTGCCCGACATCAGCCGCGAGTTCCTCAACCGCCTGATGCGCGGCGACGCCATCAAGGGCGTCACCGTCGGCGTGGCCGAGCAACAGTTCAGCTACCAGTTCGACTGACTGGAGGGCAACCCGCTTTGGCAGACGCAAGCACTGAACTCAGCCTGGAGCAGGCGCTCAGCCTGGTCGTCGAACTGCAGCAGGAGCGGCGCATGGAGGCCGCGGTGCAGCTCTGCCAGCGCATCCTCGAGGCCGTGCCCGGCCACCCGGACGCCCTGCATCTGCTCGGTCTGGCGCTGCATCGAGTCGGGCTGGCCGAGGAGGCGGTGGCGCGCATCGAGCAGGCCATCGCCGCACAGCCCGACTTTCCCGACTTTCACAACAACCTCGGCAACATCTACGCGCTGGCCGGCCAGGTGCCCGAGGCCACGGCCGCCTACGAACGCGCGATCCAGCTTCGCCCCGACTGTGCCGACTGGCACAACAACCTGGGTGTGCTTTACAAGGCCGACGGTCGCTTCGAGGAGGCCATGGCCGCGTACGAGCGCGCGCTGGCCCTGGATGCCCAGCACACCCGGGCGGTCAACAACATCGGCCTGCTGTACGCGGCCCAAGGCGAGCTGGAACGCGCGGTGCGTTACTACATCAAGGCCCTGGAGCTGATGCCGGGCAACCAGGATGCGCGGCATCTGCTCGGCATGACCTGGTACGCGATGAAGAAGTACGGCGAGGCCGCCGAGGTGTTCCGCCAATGGTTGGAAAAGGTGCCGGATCATCCGGTGGCTCGCCATATGTATGCGGCCCTCTCCGGCAAGGGCGTGCCGGAGCGCGCACCGGATCATTACGTCGAGCACACCTTCGACCGCTTTGCGCAGAGCTTTGAGCGCACGCTGACCGAGCGCCTGGAGTACCGCGCGCCAGAACTGTGCGCCCAGGTGGTCGGCGAATGCCTGGCTGAGCACCGCGGCGGGCTGCGGGTGCTGGACGCCGGTTGCGGTACCGGGCTGTGCGGTCCGCTGCTCAAGCCCTGGGCCGGCGTGCTCGCCGGCGTCGACCTGTCCCGCGGCATGCTGGACCTGGCGCAGACCAAGGGCGTCTACACCGACCTCTACAAGGCCGAGCTGACCGAGTTCCTGCGTGCCAGCCCCGGCCATTGGCAGCTCATCGTGTCGGCCGACACCCTGTGCTATTTCGGCTCGCTGCGTGCCTTTGCGCAGGCGGCGCACGATGCGCTGGAGCCTGGCGGCTGGCTGGTCTTCAGCGTCGAGGCGCTGGAGGGCGAGGAGGATCGTGCCGAGATCCAGCCCAGCGGCCGCTACGCGCACAGCCCCGGCCATCTGCGGGCCGCCTTTGCCGACGCGAACTTGCGCCTGCCCATCCTGCGGGGCGAGACGCTGCGCACCGAGGGTGGCCACCCGGTCGCCGGTTGGCTGGTCGCTGCGCAGCGTCCCGCCGAGCCGGGGATTGCCGTGGCCAAGGGCCTGGGCGACCATCACCCGATCGCCCCGGAGTCGCCATGAGCACCGCTGCCTCACCCTTCAAACTGAAGACGCCCCTGGCCCCCGAGGCATTGCAGTTCCTGGGCCTGTCGGCCAGCGAGGAGATGTCGCGGCTGTTTGAGTTCCAGGTCCGCGCCGTCGGCGACCCGAGCAAGCCGGTCGAACTGCGCAAGCTGCTGGCCAAGCCGGTCACCGCCTCGCTGATGCTGGACGATGGCAGCTACCGTCACTTCAACGGCCTGGTTGCCGCCTGCGGCCTCGACGGTGCGCAGGGCAAGCTGCCGATCTACCGGCTGAGCCTTCGCCCATGGCTGTGGCTGCTGACGCGGCGCGCCGATACGCGCATCTTCCAGAACATGGACCTGCAGGCCATCCTGAAGAAGGTCTTCGAGCCCTATGGTGGCGAGGTCGCCTACGAGCAGCTCAGCGGCCTGCCCACCTACGACTACTGCGTCCAGTACCGCGAGACCGACTTCAACTTCGTCAGCCGCATGATGGAGGCCGAAGGGCTGTACTACTTCTTCCGCCACGAGGAAGGCAAGCACACCCTGGTGATCGCGAGCAAGAAGTCGGTGCATGTCCCTTGCCCGGGCCAGGCGACGCTGAAGTTCCGCGACAGCGCTGCCGGCAATCTCGGCCTGGATGGCGTGATCGACGAATGGCGCACCCAGGTCGAGCTGCAGCCGGGCAAGCTGGCGTTGACCGACTACCACTTCGAGACGCCGAGCACCTCCCTGCTGGTGAACACGCAGTCCTCGGTCAGCGGCATCCCGTCGATGCTGGAGATCTACGACCAGCCCGGCGAGTACCACCAGAAGGCCGACGGTGACCGCTACGCCAAGCTGCGCATGGAGGAGATCGAGTCGCGCCAGCCGCGTGTGCACGGCCACAGCCTGTCGCGCTGTCTGGCCGTCGGCCACCTGTTCACGCTGGACGAGCACCCGCTGGCCAGCGAGAACGCCAAGCACCTGCTGCTGGCCACGCAGATCGAGGCGCAGTACGGCGGCTACGAATCCGGCCAGGGCCAGCTGCTGTTCGACTGCCGCTTTGTCGCCATGCCGGCCGACACGCAGTTCCGCGCCCAGCGCATCAGCCCCAAGCCCAGCGTCGCCGGGCCGCAGACGGCGATGGTCGTCGGCCCCAGCGGCGAGGAGATCTACACCGACCAATACGGCCGCGTGAAGGTCCAGTTCCACTGGGACCGCGAAGGCAAGAAGGACGAGCACAGCTCCTGCTGGCTGCGCGTGGCCAGCGGCATGGCCGGCAAGGGCTTCGGCATGATCGCGGTGCCGCGCATCGGTCAGGAGGTCGTCGTCGGCTTCATCGAGGGCGACCCCGACCAGCCCATCATCCTGGGCAGCGTCTACAACGCCGAGCAGATCACCCCCTATGCCTTGCCAGAGCGCAAGACCCTGTCGACCTGGCGCAGCCAGAGCAGCACCGGCAACGCACGCGACAAGTTCAACGAGATTGCACTGGAGGACCAGAGCGGCAGCGAGTACATCCGCCTGCATGCACAGAAGGATCTCGTCGAGATCGTCCGCAACGACGCGCACCTGCAGGTCGGCAACGACCAGTTCCGCACCGTGGGCAAGAACCTCACCGAGGAGATCGGCGACAGCGCCGCGCTGACCATTGCCAAGCACCTCAACCAGACGGTTGGCGAGGAGATGCACCTGACGGTGGGCAAGGAGGTGGCCTGGGCCTTTGGCGAGAAGCTGAACCTCGATGTCGGCCAGGATGTCAACCAGAACGTCGGCGCCTCGCTGTCGCTGGCGGCGGGTACCAATGGCGACCTCAAATTCGGCGTCAACCTGGGGCTGGAGGCTGGCGCCAATCTGCACATCAAGGCGGGCGCCAACCTCACCATCGAGGCCGGCGGCACCCTGACCCTGAAGGGCGCTCTGGTGCACATCGAGGGCAGCGGACCGGTGTCGATCAAGGGCGCCACCGTGCTGGTCAACTCGGGCGGCGCCGGCGCGCCGGGCAGCGGCGCCAAGCCCAAGAAGCCGACGAGACCCAAGGAGCCGCCCAAGGCCAAGCCCCTGGCCGACAAGGTCAAGGCGATCAACGACCAGCTGAAGACCAAGCGCTGAGCCGGCATGGCCGACTTCCGCCTCCCCGGACCGGTCGACGGCAGTCGCCAGCGCGCCATCCTTGATGACGGAACGCTGATGCGCCGTGCCTCGGCGCCGCCGGGCAGCCTGCGCGGCGGCACGGCCACCCAGGCCGATGAGTTCGACCCCTGGGCGCTGCTGCGCCGCGCCGCCTGTGTGAAGGAAGCCGCCGAGCGCGCCCGCGGCCGCGTGCCCGCCGCGGTGCTGCGCGAGACCGGCGAGGCCATCGAGGCCTTGATCGAGGGCCTGCTGCCCGGCCTCTTGATGATGATGGCGGTGCTGGGCGTGAGCGTCGGCATCGGCGGCGCGGCCGGCGCGGCGATCGGCGTGCTGGCCGGCGGTGTCGGTGCGCTGCCGGGGGCGGCGATCGGCGCCAAGGCCGGGGCCAGCGTCGGCATCTGGCTGCTCACCTGGCTGGGCCTGGGCTTTCTGGCGGTCGAGATCGGCCGCGGCCTGGTCGAGCTCGGCGGGCGCTGCCTGGACGCGGTGCGCATCGCCTGGGACGCCCATGGCCAGAGCGACCGTGAGGCGCGCATCGACCGCGCCGCCGACGGCCTGGCCGAGGCCGTGGCCCTGCTGCTCAAGCTGATCCTGATGGCCATCGTGGCCCGGCTGACCATGAGTCAGGCCGGCGCCGCCGGGCGCAGCGCCGCCAGCAGCGTCGACGAGATGGTCGCTGCCTTGCGCCAGAGTCGGCTGGGGGCCGGCTTTGCCGATTGGGTGGCGGCGAACGCGGCGCGGCTGACGCGCAATCCCAAGCTGCAGATGCATCGGCAGGTGCAGGGGACGCAGGCGGTTAGTGATGCGGCGACGCCATCACAGTTGCGCAAGGGCAAGGCGGATGCGCCCGAGCCGGCGCCACCCAAACCGGTGACCAAAGCACCGCAGCGTCAGGACACCCGCAACGCGAAGTACAAGCCCGACGATCATTACAAAGACGACAAAGGCAACTGGAAATGGCCGGACAAGGACAAGCACCCCGACGGCTTCGAGAACGGCATGCGTGAGCGAAAACTGCTTGAGGTCGATCAGCGAATCGACCGGTTCGGGCCGGAGGAAGGCTCGTTCCTTTCCCCGGAAGGTACGCCTTTCGAACAGCGCGCCTTGCCGCCCAGTAGTGCGGATGAGGCATATCACGTCTATCAGGTGAAGAAGCCACTCCCTGTCGATTCGGGTAAGGTCGTGACGGCCTTTGATCAGCCTGGTGGAGGTACGCAGTTCAAGATTCGCTGGCAGGAGTTGGCGGACGAGCACAACCTCGCCAAGGTTACCGACATCACCAGATACAAAGGAGCAGACGGCAACGGTGGTATCTCATGGTTGGTCGATAACGGCTACCTGCAACGAATGACGCCCGTTGGCGGCCTAGGGCCATGAACTCCTTGAACATTCCAAAGCAGGCGCAAATTGCTGGACTTTTGTCGGGCTACCTGATGGGCATCGATGGGTGGCGGGCGAAGTACTTGGGTTCAGGTGTGCGTACCGCCGATGTTCCGTTTTCCGCGGTGTTCACCGTGAAACCGGCTGAAGTCGTCGAGCACGTCATGCAGCATGGCTGGGATCGGCGCTACGTGAAGACGTTTGATGAGTTGCCTTCTTCATCGCCCGAAGACGACGCGAACGTGTTTGGGTTTGTCGGACAGGCCCAGGACGGTGGCTGGGAGGTCATGCTTCCCTTGGATCAGGAACGCCACTCGGATCGCTTCCGAACCCTGCGTTTTGATAGCCAGTTGTCCATGGTGCGCTGGGTGGTCGACCAACTCATGGACGCTCAACGAGCACGTTATGGCTGAGACGGCGTCAGCTTGCTGCACACATCACAGCGTGCTGGCCTAGCTTGTAACAGCACGCAAGTTTCCTGCTGGTCGGTTGCCTTCCCAGTGGCCGGGCCGTTGCCTATCGTTCATCGCGGGCGGGCTTCCGTGGATGCTGAGCATCTCGGCGATCTGCCCGCTTCGATCCTCCCCGCCCGAGCGCGGCCGGCGCTTACCGCGTCCTTGGCGCGAACGGTCAATGAGGGTTTGCTCAGCTCGCCCTTGGGATGAGCGTAGATGGCGTTGTGGATGGTCTCGTGCGAGACGCGCATGGCGGGCTCGTCGGCCCAAAAGGCGCGCAGTGTGCGGGCGATTTGCAGGAGCGACCAGCACCAGCCGAGCAAGTGACTGAGGTGAGTGTCTATAGAACACGGGGCGATTCATCTCGTACCAGGCGCCCGGGGCTGAGCCGGTGCATTCGGATCGACTGCTCCGGGTCGGCGACCGGAGGCTTGACTCCCACATCCGCTGATCCAACAGTTGCGGCTCGGATCCTTGCTGGTGCTGAGAATGGAGCCGCCGCCGGGGCAATGCTTCAATCGCAATGGACTCGCCGTCAACCCAGATGCCAGTCTGCGCTGGCAGATTGCCGAGAGCCCCCATGGAACCGAAACTGACCGGCCCTTTATGAACCTGATCATCAACGACCATGCCGAGTTGATCGCTGCCAGCTGGAGCGGGGTTCAGTACCGCGTCAATCTCGGGACCGGGGCATTGACCGTGATTGGGCTGGATCGGTGATGGCGACGTGCTCGGGTAAGACGGGCGGCACGGACGACGAACTGTCGCGCGTCCCCGTCGACGCACAGTTCGCGGCGTTGCTCGCCGGCCATCACGCAGGTCGCGATGGCTGGAGCGAAGCGAATCTCGGCCCAGCAGCGCTAGAGGCATCGACACCCTTCGCTTCGGTGTTCAGCGTCACGCCGGCTGAACTCGTCGCCCACGTACAAGCCCATGGTTGGGACCGCCGACTCATCAAGCCCTTGACCGAGGCCACGCCGACCGCGCGGCCCAACCATGCCGATCTGCTGGCCTTTGCCGGCCAGACGGCCGACGGCGTGTGGCGCTGCCTGCTGCCGCTGGACCCGGAGCGCCATACCGAGCCTTACGCGACGCGGGACTTCGCCAGCGAGGCGCAGATGGTTGAATGGCTGGTGGCGGAGCTGTTCAAGCTGCAGCGCCGCTTCTTCCCCAGCTGATGCCACGCCGCGAGATGCTGGACATCGCCGCTGGGGATCGCCGCCGCGGGGGTGGCTGACCGCGCAGCCGATGCCCGCCATCTGGAGCCTTGGTGTTGGTCTTTCCGGAGCCGCGGATCCTGGTGGTCGACGTAGAGTGCTTCCGCAATGTCCGTCGCCTTCACGCCCCTGCTGCATTGGCCCGAACTGGCCGCCCGCCTGGCCGAGCGCCGCACCGCCTTCGTCGATGCGGCGCGCGAACAGGCGCGGCGCCGCGGCCTGGGCGATGCGCTGCAGCAGGCCCGCTACCTGAACCTCTGCTGCGCCTTCGGCCCCGGCTTCGAGGAGCGGCCCGAGCACGAATGGGCGCTGGCGCTGTTGCTCGACGAGCGACTGGCGCCCGCGGTGCGTCTGCATCAGCTCATGGTGCGCGCGCCCGGCGAGCTGCAGCGCGCCGGCCAGGCCCAGGCGGCCGAGACCCTAAAGCTCGCCGACCAGGCTTTGCTCGACGCCTTCGAAGCCGAGTCCGGACCCGAGGACGTCCTGCGCCAGGCCTGCGATGTCGAGGCCTTCGAGCTGCGCGTGCGCCACGCCGAGCCCATGCCGCCCTATCGCTGGGCCGGCGAGTCCTGGCAGCGCTCGGCCGGCGCTGGCGAACCGGCGCCGCTGCGCGTCACCGCCAGCGAGCCGGCGCCGCCGCGACTGCACCTGCTCGCACCGGCGGCGGGGCAGGGCGCTGCCCTGCAGCTGCAACTGCGCCAGGCGGTGCATGGGCAATGCCGCCATGGCCTGCACCCGGCCGCGCGCTGGGTCGGCCGCCATGGCATCAGCCAATGGCAGGGGCCGGTCGCCCGCGATCTGAGCTGGGCGCTCGACGGTCCGCGCCCCAGCGGCCTGGCGATCGGCGAGGAGAGTTCGCCCGAGATCAGCATCCTCGAACTACCCAGCTGCGGGCTGCGCGACAGCGGCCTGCCGCTGGGTGCGCAGAAGCTGCAGCTCTGGACCTACCCGGCCCAGCAGCGCCTGTGGAGCCTGCAGCGCCGCTCGCCCCTGCAATGGCGCGATGGCCTGCAGCCGATCGAAGCCCATGGCAGCCGTTTGCGCATCGAGCGCGACGGCGAGCCGGAGCCGTCCGCCGCCGCCCAGCAGCGTTTCGAGCAGGCCCTGCCTGCCGCCTGGGCCGAGGGCATGGCGTCGCTGCAGCAGGCCTGGCAGTGTGCCGTCGAGGCCGGCGTCGCCGAAGCGCGCGCGCTCTGGTTCGACGGCCGGGCCGGCTGCGCCTGGGGCTATGTGCCGGGCGTGCCGGTGCTGCAGGCCGAGCCCCTGTTGCGCCTGGCGGTGCAGGCCGAGCTGCAGTTCGCGCAGCGCCTGGAGCTCGCCGGCGAGCTGGCCCAGGGCGGCGCGCGCGCGCGCCTGCGCCTGCGCTGCGAGGGCCAGCAGCCGCTGGCCATCGCCCAGGAGCTGCTCGGCCGGCGCAGCATGCCGGCGGCGCTGCCGCTGCTCAAGACCAGCTGGCGCTGGCCCTGGCGCCTGGAGTTCGAGCCGATCGCCGGCGCGGGCAGCGCCTTCATCGGCCAGCTCGGTCCGGCCACCGGCGGCCTGGTCGGCGAGGCCGGGTTGCGCCCGCGCAGCGAGGGCAGCGGCTGGTGCTGGTACCTGAAGCTGGAGCTGGAGCCGCTGGCACTGCCGCTGCGCCTGATGGATGCGCTGCTCGGCGACAGCGAGCTGCACCTGGCCCTGCTGCCGGCGCAGACCCTGATTGACTGGAGCAGCGACTGATGGAACGCCTGCTGGTCTTGCGCCTGGAGAGCCGCGGCGTCGCCGCCGAGGCCTCGCTGAACGGCCTGCCGCTGGCGCGCACGCCGCGCGGCGGCGGCTGCCTGCTGCTGCCGGTGCACGAGTACACCCTGTCGGGCGGCAACCGCCTGAGTCTGCAGATCGATCCCGACGCGCCACCGGACACGCCGCGCCTGCTCGACGAGCCGGCGATCGCCCAGGTCCAGCTGCTGTTGCCGCGGGTCGGTCAGCCGGCCAGCCCGGACAGCAGCCGCGGCTTGGGCGAGCTGGCCTGGGGGCAGCCGGCCGGCGAGCCGTTCCGCGTACCGCAGCGCCTCGACAAGGACATCGAGCTGCCGGTCAAGTTCCCGCGCTGGCGCTGGCTGGACGCGCCCCAGCTGCTCGATGTCGATGCGCTGAAGGGCGCGGTCGCGCGCTTCCTGCAGGAGCAGGCGCTGGCCCTGGCACGCGGCGACGCCGAACCCTTCATCCAGGCGGCCCGGCTGCGTTTCGAGGAGCTGGCCCTGGCCTACCAGCGCCCGCTGGATGGCGAGCTGGCGCGCTGGCGCTCGCGGGTGCAGCTGCTCAGCGCCCAGAAGGCGCTGCGCCCGCCGCTGCCCTTGGTTGACGATCTGCGCCTGCGCGCCGTCGCCGACGGTCGGCTGATCGAATGCCGCCACGCCGACGGCGGTGCCGCCCTGCGCTGCGCGCGGCCCGATGGCTCCATCGTCAGCTGGCCGCTGCGCCTGGCCTTCGTCGAGTCGCGCTTATTTGTGCTGCGCTGAGCCTTATCCTTCCGGCGTCATGATCGTTCTCTCGGTTACCCATTACAACGGCGCGCCCGCCGAACGCCTGGAAGCCAGCTTCGACGAGCTCGGTGGCTCCATCGGCCGCGCACCGGAAAACCAGCTGGTGCTGCCGGATCCCGAACGCAGCGTGTCGCGCGTGCATGCCCAGGTGGTGTTTCGCAGCGGCGCCTACGCCATCGTCGACCGCGGCAGCAACCCGGTCAGCGTCAACGGCCGCGCGCTGGGCCATGGCCGCGAGCAGGTGCTCAGCGGTGGCGACACCTTGCAGATCGGCGGCTACACCCTGCAGGTGCGCGCCGGTCAGGCGCCGCGCGCCAGTTCTCCCTTCGACGACCTGTTCGCGCCGCCGACCGCGGCACCGGCGCCGCCGCCACGACCCGCTGCGGCCGGTGCCTGGCAGCCGCCGGCGGCCAGCCCGGCGCCAGCGCCGCCGGCCGGCGGTTTTGCCGGCATCCCGGTCGACTGGGACCCGATGGCGCCGGACACGCCGGACACCAGCCCCCAGGTGCGCCGGCCCGCCGAGGACCCGCTGGCCGGTTTGGCCCGTTCGGCGCCGACCAGTTCGCTGGACGACCTGTTCGGCCTCGGGCCGGCCGCCGCACCCGCGTCGCCTGCCGTCCAGGACCCGCTGGCCCTGCTGAAGCCGGCACCGTCGCCGGGCCTGTCCGATCCCCTGGCCGATCTGCTGGGCCCGTCGCCCGCGGCGGCGGCGCCGCAGGCGGCGCCGGCCGGCGAGCTGCAACAGCCCTGGCCGATTCCGCCACCACGGTCGCCGGCGCCCAGCGGCGCCGTCCCCGCAGCCGCCGGCGCTTCGCCGAGCGGCGCCATCTTCAGCTGGTCCCGACCGGCGCGCGAGGGCAAGGTCGTCACGCTGCCGCCGGGTGCATCGACGGCGCGGGTCGAGATCGACCTGAGCACCGGCGCCGGCCCGGCGGTGCCTGCAGCGCCGGCGCCGGCCAGCCCGCCGACGGGCGGCGAGGCGGCGCTGCGCGAGGCCTTGCTGGCTGGCCTGGGCCTGCCGCCCGGCAGCGCGCTGCCACTCGATGCCGCGACGCTGCACCGCATCGGCCGCCTGTTGCGCGAGGCCACGCAGGGCAGCGTCGAGCTGCTGCAGGCGCGTGCGGCGGTCAAGCGCAGCGTGCGCGCCGAGATGACCGCCATCGTGCCGCGCGGCAACAACCCGCTGAAGTTTTCGCCGAGCAGCGAGACCGCGCTGCTGCACCTGCTCGGTCCCCAGGTACCCGGCTTTCTCGACGCCGAGACGGCAATGCGCGAGGCCTTCGACGATCTGCGCGCCCACGAGCTGGCGGTGATGGCCGGCATGCGCGCCGCGCTCGATGGCGTGCTGCAGCGCTTCGACCCGGCCAAGCTGGAGGCCGGGCTGGAAAAACGCAGCGGCCTGGCGGCGCTGGGCGGCTTGCTGGCCGGCTCGCGCAAGTCGCGGCTGTGGGAGCTGTTCGAGCAGCAGTTCGCGGCGATCCGTCAGGAGGCTGCCGACGACTTCCAGGATTTCTTCGGCCGCGCCTTCCTGCAGGCCTACGAGGCCCAGCTGGACCGTCTGGCCGAGGATCGCGAGCGGGAGGGTGGCAAGCATGTTGGCGCTTGAGGTTGCCCTGCTCTCGGAGACCGGCGGTCGCCGCATCAACGAGGACGCCTGCGGCCATTGGCACTCCGAGCGCCAGCTGTGCTGCGTGCTGGCCGACGGCGCCGGCGGTCACGGCGGGGGAGAGATCGCCGCGCGCAGCACCGTCGAACAGCTCATCCAGCGCTTCGCGGCGGCACCCAGCGACGACGGCGCCGCGCTGACCGAGCTGCTGCTGCAGGCCAATGGCGCGCTGTGCGCGCGCCAGCAGCCGGGCACGCCGACGGCCGACATGCGCTGCACCGTGGTCTGCCTGGTCATCGACTTCGTCGCCCACCGCGCGCACTGGGCCCATGCCGGTGATTCGCGGCTTTACTGGTTCCGCGACGGCAGGCAGTTGCAGCGCACCACCGACCACAGCCTGGTGCAGCAACTGGTCGACGCCGGCATCGTCGCCGCCGACGGCCTGCGCAAGCACCCGCGGCGCAGCGAGCTGCATTCGGCGCTGGGCGGCGATGCCGAGGACTTGACGATCAGCGCCGCGGAAGGGGCCGAGCTGCAGGCCGGCGACGTCTTCCTGCTGTGCACCGACGGTCTCTGGGAACATGTCGACGAGGCGCAGATGCTGGCCGAGCTGGCCGTCGCCGAGCGCCCGCAGGATTGGCTGACGGCGCTGGAGCGCCGCGTGCTGGCCGCCACCGCGGCGCGCAACGGACACGACAACTTCACGGCCTTGACGGTCTGGCTCAGCGCCGCCTGAAGGAGAACACGATGGCCATCCAGACCTGCATGGGCGCGACGATGAAGTGCAGCTTCGGCATGGCACCCAGCACCCTGATGCCGACGCCCAAGACGGTGATGACGAGCAACATGATTGCCGCCAACATCCTCGACAACAAGCCCATCATCAACATCCTGCCCTTCGGCATGTGCCAAAGCCCGGCCAACCCGACGGTGGCGGCGGCGACCGCGGCGGCGATGGGCGTGCTCACCCCCATGCCCTGCGTGCCCAACACCCCGGCGCCCTGGGTGCCGGGAGCGCCCACGGTGATGCTGTGCAACGCGCCGGCCCTGAACAACAGCTCCAAGCTGATGTGCATCTGGGGCGGAGTGATCGAGTTCGTCAACCCCGGGCAGACCACGCACATGATCCCCTGAAGCTCGCTTGAGGGTCTGCCAGCAGCGCCTGGCCGGGGTGGGCCATGTATCGTTGCGCACTCCCGCGACCGCTCCCGCCCCCGCTATGACCTGGCACGACAAAGTGATGTGGACCGAAGGCATGTTCCTTCAGCCCCAGCACTACCAGCAGCAAGACCGCGCGACGGCGCACCAGCTTGACGCCCGGCTGCGCTGCTTGCTGGCCCACGCGGCCGGCTTTGCCGGCCTGCAGCTCGACGAGGCGGCGCTGCTGCAGGGCCAGCTGCAACTGGCGACGGCGCGCGGCGTGCTGCCCGACGGCACCGCCTTCGACCTGCCCGGTCACGACCCGGCGCCGCCGGCCCTGCTGGTGCCCGCCGACGCGCGCGACGAGCTCGTGCTGCTGGCCGTCACCCTGGCCCGGCCCGGCGTGCCGGAGAGCGATGTCGAGGGCGGCGACGCGGCCATGCCGCCGCGCTACCGCGCCACCGAGCTGGATGTCGCCGACACCCATGCGCAAAGCCTGCGCAACGCACCGATCCAGATCGGCCGGCTGAACCTGCGCCTGCTGCTCGCGCGTGACGCCAACGAGGGCGTCTCGGCCCTGGGGCTGGCGCGCATCATCGAGCGCCGTGCCGACGGTCGCGTGCTGCTCGACCCGGGTTACATCCCGCCCATGCTGCATGTCGGCGCGCAGGCCCAGCTGGACAGCTATCTGCGCGAGGTGCTGGGCCTGCTGCACCAGCGCGGCGAGGCGCTGGCCGCCCGCCTGGCGCAACCGGGTCGCGCCGGCGTCGGCGAGATCGCCGACTTCCTTCTGCTGCAGACGGTGAACCGCCACCAGCCCTGGTTCGCCCATGCGCAGCGCCTCGGCCTGCTGCACCCGCAGACCTTTTACGAGCAGGCCATGATGCTGGCCGGCGACCTCGCCACCTTTGGCGAGCGGCGCCGGCCGACGCCGCTGCCGCCCTATGCCCACGACGACCTGGCCAGCTGCTTTCGCGCGTTGATGCTGGAGCTGCGCCAGTCGCTGTCCATGGTGCTGGAGCAGGGCGCCATCCCGATCGAGCTGCAGGACCGCAAGTACGGCGTGCGCGTCGCGCTGATCCCCGACGTGGAGCTGCAAAGAAGCGCCAGCTTCGTGCTCGCCGTCAACGCGCAAATGCCCGGCGAGGCGGTGCGCACGCGCTTCCCCGGCCAGGTCAAGATCGGTCCGGTCGAGCGCATCCGCGATCTGGTCAACCTGCAGCTGCCCGGCGTGCTGCTTACGCCGATGCCGGTGGCGCCATCGCGCATTCCCTATCACGCCGGCTTCAATTACTTCGAGCTGGAGACGCGCGGCTCCGAGCTGTGGAAGCAGCTGGAGAGCTCGGGCGGGCTGGCGATGCACATCGCCGGCGACTTCCCCGGGCTTGAGCTCGAGTTTTGGGCGATTCGCTGATGGCCGCCGCCGATCCCCCGTCCGACCCGTTCTCGGCCTTCGAGGGCGAGCGCACCATCATCAAGCCGGGGGGCGCGCGCGCCGCCGCGCGCTCGCCCGGCACCACGCAGATCGCGCCCGCGGCCGGCACGACCACCACCACGGTCGCCATGGACGCGCTGCCGGCCTTGCCGGCTGTCGCCGGCATGAGCCCGCTGCTGCAGGCTGCCGCGCCCTTGCTGAGCACCGGCGCGCGGCTGCGCACGACGGCCCAGCATGCCAACCCGGCGGCGCTGCGCGACGCGCTGGTCGCAGGCGTCGAACGTTTCGAGGCGCAGTTGCGCGCTGCCGGTCTGCCGCAGGAGCAGGTCGTCGGCGGGCGCTACATCGTCTGCAGCTTCCTCGACGAATGCGCGGCCAGCACGCCCTGGGGCGGCTCGGGTGCCTGGTCGTCGCGCAGTCTGCTGGTGCATTTCCACAACGAGAGCTGGGGCGGCGAGAAGGTCTTCCAGCTGCTTGGTCGCCTGGCCGAGAACCCGGCCCAGCACCGCCCGTTGCTGGAATTGCTGAACGCCGTGCTCGCGCTCGGCTTTGAGGGCCGCTACCGCGTGCAGAACGAGGGCCGCGAGACCCTGCGCCAGCTGCGCGAGCGCCTCACCGGCCTGCTGCGCCAGCAGGCCGGGCCGTTGCAGCCCGAGCTGTCGCCGCAGTGGCAGGGTGTGCCGCCGCCGCCCAGCCGCCTGCGCGACGGTCTGCCGCTGTGGGTGCTGGCCAGCCTCGCCGGCGCCTTGCTGCTGCTGGTCTTCATCGCGCTGCGCCTGGCCCTGCACGCGCAGACCGACGCCAGCTTCCAGGCGCTGCAGAGCCTGCGACCGCAGACCGCCGCCGCCGCGGCGCCGCCGTTGCCGGCGCCGCAGCCGCGCCTGGCCAACTTGCTGGCGCCCGAAATCCAGCAAGGCCGTCTGGTGGTGCAGGACTTCGCCGATCGCTCGGTGGTGACGATCACCGGCGACAGCCTGTTCGCCCCGGGCAGCGCCGAGCTGTCGGCCAGCGCCCAACCGCTGGTGCAACGGGTCGCCGAGGCGCTGGCCCAGCTGCCCGGCGCGGTCGGCATCTACGGACACAGCGACAGCCAGCCGATCCGCTCGCTGCGCTTCCCGTCGAACTGGCATCTGTCGCAGGAGCGGGCGCGCAGCGTCGAGATCCTGCTTGCCGGCAAGGTCGACACGCGGCGCCTGCGCAGCGAGGGCAGGGCGGACAGCGAGCCGATCGCCGACAACGCCACGCCCGCCGGCCGGGCCAAGAACCGTCGCGTCGAAATCGTGCTTGCCGCGGGAGCACCGGCATGAAGCGCCTTTGGAGCTGGCTGCTGCAGCCGGTGGTGATGGGCAGCCTGGGCCTGTTGGCCCTGAGCGCGCTGATCTGGTGGGTCGGTCCCTTGATCGGCATCGGCCCATCACAGCCCCTGGCCGGGCTGTGGACGCGGGTCATCCTGCTGGTCGTTCTCTGGGGCCTGTGGATCGCCCGCCTGGCCTGGCTGGCTTGGCGGCGCAAGCAGTTGCACAAGGCCCTGGTGCAGGGCCTGGGCGCGGATGCGAACGCCGCCGACCACGAGGCCAGGCTGCTGGCCAGCCGGGTCGAAGAGGCGATGGCGCGGCTGCGCAGCGCCAGCAAGCGCTCCTGGCTGGCGCCCGCCTCCTACCTGTACGAGCTGCCCTGGTACATGTTCATCGGCGCACCGGGCTCGGGCAAGACCACCGCGCTGTTGCACGCCGGTCTGCAATTCCTGCTCGATGACGCAGCCGCCGGCAAGCCGGTCGCCGGCGTGGGCGGCACGCGCAACTGCGATTGGTGGTTCACCAGCGAGGCGGTGCTCATCGACACCGCCGGTCGCTACGCCACCCAGGACTCGGAGAGCGCCAGCGACGCCTCGGCCTGGAAGGCCTTCCTCGGCCTGCTGCGCCGCACGCGACCGCGCCAGCCGCTCAACGGCGTGCTGCTCACGCTCAGCGTGCAGGACCTGCTGACGATGAGTGCCGCCGAGCGCCAGGCCCAGGCGGCCAAGCTGCGCGCGCGCCTGGTCGAGTTGCAGACGGAGCTCGGCATGGCGCCGCCGGTCTATCTGCTGCTCACCAAGGCCGACCTGCTCGCCGGCTTCAACGAAAGCTTTGGCGACTGGCCCCAGGCGCAGCGCGACCAGGTCTGGGGCTTCAGCCTGGGCTATCCGCCGCCGGCCGAGTTGCTGCCCGCCGTCGACGCCGCCTGGGCGCAGCTGGAGCAGCGCCTGCTCGACGGCCTGCCGGAGCGCCTGCTGGCCATCCGGCAACCCGAACAGCGCGCCGCCGCCTTCGGCTTCCCGCAGCAGCTGGCGCTGCTGCGGCCGCTGCTGCGCGACAGCCTGGCGACGATCTTCGCCGCCGGTGGCGGGCTGGAGCGCACGCCGCCGCTGCGCGGCGTCTACCTGAGCAGCGGCACCCAGGAGGGCACGCCGATCGACCGCCTGATGGGCCAGCTGGGCCGCGCCTTCGGCCTGGAGCGCGGCGCCGGCGGCCTGCTCGCCGGCGGCCAGGGCAAGAGCTATTTCCTGCTCGGTCTGCTGCGCGACCTGGTCTTTGCCGAGCGCGGCCTGGGCGCCTGGAACGCTGCCGCCGAGCGCCGCCGCGGTTTGCTGCGCGCCGGCGGCATGGCGGCCATCGCGCTGGCCAGCAGCGCGCTGCTGGCCGGCTGGGCGCTGAGCTATCTGCGCAACCAGGGCTATGCGCAGGAGGTCGCGGCGCGCCTGCCGCAGATCCGCCAGCAGCTGGATGCCGTCCCGGCGGCGCCCGCCGGCGACCTCGGCCTGCTGCTGCAGCCCCTGAGCGAGCTGCGCGCCGCAGCGCGGCCCAGCGCCTGGTCGGCCGACGACCCGCCGCTGACGGCCGGGCTGGGTCTGGGCCAGTTCGACAAGCTCGACGCCGGCGCCCGCATCGCCTACCAGCGTGCCTTGCAGACGGCGTTCGCGCCGCGCGTCGCGCAGCGCCTGGAGGACCGCCTGCGCGCCGCCAACCGCGACAACCTGGAGAACGCCTACGAGGCGCTGAAGAGCTATTTGATGCTCTACGAGCCGGCGCATTTCGACGCCGACACGCTGCGCGCCTGGATCGCCGTCGACTGGGATCAGCAGTACGCCGCGCTGGCCCCCGAGCAGCGTGCGCTGCTCGACCGCCAACTCGACGACTGGCTCCGGCTCGGCGCCCCGCCGGCGCTGCGCGCCCAGGACGAGGCACTGGTCGCCGGCGTGCGCGAGATGCTGGCCGCCTTCCCGCTGGAGCACCGCGTCTACAGCCGGCTCAAGCGCAGCAGCCGCGGCCAGGATTTGCCCGACTTCACGGTGGCCGGCGCCGCCGGCCCGCGCGCCGCCCAGGTGCTGGAGCGCGCCAGCGGCAAACCGCTGTCCCAGGGCGTGCCCGGCCTGTTCACCCGCGACGGCTACCGCCGCACCTTCCAGCAGTCGGTGGCCTCGGCGAGCACGCAGCTGGCCGCCGAGGAGGGCTGGGTGCTCGGCCTGCGCCGCGACGCCGCGGGGATGAAGGATCTGGCCCTGGGCAATCAGGTCGCCGAGCGCGTGCGCCGGCTCTACCTGGAGGAGTACATCCAGGTCTGGGACGCGCTGCTGCAGGACGTGCGCGTGCAGCCGCTCGCCGATCTGTCGCGCGCCGTCGAGGTCTCGCGCATCCTGGCTGGCGTCGACTCGCCGCTGGCCGCCTTCGTGCGCCGCGCCGCCGAGGAGACCACGCTGGTGCAGGCTGCGCCGGCCGCCGCGCCGGGGGCACTGGGGGCACTCGGCGCCGCGGCCGAGGCGGCCAAGAAGGCTCGCGACGACGCCGCCCGGCTGGCCGATGCGGCGCCCGCGGCGACTGGCGGGGGTCCACCGGAGCGCATCGTTGACGAGCACTTCGCCGCGCTGCGCCGCGCCGCCGCGGGCAGCGACGAGACGCGCAAGCTGTTCGAGGAACTCAACGCCAACCTGCTGGCCATCGACGCGGCGCAAAAGAGCAAGTCGCCGCCGCCGGCCGGCGCCGGGGGCGAGCGCGTCAAGGCCGCTGCCGGCCAGCAGCCCGAGCCGGTGCGCTCCATGCTCGAAGCGCTGGCCGACGCCGGCGCCAAGAGCAGTCGCGGCGCCGAGCGCGATGTGCTGACCGCCGAGCTGCGCCCGATCACCGAGTTCTGCCAGCGCGCCATCGCCAACCGCTATCCCTTCGCGGCGAGCAGCCGCGCCGACGTGTTGCCCGAGGACTTCGGCCAGCTGTTCGGCGCCGGCGGCCTGCTCGACGACTTCTACCAGCGTCGCCTCGCCGCCCTGGTCGACACCGGGCAACGCGTCTGGACCTACAAGCCGCTGCCCGACGGCACGCGGCCGCCGGCACCGGCGGCCTTGGCCGAGTTCCAGCGCGCGGCGCGCATCCGCGAGGTCTTCTTCCGCGCCGGCGGGCGGCTGCCTGCGCTGCGCCTGGACCTGCGCCTGAGCGGCGCCGACGGCGGGCTCAAGGAGCTGCTCATCGACCATGACGGCCAGGCCATCAAGCTGCAGCCCGGCGGCCCGGCGGCGACCCTGAGCTGGCCGAGCCAGCGCGTGGCCGCCCAGCTGCGCCTGAACACCCAGCCGGCGCTCGCCCAGCCGCTGCTCAGCGAAGGGCCCTGGGCCTTGTTCCGGCTGTTCGACCGCTTCGAGCTGCAGGCCACGCCGCAGCCCGAGCGCTTCCTGGTGCAGATGCAGCTCGAGGGCCGACGCGCGCAGCTGGAGGTCACCGCGACCTCGGTGTTCAACCCGTTCCGCTTGCGCGAGATCCAGCAGTTCCGTTGCCCGGGGGCGATGTGAGCGACGCGGCAGTGCCCGGTTGGCATGGCAAGCTGCCGGCGCTGGGCGACTTCGCGTCGCGGCGCCTGCCGCCGGCCATCGTCGACGCCTGGGACCGCTGGCTGGCCGCCGAGCTCGGCGAGCTGCGCACCGCGGCGCCGCAGGCCTGGTTGGACGACTACCTGGCGGCGCCGAGCTGGCGCTTCCTGCTGCTGCCCGGGGTGCTCGACGAGCAGCACTGGGCCGGCGTGCTGATGCCCTCGGTGGACCGCGTCGGCCGCTACTTCCCCTTCGCCATCCTGCAGGCGCTGCCGTCGCCGCCGCTGCGCGTGGCGCCGTTGCTGCGCTGGCTGCACGAGCTCGACGATGTCGCTGCCGACGCGCTGCAGGACGACTGGGAGCCCGAGCGCCTGGACGCCGCGCTGGCCCAGCTGCCGCCGCCGGCCCAGCCGCTGCTGCCGGCTGAGCCGCCGCTGCCCGGACCGGAGGGCGCGGAGATCCGCCTCAACGGCGCCGCCGAGTTGCTCGAACGCCTGGCCGAGGTCAGCGCCGCGACCTGGTTGCAGGCGGCCGCGGGCCAGGCGATCTGGTTTGCCGACAGCCATGGCGATGGCCAGCCGCGCCTGCTGCGCAGCGCCGGACTGCCGCGCGGCGGCGCCTTCCGCCGCCTGTTCTCGCCGGGCGCATGAGGCCGGCCCTGCTGCACGAGGGCGTGCGCCGTCGCGAGCTGTTCGGCTGGGCGATGTACGACTTCGCCAACTCCGGCTACACGACGGTGGTCATCACCGCGGTCTACAACGCCTACTTCGTCGCCGCGATCGCCCCCGACCCGGCCAGCGGCACGCTGCTGTGGACCCTGCTGCTCGGTCTGTCCAATCTGCTTGCCATGGCCTTGATGCCGCTGATCGGCGCGCAGGCCGACCGCGCCGGCAGCAAGAAGCGCTGGCTGGCCGCCGCGACCCTGCTTTGCGTCGGTGGCACGGTGATGCTGGCGCTGAGCAGCGACTGGCGCTGGGCGGCGCTGGCCCTGGTGCTGTCCAACCTGGGCTTTGCCTGCGGCGAGGGCCTGATCGCCGCCTTCCTGCCGGAGCTGGCGCGGCGCGAGGCGCTGGGCCGGGTGTCCGGCTGGGGCTGGGCCTTCGGCTATGTGGGCGGCATGCTGGCACTCGGGCTCTGCCTGGCCCATGTGCTGGCCGCCCAGGCGGCCGGCCAGCCGGCATCGCAATTCGTGCCGGTGACGCTGTGGATCACCGCCGCGCTGTTCCTCGTCGCCGCGCTGCCGACCTTCGTGCTGCTGCGCGAGCGACCGCAGCCGCCCGACGCGGTGCTGCCGCGCGGCTTGAACCGCCTGCGCGCCGCCTGGCGAACCGCCGGCGACTACCCGGACTTCCGCGCGCTGCTGGCCTGCGCGGTGGCCTACCAGGCGGGCATTGCGGTGGTCATCGCGCTGGCGGCCATCTATGCGCAACAGGTGCTGGGCTTCGGCCAGGCGCAGACCATGGCCCTGGTCTTTCTGGTCAACATCGCCTCGGCCCTGGGGGCCTTCGGCTTTGGCCATTGGGAGGACCGCATCGGCCACCAGCGTGCGCTGCGCTGGACCCTGGTCGGCTGGTTGCTGATGGTCGGCCTGGCGGTGCTGGCCACCTCGCCGGCCCTGTTCTGGGTGGCCGCCGTGATTGCCGGGCTGTGCATGGGCTCCAGCCAGAGCTGCGGGCGGGCGCTGGCCGGCAGCCTGGCGCCGCGCGCCCGCTTGGCCGAGTTCTACGGGCTGTGGACCTTCGCGGTGCGCGCCGCCGCCATCGTCGGGCCGATCAGCTACGGCCTGGTGACCTGGGCCAGCGCCGGCAACCACCGCCTGGCCATCCTGAGCACCGGGCTGTTCTTCGTCGCCGGCTGGTGGCTGCTCGCCCGCGTCGACGTGGCGCGCGGCGAGGCTGCGGCTCAGAAGGTGAACGGGCTCTGCCCGGCACCTTGAACCCCCGCGGGGGGCGGGCTGGGCGCAGCCCGGACCTGGGGCGCTCAGCGCAGTCCGGTGGCCGCGGCGATGCGCTGAAGCACGGCGACCTGGCCGGTGCTGTGCAGCACCAGCGAACCGTCGCCGGTCGGCGGCGCCGACCAGCGACGCGCCGCCTGCGCCGCCACCGCGGGTTCGACCTGCAGCAGCCTCACGCCCGGCAGCGCCGCCTGCCAGAGCGGCCGGATCAGCGGGTAATGCGTGCAGCCGAGCAGCGCGACATCGACCCCAGCCTCACGCAGCGGGGCGCTGTAGCGCTCGACCAGGGCGCGCAGCGCCGGGCTGTCGAGCTCGCCGCCCTCGATCGCGGCGGCGATGCCGTCGCAGGCGACCAGGGTGAAGCGCGCATCGCCGCCATGCTGGGCGATCAGCTGGGCAAAGCGCTCGCTGTCCAGGGTGCCGCGGGTGGCCAGCACGCCGACCCGGCCGCTGGCGCTGGCCGCAGCGGCCGGCTTGATGCCGGGCTCGATGCCGACGACGGGGATATTCGGAAAGCGCGCGCGCACCGCCGCCGCGGCAAGCAAGGTGGCGGTGTTGCAGGCGATCACCAGCAAGCTCGCACCCTCGTCGACCAGCTGCTGCGCCAGGGCCAGCGAGCGCTCGATGACGAAATCCGCCGGCCGCTCGCCATAGGGGGCGTTCGCGCTGTCGGCGATGTAGCGCAGCGGCACGGCGGGCAGTTGCTCGCGCAAAGCGGCGAGCACCGACAGGCCGCCGACGCCGGAATCGAACACGCCAATGCAGGGGCTGGGCACGTGGGGATGCAAAAAATAGAACGACCGTTCTATTTTCACCCCAGGAATGCCCCGTCATCACCCGTACCCTCTAGGGGCGGCCCCTAGAATCGCCCGCAGTTTTTCAAGCCTCGGAGACCAGGATGAAAGTGCTTGTGCCCGTCAAGCGGGTGGTGGATTACAACGTCAAGGTGCGTGTCAAGGCCGATGGCACTGGCGTCGACATCGCCAACGTGAAGATGTCGATGAACCCCTTTGACGAGATTGCCGTCGAAGAGGCGGTTCGCCTGAAGGAAAAGGGCGTGGTCACCGAGATCGTCGCCGTGTCCTGCGGTGTCACGCAGTGCCAGGAGACCCTGCGCACCGCGATGGCGATCGGCGCTGACCGCGCGATACTGGTCGAAACGGACGCCGAGCTGCAGCCGCTGGCCGTGGCGAAGATCCTGAAGGCCCTGGTTGACAAGGAGCAGCCGCAGCTGGTCATCCTCGGCAAGCAGGCCATCGACGACGATTGCAACCAGACCGGCCAGATGCTGGCCGCTCTGAGCGGCATGCCGCAGGGCACCTTCGCGTCCAAGGTCGAGGCCGTCGACGGTGGCGTCAACGTCACCCGCGAGGTCGACGGCGGTCTGGAGACCGTCAAGCTCAGCCTGCCGGCGGTCATCACCACCGACCTGCGCCTGAACGAGCCGCGCTACGTGACCCTGCCCAACATCATGAAGGCGAAGAAGAAGCAGCTTGACGTCGTCAAGCCGGCCGACCTCGGCGTCGACGTGGCGCCGCGCATCAAGACCCTGAAGGTGACCGAGCCGGCCAAGCGCAGCGCCGGCATCAAGGTGCCGGACGTGGCCACGTTGGTGAACAAGCTGAAGAACGAAGCGAAGGTGATCTGAGATGTCCGTCCTCGTCATTGCTGAACACGATCACGGCACCCTGAAGGGTGCAACGCTGAACACCGTGACCGCTGCCGCCGCTTGTGGTGGCGATGTGCATGTGCTGGTCGCCGGTCATAACGCCGGTGGCGCTGCGGCCGCCGCGGCGCAAATCGCCGGCGTGGCCAAGGTGCTGCACGCCGATGGCGCGTCGCTGGCCGAGGCCCTGGCCGAGAACATTGCTGCGCAAGTCGTCGCGATTGCCTCCGGCTACACCCACATCCTGTTCCCCGCCACCGCCGCCGGCAAGAACGCCGCGCCGCGCGTCGCCGCGCTGCTCGACGTCGCCCAGGTCACCGACATCACCAAGGTGATCGCCGCCGACACCTTCGAGCGCCCGATCTACGCCGGCAACGCGATCGCCACCGTGCAGGCCACCGACGCCGTCAAGGTCATCACCGTGCGCACCACCGGCTTCGATGCTGCCGCTGCTACCGGTGGCAGCGCCGCCGTCGAGCCCATCGCCGCCGTCGCCGACTCCGGCAAGAGCAGCTTCGTCGGCCGCGAGCAGACGAAGAGCGATCGCCCGGAACTCACCGCCGCGAAGATCATCGTCTCCGGCGGCCGCGCGCTCGGCTCCAGCGACAAGTTCAACGAGGTGCTGATGCCGCTGGCCGACAAGCTGAACGCCGCCCTTGGCGCTAGCCGCGCCGCGGTCGACGCCGGCTACGCGCCGAACGACTGGCAGGTCGGCCAGACCGGCAAGATCGTCGCGCCCCAGCTCTACATCGCCGCCGGCATCTCCGGCGCGATCCAGCACCTGGCCGGCATGAAGGACTCCAAGGTGATCGTCGCGATCAACAAGGATCCTGAGGCGCCGATCTTCAGCGTCGCCGACTACGGCCTGGAGGCCGATCTGTTCACGGCCGTGCCGGAACTGGTGAGCAGCCTGTAAATCTCCGCGACCTCGAGTCCGGCAGGGCGCCGCCACCATCGGGTGCCGGCGCCCTTATTCATTCCGAAAGAGACGACCCCATGAGCTACACCGCCCCCGTCAAGGACCTGCTGTTCAACATCGAGCACCTGGCTCAGCTCGACGCGTTGACGCAGCAGCAGCCGCAATTCGCCGACTACGGCCTGGACACCGCGCAGGCAGTGATTGAGGAATGCGCGAAGCTCGCCGAAGGCGTGATCGCGCCGCTGAACTGGGAGGGCGACAAGAACCCGTCCAGCTTCGAGGGCGGCAAGGTCACCACCACGCCCGGCTTCAAGCAGGCCTTCAAGCAGTACGCCGAAGGCGGCTGGCAGGGCCTGGCGCACCCGACCGACTTCGGCGGCCAGGGCCTGCCCAAGGCGGTGGCCGCCGCCTGCATGGAGATCACGCAAGGAGCCAACCTCAGCTTCGCGCTCTGCCCGCTGCTCACCGATGGCGCGATCGAGGCCCTGCTGACCGCCGGCAGCGAGGCGCAGAAGTCGCTCTACATCCCCAAGCTGATCGACGGCAGCTGGACCGGCACGATGAACCTGACCGAGCCGCAGGCCGGCTCCGACCTCAGCCTGGTGCGCACCCGCGCCGAGCCCCAGGCCGATGGGCGCTACAAGCTCTTTGGCACGAAGATCTTCATCACCTATGGCGAGCACGACATGGCGGACAACATCGTCCACCTGGTGCTGGCCCGCACGCCCGACGCGCCGGCAGGCGTCAAGGGCATCAGCCTGTTCCTGGTGCCGAAGTTCCTGGTGAATGCCGACGGGTCCTTGGGCGCGCGCAACGACGCGCATTGCGTGAGCATCGAGCACAAGCTCGGCATCAAGGCCAGCCCCACGGCCGTGCTGCAGTTCGGCGACCATGGCGGCGCGATCGGTGAGCTGATCGGCGAGGAGAACCGCGGCCTCGAGTACATGTTCATCATGATGAACGCGGCCCGCTACGGCGTCGGCCTGCAGGGCGTGGGCCTGGCCGAACGCGCCTACCAGCAGGCGGTCGGCTATGCGCGCGACCGCGTGCAAAGCCGACCGGTCGACGGTTCGCTGCCAGCCGCCGCGCCCATCATTCATCACCCGGATGTGCGCCGCATGCTGATGACCATGCGCGCCTTGACCGAGGGCAGCCGCGCGCTGGCCATGCTGGCCGCGGGCGCCCACGACCGACCCGAGGACGCTGCCTACTACGAGTTCCTCGTGCCCCTGGTGAAGGGCTACTCGACCGAGATGTCGCACGAGGTCACCATGCTCGGCGTGCAGGTGCATGGCGGCATGGGCTTCATCGAGGAAACCGGCGCCGCCCAGCATTACCGCGACGCGAAGATCCTCACCATCTACGAAGGCACGACCGCCATCCAGGCCAACGACCTGGTCGGCCGCAAAACCCTGCGCGACGGCGGCGAGTTCGCTCGCGGCGTGGCCGCCCGTGTCGAGGCGCTCGAGGCCGAGTTGGCCCAGGGCGGCGCCGACGCCCACGCGGTGCGCGCCCACCTGAGCCATGCCCGTCAGGCCTACCTGGCCGTCGTCGACTACCTGGTCGCCCAGGGCAAGGGCGGCATCAACGCGGTGTTCGCCGGCTCGGTCCCCTACCTGATGCTGGCCGGCAATCTGATGGCCGGCTACAGCCTGGCGCGCGGCCTGCTGGCCGCCGAGAAGCTGAAGGACAGCGACCCGGCCTTCGCCCAGGCCAAGATCGTCACCGCGCGCTTCTACGCCGAGCACATCCTGCCGCGCACCGCGGCCTTGCGCGACGCCATCGTCGGCGGCGCAGGCTCGGCCCTGGCGCTGCCGCTGGAGGCCTTCTGATGGCCTTGCCGCCCATCCTGCAGAAGCTCAGGCTGCCCGTGGTGGCCTCGCCGATGTTCATCGTCAGCAACCCCAAGCAGGTCATCGCGCAATGCACCAGCGGCATCGTCGGCTCGATGCCGGCGCTGAACGCGCGGCCCGCCGAGCTGCTCGACGACTGGCTGGCCGAGATCGAGGCCGGCATCGCGGCGCACAACGCCGCGCATCCGGAGCGCCCGGCCGCGCCCTATGCGATCAACCAGATCGTGCACAAGAGCAATGACCGGCTCGAGCACGACATGGCGGTCTGCGCCAAGTACAAGGTGCCCATCGTCATCACGTCCTTGGGCGCGCGCGAGGACATCAATGCGGCGGTGCATGCCTGGGGCGGCATCGTGCTGCACGACATCATCAACAACAAGTTCGCCAAGAAGGCGATCGAGAAGGGCGCCGACGGCCTGATCGCCGTGGCCACCGGCGCCGGCGGCCATGCGGGCGTCAAGCACCCCTTCGCCCTGGTGCAGGAGATCCGCGAGTGGTTCGACGGCCCGCTGCTGCTCAGCGGCGCCATCGGCACCGGCGACGGCATCCTCGCCGCCCAGGCCTGCGGCGCCGACCTGGCCTACATCGGCTCCATCCTCATCGCCACCGAGGAGGCGAGGGCGGCCGACGCCTACAAGCAGGCCATCGTCGAGGGGTCGAGCGACGACATCGTCTACACGAATCTGTTCACCGGCGTGCACGGCAACTACCTGCGCGGCAGCATCGAGGCCGCCGGCCTGGATCCGGAGAACCTGCCGGAGTCGGACCCGAGCAAGATGAACTTCGGCGGTAATGCCGCGGCCAAGGCCTGGAAGGACATCTGGGGCTGTGGCCAGGGCATCAACGCGGTCAAGGAGGTGCTGCCGACCGCGGCGGTGATCGATCGGCTGGAGCGCGAATACCGCGCTGCGCGTCAGCGCCTCATGTTGACCTGAGCAGCGTGCTCGGCCGCACAATCCAAGCATGACGTCTGCGCTGCTTCCCTTCATCGTCGAACGCCAGCCGGCCTTGGCGGCGCTATGTCGGCGCACGCATGCCCGGCGACTTGCGCTGTTCGGCTCGGCGTCTCGGGGGCAGTTCGATCCAGCGCGGAGCGATCTCGATTTTCTGGTGACGTTTGAAGACTTGCCGCCGCCCGCTTACGCAGATGCCTACTTCGAGCTGAAGCAGGGCTTGGAGGGACTGTTCGAACGTCCCGTTGACTTGCTCACCGAACGCAGTCTGCGCAACCCCTATCTGCGCCAGCGCGTCGAGGCCGAACAGCTTGCGCTCTATGGAAGCTGACGCGCCCAAGCTGCTGTGGGATGCATTGCAGGCGGCCGAGAAGATCGGTCGCTTTGGCGAAGGGCACGACTTCGACGGCTACTTGGAAGACGAGTTGCTGCGCTCGGCGATCGAGCGGCAGTTGGAAATCCTTGGTGAGGCGCTTGGACAGCTGCGCAAGGTCGATCCGGCGCTGGCCGCCGGCATCCCTGATCTGCACAGGGCCGTCGCCCTGCGCAATGTGCTGATCCACGCGTACGCCGAGGTTGACGATGCCATTGTCTGGGGCGTGGTGCAGAAGCAGCTGCCTGCCCTGCGCGAGCAGCTGCGTCAGCTCTTGGCTTGAGTCACTCCAACTCGCTGAGCTGCACCAGGCCGGCATACACCCCGCCGGCCGCCAGCAGCTCGGCATGCGTGCCACGCTCCACGCAGCGCCCGGCCTGCAGCACCTGGATGCTGTCGGCCCCGCGCACCGTCGACAGCCGGTGCGCGATCAGGATCAGGGTGCGCCGGCCCTGCTGGCGCGCCAGCGCTTCCTGCACCGCGCGCTCGCTCTCGGTGTCCAGGGCCGAGGTGGCCTCGTCGAAGATCCAGATCGGCGCGTCGCGGTAGAGCGCGCGGGCAATCGCCAGGCGCTGGCGCTGGCCACCGGACAGCGTGCTGCCATTGGCGCCGATGCGTGTCTGCAGCCCTTCGGGGAGCGACTGCACGAAGTCCCAGAGCGCGGCGTCGCGCAGCGCGGTCTCGACCCTGGCGATATCGGGCAGCGTCTGCGCATAGGCCACGTTGGCCAGCACCGTGTCGTCGAACAGCACGATGTCCTGGCTGACCACGGCGAACTGCGCGCGCAAGCTGGCGCGGCTGAGCTCGCTCACGTCGCGGCCATCGAGGCGGATCACGCCCGCATCCGGCAGCGCAAAGCCCTGCAACAAGAAGACCACCGAGCTCTTGCCGGCCCCCGAGGGGCCGACCAGGGCGACGGTCTGGCCAGCGCGGATCTCCAGGTCCAGGCCATCGAGCGCCGGGCCATTGCTGCCGGGGTATTGCAGGCGCACCCCCTCGAAGCGGATCTCGCCCTGCGCCCGGCCGATTTCCGCGCGGCCCGGTTCGGCTTCGGCCGGCGTGTCGAGCAACTCCATGCAGCCGCGGGCGACGATCAGTCCGTTGGTGATCGGCTGCGCGACATCGGCCAGGTGGCGGGCGCGGCTCATCAGCAGCAGCAGGCCGCCGATGAAGCTGACGAACTCGCCCGGCGTGGTGCCCGACTCGCGGCCCTGCAGCAAGGCCATGCTGACGATGACCGACAGGCCCACGGCACTGATCATCTGCGACAGCGGCTGGGCCAGGGCATTGGCGGCGGTCTGCTTCAGCGTGTTCTGGCGCACCGCCTGCGCGGCCTCGTGGAAGCGCTGGCGCTCGAAGGCGGTGGCGTTGAAGCTGCGGATCAGCCGCCAGGCGCGCGTCAGGTCGTCGGTCACGCCGGACAGCTGCATCTGCGACTCGTAGGCCTTGGAGCCGGTCTTGCGCACGCGCCGGTTGACCTGCTTGAGCACCCAGGCCATCACCGGCAAGGTGATCAGGGTCAGCAGGGTCAGTCGCCAGTTCGTGTAAAGCAGATAGCCCAGCATGGCGATCGCCGGCAGGCCGTCGCGCAGCACGGTGATGCTGGCCGTGCCGAGCAGGTGGACCGCCTGCAACGGATCGCTGACCAGCTTGGTCACCGCGGTGCCGCCGGCCATGCGGGTGTAGATGGCCGCATCGGCACGCAGGAGCGCGTCCATCAGCGCCTGGCGCAGGTCCTGCACGGTGCGGCCGATGGTCCAGTGCAGCAGGTACTGGCCGAGGAAGCTGAACAGCCCGCGCGCGGCGAACAGGCCGATCAGCACGGCGGGCACCATCCACAGCGGAAACGCGCCCTGCTTGGCAAAGCCCTCGTCCAGCGCGATCTGCAGCAGTTTGGGAATCAGCGGCTCGGTGCAGGCCGCCGCCACATAGGCCAACACCGCGGCAAAGAAGCCGCGGCGGTGCGGGCCAACGAAAGCCAGCAGCCGGCGCGCGGTCTGCTTCAGGGTGACGGGAGAGTCTTCGGACATGGGCGGGCGGATTCTCCAGCAGTCGCGGGCCTGGGCTCGGCTACGCTTGCCGCTGCATGAAGATCTGTCACCTCATCCTCACCCACAGCTTCGCCGGCAGCGAGCGCTATGCGATCGAGCTGGCCAATGCGCAGGCCGAGCGGCACGAGGTCCACATGGTGTTGCACCGCCGGGCCGCCCAGCAGCGGCCGCAGGCCCTGGCGCACCGGCTGGATGCGCGCGTCCAGCTGCACCTGGTTGGCGGCTGGGGACCGCTGGCCACGCGAGCGGCGCGGCTGACGGTCCAAGCGCTGCGCCCCGACGTCGCCCACGCCCATCTGAGCGGCGGCTGCCGTGCGCTGGGCAAGCTGCGCCTGCCCGGCTGCCTGCGCGTGGCCAGCCTGCACATTCACTACAAGCCGCAGCAGCACGCCCGGCTGGACGCGCTGATCGCACTCACCCCGGCCCAGCTGCAGGACATCCCCGAGCCGCTGCGCGCGCACAGCGTGCAGATCGACAACTGGACGCTGGCCCGAGCCGCTGCGCCCGGCCGCCGCGAGGCGCTGCGACAGGCCTGGGGCGTGCCCGAGGACGCGATGCTCATCGGCACCCTGGGCCGCGTCGAGCAGAGCAAGGGCCATGAGCTGCTGCTCGATGCCGCCCAGCCCTTGCTGGCCGAGGGCGGTGTGCGCCTGGCCATCGTGGGCGGCGGACGCGACTGGCAGCGCCTGCGCCGGCGTGCCGACCCGCGGGTCATCATGCCGGGCTTCGTCGACCAACCGGCCGACTGCCTGGCCGCCTTCGACCTGTTCGTCAGCGCCGCCCACAGCGAGCCCTTCGGTCTCGTCTTTCTGGAGGCCATGGCCGCCGGCCTGCCCATCGTCGCCACCGAGACCGCGGGTGCGCTGCACCTGGGGCCGCGCCATGGCTGGCGGCTGCTGCCTTGTGGTGACGCGCGCGCGCTGCAGCTGGCATTGCGCGAGGCCATCGCCAGCCGCCCGGCGCGGCGCGTCTACGATCTGCAGCCCTATGCGGTGGACGAGCGGGCCGCCGCCATCGAGGCCTTCTACCGGGAACAGCTGGCCCTGCGGGGTGTCGCCCATGCCGTCGTCTGACTCATCGACCGTCCGCGTGCTGCACTTTGTGGCCGGTGGCTCGGGCAGCAGCCTGCAGATTGCCGCCGAGCTGGCGCGCGATCAGCTGGAAGCTGGCGCGGTGCAGCAGCGTTTCGAGCCCTTGTTGGTGCTGCGGCGAAAGCCCAGCACCGACCTGGACCGCGTCGCGCGTCTGCAGGCCGCCGGTCTGCGGGTGGAGCTGATCCCGGGCGGCAACGACTGGCTCAGCGCCTGGGCCTTGTTCCGGCTTTGCCGCCGCTTCCGTCCGCAGCTGCTGGTGGCCCATGGCTTTCCCGAGCACCTGCTCGGGCGGTGGGTGGCCTTGCTCGCCGGCGTGCCGCGGCGCATCGCGGTCGAGCATTACGCGCGCGAGCGCTACTCGCGCTGGCAGCGGCTGCAGGCGCGCTGGCTGGCGCGGCGCTCTGACGCGGTGGTCGGCGTCAGCAGCGGCGTTGAGCAGGGATTGCTGCGCCAGGGGCTGCCGTCCGAGCGCACGCACTGCATCCCCAGCGGCATCGACCTCAGTCGCTTCACCGCGGTGCCGGCCTACACGATGCGCGAGCCGGGCATCGTGATGAGCGGTCGCTTCTCGCGGCAGAAGGACCATCTGAGCCTGATCCGGGCCCTGGCCTTGCTGCGCGACGAGCATGGGCTCAGGCCGGAGCTGCTGCTGGCCGGCAGCGGCAAGGCGCATTACCAGCGCGAGGCCGAGGGCCTGGCCGAGCGGCTCAAGCTGTCCGGCCAGGTGCGCTTCCTGGGCTACGAGCCCCAGGTCGGCGAACTGCTCAAGCGCCGGCAGATCTTCGTGCTGTCGACGCGCTGGGAAGGCATGCCGCTGACCCTGGTCGAGGCCATGGCCGCCGGCTGCGCCTGCGTGGCCAGCCTGGTGCCCGGTGTCGTCGGCGTGCTGGAACACGAGCGCACCGGCCTCTTGGTGCCGCCGCAGGACCCGCCGGCCTTGGCCGCTGCGCTGAAGCAGCTGCTCAACGACCCGCTGCACGCCGAACGCCTGGCCGATGCAGCCCGCGAGCAGGCACTCAGCCAGCATGGTCTGCCGCTGATGTGCCGGCGTTACGAGGAACTGTTCACCGCCGTCTGCAAGCCGGTCTGAGTCTGTCCGTAGCGCTCCCAGAAGCAGCTTGCCGGGATCGGCTTGGACCAGTGGTAGCCCTGGCCGAGGTCGCAGCCCATCTTGCGCAGCAACTCGGCCCAGCGCGGCTCCTCGATGCCCTCGGCGACCGTCTGGATCTGCAGACGGCGGGCCAGGCTGATGACCGTCTCGACGATGCTGCGGTCGGCCGGCGAACGATCGAGGTTGCGCACGAAGCTCTGGTCGATCTTCAGCTGCTGCACGGCCAAGCGCGACAGGTAGCCGAGGTTGGAGTAGCCGGTGCCGAAGTCGTCGATCGCCAGGCTGACGCCGGCCTCGCCGATGCGGCGCAGCTGCTCGGCCTCGCCGACATTGCCGCTGGTGAACACCGACTCGGTCAGCTCCAGCACCAGGCCCTTGCCGTCCAGCCCGCAGGCCTGCAAGGTGCCCAGCACGAGGTCGGCGAAGTCGTCGCGGCGCAGCTGCACGGCGGAGACGTTGACGGCGACGCGGAAATCGCGCCAGCCGGCACGGCGCCAGGCGGCGGCCTGCGCGCAGGCCTCGCGCAGCACCCAGTTGCCGAGTTCGACGATCAAGCCGCTCTGCTCGGCCAGCGGGATGAACTGGGCCGGTGCCACCGAACCAAAGCCCGGCGCCTCCCAGCGCAGCAGGGCCTCGGCGGCGACGATGCGGCCGGTCGCCAGCTCGACCTTGGGCTGGTAGTGCAGGGCGAATCCCGAGCCGTAGAGGCTGCGCCGCATGGCGGCGAGCAGGCTGAGATGGCGAGCCTGGTCGACGCGCATGTCGGCGGCAAAGCGCTGGATGCAGCCACGCCCTTGCTGGCGCGCGGCGCGCATCGCCAGGTCGGCGTGGCGCACCAGGTCCTCGTAGCGTTCGCCGCGGCAGGCATCGGCCAGGCCGATGGCGGCCGTGCAGCGCAGCTCGATGCCGTCGAGTGCGATCGGCTCCTCGATCAGCGCCTCCATGGCCCGAGCCCAGTCGCAGATCGGCGGGTCGTCGGCAGCCGGCTGACGCACGGCCAGGTACTCGTCACCACCCAGGCGGTAGATCATCTGGTGCTCGGGCAGCGCGGCTCGCAAGCGGCTGGCCAGGGTGCTGAGCAACTCGTCACCGACATGGGAACCGAAGGCCTCGTTCAGGGTCGCGAAGCCGTCGAGATTGAGCAGGGCGGCCTCCAGCCTGGCGTCGGCCGGCAGGATGCTCAGGCGCAGGCTCAGACCTTCCTTGGCAGCCTGACGGTTGGGCAGGCCGGTCAGCGCATCGCGGCGGGCGTTGGCCTCGACGGTCTGCAGCGAGGTGATGGCGCGCTCGCTTTCCTGGCTGGCGCGGTCGAGCGCGCGGCGCAGATCCATGGCCAGCAGCCAGACGGCGAAGGCGGTCAGCGCCAGGATCACCACCACCTCGGCAACATTGGCCAGCCGCGGCGGCAGGTAGTCGATGCGGACGATGGCCAGGTGGTGGGCGAGCCCGATCAGGATCACCAGCGCGATCTGCACGCCCAGCAGGGTGCCCAGTGCGCGCCGGCTGCGCAGCATGCCGGCGAACACCAGCAGACCGGGGAAGGCGAGCAGCGCGATGTCGCGCAGTCCCTGGCCGAACAGGGCCAGCGACGCACAGCACAGGGTCAGCAGGCCGAGCATCCAATCGGTGGCGGCGTCAAGGCGGTGACGGCGAGCCAGCCAGAAGGAACGCGTGAGCAGCAGCAGCGAGGCGGCGAGGATGCCGGCGATCTGCCAGCGACCTTGCAGGCCGTAGCCCAATGCCATGGCGCCAACGCCGAGGGCCACCCAGCGCAGTACGCTGAGCATGCGGCTCATGAGTTCGTCTCTAGGGCTGGTCATGTCGCAAGATTGTGAGGGGACCGCCGAGCTTGGCCGGTCCCCGGCTTGCGCATCCCGTCACGGCTTCAGCGTTTCGCGAAGCGCTCGAACTGCCGTTCGCCGTCGGCCAAGTCAAGCGGGGTCCAGCCGGCACGGCGGTAGAAACCCTCGGCCCGGGTCCCCGGATCGGTGCTCAGGTGGAGGCGCTGCAGGCCTTGCGCGAACAACCAATCGACCATGGTGTCGTGCAGCAGCCGGCCGGCACCTCGGCCCTCGCGATCCGGGTCCACGAAGAGCGCCCAGATGTTGCCGTCGCGCGCATCCCCGATCGAGAAGCCGACGATCTCGCCCCGCGATTCGGCGACCCAGCCGCGGCCATGGCGCTCCAGGTGGTCGATCACCTCCGCGTCACTGATGCGGCGCGAGACCAGGCTGTTCTCGCGCACCGCGGCACGGATGCGCTGGATCTGCGGCAGGTCGCTGCGGGTGGCTTGGCGGATCTGCAGCGATTCAGGCATCGACGACATGGCAGGCAATCTGGCGCCCGCCGCTCTCGCGCAGCGTCGGCGTCTGCTCGCGGCAGCGCGCCTCGGCCAGCGGGCAGCGCTGGTGGAAGGCGCAGCCGCTCGGTGGCTTCAAGGGGCTGGGCAGCTCGCCCTTGAGCATGATGCGCGGGCGCCGCTCGCTGCGGCGCAGCTGCGGCGTCGCGCTCATCAAGGCCTGGGTGTAGGGGTGCAGGGGCTGCGCAAAGATCCGGCGCTTGTCGCCGATCTCGACCACGCGGCCCAGGTACATCACCAGCAGCTGGTCGGCGACATGCTCGACCACCGCCAGGTTGTGGCTGATGAACACATAGGCGGTGCCGCTGGCCTGCTGCAGATCCATGAAAAGATTGAGGATCTGCGCCTGGATCGACACGTCCAGCGCCGACACCGGCTCGTCGGCGACGACGATGCGAGGCCCGAGCATCATGGCCCGGGCGATGGCGATGCGCTGGCGCTGGCCGCCGCTGAACATATGCGGGTAGCGGCGCGCGTGCTCGGGCCGCAGGCCGACCTGCTCCAGCATCGCGGCGACGCGCTCGCGTCGTTCCGCCTTGGAGAGCGCGGTGTTGATGAGCAGCGGCTCGGCCAGGGTGCTCTCGATGCTGTGCCGCGGATTCAGCGACGAGTACGGGTTCTGGAACACCATCTGCACCTGCTGGCGCAGGGTCTTGAGCTGGGCCGGTGTCGCCGCGGCGGCGTCCTGGCCGGCGAGCAGCAGGCGGCCGCGGCTCGGCGGCTCGATCAGCGTCAGCTGACGGGCCAGGGTCGATTTGCCGCAGCCGGACTCGCCGACCACGGCCAGGGTCTGGCCGGCGTCCAGGCTGAAGCTGACGCCGTCCAGGGCCTTGACCGTGGCCTTGGGCGCGAACCAGCTGCGCCGCAGCTCGTAATGGCGGGCGAGGTCGTCGGCTTGCAGCACCGTCATCGCGGGAAGAAGCAGCGCACGCCGCTTTCGAGAAGGGGGCGGGCCTGATGGCAATCGGGCTGCACGCGACCGCAGCGCGGCGCCAGCAGGCAGCCCGTCGGCCGGTCGTGAGCGCCCGGCACGATGCCGGCCAGCGCCTGCAGCCGGCGCGCGCCCCGGTTGTGCTCGGGCAGGGCGGCCAAGAGCGCGGCGGTGTAGGGGTGGCGGGGGCGTTCGAAGACTTGGTCGACGTCGCCGGTCTCGACGACCTGGCCGGCGTACATCACCGCGACGCGCCGGGCGATCTCGGCGACCACGCCGAGATCGTGGGTGATCAGCAAGAGGGCCATGCCCTGCTCGCGTTGCAGGCGTTGCAGCAGGTCGATGATCTGCGCCTGGATGGTCACGTCCAGCGCGGTGGTCGGCTCGTCGGCGATCAAGAGCTTGGGCCCGCAGGCGATCGCCATGGCGATCATCACCCGCTGGTTCATGCCGCCGCTCAGCTCATGCGGGTAGGCCTTGAGCCGGTTCTTGGCATCCGGGATCTCGACCTGTTCGAGCAGTTCGATGACGCGCGCCTTGGCCGCGGCGCCGCGCAGGCCGAGGTGGGCGCGCAGCACCTCCTCGATCTGGTAGCCGATGGGGTAACTGGGGTTGAGCGCGGACAAGGCGTCCTGGAACACCATCGCCATGTCCTTGCCGATCAGCCGTCGCCGCTCGCGGCCGCCGGCCTGCAGCAGATCAAAGCCATCGAACTGCAGGCGATCCGCGCTGACGACGCCGGGCGCCGCGATCAGGCCCATCAAGGCCATCATGCTGACCGATTTGCCGGAGCCGGATTCGCCAACGATGCCGAGCAATTCGCCGGCATCGAGCTGCAGGTCGACGCCGTCGACGGCCTGGAAGCCGCCGAAGCGCACGGAGAGGTTCTGGATCTCGAGCAAGGCCATCAGCCGACCTTCTTGAGCTTGGGGTCCAGCGCGTCGCGCAGGCCGTCGCCCATCAGGTTCACCGAGAGCACGGCGATCAGGATGGCCAGGCCGGGCAGGGTGACGACCCAGGGGGCGCGTTCGATGTAGTCGCGACTGCTGGCCAGCATCGCCCCCCATTCCGGCGTCGGCGCCTGCACGCCCAGTCCCAGGAAACCGAGTCCTGCGGCCTCCAGGATGGCGGCCGAGAAGGCCAGACTCGCCTTGACGATCAGCGGCGCCAGGCAGTTGGGCAGCACGGCGACGAACATCAGGCGAAAGGTGCCGGCGCCGGCGACGCGGCTGGCGGTCACATAGTCCTTGGGCAACTCGGCCAGCGCGGCGGCGCGGGTCAATCGCGTGTAGCTGGGCAGGGTGCCGATGGCGATGGCGATCACCGTGTTGACCAGGCCGGGCCCGAGCACGGTGATCACGCAGATCGCCAGCAGCAGGCCGGGCAGGGCCAGCATGATGTCCATGATCCGCATCACGACCACGCCGAGGTGGCGGGCGTAAAAGGCGGCGAGCAGGCCGAGCAGCACGCCGGGGATCAGCGAGAGCAGCACCGAGGCCAGGCCGATGCCAAGGCTGACACGACCGCCGTGCAGCAGTCGGGCGAGCAGGTCGCGACCGAGTTCGTCGGTGCCCAGCGGGTGGGTCCAGGTGCCGGTCTCGTGCCAGACCGGGGGGGCGAGCAGCAGCAAGCGGTTCTGCTCGATCGGGCTGTGGGGCGACAGCCAGGGCGCCAGCAGGCTGCCGGCGACGAGCAGGCTGAAGACGATCAGAGCAAGCAAGGCGCCGCGGTTGGCGGCGAAGCCGTTCCAGAACTCGCGCAGCGGAGACGGTGGGGCGCCGGCGGGGGCTTGGAGGGTGGCTGCCGTCATGGCTTGTGTACTGAGTGAGAGCCCGCCGGGAAGTCCCCCCGGCAGGGGACCTCCTTTCTTTGCTGCGCCAAAGAAAGGAGGCAAAGAAAGGCGCTCAATGCCTCCGGCGGCCTAAGGCCGACCGGAGAGGCGTTGCATTGCTCATACGCAGACGAGCCCGTGCTGCGCGATGCCAAGGCCAAGGGAGCTATCCGCCGACCTGGGTACAGGTCGGACTTGGCACTGATGACTAAAAGGGCCGAGCTGCGATGAATGGAGCGCCAACCAGCACGCTCGTTGGGGCTGGTTCCGACGAAGCGCCGACCGCGTGGGTTCTCGCTGCCAAGTCCGACCCGTACCCGGGTCGGCGGATCACCGCTCGACCTGCGGAGTTCTCCGAGGGCTCGGCTGAGTATGAGCAGTGCCGCCTCTGGCCCAGGCCCAGAAGGCCGGGCCGCATTGAGCGCCTTTCTTCGGTTCCTTTCTCTGGCGCAGCAAAGAAAGGAACCCGCCTGCCGGGGCGGAATCCCGGCGGGCTCGTCGAAGGACAGCAAAGCTTTCTTCAATGCCCACCCCCACCCCGCATCCGCGGATTCACCACCCCATACAGCAGATCAACGACGAGGTTGATCGCGATGAAGGTCAGCGCCGAGATCAGGATCCCCGCCTGAACCACCGGGTAGTCGCGCCGCGCAATCGCATCGATCAGCCATTTGCCGATCCCCGGCCAGGAGAAGATGGTCTCGGTCAGCACCGCACCGGCCAGCAACGAGCCGGCCTGCAGGCCGACCACGGTGATCACCGGGATCAAGGCGTTGCGCAGCGCATGCACGACGACCACGCGCAGGGGCGACAGTCCCTTGGCCCGCGCGGTGCGCACATAGTCCTCGCGCAGCACCTCCAGCATCGAGGAACGCGTCATGCGCGCGACTACCGCCATGCTCGCCGTGCCCAGCACCACGGCCGGCAGCAGCAGATGCCGCAGCGCCGACAGGAAGGCGCCGTCCTCGCCCGAACGCCAGCTGTCGATCAGCATGAAGCCGGTGTCGCGCGCGATGTCGTATTCGATCGCCAGCCGGCCGCTGATCGGCGTCAGTCCCAGGCCCACCGAGAAGCTCATGATCAGCAGCAGGCCCCACCAGAACACCGGCATCGAGTGGCCGAGCGTCGCCAGGCCCATCACCGCCTGGTCGAGCAGCGAGCCGCGGCGCAGCGCCGCCAGCAGGCCAAGCAGCAGGCCCAGCGACACGGCGAACAGCAGGGCCATGAAGGCCAGCTCCAAGGTCGCCGGGTAGCGCGCCATGAACTCGGTCGCCACCGGCTCGCGCGTGACCAGCGAGTTGCCCAGATCGCCCCGCAGCAGCTGGCCCAGGTAGTCCAGGTACTGGACGTGCAGCGGCTGGTCCAGGCCCAGCCGCTGCACCAGGGCCGCATGCTGCGCCGGCTCCAGCTCGCGCTCGCCCATCATGATCTCGACCGGATCGCCGGGCACCAGGCGGATCAGGCCGAAGGCGACCAGGGTGACGCCCAGCAGGGTCGGGATCAGCGCCAGCAGCTTGGCGGCCACAAACCTAAACATGCGAGCGGCGCATCAGCTCACCAGCGCGAGGTGTAGGGCTTGGTCGCCGGTGGCGGCGCCTTCATCTTCATCGCCTCCGGCGTGGTCACCGCGGCCAGCAGGGCGGCGGTCTCGGCGTCCGGTTGGCCGTCGAAATTCGCCGGCCGGTAGCGCATCTGGAAGGCGATCAGGCAGTCGCGCGTGTAGGCGTCGAACTCGCCACTGGTCGCCGCCGCGAAACCATGCTGGGCCAGACGCTGCTGCACCCAGGCGATGTCGGGCGGCTGCAGCTCGAACTCCGCTTTCTTCGCGGCGACGAAGGCCTCGTCCGGCCAGGCGATCAGGCCGGCCTCGTGGAATCGCTTCCAGGGGAATAGCGGTCCCGGGTCCTGCTTGCTGCGCGGCTGGATCTCGCCATGGCCGACGATGCGCTCCGGGCGGATGCCGTGCCGCTTGACGATCTCGGCGGACAAGGCGATCACCTCGTCCATCTGCGCCTCGTCAAAGGGCACATAGCTCTCCGTGCCGTCCGGGTTCTTCTTGCGTCCCGGGTTGACGATCTCGATGCCGATCGAGCTGGCGTTGAGCTGCGCATGGCCCTTCCAGTAACTGGGGCCGGCATGCCAGGCGCGGCGGTTCTCGTCGACCAGCTGGTAGGTGCGTACCGGGTTGTCGCGCACCAGGTAATGGCTGCTGACCTGGCCGTGCTTGGACTGCGTGAGCATCTTCAGCGACGAATCGAAATTGCCCACCGTGTAATGCAGCACCAGGAACAGCGCGCGGCTGTCCTGGTTCTCGCTGGTGTAGCTCTTGTCGATCTTCACGCCGGTCTGGCAGCCGGCCAGGGCAAGCAGCGCCAGCAGCGCGAGCAGGCGTCGGTTCATGGGGCAAGACTCCAGGCTTGCCGCGGCCCTTGCTGGCCGGCGGCGTTGAAGGCAGAGGCGACCAGCAGGTCGGCGCCGGCAGGCCAATCGAAGGCTTGGTCGGCGCCGAGAAGCTGGCCGCTCCAGCGGCCGTCCCGGCGCCACCAAAGCAGCACGCGGCGCAGGCTGCGCGCAGCGCTCGGCGGCTGCAGCCAGCTGACCAGCGGACCCTTGGGTTCCAGCGCCGGCTCCAGGCGCCAGCGCAGGCCGTCGGGGCGCAAGTTCAGGGCCGGCGCCGGCGCGTCGGCAATCCAGTCCATCACCGGCGGCACCGCCAGCCGCGCGTAGACGCCGTCGCGCAGGTGGCCATGGATGCCGCGCCGGTCCTGGTTCAAGGCCGCCATGCTGAAGTGCACATGGCCGCTGCCCGGGTTGAGCGCGCGCGTCAGGTCGATCTGGCCGCTGATCTCCTCGGGCAACCAGCTGCGGGTGTCGCCAGCGGAGGGCAACTCGGCGCCGGCGCTACCGCCTTCGCGCGTGATGCGGCTGGTGTAGAGCCCGGCGTAGACATGGCGCGCCTTGGTGTTGAGGCGCAGCCAGCTTTGCAGCAGGGGGCCGAAGGCCTGGGGGGCTTGCGCGCGCGGCCAGTAGAGCTGCGGCACCAGGTAGTCCAGCCAGCCCTCGGCCAGCCAGCGCTCGACGTCGGCGTACAGCTTGTCGTACTGGCTGAAGCCCTGGATGCCGGGCGGCCGCTCGCCGGGCTTCGGGATCCCGAAGGGACTGATGCCCAGTTTCGCCGTCGGTCGGACCTCGCGCACCAGCGCGTACATCGCCTTGACCAAGTCGTCGACATTGCGCCGCCGCCAGTCGGCCTTTTCCAGGCCGCCGCCATGCTGGGCGTAGCTGGCCTCGTCGGGGAAGTCGATCTCGTTGCCCGCGGCGTCCTTCTCCGGGTAGGGGTAGAAGTAATCGTCGATGTGGATGCCGTCGACCGCGTAGCGCGTCAACACATCGCGAAACACCGCCAGCGAGTGCTGCGCGGCGCCGGGTTCGCCCGGATCCAGCCAGAGCTGCTTGCCATAGCGCTTGACCCAGCTGGGCTGGGTGTTGGCCAGGTGGGTGGGGCTTTCCGCGCTTTGCGCATTGGCCTGGCGCGCCCGGTAGGGGTTGAACCAGGCATGCAGCTCCAGCCCGGCGGCATGGGCCTGTTCCAGCCAGTAGGCCAGCGGGTCGTAGCCGGGGTCGCCGCCTTGGGTGCCGCTGAGGTATTCGCTCCAGGGCTCCAGGCGGCTGGGGTAGAGCGCGTCGGCGCTGGTGCGCACCTGCAGCACCAGCGCGTTGAGCCCCAGTTCGGTGGCGCGCGCGACGATGGCGCGCACCTCGGCCTGCTGCTGCTCGGCGCTGAGGCCCTTGCGGCTCGGCCAGTCGATGTTGGCCACCGTGGCCACCCAGGCGGCGCGGAACTCGCGGGCCGGCTGGGGCGCGCTGTCGGCCAGCGCCGGCAGCGCCCGGGGTGCCGCAAGGGGGGCGACGGCGCAGGCGCTGAGCGCCGCCATCGAGACCAGGGACGCACGCCGCGTCAAACCTTGATGAACCATTGCTTCTTGAACAGGAGGTAGGCGATTGCCCAGAACACCAGCACGAAGCCGATGGCATAGAGCAGCGAACTGTTGACCGGCGCCAGGCCCAGGGCCTGCACGGCGCCGACGAGATGGGCCTTCAGCGACAGGCCCTGGAACTGGATGCTGCCCAGCATCTTCGCCACCAGGCCGCTGAGCACGAAGAGGAACAGCGCGTTCATGCCGTAATGGACCAGCGGCGCCGCCCAGCGCGCCGCTGCGGCGCGAGCGGCGGCGCTCGGCTGGGCGTCGAGCAGCCAGTGGCAGCAGCCGAACACCAGGCAGGCCCAGCCGGCCATGGCCAGCACATAGGCCGGCGTCCACAGGCTTTTGTTGATCGGCAGCGACCAGGCGGCGAGCACCTCGCCGGCCCACAGACCGGCCAGCCCGGCAACGAACAGCCAGGCGCTTTTCTCCATGGCCGAGCGCTGCGTCGCCAGCCAGTGGCCGGCGAGCAGACCGGCGATCTGGCTGGCCACCGCGGGCAGCGTGGACAGCAGGCCCTCGGGATCCCAGGTCCTGCTCTTGGCCCAGAGATGGCCGTCCATCAGCCCGCGGTCCAGCGCGGCGCCGGTGTCCTCGCCCGGGTTCAGCGAGCCGGTGCGCAGCACGCCGTCCGGCCCGGTCACCGGCACCAGCAGCATGAGCGCCGTGTAGAGCGCCAGCAGCAGCAGGGCGGCCAGCAGTTGCAGCCGCCATGGGGCGTAGACGGCCAGGGGCGCGACGACGATGGTCAACAGGCCCAGGCGCTGCAGCACGCCGGGGATGCGCAGCGTCTGCAGGTCGAAGCTCGGCACGAAGTTCAGCGCCAGACCGATGGCGATGAGGAGGGCGCCGCGCTTCATCGTCGTCAGCATCAGCCTGATCTTGTCGTCGCCGGCCTGAGCGCGGCGCGACAGGCTCATCGTCATCGAGACGCCGGCGATGAAGACGAAAAAGGGAAAGATCCAGTCGGTGAAGGTCCAGCCGTGCCAGTCGGCGTGCAGCAGCGGGCCGTAGACATGGCCCCAGTCGCCCGGGTTGTTGACCAGCAGCATGGCGGCGATCGTGAAGCCGCGAAAGGCGTCCAGGCTGACGAGCCGACCCTGCATGTTCACTCGGCCTTCCTGCCGAAGTCGCCGGGCACCTTGATGAGGGCCGTCATCAGGAAGGAGGGCAGCATGGCCACCAGCACCCAGGCAAAGAAGCTCACATAGCCGAGCTGATCCTGCAGCCAGCCGCTCCACATGCCCGGCAGCATCATGCCCAGCGCCATGAAGCCGGTGCAGATCGCGTAATGCGCGGTCTTGTGCGGGCCGTCGGCGATCATGATCATCACCATCAGGTAGGCGGCAAAGCCAAAGCCGTAGCCGAACTGCTCAAAGGCCAGCGCCGCGCTGACCACCCACAGCGCGCCGGGCTGGGTGATCGCCATCAGCAGGTAGACGACATTGGGCAGGTTGATGGCCAGCAGCATCGGCCACAGCGCCCGCTTCAGCCCATGGCGCGAGATCAGCAGGCCACCGAGGATGCCGCCGACGGTCAGCGCGCTGATGCCGACGAAGCTGTAGGCGACGGCGACGTCCTGGTTGCTCAGACCCAGGCCACCCTGTTCGCGCGGGTCGAGCAGGAAGGGCTGGGCGAGCTTGAGCAGCTGCGACTCCGAGAAGCGGTAGAGCAGCAGGTAGGCGATGAAGATGCCGATGCCTGGTTTGCGGAAGAACTCGGTGAACACGCGCAGCGAGTCGCGCGCGAAGGCGCCGAGGCTGGTGGCGCGCTGCGGCTGGTCGGCCGGCGGCGCCGGCAGCTGCAGCAGGTGGTAGACGGCGGCCAGCAGGAACAGCAGGGCCAGCAGCAACAGGGCGCTGCGCCAGGCCTCGGCCGGCGCGGCGCCGCCGTCCATCAGCCAGCCGGCCAGGTAGACCAGGCCGCCCTGGCCCAGGATGTTGGTGATGCGCGCGAATGCCGAGCGCACGCCCACGAAGGCCGCCTGCTCATGAGTCCGCAGGCCGAGCATGTAGAAGCCGTCGGCGGCGATGTCGTGACTGGCCGAGGCAAAGGCCATCAGCCAGAGCACCGCCAGGCTCATCTGCAGGAAGTTGTCCATCGGCAGCGTCAACGCGACGCCGGCGAACAGCGCACCGATGAGGAATTGCAGGCTCCAGATCCAGCGCCGCTTGGTGCCCAGCAGCTCGATCAGGGGCGACCACAGCGGCTTGATGACCCAGGGCAGGTAAAGCCAGCTGGTGTAGAGCGCGACCTCGGTGTTGCTCAGGCCGAGGTTTTTGTACATGACGACGCTGAGCGACATCACGACCATGTAGGGCGCCGCCTGCAGCAGGTAAAGACTGGGCACCCAGGCCCAAGGAGAGCGGGCCTCCTTCATTCGCCCAGCGCCGCGCGCAGATTGCCGTCGACCGCCTCCAGCCGCTGGGCTGCCCGCTCGGCATCCAGCCCGCTGCGCAGCATCAGGATGGCCAGCTTGACGCTGCCGCCGGCCGCGTCGACGGCGGCGGCGGCCTCGGTCTCGCCGCGGCCACTGCCGCGCATCGCGAGCTGGACCGAACGCCGGCGCAACTTCGCGTTGGTCGCCTTCACGTCGACCATCAGATTGCCATAGACCTTGTGCAGGCGAACCATGATGGCGCTGCTCAGGGTGTTGAGCGCGATCTTCTGCGCGGTGCCGGCCTTCAGCCGCGTGCTGCCGCTGATGATCTCGGCCCCGGTGTCCAGCAGGATGCCGACCTCGGCCTCGCTGGCCACCGGCGCGCCCGGGTTGTTGGCCAGGCCGATGCTCAGGCAGCCGCGGCGGCGGGCCTCGCGCAGCGCGCCCATCACATAGGGCGTGGCGCCGCTGGCGGCGATCAGGATGACGACATCCTGCTCGCCGGGCTGCAAGGCCAGCAGGTCCAGGCCGCCCTGCGCGGCGTCGTCCTCGGCCCCCTCGACGGCGACGAACATCGCCTGCTCGCCGCCGGCCAGGCGGGCGACGGCGCGCGAAGAGGGCCAGCTGAAGGTGGGCAGCAGCTCGACCGAGTCGAGCAGACCGAGCCGGCCCGAGGTGCCGGCACCCAGGTAGAGCAGGCGGCCGCCGGCGCGCAGGCGCGGCACGGCGAGCTCGACGGCGCGGGCGATGGCCGGCGCGGCGGCCTGCACCGCGGCCACGGCATTGAGCTGATCGTCGACAAAGGCGCGCACCAGGGCCTCGGTGGCATAGCCATCGAGCTCGGTGTGCAGGGCGCTGGGCGTTTCGGTATTGAGCATCGTCATGGGGATGCCGCCAGGTGGGCCATCAGTGCATCGAGCACCGGCCTGCCCTTGTCGGCGGCTTGGTCATGGTTCACGTGTGCGGCGACGACCCAGAGCCGGCCGCGCGCATCCTTCAGCGTGCCGGCCAGGCCGACCGCGTCGCGCAGTGTGCCGGTCTTCAGCCGCCCGTTGGCCTCGGCGGCGGTGCCGCGCAAACGTCGGCTTAAGGTGCCGTCAACACCGGCCAAAGGCAGGCCGGCAATCAGTTCCGGCGCGTAGGGCTTGGTGAGCGCCACCTGCAGCGCGCTGGCCAGCAGGCTGGGGCTGAGGCGCTCGCTGCGCGACAGACCGGAGCCGTTGTCCATCACCAGGCTGGCGTCGGCAATGCCGTGAGCGCGCAGCCAGTCGCGCACCTGGGCGTCGGCCGCGGCCCGCGTGCTCGGGTACTGCGCCGCCTGCGGGTGGGCGCTGCCCAGCTGCAAGTAGGCAAGCCGGGTGAGCGCGTTGTCGCTGCGCTTCATGGCGCCGCGCAGCCACTCGGCCAAGGGTGGCGCCTGGTGGCTGGCGAGCAGCTGGCTGCCGGCCGGCGCTGCCGTCTCGCGCACCTCGCCGTCCAGCCGGCCGCCGAGCTCCTGCCAGATCTGCCGCACCGCCTGGGCGGCCAGCACGCTGCGGTCGATCAGTTGCAGCAGCGGGCGCTGGCGGCAGTCGGCGGGGAAGCGGCCCTGCAGGCGCACGGTGACCGCCGCCGCCTCGGCGGCGACGCTGGCGGGCAGCCAGCCGTCGTCCCATTGCGCGCAGCGCAGGGCCGGGTCGATCTGCACCGCCGAGGCGTCCACCGCCAGTCCCTGCCAGGCCGGGTTCCAGCGCGCCCGCAGCTGCTGGCCGTCCGACTGCAGCTGCAGCTGCAGCAGGTTGCCGCTGAGCAGCAGGGCGTCGGGGATCACGTTGTAGGGAAACTCGGGCGCCTCGTCGAAGGGGGGCAGACCGACGTCCTCGCGGGCCGGGCGGAAATGCGTGCGGTCGATGACCAGGCCGCCGCGGACCTCGCGCAGGCCGGCGTCGCGGGCCTCGCGCAGCAGGTTGGTCAGCGCGCCGAAGTCGAAGGCCGCGTGGGCCAGGCCGCGCAGCACCAGCGGGCCGTCGAGCACGCCGTCGTTCACCGGTCCACCGGCCAGCAGCTCGACGCGGCCACGCCAGTTCGGCCCCAGGCGCTCCAGCGCGACGATGCCGGTCAGCACCTTCATCGTCGACGCCGGACTGATGGCGCGCTCCGCCTGCCAGGCCAGGCCTTGCAGCGGTGCGTCGAGCGGGAAGGCGCGCAGGGCCAGCGCGGACTCGGGCAGACCCTGGCGGGCCAGTTCGGCGCGCACCGGTGCCGGTAGCGGGGACGGCGGCTTGGGCAAGCCGGCGCAGCCGGCCAGCAGCAGGGCCGCGGGGAGCAGGGCGGTGATCAGGGACTTCATGAGCGCCCGCATGCTGACAGAAATAGCGACGCCGCCGGCCTGGGGCTGCTGCCGGGATGGCATGCCAAGGCGGGCGGCGTGCATGCCCGGCGGTTATCGCCGGGCCTTGATCAGCGCTGGATCAGGCTCAGTGCCCAGGCGTCGGCCTCGGCGGCCGGTGTGCGGCCCGAGGCCTTCACGCGTGCCAGCAGTTCGATGACGCGTTCGCCGATCTGCGAAACCTCGGCCATCACCGCGGTCTCCTCGCCCTCACCGCGGTACTCGCGGGCCACCGAAATGATGCCGCCGGCGTTGACCAGGTAGTCGGGCAGGTAGGCGATGCCGCGGCTGGCGAGCAGATCGCCGTCGGCCGGCAGGGCCAGCTGGTTGTTCGCGGCGCCGCAGACGATCTTGGCCTTCAGGCCGGGGATGGTCTGCGCGTTCAGGCTGGCGCCGAGCGCGCAAGGCGCCAGCACGTCGCAGTCGGCGGCGAGGATCTGCTCGACGGCCAGCACGGTGGCGCCGAAAGCTTCGCGGGCGCGGCTGGTCTTGGCGCTGTCGATGTCGGCAACGATGAGCTGCGCGCCCGCCTGGTGCAGGAACTCGGCGAGATGCCAGCCGACTGCGCCCAGGCCCTGGATCGCGACCTTCAGGCCTTGCAGATCGCTGCGGCCGAGGACGGCCCGGCTGCCTGCCTGGATGGACACGAAGACGCCCCAGGCGGTCTTCGGGCTGGGGTCGCCGCCGAAGGCGCCGTCGCGCGGGATGCCGCTGACGAACTGGGTGTGCTGCTGGACCACGCGCATGTCGGCGGTCGTCGTGCCGACGTCCTCGGCGGTGATGTAGGCGCCCTGCAGGCTGTCGACGGCGCGCGCAAAGGCGGCGAACAGTTGCTCGCGGCTGAACTCGCCCTTGGGCTTGACGATCACCGCCTTGCCGCCGCCGAAGGGCAGGCCGGCCAGCGCGTTCTTGAAGCTCATGCCTTGAGAGAGGCGCAGCGCGTCGTGGTGCGCGGCCAGGTCGTTCTCATAGGCCCAGAGCCGGCAGCCGCCAAAAGCGGGGCCGCGCGCCGTGCTGTGCACCGCGATCAGGGTGCGCAGGCCGGAGGCGGCGTCGGCGGCGATCAGCACGCGTTCGTGCGGGGCCTGGTGGGGAAGACCGAAAAACGAGGGCATGGGGAATCCTTGTGGGAGAGGCAGAACGAAATAGGCGGCGCTTGTGGCGCCGCCCGGCATTCTCCGTCCTCGCGCCTTCGCTCAGGGGCCCTGGAAGCCTTCGCCGCGCAGCGTGATGACCAGGGTGTCGCGGTGCCCGCCGTTGGCGGCGTCCAGCGGCTGGATCGGCGTCGCCTCGTGGATCACGCGCTCGTCGTCGAGCAGCAGCAGCGACCAGGGCTCGGTCAGCGTGAAGCGCTGGCCCCGCGGCCCATCGATGTCGAAGACCCGGGTCTCGCCGCCCTTGATGCCATGGCGGGCAAGCAGGAAGACCGCGACCAGGTCGACGCCGTCGCGGTGCGCGCCCTCGGGCGTCGGCCGGCCGATGCCGTCCGTCGTGTCGATGCGAAACGGGTGGGCTTCGACGAACCAGGGGCGGGCGCCACGCAGGCGGTCCGCCGATTGGGCCAGGCGCTTCAGCAGCGCCTCCCAGGCGGGCAGCGCGCTCATCAAAGGGTCCATGGGCTCGAACCAGCGCTCGATGCCGCCGTGCAAGGCGTTGTAGTCCAGGCTCTGCCAGTGCGCGCGATGCGGCTGCAGCGCCGCGTGGCCGTTCTCGATGGTCCAGCAGCTGTGGCGGCGGCGGCGGTAGCGGCCACCGTCCTTCAGATGTGGGTCGGGCGGCAGATCGTTCCAGAAGGGCAGCAAGGCCTGCAACGCGGCCAGGGGCTGGCCGAGGTAGGTCAGGGTCGCGGCCGGGTCCAGCACCGCATAGCCCTGGTCGACCAGGGTTTCGTCGACCGCTGAAGGCGCGCAGAAGGGGGGGCTGAACATCTCAGCTGCCGGCGTGCTTGTCGGCTTCGGAGGTGAAGGCGTCGGCGTAGAAGCGATCGGGGCTCAGGCCGGCGAGCTGGACGAAATCGCGCTGCGCGCTGTCGATGACGATGGGCGCGCCGCAAGCATAGACGCTGTGCCCACTCAGGTCGGGCAGGTCCTCGAGCACCGCCAGGTGCACGAAGCCGCTGCGGCCGGCCCAGCCGTCCTCGGGCAGCGCGTCGCTGATGACGGGCACGTAGCGCAGCCAGGGCAGGCGGGCGGCGGCTTCGATCACCCAGTCGTGCAGGTAGAGGTCCTGCGGACGCCGGCCGCCCCAGTAGAGCGTGACCGGGCGGCTGTTGCCCTGCTGCTCCAGCTGCTCGATCAAGGCCTTGATCGGCGCGAAGCCGGTGCCGCTGGCCAGCATCACCATGGGTTCGTCGCCGTCGCGCAGGAAGAAGCTGCCGAAGGGGCCCTCGGCGCGCAGGATGTCGCGTTCCTTGAGCGCGCTGAACACATGGTCGGTGAACTTGCCGCCGGGCATGTGGCGAAGATGAAGTTCGATGGCAGGCGGATCGCCCACGGTGTGCGGCGCATTGCCCATGCTGTAGGCGCGGCGCGAGCCATCGCGCAGGATGAACTCCAGGTACTGGCCGGCGTGGTACTGGAAGTTCTGCGTCGCCGGCAGCTGCAGGCGGACCTGCATCACATCGGGCGCGGCCCGGGTCAGCGAGATCACCCGCACCGGCATCTTGATGACCGGGTGCACGCCCTCGGCCGGCACGCTGCGCGCCTCGACCACGCAATCGGTCTGCGGCACCGCGCAGCAGGTCAGGATGAAGCCGGCGGCCTCCTCCTCGGCGGACAGGGCCTTGCGCTGGTGCACGCCGTGCACCACGCGGCCCTCGATCAGCTTGCTCTTGCAGGAACCGCAGGCGCCGTCCTTGCAGCCATAGGGCAGGCCGATGCCCTGGGCGATGGCGGCGGCAAGCAGGGTGCCGTCGCGCTCCACCTGGAAGCTGCGGCCGGCGGGCTGGATGGTGACGGTGAGGGACATGGCGCAAAGGCGGGGCTGACTAGACTGGGCGCCATTGTCGGTGGAAGGGCTATGAGGCTATTGATCGTGGGGTGTGGTGACGTCGGCCAGCGCGTGCTGCGCCAGGCGCCGGCTGGGCTGCAGATCAGCGTGCTGGCGCGCGAGCCGGCCAAGCTCGCGGCTTGGCGGGCACGCGGTCTGCGCCTGTTGCAGGGCGATCTGGACCAGCCGGCCAGCCTGCGGCGCCTGGCTGGCTTCGACGCCGTCATGCACCTGGCGCCGCCGAATGCCGACGGCAGCCAGGACCGGCGCACGCGGGCCCTGATCGCCGCGCTGGATCGTCAGGCGCCGCCCCGGCGCTTCGTCTATGTGTCGACGACCGGTGTCTACGGCGATTGCGGCGGCCGGCTGATCGACGAGTGCGCGCCGTGCGCCGCGCAGACGCCGCGCGCGCTGCGCCGGGTCGACGCCGAACAGGCCTTGCGCGCCTGGGCGCGGCGGCGGCGGGTGATGCTCAGCATCCTGCGCGCGCCCGGCATCTACGCGGCCGACCGCGAGGGCCACCCGCGCGAGCGCCTGCTGGCCGGGCGGCCGCTCTTGGTTGCCGATGACGATGTGTTCACCAACCACATCCACGCCGACGACCTGGCGCGCGCCTGCTGGCGGGCGCTGTGGGTGGCTTCGCCGCTGCGTGCCTACAACGTGGTCGACGACAGCCAGCGCCGCATGGGCGATCACTTCGACCTCGCCGCCGACCGCCTGGGCCTGCCGCGCGCGCCGCGCCTGCCGCGCGTCGAGCTGGCGCAGCAGCTGACGCCCATGCAGATGAGTTTCCTGAGCGAGAGCCGGCGCATTGCCAACCGGCGTGTGAAGACCGAGCTGGGTCTGCGCCTGCGCTATCCCTTGCCGGAGCAGGGCTGGTAATTACTTCTTGCGCAGCACGTGGACGAACTCCACGTTGTCGTGCGTCTGCTCGACCAGCTCATGCCCGGTCTGGCGGGCAAAGGCCTGGAAGTCGCGCAGCGAGCCGGGGTCGGTGGCGATGACGCGCAGCAGCTGGCCGCTGGTCACCTCGGCAAGCACCTTCTTGGTCTTCAGGATCGGCATCGGGCAGTTCAGCCCGCGCACATCGAGTTCGCGATCAACGTTCATCGTCATGACAGGAATTCTGGCTCATGGCCACGGCTGCGCAACCAGGTGGCCAAGGCCTGGCCGGTGCCCTGGGGCCAGCAGCGCACGCTGGCCGGTTCCAGCAGCTTGTGTTCGGCGAGTTCCGGGCTCAGGCGGATCTCGCCTTCGGCCTGCAGGTGGTAGGCGATGATCAGCTGGTTCTTCTTCTGGAAGTCCCAGACGCCGATCAGTGCCGGCCGGGCGACCGTGCGCAGCGCCGTCTCCTCCTGCAATTCGCGCACGATGCCGTCCTCCGGCGTCTCGCCGGCCTCCATGAAGCCGGTGATCAGACCGAAGAAGCGACCGGGCCAGGCGGCGTTGCGCGCCAGCAGCAGCCGGCCGCCCTGGTCCACGCATTCGACGACCGCGGCCAGCACCGGGGTCGGGTTGTTCCAATGCGTCCAGCCGCAGGCCGGGCAGCGCAGTCGCTCCTTGGGTCCGCTGTCCTCGTCGACGGTGATGAGGGCCAGTGCCGTCGTGCACTCGGGACAAAACTTCATGCGGGGAACACGCCCGTGGACAGATAGCGGTCGCCCCGGTCGCAAACGATGAAGACGATGGTCGCGTCGCGCACGGTGCGGGCGATCGACAGCGCGACGCAGCAGGCGCCGGCGGCCGAGATGCCGCCGAACAGGCCTTCCTCGCGGGCCAGGCGGCGCGCCATGTCCTCGGCATCGCTCTGGCTGACCAGCACCAGCTCGTCGACGCGGCTGGGCTCGTAGATCTTCGGCAGATAGGCCTCGGGCCAGCGGCGGATGCCGGGGATGCGCGAGCCCTCCTGCGGCTGCGCGCCGACGATGCGCACGGCGGGGTTCTGTTCCTTCAGGTAGCGACTGACGCCGGTGATGGTGCCGGTGGTGCCCATCGCCGACACGAAGTGCGTGATGCGGCCGGCGGTGTCGTTCCAGATCTCCGGACCGGTGGTCTCGTAATGGATGCGCGGGTTGTCGGGGTTGGCGAACTGGTCCAGCACCTTGCCCTTGCCCTGCTGCTGCATCTGCTCGGCCAGGTCCCGGGCGTACTCCATGCCGCCGCTGCGCGGGGTGAGGATCAGCTCGGCGCCGAAGGCCTTCATGGTCTGCGCGCGCTCGATGCTGAGGTCCTCCGGCATGATCAGCACCAGGCGGTAGCCGCGCATCGCCGCGGCCATCGCCAGCGCGATGCCGGTGTTGCCGCTGGTCGCTTCGATCAGGGTGTCGCCGGGCTGGATCTCGCCGCGCTCCTCGGCGCGTCGGATCATGCTGATCGCCGGCCTGTCCTTCACCGAACCGGCCGGGTTGTTGCCCTCCAGCTTGCCCAGCACCACGTTGCCGCGCGCCTCGAAATCCGCGATCAGCGATTGCGGCAGGCGTTGCAGGCGCACCAGGGGCGTGGCGCCGATGGTTTCTTCCAGGGTCTTGTAGCGGGGGGCTTGATTCATGGCCCCATTGTGCCCAGCTCAGTCTTCGCCAAACGGCGTGGCACAATCCGCGCCCTTGCCGAGCAGCATTGGCTGCAAACACCTGGCCCGGGTGGCGAAATCGGTAGACGCAGGGGACTCAAAATCCCCCGCCGCAAGGCGTGTCGGTTCGAGTCCGACCCCGGGCACCACATAGGAGAGAGGCCGCCAGTGAGCGGCTTTTTTCATGCCTTCGCGGCGTAGGGTGTGGGGGGAAATGTTGCCATCACAGCGCGCCGATCGCCTTGGCTAGCGTGGCATTGGCAAGGTGGCTGTAGCGCTTCGTGCTGGCCGGGGTTTTGTGCCCCAAAACTCCCCCCACGGTGTAGAGGTCAACGCCCGCTTGGATCAGCGCGCTAGCAGTGCTGTGGCGCAGATCGTGGAAGCGCAGACCGTCCATACCAAGGGAGTCCGCTACGCGGCGGAATGTGTGCTGTAGCGTGGACTGGCTGACGTCACGCGGCCAGCGGCGGGAAAGGTGCGCAATGCGCCTGTGGATTGGCACGAGGCGGCGCTCGCCGTTCTTGGTGTCGTCCAGCAGCCAGCCTGCAGGCGTTGGCCGCGCGCGCAGCACCTCGCCTTGGCGCATGCCCGAGTAGAAGGCAACCAGCACGCAGGCGCGCAAGTCGCGGTCCTTGATTGCCCTGGCAAGCCGCAGCATGTCGCGCCGCCCGATGTAATGGTGGCGCTCGTTCCTGACCGTTGGCATAGCTACCCGCTCGGCGGGGTCATGCTGGCCCATGCCCTTGTGCTTCCAGGCCCAGCGGCAGGCCGAGCGCAGATAGGCCATGCGATTGCGCACGGTGGCCGGCGCCAAGTCGGGATTGTCTTGCCGGTACTCGCTGACGACCTCGGCCAACTGGCTAACGCGCTTGCCCTCGTACCATGGCGCGCACAGCGCCAGATTGGCCTTGATCTTGTCCGCGCTCTTGAGCAGCGGTGAGCCAGGGCTGACGAATATGCGCGTCGAGATGATCGCGCGCCACCTGTCGCAGTCTGTCCGCTGCCTGCTACTCAAGCTCATCAAGTGCTTGGCGCAGTACCAAGACAAGCCCACGATGGAGCGCATTTCCGGCCAGTGGGTGGACATTGACCCGCGCGGCTGGGACAACCAATTTGACGTTATCGTTGACGTTGGCCTTGGCTCTGCCAACCGCGACCGGCAGCTCGGCATGTACCAAGCTGTCATCGGCCAGCAGGCGCAGATGGTGGGCGCAGGTTTGGTGCCGCCGCAGGCAGCGGTTTTGCTGGCTCGCAAGATGGCCGGCGCGGCCGGTCTTGAAGACCCTGAGCAGTACTTCCCCGACCCGCCGCCGCCCCAGCCGCCGCAGCCTGATCCGCAGATCCAAGCCGAGCAGGCCAAGGCGCAGGTCCAGCTGCAGATCGAGCGCGAGCGCATGCAGATGCAAACGCAGGTCGATGTGGCCCGCCAACAGGCCGAGGCCGAGCAGCAGCAGATGAAAGCTCAGGCCCAGATGGAGCTGGAGCGGTTCAAGGCCGAGCTGCAAGCCCAGCTTGAGCGCGAACGCATGGCGATGCAGCAGCAGACCCAGCTGATGCTTGAGCGCACCGTCCCCGCAAATGGCGTGCTGGAGCGCACAGGCATCACCATGACCGCCACGCACACGCTCATGGCCTACGCCAGCGGCACCGGCATCAGCGTGGTCGTGCATGGGATCGAGGAGGACGCCTGATGGCCCGCAGCATTTCCCCGGCCCCGGGGTCTATCAAAGCCATCCAGCGCGGCACCGCGACGGGTGATGGCGCGATCGCGATCAGCACCATCAACCCGAGCAAAAGTGTTGTCGCGCTGTATGGCGGCCAAGGCGGCAACGGAACCTCTAGCAGCACTACGTCAGTGCCGTATGTGAGCGCGCTGTCGTCAACGCAGCTAACTGTCGCGGGGGCAACCTACGTGCCAAGCGGCGTCAGCGCCAATCTCACCTTTTCATGGCAAATCGTGGAGTACTACTGATGCACGCCTACGCTCAGATCCGCGATGGCCGCGTGGTTGCCGTGACGGAGACGGCAGCGCCGGTTGACCGCCCCGACATGATCCCGCTCGCGTCGTTTGACATTGGCCTGCTCGGCAAGGTCTACGCAGACGGCGCATTCAGCGACCCGCCCCCGCCCCCGCCGCAAGTTCCCGCCTCCGTCACCATGCGCCAGGCTCGCTTGGCACTGCTCGGCGTTGACAAGCTCGCAGCCGTCGAGGTGGCTATTGAGTCCCTGCCCGAGCCCGACAAGACCCATGCCCGCATCTGGTGGGAGTACAGCGGCACCGTCGAGCGCGCCAACCCCCTGGTGAACGCCATCGGTGGTGCCGTGGGCCTTGATGCCGAAGCGCTGGACGCGCTCTTTACCGCCGCCCAATCGCTGTGAACACCGTCATCCCCGCGCTCGGTCAGTACGGACTGATCGCGGATCAGCCTGCCCAGGAATTGCCGATCAACGCCTGGACGGACTGCCTGAACGTGCGCTTTCGCGGCGGCAGTGTCGAGCGGGTTGCGGGTCATCGGCAGGTTTTCGACGCGCCCACGGTCGAGCCGCTGTTCGTCATCAGCTACCAGATCCAGGGCACGCGCTATTGGGTCCACTGCGGTGAAGACGCGATCTTTGCCGACGATGGCAGCACGCGCACGGACATCACCGGCACGGCTCCCACGGGCACGGCTGCAGATCGCTGGACCGGCGCTGTCCTCAATGGCGTTCTGCTGCTCAACAACGGCGTGGACTCGCCCCAATACTGGGCCGGCGACACGGCGAGCAACTGCGCCGCGCTGCCCGGTTGGAACGCGGCCTGGACCTGCAAAAGCATCGGCGCTTTCAAGAACTTCGCAGTCGCGGTCGGCATCGCCAAGAGCGGCACCGAGTACCCGCATATGGTCAAGTGGTCCGATGTCGCGGACCCTGGCTCTGTGCCGGCGTCGTGGGACGAGGCAGACGCCACCAAGCTGGCCGGCGAGCTGGACTTGTCGGAAACGACAGACCTGATCGTTGATCAGCTCGTCCTCGGTGACGCCAACCTGATCTACAAAGAGCGCAGCATCTATGCCATGCGCTTCATCGGTGGCACTCAGGTGTTTGAGTTCCGCCGCGTTCCTGGCAGCCACGGCATGCTCGCCAAGGGCTGCGCCTGCGTCACGCCGCGCGGCCATGTGGTCTTGAGCAATGGCGATGTTGTCCTGGTCGATGGCATCAACGAACCGCAGTCCATCGTCTCCGACCGCCTGCGCGACTGGCTGTTCCGCACGCAGATCGACGGCACGCAGTACAGCAAGTGCTTCGTCGTCGCCAATCCGTCGCTCAACGAGGCATGGATCTGCTACCCGGCAGTTGGCCAAACCCACTGCACCCGGGCGCTGATCTGGAACTGGGAAAGCAACACCTTCGGCCTGCGCGAGCTGCCCAACGTCAACCACGCCGCCTCGGGCCTGCTGGAGTACACGGTGGGGAACACCTGGGACGTGGACTCCGACGCCTGGGACGACGACGACAGCGCCTGGAACACCGACGAATTCGGCCCCACCGAGCCTCGGCTGATCATGGCATCGAGCGACGACAAGCTGTTTGTCGCCGATGCCGGCAACTCGTTCGACGGCACGCCCATCAACGCATTTGCCGAGCGCGACGGCCTGGCCTTCGATGCGCCCGACAACTTCAAGCTGATCCGCTCGATCACGCCCCGCGTTGATGCGGCATCTGGCGTCGTGCTGAGCATCAGGGCTGGCGGGTCCGGCAGTGCCGAAGTGCCGCCGTCCTACTCGTCACCCGTCACCTACACCGTGGGCAGCACCCGCAAGGCGGATCTTTTCGCCTCGGGTCGCTTCCTGGCCTACCGCATCTCGTCCTCGGGCGGCGGTCGCTGGCGCATCAAGTCCATGTCTGTGGACATCACACCGCAAGGGCAATTCTGACCATGAACGCTGTCTATCCGAAGTTCAAAGAGGGGCTTATTCAGGGCACCTCCGGCACGGCCCTGACCGGCACGCTCAAGGCGGCATTGGTCGACACCGGCACGTACACCTACAACTCCGCCCATGACTTCTACGACGATGTCTCCGGCGTCGTCGGCACGCCGCAGACCGTCGGCAGCAAGACCTACACCAACGGCCTGCTGGACGGCGCGGATGTGACGTTCACGGCGGTCAGCGGGTCCACGGCTGAGGCCATCGTGCTGTTCTTGGACACCGGCACCCCGGCCACGTCGCGCCTCGTCGCGTACCTTGACACCGGCGTCACCGGCCTGCCCGTCACCCCGAACGGGGGCGACATCACTATCACCTGGAACGCCTCCGGGATCATCCAGTTCTGAGGCCGGCACTCATGCCCAGCATCGCCAGCTCCACCTACGACCAGGACGCGCAACCGCAGGTCGATGGCCGCTTTTGGGTTCGAGAGACACACACGGACACCGAAGGGCGCCAGTACGACTACAGCTACCTCTGTCCTGTCGGAGTTTCTCCGCAAGTCGTGCTGGAGGAGCGCGCTGTGGTGCTCAATGCGCAGCTTGCCGAGCGAGAGGCGGCGCGCCTGATCGTCGCCGGAACCATGCTGCCGCTGACCAAGCTCAAGTTCCGCGAGCTGTTCACGCCGACAGAGCGCATGGGCATTGATGCCCTGCACGCGGGCTTTGAGTCGCACCCGTCTCTCACGGCTGAACAAAAAGCCGTTATCCGCACTGGCCTGGAGGATTACCGCATGGCCGAGCAGATCGACAGGCCGTTTGACGCGCGAGTGCAGCAGATGCTTGGCCTGTACGTGTCGATGGGCCTGCTGACGGCAGAGCGCGCGGCGGCAATTGTGGCGGCGGGCAATGGCTGATATCTACGTCAAGAGCGGTGCCGCCAACAGCAGCCCCTTCGCCTCCTGGGCCAATGCGGCGACAACGCTTGCTGGTGCTGCGGGTATTGATGCTGCCGGCGACACCATCTATGTGAGCCAAGCGCACTCCGAAAGCACTGCGGGCTCTGTAACAGTTGCTCTGGCCGGAACTGCCGCAAATCCTGTTCGCGTCATTTGTGGAAACGATGCGGCAGAGCCGCCGACTTCGGTTGCGAGTACCGGCGTCGTGGCGGCAACAGCGGGAAATTTGGCGATTACTGGCAGCGCCTATTTGTATGGGCTGACTCTCCGGGCGTCCGGTGTTATCGGACTGAATGACACCGCATCCGGTGCAAATGCACAAACATATGAGAGTTGCACGTTTGATTGCACAACAAATGGTTCGGGATAATTTGTGAGAACAGCGAGCACTGGAAACGGGACGTATTCCACCAAGCTGGTAAACCCCACATTCAAATTTGCTGGTAGTAATAACGTGCCAATAGCTGTTTTAGGTTCCACAGAGATTTATGGCGGCCAACTAGATGCTGCCAGCGCTACGCCTTTGAATGGGTTGTTCGCATTTTTTAATGACCGAACGGCGGGCCGGCTGCTTGTTGACGGGATGGACCTGTCAAACCTTAGCTCGTCGGGGCACTTGTTCCGGGGTGGCTCTGCCGTTGTCGCCTCTGGGAAAGCCGTCCTGCGCAACTGCCGCCTGCCTTCCGGTTGGACGGGGAGTCTTTGTTCGACCGCCGTGAACTCTCCTGGTCAGCGGTATGAGATGTGGAACTGCGACAGCGGCGATACCAACTACCGTGTCTGGATTGAGGACTATGCTGGGTCCGTCAAGCACACCACGACAATCTACAAGGATTCGTTCTCAGGCGGTACCGCGCACAGCTTGGTTTTCGCATCGTCTGCCAATGCGCGTTATCCGCTGATCACGCTGGCCGGTCCTGATTTCTTTGCCGACAACAGCACCGTGGGCAGCAGTGTCACGGCAACGGTTGAGATCGTCACGGACAACGTGACGCTTACCGATGCAGAGTGCTATCTCGAAGTCATGTACATGGGAACCGGCGGCGTTCCTTTGGGCACTTGGATCAGAGATAGCAAGGCCGACGTGCTTGCATCCGCAGCCAATCAGGCGAGCAGCTCCGAGAGTTGGACCACAACCGGTTTGGGGACGCCGGTGAAGCAAAAGCTTTCGGTTACGTTCACGCCGCAGGAGGCGGGCTATGTGATTGGGCGGGTTGTGCTCTGCAAGGCCAGCACGACCGTCTACGTTGACCCGGAGTTGGTGTTGTCGTGACCCAGCAGCGCCTGATCCCTGGCGGTGGTGCGCTGGCGGTTGTTGGGACAGAGCAAAGGCAACTTCCCGGCGGTGGTTATTTAGCGCCGACCAACAGCGGTCCTGGCGCCCAGAACCTCCAGCCTCCGCTACTCGACGCCTCGGCGGTCATCTACGCCCCGTCGCTGTCGGTCGGTGTTGTCGACATCCTCCCGCCGCTGCTCGATGCCTCGGCGGTGCTGTACGCGCCAACCGTCAGCCTTGCCGGTGGTCCGCAGTCGCTGCAACCGCCGCTGCTGGACGCATCGGCCACGCTCTTTGCACCGTCCGTCAGCTACACCATTCAGCCGCCGCTGCTGACCAACGGGCAGACGTTCTACGCCCCCACGGTCACGGTCGGCGCTGCAACCCTGCGGCCACCGCTGCTCAATGCGGCGGCGGTGCTCTATGCGCCATCGGTCAGCGGTGGTGCTGTCGTCATCAAAGCGCGCGGCCTGCGCAAGACCCGGTATGTGCCGGGGCGGGTTCCGGCGCGCATGGAAGAACTCGCGCGCTTCTTGCAAAGCGAGATCGAGCGGCTGAACGACGCGCTGGAAAGCCCGTTCACGCATCAGCTTCTGGAAAAGCTGCACGTTGAGCCGAGCCGGCTGCGGGATGGCTTTGTGGCCTACGCAGATGGGGCCGACTGGGATCCAGGGAGCGGGGAGGGTGTCTATGTTTTTTATGGGGCAAGCTGGCGCAAGCTGGGTTGAGGAAACCTGATGGCACAAGATCCGAACGCATGGCTGTGGGCTCCGCAGTTCGACCAGAACACGCAGATGAGCACCTACAACCCGGCAACGGGGCAGTGGGACAACCAGCAGCCCTGGATGACCGACCCGCTGGCCATCAACGGCCAGTTGCGGACGCAGATCACTGACTACCTGCGAGCAGCGGGCTACACGGGTCAGCTCCAGGACGGCGCCGCCTATCGCGCGTACCAAGCGGCCAACACGCCGGGCGGCGCATCTGGTCTGGCGGGTTACGGGGTCGGCGGTCGTGAGGCAGCCATGAACCGCGAAGCGGCGCAGATCAGCGGTTGGACGCCTGACGCCTCGGTCTGGAATCCGCGCACGCAGAACACAGAGCTCGACCAATGGCTCCAGCAGCAGGGTTTGCGCCTGCAGATCGGCGACCATCAGGTTCCCGGGGCCAGCCAGTCCACGTCGATCCAGCGGCTGATTGATGCCCAGGGCAACCCGGTTGCTGTCGACGCCTACAACAACCGCTATTCAGCCGGCGACCGCGCTATGGATGTTGGCATGGCTGCGCTGGTTGCGCTCAGTGCTGGCGCTGGTATGGGTCTGCTCGGTAGCGGCTCTGGCGCGGCGGCTGGTGCCGGTGCTGGCGCCGCAACGACCGGCGCCGCAACGACCGGCGCCGGTGCGGCTGGTGCTGGCGCTGCGGGCCTCAGCACGGCATCGCTCCCCGGCAGCATCACGGCGGGACTTGGTCTGAGCAATGCTGCCCCCATTGCCCTGGCCCCGTCGATCATCGGTCCCGGTGCTGCCACGGCGGCAAGCGCTGCGGCAGCGGCTGCGGCGGCGGGTGGCGGTGGCATAACGGCGGGACTTGGATCGGCATCGGAGCTGCTGGGCGGCCTGTCGTCCAACAGCGCGCTTTTCAATCCGGTGGCGATGGCGCCGGGTAGTGCGGGTCTGGGCGGCGCTGCGGCGGCTGGCCTGACCGGCAATGCATTGGCCGATGCAGCCATGCAGGCGTCCATTGATGCTGGCTCGTTTGCAGGCGCCGGGGGTGGCCTTGGGCAAGCTGGCATCGGCGGGTTCGGCTCCAGCCTTGCCAACATGGGCGCATTGGAAGGGGCGGCCATGCTCACGGGTGGCGGCAGTCTTCTGACCACGCCTGGGCTTGGTGGTGCCGGCTCTGCACTCAGCGGCCTGGGTTCCATCAAGGATGTCATCGACTCGGTCAAGAACAGCGGCGTAGGAAAAGCCGTTGGCACCGTTGCTGACATGGTCGGCGGTGGCAACAACCTCGCGGCCATCGTCGGCGGCTTGGCGGGTGCCACCCAAGGCGGCGGCGAAGACACCGCGACCACGCAAAACCGCATCGACCCCCGAATGGCCCAGTACCTCTACGGCACGGGCTACGGCGACACCAATTCCCTGCTGGGCGCATCGCAGGAATGGTGGAAGAACAACAAGAGCGGCATGAACGACGACATGGCCGCTGGTCTGCTGACGCTCAAGAACCTCTACACCAGCCCTGAATACACCCAGGGCTACCAGCAGATGCGCAGTGCTGGGCAAGGCTTGCTCGGCGCCGGCGTCGCTCAGAACCCGTTCACCAGCGGCCAGATGCCGCAGTTTGGCCGCGCTGCTCCGCAGATCGCCGCCGCTGCGCAAAGCCCGTTCCTCGCCGGCCTGCTGGGCGCGGCGCCGCAAATGCCCAATCGCTTCGGAGGCTGAGACATGCAAAACCCGTACTTGCCGCAACAGGCGCAGGCCATCACCAATCAGGTGACGAACAACCTGCAAAGGAACGTCCTGCCCGGCATCAACTCCAACGCCATCGCAGCGGGTGGGTTCGGCGGCTCGCGCCAGGGAATCGCGCAGGGTCTTGCCATCGGCGAGACGAACCAGGGTCTGTCCAACTCGCTGGCGAACCTCTACGGCAACGCCTACGCGCAGGATCAGCAGATCGCATCGCAGCAGTCCATGCAGCAGGCGGCATTGCAGAACCAACTGCAGATCGCGCAGATGAACGACGCGACCTCGCGCATGGGCCTGCAGAACCAATACAACCTGGGCATGGGCAACCTCGGTCTGGGCTACACGCAGGCCGGCCAGAACTTCGCGCTGGGCATGGGCAATCTGGGCCTTGGGTTCCAGAACAGCAACAACCAGTTCAACCTGGGTCAGCAGGCGCAGAACACCAACCAGTTCAACGCGCAGACGCAGCGCGACCTGGGCTACGGCAACCTCGGCCTGGGTTTCCAGAACTCGGCGAATCAGTTCACGCTCGGCCAGCAGCAGAACCAGAACCAAGCCCAGTCCATCAACAATCAGTTCCAGCTCGGCCAGGGGCAGTTGGCGCTGGGCAACCGGCAGGCCGACCAAAGCTACAACCTGGGGCTGGGCCAGAACGCCAACCAAGCGCAGTCGATCGCCAACCAGTTCAACCTGGGGCAGGGTCAGTTGCAGCTCGGCAACCTGCAGGCCAACCAGAACTACAACCTGGGCTTGGGCGGCCTGCAGAACCAGTCGCAGGGCCTTGCGAACAACTACAACCTGGGCTTGGGAAGCCTTGCCGCGCAGCAGCAGGCGCAGCAGAACCAGTTCAACCTGGGGCTAGGTCAGCTTGGCCTCGGCTACTACAACGCCGACCAAGGGTTTTTCACCAACCAGCGCGCGCAGGATCTGCAAGCCCTTGGCCTCGGTGCAAACCTCGTCAACCAGGGCAACAGCGGGTTGGCGGCAGGCGGGCAGGGCCAGTTCAACGCGGGCCAAGCGGCGCAAAACGCTCCGCTGTCGGCTCTGCAGCAGTACGCGCAACTGCTGGCACCTTTCACGGGGTTGAACAACAGCCAGACCCAAAGCCAGCCGGGCGGCTCGACGTTCGGCAACGTCATGGGCGGCGCACTGACGGCGGCGCAACTGTGGCGCCTTCTGAGCGGAGGTAACTGATGATCGGCGGACTTCTCGGCTCGTCGTGGGACGACCCCAAGACCCTTGGCCTGTTGCAACTTGCGGCCAGCCTATCCTCCAACCGCCGGCCCATGCAGGGGCTTTCTCAAGGCCTGCTCGGTTACCAGCAAGCGATCACCCAAGGTCGCCAGCAAAAGGCGCTCGAAGAAGAACGCGCCCTGCGCAAGCAGATGGCCGAGCTGCAATTGCAGCAGGCGCAGCAGGCGCAGCAGCGGCAGGCGGGCATTGACCAGGCCTACCGTGGCGCGATCCGCACGCCCGAGCAGATGGCCATGGCTGCGAATGGCGGCCCCACCAATGCAGCGGCGCAGGCTGCTCCTGGCATGGCGCCTGGGATCGACCAGAACGCCCTGCTGCGCGGCTTGATGCAGGCTGACCCGCAAGCGGCGTTCCAGATGCTGCAGCCCAAGCCCGCCGATTACAAGGTGGTTGGCGATGCGCTGCTGCAAGTCGGCCCTAGCGGCGTCAAGGAAGCCTATCGCGCGCCGCCAAAACCCGAGGCCATGCCGTCTGCGGTGCGTGAGTACGAGTACGCCCGCCAGCAGGGCTACCAGGGCACGTTCCAGCAGTTCCAGCTTGAGCAGCGCCGAGCAGGGGCGAGCAATACTCAGGTCAGCTACGGAACGCCCGTTGCAGCGGTTGATGCGCAAGGAAACCCGGTGTTCATTCAGCCGTCCAAAAACGGCGGCGCCCCGGCCATCATCCCCGGGATGCGCCCGCCAAAGTCTGCCGCCGAGGAACGCAGCGAGCAGGAGAAGGCGCAGCGCGATCGCACCAGCAAGCAGATGCTTTCGGCTTTGGGTGATGCGGAAACCATCCTCAAGGGAGGCAAGGCAACGGCCAGCGGCATCGGGAACGTGGTCGATGCTGGCGCGCGCATGGTCGGCGTTTCGACGCCCGGTGCTCAGGACGCCGCGCGGCTGGAGTCGCTGTCCGGCTGGCTGGTTGCCAACGTACCGCGGATGGAAGGCCCGCAGTCGAACTTCGATGTGCAGAACTACATGACCATGGCCGGCAAGGTCGGCGACCGCACCACGCCGATTGCCGAACGACTGGCGGCGCTGAACGAGGTCCGCCGCTTGCAGCAGAAGTACTCAGACATCAACGGCACCCCGACACAAGCCAACCCTACCCGACAAGTCGTTAGGACTGGCACGGCCAATGGCCGAAAGGTCGTTCAGTACAGCGACGGGAGCATTGAATATGCAGATTGACCCGAATGCTGTTCAATGGGACGCGCCGCCAGCGAGCGGGATTCAATGGGATGACACGCCAGCGCAAAAGCCGGCTCCTATGTCGCGCACTCGCAAGATCATGCAGGGTGCGCGCGACCCGTTGGATGGTGCAGCCCAACTGCTTTACAACGCGCTGCCTCAAGGTGTCCAGCAGGCCGGCAACCGTCTAAACAACTGGCTAGCCGACAACACAGGGATGGTTGCGCGCGTTGGCACTGGTGGCGCGGATCAAATGGTGCGCGAAGCCAACAAAGCTTATGAGGCGCAAAGAGCGGCGGCGGGTGAATCAGGGATTGATGGCTGGCGGCTGCTTGGCAATGTCGTCAGCCCTGCGAATCTCGCTATTGCCGCCAAGCTACCGCAAGCGACATCGCTGGCCGGTCGCGTAGGTGTCGGCGCATTGGGCGGCACGGCGTCTGCATTGATCAATCCAGCCACAAGCGACAAAGATTTCCTGACCGAGAAAGCGCAGCAGGCGGCCATGGGCGCGGCTGCAGGTGGCGTTGTTCCTGCGCTTGGTGCTGGCCTTTCGCGCATCGTCAGCCCTAAGGCTTCGACTGACCCGGCACTTGCGTTGCTCCGCAGCGAGGGCGTGCGGCCAACCATCGGGCAGACCCTTGGCGGCGGCGCAAACCGGCTTGAGGAAAAAGCAATCAGCCTGCCGTTTGTCGGTGACGCAATCGCCAGTGCAAGGCGCGGCGCAGCTGCTGAGTTGAATGATGCGGTGGCTAATCGAGCCTTGGCGCCTATCGGCCAAAAGCTGCCCAAGGGGCTGCAGGGACGAGAAGCGGTTGCGCATGTGCAGCAAACCCTGTCTGACGCCTATGAGTCCCTGTTGCCACGCATGACCGTCAAGGCGGATCAGGCGTTTGGTCAGGAGATTAACACCCTGCGCCAAATGGTCAGCACCGGCAGCATGGACCCCAAGGCCGCAAGGCTCTTTGACCGGGTCTTGCAAAACGATGTGCTGGGCAAGTTCAAGGGGCAGCAGGCGCTGACCGGCGAGACCATGAAGGCCGTCGAGAGCGACCTGGGCGCACAGATCAGCAGGCTTCAGCAGTCCACCGACGCGGATTCGCGCCTGGTCGCCGATGCGCTGCGCGAGGTGCAATCGTCCATCCGCAGCCTTGCCGCTCGCAACAACCCGCAGCTCGCCGATGACCTTGCCAAGATCAATCAAGGCTGGGCCAACTTCAAGCGGCTGGAGCGCGCGGCGTCTTATGTCGGCGCTGAGGACGGTGTCTTTTCTGCCGGCAACTTACAAAGCGCCGTTAAGGCGCTGGACAAGAGCAAGGACAAGGGCAAGTTCGCCAGGGGCGGCGCGCTGATGCAAGACCTGTCGGACGCAGCTAAGTCGCGGCTCGGCGACAAGGTTCCCAACAGCGGCACGGCGGATCGCCTGATGAGCGGCGGCGTGCTTGGGGCGGGATTCCTTGATCCGATGATCCCTGGGTCGTTCTTGGCCGGCGCTGGCCTGTACTCAAGCCCGGTGCAAAGCCTTCTTCGTGGCGCAGTAACCGCGCGCCCACAGGGAGCCCAAGCGGTAGCAGGCCTGTTGAATCAGTCCTCTCCCATGCTTGCGCCGGCAGGAGGCCTGCTTGCGCTTCAAGCCTTCCAACAATAGCCAATAGAAGGCGACCCCGCCGCCAGCCGCAGCGGCCCTGATCAAGCTGTCTTCCATCCCACCCCCAGCCCGCTCCCGCAGCGGGCTTTTTCATTCTCCCCTGGAGCTGCCATGCTGCCAACCCTTCCCCACGACAAGGCCAACCATCTGGCCTACGGCGCCGCCATCGCCTGCGCGGCGGTCCTTGCGCACTCCGTCATCGCTGCTGGCATTGCCGTGGCGGTGTTCGCGGTCGGCAAAGAGGTCTACGACCGCGTAAGCAAGAAGGGCACGCCCGAGCCCCTGGACGCCGTTGCCACGCTGGCCGGTGGCGCGCTGGTGTTGCTCCCGCTAATTCACGGGGGTGTGTGATGAGCCTTGCCGAACAAATGCGAGAGCAGCCGATGACTTGGAAGGACTGGATCACCGCCGCGGGTCTGCTGCTGACGCTGCTGGCCGTCACGATCAAGGGCGGCCAGATGATCGAGCAGCTGGCCACGGCCAATCGCCAGCTCGCTGAGCTCAGCGGCCAGCTGCACGCGTTGCGCAAAGAGACCGCCGACAGCCAGCGCGACATCACCGAGCTGCGCGGCGTCGACCGGCTGCACGACGAGCAGATCCGCGCGCTGCAGCAAGGCCACTACGGGCTCAAGCGATGATCGCCGAATCCATCCTTGGCTCCCTGCTGGGCGGGGTTCTGCGCATTGCGCCCGAGTTCCTGAAGTTCTTCGACCGCAAGAACGAGCGCCAGCACGAACTGGCCTTGCTCAGTGCTGAGATGGAGTTCGCCAAGGTCAAGGGCGAGATTGCCATGCGGCAGACCGAAGCCGTCATGACCGTCGCAGAGATGGACGCCATCGGCCAGGCGCTCAAAGAGCAGGGCGAGACGGCCAAGGCGGCGGGTCGGTGGGTTGCCGGTATCTCTGCCCTGGTGCGCCCGCTGGTGACGTACTGGTTCGTCGGCCTCTACAGCGCGCACAAGATCGCCGCAATGCACATGGCCCGCGAGCAGGCCGGCAACTGGCGCGATGTGCTGGTGTCGTCCTGGAGCGATCAGGACATGGCCATCCTTTCCATGATCCTGACCTTCTGGTTTGTGGGGCGCGTGTGGGAACGGGCGAACAAGCGCTGAGGCTCGCCATCCCCCTCATTCAGCAGTTCGAGGGGTGCCACAAACGCCTGCAGGATGGTCGCATCGCCCCGTATGTCTGCCCTGCAGGCTATCCCACGCAGGGATGGGGCATCGTCGTGCCCAGCATGAATGTTCCGCCCATCTCTCAGGCCATGGCTGACGCCATCTTGGCCAGAGAGGTGCCGCGCTACATGACCGACGCTCTGCGCGCCTCGCCCATCCTCGCCGCTCACCCCAGGCGATTGGCCGCCATCACCTCGTTTGTGTTCAACCTGGGTGCGGCGCGCTACCGGGCCTCGACCCTGCGCAAGCGGGTCAATGCCGGGGACTGGGACGGCGCAGTGACGGAGCTGATGCGCTGGACCCGTGGCGGTGGTCGTGTGTTGCCCGGCCTGGTCAAGCGCCGCCAGGCCGAGGCGATATTGCTCGGGGGAATCGATGGATGACCTGATCTTTGCCGCCTTGCTGCTGGTCTGCTGGATCGTCAGCGAGCCGATCACCTGCTGGCTGGAGAGGATGGCTGATCGGTGGAACAAGTGGAGGAAGTCTTGACCCCCATCGAAACCGACCAAGGCCGGTTCCTGCTGCGCGAGCACCCGGCCATTCCCGCCGATCAGCCGCATGTCATCGGCTGCGTGTCTCGCCGCACGAACCTGCCCAGCTTCATCACCCGGCTTGCCACGCTGGGCGCGCGCTGGTCGCACATGGGCTGCGTTGACGTAGAGCAGGGCTATGTCATCGAGGCGCTGTTCTGGCGCGGGGTTGTTCGCACGCCGATTGCAGAGTGGATCAAGCGCTACCCTTCGTCGGAGTTCTTTCGCACCGCCTGCCCCGAGCCGGCCAAGGCCCTGGCCTACTGGCGCAAGGCCGCTGATGAGCGGTGGCGCTACGACATCGGCGGGGCGCTTGGCACGGTCTGGCGCTTGGTCAAGCTGCAAGACCCGTCCAAGTCCTTCTGCAATGAGCTGTGGGAGGAGGGTCTAGCTGCTGGAGGCCGGCGCCGCTTCCGCCTGGACGGCGGCACGCGCTACCCGCCGATGGATTCGTGGATGATCTTGTGAGCGGTGGGGGATTTTTTGACATGACAGCCGCTCAGGCCGCTGTTTTTGGCCCCGCCCGCTCCATGCGCTCATAGAGGCGGCGCGACTCCAAGACAGGCGAATGGCGCTCAAAATCCCCCGCCGCAAGGCGTGTCGGTTCGAGTCCGACCCCGGGCACCAGCGAGACCTCAGGCCGGCGCCTACACTCGGCGCCCTTTGCCTGCTCTCGCCGACTCTCATGCCGCCGATGCCATCCGTCACCAAGGCCTTGCTGCTGGCCTGCGTGGGCATGTTCTGCCTGTCCCTCTTGATGCCCGTGCTGCAACTGTGGCTGGCCTTGTGGCCGCTGCAATCGGGCGCCTTCATGCCCTGGCAGCTGGTCAGCTACGCCTTCCTGCACGGCGACGCCGTCCACCTGTTCTTCAATATGTTCGGGCTGTGGATGTTCGGCTCCGAGCTGGAGCGGGTCTGGGGCGAGAAGCGCTATGCGCAACTGCTGCTCGTCTCGGTGCTCGTGGCCGCGCTGGTGCAACTGCTGCTGACCCTGGCGGTCGGCGCGCCGCGGCCGACGGTGGGCGCGTCGGGCGCGCTGTTCGGCCTGCTGCTGTCCTACGGCATGCTGTTCCCGGAGCGGACCATCATGCCCTTGTTCCCGCCGATCCCGATGAAGGCCAAGTACTTCGTTGCGTTGTTCGGCAGCCTGGAGCTGCTGTTCGGCCTGATGGGCGGCGGTGGCGTGGCCCACTTCGCCCACCTGGGCGGCATGCTGGGCGCCTACCTGCTGATGCAGTACTGGCGGCGCGGCCGCCGGCGCTGAGCGCCGGGACCGCGCGTCAGCGGTAGAAGGCTTCGACCTGGCCCTTGAGCTTGATGCACATGGGCCTGCCTTTGCGGTCCAGGGTGCGGCCGGCGGGGACCTTGATCCAGCCTTCGCTGAGGCAATACTCCTCGACGTCCTGGCGTTCCTTGCCGTTGAAGCGGATGCCGATCTCGTGCTCGAAGACGGCGCTGTCGTGGTGGGGGCTGCGCGGGTCGACCGAGAGGCGGTCGGGCAGGGGGGGCTTGATGTCGCTCATGGGGGCGATTGTCGATCAGCGCAGGAAGCGCGCGCGCAGCGCCGCCAGCTCGCCGCTGCGCTCCATCAGTGGCAACTCGACATCGATGGCCTGTTGCAGCAGGCGGCCGGTCGGCGTGGCGCGCGTGGCCATGAAGTGAAAGCGACTCGGCTCGCGATCCTCGAAACGGCTGCGTCCCAGGGCCTGCTCATCGGCCAGCTCGCCCAGGCCCAGGACCGCATGGCCGAGCAGCACCGCCTCGTTGACCAGCGCGACATCGATGCGGCCGAGCTGCAGCATCTGCAGCAGCGAGCGGTAGTTGGGGGCGCGCAGCATGTCGGCCTGGATGGCCATGGGCAGTTGGGAATAGCTGTAACCGTGCAGGCCGCCGACGCGCCAGGTCGCCAGATCGGCCTGCTGGCGCAGCCCCAGCCCCTCGGGGTGGCGGCGCGAGCTCCATAGCGCGAGCAGCTCGGTCTCGTAGATGGTGCTGCTGATCCAGAAGTCGCGCTCCCGCTCCGGCGTGCGGATGGCGTTGAGCAGCAGCTGCAGCTCGCCCTGGCGCACCGCTTCGACGCAGCGCTTCCAGGGCAGCATGCGGATCTCCAGCTGGAATCCGCGGCGCTGCGCGATGCGCCGCAGCAGCTCCACGGTGTAGCCGGTCAGCTCCTCGCTGCGTCGGCCGTCAACGCGCCGGTAAAAGCTGTAAGGCGGCCATTCGTTGGCGTCGTCACAGGCCAGCACTTGCTGACCGCGCAGGCTGTCGGCCTGCGCGCCGGTGGCCGGCGCCAGCAGGGCAGACAGCGCGAGGGCAAAGACGTACAGCAAGGGTTCAGGGTCTCACTTCAGCCGGGCCCACCAGGCCACCGGCTTGTCGTCGCTGCGGTGCGAGGTCTGCACATGGCTGCGCATGGCCCAGGGCCGCATCTGGTAGTGGATGGGCACGAACAGGTGCTCGTCGCGAACCCGGGTCAGCACGGTGTTGATCAGCGCGTTGCGCTTGGTCGTGTCGAGCTCGACCTTGATGTCGTCGATCAGGCTGTCCAGGCGCGCGTCGCTGATCTTCCAGTAATTGCCGTTGCCATCGGCGCCAGCGGTGCGCGTTCGCACCAGGGCCTGCAAGGTGTAGAGCGCGTCGTAGGTGGGCACGCCCCAGCCATAGAGGAAGGTCTGGAACTGGAAGCCCTGCACCTTGGGGCTGTAGGTCGAGAAGCTCTCGGTCTGCAGCTTGGCCTTGACGCCGATGCGCGCCCACATGCCGACCACCGCCTGACAGATCTCCTCGTCATTGACGTAGCGGTTGTTCGGGCAGTTGAACGGCATCTCGAAACCTTGCGGATAGCCGGCCTCGGCGAGTAGTTGCTTGGCGCGCTCGACGCTCAAGGCCGGCACCGCGTCCAGGCTCTTGTTGTAGCCGTTCACGCCGGGCGGCACGATCAGCCCGGCGGGGATGGACAGGCCGCGCATGATGGCGCGCTGGATGCCGGCGCGGTCGATGGCGATGGACAGCGCCTCGCGCACCCGGCGGTCCTTGTAGGGATTGCCCTTGGCATTGCTGTTGCGCAGTTCATCGGAACCGGCGTCCAGCGCGATGAAGATGGCGCGCACCTCCGGGCCTTCGAGCACTTTCAGCCTGGGGTTGGTCTTGAGCTTGCCGACGTCCTGGGTGGGCAGATCGGTGACCAGATCGACCTCGCCGGAGAGCAGCGCGGCGATGCGCGTCTGGTCGCTCTTGATCGGCGTGTAGACGACCTCCTTGGGCATGCCCTGGTTGGCCGGCGACTTGGCGTCCCACCAATCGGGGTTGGCGACCATGGTGATGCGCTGCTCGGGTTGCCAGCTGGTCAGCCGGTAGGGTCCGGTGCCCATGGCGTTGCGCGTCGCGTAGGTCTCCTCCTTGGCGGCGATGTTCGGCGGCGTCAGCGCCTTGTGCTTCTCGGCCCAGGCCTTGCTGATGATGCGGAACTCGACGATGGTGCGCGTCAGGATGGGGTTGGGCGCATCGAGCAGGAAGTCCACGGTGTGGCTGTCGACCTTGCGCACCTCCTTGATGCCGGCCACGAAGGGCTTCATGTTGCTGTGCGGGCTGTTGATGCGCGCAAAGCTGAAGACCACGTCGTCGGCGCTGAACGGCGTGCCGTCCTGGAACTTGACGCCCTTGCGAAGCGAGAAGCGCACCTGGGTCGGCGTGATCTGCTTCCACTCCGTGGCCAGCGCGCCCTCCACCTGGTAGTCCCGCGTGTAGCGGGTCAGCGCCTCGTAGGGATGCTGCAGCAGCGCACTGGTGGTGCCATGGTTCTGGCTGTGCGGGTCCAGGGTCAGCAAATCGTTCTGCGCCGCCCAGCGCAGGGTCTGGGCGGAGGCGGCGGCGGCCAGGCAGGTGAGGGCGCTGGCCAGAGCCAGTGCGCGCAGGGTCGTGTTCATCGGCAGGGTGCTCCGCGGAAAAAGTGGCGCGATGCTAGCGGGGAAGCGCCGTCCCGGCCTGCCTACACTGGACGCATGAACCCCGCGCCGCTGGGCGCCGCGCAGGCCGACTGGCTGCGCGGGCCTCTGTCCTTCATCGTCGGCAGCCGTGATGCCCGGCATCGCCCGCACCTGATGCGGGCGGTGGCCGGCTGGCTGGACGAGGAGCGGCGCCATTTCACCGTGCTGATGCCCGAGCTGCATGGCGGCGGCCTGCTCGCCGATCTGCGCGCCAATGGCTGCATCGCCGTGGTCTGCAGCGAGCCCAGCAGCCACCGTACCTTGCAGCTCAAGGGCAGGCGGGCCGAGCTGCAGGCCGCAGCGCCCGAGGACGCGGTGCGCGCCGCCGCCTACCTGCAGGCTTTCACCGCGGAGATCGGTCAGCTCGGCTTCCCGCCGCGCGTCGCCCAGGCCCTGCTGGCGCCCGGCGGACCGGTCTGGCGCATCCGCTTCGAGATCGAGGCGGCCTTCGAGCAGACCCCCGGCCCGGCGGCCGGCGAACCCCTGGCGGCCGCCTGATGACGATCGGCCTGGACGCGATCCGCGCCTGCCTGGAGGGAGCCATTCCCGGCGTGCTGGCGACCTGCGGCAGCGACGGCCTGCCCAATGTCAGCTATGTGTCCGAGGTCGAGTACGTCGACGCGGCGCATCTCGCGCTCTCGTTCCAGTTCTTCAACAAGACGCGGCGCAATGTGCTGGCCAACCCGGCAATCGAGCTGCTCGTCGTGCACCCCGAGCATGGCGGCATGTACCGCATCGCCGGGCGCTACCTGCGCACCGAGACCGAGGGCCCGCTGTTCGAGCGCATGAAGGCCAAGCTGGCCGGCATCGCCTCGCACACCGGCATGGAGGCGGTGTTCAAGCTGCGCGGCGCCGATGTCTATGCGGTCGAACAGATCGAGCCGGTCGGTGCCGCCGCCCAGCCCTTGCTGGCCAGCGGCCCGAACCGCCTGGCGGCGCTGCGCCGCGCCAGTGCGCGCCTGGCCGCCAGCCAGGATCTCGACGGCCTGGTCGAGGCCTTGCTCGACGAGGTGCAGCAGGAACTGGGCATCAGCCACGCGATGCTGTTGATGCTCGATGCCGCCGGCCAGCGCCTCTACACGGTGGCCAGCCGCGGCTATGCGCAGGGCGGCGCCGGCGCCGAGATCCCGCTGGGCGCCGGCGTGGTGGGCGTCGCCGCCCAGGCCGGCACGGCGATCCGCATCCACCACGCGACCCTGGAGTACAGCTATGGGCGCACGGTGCGCGCGGCGCTGGAGGCCGGCCAGCTGGAGCAGGCCATCCCCTTGCCCGGCCTGGCCCACCCGGGCAGTCAGCTGGCGCTGCCGCTGCAGGCCGGCGCCCAGACCTTGGGCGTGCTGCTCGTCGAAAGCCCGGAGGAGCGCCGCTTCGACTGGGACGACGAGGACGCGCTGATGTGCCTGGCGACGCAGGCGGCGGCGCTGGCGCGGGGCTTCCTGGCCTGCGCCGACAGCCCCGATGAGCCCGATACCGCGCCCGAGGGCGCCTGCCCGCTGGCCGACGGGCCGCCGCTGCGCGTGCGCTACTACGAGGCCGATGGCTCGGTCTTCCTCGACGACGAGTACCTGATCAAGGGCGTCGCCGGCGCGCTGCTGTGCAAGCTGCTGCGCGAGCATGCGGCCAGCGGCCGCTGCGAGTTCACGAACCGCGAGCTGCGCCTGGCCGGCGATCTGGGCCTGCCCGGCGCCAGCGACAACCTCGAGGCGCGCCTGCTGCTGCTGACGCGCCGCCTGGTCGAGCGCGACGCGCCGCTGCGGCTGGAGCGCAGCGGCCGCGGCCGCTTCCGGCTTTGCCTGCAGCGCCGGCCACAGCTGGAGCTTGTTGCCCGTTAGACCCATCGACCGTCAGGCTGGCTGCGGCTCCGCTTGCGGCGCGAGGCTGCGCAGCAGCTGTCCCAGGCTGGCGGCATCGAGGCTGGCGCGCGCAACCTCCAGCACGGCCGCGAAGGCTGGCGCCGGCATCGCGGCGCGCATCTCGGTGAGCATGGCGGCGCGCTCGGCCGGCGTCTGCGCCGGCAGGAACCAGCCCATGATGTCCATCATCACCGCCGGCTCGATGGCCTGCACGATGCGCTGGTGCACCGCCTCCAGCTCGGCGTCGCTGCAATGTGCCCAGAGCATCGCGTTGTGTTCGCGTTCCTCGGTCTCCATGTGCACGAAGTTCTCGCCGACGAAGACGGCGACGGCGCGGTACAGCGCCGTCAGCGCGGCAACCCGGTCAGCGGCCGGCAGACCGGGAATCTGCGTCGCCGACTCGGCGAGCTCGGCGATCGCCTCGCGGTGGTGCTGGTGATCGGCGCAGACATCGGCGCAGGCGCCGCCGGCGATGCGCTGCAGCAGCGGGTGGATCTGGGCCTCCTCGTGCTTGAGGTGCGACGCGCAGAGGCTGAGCAGGCGCTGCAGCTGAGCGAGTGCGGCGCGCAGCGCCTCGGGGTCGAGCGCGTCGGCGCTGCCCAGATGGCAGAGCGTGCGGCTCATGCCCAGGCGCAGGGCCTTGTGGATGCCGGCGTAAAGATCGTGACGGGGGGATGACATGGTGATGGACTCCTGAGCTGGTTTGACCCCTCCTGGGGCCTGCGGGGACTCTAGGAATTCCTGCCCGCGACCGCCGTTAAGAGCTTGCTGAGGGTTTCTTAAATTTCCCCTCACCGGGGCCGCCCCGGCGGCGCGAAACTGCCGGCATGAGAGCAGCCGCCCCCCATCGTCCTGCGCGCCGGCAGCTGCTGCTGGCCAGCCTGCTGGCCTTGTCGCCCGCCATCGCCGCAGCGCCGCTGCGCGCCGGCAGCTTCAACCTGCGCTTCGACAACCCCGCCGACGGCCCTGATGCCTGGCCGCTGCGCCGCGATGCGGTCCTGGCGCTGATCCGCCGCCATCATTTCGACCTGCTGGCGACTCAGGAGGGTTTGCTCCACCAGGTCGAGGCCATCGACGCGCTGGGCGAGTTCGGCCGCGTTGGTGTCGGCCGCGACGATGGCCGCAGCGCCGGCGAGTTCGCCGCACTCTTTTACCGGCGCAGCCGCTTCGAGCTGCTGGATCAGGGCGACTTCTGGCTCAGCGAGACCCCGGAGCGGCCCTCGCGCGGCTGGGACGCGCGCTGCTGCCCGCGTGTTGTCAGCTGGGCGCGGCTGCGCGACCGCCGAGACGGCCGCTGCTGGCGCGTCGCCTCGGTGCATTTCGACCACCAGGGCCGGGTCGCGCAGATCGAGTCGGCGCGACTGCTGCTGCGATGGTTGGCGCAGCAGGCCGGTGACGATCTGCATTTGCTGCTCGGCGACTTCAATCTGGCGCCGGAGCGCGCCGCCGCCGCGATGCTGCGCGAGCGCCTGCAGGACGCCCATGCGGTCAGCGAGACGCCGCCCGGGGGGCCGGAAGGCAGCTTCCACGCCTTCGGTCGCCTGCTGCCGGCGCCGCCTTCGGCGCGCATCGACCATGCCTATGTGGACCCGCGGGTGCGCGTGCTCTCGCACCAGCTCATCGACGATCAGTGGGATGGGCGCTACCCGTCCGACCATTTCCCGCTGCTGGTTCGCCTGCTGCCGCGCTGAGCGGTCGGCGTCTCATTCCTCGCCGATGTCCTCGTTCCAGACCTCGGGATGGGCGGCGATGTAACCGGCGAGCAGGCGTTCGCACTCGGCCGAGTCGAGCTCGACGACCTTCACGCCCTGCTCGCGCAACCAGGCCACGCCGCCCTGGAAGTTGCGTGATTCGCCGACCACCACGGTGCCGATGCGGAACTGCTTGACCAGGCCACAGCAGTACCAGCAGGGCGCCAGCGTCGTGACCATGATGCTGTCGCGGTAGCTGCGCTGGCGACCGGCCTTGCGGAACGCGTCGGTCTCGGCATGCACCGAAGGATCGCCTTCCTGCACGCGGCGGTTGTGGCCGGCGCCGAGCAGGCGGCCGCTGCCGTCGAACAGCGCGGCGCCGATCGGGATGCCGCCCTCGGCCAGGCCCTGGCGGGCCTGCTCCAGCGCGGTGGCCAGCAGCGAGTCGTAGTCCATGTCCATGGCCCTTCTTCAGCGGTGTCTCTAGCGGTAATCGGCCGGGTTGGGCGAGTCGGTCGGCTGGGCGACGGCCTTCTGCAGCGCCTTGGACATCGGCATGCGCAGGTTCACGCCTTGCTTGGCCGGCAACGGCGACTCGAACCAGCGCCGGTAGATGGCCTTCATGTCGCCGCTGGCGTAAAGGCGGCGCAGCGCGTCGTCGACCAGGCGCTTGAAGGCCGGGTCCTGCGGCGGCAGCATCAGGGCATAAGGCTCGACCGACAGCGCCTGCCGCGAGACCTGGAAGTCGGCCGCGCGCGGCTCGCCGGCCAGCAGGCCGTAGAGCAGCACATCGTCCATCGCATAGGCCAGCGCCTGGTCGCTGTTGAGCAGGCGGAAGCTGTCGACGTCGTCCAGCCCGGCAATGATGCGCATGCCCATCGCGCGGCGCTCGTTGAGCTCCTGCAGCAGCGCGATGCTGGTCGTGCCGATCGTCGACGCGACGGCCTGGCCGCGCAGTTGCTCCAGGGTCTCGACCGGCCGGGCGCGCTTGGACAGCAGCCGGCTCTCGGCGACGAAGGTGGTCAGGCTGAAGGCGACCGACTTCTGGCGCTCGACGGTGTTGGTGGTGATGCCGCACTCGATGTCCACGGTGCCGTTGGCGACCAGCGGCAGCCGGGTGCCGCTGCTGACCGCCAGCAGCCGCGTCTCCAGGCGCTCCAACCCGCGTTCGCGGCGCAGTGCGGCGACGACGCGCTCGCAGATCTCGATCGAGTAGCCGATCGGGCGCAGGCGCGCGTCCAGGTAGGAGAAGGGCACCGAGGCGGCGCGGTAGCCCAGCGTGATGACGCCGGCGCTGCGCAGCTTGGCCAGGGTCGGCGATGCCGGTTCGGCCGCGCAGCAGGCGGCGAACAGGCAGAGCAGACCGAGGGCAAGCAGGCGCATGGCCGGCAGCCTACGTCAGAAGTTGTGGCGCAGGCCCAGCGCCAGCGAACGGAAGTCGCCGCCGTAGACGCCGACGCTGCCGTCGTCGACCCGCGTCAGGTAGGCATAGACCTTGGTCCGCTTGCTGAGGTTGTGGTTCCAGCCCAGCGTGGTCTGCGTGGCGTCGCTGTTCGTGACGCCACCGATCTTGCCGGCGCGGCCGTGGTTGAGGTGGAACTCGTTGGCGCCCTGCACCCACATCGCCATCAGGCGCAGGTTGTTGCGCGAACCGGCGACGCTCCAGGCGTCGTCGTCGCGCTGCCAGTAGGCGCCCAGGCCCAGGCTGCCGGCCATGTAGAGGGCGCGCAGCGCGATCTGGCGCGCATCGCCGTTTTTCTCGAAGCCGGCGCCCAACTGCAACGCGTCGACCTGCCAGTTCCAGGCGATGTCGTAGCTGTTGCTGGCCGCGCTGCCTTCCTTCAGCGCGGTGGCGACCTCCAGGCTCATGCCCTTGGCCAGCTCGGGCAGGCGGTAGGCGATCTTGTTGCCGTTGCGGCCCACATAGGCGTAGAGCGCGTCGGCCGACGGGCCGGTGTCGTGGTTGTGCGCGCTGATGTAGTCGGCGGTCGCGTAGTAGGCCTCGCTGGTCATCTGACCCAGGCGCAGCATGCCGAAGCTGCCGCTCAGGTTGACCTCGGCCTGGCGGCCCCAGAAGGTCGCCGCGGCGGCGCCGGTGTCGGCGGCCAAGCCGGACTCCAGCTGGAAGCCGGCCTTGAGCCCGCCACCGATGTCCTCGCTGCCCTTCAGGCCCCAGCGCGAGCTGTTGTTCTGCAGCACGGTCTTGCTGGCGCCGCCGGCCTTCTGGCTTTCGACGCTGAGGTTGATGCGGCCATAGACGCTGACCTGCTGGGCCTGGGCGGTGCCGGCCAGCAGCAGGCTGGCGGCGATCAGGTTGAGGGTGGTTTTCATGATGGGGTGCTCGCTTTAGCGGATGACGGCCAGCGCGTCGCGCTTGCCGGCGGTGAAGGTGTAGAGGGTCAGCGCGCCGTTGAGGATGTCGCCCTTGGCGTCGAAGCCGATGCGGCCGGTGACACCGGCGTAGTCGCGCGTGGCGGCGAGCAGCGGCAGGTAGCGCGCCGGCTCGGGCGAGCCGGCGCGCTGCATCGCGTCGACCAGCACGTGCACGGCGTCGTACACATAGGGGGCGTAGACCTGCACCTCGGCGTTGAAGCGCTTCTTGAACTTGCTGTTGAAGGCGGTCAGCGCCTGCTTGGCCTCGCCCTCGACGCCGCCGGCCTCGGCGCAATAGACCTGACCGTCGGCCATGGCGCCCTGCGCGAGGTTGGGCAGGTTGGCGCTGCAGATGCCGTCGCCGCCGATGAACTTGGCGCTCAGCCCCAGGGCCCTCATCTGGCGCAGCATCGGGCCGGCCACGGCGTCCATGCCGCCGAAGAAGATCACGTCGGGCTTGCGGCCCTTCAGCGTGGTCAGGATGGCGGTGAAGTCGGTCGCCTTGTCGTTGGTGAACTCGCGGCCGACCAGCTTGCCGCCGGCCGCCTTGACGCCCTTCTCGAACTCGTTGGCCACGCCCATGCCGTAGGCGGTGCGGTCGTCGATGACGGCAATGGCCTGGCCCTTGAGCGTGCGCACCGCGTATTTGCCCAGGGTGCCGCCGAGGTGAACGTCGTCGGCGACGAGGCGGAAGGTGGTCTTGAAGCCCTGGCGGGTGTATTGCGGGTTGGTGGCCGACGGGCTGAGCTGGGGGATGCCGGCGTCGCTGTAGACCTTGGAGGCGGGGATGGATGTGCCGCTGTTCAGGTGGCCCACCACGCCATGCACGCGGGCGTCGACCAGCTTCTGCGCCGCTGAGGTGCCTTGCTTGGGATCGCCGGCGTCATCCTCGGCGAGCAATTCCAGGCGCACCTTCTTGCCGCCGATGACGACGCCCTTGGCGTTGAGCTCCTCGATGGCCAGGCGGGCGCCGTTCTCGTTGTCCTTGCCCAGGTGGGCGATGGCACCGCTGGTCGGGCCGACATGGCCGATGCGCACGACGAGGTCCTGGGCCAGCGCGGCGCCGCTGATCAGCGCCAGCGGGGCGAGCAGCAATGAGGGGAAAGTTTTCATGGGTGTGCAGGGGAGGGATGGGGTGTCGCTGCCGAGGCCCATCCCCGGCGCGAACCCAAGCCGCAGTGCAGGCTTCGTGCCAAGCCGCGACGGCCGCGCGGCGCTCCTGGGAAGCGGGCCTGCAGGGGCCGGAAATCTCCGGATTCGCCCTGTCAGGGTTTGCGCAAACGGCCGTGTGGCCGGCCACACCGGGCGGTGGGGCTGCGGTGCCGAAAACCGCTCGCCGCCGCGAGTCAGGGTTGCAGGTCGCGGCGGCGGCCGCCGCTCAGGCTCAGCGAGAACTGGCGTTGGAAGGCGGCGGAGTCGCGCGCCTTGGCCAGCGCATCCCAGAGGCGCAGCGCCAGCGCGGGGTGCTGCCGCGCGAACGCCTGCGACAGTGGCAGGAAATAGGCCCGGGTCTGCAACGGCGGGCCGACCAGTTCCAACTCACCGCGCCAGCTGGGATCGGCGAGCAGCTCGGCGGCACCCTCTTGGTTGATCAGCACGGCGGCGATGCGGCGCAGGCGCAGGCTGTCGATCAAGGGCCCATAGGCGGGGTAGCGGTCTTCGACCACGGCGCCGCGGTCGCGCGCGAACTGCACGATGGAGTAGCCGCGCTCGGCGCCGACGGCCTCCCCGGCGCGCGCGCTGCTGTCGGCAAAGCGCTCGCCATCCCAGCTGACCCGGCTGCCCTTGCGGCGCAGCAGCACATAGCCGACGTTGAACATGCGCCGCTTGGCGTCCGGCTGGCCCTGCGCATCCAGCGGATAGGCCAGGCCGATGGCGCGTTCCGGCGTGTGGCTGGCGGCGAGCACCGCATCGAAGCGGCCGGCAGCCGCCTCGCTGAGGCAACGCTGCCAGGGCAGCGGGCTGAACTGCGCGTGCAGCTCGGGCAGCTGGGCCAGTGCCAGGCGCAGCAACAGGTAGGAGGAGTTGTCGTCCTGCGGGGCGCCCAGCGAGACATTGGCGCAGACGCGCAGCGTCAGGCCCTGCGCCGTGGCCAGCAGCGGCAGCAGGGCCGCCAGCGCGGCAGCGGATCGGCGCAACATGGCAGTCTCTGGGCGTCTGCCGTCAGCGGCTGTGCGAGGTCAGCGACGCCATCGGTGAGGCCAGGCTGACGCCCAGCGCTGCCGAGCGGGCGCTGCGCGGCGGCGCCGGCTCGGTGGCCTCATCCAGCTGCGCCAGCGGCAGTCCGTCGGCGGTGCCGCGGCGCATCGCCAGGCCGACCGACAGGATGTCGATGACCAGCAGGTGCAGGATGCGCGCGACCATCGGCAAATGGGTCGCGACGTCCTCCTGGTGGTCGACAAGCAGCGCGACATCGGCCTTCTTGACCAGCGGGCTGTGGCTGGCGGTGATGGCCAGTACCTGGGCACCGCGCTCGCGGGCGGTGTCGGCGACCTCCAGCAACTCGGGCAGCTTGCCGGCACTGGAGATGATCAGGGCCACGTCGCCCGGGCCCAGCACCTGGGCGGCGAGTTGCTGCAGTCGCGGCTCGACGTAGCAGGAAGAGGGCAGGCCGAAGCGCAGGAACTTGAACTGCGCGTCCTGCGCGACGACGCCGTAATGACCGACTGCGAAGCATTCGACGCGCCGTGCCTGCATCAGCATCTCGGTGGCGCGGTCGATGGTTTCGCGGTTCAGCTGGCTGCGCACCTGCAGGATGGCCGAGGCGGTGTTGCCCAGCACCTTGGCGCCGAGTTCGACCATGGAGTCGTCCTCGTTGACCTTGGTGTGGGTGACCGGCACCGTGCCGGTCAGGCCGGAGGCCAGGCGCAGCTTGAAGTCGGACAGACCCTCGCAGCCCAGCGAGCGGCAGAAGCGGATGACGGTCGGCTGGCTGACCCCCGAGGCCTTGGCGATCTCGGCGATGGGATCGGACAGCACGGCGCGCGGCCGCGCCAGCACCTGCTCGGCGACGCGCTGCTCGGCCGGCGTCAGCTGCGGCTTAGCGCGGCGGATCTGGCTGAGGATGGCGGCGCCCGGGCTGGCTTGCAGTTTCTTCAGCTGCGCTTCGAGGATGGCCGAGGCGCCCTTGAAGGTCGCCTGTTCGGCGGTGATGACATAGGTCGGGATGTTGGCGACGTAGTCGCTGAAGCGGCCACGCTCCTCGAAGCGGCGGCGAAACGGCGAGCGCTCGAACAGCGGACCCAGGCGGGGCACGATGCCGCCGCCGACGAACACCCCGCCCTTGGCGCCCAGGGTGACCGCGAGGTTGCCCGCCGCGGTGCCGAGCAGCGCGCAGAACACCTCGACGGTCTCGGCGGCCAGCGCGTCGCTGCCGTCCAGGGCCGCCTGGGTGATCTCCGGCGCCTGGCGTAGCGGCGTGGCAATGCCATGCAGTTCAGCCAGCGCGCGGTGGATCAGCGCCAGACCGGGGCCGGAGAGCAGGCGCTCGAAGGACACATGGCTGAACTCGCGCCAGGCGTGGCGCAGGATGGCGATCTCGCGCTCGTCGCGCGGCGAAAAGCTGGTGTGGCCGCCCTCGGTACCCAGGGCGATCCAGCCGTCGCCGGCCGGGATCAGGCCGGACACGCCCAGGCCCGACCCGGAGCCGAGCAGGCCGATGACGCTGTTGGCCAAGGCCTCGCCGCCGCCAACCTGCTGGCGCTCCTGGCGGCGCAGGCGCGGCAAGGCCATGGCCAAGGCGGTGAAGTCATTGACTACCACCAGGGTCTCCAGGCCGAGACGCTCGCGCATCTCCTCGATGCTGAACTGCCAGTGGTAATTCGTCATGCGCACCCGGTCGCCCTCGACCGGGTTGGCGATGGCCACGCAGGCGTGTTCGACGCGGTCGCCAGGCTGAAGGCCGTCCAGGTAGGTGCGCACCGCGGCGTGGAAATCGGCGTGGTCGGCGCAGCGCAGCGAGGCGGCGGCCTCGAACACCCCGGATTCGCGCTCGATGGCGAAGCGGGCATAGGTGCCGCCGATGTCGGCGAGCAGGCGAGGTTGGTCGAACTGCATCCGCTGTTGTCCAGTTACATCGCCCGATTATGGTCTGGCTACAGCTTCGGTCGGCTTCGGGTATGCGGCAGGCAGCCTGGCCGGGTGTTTCTGTAAGTCGACTACAAGCTCTTCGATCGAACCCCCGATATCCGTCGTGTTACCTAGGGTTAGCCCAGGGTTGGAATCGAAGTCACTTGTTCTTGTGATGTAGTTTTGCTACCGTGCCGACTGTAGCCTCTCAGGCCGTTCAGGCCTTTGCCCATCGACCATGACTGCTGCCGTCGCCCGCGCCCCCGCCACCATTGCCCTTGCCGGCGCTCCCGGCCCTTGGCTGGTGGCGGACATCGGCGGCAGCAATGCCCGCTTTGGCTGGGTGCCGCAGCCTGGCGGGCAGCCCCTGCACGTGCGCACCCTGGCGGTGGCCGAGTACCCCGAACTGCTGGATGCGGTGCGCGCCTACCTGGGAGGGCTCAGCCATGCCGGTCTGGTTGCCGGTCAGGCGCAGCCGCACAGCGCGGCGTTTGCGGTGGCGACGGCCGCCCACCAGGATCGCATCGAGTTCACCAACAGTTCCTGGTGCTTTTCGCAACAGGAGATGGCCGGGCAACTCGGTCTGACGGGCGCCGGCGCGCTGCGGGTGCTCAATGATTTCGAGGCCCTGGCCCTGTCGCTGCCGCGGCTGCGCAGCAGCCAGTGGCAGGCCGATGAACGCTTTGCGGGCAGTGCGCGGCCGGATTTCGGGCAGGCGGTGGCCGTGGTCGGTCCGGGGACCGGGCTGGGCGTCGCTGCCTTGCTGCCGTTGGCCGGCGGCAAGGCCTGGCAGGCCTTGCCTGGCGAAGGGGGGCACGCGACGCTGGCTCCCCAGGACGATTTCGAATCCGCCTTGCTGGCGGCGGCGCGGCGGGAGTTCGCCCATGTATCGGCCGAGCGCCTGCTGTCGGGCATCGGCTTGCCGGTCCTCTACCGCGCCTGCGCCGCGGTGCTCGGGCAGCGCGCCGTCGACGAGGTCGATGGCCGATGGATCGTCGAGCGCGCCTTGGCCGACGAGGAGGCGCTGGCCGTGGCGACCATCGATCACTTCTGCGCCATGCTGGGCGGCTTCTGCGGCTCGGTGGCGCTGACCTACGGCGCGCGCGGCGGCCTGTTCATTGGCGGCGGCATCGTGCCGCGCCTCGGCGAGCGCTTTGCGCGTTCGCGCTTCCGTGAGCGTTTCGAGGCCAAGGGCCGTTTCAGCGACTACCTGCGCGGCATTCCCACGCCGCTGATCACCGACACCCTGGTTGCCCTGGACGGCGCTGCCCAAGCGCTCTCGCAGCAGGGCTGAGCCCTGGGTCTCTGGCCGGCCCGCCGGTCTCGCCTCCGCTCACCTCAGGACCGGGTCCACCGACGCCGTGGAAGGCCGCCCGCTGGCGCCGATTGACTGTAGTTTTGCTACCGAATCGCTGCGCAAATGTCGCCCCAATCCGGTGCGCAAGGGTAAACACTAGTAGTGAATGCCCTTTGTATGTCGCGAGCTGGCGACGAAAACCGCGAGTTGACTGGGGTTTGCGCGAATCTGGTGCTCTGTTTGAAAATCTAGTTTTAGTACAGAATCGTTTCGGTTCATCCCCGTGACAGGCGGCCCCGAGGTGGGCTCGGAGCCGCCCGTCGTCATCCACAGCTTAGGAGTGCGAAGCATGAGCAAGAGTCCTCGCGGGCGCGACCTTTTCAAGGTCAACGCGATTACCGCCGGTTGTCTGGTTGCGCTGGTGGCCGCCGGCGCGGCGCAGGCGCAGCAGCAACTCGACACCGTGGTTGTCACCGGTATCCGCAAGGGCATCGAAGACGCCATCTCCGTCAAGAAGAACAAAGACAGCATCGTTGAGTCGATCAGCGCTGAAGACATCGGCAAGCTGCCCGATGCGTCGGTCGCGGAGTCGATTGCCCGCTTGCCGGGTGTGACCGCCCAGCGGACGGCGGGTCGCGCGCAGCAGATCTCCATTCGTGGCATGGCGCCTGATTTCTCGACGGCGCTGCTCAATGGCCGCGAACAGGTCACGACCGGTGACAGCCGCGGTGTCGAGTTCGATCAATACCCCTCCGAGCTGTTGGCAGGCGTCGACATTTACAAGACCCCTGACGGTGCCCTGGTCGGCCAAGGTCTGTCGGGTACCGTGGACCTGAAGACTGTTCGTCCCTTGAGCTTTGCCAAGCGCACGTTCGCGGCCAATGTCCGTGAGCAGCGCACGGGCGAGGGGCTGCCGGAAGGCCAGCAGGGCGATGGCCGCCGTTACAACGTGTCGTACATCGATCAGTTCTTCGATCGCAAGCTCGGTCTCGCCCTCGGTTGGGCGCGCTTCACCGAGGACGGCGCGAAGACCAATCGATTCGAGGGTTGGGGGGCAGCCGATGCCAGCTTCCAGGGCAGCAATGTGAAGGTGCCGGGTGGCTTCAACGCCTGGCAAGACCAGACGGTGCAGACGCGCACCGGCTCGATGGGCGTCGTGCAGTTCCGCCCGTCGAAGAACTTTGAAGCGGTGCTTGACGTCTTTTACTCAAAGTTCGAGAGGAACAAAGCCACCAAAGGCTTCCAGGCGCCGATCGGCTGGGGTGAGCAGACCTATGACCTGCCCGGCACCCTGGTCAATGCGACGGTTAGCAATGGCGTGGCCACCGCTGGAACCTTCGACAACTTCAAGGGCGTTGTTCGCAACGACACCGAGTACTTCGACGACACGATCCGCTCCACCGGCCTGAATCTGAAGTCCAAGGGCGATGTTTGGACCTCGGTCGTCGATCTGCATGTTTCCAATGCGAACCGGACCGGCGCGATTCTCGAGACCACCGCTGGCATCCCCGGCAACCGTCCGCTGAACACCGGGACTGTGAGCTGGACCGGCTTTGACGGCAACAATCTTGGCGCTGCGCAGTACTCGACGAGCGTGAATCATGGCGATCGCAGCGCCATTCGCCTCACCGATGTGATGGGCTGGGGTGGCGGTCCGAGCACGCCGCAGGCAGGCTATTCGAAGATCCCTCATGTCGAGGACGATCTGAAGGGTGGCCGCGTGTCGTTCAGCCGCGACCTTCCTGAAGGTTTGTTCTTCAACTCGGTCGACATCGGTCTGAACCGCGTCAATCGCCTGAAGACGCGCGCCTATGTTGAAGGTCGCTTGATCATTGCCGGCAGTGGCGGTCCCACGCAGCCCTATGCATCGGCAGCCGTGCCGGGTACTGAGGTGGTCAACGTCGCCGGCATCCCCATCGCCAGCTTCAACCCGGCCGGTTCGGTTGGTTCGATCTTCGAGGTGGCCTCCAAGCAGCATCCCGATATCGCCAACAAGGACTGGACGGTCGGCGAGAAGGTCACCACCGCCTACACCAAACTCAACCTCGACACCGAGATCGGTGGCATCGCGGTCCGCGGTAATGCCGGCTTGCAGCTGGTCAATACCCGCCAGTACTCGAGCGCCTTCAACGTCGATTCGCGCAGCTGCTCGAACGATGTCTGCACCTTGGGTGGCGTCACGGGCGAGAAAACCTACAACGATGTGTTGCCCAGCCTGAACCTGGTCTTTGACCTTGGCGGCGATCAGGTGGTTCGACTGGGTGTTGCTCGCGTGATGGCTCGCCCGACGCTGAACGACATGCGCGCCAGCCTTGGCTTCGGTCTGGACAACAACAACGGTGCGCCCATCCTCAAGGGCGGCGCGGGCAATCCCGAGCTGCTGCCGTTCCGTGCCAACGCCATCGACCTGTCCTACGAGAAGTACTGGGGCAACAAGGCCTATGTCGGCGTCGCCGGCTTCCAGAAGGATCTGCGGACCTACATCGTTCGCCGCGACCTGCCGTTCAACTTCGCGCCCTTCATCACCAGCCCCACGCAGTTGCCGCAGACCGGTCCGAATGCCGGCAGCGCCATCGGCCTGTTGAACCTGCCGGTCAACGGCAGCGGCGGTGATATCAAGGGCATCGAGCTCTCGGCATCGCTGCCCCTGAACATGGTCTGGAAGGCGCTGGACGGCTTCGGCATCTACGCCAGCTACTCCAACACCAGCAGTTCGATCAACCTGGCGGCGACGGGCATCACCGGTGCTGACATCAACACCAGCAGCATTCCGCTGCCGGGCTTGTCCAAGGAAGTGGCCAGTGCGCAGGTGTACTTCGAGAAGTGGGGCTTCCAGGCTCGGATCTCGCAGCGTTACCGCTCTGACTTCGTCGGTGAGATCACCGATGGTGTGGGCGATCGTCGCCTGACCTACATCAAGGGCGAATCCGTGACCGACGCACAGATCGGTTACGAGTTCCAGAGCGGACCGGCCAAGGGCTTGTCAATCCTGCTGCAGGGTTACAACCTGGGTAACACGGAGTTCATTCGCTACCGCGATACGCCGTCCAACGAGGTCGAGCGCACCAAGTACGGCAAGACCTACCTGCTGGGCGTGAGCTACAAGCTGTAAGCCCGTCGGCAGCGTCCGACTCGTCCCCCCGCCGGTCTGCGACCCGCGGGGGGTTTTCATTGGTCCCTGCGCCGCCGGATCGCGGCATGCTTCGGGCTGTCCCTTCGCCCTTCCCGTTATGCAAGCTCCCATCACCGAACTCGTCATCTGTGGCGGCGGAACCGCCGGCTGGATGACTGCCGCCGCCTTGAGCAAGATCCTGCAGCAGCAGGTTCGCATCACCCTGGTCGAGTCTGACGAGATCGGCATCGTCGGCGTCGGCGAGGCAACGATCCCGATGATTCGCAACTTCAACGATGTGCTCGGCATCGATGAAGCCGCCTTCATGAAGGCGACCCAGGGCAGCTACAAGCTGGGTATCGAGTTCGTCAACTGGGGGCGCCAGGGCGAGCGCTACATGCATGGCTTCGGTCGCTTCGGCACCGATCTGTATGGCGTTCGCTTCGACCAGTACTGGCAGAAGCAGTACCAGGCCGGCAAGGCGCTCGACCTGGGGCGCTACATGATCACCCGCGTCGCCGCCTACCAGAACAAGTTCATGCCTGCGCGCCCTGATCTGCAGGGCTCACCGTTGGCCGACCTGCACTCGGCCTTTCATTTCGATGCCAGTCTCTATGCGCGTTTTCTTCGTCAGTACGCAGAAGCCGCGGGTGTGCGGCGGGTGGAAGGCAAGGTGGTCAAGGTCGAGCGAGTCGGGCAGGGCGAGCAAGCCGATCACATCGCGGCGGTGGTCCTCGAAGATGGCCAGCGGATTCCGGGGCAGTTGTTCATTGACTGCTCGGGCTTTCGCGGCCTGTTGATCGAACAGGAATTGAGAACCGGCTACGACGATTGGTCCAACTTCCTGCCGTGCGATCGCGCCCTGGCCGTGCCTTGCGCCTCGGTCCGGCCGCTGACCCCCTACACCCGTTCGACCGCCCATCAAGCCGGCTGGCAATGGCGGATTCCGCTGCAGAACCGCACCGGCAACGGGCATGTCTACTGCAGCCGCTACATCAGCGACGACGAGGCAGCGGCGGTGTTGCTGGCCAACCTGGACGGCGCGGCCCTGGCCGAACCTCGTCCGCTGAAGTTCGTCACTGGCATGCGGCGCAAGGTCTGGAATCAGAACGTGGTTGCGATCGGCCTGGCCAGTGGCTTCATGGAGCCTTTGGAGTCAACGTCCATCCACCTGATTCAGACGGCGATCCAACGATTGATTGACTTCTTCCCCAGTCAGCGTTTCGAAGCGGCTGATATCGACGAGTTCAATCGTCAGGCGCGCTGGGAGTGGGAGCGCATTCGCGATTTCATCGTGTTGCACTACCACTTGAACCAACGCGACGACAGCGAGTTCTGGAAAGAATGCGCGGCCATGGCGGTGCCCGCGTCGCTCAAGAATCGCATTGCGCTCTATGAGAGCCAGGGGCGGATCGTGCGCGATGGCAACGAGCTGTTCGCGGAAGTCGGCTGGCTGCAGGTCCTCCACGGCCAGAACGCGCGCGCTCGCGGTTATCACCCGATGGTTGATCAGGTTCCGCAGAGCGACATCGCCGCCTATTTGGACAATGTGGCCAGCGTGGTTGGCAAATGTGTCGATTACATGCCGACGCACGACGACTACCTGGCCGAGCATTGCGCGGCCGCTGTCCGTTGAACGTCGAGCGGCATCATGACGCCTGTATTGAACCGCCGTCAGACCGCGCTCGGTCTGGCTTGCATTCCGCTGTTGCCGCTGGCCCAGGCTCAGGCAACGGCTGATCCGGCCCAGATCCCGATCGAGCGCTTTTTCGAACCCGGCCAGCTCAGCGATGCCCAGCTCAGCCCCACGGGCAGCCATGTGGCCTTGTGCATCGGTGGTCCGGGTGAGCGGCGCCGCCTGGTGGTGCTCGACCTCGCCACGATGAAGCCCACGCCGGTCGCTTCCTTCAAGGACGACGATGTGGGTCAGATGGCATGGGTCAGTGACAAGCGCCTGATCTTCAGCATCTGGGACGAGCGAGCAGCCTGGGGCGAGCATCACTTCGCCAGCGGCTTGTTCGGGGTGGATGCCGACGGTGAGAACTACCGCCAGCTGGTCGCCCGGGTGTGGATGAGCGCCAAGAACGAGGCAGAGCAGCGCTTGCTGCCTTGGGATTACCGGCCGGTGTGGGTGTCGCCGAGCGGTCGGGACCCGAGCATCCTCGTGGCCCGCCCCCGCGACCGCGAAGACGGATTCCTGGAGCTGCGTCGCCTCAACACGGTGTCCGGTCGTTCCGAAGAGCTGGCGCTACCGCCTCGCACCGTGGGCGTGTGGGCCGATCACCAGGGCGAGCTGCGCGCCGCCTACACGGTGCAGGGCGGCAAACGCCAGCTGAGGTGGCGCGAGGGCGAGAACTGGCGCTTGTTGCAAGAGACGGACCGCCACTTCGGCGACGACCTGCAGATCGCCTGGGAGGGGGGCGACGGCCAGCTGCTCGTGCTGTCGCGCCACGGCCGCGACACCCTCGCCCTGTTCCCCTTCGACAGCGCCGCCGGCAAGATGGCTGACAAGCCCTTGTTGGGCCTGGCGCAGTTCGACCTGCACCCTGGCTTCATTGCCCACGAGGGTCGGTTGCTGGGCTTGCGCGTCACGGCCGATGCGGACACCACCGTGTGGCTGGACGATGCCAGCAAGGCCTTGCAAGCCCAGCTTGACGAGCGCCTGACCGCCACCAGCAACCTGCTGCAGCTGCCCAAGCGTGGCAACAGTCCGATGGTCCTGGTCAAGGCGTATTCCGACCGTCGCGCCGGCGATTGGTACGCGTTCCATCGCGAGACCAGGAAGCTGACCTTGCTGGGTCGCGAGCGGCCAGGGTTGGAGCCGGCGCAGATGTCCACGATGGACTACACGCCCTACAAGGCCCGCGATGGCCGCACCATCCCTGCCTACCTGACCTTGCCCCGCCGCGCCGGCAAGCAGCGGCCGATGCCGCTGGTCGTCTTGGTGCACGGAGGTCCCTTTGTCCGTGGCAGCGAATGGCGCTGGGATCCGGAAGTGCAGTTCCTGGCCAGTCGGGGCTATGCGGTGCTGCAGCCCGAGTTCCGTGGCTCGGATGGCTTTGGCCAAGCCCACCTGCGGGCCGGTTTCAAGCAATGGGGCCTTGCCATGCAGGACGACCTCGCCGACGGCGCCCGGTGGGCCATTGCCCAAGGGATTGCCGACCCCAATCGCATCGCCATCATGGGCGCTTCCTATGGCGGTTACGCGGCCATGATGGGTCTGGTCAATGACCCGGATCTGTACTGTTGCGCGGTGAACTGGGTCGGCGTGACCGACCTGGATCTGATGTTCACCGCGCGATGGAGCGACCTGCCGGAAACCTGGAAGCGCCATGGCATGCGCACCATGCTGGGAGACCGTGAATTGGATGCCGATCGCTTGAACGCCACCTCGCCGGCGCGCCAGGCCAAGCGCATCACCAAGCCGGTACTCATGGCCTACGGCCGTCTGGACGAGCGCGTGCCGATCCAGCACGGTGAGCGCCTGCGTGATGCACTCAAGCCCCACAACCCGAATGTTGAGTGGGTGGTTTACGACAAGGAAGGCCATGGCTTCCTGGATCTGAAGAACCGCGTGGACTTCTACCGACGTGTGGAGCACTTCCTGGGTCTTCACATGCCACCCGATCGGCTCGCCAACAAGCCGGACTGACGGACTTGGTGTGATGCGCCTGCTGGTCACCGGCCTGTCCGGCACCCTCGCCCCCGTGCTTGCCCGGGCAGCCCGCGCGCAAGGCCACGCGGTGCTGGGTTGGGATCACCGCAGCTTTGGCTTTGCCGATGCCAGGGCCTTCGACGGCCTGCGGGCCGACGCCGTGTTGCACCTGGCCATGGCTGGCGCCGCCGACTCGGCGGCCTTGGCAGCCCTCGCTGCCGCCCGCGGACTTCCTTTCCTGGTCACCAGCACTGCCATGGTCTTCCACCACCTGCCTGACGGTCCGCATCGCGTCGACGACGCACGCACCGCGCAGGACGCCTACGGTCGCGCCAAGATCGCCGTGGAGGACGCGGTGCGGGCCGCCCATGCGCGGGCCAGCGTGGTGCGCATCGGCTGGCAGATCGACCCGCAAGCGGGCGGCAACAACATGCTCGCCCAACTCGATCGCTGGCAGGCCGAGGCGGGCGAGGTGGCAGCCAGCAACGCCTGGATTCCTGCCTGCTCCTTCATGAGCGATACCGCCGACGCGCTGCTGCGCCTGCTCGATCGGCCGGGTGTCCACCACGTCGACAGCAATGCCTTGGAAGCCTGGCGCTTCGACGAACTGGTCGCGGCGCTGGCAGTGCGCTTCGGGCGGTCCGGCTGGCGGCTGCGTGTGCATAGCGACTACTGCCATGATCAGCGCCTCGACGGCGGCGATGCGTGGGTGCCGCCGCTGTCGGATTGGCTGGGTCGGCAACCGTCGGCCCGTGCTCAGACCAAGGAGTGAGGATGAACCGGTGCATTGCCGCCGCACTGCTGGCGATCGGCTTGTCGACGGCCACCCAGGCCGCGGAGACGATCGGCATCGATTGGGGAAAGGCACAGCGTTTCGAGTTGCAGCGGCGCTTGGAGGCGGGGCAAACGCTGGAAGTCTGCGGTCCCTTGCTGCGGGGGCAGGGCGTCGAGTGGCAATTCGTCGCCAGTCACCCGCTTGCCTTCAACATCCATCACCATGTCGGCAAGCAGGCGATCTACGCGCAGCGTCGTCAGCGCACGAAGAGCCTGACCATGCGCTTCGTGCCGGAGGACGCGGCCGACTACTGCTGGATGTGGACGGCGCCGCCCGGGGAAGCCGTGCAGTTGCAGGTGCTGATGCGCTACTAGCGTCTGTGAGACAGCAGAACTCTGGTCATCGGCGGCCTGATGTCAGTCGTTGTCACGCTTAGTCGAATGCACGCCCGTCGAGCGCCAGGCGCCGAAGGCCGGTCGCCCCACGACATAATCAAAGTGACGATGACGATCCGCCGCCTTTGCTTGTTGGCGCTGCTAGCGCTGACCTTGTTGCCACTCGCCGCCATGGCGTTGACCGGGGCGCAGGCGCCGGCCTGCAATCGCCTGGTTGCCTCGGGCAACCCGCAATACCCACCCTACCTCTGGCGCGACCCGGCCGACCCGGACCGCCTCATCGGCGCCAACCAGGAATTGATGCAGTGGCTCGCGAAAGAGATCGGCATCCCGATCGAGGTTCGCTACGTCGGCCCCTGGAGCCGGGTCCAGGAGGAGGCCAGGGCCGGTCGTATCGACCTGATCGCCGGGGCCTTCTTCACCTTGCCGCGCACCGAGTACATGGATTACGTCTACCCGGCGTTCCGTGAAACGCGTTCGGTGGTGCTGGTGCGGCAGAACCGCAGCTTTCGCTATGCGCGCTGGGCCGACCTGGAGGGCAAGAAAGGCCTGACCGTGGTCAACAACAGCTTCGGCGAGGAGTTCGACCGCTTCATGCGCGATCGCCTGACGCTGACCCGCGTGGCCAGCCTGGAGCAGGCGCTGCGCATGATGGAGCTGGACCGTGGCGACTACCTGCTCTACGAGGACAGTCCGGCGCAGGCCTTCATGGCCAGCCTGAACATCCAGGGGATCAAGGAGTTGGCGCCGCCGGTTGCGCAGGAACGGCTTTACGTGACCATCAGCCATCTGAGCGCTTGCAACAGCGCGCAGCTGAGGGGTCAGCTGACGCGGGCGATGTACAAGCTGCAGCGCGCTCAGCAAATGGGTGAGTTCGTGTCGCGCGGCGTGCAGAGCTGGAAGAACAGCCCGGCCGTGCCCGATGTGCGCTGAGGCGCTACAGCTCGTAGCGGTGTAGCAACTCGGTCAGGCTGCCGTCGGCCTGCAGGCCTTGGTGGGCGGTGAGCAGCAGGCGCTGTTCGGCTTCGCTGATGCCCTGGCTGGACGCCAGCCACATATCGCCCGACTCCAGGATCAGTCCGGCGCGCAGCCAGTCCGCGGCGCGGCCGCTTTCGCGTGCCTGCCGCTGGTTGGTGACCGTGCCGCCGTAAACGACGTCCACCATGCCGAGCTCCAACATGCGGTGCATGTCGTCAACCGTGGACGTCTCGCGGATCTGCTCGTCCGCGAAGCCATGGCGCAGCAACTGAGCGCGGTTGGGGGAGCCACGGAGGACGCCGACGCGCAGCTTGCGCGCCTGTTCGACCGTCAGCACCGGGGCCTGGTCGGGCTTGGTCAGGAAGGCAAAGTGCTGCACGTAAAGGCGCAGCAGCCATTGGAAGCCGGCCTCGCGCTCCGGCGTGCGGGTCAGGGGCAGGATGAGGGTGCGCGGCTGGGTGCTGGCCATCAGCATGGCGCGCGCCCAGGGGTAGAAATTCACCCGCTGGGTCCAGCCGGCGCGTGCCACGATGGCTTCGACCAGTTCAACCAGCGCGCCGCGCCGCTCGCCCTGACCTTCGATGGCGAATGGTGGCAGGTGGCCGCTCACCAGTTGCAGCGACAGCCCCTGTTCGGCGCTGGCGCGCCGGCCCATCAGGGCAGCGGCCAGTCCGGAGACGATCAAGTGGCGGCGATCAACTTGCATCGCCGCATGGTAGCGACGACTCAGCGCCGGGCGATCAGGATGCGCCCGGTGAGGGCTGGCAGTGTCAGCGCTGCGGGGTTCGCCGACTCACCGGTCAGCGCGTCGATCCAATCGCCGTCGAGCGCCAACTGGACTTGGCGCGCTGCCTTGGCGTTGTTCAGCAGCACCAGCGCACGCTGACCCTGATGGTCGCGCTGGAAGACGATGAGCTCGTCGGTCAGCAACAGCGGGGCGCTCAGGCTGCCGCGCCGCAGCACCTCATGCGCATGGCGCAGTGCCAGCAGCTGCTGGAAGCGGCTGCGCAGCTCCAGGTCCGGCCGGCCGCCTTCGTCGGGCCAGGGGTAGGTGGCGCGGTTGTAGGGATCGTCGCCACCGCCAACGCCGACCTCGTCGCCGTAGTAGACGGTGGGCGCGCCGGGAAAGCCGACCTGGAAGGTCAGCGCCAGCAGCAGGCGCTGCTTGGCCTCGGCGAGCTTGGCCGGATCGACCGTGGCGTCGGTGTGCGGATCGCCATGGATGCCGAAGTGGTGCAGCGAACGCGCCTGGTCATGGGTCGACAGCAGGTTCATGTTCGCCAGCAGCATGGGCAGCGGGTAGGCCTCGCGGGTCAGCTCCAGGTTGCGGTAGATCGCCTGCGCCTTGCCGCCGGCCGCAAAGTCCAGCACGGCGTTGCGGAAGATGTAGTTCATCGTCGAGTCGAACTGATCGCCGAGGAAATACTTGCTCGCATCGAACCAGGTTTCGGCGACGGTCAGCGCATCGGGCCGGGTCTGTTTGACGGCTGCCGACCACTCGCGCCAGAAGTCGTCCGGCACCCAGGGCACGACGTCCATGCGCCAGCCGGCCGCGCCTTCGCGCAGCCAGTGGCGGGTCACCGAGTCCTCGTCCCGGTAGGCGAAGCGGCGCCAGCCCTCGCTGGCCTTGTTGAGCTCCGGCAGATCCTTCACCCCGACCCAGCCCTGGTACTGATCGTCGGGCTTGGCCTGCGTGAGGTCGAAGCTGAACCAGCCGAAGTAGGGGCTGGCCGGGTTCGGTTTGCCGTTCGCGAATGCACCTTGGCGGCCGCCGTAGTTGCCGAAGCGGTCGAAGTAGGGCGAGTCGGAGCCGACATGGTTCAGCGAGGTGTCGATGATCACCCGCATGCCGCGCTTGGCCGCTTCCTCGGTGAGTCGCTTGAAGTCCGCGTTCGTTCCGAAGCCGGGGTCGATCTGCCGGTAGTCGCCGGTGTCGTACTTGTGGTTGCTGGCGGCGCGGAACACCGGCGTCATGTAGATGGTGTTCGCGCCGAGCTGCTTGATGTCGTCAAGCTTCTCGATCACGCCGGCAAGGTCACCGCCGAAGAAGTCGTTGTTGAACACCGCGTCGCCGCTGTCGCCGGGGCGGTGCGGGCGGGCGATCCAGCGCGCGTGCTTCTCGATGCCGTGGTCCTGGTAGCGATCGCGGCCCGGTTGCGGGTCGTTGGTCTTGTCGCCGTTCCTGAAGCGCTCGGGGAAGATGTAGTAGTAGACGACGTCGGCCGACCAGGCCGGCACGCGCAGATCGGCCAGGTGGATGGTCTGGCGGTAGCGGCGCACGCGCTTCAAGTCTTCCGGCAGGCGCTCGATGCTGGACGGGCCCATCGAGCCCTTCTCGCGGGTCCAGTACACGCTGTCCTTGTTGTTCTGCAGCGCGTAACGCCCCTGCTCGGTCTCGACCTCGAACCAGTAGCCGTAGACGCCGGCCTGATCGAATCGGTAGCGGCCTTCAAAGCGCCCCGCCTGCAGGGCGAGCGGGACCCGGGCCAACGGCAGGTAGGCAAGCTGTTCCTGGTTGCCGCTGAGCTCGCGGCGCTCGACGACCAGGGTCACCGACTTCACCCCGGGCTGCGAACCGCCGATCGAGAAGCTGATTTCGCTGCCCAGGGGCTGGGCGCCGAAGGGCGTCTTGTGCCGGACGTCGCGCGAGTCAAAGCGCAGCGCCAGCGCGGCGGCATCGCTGATCGCGGTCTCGCTGCCGTCGGCAAAGGTCTTCGGGCCGATGGTCAGCTGCGGTGCGCCCTGCGCGTCGAAGCGCAGGGTGATGGTGTGCTCCCCCCGGAGCTCGCGCGTGAAATTGCCGCTGCCGCCGTCCAGCTCGCGGGCTGCCGTGCCATTGGACCGCGCGGCGACCGTGTGGGCCTTGGTCCAGGCGGCATCGCCGAACTTGAAGTCGTAGCGGCCGTCGAGCTTCACATTCAGGTGGTAGGCGTCGCAATGCCATTGCAGCTGATAGTCCTCCAGCGCCGCCCAGTTGTTCATGCTGCCGCGCAGAAAGATCGCGGTGTCGCCAAACGGGGCTTTGATGCAATCACTCATCGTGAAGCGGGGCGCACGGCCCTCGGGAAAACTGAGCACGAAGCGGCGCGGGCTGCCGTCGAAGCGGACGCGGATCGCCTCGCCCTTGCGCTGCAGATCCAGCGCGCCATTGAGCTGGCTGCCTGGGGCGGCGCCCAGATCGGCGTCGGGCGACCAGTCTTCGTCACCGAGCTTGAACTGCTGCTCGCCGTTCGGCGCGGCGACCAGCTCGTAGCGATGGCATTGCCAGCGCATCTGCCAGGCCTCGTCGGCGGCCCAGGCGTTGAAGCTGCCGCGAACGAACAGCTCGCGACGGCCATAGGGCGGTGCCGAGCAGGTGTTGCCGGCCACAACGGGCTCGCCCAGGCCGCGTTGGTGACCGGCGATCGCCCGCATCACCTCGGCCATGCTGCGCAGCCAGTCGGCCTGGGCTTGCGCGGGCGCGGCGGCGCTGCCCAAGGCGGCCGCCAGCATCAGGGGAATCACTCGTCTCATTGCACTCGCTTGTAGGCGCTGTAGCCGCCACCGGGGCTCAGCTCGGGAACCAGGACCAGCACGCCGTTGGCGGGCAGCGTGAGCTCCAGCAGACCAGCGTTGATGCGCGTCTTCGCGCCACTCAGCTGGTCGACCATCATCCAGTTGTTCATCAGCTTGGAGCTGCCCAGCATCACGGTCTCGCTGACCGGCTGGCTACTCGGGTTGGCGACGACGATGACGGTGTCGCGCACGCGGTCGGTATGGCGCTCGAAGGCGAACAGGCGCTCGGCGGTGACAGGCCGGAAGTCGCCGACGCGCAAGGCCCGCTGGGCCTTGCGAAGTTGAATCAGCTTCTTCGTCCAGACCAACTCGGGGTTGTCGTCCTTGACCCGCTCCCAGCGCATCGGCGCGCGCATCTCGGGGTCGTCGCCACCGGTCATGCCGATCTCGCTGCCGTAGTAGAGATTGGGCGCGCCGGGCAGCGTGAACTGCAGCACCTGGGCCAGGCGGCGCTGCGTCCAGTCGGGCAGGGCGGTGGCCAGGCGCGGGGTGTCGTGGTTGTCCAGCATCAGCCAGGACTTGAGCAGGTTGTCGGTGCCCGACTCGGCAACCATGCGCTCGACCATGCGCGATGCCAGTTGGGGGGTCAGGCGGCGGTCGGCCAGGCGCAGGACGATCTCGCGCAGCGTGAAGTTCATCACCCCGTCGACCGCCGGGAACCATTCCTTGGGGTAGTTGGCGATCTCGCCGACGACCAGGGAGCCGGGCTTCTCGGCATGCGCGGCCTGGGTCAGTTCGTGCAGGAACTCGAAGCCGATGTCGACCGCCACGTCCAGGCGCCAGCCGTCGACGCCGTCGCGCAGGTAGGAGCGGACCACCGAGTCCTTGGCCCCGAACACATGGGCGCGCACCTCGGGGTTCTCCAGGTTCAGCTCGGGCAGGTTCTCGGCCAGCCACCAGACGCGGGCGCCGCTCTGGTACTGCGGGCCGAAGTAGAACCAATCGCGCCAGCGGCTCTTGGGATCGCGCTCGGCCTCGCGGAACTTCGGCGCGTTGCGGCCCATGTGGTTGAACACGCCGTCCAGCACCAGCTTCATGCCGCGCGCGTGAACGTCCTTGGCCAGGGCCTTGACGTCGTCGCGCGTGCCGAACTCCGGGCTCACCGCCTGGTAGTCGAAGGCGTCGTACTTGTGGTTGGTATAGGCGAGGTGGATGGGGTTCAGGTAGAGCACCTCGGCGCCGAGCTGCTGCACATGATCCAGCTTGCCGCGCAGGCTTTGCAGATCACCGCCCCAGAACTCGATTTCGTGGCTCCAGAGCTTGGCCGCTTCCAGGTACTGACCGCGCTTCGGGTTCTCGTCCCAGAAGCGCAGCACCTTGGGCGGCGGGTAGAGCTTGCGCTTGGCCTCCAGGTCCTTCGGCGGCGCGAAGCGGTCCGGCAGCACCTGGTAGACGATGGCGCCGTTGCGCCAGTCCTGCTCGCGGGCCTCGAAGCGGCCCTTGAGCTCGGCATCAAAGCGGTTGGCGGCGGAGGCGGTGTTCAATGCGGTAACGACGACAAGAATCCAAAACGAAAAACACCGCATCGAGACAGTCTCCAAATCAGCCTTTCACCCCTCCCGCCGTGAGACCGGAGACGATCCATCGTTGAGCGGCCAGAAAGACCAGCGTGATCGGCAGCCCGGACAGTACCGCGGCGGCGGCGAAATCGCCCCAGAGATAACGCTGATCGTTGAGGTAATACTTGCTGCCCACGGCCAGGGTCAGGTTGGACTCCTCGCGCAGCAGCACCGAGGCCACCGGGTAATCGATGATGGTGCCGATGAAGGCCAGCACGAAGACCACCACCAGGATGGGCACCGCCATCGGCAGCAGCACATGCCGGAACGCCTGCCAATGCGTGGCGCCGTCGACCTTGGCGTTCTCCTCGATCTCCACCGGGATGGTCTCGAAATAACCCTTGATGGTCCAGATGTGGGTGGCGACGCCGCCCAGGTAGGCGACGATCAGGCCGGCATGGGTCTCCACGCCCAGCCAGGGGATGTAGGCGCCGATGGTCTCGAAGATCGCGAAGATCGCGACGAGCGCCAGCACCACCGGGAACATCTGCAGGAGCAGCATGCTGTTGAGCAGGCCGCGCTTGAAGGGGAAGCGCAGGCGCGCGAACGCGTAGGCGGCGGTGGTCGAGATCGCGACGATCAGGAAGGCGGAGATGGTCGCGATCTTGACCGAGTTCCACAGCCAGAGCAGCACCGGGAACGGCGGCTCGACCAGCGAGCCATCCAACGCCTGGTAGGAAAAGCCCAGCGCCAGCTTCCAGTGCTCCAGCGAGATCTCGGTCGGGATCAGGCCGCCGGCGGCGAAGTTGCCGGGGCGCAAGGAGATCGAGATCACCGCCAGCAGCGGGAACACGGTGATGGCGATCAGGACCCAGAGGAAGGCGTGGGCGAAGAACACGCGCCACTTCTGGTTCTTCGGTTGGACGATGGCCATTACTTGCGCTCCTCATTCGAGCGGGTGAGCCGCAGGTTCACGATCGACAGCAGCGCCACCAGGATGAAGATCAGCGTGCTGATCGCCGCGGCGAGGCCGAAGTCCTGGCCCGAATCGCGGAACGCGATGCGGTAGGTGTAGCTGACCAGGATGTCGGTCTGCCCGGCCGGCAGCTTGGTGTTGAGGAAGTCCGGCCGCCCGTCGGTGAGCAGTGCGATCAGCACGAAGTTGTTGAAGTTGAAGGCGAAGGCGGAGATCAAGAGCGGCGTGAGCGGCTTGATGATCTGCGGCATGGTGATCTTGAAGAAATTCGTCAGCGGCCCGGCACCGGCCAGCGCGCTGGCCTCGTACAGATCCGCCGGGATCGCCTTCAGGAGCCCCGAACACAGGATCATGATGTAGGGGTAGCCCAGCCAGGTGTTGACGATGAGGATCATCACCTTGGCGAGCAAGGGGTCGGCGAACCAGGCCGGCTTGATGCCGAACAGCGCGTCGAGGATGGCGTTGATCTCGCCGAAGTTCTGGTTGAAGAGGCCCTTGAACACCAGGATGGAGATGAAGCCGGGCACCGCATAGGGCAGGAACAGCAGGGTGCGGTAGACGGTGCGGCCACGCAGGCCTTCCCAGTTCAGAAGCACCGCCAGCGCCATGCCGACGGCGGTGGTGAACACCACGGTCAGGCCGGCGAAGACCACGGTCCAGATGAAGATGGCGATGAAGGGGCCACGGAAATCGGGGTCGCCGAACAGGCGCGCGTAGTTCTTCCAGCCGATGCCGACCTTGAAGCCGGGCTGCAGGCGTTCGCCGGCTGCGTTCTCAAAAAAGCCGGTATCACGGTTCGGGCTGTAGACGACGCCGCTCGCCACCTCCTGCACCGCACCATCGGGCACCGCCTTCCACAAGCGATTGACCGGCGCGAACTCGCGCACGCCGGCGTAATGCAGCTCGGGGCCGTTCGGGATCTGCAGATGCAGCTGCTGAAGCACCTGGCGATGGCTGAGCAAGTCGCGCAGCGGCAGCGGCTCGCCGATCGCGAAGCTGGCCTGGGCCGGGGGTTGCGGGGTGATCAGCGGCGGCATCTTGCCGCTGCGCAGCGCCAGCGGCCCGGTCACCCACACCGGTTCGCCGTCAGCGTTCCTCAGCACCAGGCGGAACTCCTTGCCGTCCGGGTGCAGGCTGTAGCCCAACGCCTCCTCCTCGTCGAACTCGCTCTGGTCCAGCAGGTAGGCGCGCGAGCGCTCCTCGGTGAGCAGATTCGTCGACGAGTAATTCGTGAAGCCGAGCTGGAAGGTGTAGACCAGCGGGAAGGCGACGAACAGCATCATCCCGGCGATGCCAGGGAACAGATAGCGGTAGGCGAAGCTGGCCTTGCTCAGGTAGACCCAGAAGGCCGAGGCGAACAGCACCAGGGCGCCGATGCCCCAGGCCAACTGGCCCGTGCTCATGATGGCCATCACCAGCCAGAGGCAGGCGGCGGCGATGCCGGCGACCAGCGGCCATTTCAGGAAAGTTGCGTTCATAGGGCCTCCGGCGCAGGGCCGTTCCCAAGCGGGAGGCAGCCCCCTCGGGGGGTGGCGAGCATGCGGAGCAGCGCAGCCTGGGGGCTCATTTCGTCACCTTCATGCGCACGGCGGCGCCGTCAAGCGCTTCCTTGGGTGACTGCAGGCCGTTCGTGATCGCCTCGATGGCCGCGTCCATCGCGGTCCAGAAGCGGCCGACCTCGGGGATGTTCGGCACCGGCCGGCCCAGGCGGGCGTTCTCCATGGTCGCGCGGATGTTGGCGTCGGCGCTCAGCTCGGCGTAGAAGGCCTTGTTGGCCGGCACGCCCAGCGGCACGTCGGCATTGATGACCTTGAGCTGCTCGGGCTTGAGCAAATGGTGCTCGATGAACTCGCGCGCCACGTCCTTGAGCTTGCTGGGGCTGGCGATCAGGCAACCGAGCACGCCGACGAAGGGCTGGCTGGGCTGGCCGGGCACGACGGCCGGGATGGGCGCGACGCCGAAATTGATGCGCGCCTTCTTCGCGTTGTCCCAGGCCCAGGGGCCGGAGATCATCATCGCCACCCGGCCGGCGGCAAAGCCGGCCTCCATGTCGGCGTAGCGCGCGCCCTTGGGGATGACCTTCTCATCGATCAAACGCTTGAGCATTTCGCCGCCGCGCACGGCGCCGGGGGTGTTCACGCCGACGTCCTGCGGGTTGTAGTCACCGCGCTTGTCCTTGCCGAACACATAGCCGCCGGCGCCGGCCAGCATCGGCCAGGAGAAGAAGCTCTTGTTGAAGTCCCAGAGGATGGCCTTCTTGCCTTGCTGGGCGAGCTGAGCATCGAGCGCGATCAGCTCGTCCCAGGTGGCTGGTGGCTTGGGGACCAGATCCTTGTTGTAAATCAGGCCGTTGGCCTCGATGGCGATCGGATAGCCCCAGAGCTTGCCCTGGTAGCGGAACGCCTCCCAGGCTGACTCCTCGATCTCGGCGACCGTTCTCTTGCCCGGGCGGATCGGGGTCAGCAGGCCGGCCTTGGCCCATTCGCCGACGCGGTCATGGGGCCAACAGAAGATGTCCGGGCCTTTGCCGGCGCCGGCCGCCTGCTGGAATTTCTCGGGCGCGCCTTCCGGGCGCTGGACCTCGACCTTGACGCCGCTGATCTTCTCGAAGGCGTCGCCGACGCGCTGCAGGCCGGTATAGCCCTTGTCGCCATTGATCCAGACCAGTAGCTTGAGCTGGCCCTGGGCCTGCGCGGGCAGGCTGAGGCAGGCGGCCAGGAGGGCCGCCGTCATCGATGCAAGTTTCAAGCCGCTTCTCCCTGCACCCGCGTCGGGCTGGCGCCCAGGCGGCGGAAGGCCTTGCCTTCGGCGTCGAACAGATAGCCGGCCTCCGGCGGGATGCGCAGGTTCAGGGCGTCGCCGCTCTTCACCCGCGCGCGGCCGTCGAACTCGCAGGTCAGCGCGTCCTCGACGCCGGGGAAGGCGCAGTAGGCGAAGGTCGCGCCGCCGAGCGACTCGACGAAGGTGACGGTGGCCTGCACGGTGTTGCTGTCGCCGCCGAGTTCGAAATGCTCGGGGCGCACGCCCAAGCTGACCTTGTCGCCATGGCGGGCGCGGCTGGCGTCGACGTGCAGCTCGATCACCGCGCCATTGGCCAGCTTGACCAGCGCGACGCGTTCGGTCGCGGAGACCACCTCAGCCTCGACGAAGTTCATCTTCGGGCTGCCGATGAAGCCGGCGACGAACAGGTTGTCCGGGTGCTCGTAGAGCTCCAGAGGGCTCCCCACCTGCTCGATCCTGCCGGCGCTGAGCACGACGATGCGGTCGGCCAGCGTCATCGCCTCGACCTGGTCGTGGGTCACATAGACCATGGTCGTCTTCAGGTCCTCGTGCAGCTTGGCGAACTCGTAGCGCATGCGCACGCGCAGCGCGGCGTCGAGGTTGGACAGCGGCTCGTCGAACAGGAAAACCTCGGGCTTGCGCACGATCGCGCGGCCGATCGCGACGCGCTGGCGCTGGCCGCCGGACAGGTCCTTGGGCTTGCGCTGCAGCAGGTGGTCGATGTGCAGGATCTTCGCCGCCTGCATGACCAGGCGGTCGATCTCGTCCTTGGGCATCTTCGCCAGCTTCAGGCCGAAGGCCATGTTGTCGTACAGGTTCATATGCGGGTAGAGCGCATACGACTGGAAGACCATGGCGATGCCGCGTTCGGCGGGCGGCACGTCGTTGACCAGGCGGCCGCCGATGCGCAGCTCGCCGGCGGTGATGTCCTCCAGGCCGGCGATGGTGCGCAGCAGCGTCGACTTGCCGCAGCCCGAGGGACCGACGAAGACCATGAACTCGCCGTCGCGGATCTCGAGATCGATGCCATGCAGGATGCGCACGTCGCCGTACGCCTTCTGCACACCCTTGAACTGCACGTTTGCCATCGGGGGGAACTCCAGAGCTGGGGAGCGGGGCCGACTCTCAGGGGTCGCCCTCGGATGCGAGCCAATATACGGCCGTCAATGTAGTTTCACAACAGAGCTTGCCCTGAGCGAGCTTCGAAAATGAAGTAGGCAAATCAATGGTTTGCAGCAACTCGCGGGTTATCCCTGTGTAGTCAAACTACACTCCGGAGAGTCCCTGCGACATACTTCAGCCAAGCGCCGTGCGCCTGCCGCCCCGTTTCCGGGCGGTGCGCTTCGCGGCATTCTTGCGATCGGCTCCCCCGGGGCCATCGCGGTTCACCCGCATAGCTGTTATCCCTATGACGAGTACCACCACGAAGGGCCTGCCCATGAGTGCCGCCGCTTCCACGAAAACCACGCCCGCCAGCCTGAAGGCCGCCTTCAAGGCCGCGATGGCCCGCGAGCTGGGCCAGACCCCGGGCGTGCAGCCGAGCAAGGAGGCCGTGCTGCGCGCCGCCGCCGCCGCCTGCCGCGAGCTGCTGGCCGAGCGCTGGGTGCAGACGCAGGCCGAGGACAACCAGCGCGGCGACCACGCCCCTGTGCGCCGCGTGCATTACCTGAGCATGGAGTTCCTGATGGGCCGGGCCCTCGGGAATGCGCTGGCTGCGCTGGGCCTGGACAAGCTGCTGCAGGAGCAGCTGACCCCCCTGGGTCTGCAGCTCTCCGACGTGCTGGAGCGCGAGGCCGACGCCGCCCTGGGCAATGGCGGCCTGGGTCGCCTCGCCGCCTGCTTCCTGGACTCCTTCGCCGAGCTCGGCCTGCCCAGCTTCGGCTATGGCCTGCGCTACCAGTACGGCATGTTCGCCCAGGGCATCGAGGGCGGCCGGCAGATCGAGTCGCCCGACGACTGGATGAAGCTGGGCGCACCCTGGGAAACCATCCGCCGCGAGCGCCGCTACCCGGTGCGCTTCGGCGGCCGCGTGGTGTCCGACAACACCACCGGCGGCCAGATTGGCGGCCGGCGCTGGATCGGCGGCGAAGTCGTCATGGCCCAGGCCTATGACTTCATCGTCCCGGCGCATCACAGCGAGCGCGTGTCGACGCTGCGCCAATGGCATGCCGAGGCCAGCAGCCCGATCGATTTCCAGGCCTTCTGCCGCGGCGACTACATCGAGGCGGCCCGCCACCGCGTGATGGCCGATGCGCTGAACTGGGTGCTTTACCCCGACGACAGCACCGAGGCCGGCCGTGAGCTGCGCCTCAAGCAGGAGGCATTCCTGGTCAGCGCCAGCCTGCAGGACCTGGTGGCCCGTCATCTGCGCGAGTTCGGTTCGCTGGCGAACCTGGGCAAGCTCAACGCCATCCACCTGAACGACACGCATCCGGCGCTGGCCCCGGCCGAGCTGATGCGCATCCTGCTCGACGAGCAGGCGATGAGCTGGGCGCAGGCCTGGGCGATCACCCGCGACGCGATCAGCTACACCAACCACACGCTGATGCCCGAGGCCCTGGAGACCTGGCCGGTGCGCATGTTCGAGAGCCTGCTGCCGCGCCATCTCGAGATCATTTACGAGATCAACCACCACTTCCTCGAAGAGGTGAAGGCCAAGGCCCCCGGCGACGTGGAGCTGCTGCGCCGCGTCTCCATCATCGACGAGGGCGGCCCGAACACCGGCTACGAGCGCCGCGTGCGCATGGCGGCGCTGAGCATCGTCGCGTCGCACCGCGTCAACGGCGTGGCCAAGCTGCACTCGGACCTTTGCGTGCAGACCATCTTTGCCGACTACGCGCGCCTGTATCCGGATCGTTTCCACAACGTCACCAACGGCGTGACGCCGCGGCGCTGGCTGCAGCAGGCCAACCCGGGCCTGTCGACCCTGCTCGACCAGCAGATCGGCAAGGGCTGGCGCAAGAACCTCGCCGAGCTGAACAAGCTTCATAGACGAGCCGGCGACACCGAGCTGCAGCAGGCCTTCCTCGCCGTCAAGCGCGGCAACAAGGAAAAGCTCGCGGCGCTGATCCGCAAGCAGCTGGGCCCGGTGATCAACCCGGACAGCCTGTTCGACATCCAGATCAAGCGCATCCACGAGTACAAGCGCCAGCTGCTCAATGTGCTGCACGTGATCGCGCGCTACCAGGCCATCGTCGCCAGTCCCGATCGCGGTCCCGACGGCCTGCCCTGGGTGCCGCGCACGGTGATCATTGCCGGCAAGGCGGCCTCGGCCTATCACATGGCCAAGCTGATCATCCAGCTGGCGCATGACGTCGCCCGGGTGGTGAACAGCGATCCGCGCGTCGGCGGCAAGTTGAAGCTGGTGTTCCTGCCGAACTACGGCGTGTCCTTGGCCGAGACCATCATCCCGGCCGCCGACCTGTCGGAGCAGATCAGCACCGCCGGCACCGAGGCCAGCGGCACCGGCAACATGAAGTTCGCGATGAATGGCGCGATCACCATCGGCACCTGGGACGGCGCGAACATCGAGATGGCCCAGGCCATGGGCGTGGAGAACATGTTCGTGTTCGGCCTGCGCGCCGAGGGCGTGCAGAAGATGAAGCAGCTCGGCTACGACCCCAAGCTCTACGTCGACGAGAACCGCCAGCTGCGTGCGGTGATGGACGCCATCGCCGACGGCAGCTTTGCCGGCGGCGACAGTGAGCGCTACCGCCCCATCGTCGACAACCTGATGCACCGCGACGGCTATCTGCTGATGGCCGACTTTGCCGACTATGCGGCGACGCAGCTGCGCGTCGACGCCTTGTTCCGGGATGATGCGGCCTGGGCCGCGCAGGCAATCCGCAACGTCGCCGGCATGGGCTGGTTCTCCTCGGACCGCACGATCGCCGAGTACGTGGAGCGCGTCTGGTCGGTTGACTCCCTGAAGTAAGGACCCGCATGACAGCAGCGCTGGTCGCCCTGCAGCAGGGTCGCCACGGCGACCCCTTTGCCTTGCTCGGTCAACACGAGCGGGCGGGCGGCTGGCGGCTGCGGGTGATGCTGCCGGGCGCTGCCAGCGTGGCGCTGCTGCGCGATGGCAAGCCGGTCGCCGAGCTGCAGCGCCTGCCCGATAGCGACATCTTCGAGGCCGAGGGCGAAGGCCCGCGCTTCGACTACCGGCTGCGCGTGCGCTGGCAGGCCGGCGGCGAGGGCGATTACGCGGATGCCTATGCCTTCGGCCCGCAGCTGAGTCCCGACGAGATGCGCCGCCTGCGCGACGGCAACGAGGTGCGCGCGCACGAGATCCTCGGCGCGCATCCGCGCGTGGTGGATGGCGTGCCCGGTGTGCGCTTTGCGGTCTGGGCGCCGAACGCGAGCCGGGTCTCGGTGGTCGGCAGCTTCAACGCCTGGGATGGGCGGCGCCACCCGATGCGGCTTCGCCATGACGCCGGCGTGTGGGAGCTGTTCGTGCCGCATGCGGCCGTTGGTGATCTCTACAAATACGAGCTGCTCGACGCCACCGGCAAGCTGCTGCCGCTGAAGGCCGACCCCTATGCCTTCGCCGCCGAGCTGCGGCCCGAGACCGCCTCGGTAGTCGCCGGCCTGCCGCCCAAGCGTGGCTTGCCGGCCGACCGCGCGGCGAAGAACCGCCGCGACGCGCCGATCTCGGTCTACGAGGTGCATGCGCAGAGCTGGCGCAAGGGCAGGGACGGCGGCTTCCCCACCTGGGAGGAGCTGGCCAACACGCTGCCCGCCTATGCGGCGGGCCTGGGCTTCACGCACATCGAGCTGCTGCCGATCTCCGAGCATCCCTTCGATGGCTCCTGGGGCTACCAGACCCTGGGCCTGTTCGCGCCCAGCCGGCGCTTCGGCGATCCCAAGGACTTCGGGCTCTTCGTGCAGGCCTGTCACGAGCATGGCCTGGGCCTGCTGCTCGACTGGGTGCCGGCGCATTTCCCCACCGACGCCTTCGGCATGGCGCGCTTCGACGGCACGGCGCTCTACGAGTACCAGGACCCGCGCGAGGGCTTCCACCGCGACTGGAACACGCTGATCTACAACTTCGGCCGCTCCGAGGTGCGCAGTTTTCTTGCCAGCAGCGCGGTCTACTGGGCCGAGCGCTGGGGTGTCGACGGCCTGCGCGTCGACGCGGTCGCGTCCATGCTTTACCGCGACTACTCGCGCCCTTATGGCGAGTGGGTGCCCAACCACCAGGGCGGGCGCGAGAACTTCGAGGCCATCGCCCTGCTCAAGCATGTGAACGAGCAGGTCAGCGGCGTCGGCGCGATCACCGTCGCCGAGGAATCGACCTCGTTCCCCGGCGTCAGCCAGCCGACCTATGCCGGCGGCCTGGGCTTCCACTTCAAGTGGAACATGGGCTGGATGAACGACACCTTGCGCTACATCCACGAGGACCCGGTGCACCGCCGCTGGCATCACAGCAAGCTGACCTTCGGCCTGGTCTATGCGTTCAGCGAGAACTTCATGCTGCCGATCAGCCACGACGAGGTCGTGCACGGCAAGGGCTCCTTGCTCGACAAGATGCCGGGCGATGAATGGCAGCAGTTCGCGAACCTGCGCGCCTACCTCGGCTTCCAATGGGGTCACCCGGGCAAGAAGCTGCTTTTCATGGGCCAGGAATGGGGGCAGCGCGGCGAATGGCAGGAGCACCAGGGCCTGCCCTGGGAGCAAGCGCAGCAGCCGCTGCATGCGGGCGTGCGCCGGCTGGTGGCCGATCTGAATCATCTGTATCGGGATCACCGCGCGCTGCACCAGCTCGATAGCGAGGGCAGCGGTTTCGAATGGCTGGCCTCGCACGACGAGGAGAACTCGGTCCTGGCCTGGCTGCGCAAGGACAGCGAGGGCAGGGCGGTGATGGTCGTCTGCAACATGACGCCGGTGCCTCGCCATGGCTACCGCATCGGCTGCCCGGCGGGCGGCGCCTGGCGCGAGCTCCTCAACAGCGACAGCGGCCATTACGGCGGCAGCAATGTCGGCAACGGGCCGAACGCGATCGCGGTCGACGCGGTGCCTGCGCATGGTCGCGAGCATTCGGTCGGCCTGACCCTGCCGCCCTTGGCAACGATTTTTCTGAGTCCCGCATGAAGCTCCCCGACACCCTGCAGCCCGGCCGCGTCACGCCGCTGGGCTCCACGCCCCGCGACGGCGGCGTGAACTTCGCGGTCTTCTCCGAGCATGCGACCCGGGTTGAGCTCTGCGTCTTCGATGGCGACGGCCAGCGCGAGCTGCGCCGTTACGCGCTGCAAGGTCCGCAGGACGGCATCTGGCATGGCTTCCTGCCGGGGGTAGGCGCCGGTCTGGTCTACGGCCTGCGGGCCCATGGGCCTTACCAGCCGCATCACGGCCACCGCTTCAACGCGCACAAGCTGCTGCTCGACCCCTACGCGAAGGAAATCGTCGGCCACTTCGGCTGGCGCGCCGAGCACCATGGCTACACCCTGGGCCATCCGGACGGTCCGCAGGGACTGGCCGGCATGGACGTGCGCGACAACGCCCTGCATGCGCTGAAGGCCAGGGTCGCCGCACCGCTGGACGGCGACAGCCCGCGCGTCAACGCGCCACATCTGGCCCTCGATCAGCTCGTCATCTACGAGGCGCATGCCAAGGGCTTCACGAAGCTGATGCCCGGTGTTCCCGAAGAACTGCGCGGCACCTACGCCGGCCTTGCCCACCCGGCGGCGATCAAGCATTTGCAGCAGCTCGGCGTCAATGCCATCGAGTTGCTGCCAGTGCATTACGCGATCGACGAGCCGCATCTGGCGGACAAGGGCCTGCACAACTACTGGGGCTACAACTCCCTGGGCTTCTTCTGCCCCGACCCGCGCTGGGCGCAGGCCAAGGATCCGACCGCGGTGCGCGAGGAGTTCCGCGCCATGGTGCGCGCGCTGCACGAGGCAGGCATCGAGGTGCTGCTCGACGTGGTCTACAACCACACGCCCGAGGGCAATGAGTTCGGCCCGACATTGAGTTTCCGCGGCCTGGACAACGCCGCCTATTACCGGCTGCAGGCGGAGGACAAGAGCCGCAGCGAGAACCTCACCGGCTGCGGCAACACCTTGCGCTGCGACCACCCGCGGGTCACGCAATTCGTGCTCGATTCGCTGCGCTTCTGGGTGCAGGAGATGGGCGTCGACGGCTTCCGCTTCGACCTCGCGCCGGTGCTCGGCCGCGGCGAGCGCGGCTACAGCAGCCAGGCGGCCTTCTTCACCGCGCTGCGCCAGGACCCGGTGCTGGCCGGCGTGCACCTGATCGCCGAACCCTGGGACGCCGCCTACGACGGCTACCAGCTCGGCCATTTCCCCGGCGGCTTCCTGGAGTGGAACGACCGCTTCCGCGACGCGGCGCGCTCCTACTGGCTGGGCACCGGGGTGAGCCGCGGCGAGTTCGCGCGCCGCTTCACGGCCAGCTCCGATGTCTTCCACCATGGCCAGCGCAGCCCGCTGGCCAGCGTGAACTTCATCGCCTGCCACGACGGCTTCACGCTGGCCGATCTGACCAGCTATTCGAAGAAGCACAACCACGCCAATGGCGAGGACAACCGCGACGGCCGCGACAACGAGCTCTGCGCGAACTTCGGGGCCGAGGGTCCGACGGATGACGCCGCGATTCGCGCGACGCGCGATCGCGTGCGCCGCGCGCTGACGGCGACCCTGGCCTTCGCCCAGGGCACACCGATGTGGAACGCCGGTGACGAGATCGCCAACTCGCAGAGCGGCAACAACAACGCCTACTGCCAGGACAACGCGAACGGCTGGCTGGACTGGGCGAACGCCGATCGCGGCCAGATGGACTTCGTCGCCCGCTGCTTCAAGCTGCGCCGTGAGCATGCGCTCTTGCGCCATCCGCGCTGGCTGGTCGGCGAGGCGCACAAGGCCTGCGATGCGCAAGTCAGCTGGCTGACCCCGGCCGGCCACGCGATGCAAGGCCATGACTGGCATAGCGGCAGCCAGCGCGCCTTTGCGGCGCTGCTGCAAGGCGCTGGCCAGCGCCTGGCCCTGCTGTTCAACCCCGAGGCTGAGAGCCTGCCCTTCACCCTGGTCAACGGGCCCTGGAAGCTGCTGCTGGATTCCAGCGGCGAGCTGGCCGAGGGCCTGGTTGCGCCTGGCATTCCCCTGAACCTGTCGGCCCACAGCCTGGTGCTGCTGGCCGCTCCGGAGACCTGAGATGGACTTGACGAAACGAAGCAGCGGCGTGCTGCTGCACATCAGCTCGCTGCCCGGCCCCCATGGCATCGGCGACCTCGGCCCGGCGGCCCTGCATTTCGTCGACTGGCTGGAGTCGGCCGGTCAGAGCATCTGGCAGCTGCTGCCGACCACGCCGATCGGCCCGGGCGACTCGCCCTACCAGTCGGTGTCGGCCTTCGCCGGCTCGCCGCTGATGGTCGCGCTGGAGCCCTTGATCGAACGCGGCTGGCTGAGCCAGCCGCAGCTGCCGGCCTTCAACGACAAGGCGGTCGAGTTCGGCAAGGTCGTGCCCTGGCGCCTGGAGCAGTTGCGCAAGGCCTATGCCGGCTTCGAGGCCAACGCGACGCCGGCCGACCGCGCCGCCTTCGCCGCCTGGGTGGACGCCGAGTCCAGCTGGGCCGACGACTACAGCCTGTTCATGGCGCTGGAGTCGGCGCACAACGGTGCCTGCTGGTGGGACTGGGCGCCCGAGCTGCGCGCGCGCAAGAAGCCGGCCCTGGCCAAGGCGCGCAAGGAGCTGGCGGCCGAGATCGGCTTCTGGCTCTTCGTGCAATGGCAGTTCGACACCCAGCTTGCCGCCGTCAAGGCCTATGCCAATGGCAAGGGCGTTTCCCTCATGGGCGATCTGCCGATCTTCATCGCCCACCACAGTGCCGATTGCTGGGCGCACCCCGAGCTCTACTACCTGGACGAGAACTTCCAGCCCACGGTGGTCGCCGGCGTGCCGCCCGATGACCTGGGTCCGCAGGGTCAGCGCTGGGGCAATCCGCTGTACCGCTGGGACAAGATGAAGAAGAGCGGCTACGCCTGGTGGGTGGAGCGCGTGCGCCGCGCGCTGTCGCAGGCCGATGTGTTCCGCATCGACCATTTCCGCGGCTTTGCCGGCTATTACGAGATCCCCGCCTCCTGCCCGACCGCCATGGAAGGCGAGTGGAAGACCGGCCCGGGCAAGGCCTTGTTCGACGCGATCGCCAAGGAGCTCGGCGAGCTGCCCATCGTCGCCGAGGATCTGGGCCTGATCACGCCCGACGTCATCGCGCTGCGCGACGGCTGCGGCTACCCGGGCATGAAGATCCTGCAGTTCGGCTTCGGCGCCGAAGGCGATCACGAGTTCCTGCCGCACAACTATGGCAAGCCTTTCGTCGTCTACACCGGCACCCACGACAACGACACCGCCCGCGGCTGGTGGAACAACGCCAAGCCGCGCGAGCGCGCCTTCGCCGGCGCGTACCTCGCCTGCGGCGACCACGATGTGCACTGGGCGATGATCCGCGCCGCCAGCAACTCGGTCGCCAACATGGCGGTGTTCCCGATGCAGGACGTGCTGGGCCTGGGCAGCGAGCACCGCATGAACACGCCGGGCACGCTCGGTGGCAGCAACTGGGTCTGGCGCTTTACCTGGGACATGGTGGGCAGCGAGCCGGGCCGTGTGCTCGGCCTGATCACCGCGGGCGCCGGCCGCGGGCCGTTCAAGCTGCTGAAGCTGCCGGCCTGATTGGTGGGTCGACCCCCCGAAGGCTTGGGGATGCTGCACCGCAAAATGTCACAGCCCTGAAGCAGCGGACTTCCTAGACTTCGTGAAGTTGTTCACGTTGTTTGGAGCCTGTCCATGAAGTTCAAGCCTGTCCTGCTCGCCTTGGCATCTGCCCTCAGCCTGGGCGTTGCCCAGGCGGTGGAAACCGTCAACCTGGGTGCGTTCACGCTGGAGTACGACGAAACGACCGCCCTCGGTGGCTTGGCGTTCACCTCGTCAGGAGGCGGTTTCCTGGGCTTCGGCTGGAACCTGCCGAGCAGCTTCCAGGCGATCTCCATCGACGGCGCGGTGGCGAGCGGCAACTTCGCGCTGCCCTGGTTCAAGCTGACGGTCAACCCGGGCTATGTGCTCACCGGTCAGGTCGAGGGTTTCATCGGCAACCTGGTCTACAACCTGGTGGGTGGCGGGGCCTTGGTCAACGCCACGGTGGAGGGCAGCCTCCAGGTTGACGGCAACAGCCTGCCGGTGACGGCGCCCCTGCTGGCCACGGTGGTCGCCAGTGCGCCGGGTTTCGAGAGCGGCTACCTCAGTGCCACGCAGTCTGCCGACCTGGGCATGAGCTTCAGCAGCCTGGAGTTCTCTGGTGGCATGCTGAGCCTCAGCGCGGTTGGCGGCAGCTTCGCCAGCATCATTGCCCAGCCACAGAACCTGCTGGCCATGAACATCGCCGCCGCCGAGGTGCCGGAGCCGGCCTCCTTGGCCTTGATGCTGGGTGGCTTGGCGGCGGTCGGCGCCCTGGCTCAGCGGCGCCGACGCGCTGACTGAGGTCGGACTGGCTGCAAGACAGGCCCGCTCCTGAGCGGGCCTTGTCGTTTCAGGGCGCTTCCCGGCGGCAATCGATCTCGAAGCGGAAGCAAGAGCCGATGCCCGGCTGGCTCTCCACCTCGATGCCCTGGCCGCCCATCAGGCCGACCAGCCCCTGCGAGATCACCAGGCCCAGGCCACTGCCGCCGTAGCGCTGGCTGGTGCCTGCCTCGGCCTGTGCGAACGGTTGGAAGAGTCGCTGGCGCTGTGCCTCGGTCATGCCGATGCCGGTGTCGGTGATGGATACCAACAGCCGCAGGCCGTCCGGTCCATGGCCTTGCTGTCGTTGCACATCGACGCGAACCTGGCCGCGTTCGGTGAACTTCAGCGCATTGCCCACCAGGTTGCTCAGCACCTGGCGCAATCGCAGTTCGTCGGCGATCAGTCGGTGGGGGACGCCGGGCTGCACCCGGGCTTGCAGGGCCACACCCTTGGCATGGGCGCTGGCGAGAAGCGGTTGCAACGCATCGCGCAGGCAGTCGTGCAAGGCGAAGGGGCGTGGGGCCAGCTCCATCGCGCCTGCCTCCAGCTTGGCCAGGTCCAGCTGGTGGTTGACCAGATCCAGCAACTGGCGCGCCGACTGCAGCGCCATGCCGAGCAGCTTGCGCTGGCGCTCGTCGAGCTCCGAGCCCAGCACCAGCTCGGTCAGGCTGATCACGCCCGCCAGCGGCGTGCGGATCTCATGGCCGAGCCGGGCAGCGAACTGCGCCGCATCGAAAGGCGTCGTCGAGTGGGACTGGCTCACGCCGCGCTTGTAGCACGGCCTCAGCCGGCCGCTGCTTGCCGCTTGGCCGCGCGCATGCGGCGCAACTCGTCAACGATCAGCAGGATGGCGCCGAGCGTGATCGCGCTGTCGGCAATGTTGAACGACGGGAAGGCGGCACCCTTCCAATGAAACTGCAGGAAGTCGATGACATGGCCGTGCCACAGCCGGTCGATGACGTTGCCGATGGCGCCGCCCATGATCAGGGACAGGGCCAGCGACAGCAGGCGCTCGCGGCCGTGGCGACGCAGCATGACGATGATGAAGACCGTCGCTGCCGCGGCCAGCGCCGTGAAGAACCAGCGCTGCCAGCCACCGGCACCTGCCAGGAAACTGAACGCGGCGCCCGGGTTGTGCGCGCGGACCAGGTTGAAGAAGCTGGTCACGACCTGGCCGTCGTAGAGCTCGAAGCGCTGGACGATGGCGTACTTGCTGAGCTGGTCCAGGGCGATCACCACCGCGGCGACGAGCAGCCAGCGCGACCAGCCGGGAGCGGGCGTGCTGGCGGTGCTCATGCGTGGTGGCGCTGCTCGCCGGCGCCATGCAGGTTGTCGTCGCAGCGGCCGCACAGGCCAGGGTGCTCCGGGTTGCAACCGACGTCAGTGCGGTAATGCCAGCAGCGCTCGCATTTCGCCGCCGTGCTGGCCAGCACCTCGATGCCAAGCTGCGCGCCTTCCACGAGGCTGAGCTGGGAGACGATGAGCACGAAGCGCAGGTCTTCCCCCAGGGATTGCAAGGCAGCGAAGTCCTCACCGGCCGCCGTGAGGCGCAGCTCGGCCTGCAGCGAGGCGCCGATCAGGCCCTGGCCGCGCACGGCCTCCAGCGCCTTGTTGACCTCGGCGCGCACTGCGAGGATGCGGTTCCATTTGCCGATCAGCGCCTCGTCGGGTGCCCCGAACGTCCAGAAACGGGCGCAGAACACCGATGCGCTGTCCTTGTTCAGCAGCGGCCAGGCCTCTTCGGCGGTGAAGCTGAGGAAGGGCGCCATCCAGCGCAGCATCGCCTGCGTGATCTGCCAGAGCGCGGTCTGCGCCGAGCGGCGCGCCAGCGATTTCGGCGCGGTCGTGTACAGGCGGTCCTTCAGCACATCCAGGTAGAAGGCGCCGAGGTCCTCGGAGCAGTAGTTCTGCAGCTTGGCAACGACCGGGTGGAACTCGTAGCGCTCGTAATGCGCGAGGAACTCCGCCTGCAGCTGCGCGGCGCGGGCCAGCGCGTAGCGGTCGATCTCGAACAGCTGATCGGCGGGCACCGCGTCGGCGGCCGGATCGAAGTCGCTGATGTTGGCGAGCAGGAAGCGCAGCGTGTTGCGGATGCGGCGGTAGGCATCGACGACGCGGGCGAGGATCTTGTCGTCGATCGCCAGGTCGCCGCTGTAGTCGGTCGACGCCACCCAGAGGCGGATGATCTCGGCGCCCATCTTGTCGGCGACCAGCTGCGGGGCCAGCGTGTTGCCGACCGACTTGCTCATCTTCTTGCCCTGGCCGTCGACGGTGAAGCCATGGGTCAGCAAGGCCTTGTAGGGCGCGCGGCCGTGCAGGGCGCAGCCCAGCAGCAGGGCCGAGTGGAACCAGCCGCGGTGCTGGTCATGGCCTTCCAGGTAGATGTCGGCCTCGGGGCCGGATTCGTGCGCGAGGCCCGCATGGCTGCCCTTGAGCACATGCTCGAAGGTCGAGCCGGAGTCGAACCAGACCTCGAGGATGTCGGTGCTCTTGGTGTACTGCGCGCCCTCGCTGCCCAGCACGTCCTCGCTCGTCAGCCGGCTCCAGGCCTCGACGCCGCCGGCCTCGACGATGGCGGCCGCCTTGTCGAGGAGGGCCGGGGTGTCCGGGTGCAGCTCTCCCGTCTCCTTGTGCAGGAACAGCGGCAGCGGCACGCCCCAGGCGCGCTGGCGGCTGATGCACCAGTCGGGGCGGTTGGCGATCATGTCGCGCAGCCGGCTGCGGCCGTTCTCCGGGTAGAAGGCGGTCGCCTCGATGGCTTGCAGTGCCAGCTCGCGCAACGATTCTTTGGGCGCGTCGACGGCGAACACGCCCTGCGTGCCGGCGTCGGCCGCGTCCATGCGCACGAACCATTGCGAGGCGGCGCGGTAGATCACCGGCGTCTTGTGCCGCCAGCAATGCGGGTAGCTGTGCGTGATGCGGCTGGTCGCCAGCAGGCGGTTGGCGTCCTTCAGAGCCGCCAGGATGACCGGCACCGCCTTCCAGATGTGCTGGCCGCCGAACAGCGGCAGCTCCAACGCGTAGACGCCATTGCCCTGCACCGGGTTGAGGATCTCGTCATGGCGCATGCCGTGCGAGACGCAGGAGAAGAAGTCGTCCAGGCCATAAGCCGGCGCGCTGTGCACGATGCCGGTGCCGTCGGCATCGGTCGCGTAATCGGCGAGATACACCGGCGCCGTGCGGCGATAGCCTTCGTGTGCATCGTGCAGCGGGTGCTCGAAGCGCAGGCCCTCGAGCGCCTTGCCGGCGCAGCTCGCGACGACCTCGCCTTCCAGGCCCCAGCGCTTCAGGCAGTCTTCCACGCGGGCCTGGGCGACGATGAAGCCGCCGCGCTCGGTCTTCACCAGCGCGTAGGTCAAGGCGGCGTTCAGGTTCAGCGCCTGGTTGGCCGGCAGGGTCCAGGCGGTGGTCGTCCAGATCGCCGCATGGGCGTCGAAGTCCAGTTGCTGAAGGCCGAAGGCGGCTGCCAGCTTGGCCGGCTCGGCGCAGCGGAAGGCGACGTCCAGGGTGTCGCTCTGCTTGTCGGCGTACTCGATCTCGAACTCGGCCAGCGACGAGCCGCAGTCGAAGCACCAGTAGACGGGCTTTAGGCCGCGGTAGACGAAGCCGCGCTCCATGACCCGCTTGAAGGCGCGGATCTGGCCGGCCTCGTTCTTCGGGTCCATGGTCGCGTAGCGGTGGTTCCAGTCGCCCAGCACGCCCAGGCGCTCGAAGCCCTCGCGCTGGATGGCGATCTGCTCGGTCGCGTAGGCGCGGCTCTTCGCCTGCATCTCGTCGCGGCTCAGCGAGCGGCCGAACTGCTTCTCGATGGCGTTCTCGATCGGCAGGCCATGGCAGTCCCAGCCCGGCACATAGGGCGCGTCGAAGCCGGCCAACTGGCGCGACTTGACGACCAGGTCCTTGAGCACCTTGTTGACCGCGTGGCCGATGTGGATCGCACCGTTCGCATAAGGCGGGCCGTCGTGCAGCAGGAACTTGGGCGCGCCAGCACGGGCGGCGCGCAAGGCCTCGTAGCGGCCTTCCTGCTGCCAGGCAGCGATCCAGCCCGGCTCGCGTTTGGGCAGGTCGCCGCGCATCGGGAACGGCGTGTCGGGCAGGTTCAGGGTGGCGCGGTAGTCGGGGGTCGAGCTCATGGCGGAGGCTGCGTCAAGGCGCAGTCGGTAAGGCGAGGGGAGGGCGCAAGCGGGCCGCGGGCGCGGCTGACCCTCAAATTCGGTCGCGAGTGGTCTGGCGACGTTCGGCCGCGTGAGTGGCGAACCAAGCGCGTGCGGCTGCAATGTCGTTCGCGATCGCCGCGCTCAGCGCTTCCAGCCCGTCGTACCGGACTTCGTCGCGCAATTTGTGCAGCAGTTCCACGCCAATGAGTTTACCGTAGCCCCCCTCCGGTCCCAGTTTTGCCGGCCAGTCCAGACAGTGAGTTTCCAGCAGGACGCGGCCGCTGTCGTCGACTGTGGGACGAACGCCCAAGCTGGCGACGCCATTGAGCGGGTGCTCAACCAGGCCATGCACACGGACGACGAAGATTCCCTGGGCAGCCGGCCTGCGGTGAGGGAAGCGCAGGTTCAGGGTCCGGAAGCCTGGGCCCAGTTGGCGCCCGAGCTTTTGCCCGTGAAGTACATGGCCGGAGATCATGTAGGGGCGGCCGAGCAGGGTCTCCGCCTTCCCCATGTCACCGGCGGCCAGGGCTGCGCGAACGGCACTGGAACTGACGCGCAGTCCGTGTACTTCGTAGCTCATCATGCGGGCGACGTCGAAGCCATGCTGGGCGCCCAAGGCGTCCAGACTGGCGTAATCGCCCTGGCGCTTGGAGCCAAAGCGGAAATCGTCACCAACCAGCACATAGCGCGCGCCAAGACCGTCTACCAGTACCCTTTCGACGAAGTCCTTCGGCGACAGCGATGCCAGCTCGCGATCGAAACGAAGCACGATGGCCTGGTCGACGCCGCAGCGCTGCAACTCGCCAAGCTTGTCGCGCAGGCTGGCGATGCGGGCTGGCGCGCCATCGCCTTGCCCGTTGAGCCCGGCAAAGAAATCGCGAGGGTGGGGCTCGAAACTCAAAACACAACTCGGCAGACCACGGTGGGCTGCCTCCGAGCGAAGCAGTGCCAGCATGGCTTGATGGCCGCGGTGCACGCCATCGAAATTGCCGATGGTCAGTGCACATCTCGGGTGAATCTCTTGATGCTGTAAGCCGCGAAAGACCTGCATGCTGGCCGATAACTGTTATCTGTTCGATGGGGCCGGCCTGGTACTCAGAACGGGTGAGGCAATACAAAAAGGCCGCCCAAAGGCGGCCTTTCAGCATAGCGTCTGTCGCGTTCAGCGCTGAGTCTGGCGGCGCCGACGCCAGCTCATGGCTGCACCAAACAGGCCGAGACCAGCCAACGCCAACGCGCCAGGTTCGGACACTTGGCCGCCGCCGCCGCCGCCGGTGTTGCACTTCAGCGAGCTGTCTAGGTCGTTGGCGCAAACCGTACCGGCCAGACCGTAGAGCTTGAAGAAATCGGTTCTGACGTCAGCACCGCCCGAACCGAGACTCTGAGCTGCTGTCCCAAAACCAGCGTTGTAGGCGCTGATCAGCCACCAACTGGAGGTTTTGCCAGTCGTATTGACCTGCTTGAAGGGGTCACTGGTATCGACACCCATGTTGAAGTAATTGGTCACCAGTTCCCAGCCGCCCGAGGTCATGTTGGGCGCTGAGGTGCCTGCCAGCGTGGGAGCGCTATTGCCGGTCCATCGAAAAATCGACAGGTCAGCCTGATCTGCGAACGAGGGATTGCTGTTGGTGCCACTGGAGTATTCCTTGGCATAACCCAGACCGACGCTCGTCAGCACCACATTCTTGTCGAAGCGCACCAAGATGCCTTCGGTGCTGCCGCGGTTGTCGACCCCATGATTCGGGGCCCCAGACTCTCCGCCCGCACCAAAACCATTGCCACTCCAGTGGTTGAGGGTCGTTGCAGCCCAATTGCCGGTCACCGAACCGCTGTTTGAGTAGCCACTGCCGCCCGAATTGCTGGCCGCGAATGCGCTCAAGCTTGTGATCGTTGCGCCAGAGGCAGCGTCGTACAACCCCGAACTCGCGCTGGTGTTGAAGGTCCATGCTGCTTGTGCGTTCCCGGACATCAGGGCCGCGGCGCAAGCGATGGCAGCAAGGCGATGGAGTGAGGGTGCGCGCATGTGGGAGTCCTTGTCGGGTCAGGCTGATACTTGGTCGTTAGTTAGCATTTTTTGTGCCACCAGCGAAAGTCTTTGAATTGGAAAGACTTTTTTCTTGCATCAGCGACTTTGATGGATGCAGTGTAAGCAACTCCGACAAGGGCTTGCAGGCGCCCAGCACCCTCACTTGAGGGTGTCCAGCTGCCGGCGCGCGGCCGAGGCGTGACGGAAGTCGGGCGCCATACGCAGCGCTTCGTTCAGCTCTTGGCGCGCCTCTTGGACCCGTCCGGCAGCCGCCAGCGCCATGCCGAGGTGGTATCGGATGTCCGGACTCCCTGGAGCGCGCAGTCGCGCGTCGCGCAGCAACTGCAGCGCCCGTTCCGGTCGTCCGGCCAAATGGTTGGCCCAGCCCGCGGTGTCGATCACGATCGGCGAATTGGGGCTCAGCGTCAAAGCACGCTCAGCGGTCTGTAGTGCCGCTGAGTCTTTCAACTCCATTTGGACATTCGCCAGGTTGTTGAGCAACTCCACATCGTTCGGGCTCATTTGCAGGGCTGCACGCAGTTCCTTGCCGGCGGCTTCGAGTTGGTTCCCGCGGACCAACAACTCGACCAGCAGCTTGCGTGAATCTAGGTTGCGCGGATTGCGCTGGTTCCATTGCCGAACCAAGGTGATTGCCTTGCCCATTTCAGCCGGCTGGCTGGCCATGGCCCGCGCGAGTCGGCCCAAACTCGCACCGTCATTGGCCAGACGATTGGCTTCTTTCAGTGACTCGATGGCCAAGTTGAGCTGGTTCTTGGCCAGATGGACATCGGCCAGCAGGTTGTGGCCCATCGCCGACTTCGGATGTGTCTCGATCAAGCGCCGGGCGCGACGCTCCGACGTTGCTGTCGCGCCTTGTGCAAGGTCCAAACTGGCCAGGGCTGCCTGGGCCTGCAAGTTGTCGGGCTGGGCCGTCAACACCGCTTCGCTGCTCGCACGTGCTCCAGCAGCGTCCTGCAGTTGCACTTGGCGCTGCGCGATGGCGTTGAGGGTGTCGACGTTGGCGCCGGCATTGCGTGCGGCGGCCGCGAGCGCCGATCGCGCGTTGCTCAGGTCGTCGTTGGCCGCGTACGCGTCAGCAGCGGCTTGCAGCACCACAGGGTCATTTGGCGAGCGGGCCAACAGCTTACGAGCCATGGCCAGCGCAGTTTTCGGTTCGGCCTTACGCAACGTCCAGGCGATGAGGGCCAGCCCCGGCTTGGTGTCACCAGGGGCGGCCGACTCAGCGGCCGACTCCAGCCAGCGCCTCGCCTCCGCTTCCTTTCCCCAGACCTCGTGCAGCAGGGCCAGTTCGAACTCGATCCGGGCCTTGTCACCTTCTTCACGCAACAAGCTGCGCAGACGCTGGTTGGCGCTGGCGTACTGCTGGGCCTGGGTGTCGGCCCGCGCCAGACCAATATGTGCATCGACCAGCTTGGGCGCGCGCTTGAGCGCTTCCTGAAACGCCTTGCGCGCACCCTCTAGGTCCCGGCTGCTCAGCCTGACATTGCCCAGCATGACCGCGACCGTCGGGTTGTCAGGGTGAGCGGCGGCAATGCGTTCGGCGACCCGTTTTGCCTGCGCTGTCTCGCCTTGGCGCAGGTAGAGGGTGACCAATCCCAGGCCGGCATGGATCTGCCGGCTGTCTTTGTTGAAGGCATTCTCAAGCTCAAGCCTGGCTTGCGCGGAGTTGCCACCCTGCAGCAGGGAGAATCCCAGCGCGCTGCGGTAATTCGGCGAATCGTTGACCTGAAGCGCCTGCTGAATCAGGGCTGTCGCCCGGGCATGCAGCCCCATTCCCATCTGAGCCGAGGCCATCAAAAGGATCGCCTGGCTGTCGCTCGGGTTGTCGCGAACATAGGGTTGCAGTAACTCCATCGCACGGCCCGGCTGGCCCTCGTTCAACGCGATCTGGGCCAGTGGCTTGACCAATGGACTGCGGGGCTGAACGCGCAGTGCTGCCTCGAGGTAGGGCGTCGCCTTCACCGTCTGCCCCAGTGTGAGGTGGGCGACGGCGTTCAGGATCAGCATCTGCGGCCGGTTGCGGATGTAGGCGATCGGCACCGGGTCAAGCAACTCGGTGATGCTGCGCATCGCCTGCTGGGCCGCCGCAAGATCGCCACTGCGCATGGCGTTGCTGGCGCGAAGGTAGCTGGTCCGCGGGTCTTTCGGCGCGATCTGCTGGAGCGAATTGAGCTCGAGCTGGATCGGCTGGTTCAGATCGAGCTTCAAGCCCGCCTGCGAAATCAGCGCCTCCAGGTGCTTGGGCTCAAGCTTCAAGGCCTGCGCATAACGCTGCAGCGCGGCCGGAACCTGACCCTGCGCATGGTGCACCGCACCGCGTTGGTACTGGGCCTCGGCGTTATCGGGTGCCAGCGCGAGGGCGCGTTCGGCGGCGGTCGCGGCCTCTGGCAGTTGGCCACTGCGCAGACGCAATGACACCTCGGCCAGCCAACTTCCTGGATCTTGCGGCGAGATGCGCCGTGCTTCGTCAACGTAACGGGATGCGGCGGCCGCGTCGCCAAGTTCGGATGCAGCGGCTGCCTGCGTCAGCAGCAAGGAGAACTGCACCGATGCTGGCAGTCCGCGCGATGCGAACAACGGATCGCTGATCAGGTCGGCTTGCTTGCCTTGTGCGAGCAGGGACTCCGCCAACTCGACAACCAGCTCGGAGCGACTCACCCCGAGTCGCAGGGCCTCGCGCAGTGCGACCTCGGCGGCGGCGACCTGGCTGCTGGCCAGCAGTGCCCGGCCAAGAAGCAACTGCGCCGCCAGTTGCTTGGGATCAGCCTGAAGCACGTTCTTCAGTTGAACGACGGCACCCTCGTAATCCTGCTTCTCGTAGCGCTTCAGCGCGTCTTCATAGAAGCGGCCAGGGTTGGCGCTGATAGCGCCACCCATCAGCGACAGGGTGAATGCAAGGCCGAGCAGGCGGTGGCTCAAAAGCGCTTCTCCAAGGTCAAGGTGTCGTTCTCCCGTCGCATCTGAAACCGCGACAGGAAGCTGTTGCCCAGCAGCACATAGGGCATGTCGCGTTCAGCCACGGTGGCCTGAACGCCGTTGATCTCGACGTCGCCAATGCGCACCCGATCCAGCGTGACCAGGTAGCCGTTGACGGTGCCGTTGGCGGTCTGCAGGCGGATCGCCCTGCCGTTCTGGTAGCGCAGGCCCAGGCGCTCGGCGTCGGCCCGGCTGAGGCTGACCGCCGTGGCGCCGGTGTCGACCATGAAGCGCACCGTGCCGCCGTTGATCGAACCCAGGGTCACGAAATGCCCACCGCTGCCGGCCTGCAGCACGATCAGCTTGCCGCCGGCCTGCGCGGCGCCGCCGCCTTGGGCGACCGGTGCCGCCCCAAGGCGCAGCGCCAGCCGCCGGCCCTCGACGCCGACGACGGCCCAACCGTCGCCGACCTCCAGCAGCTTCACGCCATCGAGCTCCTGGCCGACCTTGAGCATGCGCACCTGCCCGTCAATGACCAGCAGCGCCGCCGTCTGCCCCAGGCTGCCGTTCAGGCTGACTTGCGGGGCGGCATGCGCAAGACCCCAGGCCAAGGCGAGCAGGAGGCCGCGCAAGCGCATCTCAGTCGCGGAAATTGTTGAAGGACAGCGGCGTGTCGTCGATTTCCTTGCGCAGCAGCGCAATCGTCGCCTGCAGCAGGTCCTTGTCCTTGCCGGTCACGCGCACCGCATCACCTTGGATGCTGGCTTGCACCTTGAGTTTGCTGTCCTTGATCTTGCCGACGATCTTCTTGGCCAGGTCCGAGGGAATGCCGGCGCGTACCTTCCAGACCTTCTTCAGCTTGTCGCCGCCGAGCTTCTCCGGCTTGGCGTCGCGATCGAAGTAGGTGATCTCGACCTTGCGCTTGGTCATCTTGTCGATCATCACCGCCTCCAGTTGTTCGAGCTGGAAGTCGGAGTCGGCGATCAGCTCGATCGAGCTGTCCTTCTCCTTGCCCTTGAGCTCGACGGACGCGCCGGTGCCTTTGAAGTCAAAGCGGGTGCCGACTTCCTTGGCAGCGTTGTCGACACCGTTGCGGATTTCGACGTAATTGGGTTCGAGGACGGCATCAAACGACGGCATGGCGAAAGCTTGTAGAGAAAGACCGGGGACAATTCTCGGCGATGGAATCCTTGTCCGCTTCTTCAGCAGCACCGACGGTCGAGAGCGACGTCGATCTGCGACCCTACAACAGCTTCGGCCTGCCGGCGCGCGCGCGTCGCCTGCTGCGCATCCGTGGTGACGCCGATCTGCACTGGGTCGTCAACCACCCCGACTGGGGACGGGCGAGCAAATTCATCCTCGGCGGCGGCTCCAACCTGGTGCTGACCCAGGACCTCAAACCCCTGGTGCTGAAGGTCGAGGTGCCGGGCCGTCGCCTGCTCGACGCCGGCGACGACTGGATCATCGAGGCCGGCGCCGGCGAGCGTTGGCACGATCTGGTGATGTGGAGCCTGGAGCAGGGGGCTCCCGGGCTGGAGAACCTGGCGCTGATTCCCGGCACCGTCGGCGCCTCGCCGGTGCAGAACATCGGTGCCTACGGCCTGGAGCTGAAGGACCGCTTTCACAGCCTGGACACCCTGGACCTGATGAGCGGCCGCCTGGTGCAACTGGCCAAGGAGGCCTGCCACTTTGGCTACCGCGACTCGGTGTTCAAGCAGCATCTGGCCGGGCGCAGCGTGATCCTGCGCGTGCGCCTGCGCGTGCCCAAGCGCTGGGTACCCGAGCTCGGCTACCTGGATCTGCAGCGCGCCCAGGAGTCGGCCGGCGTCCAGAACCCGACGCCTCGGCAGATCGCCGACTGGGTGATCGCGATCCGCCGCGCCAAGCTGCCCGATCCCGCCGAGATCGGCAACGCCGGGAGCTTCTTCAAGAACCCCATCGTCTCCGAGGCGCTCTGCCGCGAGGTCATCGCCCGCGACCCGCACCTGGTGCACTACCCGATGGAGGACGGCCGCTTCAAGCTCGCTGCCGGCTGGTTGATCGACGCCTGCGGCTGGAAAGGCAAATCGGTCGGCGGCGCCGCGGTGCACGAGAAGCAGGCGCTGGTGCTCGTCAACAAGAACGGCCAGGCGCGCGGCGGCGAGGTGCTGACCCTGGCCCAGGCGATCCAGGCCTCGGTGTTCGCCCGCTTCGGCATCCGGCTGGAGCCGGAGCCGGTCGTCATCTGACCGGGACTACATGCCCACGTAGTTCGGACCGCCGCCGCCCTCGGGCGTGACCCAGACGATGTTCTGCTTGGGATCCTTGATGTCGCAGGTCTTGCAGTGCACGCAGTTCTGCGCATTGATCTGCAGACGGTCCTGGCCATCGTCGCTCTTCACGAACTCGTAGACCCCGGCCGGGCAGTAGCGCTGCTCGGGGCCGGCGTAATGCGCCAAGTTCGTCGCCACCGGCACCGAGGCGTTCTTCAGCGTCAAGTGCGCAGGCTGGTCCTCGGCGTGGTTGGTGTTGGAGATGAACACCGAGGACAGGCGATCGAACGAGAGCTTGCCGTCGGGCTTCGGATAGGCGATGGCCTGGAAGGCGGTCGCCGGGCGCAGCGCCTCGTGATCGGCCTTGTGGTTGTGCAGGGTCCAGGGCGGGCTTTGCACGCCGAGCTTGGGCAGCAGCCATTGCTCGATGCCGGTCATCAGCTGGCCGACCGTCTTGCCCTTCTTGAACCAGAGCTTGAAGTTGCGCGTCTGCTGCAGCTCCTCGTTCAGCCAGCTGGCCTCGAAGGCCTCGGGGTAGGCCGTCAATTCGTCCTGCGCGCGGCCGGCGGCCAGGGCAGGGGCGATCGCCTCCGCCACCAGCATGCCGCTCTTGATCGCCGCGTGGCTGCCCTTGATGCGCGCCGCGTTCAGGAAGCCGGCGTCGCAGCCGACCAGGGCGCCGCCCGGGAACACCAGCTTGGGCAGGGCCTGCGGCGTGCCGTTGTTGATCGCCCGCGCGCCATAGCCGATGCGCTTGCCGCCTTCGATGTGCGCGCGCACCGCCGGGTGGGTCTTCCAGCGCTGCATTTCCTCGAAGGGCGACAGCCAGGGGTTCCGGTAATCGAGGCCGATGACGAAGCCCAGGGTCACCTGGTTGTTCTCCAGGTGGTAGAGGAAGCCGCCACCAAAGGCGTCGCCGGTCTCGGCCTGCATCGGCCAGCCGGCGGTGTGCACCACCAGGCCGGGCTTGGCCTGGCCGGCCGGGATCTCCCAGAGCTCCTTGATGCCGATCGCATAGGTCTGCTGGTCGCGGCCCTCGGTCAGCTTGAACTTGCTGAGCAGCTGCTTGCCCAGGTGGCCGCGGGCGCCTTCGGCAAAGATCGTGTACTTGCCGTGCAGCTCCATGCCGAGCTGGAAGTCGTCGCCCGGCTGGCCGTCCTTCTTGATGCCCATGTTGCCGGTGGCCACGCCCTTCACGCGGCCCTCGTCGTCATAGATCACCTCGGCGGCGGCAAAGCCGGCGAAGACCTCGACGCCGAGGCTTTCAGCCTGCTGGGCCAGCCACTTGACGACATTGCTCAGCGACACCACGTAGCAGCCGTCGTTGTGGAAATTGCGCGGCACCAGCCAGTCGGGCGTGCGCGTGCTGCCGGTCTCGCTGAGGAAGAGGATGTCGTCGCCGCTGACCGGCTGGTTAAGGGGCGCGCCCAGCTCCTTCCAGTTCGGGAACAGCTCGGTGATCGCGCGCGGGTCCATCACCGCCCCCGAGAGGATGTGGGCACCGGCCTCCGAGCCTTTCTCCAGCACGACGACATTGATGTCGGCGTTCAGCTGCTTGAGGCGGATCGCGGTGGCCAGACCGGCCGGGCCGCCGCCGACCACGACCACGTCGTACTCCATGGCTTCGCGGGGTCCGTACTGGGCGAGGATCTCTTCGTGGGTCATGGTTTTGCCTGGGCTGGGTCCTTCGGTTGGGCGCGGATTCTAGGGAGGAAGCGAAAAAAACGAACGATCGTGCTTTTTTGTAGAGGGCAGACCCCAGGAAGTCCTAGGGTGAACCCTCTGCTAACGTGGCTGCCATTGCCTTCGAAAGCCATGCCATGAGTTATTCCATCGATCTTTCCGGCCGTGTGGCCCTGGTCACCGGGGCCTCCAGCGGTTTGGGTGCGCAATTTGCCCGCACCCTGGCCAAGGCCGGCGCCGCCGTGGTGCTCGCCGGTCGCCGCGTCGAGCGCCTGAAGAACCTGCGCGCCGAGATCGAGGCCGACGGCGGCGACGCCCATGTCGTCAAGCTCGACGTGCTCGACCTGGCGTCGATCCGCGCCGCCATTGCCCACGCGGAGACCGAGGTCGGCACCCTCGACATCCTGATCAACAACAGCGGCGTCTCCACCTCGCAGCGCATCGTCGACGTCACGCCCGACGACTGGGACTTCGTGATGAACACGAATCTGCGCGGCGCCTTCTTCGTCGCCCAGGAGGTCGCCAAGCGCATGCTGGCGCGCGCCAAGGGCTCGGCGCCGGGCACCTTCACCGGCGGCCGCATCGTCAACATCGCGTCGATGGCCGGCCTGCGCGTGCTGTCGCAGATCGGCATCTACGCGATGAGCAAGGCCGGCGTGGTGCACATGACGCGGGCGATGGCGCTGGAGTTCGGCAAGTACGGCATCAATGTCAACGCCATCTGCCCCGGCTACATCGACACCGAGATCAACCATCACCACTGGTCGACCGAGCATGGCAAGCAGCTGATCAACATGCTGCCGCGCAAGCGTGTCGGCAAGCCCGAGGACCTCGACACCACCTTGCTGATGCTGTGCGCGAAGGAAAGCCACTTCATCAACGGCGCGATCGTGCAGGCGGACGATGGCTTTGGCGTTTGAGCTTTCGGCCACTGAAGGCCGGGTTCTTGCGGTCCTCGCCGAAAAGCAGCACACGGTGCCCGACAGCTACCCGCTGTCGCTCAATGCGCTGACCAACGGCTGCAACCAGAAGACCGCCCGCGAGCCGGTCATGGCGCTGTCCGAGGCCGAGGTGCTGGCGGCGCTCAATGCGCTGAAGGACCGCAGCCTGGTCTTCGAGACCAGCGGCAGCCGTGTCACCCGCTTCGAGCACAACCTGCGCCGCGTCTACCAGGTACCTGGCGCTGCCGAAGCCCTGCTCACCGTGTTGCTGCTGCGCGGCCCGCAGACGGCGGCCGAACTGCGCCTGAACGGCGAGCGCCTGCACCGTTTCGCCGACATCTCCTCGGTCGAGGGCTTCTTGGACGAGCTGGCCGAGCGCGGCCTGGTGCTCAAGCTGCCGCGTGCACCGGGCGCCCGGGAGGGTCGCTGGGCGCAGCTGCTGACCGGACCGGTCCATGCGCCGCAGGCGTTGCCAACGGGGGCGCCGTCCCCGGTCGACCTCGACGAGCTGCAGGCGCTGCGCGCCGAGGTCGAGCAGCTCAAGCGCCAGATCGCCCGCCTGTTGGCGGCGCTCGACCTGCCGGACCAATGAACCCCAGGGACACCATGCAATCGCTCACCGTTGACAACCTGCACAAGAGATATGGCGACCGCGAGGTGCTCAAGGGCGTCTCGCTGGCCGCCAAACCGGGCGATGTGATCACGCTGATCGGCTCCAGCGGCAGCGGCAAGAGCACCTTCCTGCGCTGCATCAACCTGCTGGAGCAGCCGCATCAGGGGCGCCTGATGCTCGGTGACGAGGCGTTGCGCCTGGTGCCCGACCGCGACGGCAGCCTGAAAGCCGCCGACGCCAAGCAATTGCAGCGCTGGCGCGCACGCCTGGCCATGGTGTTCCAGAACTTCAACCTCTGGGCCCACCTGAGCGTGTTGAACAACGTCATCGAGGCGCCGGTGCAGGTGCTCGGGGTCAAGCGTGACGAGGCCATCGCCAAGGCCGAGGCCCTGCTGGCGCGGGTCGGCGTCGCGCACCGCAAGGACGTCTACCCGGCTCAGCTGTCCGGCGGCGAGCAGCAGCGTGTGGCGATCGCCCGCGCGCTGGCCGTCGAGCCCGAGCTGATGCTGTTCGACGAGCCGACCTCGGCGCTGGACCCCGAACTGGTCGGCGAAGTGCTGAAGGTGATGAAGGACCTGGCGGCCGAGGGGCGCACGATGATCGTCGTCACCCACGAGATGGGCTTTGCCCGCGAGGTCTCCAACCACACCCTGTTCCTGCACCAGGGCAAGGTCATCGAGGAGGGGCACCCCAAGGACATCCTCGTCAACCCGCAAAGCGAGCGCCTGAAGGCATTCCTGTCGGGCGGGCTGAAGTAGGCCCACCCCCTACCGGCTTCGCCGGCCCCCTCAAGGGGGCGCCGCCAGTGGCCCGGCCAAGCCGGTTCCACGGCGGCCGCTGGATCGGGTGAGGCCGTCGGTGGCTCGTCAGTAACGTGCGCCCCGCAGCAGGGCGACGAGGCCGGCGGCCAAAGCCAGCGCGAACAGCAGACCGCTCCAGATCTCGTAGGGCAGACCCAGCAAGCGGTAGCTCGCTGCTTCCTGGCAGTTGGCGGTGATCATGAACATCGCCGGCCAGCGCGTCTCCAGCTCCAGCACGGTGACGATGCGGTCGGCCGCGCCCATCGCGCAGCTTTCGGTTTGCGACGCCACTTCGTGCTGGTAGGTGGCCGACAGCAGACCGGCCAGGGCCAGCAGCACCACCGGCACCGCGAACAGCCGCACCACCAGGTGGGCGCGGAACAGATGGCCGCGGTGCTTGAGCGCCCAGGCCAGCGCACCGCCGCCGAGCGCGACGACGGCGAGCAGCATCACGATGCCGCGTTGCAGCACGCACCAGGGGCAGGGCTTGACGCCGAAGCCGTGCTGGGCGACCAGCACCCCGGCCAGACTGGCCAGGCAGAGCAGGCCCAGCCAGACCAGCAGCCGCGGCGCGTGGCGCATCAGGCTGTCGGCCATCAGTCCTGCACCTCGACGATCATCTCGATCTCCACGCAGGCGCCCAGCGGGATCTGGGCCACGCCGAAGGCCGAGCGCGCGTGGGCGCCGATGTCGGCACCGAAGACCTCGACGAACAGCTCCGAGGCGCCGTTGGTGACGAGATGCTGCTCGGTGAACTCGGCCGTGCTGTTGACCAGGCTCATCAGCTTGACGATGCGCTTGACGCGCGACAGCTCGCCGCCCAGGGCGGCGCTCAGCGTGCCCATCAGGTCGATGGCAATGGCCCGTGCGGCCAGCTTGCCGGTCGCCGTGTCGATCTCGCGGCCGAGCTGACCGACCCAGGCCTTGCCGTCCTTCTTGGCGATGTGGCCGGAGACGAACAGCAGGTTGCCGCTGCGCACGAAGGGCACATAGGCGGCCGCCGGCACGGCGAGGGCCGGCAGTTCGATGCCGAGCTGAGCCAGGCGGGCTTCGGGGGTGTTGGCGCTCATGGTGGGGGAGGGTTGGGGGCTGGAAGGGGCGGAATCGTAGCGGCGATGATGGCCCGGCGATGGCCGCCGTTCCTGCAAGCGTTCTGGGTACGCCGCCTGTCCTGCCGCTGCTGCCGGTGGGTGCGGCCCTGGCGGCGCTGCTCCTCGGCCTGGGCGCGGTGCACTGGCAAGCCCGCCTGCCGACGCCACTGCCCTGGGCCTGCTTCGCCGCTGCCGCGCTGCTGGGCAGTGCGCTGGCGGCGCGGCGCTGGGCCTGGCGCTGGCCGGTCTGTGGTTTGCTCGTGCTGGGCCTGGCAGCCGCCGGCCTGGCCTGGTCCAGCTGGCGTGCCGAGCTTCGCCTGCAGCAGGCACTGCCCGTCGCCTGGGAGGGGCGCAGCCTGCGGGTGGATGTCGAGATCGACGAGCTGCCGCAGCGGCTGACGGGCGGCGAGCGAACGCTGACCCGGCTGCGCGTGCGGCCGCTGGCGCCGGCGCGGGACGACGACGGCCTTCTGCTGGACCTGCCGCCGCGCCTGTCGCTGTGGGTCGACGGCAGCCGATTGCCGCCGCAGTGGCCGCGTGCCGGCGAGCGCTGGCGCTTCGAGCTCAGGCTGCGGCGCATCCACGGTCTGCAGAACCCGGGCCTGCCCGACAGCGAACTCTGGCTGCTGGAGCGCGGCATCCTGGCCCAGGGCAATGTGCGTGCGGCCAGCCGCTTGGCCGAAGCCTCGCCCTGGAGCCTGCAGGGCTGGCGCCACGACTTGCGCGACCGCATCGACGCCGTCGTCAGCGAGCCGCGTCAGCGCGCCGTGCTCGCCGGTCTGTTGCTCGGTGATCAGGCGGCCTTGAGCAGCGCCGACTGGGCCTTGCTGCGCGACACCGGTGTCGTCCATCTGTTCAGCATCAGCGGCGTGCATATCACCTGCTTTGCCTGGTTGGCCGGCTGGCTGATCGCGCGCGGCTGGCCGCTGCGCCTGGCACGTCGCTGCCCGACGCCGCTGGCGGCGCGCTGGGGTGGCGTGCTGCTGGCCACCGCCTATGCCCTGTTGGCCGGCTGGGGCGTGCCGGCGCAGCGCACGGTCAGCCTGTTGCTGCTGCTCGCGCTGCTGCAGAGCAGCGGTCGGCTCTGGCCCTGGCCGCTGGCCCTGCTGGCTTGCGCCGTGCCGATCGCGCTGGCCGACCCCTGGGCCTTGATGCAGCCGGGCTTCTGGCTGAGCTTTGTCGCCGTTGCGCTGCTCATGCAGCACGGCCCTGCGGTCCCCATGAGGGGGCAACGGGGCGGCTGGCAGCAGGCCTGGCGCCAGCTGCTGCACACCCAGGCGGTCTGCACCCTGGGCCTGGCACCCTTGACCCTGCTGTTCTTCGGCCAGCTGTCGGTCGTCGGCGTGCTGGCCAATCTGATCGCGGTGCCCACGGTGACCCTGGTGCTGACGCCGCTGGTGCTGCTCGGGGCCCTGCTGCCGGCACTCTGGTGGCTGGCCGGCGCCGGCGTGCAGGCTTTGTTCGCGCTGCTGCAGCCGCTGGCGGATCTGCCCTGGGCGGTTTGGCAACTGCCCGAGGCGCCGCTGGCCCTGCAGGCCCTGAGTCTGCTCGGCCTGCTGCTGGCGGCGCTGCGCCTGCCGCGCCGCTGGCGGGCGCTGGGTCTGCTCATGCTGCTGCCGCTTTTTGCCTGGCAGCCGGCGCGACCGGCCGACGGGGCTTTCCGGCTGCGCGTCTTCGACGTCGGTCAGGGCAGTGCGGTCTGGCTGCAGACGGCCGGGCACGAAATGCTCTACGACGCCGGCCCGCGCTGGGGGGAGCAGGACGCCGCCGCCCGCCTGCTGCTGCCCAGCCTGCGGGCGGCCGGCGTCCGCCGTCTCGACCTGCTGCTGATCAGCCACGGCGACGCCGACCATGCCGGTGGCGCCGCCAGCCTGCTGCGCGCCTTTCCTGCTGCCAGCCGATCGACGCCCATGGACCCGCGCTTGGCGGCCTTGCAGGCCGGGACTTGCGCCGCCGGCCAGCGCTGGCGCTGGGACGGCGTCGACTTCCAGATCCTGCACCCGCCGGCGGCCAGCGCGCTGCGCGGCAATGCCAGCAGCTGCGTGCTGCGCGTGGTCGCCGCCGACGGCAGCGCCGTGCTGCTCACCGGCGATATCGGCCTGGCCGAGGAACGCCGGCTGCTCGCCGACGCCGCCGAGCTGCGCAGCGACCTGCTGCTGCTCGGCCATCATGGCAGTGCGCGTTCGTCGTCGCCGGCCTTCCTCGCTGCCGTGGCGCCCCGCCTGGCCTTCGCGCAGTCCGGCTACCGCAACCGCCATGGCCACCCGGCACTGCCGGTGCAGACCAGGCTGCGCGAGTTCGGCATCCCGTTGCTGACCAGCGCCGGCTGCGGCGCCTACGACTGGTGGAGCGGCATGGCGCCCAGCGACGCCGGCTGCTGGCGGCGTCAGCGGCAGCGCTACTGGCATCAGCGGGGGCTGGCGGGGAGCGACGAGATCGACGTGAGCGACGATGCAGCGCTGCAGGGGCCGCCTGAGCCGGGTGGCTGAGTCGGCATCGACAATTCCGCCATGTCCACCGTTCCCGACGACGCGCCGCTCCAGCCGGCCGATGAACTGGCCGCCGATGCGCAGCTGCGCCAATGGCAGGCCGAGCGCGAAGCGGCGGCCGCGCAGCAGGCCGGCCAGCATGCCGAACTGGCCGCGGCCGCGCTGCCACTGCGCGAGCGACTGCTGGCCGAGGTGGCCGCCTTGCCCTTGCTGCCCGGGGTCTACCGCTTCTTCGATGCCCGCGACCAGCTTCTCTACGTGGGCAAGGCCAAGCTGCTGCGCCGCCGCGTCAGCAGCTATTTCCAGCGCGAGCAGCCTGGGACCCGCACCGCCATGATGGTGGCGCGCATCGCCCGGCTGGAAACCACGGTGGTGCGCACCGAGGCCGAGGCGCTGCTGCTCGAGAACACGCTGATCAAGACGCTGAACCCGCGCTTCAACATCCTGTTCCGCGACGACAAGAGCTACCCCTATCTGCGCTTCACCGCGCACGAGTTCCCACGCGTCGCCTACTTCCGTGGCAGCGTCGACCGCAAGGGCCGCTATTTCGGTCCCTATCCGAACGGCTACGCGGTGCGCCAGACCATCGAGTTGCTGCAGCGCGTGTTCCAGCTGCGCACCTGCGAGGACGCCGTCTACGCCCACCGCAGCCGGCCCTGCCTGTTGCACCAGATCCGGCGCTGCAGCGCACCCTGCGTGGGGGCGATCTCGGCGGCGGACTACGCGGCCGACCTGACCCAGGCCGAGCGCTTCCTGCGTGGCCAGTCGGAGGCGGTGCTCGGCGATCTGCAAAGGCGCATGGGCGAGCATGCCGAGCGCCTGGAGTACGAGCTGGCGGCCCAGGTGCGCGACCAGATCGCCGCCTTGTCGGCCGTGCTGCAGCAGCAGGCGGTCGAGGCCAGCAGCGCCAATGCGGTCGATGTCGACGCCGACATCATTGCCGTGCTGGTCAAGGGCGGGCGGGCCTGCGTCAACCTGGCCATGGTGCGCGGCGGCCGCCACCTCGGTGACCGCGCGCTGTTCCCCAGCCAGCTGCAGGACGGCCTGCAGCAGTGGGAGGAGGATGCCGGCGACGAGGGGGGCGGACCGCCGGACCCGCACCGTCAGGTGCTGGAGGCTTTCCTGGCCCAGCACTACCTGGACGCCGAGCTGCCGCCCCTGCTGCTGCTCAGCCACGAGCCCGGCGCTGGCTGGGAGGCGCTGCTGGCCGAGCGCGCCGGTCGCAAGGTGCAGTTGCAGACCCAGCCGCGCGGTGCGCGTCGCATCTGGCTGGACATGGCGCAGCAGGGCGCCGAGCTGGCGCTGCAGCGCCTGCTTGCCGAGGAGGGCTCCAAGGCCGCCAGGACCGCCGCCTTGGCCGAGGCCCTCGGCCTGGAATTGGACGACCTGGCGCGGCTGCACATCGAGTGCTTCGACATCAGCCATACCGCCGGCGAGGCCACGGTGGCGTCCTGCGTGGTCTACCAGGAGCACGCCATGCAGAGCGCGCGCTACCGCCGCTACAACATCGACGGCATCACGCCGGGCGACGATTACGCCGCGATGCGCGAGGTGCTGACGCGGCGCTATGCCAGGCTCGCGGAAGGGGGCGAGGGCGGCGGTGGCGGCGAGGCGCGCTGGCCCGACATCGTGCTGATCGACGGTGGCAAAGGCCAGGTCGGCGTGGCCCGCGAGGTCTTCGAAGGCTTGGGCGCCGATCTCAGCCGGCTCGTCGGCGTCGAGAAGGGTGAGGGGCGCAAGGTCGGCCTGGAAGAGCTGGTGTTCGCCGACGGTCGCCCCAAGCTCAGCCTGGAGCCGACCTCGGCGGCCTTGCTGCTGGTCGCCGAGATTCGCGACGAGGCGCACCGCTTCGCGATCACCGGGATGCGCGCGCGGCGCGCCAGGACGCGCTTGCAGTCGTCGCGCCTGGAGGACATCGCCGGCGTCGGTCCGCGCAAGCGTGCAGCCTTGCTGCAACGCTTTGGCGGTCTGCGGGGCGTCGGCAATGCGAGCATCGAGGAACTCAGCAGCGTGAAGGGCATCTCCCGTGAACTGGCGCAACTCATCTACCGCTCGTTCCGTTAGCGCCGCCCTGGTGCTGGCGCTGGCCGCCTGCTCGACCGGCAAGCCGCCGGCACCACCCGCCGCTCCGCCGGTACCGGCGCCGACTCCGGCAACGCCGCCGGCTGCGCTGCCTGCGCCTGCTGCCGAACCGGCGCCGGCGCCGCAGGCGCAGCGCCGTCAGCCGCGCCGCGTCACGCTGCCGCCGCCAGCGCCGGTGCGCAGCCATGCGCAGTTGCGCGAGCAGGTCGCCCGCCGCCTGCTCGGCACCCACCCTGACGAGAGCTATGACGGCAAGACGCCACCGGTCCTGTTTGCGGTCCCGGTGCTGATGGTCGAGCTGCGCGCCGACGGCAGCGTGCGCCGCATCCAGGTGCTGCGCTGGCCCAGCGACCGCAGCCGTCACGACACCGTGCAGCTGGCCATCGATGCCGTTCACCGCGCGGCGCCCTATGGCCATCTGCAAGCCTTGCCGCAGCCCTGGACCTTCACCGAAAGCTTTTTGTTCGACGAGCAGCGGCGTTTCAAGCCGCGCTCTCTCGACTGACGACAATGCGGCCATGTTCCTGACCGTCCCGACCCTGCTGACCTGGGCGCGCATCGTCGCCATCCCGCTGATCGTCGGCATCTTTCAGCTGCCGCTGCCGGTCGAGCAGCGCAACCTGATCGCCACCGTGCTGTTCGTGGCGGTCGCGCTGACCGACTGGCTGGACGGCTACCTGGCGCGCAAGCTCAACCAGAGTTCGGCCTTCGGCGCCTTCCTGGACCCGGTCGCCGACAAATTCCTCGTCTGTGCCTCGCTGCTGGTGCTGCTGGACCTGCAACGCCTGGGCGCCGCCGGTGCCTTGTTCGCCCTGGTCATCATCGGTCGCGAGATCGCCATCTCGGCGCTGCGCGAGTGGATGGCGCAGATCGGCGCGTCGCGCTCGGTGGCGGTGCACCTGGTGGGCAAGCTCAAGACCACGGCACAGATGGTGGCCATTCCCTTTCTGCTCTACGACGGCAGGCTGTTCGGCCTGATCGACACCCGGCTCTGGGGCCTGTGGATGCTCGGGGGAGCGGTCGTGCTGACCGTCTGGTCGATGGTCTATTACCTGCAAAAGGCGATTCCGGAAATACGCGCAAAGGCGCGCTGACGGACGCCGCCTAGAATCCGCGCCCCGCTGCCTGAAGGGCATGGGCCGCCTGGTGAGATGACCGGCGCGGTAACCGGTGCAGCAGGACCATCCACGGAGATCTCATGAACAAGACCGAGCTGATCGAACACATCGCCAAGCAGACCGAGCTGAGCAAGGCCGATGCGCAACGCGCGCTGGAAGCCATCATCGGAGGCGTCAAGACCACGCTGAAGAAGGGCGGCACCGTCTCCCTGCTGGGCTTTGGCAGCTTCAGCGTGACCAAGCGTCCGGCGCGCACCGGCCGCAACCCCAAGACCGGCGAAGCCATGAAGATCAAGGCCGCCAAGGTCGTCAAGTTCCGCGTCGGCAAGGCGCTGAAAGACGCCGTCAAGTGATTCCCCTGGGTGCTTAGCTCAGCTGGCAGAGCGGCTGCCTTACACGCAGTAGGTCGGCGGTTCGATCCCGTCAGCACCCACCACCGGATCGATGGGCATGGCCAGGCTTGAACAGGCCGCGGCACCGATGGCCCGTTTCCCAAGGCGAACCCCGGTTCGCCTTTCGCATGTTTAGAAGGTAGTCGGATGGAGTTCATTCGCAAGCACAGCCGCTGGCTGATGGTCGTCGTTCTCGCGCTGACGGCGGTCGCCTTCATCGCCCCGCAGGGCTACAGCGGCTTCATGGACGCGACCTCGGTCGGTGTCGCCACGGTGGGTGGCGAGAAGATTCGCCAGGCCGAGTGGGATGCCGCACACCGCCAGGCCAGCGAGCGGTTGCGCCAGCAGAACCCCGAGATCGACGCCAAGCTGCTCGACAGCGATCAGGCCAAGTACGAGGCCCTCGAAGGCCTGGTGCAACAGCGACTGCTGGCCGCTGCCGCGCAGTCTCAGCACCTGGAGATTGCCAACGAGCGGCTCGAGGGCCGCTTCCAGCGCGATCCACAGCTGAGCTTCCTGCGCCTGGACAACGGCGGCGTGAACACCGCCGCGCTGGCCGCGCAGGGCATGACCAAGGAGGTCTTCATCGAGCGCTTGCGCCAGGACCTGCGCATCAGCCAGGTGCTGGCCGCCGTGCAGCGCCCGCCGCAGGCGCGCGGCAACAGCGTGGCGGCCGAGCTGGCCTTCGACGCCTTGCTGCAGCGCCGGGAAGCGCGCCTGCTGCGTTTCGAGCCGCAGGCCTACCTGGCCCAGGTTCAGCTCAGCGATGCCGACGTCGATGCGCATTACCAACTGCCCGAGACGCAAAAGCGTTGGCAGCGCCCCGAGTCGGCGCAGATCGAGTACCTGGTGCTGGACGTCAATGCGCTGAAGGCCAAGGTCGAGGTCAACGAGGCCGAACTGCGCACCTACTACGAGCAGAACGCGTCGCGCTACAGCAATGCCGAGGAGCGTCGCGCCCGCCACATCCTGCTGACGCTGGCGCCCGGTGCCGACGAGGCGCCGGTGAAGGCCAAGGCCGAAGAACTGCTGGCCCAGCTGCGCAAGGACCCCACGCAGTTTGCCGCGCTGGCGCGCCAGCACTCGCAGGACGAAGGCTCTGCCGTCAACGGCGGCGACCTCGACTTCTTTGCCCGCGGCGCGATGGTCAAGCCCTTCGAGGATGCGGCCTTCGCCCTCAAGGTCGGCGAGATCAGCCCCATCGTGCGCAGCGAGTTCGGTCTGCACATCATCCAGCTGGAGGCGGTGCGGGGCGGCGAGCGCCGTCCCTTCGAGTCGGTGCGCGCCGAGATCGAGGACGAACAGCGCACCCTGCTGGCGCGTCAGCGCTTCCAGGACCTGGCCGAATCCTTCAGCACCGTGGTCTTCGAGCAGCCTGATTCGCTGCAGCCGGCCGCCGACCAGCTGGGTCTGAGCATCCAGCGCGCCAGCGTGCAGCGCCAGCCCGGGCCGCAGCAGCAAGGCCTGCTGGCCTCGCCGCGTCTGCTGGAGGCGGTGTTCAATGCCGAGACCCTGCGCGGCAAGCGCAACACCGACGCCGTGGAGACCGCGCCCAACCAGATGGTGGCGGCCCGCGTGATCAAGCATCAGCCGGCCAGCGCGCCGCCGCTGGCCGAAGTGCGCGAGCAGGTTCGCCAGCAGCTGCTCATGAGCCGTGCCGTCGAACTGGCCAACAAGGCCGGTGCCGAGCGCCTGGCCCAAGGCGTCAAGGCAGACGATGCGTCGTTCTCGCCGCCGCAGACGGTGTCGCGCGCCTTCAGCGCCGGCCTGCCTCAGCCGGTGCTCGACGCGCTGCTGCGTGCCGACGCCAGCAAGTTGCCGGCACTGGTTGGCGTCGCGCAGGCCGACAGCGGTTACTGGCTGCTGCAGCTGGAGCAGGTGGCGGCCCGCGACCCCAGCCTGCTGCCGGTCGAACAGATGAGCGCGCAGTACGCCCAGGCCTGGGCCTTGGCGGAAGGGCGGGCCTACCTGGAAGCGCTGAAGCTCAGCCACAAGGCCACGCTCAAGGTGCCCAAGCCCGCCGCAGCGGCAACGCCTTAAACGCCTGCTATACTCTTGCGCTTTCGACGGTGGCTGTAGCTCAGTTGGTAGAGTCCAGGATTGTGATTCCTGTCGTCGTGGGTTCGAGTCCCATCAGCCACCCCAGATGATTCAAACGCTAAGCCCGGCCTTCGGTCCGGGCTTAGTCGTTTCTGGGCCTCGCCGGCGTGGGCTGGGGTCTGCAGCTTGGCCCACCATGGCAAGCAAGCGGGCGGTGAGCGTCGGCTGTTCCTCATGGGCCAGATGTCCGAGACCGGGCAGCGGCAGGTAGCGAGCGCCCGGCAGGGCCAATGCCAATCGACTGGACTGATCCGGTTCGACGGTCCGATCGCATCCGGCCGCCGCCAGCCGCTGGCTGATCCGCCGCGACCTCGTGGCGCTGATCGCGTTCCGCGGCACGGGCGCCGAGCTGTTGCTGCCGCCGACCCGCTCGCTGGTCCGTGCCAAGCGCGCGCTGGCCGAGTTGCCGGGCGGCGGCGGCACGCCGCTGGCGGCCGGCATCGAGGCCGGTTGGCAGCTTGCCAGCATGCTGCAGGCGTGTGGCAAGGGCCGCGCCCAGCTGGTCTTCCTGACCGATGGCCGGGCCAATGTCGACCGCCACGGCCGTGGCGGCTTGCCGGCCGCGCTGGCCGACGCCCAGGCCATGGCGACGCAGATGGGCGACCGCTACCCGGCCTTGCCGCATGGCCGGGCCGACCTGCTGCACCGCGCGGTGCGCGCTCAGGCTTAACAGATCTCCACAGCCGCGGCTGGGATAGAGTTCCGGCCATGCATGCCGTTTGCCGCTGGCTCCTGATCAGCTTGCTGATCCTGACCCTGCCCCTAAGGGGGCTGGCGGCGGCCGGTCAGCTGGGCTGCGGCCCCGGCCACGCCGCCATGGGCCACGCGGTCCATGCTCAGGAGGCCGCCGAGCCGGCCCTGCTTGCGCCGCCGCAAGAGCCGTCCGGCAGCCAGGCCACGGACGATGGCGGGGCAGCCGGCAACACCGCGAAGTGCACGCAATGCGCGCCCTGCTGCGGCGCCGCGGCGCCGCCGCTGGAGTCGGCGGGCCTGCATGTCCTCACCGAGGCCAGTGAGATCAGGGCCGCCGTGCCCGTCATGAGCCTGCGCAGCGGCTCCGACCGTCTCGAACGTCCACCCCGAGTCGAGCGCGCCTGATCCTGGCGCGGCCGCGCTCCTGTCGTCAAGGCGGGGCGTCGCCGCCCACCCAGCGCCGGGCCTCGCTGCCACTTCCCCTCAGCGGGCAAGTCAACGCGGTCCGTTCGATCGAGCTTCGATCGACTCTCTCGAAGAGGACAGCATGCATTCCCACTTTTCCCGCCGGGTGCGCCCGCCTGCCTGCCTGGCCCTGAGCCTGTTGTGGCTGGCGGTGGCGGCGCCGGCGCAGCCGTCCCGGCCGCTCCCCCCGGCCGACCCCAGCGATGCGCAGGTCAAGGTCCCGCCCCTGGTCTATCAAAGCGCGCTGTCGCGCTATCGCGCTCTGCAGGAGCCGCCGGCCCTCAGTTGGCAGTCGCTCAACGAGGCGACGAACCGCGCCGGAGGCTGGCGGGCCTATGCCCGTGAAGTCGAAAGCCCTGAGCCGCCGGCAGCGCCGGCCGCCACCCAGCCCGATACCAAGCGGCAGCCGGGCCATCATGGTCATCGCCACCATGCGCCGCGCTGACGGAGGCCGACGGATGACACGAATGCGATTCCCGCTCTCGGCGCTGGCCATCGCCCTGCTCGGCGGCTGTGCCAGCGTGCAGCCCGGCAGCGCCCTGGGCGAGCTGCAGACGCTGACGACGATGCACACCGGCCAGGCCCTCCAGGCCGACCGCTCGCCCGAGGACCTGGCGCGCACCGCCCGCCAGGTCGACGACCTGCTCCGCCAGCCGCTGAGCATGGCCAGCGCGGTGCAGATCGCCTTGCTCAACAACCGCGGCCTGCAGGCACGGCTGCAGCAGCTGGGCATCACCGAGGCCGAGGTCATGCAGGCCTCGCGCCTGCCCAACCCGGGCTTCAGCTTCGGGCGCATGAGCAAGGGCGACGAGATCGAGCTGGAGCGCGGCCTGCACATCAACCTGGCGCGCCTGCTGACCCTGCCCCTGGTCAGCCGGCTCGAAGAGCGCCGCCTGCAGGCGGTGCAGCGCGAGCTGGCGATGGAGGTGCTCGGCCTGGCCGCCGACACGCGCAAGGCCTGGGTGCAGGCGGTCGCCGCCGGCGAGAGCCTGCGCTACATGCGCCAGGTGCAGGACGCCGCCGAGGCGAGCAGCGAGCTGGCGCGCCGCATGCAACAGGCGGGCAATTTCAACGCCTTGATGCGCCTGCGCGAGCAGGGCTTCTACGCCGACGCGGCGCTGGGCCTGGCGCGCGCCGAGCAGGTGCAGCGCGCGGCCCGCGAGCGCCTGATCCGCCTGCTCGGGCTCTGGGGCGAGCAGCTGAACTTCCAGCTGCCCGAGCGCCTGCCCGATCTGCCGGACGCACCCAAGGCGCAACCCGACATCGAGCGGCTGGCGATCGCCCAGCGCCTGGATGTGCAGGCGGCGCGGCTGGCCGCCGAGCAGACGGCGAAGAATTTGCAGCTGACCCGGGTGACGCGCTTCATCAGCGTCTTCGAGCTGGGCCTGGCACGCAACACGTCCAACGAGGGCCCGCGCCAGACCGGTTGGGAGATCGACCTGGAGCTGCCGCTGTTCGACTGGGGCGGCGCGCGCACGGCCAAGGCCGAGAGCCTGTACATGCAGGCCGTCCACCAGGCGGCGGCGGTGGCGATCAACGCCCGCTCCGAGGTCCGCGAGGCCTATGGCAATTACCGCGCCAGCTACGACATCGCCCGCCACCACCGCGACGAAATCGTGCCTTTGCGCAAGCGCATCTCCGAGGAGCAACTGCTTCGCTACAACGGCATGCTGATCGGCGTGTTCGAGCTGCTCGCCGATGCGCGCTCGCAGATCGGCAGCGTCAACGCCGCCATCGAGGCCTTGCGCGACTTCTGGCTGGCCCAGGCCGATCTCGACCAGGCGCTGATCGGCAAGGTCCATCTGGCCGCACCGGCCGGCCCCGCGGTGGCGGCCGGAGATGCCGGCGGCGCCGGTCATTGAGGATTCACGATCATGTTCAATCGACGACTATTTCTGGGCGGTGCCGTCGGTGCCGCCTCGGTCAGCAAGGTGGCCATGGCGGCCTTGCCCGAGCCGGTGCTGCAGGACAAGCCGGACACCATGCCGCCGCTGGAACCGTCCACCGGCCGGCCCTACCGGCCGGTGCTGACGCTCAACGGCTGGACCTTGCCCTGGCGCATGAACCAGGGGGTCAAGGAGTTCCACCTCGTCGCCGAGCCGGTGGTGCGCGAGATGGCGCCCGGCTTCAAGGCCCATCTCTGGGGCTACAACGGCCAGAGTCCGGGGCCGACCATTGAGGTGGTGGAGGGCGATCGCGTGCGCATCTTCGTCACCAACAAGCTGGGGGAGGTCACCAGCATCCACTGGCATGGCCAGCGCCTGCCCAATGGCATGGACGGCGTGACCGGCCTGAACCAGCCTGGCATCCCGCCGGGCAAGACCTATGTCTACGAGTTCGTCGCGCGCCGCCCCGGCACCTTCATGTACCACCCGCATGCCGACGAGATGGTGCAGATGGCGATGGGCATGATGGGCTTCTGGGTCACCCACCCCAAGGGCAAGCACCCGCTGATCGACGAGGTCGACCGCGACATCTGCTTCCTGCTCAATGCCTACGACATCGATCCGGGCAGCGCGACGCCCAAGATCATGACCATGCTGGACTTCAACCTCTGGACCTGGAACAGCCGCATCTTCCCGGGCATCGATCCGCTGGTCGTCGGCTTCAAGGACAAGGTGCGCATCCGCATCGGCAACCTGACGATGACCAACCACCCCATCCATCTGCACGGGCACGAGTTCCTGGTCACCGGTACCGACGGCGGTCCGACGCCCAAGAGCACGCGGCGCTACGAGATCACCGAGGACGTCGCGGTGGGCGCGATGCGGCAGATCGAGTTCCTCGCCGACGAGGAGGGCGACTGGGCCTTCCATTGCCACAAGAGCCACCACACGATGAACGCCATGGGCCATGGCGTGCCGACGCTGATCGGCGTCGACCACACCGGCGTGGCCAGCAAGATCCGCAAGCTCATCCCCGACTACATGGTGATGGGCGAGCGCGGCATGAAGGACATGACCGAGATGGACATGGCGCTGCCCGACAACACCGCGCCCATGATGGCCGGCCAGGGCCCCTTCGGCGCCATCGGCATGGGCGGCATGTTCAGCGTGGTCAAGGTGCGCAAGGGCCTCAAGCCCGGCGACTACCGCGACCCGGGCTGGTACCAGCACCCGCCGGGCACGGTGGCCTACGAGTTCAGCGGCAGCCTGCCCGAGCCGACGCGCAGCAAGGCCGAGGGCGTGGGCAGCATGCCGCGCGTGCAGCAGCCCAAGACCGATGTCGAGGTGACGGTGCGCAAGCCCGGCGCCTCCAGCCATCAACACCACTGAGAGCAGGATTCCTGATGAAGACCCTTTTGATCCCCCTCGTGCTGACCCTGGCTACGCTCGGCGTCAGCCTCCCAGCGTTCGCCCATGGTCCCCAGGGCCACGCCAAGCCCGCCGCCGTCAAGCAGGAGCAAAAGCCCTGGGGCATCGCCGGCTCGGCCAAGTCAGTCAAGCGAACCATCGACATCGTGATGACCGACGGCATGCGCTTCCTGCCCGATCGCATCGAGGTCAAGCGCGGCGAGACCGTGCGCCTGCGCGTGCGCAACGACGGCCAGATGCTGCACGAGCTGGTCATCGGCAACAAGCAGGAGCTAGCCGAGCACGCCGCGCTGATGCTGAAGTTCCCCAACATGGAGCACGACGAGCCCTACATGGTCCACGTCGACCCGGGCAAGACCGGCGAGATCATCTGGACCTTCAACCGCGCCGGCGACTTCGATTTCGCCTGCCTGATCGCCGGCCATTTCCAGGCCGGCATGGTCGGCACCATCAAGGTCAAGCCATGAAGCGCCGTTCCCTGCTGCTCGGTGCAGCCCTGCTGCCGCTGGCGGCGGCCGCCAAGACGCCGACCGCGCCGCTGGTCGAGGTCTGGAAGAGCCCGACTTGCGGCTGCTGCCAGCTCTGGGTCGAGATCCTCGAGCGCGACGGCTTCGTCGTGAAGGTCTTCGACACCGGCAACAACGCGATGCGCGGCAAGCTGCGCATTCCCGCCCCGCTGGGCTCCTGCCACACCGCACGGGTCGGTCGCTACGCGATCGAGGGCCATGTGCCGCCGGCCGACATCCGCCGCCTGCTGCGCGAGCAACCCGACGCCGTCGGTCTGGCCGTGCCCGGCATGCCGATCGGCTCACCCGGCATGGACGGGCCGGAATACGGGGCGCGCCGCGACCCCTACGACGTGCTGCTCGTCAAGGCCGACGGCAGCACCCAAGTGTTCAAGCATTACCCCGGAAAGGTCTGACATGAAGCCCAAGAACCCCACCCATCTCCTCGGCGCCGGCCTGCTGGCCGCCTGCCTGCTGAGCCCCGCCGCGCGGGCCAGTGATGATCATGCGGCCCACCACGCCAAGCCCGCTACCTCGGCGCCTGCCGCCGAAATGACCGACGGCGAGGTGCGACGCGTCGATCGCGACGGCGGTCGACTGACCCTGCGGCACGCCGAGATCAAGAGCCTGGACATGCCGCCGATGACCATGGTCTTCCAGGTTCGCGACAAGGCCTTGTTGGACGGGCTGCAGGTCGGCAGCCAGATCCAGTTCAAGGTCATCAGTGAGGCCGGCAAATTCGTCATCACCGAGCTGAAGGTGAAGCCATGAGCCTTGGCCTCTGGGGCAGGATGCTGCTGGCGGCCACGCTGGGCTCGGGCTCGGCAGCGGCCGCGCCGCACATCATTGACATCCGCTGGGATGCCAGTGGTCGTTTCGCCCACCAGGTCGAGGTGCCGGCCGGCAAGTTCATCGAAGTCTGCGGCGCCCTCAAGACCGGGCAGCGCATCGCCTGGACCTTCGAGAGCAGCCAGGCGCTGGCCTTCAACATCCACTACCACCGGGGCAAGGAAACGGTCTACCCCGTCAAGCTGGCCGCCGCCGAGCAGGCCGCCGACAGCTTGGCGGTGCAGGTTGACGAGCCCTACTGCTGGATGTGGAGCAACAAGTCGGCGGCAGCGGCAAGCCTGAGGCTGGAACTGCTCACAAGGCCCTGAGCGTGGGCTTTGCACGCGGGCGGCGGTCGGGCGCCGCCGCCCGCGGGCAGACCCCAATCTAGGGGGGTATTCGGGCTTCCCATAATGGCGCGCTTTCCGCTCCGACGCCCTTATGCCCCTGCCCGACGACGCCCAGCTCGATTCAGCGCGCCAGCAGGCCGACCCGGTGGCCGATCGCACGATCGCCCGCCTGCTGGCGCCTGAGGCTGCCGATGGCCAAGGCCTTGGCGCCGGATGGCGTGCACAGATCGCCCACCTCAACCGGGCGATCGGCAGCTGGTCGACGAATGCCGACGTGGCCGACTGGCGGCCGGCCGCCGACCTGCCGGCCGACGTGGTGGCGGCGCTGCGCGACTACCTGCGCGAGGCGCAGGCCTTGCCAGCCTGGGCCGATGCCGCCCAGATCGAACGCGCCGAGACCCTGTTCTTCGAAGAGGGCGTGCTGTCCTGCCTGCTGCTGTTTTGCGCCAGCCTGCCGGAGTGCTATGTGGTGCCCGACCTGGCCGAGGTGCTGCAGGCCACCGCCCAGTTGCAGGAGCGCACCGAGCACCGCATCCGGCAGACGGCGGCGATGGTCTTCCCGGTGATGATGAAGGGCGGGCTGACCCAGCCAAGCGGCAGCGGCCGCGCGCAGATCATGAAGGTGCGGCTGATCCACGCCACCGTGCGCCATCTGTTGCTGCGTGGCGACCCGGCGCTGGCGCCCGGCCATGTCGCCGCCTTGGCGCCGGCGGGTGATGGCATGCACGCCAGCTTGTTCGCCCATGGCTGGGACCGCGAGCGTGACGGCCTGCCTTGCAACCAGGAGGAGCTGGCCTACACCCTGCTGACCTTCGGCTACGTGATGCTGCGCAGCCTGCACCGCTTCGGTGTTGCCCACCGGCCGAGCGACGAGCAGGCCATCCTGCACACCTGGAACGTGATGGGCGCGCTGATCGGCGTGCAGCCGGGGCTGATGGCCCATGGCATGGACGAGGCGCGTGCGCTGTTCGCCCGCCTGCAGGCGCGCGGTCTGCAGCAGCGCCTGCAGCCCGATCCCCGCCCGCCCTTGAGCGCGGCGCTGATGGCCTGCATGGCGGCGGTGATTCCCTGGCAGGTGTTCAAGCCCATGCCGGCGCTGCTCACCCGCTTCCTGATCGGTCGGCGCAATGCCGACGCCATCGGTCTGAGCCGGGCGGTGCCGCTGCGCTCGCGCCTGCTGTTCTGGACCCTGCTGCTGCTTGCGCGCCTGATCGACGGCGTCGGCCAGTGGCTGGTGCGCGGCTTCTCGATCTCGCGCCTGCTCGGCCGGCTGATCGGCTACCGGCTGTTGACGCGCTTACTGATGGACCAGACCCGGCCGCTGCGTCTGCCCGAGCCGGCCCGCCAGCAGATGGCGTTGACGGTGGCCGGCTGGGGCATGGACCCCCATGCGCCGGCCTGGATGAACGCGCTGGAGGACCGCTTCACGGTGGCCGGTGACTGGCTTGCCCATGATGTGCCGACGCGTTCTTGAGCTGCTGTTCGCGGCTTGGCTGCTGCTGGCCGGAGCCGCGCAGGCCGTCGAGCCGCTGCTGCTGCACGACGACCGCCGCCAGGTCGAGGTCTGGCCGGCGCTGACGGCGCTGTCCGACCCGGCCAAGACCATGAGCCTGGCCGACGCGCGTGCGGCGCTCGAGCGCTTCGCGCCGCCGACCACGGCGCGCAACACCCTGGGCCATCGCCGCGATGCGGTCTGGCTGCGCATCCCGCTGCGCGTGTCGGCCGAGACCGACGGCCGCTGGCTGCTCGACATCGACTACGCGGTGCTCAACCGCGTCGACGTCTACCTGCTCGGTCCCAGCGGTCTGGTCATGCAGCAGGCTCGGCTCGGCAATCTGCAGCCGCAGGCCGAGCGACCGCTGCCCAGCCGCTCGCACGCCGTCGACCTGCAGCTGTTGCCCGGCCAGGCGCACGAGCTCTGGCTGCGCGTGGAGACCCTGGGCGCGATGATCGTGCCGATCACGCTGAGCAAGGAGTCGGCCTTCGTCGAGCGCGCGCTGCGCGAGCAGATGCTGCAGGGCCTGCTCACCGGTCTCGGGCTCTGCCTGGTCTTCTACAGCCTGGCGCAATGGATCACGCTGCGCGAGCGCCTGCTGCTCAAGTACGCGCTGCTGATCGGCAGCGGCGTGATGTTCTCGGTGGTGCAGTTCGGCATCGGCAAGCAATACCTGTGGGGCGATGCGCTGTGGTTCGAGCTGCACGGGGCCGGCATCTCGGCCTTGCTGGCGTCGGCCGGTACCTTTCTCTTCGTCGAGGAGGTGTTGCGCGGCCCCGAGCGCCATCGCTGGTTCAGCCGGGTGATGAAGGGCGGCGCCGCCTTTCTCGCCGCCGTGGCCTGGGCCTATGGCATGGGCTTCATCGACGTGCACGCGGTCAGCCGCGTGATCGGTACCGTCGGCCTGATGCCGGCGCTGATGGGCCTGCCCGGCGCCATCCAGCTGGCGCGGCGCGGCAACAGCGTCGGCTGGTACTTCATCGTCGCCTGGCTCGGCTATTTCTTCAGCACCTCGGTGATGGTGGCGACGATCCGTGGCAACACGCCGGCGGGCTTTTGGACCCTGCACAGCTTCCAGTTCGGCGCCACGCTGGACATGCTGCTCTTCCTGCGCGTGCTGGCGCTGCGCCTGCACGCGGTGCACGAGCAGGCGCTGCGCAACGCCAGCGAGCGCGACCACGCGCTGTCGATGGCCGCCACCGACGCGCTGACCGGCCTGCCCAACCGCCGCGGCCTCAACCAGGCCCTGGCCGACGCCCTGCCGCGCTGCACGCCGTCGCGGCTCAGCGCGGTCTACCTGCTCGACCTCGACGGCTTCAAGCCGGTCAACGACGCGCATGGACACGAGGTCGGCGACCGCCTGCTGGTCGCGGTGGCCGAGCGCCTGCGCAGCCAGGTGCGCGTGCTCGATGTCGTCGCCCGCCTGGGCGGTGACGAGTTCGTCGTGCTCGCCAACGGCCTGCAGGGCGCCCAGCAGGCGGCACTGCTCGGCGACGACCTGCTCGCCGCCTTCGACCGGCCCTTCGAGATCGACGGCCTGTCACTGCGCCTGGGCGCGACCGTCGGCTACGCGCTGGCGCCGCTGGATGGCGACGACGCCACGACCTTGCTGCAGCGCGCCGACGCGGCGATGTACAGCGGCAAGCGCAGCGGCAAGCAGCGGGTGCTCAGAACGAGCTGAGGGGTGATCAGACCCGCCAGGGCGGCAGGCGCAGGTCGAGCAGCAGCGCGAGCCCGCGCAGGCCGGTCGCGGTGAGCACCGCCAGGCCCAGCGCCAGGCCGTCGCCGGCGCCCAGGTGCAGCGCGCCGACCAGCACCCAGCCGCCGGCAAAGGCACAGATCGCGTAGGGGCGGTGGTCGTGGAAGGCGGTGGGGATCTCGTTGCAGACGATGTCGCGCAGCACGCCGCCGCAGACCGCGGTGATCACCCCCATCAGCACCGCCACGATGGCCGGCAGGCCCTGGGCCAGGGCGAGCTGCGTGCCGGCGGCGCTGAACAGACCCAGGCCGATGGCGTCCGGCCATTGCATGGCGCGCTCGGTGATCGCCAGGTGGCGGCGGCGCAGCACCAGCATGGCGAGCAGCGACAGCGCGAGCAGCGCCCAGATCCAGTTGGCGTGCTCGACCCAGAAAAAGGGCCGGCGGTCGAGCAGCACGTCGCGCAGCGTGCCGCCGCCAAAGGCCGCCAGCCCGGCAACGACGACGACGCCGACGGCATCGAGCTGCTTGCGCGCCGCGGCGAGCAGGCCGGACAGCGCGAAAGCCAGCGTGGCGACGGCCTCCAGGCCGGCGAGCAGGGTGGTGGGGGAGGGGAGCGATGCCATTGGCGCGCATGCTGCCATGGCCCGGCATCGACGCCCGACGCGGCGGCGGCAGAATCGGCGCCCCACAAGCGGAGACGGCGATGTCAGGTGGCGACTGGAAGGAAATGTTCGAAGCGGCCTGCAGCGGGGACCTGGAGCTGCTGGCCTACCACGTCGAGCGCGGCATCGACGTCAATTACGCGCACCCCGAGTACCTGTCGACGCCCTTGGTCGCCTGCATCGCCGCCGGCCAGCAGGCGGCCGCGCTCTACCTGCTCGACCATGGTGCGATTCCGACCCTGGGTTCGGAGTTCGAAGGCATGACGCCGCTGCAGGCGGCGCGGGCCGCCGATGACGAGCGCCTGGTGCAGCGGCTGCAGGAGCTGGGGGCGCGCTGAGGGGGCGTCGCGCCGCAGTCGCCGCAGCTGCCGCCTACTCGGCGGCTGGCTCGCTGGCTTCGCCTTCCTCGGCCGCGACCTCGGCCGACTCGGCGTCGTCGGCCGGCGGCGCCTCCTGATCGGCGACCGTTTCCTCGGCCGTCGCTTCCTCGGCGCCGGCGCCCGGCGGCGCCAGCTGCATCTGCTGGGCTTCCGGGCTGTCGAGGAAGCCGCCTTTGTCCAGGCCGAACAGGATCAACAGCAGCCCCAGCACGCCGGCGACGATGCGCCCGGCGCGCCCGGCATTGCCGGAGATCTCGGCGCCATAGATCTTGAAGCTGCCGTTGAGCACGGCGATCAAGAGCAAGATGGCGCCAAAGCCGAAGACGGCAATCACCAGCGGGCTATCCATGGCGAACTCCCAGTTGTGGTCGGCGATCTTAGGCATGGGACTTGAAACAAGGCCAGCCCCGCCCATCTGCGCTGCTGTTGTTGCGGAGCGACCATGGCCCTGAGCCTGCTATTCCTCATCGGCCTGGTGCTCGTGCTGGCGCTGGCCTTGCAGCCCCTGCTGCAATCACTGCGCCGGGCGCGTCTGCGTCGCCGGCCCTTGCCAAGCGCCTGGCGGCGCATCCTGCGCCGCCGCGTGCCCTTGGTGGCGCGGCTGCCGGCCGACCAGCAACTGCGCCTGAAGGGCCTGATGCAGGTCTTCCTGGCCGAGAAGCCCATCATCGGTTGCGCCGGCCTCGCGGTCAGCGAGGAGATGCGCGTGGTCATTGCTGCGCAGGCCTGTTTGCCGCTGCTGGGGCGCACACGGGGCTATTACCCGAAGCTGGGTCAGGTGCTGCTCTACCCGGGCGCCTTCATCGTCGAGCGCGCCGCGCCACTGCCCGGCGGCGTGCAGCAGGAGCAGCGCCGCGCCTTGGCCGGCGAGAGCTGGAGCCAGGGGCAGGTCATCCTCAGCTGGCAGGACGTGCTCGATGGCGCGGCCGATGCCCGCGATGGGCGCAACGTCGTCGTCCACGAGTTCGCCCACCAGCTCGATCAGCTCAAGGGCCAGGCCAATGGCGCGCCGCCGCTGGCCGACCGCCTGGCGCAGCGGCGCTGGAGCCGCGTCATGCAGACCGAGTTCGAGCGCCTGCGCCAGACCCTGGCCGAGGGCCGCCGCAGCCTGCTCGACCCCTATGCGGCCAGCGAGCCGGCGGAGTTCTTCGCGGTCGCCTCGGAGCACTATTTCGAGCAGGGCGCCCTGCTGGCGCAGCAGCACCCGCAGCTCTACCGCGAGCTGGCCGGCTTCTACGGCGTGAACACCGCGGCCTGGCTGCCATGACCTTTCTCACCCCGCGAAGCTCCTGGGCTTGAGAGGCTGGGCCGGCAGCTAACGTGCCGGCATGAACCGTCCCTGTCTTGCCCTTCTCCTGCTGGCGGCCACTGCAGCGGCCGCCCAGTCCCCCGCAAGCCCCGCAGCGGCTCCCGCCGCCGCACCCGCCAAACCGAGCTGGAACGTCAACCAGCCGCCCGGTCCGTCGCGCACGGTGCCGCTGGACGTGCGCAGCGGCACCTGGATGGGCGTCGACGTCAGCCCCGACGGCAAGACCCTGGTCTTCGACCTGCTTGGCGATCTCTACACCCTGCCCATCGCCGGCGGCCAGGCCAGGCCGCTGACCAGTTCGATCGCCTGGGAGCAGCAGCCGCGCTGGTCGCCCGACGGCAAGCAGATCGCCTTCGTGTCGGACGCCGGCGGCGGCGACAACGTCTGGGTCATGCAGGCCGACGGCAGCGGCGCGCGTGCTGTCAGCAAGGAGGACTACCGCCTGCCCAACAACCCGGTCTGGCACCCCAGCGGCCAGTACCTGCTGGCGCGCAAGCATTTCACCGGCACGCGCTCGGGCGGCTCGGGCGAGATCTGGCTCTGGCATGTCGACGGCGGCAAGGGCGTGCAGCTCAACGAGAAGCCGAACTGGCAGAAGGACCTTGGCGAGCCGGCGGTGTCTCCCGATGGCCGCTACCTCTACTACTCGATGGACGCCACGCCGGGCCGCGTCTTTGAATACAACAAGGACAGCAACAAGGAGATCTTCCGCATCATGCGGCAGGACCTGCAGGACGGCTCCAGCGAGGCGCTGGTCAGCGGTCCCGGCGGCGCGGTGCGGCCGACGCCGTCGCCCGACGGGCGCTTCCTCGCCTTCGTGCGGCGCAGCCGCGACGAGGCCGGCGTGCAGCAGTCCATGCTCTTCCTCAAGGACCTGCGCAGCGGTCGCGAGCAGGCCGTCTGGGGACCGCTGGAGCGCGACCTTCAGGAGTCCTGGTCGATGTACGGCGTCTACCCCGGCTTTGCCTGGACGCCGGATGCCAAGTCCATCGTCATCTGGGCGCGCGGCAAGCTCTGGCGCGTCGATCCCTTCCAGCGCAGCGCCGCCGAGATCCCGTTCCAGGTCCAGCACCAGCGCGAGATCCGCGAACCGCTGCGCCAGGCCATCGACGTGGCGCCGGATCGCTTCGGCGTCAAGCAGCTGCGCTGGGTGCAGGTCGCGCCGGACGGCAAGCAGGTCGTCTACTCGGCACTCGGCCGTCTCTACATCCGCAGCTTGCCCGATGGCGAGCCACGCCGCCTGACCTCGCATGCCGACCGCCACGAGTTCTTCCCCTCGTTCTCGCGCGACGGCCGCTTCGTCGTCTACAGCAGCTGGAACGACGAGCAGCTCGGCCATGTCGTCAAGCGCGAGCTGGCCACCGGCAAGGAGTGGCAGCTCACCGAGCAGGCCGGCAAGTACCTGCACCCCCGCCTGTCGCCGGACGGTCAGTGGGTGGTCTACCAGAAGGCCCGTGGCGGCTACCTGACCACGCCCTGGCAGGGCCTGGGTCAGGGCGTCTTCATGGCCAGGGCCGACGGCCGCAAGCCGGGCGACGGCCTGCAGCTGATCAGCAAGGACGGCTTCCAGCCGCAATGGGGGGCTGACGGTCGCGCCGTCTATGTGCTGCGCGACCACCAGGTCTCCGAGGTCGACCGCTGGCGCAAGCTGTGGCGCATCGACCTGGACGACCGCCAGGAGACCGAGATCGCCAAGTCGGAGTTCGCGACCGAGTTCAGCCTGTCGCCTGATGGCCGCTGGTTGGGCTATGTCGAGCGCTTCCACGCCTATGTGCTGCCGCTGCCGGCGACCGGCAAGAGCCTCAGCCTGGCGGCCAAGATGGACGCGCTGCCGCAGCGCCAGCTCGACATCAACGCCGGCGAGTACCTGCATTGGTCGGGCGACAGCCGCCGCCTGCACTACGCGCTGGGCGCCGAGCTGTTCACGGTGAGCCTGGACGACGCCTATGCAAACGGCTTCAAACCGAGCGAGCAGGGGCAGCCGATCGGCTTCACGCAGCAGGCCGACCGGCCGGCCGGTCGCGTCGCGCTGGTCGGCGCGCGCATCGTCACCATGAAGGGCGACGAGGTCATCAACGACGGTGTGCTGCTGGTCGACGGCAAGCGCATCGCGGCCCTCGGTCGGCGCGGCGAGCTGGCCGTGCCGGCAGATGCCCATGTCGTCGACGTGGCCGGCAAGACCATCGTGCCCGGCTTCATCGACGCGCACTGGCATGGCGCGATGGGCGAGACGCAGTTCATCCCGCAGCAAAGCTGGGTCAACTTCGCCAGCCTGGCGCTCGGTGTGACGACGCTGCACGACCCCAGCAACCGCACCAGCGACATCTTCACGCAGGCCGAGATGCAGCGCGCCGGCCTGATCCTGGCGCCGCGCATCTTCAGCACCGGCACCATCCTCTACGGCGCGAAGTCGGACTTCACCGCCGTCGTCAACCACTTCGACGACGCGCTGACCCACTTGAAGCGCATGCGCGCCGGCGGCGCGGTCAGCGTGAAGAGCTACAACCAGCCGCGCCGCGACCAACGCCAGCAGATCGTCGAGGCGGCGCGTCAAACCGGCATGAACGTGGTGCCGGAAGGCGCCTCGCTGTTCCAGCTCAACATGAGCCAGGTCATCGACGGCCACACCACCGTCGAGCATGCGCTGCCGCTGGCGCAGACCTATGACGACGTGCGCCAGCTCTGGGCCGCCACCCAGGTCGGCTACACGCCGACGCTCAACGTCGGCTACGGTGGCCTGGACGGCGAGCACTACTGGTACGCCAAGACCGAGGTCTGGAAGCACCCGCTGCTGAGCCGTTACGTGCCCAAGACGGTGCTGCAGCCGCGCGCGGTGCGCCGGCTGACCGCCCCCGACGAGGACTTCAACATCCTCAAGGTGGCACGCAACGCAACCGGGCTGTCGCGCGCCGGCGTGCTCACCAGCATCGGCGCCCATGGCCAGCGCGAAGGCCTGGGCACGCATTGGGAGATGTGGATGTTTGCGCTGGGCGGCATGACGCCCCTGGAGGCGCTGCGCACCGCCACCATCACCCCGGCCCGGGTGCTCGGCCTGGACCGTGAGCTGGGTTCGCTGGAGCCGGGCAAGCTGGCCGATCTGGTCGTCATCGACGGCGATGTGCTGGCCGACATCCGCCACAGCGACCGCATCCGGTGGGTGATGCAGAACGGCCGGCTGTTCGACGCGGCGACGATGAACCAGGTCGGGCCCGGTTCACGCGCCAAGCTGCGCAAGCCCTTCTTCTTCGAAGGCGCCGCCGCCGACGCGCCGATCGACGCCCACCTGCTGGGCGAACAGTTCGGTCACGGGGCCTTCTGCACGCACTGACGCCGACGCTGCGGGATTGAAACGCATGCAACAAATGCATGCGCAACTGTCATGGGGTTTTCACTAGGCAAGGGCAGAATCCAGGGTATTCACTAAGGAGAAGACCATGGAAATTGCCCTGTTCCGCCGCCCCACCCTGACGCTCAGCCGCTTCGACGCCGACTGGGGCCATGCCGCCCTGCTCGCGGTGTGGACCCCGATCGCCCTGATCGCGCTGAGCCTGATGGCCTGAAGCTTCAGACGGCCCCGGCGGCGACCTGTCGCAGTGCCTGGGCGAAAAGTTCCGGCGGCTGACCGCCGCTGATCAGGTGCCGGCGGTTGATGACCACCGCCGGCACGGCATGGATACCCGCCGCCTGCCACTGGGCCTCGGCCTCGCGCACCGCGTCGGCATGACGCTGGGGGTCGGCAATCACCGCCTCCACCTCGGCGGCGTCCAGACCGGCGTCGAGGCCGGCACGGCGCAGCAGTTCGGCGCTGCCCGGGTGCAGGCCGTCGCCGTGGTAGGCCTGCAGCAGGGCCAGCTTCAGGCGGCGCTGCACGGCGGCATCCTGCCGGCCGGCGGCATGCAGCAGCCGGTGCGCATCGAAGGTGTTCCAGATGCGCTCGCGCGGCCCGAACACAAAGCCCAGTGCCGCACCGCGCTCGCGGATCAGCTCGCGGTTCTGCGCGATCTGCGCCGGCGTGATGCCGTACTTGGCCTGCAAGTGCTCGACGACGTCCTCGCCCTCGGCGCCCATCCGCGGGTTCAGCTCGAAGGGCTGGAAGGCGATGCGGGCCTGGATGCCGTCGGCGGCCAGCTCACGCAATGCCGCCTCCAGGCTGTGCAGGCCGATCGCGCACCAGGGGCAGGCGATGTCGCTGACGAAGTCGATGTGCAGGGTGCTCATCGAAACATCGTAGGCCTGTGCCAACATCCCCCGCCTTTGCACAGGGAGAAGCCGTTCATGATCGTCAGCAACCTCGAAACCGCCCCCGGCCAGCGCATCGTCGCCCACCTCGGCCTGGCCCAGGGCAGCACGGTGCGCGCCAAGCATGTCGGCCGCGACTTCCTGTCCGGCCTGAAGAACATCGTCGGCGGCGAGCTCAAGGCCTACACCGAGCTGATGCAGGAGGCGCGCGAGGAGGCGGTGCAGCGCATGCTCGCCGAGGCGCGCAGCATGGGCGCCAATGGCGTGCTCAATGTGCGCTTCGTGACCACCTCGATCACCATGGGCGCGGCGGAGATCCTCGCCTACGGCTCGGCGGTGCAGCTGGAAGCGCTCTGATGCGCTGGGTCGAACTGCTGCAGCTGGCGCTGCCGCTGGGCCTGATCGCCATCGGCTTTGGGGTCGGGCGCTTGCTGGAGCTGCGCCATTACCGCTCGATCCGCGCCCGTGAGCGCGAGCTGCAGGGCGTCGTCGCGCTGAGCACGCGCTGGGTGCCCGAGGGCGTGGAGCCGCGCTCGGCCGAGCTGGTCAGCGGCGCGGTGGTGGTGTCCTCCGACTACTTCAAGAGCTTTGTCGCCGGCTTCCGCCAGCTCATCGGCGGGCGTTTCCGCGGTTACGAGAACCTGCTCGAACGGGCGCGCCGCGAGGCCTTGCTGCGCCTGAAGGCCGAGGCCCGGGCGCGCGGCGCGACCCTGGTCATCGGACTGCGCTTCCAGACCACCTCGATCGCCGGCAGCAGCACGCCGGCCGTCGAGGTGCTGGCCTTCGGCACGGCATTGCGGTGAGCCCACCCCGGCTGGAGAACCGCCTGCCCGAGGAGGGCATCAACAGCAGCCGCGAGCACCCGCTGCGCGAGGCGGTCTGGCTGGTCGGCAGCGTGATCGTCGTGTTCGCGCTGCTGCTGTTCGGCGCCGGCGAGCTGGCGCGCTGGCTGGCGCCCAAGCTGCCCTTCGAGGCCGAGCTGCGCCTGATGGCGGCGCTGCCGGCCGAGCCGGCGCAGCAGGCTGAGGCGGCCGAGCGCAGCCGCGCGCTGCAAGCCCTGGCCGACCGCGTCGCGGCGGCGATGGAGCTGCCCGAGGGCATGCGCATCGAGCTGCGCAGCAAGTCGGGCGAGGCGCTCAACGCCTATGCCACGCTGGGTGGCCGGGTGCGCGTGTTCGACGGGCTGTACGAGCGCATCCGCCACGAAGAAGTGATGGCGGCGCTGCTCGCCCATGAGATCGCCCATGTGCGCGAACGCCATGTGGCCGCCCAGCTGGGCCGTGGCCTGGCCGGCAGCCTGCTGCTGGCGCTGTTCTCGGCCGATGCCGGCGGCGCCATGGCGCAGCAGTTGCTGGGGCAGGGCGCGCAGCTCGGCCTGTTCGCCTACTCGCGCGAGCAGGAGGCCGCCGCCGACGCGGCGGCGCTGGCCGCCCTGCAGCGCCTGTACGGCCAGGTGGGCGGTCTGCCCGCCTTGCTCGAACTGCTGCGTGAGCAGGACGGCGCGGCGCCCACCCTGCTGCGCAGCCACCCGGCGATCGGCGAACGGCTGGACGCGGCGCAGCGCCTCGCCGCCGACCGCGGCTGGTCCATGGGGCAGCCGCAACGGCCCTGGCCGGCGGGCCACTGAGCCTAGAAACGGCAGTTGGACACGGCCGTGAGCTAATTCGTTGCGGCGGCAAGAACTTGCATGCGGAGGCGAGCGGTCAACTGCTGCTTCTAGGCTGAGCTACTGCTGCACCGCGTAGCGGTCGCGACCTTGCGACTTGGCGCGGTACATCGCCGCGTCGGCGCGCGCCAGCGCCCAGTCGATGTCGGTTTCGTCGGGCAGGCAGGCGGTCACACCGATGCTGGCGCTGATGCGCAGCCGCCTGCCGTCCTGCAGTTCGACCTCGTTGTTGCGCAGATGGGCCAGCACGCGCTGCGCGACCTGCTGAGCCGCCGGCAGCTCGGTGTTGGGCAGCAGCGCGACGAACTCCTCGCCGCCGAGCCGGGCCAACACATCGGGGCTGCGCAGCTGCAGCTGCAGGCCGTCGGCGACGGCACGCAGCACCTGGTCGCCGGCGGCATGACCGAGACGGTCGTTGACGGTCTTGAAATGATCCAGGTCGATCAGCAACAGGCTGAGCGCCTCGCCATGGCGGCGGCCATGGGCCAGCCATTTCGCCGCCTCGGCCTCGAAGGCGCGACGGTTGGCCACGCCGGTCAGCAGGTCGGTGGTGCTTTGTTCGAGCAGTTCGGCTTCGCGCTGGTGACGGGCGTCGACGTCGATCAAGGTCATCAGCAGGTCGTCGCTGTCATGCAGCCGGCGCAGCTGCACCGTGGCCCAGAAACGCTGCGTGCCGCGGCGCAGCAACACATCCAGCGGGCCGACTTCGTCGTCGCCTTGCAGTGCGGCGAACAGCTTGGCCGCTTGCTCGGGTTCGTCGAACAGCTGGTCCAGGCGCACGCCGGGCTGGGCCGGCAGGTCGAGCAGCTGCTGGGCCGCCGGGTTGCTGTGCTGCACATGCAGCGAGCGGGCGCCGGCGTGCAGCGCCGCCGTCGGCAGCAGGGCCAGCGTGGCGCCCAGCAGGTCCTCGCTGCGTTGCAAGGCCTGGCTGACACGCGCCGTGCGCAGCAGCAGGGCGGCGGCCAGCAGGGCGGCTCCGCTGAGCGCCAGCATGGCCAGGCGCAAATGGTTGCGGTACTGCCGCCACTCGCTCAGGTAGCTGTCCTCGGCCAGCCCGACGGCGATGCGCAGCGGCGCGTCGCGCAGGTCCACGGTGGCGCCGAGCCGGCGCTTGCCGTCGACGCTCGACACGACGAAGTAGCTGTTGGCGTCAGGACCGGCCTGCCTGGCGGCGCTCATGCGGCGGTCGCCGGCGCCGGGAATGAAGGGATGGCGGGCGATCAGCACATCGTTGCGGTCGATCAAGAGCACGGCGCCGCCGCGACCGGGATCCAGGCTTTGCAGCAACTGCTCCAGGCTGTCGGCGTGAATGCCGGCCACGATGGCCCCGGTCAATTGCCGGTTGCGACCGTAGAGGCCGCGGGCGAGCACCAGACCTGGCTTGCCGGTGGCGCGCAGGCGGTGCACGCGGGTGATGATGAGCCGGCCTGATCCTGCCGCGCCGAGGGTCTGCAACTCCTTCCAGTAATCGGCGTCGGCCAGGGCCAGCGCGTCGCCTTGCCGGCCTGGCGGCCGGAAGGGACGACCTTGGGCGTCCAGGTAGCCGATGGCAGCCAGGTGGGGGTTGCGATGGCGCAAGTCGTCGATCCACTGCGCCAGCTCGGCCCGCCGCGCCTCATTCGGGCCGGCGTCGCTGCGCAACTCCTCCGGGTCGATGACCCGCTCCAGCTCGTCCAGCCAGAGTCGCGAGCGTCCGAACAGGCCGTCGACCCGGGCACTGGCGGCCAGGGCCAGGGTGTAGACCCGTTGTGCGGCCTCGGTCTCGATGTTGCGTTTCGACTGCTGCAGCATCGACTCCAGCAGCGCCAGCACCGACAGGCTCGCGAACAGCAAGGCGAGCAGCGGCAGGCGGTTGGCACGCCATGCGGCGCGCAAGGAGACGGGCATGGCAACAGGATAGAGGGGCGCGCCGCGGCCGGCTGGCGACACCGACTCCGGGGGAACCCGGGGTCAGGGCGGCAGGCCGTCGCGCAGCGCCTCCAGCACGTCGGAGTGGAACTCGCGGCGGTAAAGCACCAGGATGACGGCCAGCGTACCGGCGATGAAGGCCCAGGGCGAGAAGAACCAGCCGATCACCGCGAACGACAGGTAGTAGGCGCGCAGCCCGTCGTTGAAGGTCTCGGCGGCCATGCCCATGATGCGGCCGGCGCGGTCGGCGAAGGCGCGGCGGCCGGCATCGTCCAGGTCCGGCGCCAGCGGCGCGGCGCCGACCAGGATGGCGCCGAAGCTGTACTGGCGGATGCTCCAGGTGAAGCGGAAGAAGGCGAACACGAAGATCGCCGCCAGCACGACCAGCTTGAGGTCGAAGACCAGCAAGGTGGTGCGCGCCGCGAACGGCAGCTCGCGCACCAGCTCGCTGGCCTGCTCGCTGGAGGCCAGCGCGGCGAGCAGGCCGCCGATGATCAGGATGCTGGTCGAGGCGAAGAAGCTCGGGCTGGCCGACAGCACCTGGGTGACCGCGGCGTCGACGATGCGGTTGTCGCGGCCGCAGGCCTGCAGCATCCATTCGCGGCGCCAGCGGTTGGTCGTCGCCAGGATGGACCAGCTGCGCTCGGCGCGTCGCCTCGCCCAGGCCGCATAGCCCCACCAGCCCGCCACGAAAAGCAGCAGGGCCAGCCAGTCGATCAATGGCAACAGGCCCAGGGGGGTAGACAGGGCGGCGCTCATGCGAGCACTGTAATCAGAAGATCAACAGGCTCAGGCCATAGGCGATGGCCGCGATGATGGCCGAGGCCGGGATGGTGAAGATCCAGGCCCAGACGATGTTGCCGGCCACGCCCCAGCGCACCGCCGAGGCGCGCTGCGTCGAGCCGACGCCGACGATGGCACCGGTGATGGTGTGCGTGGTCGACACCGGGATGCCCATCGCCGTGGCCAGGAACAGCGTCATCGCGCCACCGGTCTCGGCGCAGAAGCCGCCGACCGGCTTGAGCTTGGTGATGCGCTGGCCCATGGTCTTGACGATGCGCCAGCCGCCGAACATGGTGCCCAGCGCGATCGCCGCGTAGCAGGAGACGATCACCCAGGTCGGCGGCGAGCGCTCGCCGGCACCGAGGTAGCCGGTGGCGATGAGCAGCATCCAGATGATGCCGATGGTCTTTTGCGCGTCGTTGCCGCCATGGCCCAGGCTGTAGGCGCCGGCGGAGACCAGTTGCAGGCGGCGGAACCAGCCGTCGACGCGGTTGGGCCGCGAGCGCCGGCAGATCCAGGCGACGGCGACCATCATCAGCGAGCCGAGCAGGAAGCCCAGCAGGGGCGATACGAAGATGAAGGCCACGGTCTTCATGAGCCCAAAGGCGATCAGCGCGTCGGCGCCGCCCTTGGCGATGACGGCGCCGACGATGCCGCCGATCAGCGCGTGCGACGAGCTGCTCGGGATGCCGTAGTACCAGGTGATGACGTTCCAGCTGATCGCACCGACCAGGGCGCCGAAGACCACATGGGTGTCGACCACGCCGGGGTCGACGATGCCCTTGCCGACGGTCGCCGCCACGCTGAGGTGGAAGACGAAGATGGCGATGAAGTTGAAGAAGGCGGCGAACAGCACCGCCTGGCCCGGCTTGAGCACGCCGGTGGAGACGACGGTGGCGATCGAGTTGGCCGCGTCGTGGAAGCCGTTCATGAAGTCGAACAGCAGGGCGAGGGCCACCAACAGGATGACCACCGCGAGCGCGGTTTGCGTCACGTCCATGATGCGCCGCCGCTCAGGAGTTCTCGAGGATGATGCCCTCGATGATGTTGGCGACGTCCTCGCAGCGGTCGGTGATCTTCTCCAGCAGCTCGTAGATCGCCTTCAACTTGATCAGCTCGCGCACGTCGACGTCGTCGCGGAACAGCCGGCTCATCGCCTGGCGCATCACGCGGTCGGCGTCGCCCTCGAGCTGGTCGATCTCCTCGCAGGTCTTCAGCGCCGCCTCGGTGGTCGCCGGATCGGCCAGCTTGGGCAGCAGGCGCACCGCGTCGCGCACGCGCTCGCAGCACTTCAGCGTCAGGTCGTTGAGTTGGCGGATCTCCGGCGTCATGGTCTTGACGTCGTACAGCGCCAGGGTCTCGGCCGAGTCCTGCAGCAGGTCGGCGACGTCGTCCATGGTGTTGATCAGCGCATGGATCTGCTCGCGGTCGATGGGCGTGATGAAGGTGGTGTGCAGCGCGCGGTTGACCTCGTGGGTGACGCGGTCGGCGTGGTGCTCGGCGTTGTCGACCGCGGTGTGGTGCTTGGTGCGCAGCGCGTCATCGGCGTAGTGCTCGACCAATTGCGAGAAGGCCTTGGCCGCCTCGACGATGTGGTCGGCGTGCTGGTTGAAGAGGGCGAAAAAATTGCCCTCCTTGGGCAATAGCTTTCCGAACAGCATGGGGTGCTCCGGCTCCCGTTCGCCTGATGACGGAACGGTGACAAAGGGCGGGAGTGTAGGCGGCTCAGCCCTGCAGCGGGCTCAGCGCCGCCCGCACGGCCGCCGGCACGGCCACCGGCCGCTGGCTGGCGCGGTCCACATAGACATGGACGAAATGACCGAGCGCGCGGCACTCGGCGTCGTCGCCCCGAAACAGCCCGATGCGGTAGTGCACGCTGCTGTGGCCGAGCTTGATGACGCGCAGGCCGAGCTGCAGGCGGTCGGGAAAGGCCACCGAGGCGAAGAAGTTGCAGCGCGTCTCGACGACCAGGCCGATCACCGGACTGCTCGCCGGGTCGAGCACGCCGGCCTCGATCAGCTGGCGGTTCACCGCGCTGTCGAAGTAGGCGTAGTACTGGACGTTGTTGACATGGCCGTAGACGTCGTTGTCGGCCCAGCGCGTGTCGATCGCCGTGAACCAGGGGAAGGCCGCGCGCGGCAGCGGGGCAGGGCGGTCGTCGCTCACCAGGCCTCCCGGTAGAGCGCCAAGGCGTCGGCCTCGGTGACGGGCCGCGGGTTGTTGATCAGCAGCCGGGTCTGCAGCATGGCGTCGGCTGCCAGCTGGGCCAGATCGATCGGCTGCACGCCGAGCTCGCGCAGCCGCGTCGGCAGGCCGAGCCGGCCACTGAGACCGCTCACCTGCTCGACGAAGTCCGCCGCATCCCCATGGCCCAGCAGCGCACCGAGTTCGGCATAAAGCGGCGCGGCAGCTGGCAGGTTGAAGCGCAGCACCGGCCCCAGCACCAGGGCGTTGGACAGGCCGTGCGGCACATGAAAGCGCGCGCCCAGCGGGTAGGCCAGCGCATGCACCGCCGCCACCGGGGCGTTCGCGAACGCCATGCCGGCCAGCGCGGCACCGAGCAGGCAGTCCTCGCGGGCATCGAGGTCGTCGCCCTGGCTGCAGGCGCGCGGCAGCGCGCGCTGCAGACGCAGCAGCGCCTCGCGGGCCAGCAGGTCGGAGACCGGGTTCTTCAGCCGCGCGCTGGTGTAGGCCTCGATGGCGTGCACCATGGCGTCGACGCCGGTGGCCGCGGTCACCGCGGCGGGCAGGCCGCGGGTCAGCTCGGCATCGAGCAGCGCGGTGTCCGCGTATAGCCAGGGCGAGACCACGCCCTTCTTCTGGTCCTGGCCGGTGGTGACGATGGCGATCGGCGTGAGCTCGGAGCCGGTGCCCGCGGTGCTCGGTACCAGCAGCAGCGGCAGCCTGGGACCGCGTGCCTGGTCGACGCCATAGAGCGATTCCAGGCGCTCGCCACCGCGGGCCAGCAGCGCGACCAGCTTGGCGACGTCCATCGCGCTGCCACCGCCCAGGCCGATCACCGCGTCGGCCTCGTGGTGACGGGCGGCCGCCAGCGCCGCCTCGATCACGGCCACCGGCGGGTCGGCGACGACCTCGCTGAACAGCTTGACGTCACGCGGCCGCAGTCCGGCCAGCGGGGCCTCCAGCAGGCCGGCACGCAGCAGCCCGGCGTCGCTGATCAGCAAGGGCCGCTGGGCCGTGCCCAGCAGTTCACCGAGGCGGGACGCGCCGCCGCGCTGCAGCCTCAGGCGGGTCGGGATCTGGAAGCTGAAGTCCTGCATGCCCGGCGCGCCTGTCGTCTTGGGTCAGAGCGCCAGGCCCTTGAGGAAGTCCCGAAAGCCCGGGCCGAGGTCGGCATGGGCCAGCGCCAGCTCGACGTTGGCCTCCAGAAAGCCCTCCTTGCTGCCGCAGTCGTAGCGCCGACCTTGGTAGCGGTAGGCGAAGACCTTCTCGCGGCGCAGCAGGCCGGCGATGCCGTCGGTCAGCTGGATCTCGCCGCCGACGCCGCGCGGCTGGTTGGCGATCTCGCGCAGCACGCCCGGGGTCAGGATGTAGCGGCCGGCGACGCCCAGGCGAGACGGCGCGTTCTCCGGCGCCGGCTTTTCGACGATGCGGTTGATGTCGACCAGGCGGTCATTGACCTCGGTGCCGGCGACGATGCCGTAGCGGCGCGTGTGCTCGGCCGGCACTTCCTGCACCGCGATGATGCTGGCCTGCCACTCGGCGAACTGCTCGGCCATCTGTTTGAGCACCGGCGTCTCGCCGACCATCAGGTCGTCGGCGAGCAGCACGGCGAACGGGTCGCTGCCGATCAAGCGCTGCGCGCACAGCACCGCGTGACCCAGGCCCAGGGCCTGGGCCTGGCGCACGTAGATGCACTCCATGTCGTCCGGCTTGACCGAACGCACGACCTCCAGCAGCTCGCGCTTGTTGGCCTGCTCCAGCGCCACCTCGAGCTCGAAGGTCATGTCGAAATGGTCCTCGATCGGCCGCTTGTGGCGGCCGGTGACGAAGATCATCTCGCGCACGCCGGCCGCATAGGCCTCTTCGACCGCGTACTGGATCAGCGGCTTGTCGACGACGGGCAGCATCTCCTTGGGCTGGGCCTTGGTGGCCGGCAGGAAGCGTGTGCCCAGGCCGGCGACCGGGAAAACGGCCTTGGTGACGGCGGCGGGTTGCTGGCTCATGCGGCGAGTCTTTCGGCGATGGCGCGCTGCTGCGCGAGTTGTTGTTCGAAGCCGGCCAGGCGGGCCCGTTCCTGCGCGACCACGGCCTCGGGCGCGCGTGCGACGAAGCTTTCGTTGCCCAGCTTGGCATGGGCCTTGACGATCTCGCCTTCGAGGCGGGCGATCTCCTTGGCGACGCGCAGCTTCTCCGCCTCGATGTCGATGGCCACTTCCAGCGCCAGCTGGGCGCTGCCCAGCACCAGCACCGGGGCCAGCTTGGTGGCGTCGGCGAAGGCGGCGGCGTCGAGAACACGCAGCTCGCTGAGCTTGGCCAGGGCCTTGAGCAGCGGCGCCGCCTCGGTGAGAAAACCATCGTCGTTGCTGACCAGCAAGGGCACGCGCTCGGCGGGGCTGAGCTTCATCTCGCCGCGCAGCGAGCGGCAGACGCCGACCGCTTCCTTGAGGCGTGCCATCCAGGCGTCGCTCGCCGGGTCGATTCTGTCCGGCTGCGCCACCGGGTAGCGGGCGGTGACCAGGTAGGGCGTGTCCTTGCGCTCGGCGACCGGCGCGACCGCCTGCCAGAGTTCCTCGGTGATGAAGGGGGCGATCGGGTGCAGCAGGCGCAGCACGGTCTCCAGCACGCGGATCAGGGTGCGGCGCGTCGCCCGCTGCTGGGCCTCGTTGCCGTTCTGCAGCTGCACCTTGGCGATCTCCAGGTACCAGTCGCAGTACTCGTCCCAGACGAAGCGGTAGATGCTGTTCGCGACCTGGTCCAGGCGGTATTGCTCGAAGCCCTGGGCCACCTCGGCCTCGACGCGTTGCAGCTCGGAGACGATCCAGCGGTCGGCGGCGGAGAACTGGTTGAACCCGGGCGGGCAGACGCCGCCCGGGTGCTCCCGGAAGCCGCAGTCCTTGCCCTCGACGTTCATCAGCACGAAGCGGGTCGCGTTCCACAGCTTGTTGCAGAAATTGCGATAGCCCTCGCAGCGCTTGCTGTCGAAGTTGATCGAGCGGCCCAGCGTGGCCATCGCCGCGAAGGTGAAGCGCAGCGCATCGGCGCCGTAGCCGGGGATGCCGTCGGGGAACTCCTGCTCGGTGGCCTTGCGAACCTTGGGCGCCGTCTCCGGCTTGCGCAGGCCCTGGGTGCGCTTGTCCAGCAGCGGGGCCAGCTCGATGCCGTCGATCAGGTCGACCGGGTCGAGCACATTGCCCTCGGACTTGCTCATCTTCTTGCCCTGGGCGTCGAGCACCAGGCCATGGATGTAGACATGCTTGAACGGGACCCGGCCGGTGAAGTGCTTGGTCATCATGATCATCCGGGCGACCCAGAAGAAGATGATGTCGTAGCCGGTGACCAGTACCGAGGAGGGCAGGAACAGGTCCTGCTCGACGGTCTTGGCCGGCCAGCCCAGCGTGCTGAAGGGCACCAGGGCCGAGCTGTACCAGGTGTCGAGCACATCGGGGTCGCGGGTCAGCGTCTTGCCCGGTGCCTTGGCTTGCGCCTCGGCCTCGTTGCGGGCCACGTAAACCTGGCCGTCCTCGTCGTACCAGGCGGGGATCTGGTGACCCCACCAGAGCTGGCGCGAGATGCACCAGTCCTGGATGTTCTTCATCCACTGGTTGTAGGTGTTGACCCAGTTCTCCGGCACGAACTTGACGTCGCCCGACTCCACCGCCTCGATCGCGCCCTGAGCGATGCTCTTGCCACCGGCGCCCGGCTTGGTCATCGCCACGAACCACTGGTCGGTCAGCATCGGCTCGATGACCTGGCCGGTGCGCGCGCAGCGCGGCACCATCAAGCGATGCTTCTTGACCTCGACCAGCAGACCGAGTGCGTCCAGGTCGGCGACCACCTTCTTGCGCGCCACGAAGCGATCCAGGCCGCGGTAGGCCTCGGGGGCTTCGTCATTGACCTTGGCCTCCAGCGTGAAGATGGTCAGCATGGGCAGCCGATGACGCAGACCGACCTGGTAGTCGTTGGTGTCATGCGCCGGCGTGACCTTGACGACGCCGGTGCCGAAGGCCTTGTCGACATAGTCGTCGGCAATGATGGGCACCAGGCGGCCGCTCAAGGGCAGGCGCACCTGCTTGCCCACCAGATGCGTGTAGCGCTCGTCCTCGGGGTGCACCATCACCGCGGTGTCGCCGAGCATGGTCTCCGGCCGGGTGGTGGCAACCACCAGGGATTCGTCGCTGCCCTCGACCGGGTAGCGGATGTGCCACAGGTGGCCGTCCTCCTCCTCGCTTTCGACCTCGAGGTCGGAGACCGCGGACTTCAGCACCGGGTCCCAGTTGACCAGGCGCTTGGCGCGGTAGATCAGGCCTTCCTCGTAGAGCTTGACGAAGGTCTCGGTGACGACCTGGGACAGGCCCTCGTCCATCGTGAAGTACTCGTGCGACCAGCTCACCGAGTCGCCCATGCGCCGCATCTGCTGGGTGATGGTGTTGCCGCTGACCTCCTTCCACTCCCAGACCTTCTTGACGAAGGCGTCGCGGCCGAGGTCGTGGCGGCTCGTTCCTTGCGCCTGCAGTTGGCGCTCGACGACGATCTGCGTGGCGATGCCGGCGTGGTCGGTACCCGGCACCCACAGGGTGTTGTGGCCGCGCATGCGGTGCACCCGGGTCAGCGCGTCCATGATGGTCTGGTTGAACGCATGCCCCATGTGCAGGGTGCCGGTGACGTTGGGCGGCGGCAGCTGGATGCAGAAGCTGGGCCGGGCGGCGTCCAGGGTCGGGGCGTACAGGCCTTCGCGTTCCCACAGCGGCCCCCAATGGGCTTCCAGGGCGGCGGGTTCGAAGGACTTGGCGAGTTCGGTCGTCATGGCGGCAATCAATGGGCCTGCGGGTGCGCAGGGCCGGCGATTCTAGGGAGTGCCTCCGTGGGCGTTGCGTCGCTAGGGAGCACCCGGAGTCGGGGGGGCGATGCGGCCGGCTAGCATGGGTCAACAACGCCTAGGAGCTGGACATGGACTGGATCAAACAGATGCGCATCGGCCAGCGGCTCGGCCTGGCCTTCGCCGCCGTCTTGCTGCTGCTGCTGGTCGTTGCCGCCGTGGGCCTCGGCGGCATCGCCACGGTCAGTGGCGGCCTGAAGAAGGTCTATGAGGACCGCACCGTGACCCTGGGTCAGCTGGCCGAGATCAACCGCATCGCGCTGAGCAACCGCATCTTGGTGATGGACGTGATGGGCAACCCGGCGCCGACCAATGTCGAGAAGCGCGACAAGGAGATGCAGGAGAACAGCCAGCGCGCGAACGAGTTGCTGGGCGCCTACATGAAGACCAAGCTCACGCCCAAGGAGGCCGAGCTGCTCAAGGACTACATGGCGGCGCGCAAGGAGTACATCGAGAAGGGGCTGCAACGCGTGATGCAGGCCGCCCGCGAGGGCGATCTGAGCGCCGCCAACACCGGCTACGAGGAAGGTGTGTCGCCGCTGGCGCCGCCGGTCGAGCGATTGGCCGCCGAACTGGTCAAGCTGCAGATCGACGAGGCGGAGCGCGAGTACGGACTGGCCCAGGCCGCCGAGAACCGCGCGCGCTGGCTGGCCATCGCTGCCACCGTGCTGGCCCTCGCCCTGGGCGGCTTCTTGGCCTGGTGGATCGCCTCCAGCATCACCGTGCCGGTGCAGCAGGCGGTGCGTGTGGCCGAGGCGGTGGCCGGCGGCGACCTCACGCAGCGCGTCGAAGCGCGCGGCAATGACGAGGTCGCGCAGTTGCTGCGCGCGCTGGCCACCATGAACGAGGGCCTGGTCGGCATCGTCAGCCAGGTGCGGCAGGCGGCCGATTCGATCGCCACCGGCTCGACCCAGATCGCAAATGGCAATGCCGATCTGTCGCAACGCACCGAGGAGCAGGCCTCCAACCTGGAGGAGACGGCGGCCTCGATGGAGGAGATGAACGCCACGGTGAAGCAAAACGCCGACACCGCGAGGGCCGCCACCCAGCTGGCCACGGCGGCCAGCGGCACCGCCGAGCGCGGTGGGCAGGTGGTGGGTCAGGTGGTGACGACGATGGAGGAGATCACCGCCAGCTCGCGCAAGATCGCCGACATCATCGGCGTCATCGACGGCATCGCCTTCCAGACCAACATCCTGGCGCTGAATGCCGCCGTGGAAGCGGCACGCGCCGGCGAGCAGGGGCGCGGCTTCGCCGTCGTGGCCGGCGAGGTGCGCTCGCTGGCCCAGCGCTCCGCCGAGGCGGCCAAGGAGATCAAGAGTCTGATCGGGGCCAGCGTGGAGCGGGTGGAGAGCGGCTCGCGCCTGGTGGGCGAGGCCGGCAGCACGATGGGCGAGATCGTTGCGCAAGTCCGGCGGGTGTCTGACCTGATCGGCGAGATGGACTCGGCCAGCCGCGAGCAGGCCCAGGGCATCGGCCAGGTCAGCGAGGCGGTCAACCAGCTCGACCAGGTCACCCAGCAGAACGCCGCCCTCGTCGAAGAGGCGGCGGCCGCCGCAGACAGCCTGCGCGAGCAGGCCAGGCGCATGGCCGAGGTGGTCAGCGTGTTCCGGCTGCGCTGAAGCCAGCACCTGGGTGTGAAGGCAGTCCCGGCTCACTAAACTGCCTGCACCCCGACGACAACAACGAGATCCGCCCATGTTTGACGCCGTGATCACCGGCACCGGCCTGTACCGGCCCCCCCATGCGATCAGCAATGCCGAGCTGGTCGAGGCCTTCAACGCCTATGTCGAGCGCTACAACGCCGAGCATGCGGCCGAGATCGCCGCCGGCAGCCTCGAGCCATTGCAGCCGTCCAGCGTCGACTTCATCGTCAAGGCCAGCGGCATCCACAACCGCTACGTCTACCAGAAGGACGGCGTGCTCGACCCGGCGCGCATGTACCCACGCATCGCCGCGCGGCCCGACGACCAGCCCTCGGTGATGGCGGAGATCGCCGCCGACGCGGCGCGACAGGCCTGTGCCGCCGCCGGCCGTGCGACCAGCGACATCGACGCGGTGTTCTGCGCTGCCGCCAACATGCAGCGGCCCTATCCGGCGATGGCCTGCGAGATCCAGGCCTTGATCGGTGCCAAGGGCTATGGCTTCGACATGAACGTCGCCTGCTCGTCGGCCACCTTCGGCATCGAGCAGGCGGTCAACGCGGTGCGCCTGGGCCAGGCCAGCTGCGCGCTGGTGGTCAGCCCCGAGATCACCTCGGCCCACCTGGAATGGCGCGACCGCGACTGCCACTTCATCTTCGGCGACACCTGCACCGCGGTGCTGGTCGAGCGCGCCGATCTGGCGGTCTCCAAGGAGCGCTGGGCGGTGTTGGGCACCAAGCTGGTCACCCAGTACAGCAACAACATCCGCAACAACTTCGGCTTCATGAACCGCTGCGAGGACAGCAGCTGGACCGAGCGCGACAAGACCTTCCGCCAGGAGGGGCGCAAGGTCTTCAAGGAGGTCGTGCCGATGGCCGCGGCGCACATCGAGGCGCATCTGCAGCAGCTCGGTCTGGCGCCCTCGGTGGTGCGGCGTTTCTGGCTGCACCAGGCCAATCTGGGCATGAACCAGCTGGTCATCAAGAAGCTGGTCGGCGGCGAGGCCGGTTCCGACATCGCACCGCTGATCCTGCACGAATGGGCGAACACCGCCTCGGCCGGCTCCATCATCGCCTTCCACGAACACCGCGCCGACCTCGGCGCCGGCGATCTGGGGGTGATCTGCTCCTTCGGCGCCGGCTACTCGATCGGCTCGGTCATGGTGAGGAAGCAGTAGGCGGGGGCTGCAGCGAGAGCAGGTCGACCGCCGACTCGTCGTCCGGCGCTTCGGTCGCCGGCGGCAGGCCGATGCGGTCCAGCGAAAGTTCGCGGCCCAGCTCGAGGTAGAACCAGTCGCCGTCGAGTTCGATCAGGCCGTCGGGCACGGCCAATGGCTGTGGTGGTCGGCCGCGCAGCGCCACCGCCATGGTTTCCGCCCAGACCGGCAGCGCCAGACCGCCGCCAGTCTCGCGCGCGCCCAAGGAGCGCGGCTGCGGATAGCCGATCCACACCACACCGACGCGGCCGGCCTGGAAGCCGGCAAACCAGGCGTCGACCGCGTCGTTCGTCGTGCCGGTCTTGCCGTAGAGATCCCAGCGCTGCAGCAGCTGGCTGCCGCGCGCGCCGGTGCCCTCGCGCATCACGGCGGCCAAGAGCTGTGCCGTCATGAAGGCGTTGCGCTCGCTGATGACGCGCCGACCCTCGCCCACCGGCGGTGCGGCGTAGAGCAGCTGATCCTGCTGGTCGGTGATGGTCTGGATCAGCTGCATCGGCTGGGCCAGACCGCCGTTGGCGAACACCGCATAGGCGCCGGCCATCTGCATCGGCGTCACCGCGCCCGAACCCAGCGCCACCGTGAGGTCCAGCGGCTGGCGCTGCCCGTCCAGCCCAAAGCGCTCGGCCCAGGCGCGCACGGTGGCCGGGCCGAGCCGCTCGACGAGGCGGATGGTGACCATGTTCTTTGAGCGCGCCAGCGCCTGACGCAGGGTCAGCTGGGGCTCGTAGACACCGTCGTAATTGCGCGGCGACCAGTTGCCGGCGACGAAGGGCTCGTCGCTGACCAAGGTGCCGGACCAGGCACCCAGCTCGATGGCCGCCGAATAGACCAAGGGCTTGAAGGAGGAGCCCGGCTGGCGATAGGCCTGGGTGGCATGGTTGAACTGGCCGCGGGCGAAGTCGAAGCCGCCGACCAGGCTGCGCACGGCACCGGTGGCCGGATCCAGCGTGACCACGGCGCCTTCCGCCTGCGGTGCCTGGCCGAGCTGCCAACGCGCCGGCCTGCCCTCGGCAGCGGTGTTCAGCACGCGCAGCAGACTGCCGCGCCGAACCGCCTTGTCGGCCCTGGGCTGCAGCCGGGGCAGGATGGGGCGCAGCGCCTCGCCGCTGAGCTGCACGCGCTCGCCGTCGGCCAGCTCCAGCTCGACGAGCTTGGCGTCGGCGCGCAGCACCACGCCGCTGCGCAGTTCGCCGAGGTCGGGGTGGCGCTCGAAGGCGCGGTCGAGGACCGCGTCGGCCTCGTCGCCCTCGGGCAGCTCGAACTGCGCCTCGGCGCCGCGGTGAGCTTGGCGGCGCTCCAGCTCGAAGAGGGCGCGGCGCAGGCCCTGCTGGGCGGCGCGCTGCTCCTCGGCCATCAAGGTGGTGACGACCTGCAGGCCGCGCTCGTAGGCCGACTCGCCGAAACGGCCGACGACCTCGGCGCGCACCATCTCGGCGGCGTGGTCGGCGATCGAGCTGAGCCGGCGCGGCTTGCGGATCGTCAGCGGCGCCTGGCGTGCCGCCTGGGCCTGGGCCTCGCTGATCAGGCCGACATCGCTCAGCCGGCCCAGGACCACGGCCTGGCGACGCTTGGCGCGCGGCAGGTTGACGACCGGGTTGACGCGCACCGGGTCCTTGGGCAGGCCGACCAGCATGGCGGTCTCGGCCAGGCTCAGCTGGTCGAGCTCCTTGCCGAAGTAGCGCTCGGCGGCGGCGGCAAAGCCATAAGCCCGGTTGCCCATGAAGATCTGGTTCATGTAGATCTCCAGGATCTGCCGCTTGCTGAGCTCCCGTTCCATCTTCAAGGCCAGCAGGATCTCGTAGAACTTGCGACCCCAGCGCTGCTCCTTGCTCAGGTAGGTGTCGCGGGCCAGCTGCTGGGTGATGGTGGAGGCGCCGTGCAGCGGACCGCTGCGCGTGAGATTGCGCAGCGCGGCGCGCAGCATGCCCTTGTAATCCAGGCCGCCATGGGTCCAGAAATCCTGGTCCTCAACGGCCAGCAAGGCGTCGCGCAGCGGCTTGGGCATCTCGTCCAGCGGCACGAAGCGGCGACGCTCGGCGCCGAACTCGCCGATCAATTGGCCGTCGGCGGTGAGGATGCGCAGCGGCTCCTTGGGCTGGTAATCGCTGAGGCGGCTGAGCTCAGGGAGTTGCTGCCAGATTGCGGCGGCGGCGATGCCGGCGATGGCCAGCGGCACCAGGACGGCGGCAGCGGCGGCGAGCAGCCAGAGCCGCAGACGGGGAGAGACGGACATGGGCAGCCGATTATGCTGACGAACACCGACCCCCAACCTCGCTGCGCTCGGTACCTCCCCAAGGGGGCTTCAGGTCCCTCGGGCGGCCCGGCGGGACCTGATGACTCCGAACACCTTCTTCTGGCACGACTACGAGACCTTCGGGCGCTCGCCGCGCTTTGACCGCCCGGCGCAATTCGCCGGCATTCGCACCGATGCCGAACTCAACGAGGTCGCCGAGCCGGTGGAATGGTTCTGCCAGCCCGACCCCGAGCTGTTGCCCGAGCCGGAGGCGGTGCTGCTGACCGGCATCCTGCCGCAGCAATGCGCGGCGCTCGGCCTGCCCGAGCCGGCCTTCGCCGCGGCCATCGAGCGCGAGCTCGCCGCCCCGGGCACGGTCGGCGTCGGCTACAACACCCTGCGCTTCGACGACGAGTTCACCCGCTTCCTGTTCTGGCGCAATCTCATCGACCCCTATGCCCGCGAGTGGCAGAACGGCTGCGGTCGCTGGGACCTGCTGGACCTGGTGCGTGCCTGCTACGCGCTGCGGCCTCAGGGCCTGGCCTGGCCATCGGGCGCCGATGGACGAACCAGCTTCAAGCTCGAATTGCTCAGCCAGGCCAATGGTCTGCTGCACGAGGCGGCCCACGACGCGGTGTCCGACGTGCGCGCGACGATCGCGCTGGCCCGCCTGATCCGGGGCCAGCAGCCCCGCCTGTTCGACTTCGCGCTCAAGTTGCGCAGCAAGGACGCGGTCTGGGCCGAGATCGGCAACCAGCCGCGACCGCTGCTGCATGTCAGCGGCCGCTACGGCGTCGACCGGGGCTGCATCGCCATCGTCTGGCCGCTGGCGCCGCATCCGCGCAACAAGAACGAGCTGATCGTCTGGGACCTGGGCGCGGATCCGAGCGAGCTCTTCGAGCTGCGCGCCGAGGCGATACGCGCCCGGCTCTTCGTCGCCACCGACGCGCTGCCTGAGGGGCAGACCCGACTGCCGATCAAGACCATCCACATCAACAAGTCCCCCTTCGTCTGCTCCAGCCTGCAGACGCTCAGCGCGCCGCAGGCCGAGCGCTTTGGCATCGATCGCGAGCAGGCGCTGCGCCATGCCGAGCTGCTGCGCGACAAGGCCCACCTGCTCGACGGGCTCTGGGGCGATGTGTTCCTGCCCTATGAGGCCGAAGGGACTGTGCCCGCCGAGGCCGACCTCTACGGCGGCTTCGTGCCGCCGGCCGATCGCAGTCTGCTCAACCAGCTGCGCGCGCTGTCGGCCGAGCAGCTCGCTGCGCGGGTCCACGAGGGGCGTGTCGCCTTTGCCGATCCGCGCCTGGCCGAGCTGCTCTGGCACTACCGCGCCCGCCACCACGGCGCCCAGCTCAGCGAGCAGGAGGCGGGCCGCTGGCTGCGCGAACGCGCCCAGCGCCTGCACGGCGGCGGCCGCCTGGCCGCCTACCTGGAACGCCTGGACCAATTGCAGATGGAGCGCGACGACGAGCGCAGCCAGGCGCTGCTGGAGGCCCTGGTCGACTGGGCCCTGCAGATCACCCCCCCGCACCCGGACGACTTGGGGTTTGCGGCGGCTTGAACCGGGCTCGACTTCGCCGATGATCGAGTCATCCCTGTGTAGGAGAAGCCGATGACCGCACCCGACACCGCCCGCCTGCAAGCACTGCTGGTGCGCTCGCCGTTGGCGGTGGCCTTCGTCGAGAACGGACGATTCACCGCGGTGAGCGAGCCGTTCAATCACCTTTTCGGGCATCTCGAGGACACCGAGCTGGCCGGTGCCGAGACGCGGACGGTGTTCGTCTCCGACGCCGCGCATGCGGCCTGCAGCGAGCGCCTGCGTGCCGGATTCCAGGCGGGCCAGCCTGTCGACGAGGAGTTCGAGCTGTTGCGGCGCGACGGGGCGCGCTTCTGGGGCCGGCTGCAGGCCAGCCCGGTGGATTGGCAGTCGGCTCAGGGTGAGGCGATGTGGGTGCTGTCCGACATCACCGCGGCGCGCGCCGCCCGGCTGGCACCGACCTGGACTGCCAAGCACGACCCGGTCACCGAGCTGGCCAATCGTCGCGAGTTCGAGCGCCGGCTCAGCGAGCATGTCGGCAGCCGTCGCAACGAGCCGGTCTCGGTGCTCTGGCTGGACCTGGACCGCTTTGCCGACATCGTCAGCGGCATGGGCGGCGAGACGGCCGATCACTTCCTGTACGGCATCGGCCAGCTGCTGCAGGCCAAGGTGAGAGCCAGCGATACGGTGTCGCGCATCGAGCACGACCGCTTCGCGGTGCTGCTGCCCGACTGCGACCAGCATTACGCGGAGATCGTGGCCGAGAAGATCCGCAGCGCCATCGCCGGCTACCGCTTGCGCTGGGGCCTGCACCGCGCCCGTGTCAAGGCCAGCCTGGGCGTTGTGCTGTTGCAGCCCAGCTTGGAGACGGCCGATGCGGTGCTGGCCGCGGCGACGCTGGCCTGCGGCGAGGCCAAGGCCGCCGGCGGCGATTGCGTGCGACTTTTCGTCGCCAGCGCGGCGTTTGACACGGTCTCCCCCTGACGAATCGGCGCACAGCGCCGATAATTGCCGGGTAAAGACCCCCTAGTTGCGCCGCGCTCCCCATCATGGCCGTTGAACTGTCGACCGCACTCGCTGGCCTGGCTGCCGCCCAGGAGCGCCTGCGTGCGTCGGCCAACAACCTGGCCGTGGCCAGCGCCAAGCTCAACCCGCCGAGCGATGCGCCTCCGCTGAACCAGGGGGTGCAGACCGAGTTCCAGCTGCGCCAGCAGGAGCCTGATCTGGCGCGCGACCTGATTGAGCAGCGCAGCGCCGCCTACCAGTTCGTCGCCAACCTGCGCGTGCTGCAGACCCAGCTTCGCCTGTCCGGCGTGATGCTGGATATCTACGTCTGATCAGCGCGCCGGTCGCCAGCGCAGCGGCAGCGCCTGATCTTCTTCGTCGATACGCCAGTCGCCACGCAACTCGCTGAGATGCCGGCGCGCACCGGCCGGCAGCGGCAGCCTGGCCTCTATCCCTGGCGGCAGTCGTAGCCGCCAGCCCTCGGGTTCCGGCAGATCGAGTCGACCGCGCCGGCGCAGGAAGTCGGCAACGGCGCCGCGTGCCTCATTCGCCAGGTCCAGCACCAGCCTGTCCTCCGTCAGGCGGGGGTAGCCACCGCCGCCGCCGAATCGGTAGCTGTTGGTGGCCAGCAAAAACCATTGCTCGTCACGCACTTCCTTGCCTTGCCAGCGCAGGCTGCTGATCCGCCGAGCGCTGGCATCCAGCAGCCGTCCCTCGCCGTCGTAGCGGCGCGCTTGGCTGACGTCGATCTCGACGTCCAGGCCGGCGATCTGGTCAAAGTTGTAGCCCGGGTAGCTGGGGTCGAGCAAGGCCTGCGTCGGCGGTCCGTCGGGCCGCAGGCGCTGGAATTGCGAGGCCGAGCGCTCCAACCATTCGCGCAACTCGGCGCCGTTGATGCGCAGCAGCTTCAAGGTGTTGGCGTAGGGGTAGATGTCGACCAGGTGGCGCAGGCTCAGCGGGCCGGCGGCGATGTCGGTGGCCCCATCGGGCCTGGCCGTTGTCGCCGTCCTGAGCGGCGCCGCGGCCGACAGCAAGGGCAAGTCGGCCCAGGGACTGCCGACCAGCCGTGGCTGCAGCCAGGCTAGCTGTGCCTGTTGCACCAGGGCAATCAGCCGACTGGGTTGCCAAAGCGCGAAATGGGCGTGCAGTGGCTGCGCGCTGTCGGCCAGCGGCGTGGCAATCCAGTCGCGAACCGGTTCATGCTGTCGCCACAACCAGTCACGCAAAGCCGCGTCGCTCGGTGCGCTCTGGCCGTCGGCGGCACGCACGGCACGCAACTCGCTGCGCGCCGAGGCGACCACCCAGCGCCCCTGGCGCCGTTCCAGCTCGAGGTCGAGCACGCCCAGGTGGTCGCCCCAGCGCCCCGGCATCAGCGCCGGCACGCCGTGGATCAGGCCTTTGGCGCCGTCGACCCCGGCGCGGCCGCGACCGGCACTGCCCGGGAACTCACCATGTTCGTGGCCCAGCAGCAGGGCATCGACACCCGGGACGCGGGCCAGCAACTGGCCGGCCTGCTCGGTGTCGCTGCCGATCCCGCTGTGCGCCAGCACGACGACCAGATCGGCGCCCTGCCGGCGCAGGCGCGGAATCCATTGCTGCGCCGCCTCGAACAGGCCCTGGGCCCGCAGCAAGGGGCGGTTGCCACCCAGCTGGGCGCGGTTCCACAGCAGGGTCTGCGGCGGTGCCAGGCCGATCACGCCGATGCGCAGCTGATGCCAGCGACCGTCGTGGTCGCGCAGCCGACGCTTGATCATCAGCGTCGGACGGAAAGCGGGCCTGCCGCTGCGCGCATCGAGCAGATTGGCATTGAGCACGGGCAAGCCCGCCGTGGCGATGCTCCGGCGCAGAAAGGGCAGGCCGAAGTCGAACTCGTGGTTGCCGAGGTTGGCGGCGTCATAGCCCAGACGGCGCAGGGCGGCGTACGCCGGGTGGGGCGTGCTGCCCGCGGGCTGGCGTGCCAGCCAGTCACCCCAGGGGTCGCCCTGCAGCAGGTCGCCGTTGTCGAACAGCAGGTGGTTGGCTTGCTCGGCGCGTGCGGTGGCGATCAGGCTGGCGGTGCGGACCAGGCCGTAGTGCTCAACCGCGCGATCCAGCAAGCTATCGTGGTCCAGCAGCTGCATGTGCAGATCGCTGGTCAACAGCAGACGCAGCGGCAGGACCTGGGCGGCACTTGTCAGACTCAGCAGACAGCCGAGCAGGAGGATCAGCAAACTCGTGACATGCTTCATGATGTTGCGCGCTGTTGAACTCGGCCCCTGAGTTGGGGGGGCGAGGATGTCAGCCCTCACTTGCCCCGACTTCCAGGCGCCGCCTACAGTGGCGTCGCCTCTCAGCCCGCCTTGTACATGAGCGACCCTGACCGACCCGACACCACCACCCCTTGGCTGCAAGCCGCTGGTGTGCCGGAGCGTTTGCTGCAGGCCATCGAGGCGCTGGGCGCCGGCGTGGCCATCAAGGCCATCGACAGCGGGCAGTACGTGCAGGTCAGTGCCAGCCTGGATCGCTTGTTCGAGCGCAGCGAGACCAGCGTCGTTGGCAACAGCGACAGCGAACTGATGCGCCCGGACGAGGCCCAGGCGATGCGCCGGGTCGAACTGCAGGCCATGCAGTCAGCGACGGCGAGCGTCAACGAACACCGGCTGGAACTGGGCGGTCGGCGTCGCGAGTTCAGCGTGGTGCGCGTCGCCCTGGGCCCGCAGCACCTGCTGGCCGCCTGGCAGGAGCGCACTCAGGAGCGGCAGCGCGAGATTCATCTGCAGCGGGCGCTGGCGCAGATCGAGCAGCACCAGGCGGAGATCGAGGCCCTGCGCCGCGAGCTGCAAAAAGGCAGTGGCCGCGACGAGGCCACTGGCCTGCAGCAGCTCGGCCTGTTCAACGAATTGCTCGAACGCGAGATCGATCTGTCGACCCGCGAGCACCGCGAGTTCTCGTTGGTGCTGGTCGCGCTGGATGTGCCGGAAAGCCTGGCCGAGGCCGTCGACGCGCAACAGCGCCTGCTCGAAGCCCTGGGCCGGCTGCTGCGTTCCAACACCCGGGCGATGGACGCCGCCTGCCGCCTGGACGGCAATCATTTCGCGATCCTGCTGTCCGGGGTCGGTCTGGCCACGGCGCACGCGCGCATGGAGCAGTTGCGCCGCCAGTGCGCGCAGCAGATCGTCGCCTTCGAGGGGCGCGACCTGGGCCTGTCGGTGTCCCTGGGCGTGGCCAGCTTCCCGCACACCTCGGCCAGCCATGCAGCCCTGCTCGAGGCGGCGCAGCAGGCCCTGCGTCACGCGCAGCGCCGTGGCGGCAATCAGGTCGGGCTGGCGGCGATTCCCCTGGGTGGCTGATCAGAAGGCCTTGCTCGCCATGTAGGCGGCCAGGCCCATCAGCAGCAGCGCAAACATCTTCTTCAGCTGGGCCACCGGCAGCGCATGCGCGGCTTTGGCGCCCAGCGGCGCCATCAGCACGGTGACCGGCACCAGCACCGCCAGCGCCGGCAGGTAGAGATAGCCCAGGCTGCCGGGAAGGGCAGGCGCCATGCCCCAGCCACCGATCAGGTAGCCGGCGGTGTTGGCCAGCGCCACCGGCAGGCCGAGCGCCGCGCTGGTCGCCACCGCCTGGTGCACCGCGACATTGCAAAAGACCATGAAGGGCACCGCGAGAAAGCCGCCGCCCGCGCCGACCAGGCCGGAGAGCAGGCCGATCAGCAGGCCGACGAGGCCACGCCCGGTGGGTCCCGGCAGGCTGCGGCCCGGCGGCGGCTGCTTGCCGCGCCACATCGACCAGGCCGAGTAGCCGACGAAGACCGCAAACACGCCGGCCAGCCACTGGCCCTTGAGCAAGGCGAACAGCGTCGCGCCGGACAGCAGGCCGCCGACGACGATGCCCGGCGCGATGGAGCGCACCAGATCCCAGCGCACCGCCCCCTTGCGATGGTGGGCGCGCAGCGAGCTGATCGAGGTGGCGACGATGCAGGCCATCGAGGTGGCGATAGCCATCTTCACCGCCATCGCCTCGGCGGCCCCCTGGGCGATCAGCATCGCGGTCAGGAAGGGCACCATCAGCATGCCGCCGCCGATGCCCAGCAGGCCGGCCAGAAAGCCGCTGGCAACGCCCAGCAGCAACAACTGGGCGACGAGCAGGGCGCTCAAGCGTCGACGCCGAGCAGCGGCGCCAGGGCCTGCCACTCGGCCTCGGTGACCGGCGTGATCGACAGCCGGCTGCCGCGTTGCAGCAGCTGCAGGCTGGCAAGCTGGGGCAGCTCACGCATGCGCTTCAGGCTGAGCAGCGGCGTCTTGGCGACGAAACGCACATCGACAAGCAGCCAGCGCGGCGACTCCGGCTGGCTCTTGGCGTCGTGGTAGGGGCTGGCCGGGTCGAACTGCGTCGGGTCGGGGTAGGCCGTCGAACAGACTTCCGCCAAGCCGGCGATGCCGGGCTCGGCGCAGGACGAGTGGTAGAAGAGCACGCGGTCGCCGATCTGCATGCCGTCGCGCATGAAGTTCCGCGCCTGGTAGTTGCGCACCCCGGTCCAGGGCAGCCGGCCGGCTTGCCGCAGATCGTCGATCGATGCCTCATCGGGCTCCGACTTCATCAACCAAGTGCTCGGCATGGGCAAAGACGCTCGTTGATCAAGGGGACGCGGTGGAACCGGCTTTGCCCGGCCACTCGTGTCGCCCCCTGAGGGGGCACGCGCAGCGTGCAAGGGGGGAGAGGAAACTGGTGTCCATCGCGATTCCCGGGCCGCATTCCTGAACCGGGGGTTCAGGTGGGCGAGGTCAGCAAGGCTTCGGGTTCATCTGACGCGAGACGATCACGCCCGCTTTGCATGTTCCAGGCCCGAGCTCGTAGAGCATTGGTCCAAGGAAATAAAAACCCGGCGAAAAGCGACGGACGGCCTGATTGTGTCAGAGCGGCTCAAAGCAACTGGCCATCGCTGGCCAAGGCCTTGTCAAGGCGGGCAACCAGATCGGCGAAACCGACCGCCTCGGCGGAGTCCGGGCCCGCACGGTGGGCGACCGAGGCCGGCGCGGCCAGCTGCACCTGCGCCAATTGGTAGGCCAGGTTTAAGGCAGCAAGCACGGCGATGCGCTCGCGCGCGCGAATGCGGCCGGCGTCGCGGATCGCGCACATCTCCTGGTCCAGGTGGGCAACGGCGCGCTCCAGCTGCGACTCACCGCCGTCCGGGCAGGCCAGCAGGTAGCTCTGACCCATGATGGTGACTTCTAGTTGCTGGCTCATGCGGTTCCGCTGCCGTCGGTGGGCAGGCGTTGGATCAGGGTGTCGATGCGCTGTCGGGCGGCCGACAGGCGCGAGCGCAGGCTGTCGCGCTCTTCGGTCATGGCGGCGAGCTGCTGGCTGAGCAAGGCATTGGTGCGTTGCAGTTCGTCGTGGCGTACCAGCAGGCGTTCCACGCGTTGCAGCAGGTCGTTGAGGGTGGCCATGGAGGGCAGGAGACGGCGGGAAGCCGTAGATTCTAGAGACGCCGGCCGTGTTCGCACTGCGCTTTCACGCTGCAGCGTTCGCATTCGGGTCGTCGAGCCTTGCAGACATAGCGTCCATGCAGGATCAGCCAGTGGTGGGCGTCGCGCCGATAGGCCGCCGGCACCCGCTTCAGCAGGCCTTGCTCGACCGCCAAGGGGGTCTTGCCGGGGGCCAGGCCGAGGCGGTTGGCGACGCGGAAGATGTGCGTGTCGACGGCCATCGTCGGCTCGCCCCAGACCACATTGAGCACGACATTGGCCGTCTTGCGGCCGACGCCGGGCAGGGCTTCCAAGGCTGCGCGGCTATGGGGAACTTTGCCGCCATGCTGCTCGACGAGGAGGCGGCAGGTCTCGATCAAGTGCTTGGCCTTGCTGCGGAACAAACCGATGGTCTTGATGTGCTCGACCAGCCCGGCCTCGCCCAGCGCCAGCATGCGCTCGGGCGTCGGTGCGACCGCGAACAGACGGCGTGTCGCCTTGTTGACGCCGACATCAGTGGCCTGGGCCGAGAGCAGCACCGCGGCCAGGCATTCGAAGGGGCTGGCGAACACCAATTCGGTGGCCGGCGCCGGGTTGGCGGCCTGCAGGGTGGCGAACAGGGTTTCGATGTCGGCGGGCTTGAGCATCCCGCTACTTTGCCTTGGCTCTGGCCTTGGCTTTGGCGATCGCCGCTTCGATCACCGCCCGCTTGCGCGCCTTCTCGTCGGATTCGGGCTCCATCGCCAAGCCGAGCAACTTGCCCTCGGCCTTGGCCGCCAGGCGCTGCTGCAGTTCCTCGGCCTCGCGCTGCAATCGCTCACTGCGGGCCTCGTAGCGCTGCCGGGCCGTCTGGGCCTGTTGCTCGCTCCAGGCCGCCCAGCCACTGCGCCCCGGCGTCACCGAGGGCAGCTCGATGCAATCGACCGGACAGACCGGGATGCAGAGTTCGCAGCCGGTGCAATCGGCCTCCAGCACGACATGCATCTGCTTGGGGCTGCCGACGATGGCGTCGACCGGGCAGGCCTTGATGCAGAGGGTGCAACCGATGCACCAGGCTTCATCGATGACGGCGACGCCGCGCTCGGCCGGCAGTCCATGCGCGGGGTCCAGCGCCACCGGTGGCTGGCCGGTGATCGCCGCCAGCCGAGCCACACCTTCGTCGCCGCCCGGCGGGCAGCGATTGATCGGCGCGTCGCCGCGCGCGACGGCCTCGGCATAGCGCCGGCAATCGGGCTCGCCGCAGCGCGTGCACTGGGTCTGGGGCAGTGCGGCGTCGATCTGGTCGGCGATGCCTTTCTGCGCTGGCGTCAGCCCGATCACGCCGCGGCCTGGCGGCGGTCTTTGCCGGCCGGCCGCTTGGAGGGCTGCACGCGGCGGTCGTGGGCGGCGATGAAGTCGCGCACCACCGGGTAGGCGATGTTGCGCCAGCGCCGGCCGCTGAAGATGCCGTAGTGGCCGGCGCCCTTGACCGTCAGGTGCTGCTGGTCGGCCTTGGGGATGCCGGTGCACAGCGCATGGGCCGCCTCGGTCTGGCCGGCGCCGGAGATGTCGTCCAGCTCGCCCTCGACGGTGAGCAGGCCGCAGCCGCGGATGTCCTGCGGCCGCACCAGCTCGCCGGCGACCTCCCAGGTGCCGTTGACCAGGGCGAAGTCCTGGAACACGGTCTTGATGGTGTCCAGGTAGTACTCGGCCGGCAGGTCGAGCACGGCGTTGTACTCGTCGTAGAACTCGCGGTGGCTGTCGGCCGACTCTTCGTCGCCGCGCACCAGGTCGAGGAAGTAGTCGTAATGGCTGGACAGGTGGCGGTCGGGGTTCATGGCCACGAAGCCGGTGTGCTGCAGAAAGCCCGGGTAAACCGGTCGGCCGGCGCCTGGGAAATTGGTCGGCACGCGGTAGATGACGTTGTTCTCGAACCAGGAGTAGCTCTTGTTCATCGCCAGGTTGTTGACCGCCGTCGGGCTCTTGCGGGCGTCGATGGGGCCGCCCATCATGGTCATCGAGCGCGGCACCACGCCCTTGCTGCTGGCCTGCAGCGAGACCGCGGCGAGCACCGGCACGGTGGGCTGGCAGACCGAGATCACATGCACATGGGGGCCGATGTGATCGATGAACTCGCGCACATAGGCGACGTAATCGTCGAGATGGAAGGGCCCCACCTCCAGCGGCACCATGCGGGCGTCGGTCCAGTCGGTGATGTAGACCTTGTGGTCCTGCAGCAGCTGCTTGACGGTGTCGCGCAGCAGGGTCGCATGGTGGCCCGACAGGGGCGCCACCACGAGCACCGTCGGCTGCTCCTTCATGCGCTGTAGCGCGGCGGCGTCATCGGTGAAGCGCTTGAAGCGCAGCAGGCGGCAGAAGGGCTTGTCGATCGCCACCTGCTCCTGCACCGCCACCGACACCCCGCCGACCTCGATCGCGCGGATGCCGAACTCCGGTTTCTCGTAGGCCTTGGCCAGGCGGTGCATCAGGTCCAGGCCGGCCGCCATGCGCGGCGCCAGCGGGCCGTGCGCGAAGGGCGACAGCGGATGGCTGTAGAGCTGACCGGCGGCCGAGGCGAACTCGGCGAAAGGGCTCAGCAGGGCACGCTGGGTTTCGTAAAGCTGGTAAAGCATGGGATGGACTCCGGCAAAGCACGACGCTGCAGGTTGCTGCAGTGCAGCATACGCGCCTTGCGCAGAGCTTATCCCTGGATCACCTTGGCCATCGCGGCGGCGACGCGCGGCAAATTGCCGTCGTTCAGCGCGGCAACGCAGATCCGGCCCGAATCGACCCCATAGACGCCGAAGTCGGCGCGCAGACGCTGCATCTGCGCGGCCGTCAGGCCCGAGTAGCTGAACATGCCCTGCTGCCGGGTGATGAAGCCGAGGTCCTGGCTGACGCCGGCCGCCTGCAGCGCGGCGACGAGTCCGGCACGCATGGCGGCGATGCGCGTGCGCATGCCGGCCAATTCCTGCTCCCACTGCTGGCGGAGCAACTCGCTGCCGAGCACGGTGGCGACAACCTTGGCGCCATGGGTGGGCGGGTTCGAATAATTGGTGCGCGCGGTGACCTTGAGCTGGCTTTGCACACGGCCCGCTTCGTCCTTGTCGGCACAGACCACGTGCAGGCTGCCGACGCGCTCGCCGTACAGCGAGAAGCTCTTGCTGAAGCTGCTGCTGACCAGGAAAGCCAGGTCGGCGTCGGCCAACAGGCGGACCGCGAACGCGTCGACGTCCAGACCCTGGCCAAAGCCCTGATAGGCCATGTCGACGAAGGGGATCAGGCCGCGGCCCTGCAGCAGCGGCACGAGCTGCTGCCATTGCGCGGGCGTGAGGTCGACCCCGGTCGGGTTGTGGCAGCAGGCGTGCAGCACGACGATGTCGCCGGACTTGGCATCGGCCAAGGCGCCGAGCATGCGCTCGAAGGCGACGCCTTGCGCCGCGGCGTCGTAGTAGGGGTAGGCGACGACCTCGAAGCCGGCGTTGGTGAACAGCGCGCGATGGTTCTCCCAGCTCGGGTCGGAGATCCAGACGGTGGCACCCGGCTGCAGTCGCTTGAGGAAATCGGCGCCGACCTTCAGCGCGCCGGTGCCGCCCAGGGCCTGCAGGCTGGCCACGCGGCCGTCCTCCAGCACCGCGGCGTCGGCTCCGAAGACCTGCTGCTGCGCCGCTTGCACATAGGCGGCAAAGCCGTCGATCGCCAGATAGCCGCGCGGCGCCGGGTTGGCGGCCAGCTGAGCCTCGGCGGTCCTCACGCAGTCCAGCAGCGGCAGCTTGCCGCTGCCGTCGGTGTAGACGCCGACGCCGAGATTGACCTTGTCGGTTCGCGTGTCGGCGTTGAACTGCTCGTTCAGGCCGAGGATGGGATCGCGGGGGGCAAGGGCGGCTGCGGCGAACACGGACATGTAGGCTCTCGGGTTTTTGCGGGGAGGAGTGCCGATTTTAGGTGGCCGTCCCCGGGAGCCCTGGGGATTACCCGATGTCTGACTCTCCTGTCCAAGAAGGCACGCTCGTCGAGTTCCCGGACTCGCCGTTCAAACTGCTGCAGCCGTTTCCGCCGGCCGGCGACCAGCCGACGGCGATCGCCCAGCTTTGCGAGGGCATTGAGGACGGGCTGGCCTTCCAGACCCTGCTCGGCGTGACCGGCTCGGGCAAGACCTACACGATGGCCAATGTGATCGCTCGCATGGGCAGGCCGGCGATCGTGTTCGCGCACAACAAGACCCTGGCGGCGCAGCTGTACGCGGAGTTCCGGGATTTCTTTCCGCACAACGCCGTCGAGTACTTCGTCTCCTATTACGACTACTACCAGCCCGAGGCCTATGTGCCGCAGCGCGATCTGTTCATCGAGAAGGACAGCGCGATCAACGAGCAGATCGAGCAGCTGCGCCTGTCCTGCACCAAATCGCTGATGGAGCGGCGCGATGTGGTGATCGTCGCCTCGGTGTCGGCGATCTACGGCATCGGCAATCCCAGCGACTACCACCAGATGGTGCTGACGCTGCGTGTCGGCGACAGCCTGGGCCAGCGCGAGCTGATCGCCCAGCTGGTGCGCATGCAGTACACGCGCAACGAGATCGAGTTCACGCGCGGTCATTTCCGTGTGCGGGGCGACACCATCGACGTGTTCCCCGCCGAGCATTCGGAGTTGGCGCTGCGCATCGAGCTGTTCGACGACGAGGTCGAGACCCTGTCGCTGTTCGATCCGCTCACCGGGGCGATCCGCCAGAAGCTGGCCCGCTTCACCGTCTACCCGAGCAGCCATTACGTGACACCGCGCGAGCGGGTGCTGGCCGCGGCCGAGACGATCAAGGAGGAGTTGCGCGTCCGCGTGGCCGAGTTCATCCGCGACGGCAAGCTGGTCGAAGCGCAGCGCATCGAGCAGCGCACCCGCTTCGACCTGGAGATGCTGCAGGAGGTCGGCCACTGCAAGGGCATTGAGAACTACACGCGTCACCTCAGCGGCGCGGCGCCCGGCGAGGCGCCGCCGACCTTGGTCGACTACCTGCCGCCCGATGCGCTGATGTTCATCGACGAGAGTCACGTCACCATTGGCCAGTTCGGCGCCATGTACAGCGGCGACCGCTCGCGCAAGACGACGCTGGTCGAGTACGGCTTTCGCCTGCCCTCGGCACTGGACAACCGGCCGCTGAAGTTCGAGGAGTTCGAGCGCAAGATGCGCCAGGCGATCTTCGTGTCGGCGACGCCGGCCGATTACGAGAAGCGGCAGGCCGGCCAGGTCGTCGAGCAGGTGGTGCGTCCGACCGGTCTGGTCGACCCCATCGTCGAGGTGCGGCCGGCCACCCATCAGGTGGATGACGTGCTGCAGGAGATCCGCGAGCGGGTCAACGTGCAGGAGCGGGTGCTGATCACCACGCTGACCAAGCGCATGGCCGAGCAGCTGACCGGCTACCTGGAGGAGAACGGCGTCAAGGTGCGCTACCTGCATTCCGACATCGACACGGTGGAGCGCGTCGAGATCCTGCGCGACCTGCGATTGGGCCTCTTCGATGTGCTGGTCGGCATCAACCTGCTGCGCGAGGGCCTGGACATTCCCGAGGTCTCGCTGGTCGCCATCCTCGACGCCGACAAGGAAGGCTTCCTGCGCAGCGAGCGCAGCCTGATCCAGACCATCGGACGGGCGGCGCGCAATCTGAACGGCAGGGCCATCCTCTATGCCGACCGCATCACCGACTCGATGCGCAGGGCGCTCGACGAGACCGAGCGCCGCCGCAACAAGCAGCTGAGCTTCAATGCCGAGCATGGCATCAGCCCGCGCGGCGTGGCCAAGAAGATCCGCGAGCTGATCGACGGCGTGGTCAGCGACAAGGCCCGCGACGAGCAGGCCAAGGCGGCGCAGCTGCCGCAGGCGGTCGAGGCGATGTCGGAGAAGGAGATCGGCCGGCGCATCCAGCAGCTGGAAAAGCAGATGTACGAGCACGCGCGCAACCTCGAGTTCGAGCAGGCGGCCCGCCTGCGCGACCAGCTGGCGCAGCTCAAGGAGCAGCTGTTCGGCGCCAGCGGCCGCGAGGGGATTGCCGATAGCGCTTGATTTCCGGCCGGGAAAGCCCTAAGGTCCGTCCGGGGTTTTGTCCTAGACAAACCACCGACCGAAAGACGACTAAAATGCTCAGGCATTCAACGGGTAAACCCGCAGTGAGGTCCGCCAAGCTGTTTGGGAATGCGCGTTGCGTCTCCAGCCTCAACGAACCGGAGCCGCCCTCATGAGACTGACCACCAAAGGCCGATTCGCCGTCACCGCCATGCTGGACCTCGCCCTGCGCGAGCACCAGGGGCCGGTGGCGCTCGCCGCCATCAGCCAGCGCCAACAGATTTCGCTGTCCTACCTGGAGCAGCTGTTCGGCAAGCTGCGCCGGGCCGAGCTGGTGGAGTCCACCCGCGGCCCCGGCGGCGGCTACAGCCTGGGCCGGCGTGCCGATGACATCAACATCGCCGACATCATCCAGGCGGTCGACGAGCCGATCGACGCGACCGGCTGCGGCGGCAAGGAAAGCTGCGCCGGCGCCGACTCCGGCCGCTGCCTGACTCACGATCTCTGGACCCGGCTCAACGAGCACATGCTGGTCTACCTGAACAGCGTCAGCCTGCGCCACCTCGTCGAGGAGCAGCGCGAGAAGGGGCTGGTCATCGAGGAGGGCTCGCCGATCAAGCGCGGCATCTCGACGACGCCGGTGGTCAAGCCGATCCGTGTCACCGGTCCGAATTCCGTGTTCGCCATGGGCAACGCCTTCAGCAAGTAAACCCTGCACAACCTCAGCCAAGAACGATGACCCCGCATCTCCCGATCTACATGGACTACGGCGCGACCACCCCGGTGGACCCGCGCGTGGTCGACGCGATGATTCCCTGGCTGCGCGAGCATTTCGGCAACCCGGCGTCGCGCAGCCATGCCTATGGCTGGGAGGCGGAGGCGGCGGTCGAGCGGGCGCGCGAGCAGGTCGCCGCCCTGATCGGCGCCGACCCGCGCGAGATCGTCTGGACCAGTGGCGCGACCGAGAGCAACAACCTGGCGATCAAGGGCGCGGCCGAGTTCTACAAGAGCCGTGGCAAGCACATCGTCACCGTGAAGACCGAGCACAAGGCAGTGCTGGACACCTGCCGCGAGCTGGAGCGCCGCGGCTTCGAGGTGACCTACCTGGACGTGCTGGAGAACGGCCTGCTGGACCCCGAGGTCTTCAAGGCGGCGATCAGCCAGCCCGGCACCATCCTGGCGTCGGTGATGGCGGTCAACAACGAGACCGGCGTCATCCAGGACTTGCAGCTGCTCGGCAGCCTGTGCCGCGAGAAGGGCGTGATCTTCCACAGCGACGCCGCCCAGGCCACCGGCAAGATGGCGATCGACCTGGGCGCGCTGCCGGTCGATCTGATGAGCCTGGCATCGCACAAGAGCTATGGGCCCAAGGGCATCGGCGCGCTCTATGTGCGCCGCAAGCCGCGCGTGCGTCTGGAGGCGCAGATGCATGGCGGCGGTCACGAGCGCGGCATGCGCTCGGGGACGCTGCCCACGCACCAGATCGTCGGCATGGGCGAGGCGTTCCGCATCGCCCGCGAGGAGATGGGCGCCGAGCTCGAGCGCATCCGCATGCTGCAGCAGCGCCTGCTCGCCGGCCTGAAGGACATCGAGGAGGTCTACATCAACGGCGACCTCGAGCGACGCGTGCCGCACAACGTCAACGCCTCCTTCAACTTCGTCGAGGGCGAGTCGCTGATCATGGGCGTGAAGGGCATCGCGGTGTCCAGCGGCTCGGCCTGCACCTCGGCCAGCCTGGAGCCCAGCTATGTGCTGCGCGCGCTGGGCCGTTCCGACGAACTGGCCCACTCGTCATTGCGCATGACCATCGGCCGCTTCACCACGGTCGAGGACATCGACACCGCGGTGGCGCTGCTCAAGGACCGCGTCGCCAAGCTGCGCGAGCTGTCGCCGCTCTGGGAAATGCACCAGGATGGCATCGACATCTCGACCATCCAGTGGACAGCCCACTGACCGCACACTGAAGGAGAAACACCATGGCATACAGCGACAAGGTCGTTGATCACTACGAGAACCCGCGCAATGTCGGCTCCTTCGCCAAGGGCGACGACACGGTCGGCACCGGTATGGTCGGCGCGCCGGCCTGCGGTGACGTGATGAAGCTGCAGATCAAGGTCAACCCGGCCACCGGTCTGATCGAGGACGCCCGCTTCAAGACTTACGGCTGCGGCTCGGCGATCGCCTCGAGCTCGCTGGTCACCGAATGGGTGAAGGGCAAGAGCCTGGACGAGGCGGTGCAGATCAAGAACTCGCAGATCGCCGAGGAGCTGGCGCTGCCGCCGGTGAAGATCCACTGCTCGATCCTGGCCGAGGACGCGATCAAGGCGGCGGTCGCCGATTACCGCCAGAAGGCCGGCGCCCACAACCCGGTGGAGGCTTGAGCCCATGTCGATCACGCTGAGCGAAGCCGCTGCCAACCACGTCACGCGTTTCCTGAAGCGCCGCGGCAAGGGCGTCGGCGTGCGCCTGGGCGTGAAGACCACCGGCTGCTCCGGTCTGGCCTACAAGCTGGAGTACGCCGACGAGATCGCCGACGAGGACCTGGTCTTCGAGGACCGCGGCGTGAAGGTCCTCATCGACCCGAAGAGCCTGCCCTACCTGGACGGCACGCAGCTGGACTTCGTGCGCGAGGGCCTGAACGAGGGCTTCAAGTTCCTCAACCCCAAGGAGAAGGACCGCTGCGGTTGCGGCGAGTCGTTCCGCGTCTGATGCGCGATGATTCCTGGATGCGCGGCCCCGTGGCCGCGTTTGTTTTTTATTTCCCGCGATGAAGCTCTCCAGCAACGATTTCGAGCTCTTCGGCCTGTCTGAGCGCCAGCGCCTGGACCGCGCCGAGCTGGATGCGCGCTGGAAGGCGCTGGCCGCCCAGGTGCACCCTGACCGCCATGTGGGGCAGGGCGCCGCCGCCCAGGCCAGGGCCATGCAATGGGCGCTGCGCGTCAACGAGGCCTACCGCCGGCTGCGCGACCCGCTGGCCCGCGCTGCCTATCTGTGCGAGCTGCGCGGGGCGGCCATTGCCGCCGAAAGCAACACGCACATGTGCCGCAGTTTCCTGGTCGAGCAGATGGACTGGCGCGAGCAGCTCGACGAGGCCGCCGGCGAGGCGGAGATCGACGCGCTGCAACAGCTCGTCAAGCGCCGCCAGGCCGGCCTGTTCGAGACAGCGGCCCGTGAGCTGGATGACGAGGGGGGCAGTCCGGCGCGCGCCGCCGAGGCGGTGCGCTCGCTGATGTTCGTCGACCGCTTCCTGCAAGACATCGAGCGTCGTCGTGACGCGCTTTTTCCCATCTGAACGCATGGCGCTGCTCCAGATTTCCGAACCCGGCCAGTCGCCGGACCCGCATCAGCGCCGGCTGGCGGTGGGCATCGACCTGGGCACCACGCATTCCTTGGTCGCCGCGGTCCGCCACGGCCATGCGGAATGCCTCCCCGATGTCCATGGCAAGGTGATCCTGCCCTCGGTCGTTCGCTATGTCGGCGACGGCCGCCGGCAGATCGGTGCCGAGGCGCAGGCAGCAGCGGCCGACGATCCGAGCAACACCATCGCCTCGGTCAAGCGCCTGATGGGCCGCAAACTCGCCGACCTGCCGCAGGCGGCCAAGCTGCCCTATGCGATCGAGGACGGCGCCGGCATGGTCCAGGTGCTGACCCGCGAGGGGCCGAAATCGCCGGTGGAGATTTCGGCCGAGTTGCTCGCCTCCCTGCGCCAGCGCGCCGAGGACAGCTTCGACGACTTGCTCTACGGCGCCGTGATCACCGTGCCGGCCTACTTCGACGACGCCCAGCGTCAGGCCACCAAGGACGCTGCCGAGATGGCCGGCATCAAGGTGCTGCGCCTGATCAACGAGCCGACCGCGGCGGCGATCGCCTACGGCCTGGACCATGGCAGCGAGGGTCTTTACGCGGTCTACGACCTGGGCGGCGGAACTTTCGATGTCTCGCTGCTGCGCCTCTCGCGTGGCGTCTTTGAGGTCGTGGCGACGGCCGGCGACTCGGCCCTGGGGGGCGATGACTTCGACCAGTTGCTGGCCGACGCGGCGCTCGCAAGGTCCGGCCTGGCCACGCAGTCGGCCGCCGACCGCCAGCGCCTGCGCGCGGCGGCACGTGCCTGCAAGGAGCAGCTGTCGACGCTCACCCAGGCCCGCCTGCGTTGCCCGCTCGATGCCGGCGCGCTCGACGTGACCTTCACGCGTACCGAGTTCGAGCAGCTGGGCAAACCCCTGGTCGACCGCACGCTGTCGGTGGTGCGCCGCGTGTTGCGCGACGCCAAGGTGACGGCCGCCGAGGTGCAGGGCGTGGTCATGGTCGGCGGCGCGACGCGCACCCCGGTGATCCGCCAGCAGGTCGGCCAGCTCTTCGGACGCCAGGTGCTGACCGATCTGAACCCCGACGAGGTGGTCGCGCTGGGCGCCGCCGTGCAGGCCAATCTGCTGGCCGGCAATGCGGCCAGCGAGGACATCCTGCTGCTCGATGTGATCCCGCTGTCCCTGGGCCTGGAGACCATGGGCGGTCTGGTCGAGCGCATCGTCGAGCGCAACGCCACCCTGCCGGTGGCCAAGGCGCAGGACTTCACCACCTTCAAGGACGGCCAGACCGCGCTGGCCCTGCATGTCGTGCAGGGCGAGCGCGAGCTGGTCAGCGAGTGCCGCTCGCTGGCCCGCTTCGAGCTGCGCGGCATTCCGCCGATGGCGGCGGGCGCGGCGCGCATCCGCGTCAGCTTCCAGGTTGACGCCGACGGTTTGCTCTCGGTCTCTGCGCAAGAACTGCTCAGCGGCGTGGAGGCAGCGATCTCCGTCAAGCCCAGCTACGGCCTGTCCGACGAGCAAATCGCCGCGATGCTGAAGGACGGCTTCGCCAGTGCGCAGTCCGACATGGACGCCCGCAAGCTGCGCGAGGCCCAGGTCGAGGGCGATCGCATGCTGGCGGCGACCGACAGCGCGCTGTCCCAGGACGCCGACCTGCTGTCCAGCGAGGAGCGCGCCGCCATCGACGCGCTGATGCTGGCCTTGCGTCAGGCCTTGGGCGGCGACAGCGCCGAGGCGATCGACGCGGCGGTGCAGCAGCTGGCCAAGGGCACCGAGGCGTTTGCCGGTGCGCGCATGAACCGATCGATCCAGAAGGCCCTGACCGGCCGCAGCGTGGAACAGCTCTGATGCCCATCATCACCATCCTCCCCCACGCCGAGTACGCGCCCGAGGGCCGTCAAGTCCAGGCGCCGCCCGGCACCAGCATCTGCGAGGCCCTGCTCGACAACGGCGTCGAGATCGAGCACGCCTGCGACCAGGTCTGCGCCTGCACGACCTGTCACGTCATCGTGCGCGCCGGCCTGTCCTCCCTGTCCGAGATGGAGGAGGCCGAGGAAGACATGCTCGACCGCGCCTGGGGCCTGGAGGCCGACTCGCGACTGTCCTGTCAGGCCATCCTGGGTCGCCAGGACGTGACGATCGAGATCCCCAAGTACTCGATCAATCACGCCAAGGAAAACAAGGGCTGAGATCGTGAGGATCCTGGCGTTCGAGTCCTCGTGTGACGAGACCGGTGTGGCTCTGGTCGAGCTCGCCGATGGCCGACCGCGCCTGCTCGCACAAGCCCTGCACAGCCAGATCGATCTGCACCAGGCCTATGGCGGCGTGGTGCCCGAGCTGGCCTCGCGCGACCACATCCGCCGCGCGCTGCCGCTGGCCCGCCAGGTGATGCTTGACGCCGGGTTGGGGCTGGAGGCGCTCGACGCGGTCGCCTACACCCAGGGCCCAGGCCTTGCCGGCGCGCTGCTGGTCGGTGCCGGCGTGGCCGTGGCCCTGGCCGCCGCGCTGGGCAAGCCGACGATCGCCGTGCACCATCTCGAAGGTCATCTGCTGTCGCCCTTCCTGTCGGCCGACCCGCCGGAGTTCCCCTTTGTCTGTCTGCTGGTCTCCGGCGGCCATACCCAGCTGATGCGGGTCAGCGGCGTCGGCGATTACGAGTTGCTTGGCGAGACCATCGACGACGCCGCCGGCGAGGCCTTTGACAAGTCCGCCAAGTTGCTCGGCCTGCCTTACCCGGGTGGTCCGCATCTGGCCCGGCTGGCCGAACAGGGCAGGGCGGATGCCATTGCGCTGCCCAGGCCCCTGCTGCATTCCGGCAATCTGGATTTCAGCTTCGCCGGTCTGAAGACCGCGGTGCTGACCGCCTCGCGCAAGCTCGACGGGACGGCTTCCGCGAAGGCGGATCTGGCGGCGTCCATGCAGGCTGCCATCGTCGAGTTGCTGCTGAAGAAGTCGCTGGCGGCGCTCAGGCAGACCGGTCTGAAGCGCCTGGTCGTCGCCGGCGGCGTGGGCGCCAACCGCAATCTGCGCGAGCAACTCGCTCAGGCCTGCGAGCGGCGCGGCGTGCGCCTGCACTTCCCGGAGCTCGACCTCTGTACCGACAACGGCGCGATGATCGCGCTGGCCGCCGCGATGCGCTGGCAGGCCGGTCTGGCCAGTCCGTCGACCGCCGCCAGCTTCGAGGTCAGGCCGCGCTGGCCTCTGGCCGAGGTCTGAATCAGTGGAGCAGCTTGGCGACGGCCAGGCGCAAATCCTGCTCGGCCACGCAGGTATCCCACTCGTCCCAGCCGGTCTCGGCACATTCCACGCTGTCGACGCTGGCGCGATCGAACAGCAGCTCGCCGGCGAGATTGCTCGGCAGGCGCTCCGGCTGGGAGCGGGTGGCCTTGGGGTGGTTGAAGGTGTCCATGGCCTGAAGCATCGCGGCTTGGCGTCGCCGCACCCAGTCCCCCAAAGGTGGGAAAGTTGGGGGCCCCCGCGGCGACGGTGATCGGCCCATGGTCTTTCTAAGGGCTTCCGCTATACTCCAGCGGTTTTGCGCCGCCCAGGCGCGGAACGATCAGCACGACAGGGGTCGGTTTCACTCCTGCTCGCAAGTCCAACCCGGAAACCGTTTGCCCTGCGCGAGATGTAGGCGGCGGTGTTCCATGTCCACCAAGGAAACACCATGTCCATCGTCAAGGCCGACATCGTCGCCGCCCACGCCCGCGCCGCCAACGACACCGGCAGCCCGGAAGTCCAGGTCGCTCTGCTGACCGCCCGCATCAACGAGCTGACCCCGCACTTCAAGGCCAACCCCAAGGACCACCATGGTCGCCGCGGCCTGCTGAAGATGGTCAATTCGCGCAAGCGCCTGCTGGCCTACCTGAAGAGCCGTGACAGCAGCCGTTATGTCGAGCTGATCAAGAAGCTCGGCCTGCGCAAGTAAGCATCCCCGCAAGAGCCTGGCCCGGTGCCAGGCTCTTGTCCATTCCCAGCCGGAGACCACGCAACCCGTGACCGCATGCCATCCCGAAGTCGTTGCCTCGACGCCTTCGGAATGACATGGCGAACGGCTTGCAGAGCCCGGCTCCTTCATCCGAATAGGAGCAACGCATGAGCATGTTCAACAAAGTCACGAAGACCTTCACCTGGGGCAAGCACACCGTCACCATGGAGACCGGCGAGATCGCCCGTCAGTCCACTGGTGCCGTGCTCGTCAACATCGACGACACCGTGGTGCTGGCCACCGTGGTCGCCAAGACCGAGGCCAAGCCCGGTCAGGACTTCTTCCCGCTGACCGTCGACTACACCGAGAAGTCCTACGCCGCCGGCAAGATCCCCGGCAGCTTCTTCAAGCGTGAAGGCCGCCCGAGCGAGGCCGAGATCCTCACCTGCCGCCTGATCGACCGCCCGATCCGCCCGCTGTTCCCCGAAGGCTTTTACAACGAGGTCCAGGTCATCGTCCACGTCGTCAGCCTGAACCCCGAGGTGCAGGCCGACATCGCCGCGATGATCGCGACGAGCGCTGCGCTGGCCGTTTCCGGCATCCCGTTCAACGGCCCGATTGGCGCCGCCCGCGTCGGCTACATCAACGGCGAGTACGTGCTGAACCCGGGTCAGACCGAGCTGGCCGGCAGCAAGCTGGACCTGGTCGTCGCCGGCACCGAAGCCGCCGTGCTGATGGTCGAGTCGGAAGCCCAGCAGCTGAGCGAGGAAGTCATGCTCGGCGCCGTGGTCTTCGGCCACGAAGCCGGCAAGGTGGCGATCAACGCCATCCACGAGCTGGTGCGCGACGCCGGCAAGCCGGTCTGGAACTGGACCCCGCCGGCCAAGAACGAGCCGCTGATCGCCAAGGTCAGCGAGCTGGCCGAGCCGCTGCTGCGCGCCGCCTACCAGATCCGCAGCAAGCAGGCGCGTACCGAAGCCTGCCGCGCCGCCTACGCCAACGTCAAGGACCAGCTGAAGGCCGCCGAGGTCGCCTTCGACGGCGTCGAGGTCGACAACCTGCTGTTCGAGATCGAAGCCCGCATCGTGCGCAGCCAGATCCTCGCCGGCGAGCCCCGCATCGACGGCCGCGACACCCGCACCGTGCGCGCCATCGAGATCCGCAACTCGGTGCTGCCGCGCGCCCACGGCTCCTCGCTGTTCACCCGTGGCGAGACCCAGGCCCTGGTCGCCGCGACCCTGGGCACCGACCGCGACGCGCAGCGCATCGATGCGCTGGCCGGCGAGTTCGAAGACCGCTTCATGCTGCACTACAACATGCCCCCCTTCGCCACCGGCGAGGCGGGCCGCTTTGGCTCGCCCAAGCGCCGCGAGATCGGCCATGGCCGCCTCGCCAAGCGCGCGCTGGCCGCCGTGCTGCCGAGCAAGGAAGAGTTCCCCTACACCCTGCGCGTGGTCTCGGAAATCACCGAGTCCAACGGCTCCTCGTCGATGGCCTCGGTCTGCGGCGGCTGCCTGTCGCTGATGGACGCCGGCGTGCCGCTGAAGGCGCATGTGGCCGGTATCGCCATGGGCCTGATCAAGGACGGCAACCGCTTCGCCGTGCTGACCGACATCCTGGGTGACGAGGACCACCTCGGCGACATGGACTTCAAGGTGGCCGGCAGCTCCAGCGGCATCACCGCGCTGCAGATGGACATCAAGATCCAGGGCATCACCAAGGAAATCATGCAGGTCGCGCTGGCCCAGGCCAAGGAAGCCCGTCTGCACATCCTGGACAAGATGGTCGAGGCCTGCGGTACCGCGCGTGAAGAGGTGTCGAGCTTCGCGCCCCGCCTGTACACGATGAAGATCAACCCGGAGAAGATCCGTGACGTGATCGGCAAGGGCGGCGCCACCATCCGCGCGCTGACCGAGGAAACCGGCACGACCATCGACATCAGCGACGACGGCACCATCACCATCGCCTCGACCGATGCCGAGAAGGCCGCCTACGCGAAGAAGCGCATCGAGGACATCACTGCCGAGGCGGTGGTCGGTCAGACCTACGAAGGCCCGGTCGTGAAGATCCTCGACTTCGGCGCCCTCGTGCAGATCCTGCCGAACAAGGACGGCCTGGTGCACATCAGCGAGATCGCCCACCGCCGCATCGAGAAGGTGACCGACGAGCTGAAGGAAGGCCAGATCGTCAAGGTCAAGGTGCTGGACACCGACGAAAAGGGCCGCGTCAAGCTGTCGATGAAGGCGCTGATCGAGCGTCCGGCTCGCGAAGCGGCGCCGGCTGCCCCCGCCGAGGAGTAATCCGCCCGTGAAGGCTATCGTCATCGCCCAGCCCGGCGGTCCGGAGGTGCTCGGCCTGGCCGAGCTCCCCGAGCCGCGGCCGGGGCCTGGCGAGTGCCTGATCCGTGTCGCGGCGTCCGGCGTCAACCGACCCGATGTGCTACAGCGCAAGGGCCTGTACCCGCCGCCGCCAGGTGTCAGCGAGGTGCCCGGTCTGGAAGTGGCTGGCTGGATCGCCGCGGGTGACGAGGCCGCGCTGGCGGCCTCTGGCCTGACGATCGGTGACGCCGTCTGCGCGCTGGTTGCCGGTGGCGGCTACGCGGAGTGCTGTGTGGCGCCGGTCGCGCAATGCCTGCCGCTGCCAGCCGGCTGGTCGCTGACCGAGGCGGCGGGCTTGCCGGAAACCTTGTTCACCTGCTGGTCCAACCTGGTTGACCAAGGCGGCCTGACGGCGGGTGACCGGGTGTTGATCCATGGGGGCTCCAGCGGCATTGGCGTCACTGCCATCCAGCTGGCCAAGGCCCTGGGCGCGACGGTCTGGGTCACGGTGGGCTCCAGCGACAAGGCGGCGGCCTGTCTGGCGCTCGGCGCTGACGGGGCGATCAACTACCGCGAGCAGGACTTCGTCGCCGAGGGACTGCGCGCCACCGCAGGGCAGGGCTTTGATCTGATCCTGGACATGGTGGCCGGGCCTTACATCGCGCGCAACCAACAGCTGTTGGCTGAGCAGGGGCGCATCCTGGTGATCGCCGTGCAAGGCGGGGCCAAGGCCGAGCTCGATGCGGCGCTGCTGCTGAGAAAGCGTCAGCGCATCAGCGGCAACACCCTGCGCACGCGCCCGCTGGCGTTCAAGGCCGCCATTGCCGCGCAGCTGCGCGAGCGGGTCTGGCCGTTGCTGGAGCGCAAGAGCATCCGCCCGGTGATGCACCGTGTGCTGCCCGCCGCGCAGGCGGCTGAGGCGCACCGCGAAATGGAAGCCGGCCGGCACATCGGCAAGCTGGTGCTGAGCTGGCAAGGAGACTGAGATGACCCAACGCAAGAAGCTCATCGTCGGCAACTGGAAGATGCATGGCAGCAAGGCCTTCACCGAGGCGCTGCTGACCGAGCTCAAGGCCCTCGGCCCCTGGGCCGCCGATGTCGCCGTCTGCCCGCCGGCGCTCTACCTGCCGCAGTGCGAGCAGCTGCTCGCCGGCAGCGCGATCGCCTGGGGCTCGCAAGACGTCTCGGCGCATAACGGCCAGGGCGCCTACACCGGCGAGATCTCGGCGACCATGCTGAAGGATTTCGGTGCGCGCTACGCCATCGTCGGCCATAGCGAGCGCCGCACCTACCACGCCGAGAACGACCAGCATGTCGCGGCCAAGGCCAAGGCGGCCCTGGCCCATGACCTGATCCCCATCGTCTGCGTCGGCGAGACTCGCGCCGAGCGCGAGGCCGGTCATACCGAGGCCGTCGTGCAGCGCCAGCTCGGCACCTTGATTCGCAACCTCGGCGCGCGCATCGGCGAGGTCGTCGTTGCCTACGAGCCGGTCTGGGCCATCGGCACCGGCCTGACCGCCAGCCCCGAGCAGGCGCAGGCGGTGCACGAGCGCCTGCGCCAGCAACTGCTCGCCGCCACGCCGGCGGCGGCGCAGATGCGCATCCTCTATGGCGGCAGCGTGAAGCCCGACAACGCGGCCTCGCTGTTCGCGCAGCCCGATATCGACGGTGGCCTGATCGGCGGTGCCGCCTTGAAGGCGGCCGACTTCGACGCGATCTGCCGCGCCTGAACGAAATCCTTGAATTGAATCCTCGACTGGAGAACAACGAATGCAGTTCCTGATGAACCTCATCGTCGCCGTGCAGCTGATCAGCGCGCTGGCCATCATCGGCCTCGTGCTGCTGCAGCAGGGCAAGGGTGCCGACATGGGCGCCAGCTTCGGCGCCGGCGCCTCGGGCACGCTGTTTGGGGCGACCGGTAGCGCCAATGCGTTGTCGCGCACGACGGCGATTGCCGCGACGATCTTCTTCGTCTGCACCTTGGCATTGGCGGGTTTCGCCACCAATCGGCCGGGCTCCGGCGCGAGCGACGGCTTGCTGGAAGGCGAGCCGGCCGCCGCGACGCCGGCTGCATCCGCAGCCGTCACCGGGGCGGCGGCCATTCCCGGTGCCGCCCAGGTCGCCCCGCCCGCGGCGCCGGCGGCTTCCGTCGCGTCGCAGCCCTGACGCCAGCGTTTTTCGGTATAGAATCTTTGGCTGTTTCGGGGAGCAAACCTCAGGCCACCCGAAACTGGGCAGTACAAGCGGTCGTGGTGAAATTGGTAGACACGCTATCTTGAGGGGGTAGTGGCGAAAGCTGTGCGAGTTCGAGTCTCGCCGACCGCACCAGATTTATCTTTCGGAGTTCCTGACTCCGGCCTCGTCAGACGGGCGCAAGTAGCACAGCGGATCCCAATCCGCAGCGATTGCGCCCGTTGTCGTTTCTGCCCCTGACCCAGCGCAAGTTTGGCGAAGGATGCAGCGCATAAGATGCCGGCTGTTTTGCTCGGCACAAGAAGACCATGAATTTGGAACAGTACCTCCCGGTCATCCTCTTCATCCTGGTCGGCGTCGCCGTCGGCATCATTCCCCAGGTGCTAGGCGCATTGCTCGGTCCGCACAAGCCGGACGCGGCGAAGAATTCCCCGTACGAATGCGGCTTCGAGGCTTTCGAGGACGCGCGCATGAAGTTCGATGTCCGCTACTACCTGGTGGCCATCCTCTTCATCCTCTTTGACCTGGAAATCGCCTTCCTCTTCCCTTGGGCGATCTCGCTCACGGAAATCGGGCCGACCGGCTTCTGGGCCATGATGGTTTTCCTCGGCATCCTCGTCGTCGGCTTTGCCTACGAGTGGAAAAAGGGCGCTCTCGATTGGGAGTGATCAGCGATGGGTATTGAAGGCGTTCTCAAGGAAGGCTTTGTCACCACCTCGGTCGACAAGCTGATCAACTGGTCGAAGACCGGTTCGCTGTGGCCGATGACCTTCGGTCTGGCCTGCTGTGCGGTGGAGATGATGCACGCCGGTGCGGCGCGCTATGACATCGACCGCTTCGGCATGCTGTTCCGGCCGAGTCCTCGGCAGTCCGATCTGATGATCGTCGCCGGCACGCTGTGCAACAAGATGGCGCCGGCGCTGCGCAAGGTTTACGACCAGATGGCCGAGCCGCGCTGGGTGTTGTCGATGGGCAGTTGCGCCAACGGTGGCGGCTACTACCACTACAGCTACTCGGTGGTGCGCGGCTGCGACCGCATCGTGCCGGTCGACGTCTACGTGCCCGGCTGCCCGCCCACCGCTGAAGCGCTGCTCTACGGCATCCTGCAGCTGCAGGCCAAGATCCGCCGCGAAAACACGATTGCCCGATGACTGCACCTTCGCTTGAGACTCTGCAGGCGAGCCTGCAATCCGTGCTCGGTGATCGCATCACCAAGCTGGTCAACCGCCTTGGCGAGATCACCATCGAGGTGCCGGCCGCGCATTGGCTGGACGTCGCCAAGATCCTGCGCGACCACTCGCAGCTGCGCTTCGAGCAGCTGATCGACCTCTGCGGCCTGGACTACTCCGGCTACGGCAACGGCGGCTATGAGGGCCAGCGCTTCGCCGTCGTCACGCATCTGCTCTCGGTCACGCTGAACCAGCGTGTCCGCGTGCGCGTGTTCGCCATCGACGACGACTTCCCCTGCGTCGCCTCGGTGACCGAGGTCTGGAGCGCCGCCAACTGGTTCGAGCGCGAGGCCTTCGACCTCTACGGCATCCTCTTCGAGGGCCATAACGATCTGCGCCGCATCCTCACCGACTACGGCTTCATCGGCCACCCGATGCGCAAGGACTTCCCGGTCTCGGGTCACGTCGAGATGCGTTACGACGCCGAGCAGCGCCGCGTGGTCTACCAACCGGTGAGCATCGAACCGCGCGAGATCACCCCGCGCGTCATTCGCGAAGACAACTACGGCGGACTCAAGAGCTAAGCGATGGCCGAGATCAAGAACTACACGCTGAACTTCGGTCCGCAGCACCCGGCCGCCCACGGCGTGCTGCGCCTGGTGCTGGAGCTGGACGGCGAGGTCATCCAGCGCGCCGACCCGCACATCGGCCTGCTGCACCGCGCCACCGAGAAGCTCGCCGAGAGCAAGACCTATATCCAGTCGCTGCCCTACATGGACCGGCTGGACTACGTCTCGATGATGTGCAACGAGCACGCCTACTGCCTGGCCATCGAGAAGATGATGGGCATCGAGGTGCCGGTGCGCGCGCAGTACATCCGCGTGATGTTCAGCGAGCTGACCCGATTGCTGAACCACCTGCTCTGGCTGGGCTGCCACGGCCTGGACTGCGGTGCGATGAACATCCTCATCTACTGCTTCCGCGAGCGTGAGGACATCTTCGACATGTACGAGGCGGTCAGCGGCGCGCGCATGCACGCCGCCTACTTCCGTCCGGGTGGCGTCTACCGCGACCTGCCGGAGACCATGCCGCAGTACCAGGCGAGCAAGATCCGCAACGCCAAGGCGATCGCCAAGCTGAACGAGAACCGCAGCGGTTCGCTGCTCGACTTCATCGACGACTTCTGCAAGCGCTTCCCGGCCTGCGTCGACGATTACGAGACCCTGCTGACCGACAACCGAATCTGGAAGCAGCGCACCGTCGGCGTCGGCGTCGTCACGCCGGAGCGCGCGAAGAACCTCGGCTTCACCGGCGCCATGCTGCGCGGCTCGGGCATCGCCTGGGACCTGCGCAAGAACCAGCCCTACGACGTCTACGACCGCATGGATTTCGACATCCCGGTCGGCGTCAACGGCGACACCTATGACCGCTACCTGGTCCGCGTCGAGGAGCTGCGCCAGTCCATCCGCATCGTCAAGCAATGCGTGGACTGGCTGCGCGTGAACCCGGGTCCGGTGATCACCGACAACCACAAGGTCGCGCCGCCGGATCGCGAGTCCATGAAGTCCAACATGGAAGAGCTGATCCACCACTTCAAGCTCTTCACCGAGGGCTTCCGCGTGCCCGAGGGCGAGGCCTATGCGGCCGTCGAGCACCCGAAGGGCGAGTTCGGCATCTACATGGTCAGCGACGGCGCCAACAAGCCCTATCGCCTGAAGATCCGCGCCCCCGGCTTCCCGCACCTGGCCGCCCTCGACGAGATGGGCAAGGGCCACATGATTGCCGACGCGGTGGCCATCATCGGCACCATGGACATCGTGTTCGGCGAGATCGATCGATGAGCAGCTATCAACTGTCTGACACGACCCGCGCGCGCTTCGATCGCGAGGTCGCCAAGTACCCGTCCGAGCACAAGCAGTCGGCCGTCATGGCATGCCTGTCCATCGTGCAGGATGAAGAGGGTTTCGTGAGCCGCGAGGCCGAAGAGGTGATCGCCGCTTATCTCGGCATGGCACCGATCGCGGTGCACGAGGTCACGACCTTCTACAACATGTACAACCAGCGGCCGCTCGGCAAGTTCAAGCTGAACGTCTGCACGAACCTGCCCTGCCAGCTGCGCAACGGCCAGACGGCGCTCGAGCATGTCTGCAGCAAGCTCGGCGTGGAAGAGGGCGGCACGACGCCCGACGGTCAGATCACCGTGCAAAAGAGCGAGTGCCTGGGCGCCTGCGCCGACGCGCCGGTGCTGCTGGTCAACGACCGCGAGATGTGCAGCTTCATGACGCCCGAGCGTCTGGACGAGCTGCTCGACATGCTGAAGAAGGCCTGAGCACAACCATGGTCGATCTTTCGAAATTCAAGGCGACGGGCAACGAGACCTGTTTCCACGGCCGCCATATCCAGCCGCAGATCTATGCCGATCTGAATGGCAGCAACTGGGGCCTGAAGGACTACGAGGCGCGCGGCGGCTATGCGGCGCTGCGCAAGATCCTCAAGGAAGGCATGACGCCGGAGCAGGTCATCGCCGAGGTCAAGACCTCGTCCTTGCGCGGCCGCGGCGGCGCCGGCTTCCCCACTGGCCTGAAGTGGAGCTTCATGCCCCGCCAGTTCCCGGGCGCCAAATACCTGGTCTGCAATTCCGACGAGGGCGAGCCGGGCACCTGCAAGGACCGCGACATCCTGATGTTCAACCCCCATGCCGTCATCGAAGGCATGGCGATCGCCGCCTACGCGATGGGCATCCAGGTCGGCTACAACTACATCCACGGCGAGATCTTCGAGGTCTACGAGCGTTTCGAGGCGGCCCTGGAAGAGGCGCGTGCCGCCGGCTACCTGGGCGACCGCATCATGGGCAGCGAATACAGCTTCCAGCTGCACGCCTTCCATGGCTTCGGCGCCTACATCTGCGGCGAAGAAACCGCGCTGCTCGAATCGCTGGAAGGCAAGAAGGGCCAGCCGCGCTTCAAGCCGCCGTTCCCGGCCAGCTTCGGCCTCTACGGCAAGCCGACCACGATCAACAACACCGAGACCTTTGCCGCGGTGCCCTGGATCATCCGCAACGGCGGTCAGGCCTACCTCGACGTCGGCAAACCGAACAACGGCGGCACGAAGATCTTCTCGGTGTCAGGTGACGTCAACAAGCCGGGCAATTTCGAGGTGCCGATGGGCACGCCCTTCAGCACCCTGCTGGAGCTGGCCGGCGGCGTACGCACGGGCCGCACGCTGAAGGCGGTGATCCCCGGCGGTTCGTCGGCACCGGTGCTGCCGGCCGACATCATGATGCAGTGCACGATGGACTATGACTCCATCGCCAAGGCCGGCTCCATGCTGGGCTCGGGCGCCGTCATCGTCATGGACGACTCGCGCTGCATGGTCAACAGCCTGCTGCGCCTCTCCTACTTCTACATGCACGAGAGCTGCGGCCAGTGCACGCCCTGCCGCGAAGGCACGGGCTGGATGTGGCGGGTCATCGACCGCATCGCGCATGGCAAGGGCCGTGCCGAGGACATCGATCTGCTCAACAGCGTTGCCGACAACATCCAGGGCCGCACGATCTGCGCGCTCGGCGATGCGGCGGCGATGCCGGTGCGCGCGATGCTGAAGCACTTCAAGCACGAGTTCGTCGCCATGATCGAGGCGGCCCAACAGAAGAAGGCTGCGTAAGCCAATGGTTGAAATCGAACTGGACGGCCAGAAGGTCGAGGTCCCGCCGGGCAGCATGGTCATGCATGCGGCCGAGAAGCTCGGCACCTATGTGCCGCACTTCTGCTATCACAAGAAGCTGAGCATCGCGGCCAACTGCCGCATGTGCCTGGTCGACGTGGAGAAGGCGCCCAAGCCGATGCCCGCCTGCGCGACCCCGGTCACGCCCGGCATGATCGTGCGCACCAAGAGCGAGAAGGCCGTCAAGGCCCAGCAAGGGGTGATGGAGTTCCTGCTCATCAACCACCCGCTGGACTGCCCGATCTGCGACCAGGGCGGCGAGTGCCAGCTGCAGGATCTGGCGGTGGGCTATGGCGGTTCGAAGAGCCGCTACCAGGAAGAGAAGCGCGTCGTCTTCCACAAGAACGTCGGCCCGCTGATCTCCATGGAGGAGATGAGCCGCTGCATCCACTGCACGCGCTGCGTGCGCTTCGGCCAGGAAGTTGCCGGCGTGATGGAGCTGGGCATGCCGAACCGCGGCGAGCACAGCGAGATCACCACCTTCGTCGGCCGCACCGTGGACTCCGAAGTCAGCGGCAACATGATCGACCTCTGCCCGGTCGGCGCGCTGACCAGCAAGCCGTTCCGCTACAGCGCCCGCACCTGGGAGCTGTCGCGCCGTAAATCGGTCAGCCCGCATGACAGCGTTGGCGCCAACCTGGTCGTGCAGATCAAGGGCAGCAAGGTGATGCGCGTCGTGCCGCTGGAGAACGACGCCGTCAACGAGTGCTGGATCTCCGACCGCGACCGCTTCGCCTACGAGGGCCTGAACAGCGAGTCGCGCCTGACGCGGCCGATGATCAAGCAGGACGGCCACTGGCAGATGGTCGACTGGCCGACCGCGCTGAATTACGTCGCGCATGGCCTGCAGCACATCGTCAAGGACCATGGCGCGAGCAGCATCGCCGGCCTGGTCGGCGGTACGTCGACGCTGGAAGAGGGCGGTCTGCTCGCCCAGCTGATGCGCGCGCTCGGTAGCGAGAACATCGATGCGGCCCTGCGCCAGCAGGACGACCGCCTGCGCGCCGGCGCTGGCCAGGCCCTGCTGCTCGGCCGCTCCATCGCCTCGCTGAGCCAGCTCGATGCCGCCTTCGTGATCGGCGCCAATCTGCGCAAGGAGCACCCGCTGTTCGCGCTGCGCCTGCGTCAGGGCGCTCGCCATGGCACGGCGATCACCCGCCTGCATGCCGCGGCCGATGACTGGCTGATGCCGGTCGCCGCCGAGCTGGTCGCCGCACCGTCGCAGTGGTTGGCTCAGCTGGCCGAGGTCGCTGCCGCGGTCGCCGCCGCCAAGGGCGTGGCCGCACCGCTGGCGGTCACCGCCTCCGAGTCCGCCAAGGCCATTGCCGACGCCCTGCTGGGCGGCGATCAGAAGGCCATCCTGCTGGGCAATGGCGCTGCGGAACACCCGCAGGCGGCCGACCTGCTGGCGCTGGCGCAATGGATCGCCGCGCAGACCGGTGCGAGCTGCGGCTTCCTGGGCGTGAGCGGCAACGCCGCCGGCCTGCAGGCCGTGGGCGTGCAGCCGGGCGCGACTGGCCAGGGCGCCCGCGCCGTGCTGAGCGGCACGCCCAAGGCCGTGCTGCTGCTGAACGCCGACCCGCTGCTGGACAGCTTTGATCCCGCCGCCGCCCGCGCGGCGCTGGCCCAGGCCGAGATGGTCGTCGGCATGGCCTCGCACCGCACCGACGCGCTGCTGGATCTGGCCGATGTGCTGCTGCCGGTCGCACCGTTCACCGAGACCTCGGGCAGCTTCGTCAACGCCGAAGGTCTGCTGCAAAGCTTCGTCGGCGTCGTGCCGCCGCTGGGCGAGACGCGCCCGGCCTGGAAGGTGATCCGCGTGCTGGCCCAACTGCTCGAGCTGCCGGGCTTTGCCCATGACAGCAGCGAGCAGGTGAGGGCGGCCTTGCTGCCGAATGGCCTCACGCTGAGCCCAGCCGGCGCCTTCCCGCTGCCGACCGAACTGCCGGCCGCGACGGAAGGCTTGCAACGCCTCGCCGAGTTGCCGCTCTACGCCAGCGACATGGTCGTCCGCCACGCGCCCAGCCTGCAGGCGACGCGCGACGGCCGCGATGCCGCGATCGCCCAGCTGCCCGCCGGCCTCTGGGCCCAGCTGGGCCTGCCGGAGAGCGGCGAAGGCCTGGTCCGCGTCACGCAGGGCGTCGCCAATGTCACCCTGAGCGCGCGCCGCAACACCAAGCTCGCCGAGGGCGTGGTCCGCCTCGCCGGCGGTCTGGCGCAGCTGGAGACCCTGGGCGCTTCCTACGCGCCGATCGCCGTCGTGAACGCAGGAGCGGCCCAATGATCGACAGCCTGTATCAACTGGGTGCGACGCATCTGGGCGCGTTTTGGCCCATCGTCTGGAACCTGCTGAAGATCGTCTGCGTGGTCGCGCCGCTGATGGGCTGCGTGGCCTACCTGACGCTGTGGGAGCGCAAGGCCATTGGCTGGTCGCAGATCCGTCCGGGTCCGAACCGCGTCGGCCCCTTCGGCCTGCTGACCCCGATCGCCGATGCGGTGAAGCTGATCTTCAAGGAGATCATCCTGCCGACGGCGTCGAACCGCGGCCTGTTCTTCCTTGGCCCGATCATGACCATCGCGCCGGCGCTGGCCGCCTGGGCGGTGATCCCCTTCGGCCCGGACGCGGCGGTGGCGAACATCAACGCCGGTCTGCTGTTCCTGATGGCCATCATGTCGCTCGAGGTCTATGGCGTGATCATCGCCGGCTGGTCCTCGAACTCGAAGTACGCCTTCCTGGGGGCGATGCGCGCCTCGGCGCAGATGGTGTCCTACGAGATCGCGATGGGCTTCGCGCTGGTCGTCGTGCTGATGGTCAGCGGCTCGATGTACATGACAGACATCGTCGTCAAGCAGACCAGCGGCTACTTCGCCGACATGGGGCTGGGTTTCCTGTCCTGGAACTGGCTACCGCTGTTCCCGATCTTCATCGTCTACTTCATCTCCGGCCTGGCCGAGACCAACCGCCATCCGTTCGACGTGGTTGAGGGCGAGTCGGAGATCGTGGCCGGCCACATGATCGAGTACTCGGGTATGTCGTTCGCGATGTTCTTCCTGGCCGAGTACGCGAACATGATCCTGGTGTCGGCGCTGGCCGTCATCATGTTCCTTGGCGGCTGGGGCGCGCCGATCTCCTGGAGCCTGTTCGGTCTGGAAACCCCTGCCTTCATCCAGTCGACGATGGCCTTCTGGAACTGGTTCTGGCTGTTCGCCAAGACCTTCATCGTGGTCACCATGTTCCTCTGGGTGCGCGCCTCGTTCCCGCGCTTCCGCTACGACCAGATCATGCGTCTGGGCTGGAAGATCTTCATCCCGATCACCTTGATCTGGCTGGTCGTGGTCGGTCTGTGGATGCAGACCCCCTACAACATCTGGAAGTGAGGGGGACCGCCATGTCTGCCGTCACCGCAATCAAAGACTTCTTCAAGAGCTTCATGCTGCTGGAGCTGATGCGCGGCTTCGCGATCACCGGCAAGCATTTCCTGTCGCCGCACATCACCGTGCAGTTCCCGGAGGAGAAGACCCCGCTGTCGCCGCGTTTCCGCGGCCTGCACGCGCTGCGCCGTTACGACAACGGCGAGGAGCGCTGCATCGCCTGCAAGCTCTGCGAGGCGGTCTGCCCGGCGATGGCCATCACCATCGAGTCCGATGTGCGCGACGACGGCAGCCGCCGCACGACGCGCTACGACATCGACCTGACCAAGTGCATCTTCTGCGGCTTCTGCGAGGAAAGCTGTCCGGTCGACTCGATCGTCGAGACCCCGATCTTCGAGTACCACGGCGAGAAGCGCGGTGATCTGTACTACACGAAGGAAATGCTGCTCGCCGTGGGTGACCGCTTCGAGCCGCTGATCGCCGCCACCAAGGCGGCTGACGCCAAGTACCGATAAGCCGAGACGATGAACGCGACCACCGCACTCTTTTACGTCTTCGCCATCGTCATGCTGGCGGCCTCGTTCCGCGTCATCACCGCCAAGTCGACGGTGCACGCGGCCCTGTTCCTGATCCTCGCCTTCTTCAATGCCTCCGGCATCTGGATGCTCTTGAAGGCCGAGTTCCTGGCGATCACCCTGGTGCTGGTTTACGTCGGCGCGGTGATGGTGCTCTTCCTCTTCGTCGTGATGATGCTGGACGTGCACACCGACAAGGTGCGCGAAGGCTTCTGGAAGCACCTGCCGCTGGCCGGCCTGGTCGGCGCCTTGATCGCGCTGGAGATGGCCGCCATCCTGATGGGCGGCTTCACGGTCAGCACGCCCAAGGAACTGCCGCCCGAGGTGCTCGCGATGGGCAACTCCAAGGCCCTGGGTGTGGCGATCTACACCGACTACCTGTACCCGCTGCAGGTCGCCGCGGTGCTGCTGCTGGTGGCCATCATTGCCGCCATTGCGCTCACGCTGCGCGAGCGCAAGGACAGCCGCTCGCAGAACCCGGCCGAGCAGGTCAAGGCCAAGAAGGCCGACCGCGTGCGCCTGGTGAAGATGGACGCGGTCCGTCCTGCCGCCGCCCCTGCGGAACAACAAGAAGGAAAAGCATGATGGGCGCGCTCACCCTCGGCCACTTCCTGACGTTGGGCGCGCTGCTGTTCGCGCTCTCCGTCATCGGCATCTTCATGAACCGCAAGAACCTGATCGTGCTGCTGATGGCGATCGAATTGATGCTGCTGGCGGTCAACCTGAACTTCATCGCCTTCTCGCATTTCCTCGGCGACATGGCGGGTCAGGTCTTCGTGTTCTTCATCCTCACCGTGGCCGCGGCGGAATCCGCCATCGGCCTGGCCATCCTCGTCGTGCTGTTCCGCAACCGCAGTTCGATCCGCGTCGATGAACTCGACACGCTGAAGGGTTGATCGCCATGACCACCCCCATGCTCAACCCGAACCTGCTGCTCTGGGTGCCGCTGGCACCGCTGGTCGGCTGCATCCTGGCCGGTTTCTTCGGCAAGACCATCGGCCGCCGCGGCGCGCACATGGTCACCATCCTCGGCGTGGCGATCTCCGCCGTCCTCTCGGCGATGACGCTGTGGGAAGTCGCGCAGGGCGCGCGCTTCAACGGCACCATCTACGAGTGGATGGTGATCGGCGGCCTGAAGATGGAGATCGGCTTCCTCGTCGACGGCCTGACCGCGATGATGATGGTCGTCGTGACCTCGGTGTCGCTGATGGTGCATATCTACACCATCGGCTACATGAGCGAGGACCCGGGCTACCAGCGCTTCTTCAGCTACATCTCGCTGTTCACCTTCAGCATGCTGATGCTCGTCATGAGCAACAACATGCTCCAGCTCTTCTTCGGCTGGGAGGCGGTGGGCCTGGTGTCCTACCTGCTGATCGGCTTCTGGTACCAGCGGCCGACGGCGATCTTCGCCAACATGAAGGCCTTCCTGGTCAACCGCGTCGGCGACTTCGGCTTCATCCTCGGCATCGGCCTGCTGGTCGCCTACGGCGGCTCGCTGAACTATGGCGAAATCTTCGCGAAGAAGGACGAGCTGGCGCAGATCGTCTTCCCGGCGCCGCTCTGGGGCGATCAGTGGATGATGCTCACCGTCGCCTGCATCTGCCTGTTCATCGGCGCGATGGGCAAGTCGGCGCAATTCCCGCTCCACGTCTGGCTGCCCGACTCGATGGAAGGCCCGACGCCGATCTCGGCGCTGATCCACGCGGCGACCATGGTGACCGCCGGCATCTTCATGGTGGCGCGCATGTCGCCGCTGTTCGAGCTGTCGGACACCGCGCTGAACGTGGTGCTGATCGTGGGTTCGATCACCGCGCTGTTCATGGGCTTCCTGGGCATCATCCAGAACGACATCAAGCGCGTCGTCGCCTACTCGACGCTGAGCCAGCTCGGCTACATGACCGTGGCACTGGGCGTATCGGCCTATGGCGTCGCGGTCTTCCACCTGATGACGCACGCCTTCTTCAAGGCTCTGCTGTTCCTGGCCGCCGGCTCGGTGATCATCGGCATGCACCATGACCAGGACATCCGCAACATGGGTGGCCTGAAGAAGTACATGCCGATCACCTGGATCACCAGCCTGATCGGCTCGCTGGCCCTGATCGGCACGCCCTTCCTGTCGGGCTTCTACTCGAAGGACAGCATCATCCTGGCCGTCGGTGGCAGCTCGCTGCCGGGCGCGACCTTCGCGCAGATCGCGGTCACGGTCGGCGTCTTCGTGACGGCCTTCTACTCGTTCCGCATGTATTTCCTGGTCTTCCACGGACCGGAGCGCTTCGGACAGGCCCACCACGGTCACGATGATCACCATGGGGACGATCACCACGGCTTGGCGCCGGGCGAGAAGCCGCACGAGACGCCCTGGGTGGTCTGGCTGCCCCTGGTCCTGCTTGCCATTCCCTCGCTGATCGTCGGCGGCCTGACCCTGGTGCCCATGCTGCAGGGTGGCTTCCTCTCTGACGCCATCACGATCAACGGCGCGCTGCACAAAGGCATGGAGCAGGTGCTGCCCCATGTCGAGCATGGTGCGATCGCCATGGGCCTGCATGCCTTCGTGACCCTGCCGTTCTGGCTGGCGGTCGCCGGCGTGGCCATGGCCTACTGGTTCTACATCCTGCAGCCCGGCATCCCGGTGGCGATCGGCAAGGCCTTGCGTCCGGTCATCGTCGTGCTGGAGAACAAGTACTACTTCGACTGGTTCAACGAGAACGTGCTGGCGCGCGGTGCCCGCTTGCTCGGTGTCGGCCTGTGGAAGGCCGGCGACCAGGCGGTCATCGACGGCGTGCTGATCAACGGCTCGGCCAAGGGCGTCGGTTTGCTGGCGCGCGCGGCGCGCTTCATCCAGACCGGCCGCATCACCGCCTACGCGCTGGCCATGATCCTCGGTGTCTTTGCGCTGCTGAGCTGGAAGCTCTGGCCCTACATCGAGCCGCAACTCAAGGCCCTGGCCTGAAGAAGAACAAGGACGACTCCCCATGCAATGGTTGAGCCTTTCGATCTGGCTGCCCGTCATCAGCGGCCTGCTGCTACTGGGGCTGAGCAAGCCCCAGCAGGCCGGTCTGGTGCGCTGGCTGGCCTTGCTGGCCTCCGTCGCCGGCTTCCTCGTCACCCTGCCGCTGATCAGCGGCTTTGACAGCACGACGGCTGCGCTGCAATTCGTCGAGAACCACGCCTGGATCACCCGTTTCAACATCCGCTACGCGCTGGGTGTGGACGGCATCTCGGTCTGGTTCGTGCTGCTCACCGCCTTCATCACCATCATCGTGGTGGCCGCCGGCTGGGAGGTGATCGAGAACCGCGTCAACCAGTACATGGGCGCATTCCTGATCCTGTCGGGCCTGATGATCGGCGTGTTCGCCGCCTCGGACGCGCTGCTGTTCTACGTCTTCTTCGAAGCGACCCTGATCCCGATGTACATCATCATCGGCGTCTGGGGTGGCCAGCGCCGTGTCTACGCGGCCTTCAAGTTCTTCCTCTACACGCTGGCCGGCTCGCTGCTGATGCTGGTCGCCTTGCTCTATCTGTATTTCCAGAGCGGCGGCAGCTTCAACATCGCCGACTGGCATCGCTTGCCCCTGCCGATGGGCGCGCAGACCCTGTTGTTCTTCGCCTTCCTGGCCGCCTTCTCGGTCAAGGTGCCGATGTGGCCGGTGCACACCTGGCTGCCGGACGCGCACGTGGAAGCGCCCACCGGCGGCTCGGTGGTGCTGGCCGCCATCATGCTGAAGCTCGGCGCCTACGGCTTCCTGCGTTTCTCGATGCCGATCGCCCCGGACGCCTCGCATGCCTACGCGCCCTTCGTGATCACGCTGTCGCTGATCGCCGTGATCTACATCGGCCTCGTCGCCATGGTGCAGAAGGACATGAAGAAGCTGGTCGCCTACTCCTCGGTGGCGCACATGGGCTTCGTGACCCTGGGCTTCTTCATCTTCAACGAACTCGGCGTCGCCGGCGGCCTGGTGCAGATGATTGCCCACGGCTTCGTCTCGGGCGCGATGTTCCTGTGCATCGGCGTTCTGTACGACCGTGTGCACAGCCGCGAGATCGCCGACTACGGCGGTGTGGTCAATACCATGCCGAAGTTCGCCGCCTTTGCCGTGCTGTTCGCGATGGCCAATTGCGGCCTGCCGGGCACCGCGGGCTTCATCGGCGAGTGGATGGTCATCCTCGGCGCCGTGCAGTTCAACTTCTGGATCGGCGCCCTGGCCGCCACCGCGCTGATCTTCGGCGCCGCCTACTCGCTGTGGATGGTCAAGCGCGTCTACTTCGGCGCGGTGGCCAACGACAACGTCAAGGCGCTCACCGACGTCAACGCCCGCGAGTTCTCCATCCTCGCCGTGCTCGCCGCCGCGACGATCGCCATGGGCGTCTACCCGAAACCCGTCACCGACGTGATGCAGGCCTCGGTGACCGAGTTGCTGCGCCATGTCGCGGTGTCCAAGCTGCCCTGAGATGACGACCATGACTGAGATGAACTACATGGCCGCCGCCCCCGAGATCCTGCTGCTCTGCGCGGCGCTGCTGATCGCCATGGTCGACCTCTGGGTCACCGACCCGGCGCGCCGTCCGACCTATTACCTGACGCAGCTGACCCTGGCCGCCTACGCGGCCATGCACTTCGTCGCCTTCTCGACCGGCGACAAGCAGCTGGCGCTGCAAGGCATGTTCAGTGCCGACGCGATGACCCACCTGCTGTGCGGCGTCAGCAGCCTGGCGGTGATGGCCGTGCTGCTGCTGTCGCGTCCCTATGCGCAGGCGCGTGAAATCCTCAAGGGCGAGCTGTTCACGCTCAGCCTCTTCATGCTGCTCGGCGTGGCCATCATGTGCGGCGCCACGCATTTCCTCGTCGTCTACCTCGGCCTGGAGCTGATGAGCCTGTCGCTGTATGCGCTGGTCGCGCTGCGCCGGGATCACGCGGTGAGCACCGAGGCGGCGATGAAGTACTTCGTGCTCGGCGCGCTGGCCAGCGGCTTCCTGCTCTACGGCCTGTCGATGATCTACGGTGCCACCGGCTCGCTGTCCATCGCCCAGGTCTACGCCAGCATCGCCGGCGGCGCGCTGAACCCCGGCGTGCTGGTCTTCGGCGTGGTCTTCATCGTCGCCGGTCTGGCCTTCAAGCTCGGCGCCGCGCCCTTCCACATGTGGGTGCCCGACGTCTACCAGGGCGCGCCGACCGCGGTGACCCTGCTGATCGGCACCGCGCCCAAGCTCGCGGCTTTCGCCATCACCATCCGCCTGCTGGTGGAAGGCCTGCTGTCGCTTGCCTTCGATTGGCAGCAGATGCTGCTGGTGCTGTCGGTGTTCAGCATGGTGGTCGGCAACATCGTCGCCATCGCGCAGACCAACATCAAGCGCATGCTGGCCTACTCGACGATTGCGCAGATGGGCTTCATGCTGCTCGGTCTGGCCAGCGGCGTGATGGACAGCAGCGGCGTGCACCGCTTCAACGCCTACAGCAGCTCGCTGTTCTACGCGATCACCTATGTGCTGACGACGATCGGCAGCTTCGCGATGATCATGCTGCTGGCCCGCCAGGGGCACGAGGCCGAGCAGCTGTCGGACTTCGCCGGCCTGGCCCAGCGCAGCCCCTGGTATGCGCTGGTCATGACCTTGCTGATGCTCAGCTTGGCCGGTATCCCGCCCATGGTCGGCTTCTACGCCAAGATGGCGGTGCTGCAGGCCCTGGTGGTCACCGGGCAGTCGCTCTACATCGGCATTGCCGTGGTCGCCGTGGTGCTCAGCCTGATCGGCGCCTACTACTACCTGCGCGTCATCAAGACCATGTGGTTCGACGCGGCGGCCGAGCGCGAGGCGATCCAGGCGCCGCTGGACGTGCGTGCGCTGCTCAGCGTCAACGGCGCCGCGGTGCTGCTGCTCGGCATCCTGCCCGGCGGCCTGATGGCCTGGTGCACGCAGGCCATCGTCAACACCTTGCCCTGAGCGAGTCCGGATGAATCAAAGCGCTGCGATCAGCCTCACGCTGCTGGCGCTGATCGTTCTTGCCAATCTGCCCTTCCTGACGCCGCGCGTCCTGCTCGTCGGTCCGCGGCGGCCGACGCGGGGCTTTGCGCTGCGCTTGGCTGAGCTGATGGTCTTCGGCCTGCTCGTGCTGGCCTTGGGCTGGTTCTTCGAGACCCAGACCAGCGGCCAGCGCCACGCGCAGGGCTGGGCCTTTTATGTCACGCTGCTCTGCCTGCTGCTGACCTTTGCCTTCCCTGGCTTTGTCTGGCGCTACCTGCGCCGCGGCCATGGCGAGTGACGAGGCACTGGCCGAGACCCTGATCACCGGCGACTGGGTCTACCGCGGCAACTTCCTGCAGGTGCGTCGCGAGCAAGTCAGGCTTCCGAATGGCGGCCAGGCCAGCCGCGAGTTCATCGTCCACCCCGGCGCGGTGATGATCGTGCCGATGCTCGACGACGGCAGCCTGTTGCTGGAGCGCCAGTACCGCCACCCGATGGGTCGCGTGATGCTGGAGTTCCCGGCCGGCAAGCTGGATGACGGCGAGGACCCGCTGAGCTGCGCGCAGCGCGAGCTCCAGGAAGAGACCGGCTACCGCGCCGACCAATGGGCACATGCCGGTGTGCTGCACAACGCCATCGCCTACTCGACCGAGGGCATAGCGATCTTCTTCGCCCGCGGGCTGCAAGCCGGCGAGCGCGCGCTCGACGAGGGCGAGTTCCTCGAGCTCACCACCCTCAGCCCGGAGGGGCTCGACGCCGCCTGCGCCCGCGGCGAGGTGACCGACGCCAAGACCCTGATCGGGCTGCTTTGGCTGCAGCGTTGGCAAGCCGGTGGCTGGCCGCTGGACTGGGTCCATGTGGGTTGCTGAGCTCGGCTGCCCCTTGGGGCATCGCTTCGAGGGCTTCTTCGGCTCGCGCGACGATTTCGACGACCAGCGAGGCCGAGGGCTGGTGCGGTGCCCGCAGTGCGACTCGCCCGAGATCGAGCGCCAGTTGAGCGCTCCGCGGATCAACCTCGGCGCGGAGGCGCCGGCTGAGCCGTCGCCGCGTGAGCGGCTTGCCCATCTGCATGCCCTGCTGCGCGCCACCACCGAGGACGTCGGCCCTGCATTCGCGGCGGAAGCCCGCCGCATCCACGCCGGCGAGGCGCCGCAACGCGGCATCCGCGGCCGGGCCAGTGGCGAGGACATGGCCGCCCTGCTCGACGAGGGCATTGCCGTGATGGCATTGCCAGACCCCGACGGCACCGCCACGACGCACTGAGTCCTGGAAAAAGCCAGCCATGGCCTTCGGCATTCGGGGAGCCTGGGGCTAAGCTGCGCCCCGCGGCGGCAGATCGTCTGCGCCTTCTTCTCCACACGCCATCGAGCCCATGAAAAACCGTCTCGTCAGTCTCTTGCCCCTGACCGTTCTGTTGCTCGCCGCCTGCGGTGGCGGCAAGCCGGATGCCGCCAAGAAGACCGATGTCGCGGCACAGGCCGCGCTGCTGATCGCCCCCGAGGACATCCGGGAAGTCGGTCGCAGCGGCCTGATCGGCGCACCGACGCTGACCGGTGCGGTGCAGCCGGCGCGCCGCGCCGATCTGCGTGCCGAGGTCGCCGCCGTGGTGCTGCAGGTCGCCAAGGACAACGGCGAGCGCGTGCGGGCCGGCGATCTCATCGTGCGCCTGGATGCCACAGCGATCCGCGATGGGCTGGCGTCGGCCGAGGAAGCCTTTCGTGCCGCCACGCAGAGCTTCGAGCAGTCCGAGCGCGTGCTCACCCGCCAGCGCACGCTGAACCAGCAGGGCATGACCTCGATGCAGGCCCTCGAGGATGCCGAGGTGCGTCGCAATGCTGCGCAGAGCGAGCTGGCAGCCGCCAAGGCCCGCCTCGTCACGGCCCGCCAGCAGGTCTCGCGCACCGAGGTGCGGGCGCCCTTCGACGGCGTGGTCAGCGAGCGCAAGGTCTCGGTCGGCGACACCGTGCAGATCGGCCGCGAGATCGTCAAGGTCATCGACCCGAAGAGCATGCGCTTCGAGGGCCAGGTCAGCGCCGACCGCTTGGGTGAGCTCAAGCTGGGCCAGGCGGTGGCGTTCCGCGTCAACGGCTTTGGTGACACCGAGTTTCGCGGCAAGCTCAGCCGCATCGACGCCGCGGCCAATGCGACGACGCGCCAGGTCGAGGTGGCCGCCAGCTTTGACCAGCCCGAGCAGGCGCCGCAGGTTGCCGGCCTGTACGCCGAGGGCCGGGTCGACACCGGGGCGCAGTCGGCGCTGGTGCTGGCCGAGGGGTCGATCCAGCGCCAGGGCGACAGCGCCTTTGTCTGGAAGCTGCAGGGCGACGGATTGAAGAAGGTGGCGGTGCAGCTGGGCGCTCGCGACGAGCGCCGCGGCGAGGTGGTCGTGCTCAGCGGTCTGGCCGCCGGCGATCAGGTGCTGCGCGCGCCGATCAGCACCCTGGTCGATGGCCAGAAGCTGCAGCGCGTCAAGCCGGGGGCAGGTGCCGCCTCGGCCGTGGCCCAGGCTCGCTAAGGAGGCCAGCCCATGTTTCTTTCCAACTTCAGCATCAGCAAGCCGGTGGCCACCGTGGTGGTCATCATCGGCATGATGCTGGTCGGCCTGCTGGCGCTGTCCAAGCTGCGGGTCAACCAGTTCCCCGACATCGAGCCGCCGGTGCTCGTGGTCAGCGTGCCCTACCCGGGCGCCAGCCCGGAGACCGTGGAGCGCGAGGTCGTCAACCGCATCGAGAAGGCCTTGCAGTCGATCTCCGGGGTCGAGCGAACCAGTTCGACGTCGCGCGAAGGCAGCGCGACCATCGTGCTGACCTTCGACTTTTCGAAGAACATGATCGAGGCCGCCGAGGAGGTGCGCAACTCGATCTCCTCGGTGCGCTACAAGCTGCCCACCGAGATCCGCGAGCCCATCATCAACCGGGTCGACCCGGGGGCGCAGCCCATCCTGCAGATGTCGCTGTCCAGCACGACGCTGAGCCATGCCCAGCTCAGCCGCCTGGCCGAGGACAAGCTGGCCGAGAAGTTCCGCGGCATCCCCGGCGTCTCGGTCGTCAACGTCAATGGCGCGCTCAAGCGCGAGCTGTCCATCCTGCTGCGCGCCGACAAGCTGCGCGAGTACGGCGTTTCGGTCACCGAGGTCACCTCGGCGGTGCGCGCGCAGAACACCGCGGCGCCGGTCGGCAAGGTGCGCGGCAGCCTGGAGGACACCAGCATCCGCCTGCTCGGCCGCATCGAGTCGCCCAGCGAGTTCGAGCAGATGATCGTCAAGCGCCGTGGCAGCGACGTGGTGCGCCTCGGCCAGATCGCCGAGGTCAAGGACGGCTTTGCGGAGATGACCGGCTACTCGCTGCGCAACGGTCGGCCCAACGTCGGCATCAGCGTCACCCGCTCGCGCGACAGCTCGACGGTCAGCGTCGCCGACGAGGCGCGCAAGCTGGTCGAGGAGATCAAGAAGGAGCTGCCCGAGGGCACGGTGCTGGAGATCACCCAGGACGGTGGCAAGGACGCCGAGAACAGCCTCTACAACGTCACCCATGCGCTGGTCTTCGGCGCCGGCCTGACCGTCTTCGTCGTCTACGTTTTCCTGAACAGCTGGCGCTCGACGCTGATCACCGCGCTGTCGCTGCCGACCTCGGTGCTCGGCTCCTTCATCGCCGTCTGGCTGATGGACTTCTCGCTCAACTTCATGAGCCTGCTCGGCCTTTCGCTGGCCATCGGCGTGCTCATCGACGACGCCATCGTGGTGCGCGAGAACATCGTGCGCCACATGGAGCGCGGCGCCGACCGCATGACGGCGGCGCGCGAGGGCACGGCCGAGATCGGGCTGGCGGTGGCGGCGACGACCTTCGCCATCGTCGCCGTCTTCGTGCCGGTCGCCTTCATGGGGCAAGGGCCGGGGCAATGGTTCAAGCCCTTCGCGTTGACCGTCGTCGCCTCGGTCATCGTCTCGCTGCTCATCAGCTTCACGCTCGACCCGATGCTGTCGGCCTACTGGGGCGACCCCCCGGGCTATCACGAGGCGCCCAAGAAGGGCTTCGGCCGCCTGCTGCAGCGCTTCAACCACTGGTTTGACCATCAGGCCGACCGCTATGGCGACGTGATCGCCTGGGCCCTGCACCACCGGCGCTGGATGGCGGCCATTGCGATCGGCAGCTTCGTCGGAGCGATCGCGCTGCAGGGCAAGTTCGGCGGCTCCAGCTTCCTGCCCGCGGCCGACGCCGGCTTCCTGGTCGTCGACGTGCGCAGCCCGGCGTCCAGCAGCCTGGAGTACAGCAAGCTCAAGCTGGACGCCGCTGCCGCCCTGGCCACCACGCTGCCGGAAACCAAGGCGACCACCGCCTACCCGAATGCGGCGGGTGGCCGCATCTACGTCGACATCGGCAAGAGCACCGAACGGCAGCGCAGCGCCGGTGAGGTGGCCAAGGACTTGCGCGAGCGCGTCGGTCGCCTCGTCGGCGCCGAGTACGTGGTGCTTGACGACCTCAACAACGGCGCGCAAAAGCCGGTGCAGATCCGCTTCTACGGCGCCGACAGCCGCAAGCTGCAGGAGATCACCCAGGACTTCGTCGTCAAGATGCGCACCATCAAGGGCGCGGTCGACGTCGGCTACTCCGAGCAGGACCCGCAGAACGAGCTGCAGATCGAGCTCGACCGCGGCCTGGCCAATCAGCTCGGCATCTCGGTCAACGATGCGGCGCAGGCGCTGCGCGTCGCCTTTGCCGGCGTCGAGGTCGGCGACTGGGTCGACCCGACCGGCGAAGCCCGCGACGTGGCGGTGCGCCTGCACCCGGCCGATCGCGTCGACGCCAGCAACATCGAGCGCCTGCCGATCGCCGTCACCGGCAGCAACCGCATGGTGCCGCTGGACCAGATCGCCACCGTGACCATGGGCAAGGGCCCGGGCCAGATCCAGCATGCCGACGGCAAGCGCGTGATCACCGTCAGCGCCAACGCCCAGGGTCGCTCGCCCGGCGAGATCACCCGTGAGGCCAAGGCCATGGCCGAGAAGCTCAGCTTCCCGCCGGGCTTCGGTATCGAGCTGGCCGGTTCGGCGCGCGACCAGGAGGTGGTCTTCTCCGCCATGCTCACCGCGCTGTTCAGCGGTGTGGCGCTGATGTACTTCGTGCTCGTCATCCAGTTCAACAGCTTCACCGCGCCGCTGGGCGTGATGCTGTCGCTGCCGCTGTCGCTGATCGGCGTGGTGCTGGCGCTGCTGATGACCAAGGGCACGCTGAACCTGATGAGCCTGATCGGCGTGATCATGCTGATGGGCCTGGTGGCGAAGAACGCGATCCTGCTGATCGACGCGGCGCGCCAGGAGGAGAAGGCCGGCGTTGACCGCGAGGAGGCCCTGATGCACGCCGGGCGCAAGCGCTTCCGGCCCATCTTGATGACCACCTTCGCGCTGGTCGCCGGCATGCTGCCGGTGGCCATCGGCATCGGCGAGGGCGGCGAGTTCTACCGGCCGATGGCGGTGGCCATCATCGGCGGCGTCATCACCTCGACCTTCCTGACCCTGCTGGTGGTGCCCAGCTTCTACGACAGCATCGAGATCGCCCGCGACCGCATGATCGCCAAGTTCCTGCGCCGCGTGCCGCGCTGGACGGCGCTGGGCGCCTTTGTGCTGACCTTGATCGAGGCGCTGCTGACGCTGGTCTTCGTTCGCCTGCTGTTCCGCGGCCTGATGCGCTTGCTGCGCGGACGCAAGCCGGTGGCGCTCAATCCGACCGTCTCCACGCCAGGCTGAAGCGCTGCCGCGCCCCTGTTGCTCCATCGGCATTTCTCCTAGGTGGGGTCGGGCCGCGGCGGTCGGCAGCCGGCGGCTACCATGGGCTTCCAACGCGTGCCGGGCCAGGTCGGTGACCTGCCCGGCGACAGGCGGCGTCAGGGCCGCGAAGGAAGCAGGTGCTGCCAAGCGAAGTGGGGTCGACGGGCAAGGGGGCGCGCTGGGCCGACTGGCTCCGGCCGCTCGGGCTTGTGCTGCTGGGCGGGGCGCTGACCCTGCTGGCCGCCGGCAGCTTGCGCCAGACCGAGACGCTGCGGCTCAAGGAACACGAGAGCATGGCCAGCGACCGCGTGGCACAAGCTTTCACGCAGGAGCTGACGCGAACCCTGGAAGCCTTGCGCACCGCGGCGCTGATGCTCGAAGTCCATCCGGCCTTGAGCCAGGAGCAGTTCAACCGCTACATGCAAAGGCTGGTGCAGGACCAGCTCAGCATCAACGTCGTGGAGTGGCAGCCGCTGGTCGCGGCCCGCGACCTGGCGGCCTTCGAGGCCGAGGCGCGCGCCGCCGGCCTGGCCGACTTCCGGGTCATCGAGCCGGATGACAGCGGCAAGGGCTGGCGGCCGGTGGCCGGCCGCGATCCCTACGTGGTGGTGCGCTATGCCTGGCCCGAGCATTACCAGACCATCGGCTACGACCTGAGCTTCAGCCCGCTGCGCATGGCGTCCAAGCTGCGCGCCGCCGAGACCGGGGTGCCGGTAGCGTCCGATCCCTTCGATTTCATGAAGCAGGGTCAGGTGCGTTCCGGCAGCACCGCGATCGCCATCTCGGCGGCGGTGTTCGACGATGAGCGCCGCGTGCGCGGTTACCTGGCGGCCGTGGTCGACCTGCCCACCTTGTTCAGCCAGGCCAGCCAGCAGGCCCGCGACGCTCAGCTCGACCTCGTCGTCTACCCGGGCCTGCAGTCCGAAGCTCAGCCCATCTTCCGCACCCAAGCCTTCGGAGCTCACCAGGCGACCGAGCGGGTCCTGAGCGTGCCGATCGACCTGGCGGGCCAGCGCTGGCGAATGGAGCTGCTGCCGGGTCCGGCGTTTCACAATGGGTTGCCGTCCTCGCTGTCGCGCTGGACCCTGGCCGTCGGCGGGCTGCTGACCTTGTTGATGGCCCATGCCGTGGCCCTGCTGCAGCTCGGGCGTCGGCGCACCGAGCGCGCCGAGCAGGCGGCAACCCGCGCGAACCACTCGTTGCGCCAGCAGACCGAGCGGCTGCTGGAGGCGCAGCGCATCGCCCATCTGGGCGCTTGGCAGGCCGATCTGCGGACGGCCACGATCAGCTGGTCGGCCGAGGTCGCCGGCATGCTGGGCGTGTCCGACGAGGTGCCGAGCCCGCAACCCTGGGCGCAGCAGCGCGTGCTGGGGGCCCATTGTTGGGCGCGTTTCGAGCAGGCCTTGCGCTCGCTCGGCCGGGTCGGCGACGTGTTCGAGATCGAGCTGGAGTGCCAGCGCGTCGACGGCAGCCCGGTGTGGTTGCTGGCCCGGGGTGTCGCGCAGGCGGAGGAGGGGGCGTCGCCGACCCAGGTCCAGGGCGTGGCCATGGACATCACGGCCCGCAAGCAGGCCGAGCTGGAGATCTCCAGCCTGGCGTTCACCGATGCGCTGACCGCGTTGCCCAACCGGCGCCTGCTGATCGATCGCCTGGCGCACGCGCTGGCCTTTGCCGACCGCCATCAGCGATGGGGTGCGCTGCTTTTCATCGACCTGGACGACTTCAAGCAGGTCAACGATGCCCATGGCCACCCCTGCGGCGACCTGTTGCTGCAGCAGGTGGCCCGGCGCCTGACCACCTCGGTTCGCCAGGGCGACACCGTGGGCCGTCTGGGCGGTGACGAGTTCGTCGTGCTGCTAGAGGACATCGGCAGCCAGGTCGACGAAGCGGTTGCGCATGCCGAGGTGGCCGCCCGCAAACTGCTGGAGGTGCTGAAGTCACCGCATCAGCTGGGCGTGCACCTGCTCAGCTGCACGGCCAGCATCGGTGTGGCGGTGTTCGGCGCCGAACGCCTGCCGGCGCAGGAGCTGTTGCGGCGTGCCGATGTGGCGATGTACCGCGCCAAGGCCGCCGGTCGTCACACCCTGTGTTTCTACGACCCTTCGATGCAGGCAGCGATCATCGCCCGCGCCGAGCGGGAGCGCGATCTGCGTGAGGCCCTGAGCGCCGACGGGCTGCGGCTGCATTACCAGCCCCAGGTCGATCTCGAGGGGCGGGTCATCGGCGTCGAGGCCTTGCTTCGCCTGCAGCTGCCGGGGCGAGGGCTGGTCGCTCCCCAGGCCTTCATCGCGCTGGCCGAGGAAACCGGCCAGATTGCCGCCCTGGGGGACTGGGTGCTGCGCACGGCGGCCGCGCAACTGGCCGCCTGGGCCGGCCGTCCCGAGCGGGCGTCGCTGAGCATGGCGGTCAACGTCAGCCCCCGCCAGTTCCGCGCCGCCGGGTTCGTGCCCGCCCTGGAGGCCTTGCTGTCGGCGGGGCAGTTTGCGCCGCAGCGCCTCAAGCTGGAGCTCACCGAGGGCGTGCTGCTCGATGACCTGGACGATGCCTGCGCCAAGATGGCGCGCATCGCCGCGCTGGGCGTGAGGTTCTCGCTGGACGACTTCGGCACCGGCTTCTCGTCGCTCAGCTATCTGCGCCGGCTGCCGCTGCACCAGCTGAAGATCGACAAGCGCTTTGTCGACGATCTGACGGAGCAGCCGGACGACACGGCCATCGTCGAGATGGTCATCGCGCTGGGCGAGCGCCTCGGCCTGGAGGTGATTGCCGAAGGGGTTGAGCTACCGGCGCAGCGAGCCTTGCTGCAGCGCCTGGGTTGCCGACGCTTCCAGGGCTATTTGTTCGGCCGGCCGATGCCGGTCGACGCCTTGGAGAGCCTGCTCGATGCTTCGGCCTCGGAGTTGCTGGACTCCGCCTGAGCGGCATGGGGGCTGGCGGATGCCCGCTGCCCTTTCAATCGAGCAGCATCCGCCCCGGGTTGAGCAGATGCGCCGGGTCCAGGGCCTGCTTGAGGCGGCGCATCATGGCCAGGCCCACCGCATCGCCCTGGCGGGCGAGTTCATCCCGGCGCAAACGCCCGATGCCATGCTCGGCGCTGAAGCTGCCACCGTGGCGGCGCACCGCGTCGAGCAGCCAGCGGCTGATCGCCCGGCCAGGCTCGTCAAGGAACTGCGCCAAGGGCATGCCGGTCGGGGGCGCGACGTTGTAGTGCAGATTGCCGTCGCCCAGATGACCGAAGACCATGGGCCGCACGCCGGGGTAAAGGCGGCGCAACTCGGCCTCGCTGTGGGCGACGAAACCCGCGACCTCGTCGATGGGCAGGCTGATGTCGTGCTTCAGATTGCCCCCGGCCCGCGTCTGCGCCTGCGGGATCGCTTCGCGCAAGGCCCAGAGCGCGCGGAACTGGGCGCTCGATTGCGACAGCACGGCATCGTGGCCGCCGATCTGCTGCTGGGCCTGCAGCAGCAGCGCTTCCATCCTGGCCCTTGCCACCGCCTCGTCGTCGACGCTGCTGAGCTCCAGCAGCACCGCCCAGGGCGCGGCGGGCAGCGGCAGGCCGCTGAGCAGCTGCTGCACCGCCTCGCCCATCAGCTCGAAGCCGCTGAGCTCGGGCCCGAGGCGCTGGCGGGCGAGCATCAACAGGCCGTAGACGGCCTTCATGTCGGGCAGGCCGAGCCAGGCGACCAGGCGGCTGCGCGGCAGGCCGTCAAGCTTCATCACGGCGGCGGTGATCACGCCCAGCAGGCCCTCGCTGCCGATGAACAGGTCGCGCAGATTCAGCCCGCGGTGGTCTTTGCGCAGGCCGTCCAGGTCCTGCCACAGCTCGCCGTCGGCGCTCACCACCTCCAGTCCCAGGCAGAGGTCGCGTGCATTGCCCCAGCGCAGCACCTGGGTGCCGCCGGCATTGGTGGCCAGGTTGCCACCCAGGGTGCAACTGCCCTCGCTGGCCATCGACAGCGGCAGCAGCAAGTCCTCGGCGGCGCAGGCGGCCTGCAGATCGGCCAGCACGCAACCAGCCTCGGCGCACAGCGTGCGGTTGACGGCGTCGATGCGGCGCACCCGGTTCAGCCGGCGCAGCGACAGCACCAGCTCGGTGCCGCTGTCGTCGGGGGTCGATCCGCCGACCAGGCCGGTATTGCCGCCCTGGGGCACCACTGCCAGGCGTCGCGAGCATGCATGGCGCAGCATGGCCTGCACCTCGTCGACGCTGCGCGGTCGCAGCACCGCCAGCGCTTGGCCGGGAAACTGGCCGCGCCAGTCGCGCTCGAAGGGCAGGGCCTCGCTGCCGCTCAGCACCTGCGCGTCGCCGAACAGGCTGCGCAGTTCGGCAAGGGCAGCGCTCATCGGGCCGTCGGCTGCTTGGCGGCGGCCAGCCGCTGGCGGATGTGCAGGGTCACAAAGCTGAACAGGGCCACGGCCAGCAAGGTCTCGGCCAGGCCCAGCCAGCGCGCCAGCCCGCTGCTGGAGCCGACATGCACCAGACCCTCGGCCGCGTACACCCAGACCAGCAGCGAAACCCAGCGGTAGGTGTAGAGCCGGTAACGCCACAGGCCAGGCAGGGCGGGCAGCAGGGGCAGCACCTTCAGCGACCAGAACCAGGAGCCGTTGAGCAACCACTCCCAACCCAGGCCGAGCAGGATGAGGGCCAGGCAGCTGGCCAGCGCGAGGGCGCGACTCAGGGCTTCACGGGGACTGGGCTCGGTGCGCAGGGTGGCAGCGTTCATGCGGCCATTGTCGGGGCGCTGCCTACACTGATCCCATGAATGCCTTCTCGCTGCTGCGCCGCTACGCCGTCCTGCGCCTGCTGCTCGGTGCGCTGCGCGAGCTGCGCGCCTGGCCCTGGGGCCAGACCCTGGCCGGTTTGAAGGCGCGCTTTGCCGAGCTGCGCCTGGGACAGACCGCCGGCTCGCTGACCTTCACGACGCTGATCTCGCTGGTGCCGCTGCTGGTGCTGTCCTTGGCCCTGTTCACCGCGTTTCCGATGTTCGCCAGCTTCCAGAAGGCCCTGGAGCAGTACTTCCTGTCCAATCTGGTGCCCGACACCATCGCCCGGCCGGTGCTGCGCACGCTGACCCAGTTCGCCGGCAAGGCCAAGGGCATCGGCAGCGTCGGGGCCGTGATCCTCGGCTTCACCGCGATTGCGCTGATGCTGACCATCGACCGCACCTTGAACGCGATCTGGCGGGTGCGCCGACCCCGGCCGTTCGCGCAGCGCGTGCTGGTCTACTGGGCGACGCTGACCCTCGGGCCCTTGCTGCTCGGCGCCAGCCTGGCGCTGACCAGCATGGCGCTGGCCGCCGGCGACGGCGTGGTGGCGCGCCTGCCTGGCGGTGTCGAGAGCCTGCTGGAGTTCATCCAGTTTCTCGTGCTCGCCCTGGCGGTGGCCGGGCTGTTCCATTTCGTGCCCAACACCCATGTGCGCTGGCGGCATGCCTTGCTGGGCGGGGTGTTCGTTGCCGCGGCCTTCGGTCTGGCCAAGCTCGGACTGGCGATGTGGCTCAAGCAGGTGCCGACCTATGCGCTGCTCTACGGCGCGTTTGCCACGCTGCCGATCTTCCTGATCTGGATCTACCTGGGCTGGGTCATCGTGCTGCTGGGCGCCTTGCTGGCCGCCAATGCGCCGGGCCTGACCGCCGGTCTGCTGCAGCGGGCGCCGGCGCCTGGCTTGGACTTCGAACTGGCCCTGGGCGTGCTGCGCGAGCTTTGGCAGCGCCAGCGCCGCGGCGGCGCCGGCGCGACCAAGCTGCAACTGGCGCAGAAGCTGCGCATCGAGCCCCTGCAACTGGAGCCGGTGCTGGAAACGCTGCAGCGCCTCGACTGGGTGGGGCGGCTGGAAGAGGAGGGCGCCCAGCGCCTGGTGCTGCTGCGCGCGCCCGAGGCGACCTTGGCCGCCCCCTTGCTGCACGCGCTGCTGGCCAGCGAAGGCCCGGCGACACGCGCCCTGTGGGGGGCCAGCGGTTGGGAGCAGCTCAGCTTGGAGCGTCTGCTTCAGTCGCCGTCTCGCCAACGGCCGTCGCGCAGCAGCTGGTAGGGCTTGAAACGCGACTTGTAGGCCATCTTGGCGCTCTGTTCGATCCAGTAGCCGAGGTAGAGGTGCTGCAGCTTGAGCTGCTTGGTCTGCTCGATCTGCCAGAGCACCGAGTAGCTGCCGTAGCTGGCCCCCGCATCCGGCTCGTAATAGGTGTAGACGGCCGACAGGCCGTCGCTCAGCATGTCCAGGATGCTGACCAGCTTGAGTCGGCCGGCCGCATCGCGGAACTCGACCAGGCGCGAGTTGACGCGGCTTTGCAGCAGGAATTGCGAGTACTGGTCGACGCTGTCGTGGTCCATGCCACCGCCGCTGTGGCGGGCGGCCTGGTAGCGCAGGTAGAGCTCGTAATGTTCGGCGCTGTAGCCCAGGCGCATCACGCGAGCCGTCAGCGTGCTGTGCTGCGCCCAGGCACGGCGCTGGCTGCGGCTGGGCTTGAAGCGATCGACCGGCACGCGCAGCGGCACGCAGGCCTGGCAGTTCTCGCATTGCGGCTTGTAGGTGAACAGGCCGGAGCGGCGGAAGCCCTGGGTGACCAGCTGCGCGTAGGCGTCGGCGTGGATCAGGTGGCTGGGCGTGGCGACCAGCGAACGCGCCTGCCGCCCCGGCAGGTAGCTGCAGGCATAGGGCGCGGTCGCATAAAACTGCACCTGCGTGAACGGCAGGTCTTTGAGCTGAGTCACAGCAGAAACTCCCAGGCCGCCGCATCGTAGGTCCAAGGCGGCGCCGGCTGGACAGGACCTTCCCCAGCGTGCTGGCGCAGGTGTCCGCGGAACGCGTTGCCGGAGACCTCGGCCGCGCCCAGGCTGGCCAGGTGGCGGGTGTTCTGCTGGCAGTCGATCCAAGGGAGGCGATCGCGCCGGCACAGGCAGACCAGGTAGGCCAGCGCGATCTTCGAGGCGTCGGTCGCATGCGCGAACATCGATTCGCCGAAGAACATGCTTCTCAAGCGCAGGCCGTAGAGGCCGCCGACGCAGACGCCGTTGACCCAGGTCTCCACCGACTGCACGACGCCCCGGCGCGCCAGCTCGGCGTAGGCCTGCTGCATGGCCGGCACGATCCAGGTGCCGCCCTGGCCCTCGCGCGGCGTGCTGGCGCAGGCGCGGATGACCGCCGCGGGATCGTGGTTGACGCGGACTTCGCAACCCGGCGTTGCCAGATGCCGCCTGAGCGTCTTGCGCAGCGACGTGTGCAGCCTGAAGCGGCCGACCTGCAGCACCATGCGCGGGTCCGGGCTCCACCAGAGGATGGGCTGGCCCTCGCCGAACCAGGGGAAGATACCCTGGCGGTAGGCCTCGATGAGGCGCTCGGGCGTCAGATCGCCGCCCACGGCGAGCAGGCCCGGCGCCTCGCTGTCGGCGCCCAGCGCCGTCGATGGGTCGGGGAAGGCCAGGGAATGCGGATGCAGGCGGACAATCACGGCTTCGATTCTCCGACGCTCTCCATGCAGCTCTACGGCATCCCGAATTGCAACACGGTGAAGAAGGCGCGCGCCTGGCTGGACCAGCAAGGCATCGCCCACCAGTTCATCGACTTCAAGAAGCAGCCCGCCACGGTGCCGCAGCTCACGGCCTGGGCGCAGCAGGTCGGCTGGCAGACCCTGCTGAACCGCGCCGGCACGACCTGGCGCAAGCTCAGCGAGGCCGAGCAGCAACTGGCCGTCGACGAGGCCGGTGCGGTCGCGCTGATGGCCACGCAGAGCAGCCTGATCAAGCGCCCGGTGGCCGAATGGCCCGATGGCGGGGTCACCGTCGGCCTGCCGTCGCTGCAGCAGAAGGTCGGCTGATGTTCACCGGCATCGTGCAAGGGGTGGCCCAGGTCGAGCGCATCGAGCGCAGGGACGGGCTGCAGACGCTGACGCTGGCGCTGCCGCCAGGGTTTGACGCCGAACTGGCGATCGGCGCCAGCGTGGCTTGCGACGGCGTCTGCCTGACCGTCACCGAGCGGCCGGCACCCGACCGTGCCCGCTTCGACGTGATGGCGCAGACCTTGAACCTGACCACCCTGGGTCAGCTGCGCGAGGGCAGCGGCTTGAACGTCGAGCGTGCCGCCAAGGAGGGCGCGGAGATCGGCGGCCACCCGCTGTCCGGTCATGTCGATGTCAGCGCGACCATCGCCGCCGTTCGCCGCCCCGACAACAACCACGTGATCCGTTTCGCGCTGCCGGCGCCCTGGATGCGCTATGTGTTCGCCAAGGGCTATGTCGGCGTCAACGGCTGCAGCCTGACCGTCGCCGAGGCAGTTCGCGAGCGCGACGGCAGCGGTTGGTTTGAGGTCTGGCTGATCCCGGAGACCCTGCGCATGACCACCTTCGGCGACAAGGCAGTCGGCGACCGGGTGCACATCGAGATCGAGCGCAGCACCCAGGTGATGGTGGACACCGTGCGCGATGCGATCGACGAGCGGCTGGGCCCGCTGCTGCCCTTGCTGGAGGAGTTGGCGCACGAGCGGGGGATCGTTCTTGATGGCCCGCTTGTGGACGGGCGCCCACAGGCGTAGAACGCCAACAGCGCCGTCTCGCACTGCCGGCAAGGGGTCGACGGGCTGCCGGTCGCTTCTCCAGGAGCAAGCATGCGCAAACGCATCTATTGGCTGTTGCCCGACCACGCCAGTGCACGCCGGACGATGAACGATCTGTTGCTCGCCCGGATCGACGAGGGGCACATCCACTTCGCCGCCGCCGACAACGCCGAAACCGAGGGCCTGCACATGGCCTCCATCCTGCAAACCTCGGACCTCGTTGAGGCGGCGCAGAACGGCGCCTTGATCGGGGCCGGCCTGGGCGCGGTGGCCGGCGCGCTGGCGGCGTTCACCGTGGTCGGCGCCGGGTCGATGCAGGCCGGGGTGGTGGTGCTGCTGGCAGGCATCGGCGCGGTGCTCGGCACCTGGAGCGCCAGCATGATCGGCAGTTCGACGCCGAGTCGCCGCCTCAAGCGCTTCGAAGCGGCGATCTCACAAGGCCAGTACCTGCTGATGGTCGATATCCCGCGCGGCCGCATCCGGGAGATCGAGGCGATGCTGGAGGCGCGTCACCCCGAGGGGCATTTCGAGGGCATGGAGCCGAACATCCCGGCCTTCCCCTGAGATCCGGGTTCAGCCCGCCGCGGGCGCGACCCGCGGCAGGCGGATCTCGAAGCGCGCGCCCTGCTCGGGGGCGGAGTGCACGCTGATCTGGCCGCCCAGCACGGTGCTGGTCAGGTTGTGCGCGATGTGCATGCCCAGGCCCGTGCCGCCCTGGCCGAGCTTGGTGGTGTAGAAGGGCTCGAAGATCCGGCGTGCCGTTTCCGCGTTCATGCCACGGCCATCGTCCTGGTAGCTCAGCGTCAGCTCGGTGGCGCCGGCATGGGCGCCGATGCGGATGCAGCCACCCTGGCGGTCTTCGAAGCCATGCACCAGGCTGTTGTCGATCAGATTCGTCAGCAGCTGCTCCAGCGCGCCGGGGTGGCTGTCCAGACTCAGGCCTTCGGGGACCAGCAGCTCGAAGCGGTGCTGGCCCTGGCGCAGCCGATGCGCCATCGTGGCGCAGACCTTGGCGACGATCTCGTGAAGCAGGAAGGGGCGGCGCTGCATCGTCGTCTGGTCGACGGTGACCTGCTTGAAGGCCGAGATCAGTTCGGCGGCGCGCTCCAGGTTGGCGTGAACCAGACCGGCCGCCTCGCGCGAGAAGCGGATGAAGTCCTGCAGCACCGAGCGGCGCAGGCTGCCTTGCTCGACGGCGCGTTCGAATTCGCGCACGCGGTCCAGAAAGCTGGTCGCCGCCATCACGCTGTTGCCGATCGGCGTGTTCAGCTCATGCGCGACACCGGCGACCAGCTGGCCCAGGGCGGCGAGCTTCTCCGATTGCTCCAGCTGGCTGATCGCCTGGCTCAGGCTGCTTTGCGCGGCATCCAGGGCCAGGCCCCGTTCGGCCATGCTGCATGCCAGCTGGTCGTTGGCGCGACGCAATGCCTGCTCGGTGTCCTTCTGCGCGGTGATGTCGGTGTAGGTCGTCACGAAACCGGCGATGCGGTCCTCGAAGCGCAGCGGCCTGCCCTCGATCAGGTGCGTGCGGCCATTGGGTCGCGTGCGCTCAAAGCGGTGCTCCGTGAACTCCCGCGCCAGCGCGAGTCGCTGGGCGACCTGCTGACCGGGGTCGCCGGGGCCGTAGTCGCCACGCTGGGCCAGCAGGCCGAGCAGGTCCTCGAAGCGCGCGCCGCGGAAAACGGCCTGCGGTGGAAACTCCAGGATGTCGATGAAGGCTTGGTTCCACAGCAGCAGTCGGAGTCGCTCGTCGAACAGGCTGAGCCCCTGCGGCAGGTGGTTGACCACCTGGGCGGCCAGCGAGTCCTGCCGGCTGAGCTGGGTCTGCAGGCGTTGGTGCTCGCTGACGTCGGTGTAGGTGGTGACGAAGCCGCCCCCGGCGACCGGCTGACCGCGGATTTCCAGCACCGTGCCATTGGGGCGGATGCGCGTGAACACATGGGGTTCAAAGCGCAGCGCACGGGCCGTGAAATCGGCCACCAGGGCGTCGACATCGGCCACCTGGCCGAATTCGCCGCGCTCGATGTTGAAGCGCCACAGTTCCTGCAGGCTGACCGGGCGCTCGAACAGCTCTGCCGGCAAATCCAGCAGCTCGAGCAGGCGGCGGTTCCACAGGCGGAAGCGCAGGTCGGCGTCGATCACCGACACCCCGCCAGGGAAATGCTCGCAAAGCATCTGCAGCAACTGGGTGTCGGTGGGCGCGCTCATGGACACGTAAGGGCGGGCGGAGCGTGGATTCTGCGGGCAGCTTGCGGCCGAGCCCGCGACCTGCAGCCCGCCAGCCATGAAAAAGGGGCGCCGCAGCGCCCCTTGTTGATCGTGCCAGCCGGCATCAGGCAGCGAGCAGCTGCCGGAGCACGAAGGGCAGGATGCCGCCGTGGAAGTAGTAGTCGACCTCGATCGCGGTGTCGATGCGCAGGGTCAGCTTGACTTCCTTCTTGCTGCCGTCGGCACGCGTGATGGTCATGGTCGCGTCGCCCTGCGGCTTGATCTCGTCGGCCAGCTTGATGTCGATGGTCTCGGTGCCGGTCAGGCCGAGCAGCTCCCAGCTGTCACCGGCCTTGAACTGCAGCGGCAGCACGCCCATGCCGATCAGATTGCTGCGGTGGATGCGCTCGAAGCTCTTGGCGACGACGGCCTTGATGCCGAGCAGCTGCGTGCCCTTGGCGGCCCAGTCGCGGCTCGAACCGGTGCCGTACTCCTCGCCGGCGAAGATCACCGTCGGCGTGCCTTCGGCGATGTACTGCATGGCGGCGTCGTAGATGGCCATCTTCTGGCCGCCCTTGATCGTGTAGCCGCCTTCCTCGCGCGAGCCATCGGCCTTGGCCGGCAGCATCAGGTTCTTCACGCGGACGTTGGCGAAGGTGCCGCGCATCATCACGTCGTGGTTGCCGCGGCGCGCGCCATAGCTGTTGAAGTCGGCCTTCTGCACACCGTTCTCGGTGAGGAACTTGCCGGCCGGCGTGGTCTCCTTGAAGGAACCGGCGGGGCTGATGTGGTCGGTGGTGATCGAGTCGCCGAACAAGGCCATCACCTTGGCGCCCTGCACGCCGCTGACCAGCTGCTTGGGCTCCATCGTGAAGTCGCCGAAGAAGGGCGGCTGCGCGATGTAGGTGCTCTTGGGCCAGTTGTAGACCTGGCCCTTGACGCCCTTGATGGCGTCCCAGAGCTTGCCCGGCTTGTTCTTGACCTTGTCGTAGTTCTCCTTGAAGGCCTTCGCGTTCATCGCGTGCTTCATCAGCTTGTAGATCTCGTCGCTGGTCGGCCAGATGTCGCCCAAGTAAACGTCCTTGCCGCCCTTGCCCTTGCCGACCGGCTGGGTCATCAGGTCACGGGTGACATTGCCGGCGATCGCGTAGGCGACGACCAGGGGCGGGCTGGCCAGGAAGTTGGCCTTCAGGTTCGGGTGGATGCGCGCCTCGAAGTTGCGGTTGCCCGAGAGCACGGCGGCGCAGACCAGGTCGTTGTCCTGGATGACCTTGTTCAGCTCCGGCGTCAGGTCGCCGGCGTTGCCGATGCAGGTCGTGCAGCCGTAGGCGGCGACGTTGAAGCCGAGCTTCTCCAGATAGGGCAGCAGGCCGGCCTTCTCCAGGTACTCGGTGACGATGCGCGAGCCGGGAGCCAGCGAGGTCTTGATATGCGGCTGGACCTTCAGGCCGGCCTCGACCGCCTTCTTGGCCAGCAGGCCGGCGGCCAGCAGCACGCCCGGGTTGCTGGTGTTCGTGCAGCTGGTGATGGCGGCGATCAGCACGTCGCCGTTCTTCACCTCCAGGCCGTTGTCGGCCTTGAAGCTTTGCGCGAGTTTCTCGGCCGGCTGGTTGAAGCCGTTTTCGCTCGTGGGCTTGCTGAACAGCTCGCCGAACTGCTTGGCCAGATGGGTGATCTCGATGCGGTCCTGCGGGCGCTTCGGGCCGGCCAGGCTGGGAGCCACGGTGCCCAGGTCGAGCTTGACGACCGAGGTGTAGTCGATCTCGCCGCTCTTGGGCACGCCGAACATCTTCTGCGCCTTCCAGTAGGCCTCGAAGGCTTCGATCTCGGCCTTGCTGCGGCCGGTGCCCTTGAAGTACTCGACGGTCTTCTCGTCGACCGGGAAGAAGCCCATGGTCGCGCCGTACTCGGGCGCCATGTTGGCGATGGTCGCGCGGTCCGGCAGGGCCAGGGTGCGCGTGCCTTCGCCGAAGAACTCGACGAATTTGCCGACCACCTTGTGCTTGCGCAGGATCTCGGTGACTGTCAGCACCAGATCGGTGGCGGTCACGCCTTCGCGCAGCTGGCCGGTCAGCTCGAAGCCGACCACGTCAGGGGTCAGGAAGTAGACCGGCTGGCCCAGCATGCCGGCCTCGGCCTCGATGCCGCCCACGCCCCAGCCGACCACGCCGATGCCGTTGATCATCGTCGTGTGGCTGTCGGTGCCGACCAGGCTGTCCGGGTAGTACACGCCGGCCTTGGTCTTGTGCACGCCGCGCGCCAGGTACTCGAGGTTGACCTGGTGGACGATGCCGAAGCCCGGGGGCACGACGCCGAAGGTGTCGAAGGCCTGCATGCCCCACTTCATGAATTCGTAGCGCTCGCGGTTGCGCTCGAACTCCAGCTTCATGTTCAGGTCCAGGGCCTTCTTGTTGCCGAAGTGGTCGATCATGACCGAGTGGTCAACGACCAGGTCGACCGGCACCAGCGGCTCGATGGCCTTGGGGTTCTTGCCCATGCTGGCGGCCACGTTGCGCATCGCAGCCAGGTCGGCGAGCAGTGGCACGCCGGTGAAGTCCTGCAGCACCACGCGGGCGACGACGAAGGGGATCTCGTCGACGCGCTCGGCCACCGGCTTCCAGTTGGCGAGCTGCTCGACGTGTTCCTTGGTGACCTTCTTGCCGTCGCAGTTGCGCAGCACCGACTCCAGCACGATGCGCATCGACACCGGCATGCGGCTGATGTTCGGGAACTGCTTGGCCAGCTTGGGCAGGCTGAACAGCTGACCTTCCTTGCCCGAAGCCGTCTTGAACGTGCTTTGAGTCTTGGCGAAGGGGTGCGCGGGGGCTTTCGCGGTTTTCGCGGCGGCTTTCTTCATGGTGGGAGTCCTCGCAGAACGGCGTCGAGATAAAGGGCGCTACGTTACCGCAGCCTCCCTGGCAAAAGCCTGACGCCGGGCGCAAAAGCGACGACGCCAGGCGGGCTGGCTTCGCCTCAGACGGAGACCGATCGCGCTCGCCGGCGCCGCCGTTTCAGCCAGACGGCCAGGGTCCAGCCGCCATGGACCAGGGCCCAGGTGCTCAGGCCGCCGACCACGGCAAACACCGCCAGGCCGAGGAACAGCGGCTTGCCGATGGCCTGGGCCTTCTCGACCCAGCTCTCGGTTTCGTCGCCATCGACCTCCAGCGCCTCGGCGACGCCCGGCTCGACCGACTCGCCGAGCAGGGCGCTACCGGTCTTGTAGGCCAGCACGGCGATGGGGGCGTAGGTGAAGGGGTTGGAAACCAGGGTCGAGAACGCGGCCACCGGCAGGTTGGCGCGCAACAGCAGGGCCAGCAAGGCGGCGCCGGCGATCTGCAGCACGGGGATGAGGAAGCCGAAGAACACGCCGATGCCGGCACCCAGCGCGACGCGGCGACGGTTCATCTGCCACAGCCAGGGGCGGCGCAACATCGGCCCCATCCAGCGCAGGCCCGGGTGGGCCTTCAGGGTTGCTTCGGTCGGGAGCTTGTTGCGTAGCCAGTTGCGCATGTCGACATCATTCCAGATTGGCTCAAAGCCCCAGGCCTTCCGCGGCACCGAAAAGGGCCGCCAGTCCGAGGACCAGGAAGAGCAGGGCGGCGATCGCGTGGACCAGCTTCATCGGGATCTTCTTGGCCAGTCGATCGCCGATGAAGACCACCGGTGCATTGGCGATCAACATGCCCAGCGTGGTGCCGGCGATCACCGCCCAGACCGCCGCGTAATGGGCGGCCAGGGCCACGGTGGCGATCTGCGTCTTGTCGCCCATCTCGGCGATGAAGAAGGTGACGAAGGTGGCGCCGAAGACGCCGAAGCGCTCGGCCAGGCGGGTCTCCTCGTCATCGATGCGGTCGGGGATGAGCACCCAGACCGCCATCGCCAGAAAGCCCAGACCGAGGACCCAGCGCATCACGGTCGGCGACAGCAGCTGCGGGATCCAGGCGCCCAGCCAGCCGGCGAGCGCATGGTTGATCAGGGTCGCGGCGAGGATGCCGGCGACGATGGGCCAGGGCCGGCGAAAGCGCGCCGCCAGCAGCAGCGCCAGCAGCTGGGTTTTGTCGCCGATCTCGGCAAGGGCGACGACGCCGGTGGATACGAACAGGGCTTCCATCAGAGGCAATACCAGACCGGCGGGAGAACGCGACCACGGCGCCGGCCGGTCTGGGCAGCGCTGCGGTCACGGTCTGGCCAGGCCTCTTCAGGCTGCCGACGCCATGATCCGAGCGGATCAAGTCTGTTGGCGTCGGCCCCGCTCGGTCGCGTCAGGACGCGGTCGGCGGGCGGCTACTCCCCATGAGAGCGGGCGCGATTCTAGGGGTGCAGCACGACCAGCAGCGCGACCGCCAGCTCCTTGCCGGCGTTGCGGATGGCATGGCCTTGATCGGCTGCGTAGCGCGCGGTCTCCCCCTGTTGCACCGTCTGTCGGCTGTCGCCGGCCTCAATCTGCAGCGCGCCGCTGAGCACCGACACATGCTCGCGCGAGCCGGGCTCATGGGCCGTCGACGCCAGCACGCCGCCGGGCTGCACGATCAGCTCGTACCACTCGTACTGGCCGGCCAGGTCGATGGGGCCGAGGATGCGCAGGCGGGCCAGGCCGTCGGGGCTGGTCAGCTGCGGCGTCGCGTGCGCGGCGACGAGTTCGATGCCGGTGGCCACCGGCCTGGCGCCCTCGAGCAGTTCGGCGAGTTCCACGCCCAGCGCGGTCGCCAAGCGCCAGACCACGGCGACCGTCGGGTTCGCCTGATTGCGCTCGATCTGGCTGAGCATGCTCTTGCTGACGCCGGCGCGCCGGCTCAGCTCGTCCAGGGTCAGCTGGCGCTTGGCGCGCAAGGCGGCGAGGGCTTCCCCGACCTGGGGCGGCTGGGCAAGATCGGTGTCTGACATCGGGAGTCCTTGATCCACTGAACGGATGTTCGATATAGTGAACACCGTTCGATTTACTGCATTCTGTTCCAGGGGACTGAAGATGACCAGCCGCGACGCGTTCTACGCCCATGTCCGCGACGAGCTCGCGAGCATCGAGGCCGCCGGCCTGTTCAAGCGCGAGCGCGTGATCGCCACCCCGCAGGCCTCGGTGGTGAGGACAGTCGACGGTCGCGAGCTGATCAATCTCTGCGCGAACAACTACCTGGGCCTGTCCAGCCATCCGGAACTGATCGCCGCCGCGCACGCGACCCTGGACAGCCGCGGCTTCGGCCTCTCCTCGGTGCGCTTCATCTGCGGCACCCAGGACATCCACAAGGAGTTGGAGCGCCGCATCGCCGCCTTCGTCGGCTGCGAGGACGCGATCCTCTACGCGGCGGCCTTCGACGCCAACGGCGGCCTGTTCGAGCCGCTGTTGACCGAGCAGGACGCGATCATCTCGGACGCGCTGAATCACGCGTCCATCATCGACGGCATCCGCCTGTGCAAGGCGCAGCGCCACCGCTACGCGAACGACGATCTGGAGGACCTGGAGCGCTGCCTGCAGAAAGCGCGCGCCGATGGCGCCCGGCACATCCTGGTGTTCACCGACGGCGTGTTCTCGATGGACGGCACGATCGCCCGCCTGAAGGAGATCCGCGCGCTCTGCGATCGCTACGGTGCCTTGCTGGGCATCGACGAATGCCATGCCTCGGGTTTTCTGGGCAAGACCGGCCGTGGCACGCCCGAGCACTGCGGCGTGTTCGGGAGAATCGACATCATCACCGGTACCTTCGGCAAGGCCCTGGGCGGCGCCAGCGGCGGCTTCACCGCGGCGCGCAAAGAGGTCGTCGAGCTGCTGCGCCAGCGCTCGCGGCCTTACCTCTTCAGCAACACGCTGGCGCCGGCCATCGTCGGCGCCTCGCTGAAGGCCCTGGACCTGCTGGAAGCCTCGACCGAGTTGCGTGACAAGCTGGAAGCGAACACGCAGTTCTGGCGCGAAGGCCTGAAGGCCGCCGGCTTCGACATCAAGCCGGGCAGCCACCCCATCGTGCCGGTGATGGTCTATGACGCGGTCAAGGCGCAGGCCTTCTCGGCGCGGCTGCTCGAGCTCGGTGTCTACGCGGTCGGCTTCTTCTTCCCCGTGGTGCCCAAGGGCCAGGCGCGCATCCGTACCCAGCTCAGCGCCGGCCATAGCCGCGAGCAGTTGGAGAAGGCATTGAGCGTCTTCGTGCAGGCCGGCAAGGACACCGGGGTGCTGGCATGACGACGAAGATCCTGATCATCGGCGCCAACGGTCAGATCGGCACCGAGCTGGCCGCGGCGCTGGCCGAGAAGCATGGCAACGACGCGGTGATCACCAGCGACATCGCGCCCCAGGGCCGGCTGCCGCAGCTGCGCCACGAGATGCTCGATGCCACCGACCAGACGGCCATCACCGCCTGCGTCGAGCGCCACCACATCACGCAGATCTATCTGCTCGCGGCAGCACTGTCGGCGACCGGCGAAAAGCACCCGCAATGGGCCTGGGATCTGAACATGAAGAGCCTGCTCGGCGTGCTGGAACTCGCCCGCACGAACAAGCTCGAACGCGTGTTCTGGCCGAGCTCGATCGCCGCCTTCGGCCCGACGACACCGCAGGACGCGACGCCGCAGACCACGGTGATGGAGCCGACCACGGTCTACGGCATCAGCAAGCAGGCCGGCGAGCGCTTCTGCGCCTGGTACCACCGCAACCACGGCGTCGATGTGCGCTCCCTGCGCTACCCGGGCCTGATCAGCTGGAAGACCCCGCCCGGCGGCGGCACCACCGATTACGCGGTGGACATCTTTCACCAGGCGCTGAGGAGCGGTCGCTACAGCTGCTTCCTGGCCGCGGACCAGGCGCTGCCGATGATGTACATGCCGGACGCGATCCGCGCGACCTTGGAGCTGATGGAAGCGCCGGCCGAGTCGATCGAGGAGCGCGGTAGCTACAACCTGGCCGGCTGCAGCTTCACGCCGGCCGAGATCGCCGCCGAGATCCGTCGCCATATCCCTGGCTTCGAGATCAGCTACGCGCCCGACTTCCGTCAGGCCATCGCGTCGAGCTGGCCGCGTTCGATCGACGACTCGGTGGCGCGCAGCCACTGGGGATGGCAGGCCCGCTTCGGCCTCGCCGACATGGTGGCTGACATGCTGGACAACCTGCGGCGACAGCTCGCCTGAACCCCGGCCTTACGCGGCGCTGTTAGCGTTGCGCGCATGCGCACCTCGAACGCCCTGGGCTTGATCATGACCTTGCTGCCCCTGCTGGCCTGGGGGCAGGCCGAGGTCGACCCTCCCGCCGGCGAGGCGCCGCGCATGCGCTACCTGGTCGGCGCCGAATTGGTGGGCGGTCCCAGTGCCTGGGGGCAGAACGACCTCAAGCTCGGTTTCAAGCCCATGGCCGCGCTCCAGTTCGGTCGCCTGCGCATCAGCAACTCCGGCGCCGGTGCCTTGCTCGGCGGCGGGCAGGGCGGTGGGGCCAGCGCCGAGCTGTTGCGCACGCGGGAGTGGCGGCTGTCCGCAGGCTTGCGCCTGGACCGCGGTCGCAAGAGCGACAGCAGCGAGGTCTATGCCGGCCTGCCCGATGTGCCGGGGACGATCCGGGGCCGGCTCAGCCTGGCTTGGCAAGCGCAACCGCGGCGCAGCGTGAACCTGGCCATCCTGGGCGATCTGCGCAACAAGGGCGTCGGCACGATCTGGAACCTCAGCGCCGCCCAGCTGTTGCCCTGGACGATGTGGGGGGCGCGCTGGAGCAGTTTTGCAACGCTGAGCGGCGGTGATGCCGGTTATCTGCGCAGCCACTTTGGCGTGCCCGACGGGCATTCGCGGCTGCCTGCCTACCAGCCTGGCGCTGGCCTGCGCGACCTGCGCATCGGACTTGGCATGCAGCGGGCGATCGATGCTGACGGCCACTGGCTGCTGTTCAGCCAGCTCAACGCCGGCAGCCTGCTTGGCCCCGCAGCGCGCTCGCCCTTTGTCGTGCAGCGGCACGGGCTGGGCATGGCCATCGGCTTGGCCTATCGCAACTGAGCGCGGTTGAGGATGGCGGCGCGACATCCTGTCGCAGCCCGGCTGACAGTCACCGCCTGGCGCTCTAGGCTGAGGGTTTCGCATCCATCTTCAAAGTCACCATGCGTTTCGTTCTCATCCCGTGCTGGGTCGCGCTGACCGCCTCTGCCGCGCTGGCCCAGCCCAGCGCCTTCGTCGCCAACCCAGCCAAAGCGCCGGCTGACGGCAGCACCTGGCATTTCATCAAGTCCAACCGGGACGGCAGCCAGCCTTGGCAGTTCGTCATGCACGTGGTGTCGCCGACGCAGATCGAGGTCGTGAAGAGCGACGGTGCCCAGGCCTATGTCGAGGTGCAGGCGCTGGTCGATCTGCAGCTGGCCATGCCGGTGCGCATGCAGCAATGGAACATCGAGTGCGGTGAACGTCGACCGACGATGACCGCTGTTGCCAAGCCCTTGGCGCAGGGCGGCAGCGAACTGGCCGTGCACCTGGCCAAGGGCCCGCGGCTCACGCTGCAGGCCGGTCCGGCCGCGCATTTCTGGGGTTTCGACCTGACCGGCTTTGCGCTGCTGGCGCCGCATCTGCGCGCGCCCGACCAGGCTTTTGAACTCAGCTTCATCGACCCCAATCAGCCGGGCGACGGCACTCAGCCGGTGAAAGTGGCCGCCGGCCGTTTCAGCCCGGCGGCTGAGGAACTCGTCAACGGCAGTCCGGCGCGGCGCTACACGCTGAGCGGGCCGCTGTTCGGCGATCAGCAGGGCGCCGTCTGGCTGTCTGGGGGCGAGCTCGTCAAGGCCGAGCATGGGCTGCGCACCAGCACGGACTGGCGCGACTGGAAGCTGGAGCGGGTGAAGGCCGAGCGCCTCGACCGCAACGGCTGGGAGCGCTTCAAGCTGGAATGGCAGCGCCGCACCGCCAAGGCCCAGACCGACGACCCGGCCTGCAGCAAGCCCTGATCAGAAGGGAATGCGCCCGCGCCAGATGTCGGCGGACATCATCCAATCGCCCATGAAAGGGTCTGGGACGGCGCTGCGCATCGGGTTCTCAGGGGAGGGGGAAGGCGCTTCGAGTGTGCTACGGTCACGCCATCTTCCCAAGCGGGCCATCCCTGGAGCGACGCATGAAGGTCTCCGACATCCTCAAGGTCAAGGGCAACACCCTGTACACCATCGCGCCGGACAGCGATCTGGGCGAGGCGGTGACGACGATGTCCAAGCTGGACATCGGCTCGCTGGTGGTGATGGAGTTCGGCGAGCTGGCCGGCATGCTGACTTTCCGCGAGGTCATCAATGCGGTGGTCGGCAACGGCGGTCAGATCGGCACGCGCCAGGTGCGCTCGGTGATGGACGACCACCCGCTGTCCTGCACGCCGGACACCGAGATCGACGAGGTGCGCCGCATGATGCTGGGCCGCCATGCGCGCTACATGCCGGTGCTCAACGGCAAGACCCTGATGGGCGTGATCTCCTTCTACGACGTCGCCAAGGCGGTGGTCGAGGCGCAGGACTTCGAGAACCGCATGCTCAAGGCCTATATCCGCGACTGGCCGGTCGAGCAGGAGCCGGCCGGCGAGTCCAAGCTCTGAGAACCCGGTTTCGCCGGCCAAGAAGGGCACCTGCGGGTGCCCTTCGCGCATTCCTAGAATGCCGCTCATGAGTGGAAGCACGTTCGGGCGCTGGTTCGCCGTCACCAATTTCGGCGAGAGCCATGGCCCGGCGATCGGTTGCGTGATCGATGGCTGCCCGCCCGGGCTGGCGCTCAGCGAGGCCGACATCCAGCAGGACCTGGACCGCCGCCGCCCCGGCACCAGCCGCCATGTCACGCAGCGCCAGGAGCCCGATGCGGTGGCCATCCTGTCCGGCGTCTACGAGGGCCGCACCACCGGCGCCCCGATCGCCCTGCTGATCCAGAACCAGGACCAGCGCAGCAAGGACTACGGCAATCTGCTCGACACCTTCCGCCCCGGCCATGCCGATTACAGCTACTGGCGCAAGTACGGACTGCGCGACCCGCGCGGCGGCGGTCGCTCCTCGGCGCGGTTGACCGCGCCCATGGTCGCGGCCGGCGCGGTGGCGAAGAAATGGCTGAAGGAGACCTACGGCGTCAGCATCCGCGGCTGCATGACCCAGCTCGGCGAATTGCCGATCGCCGTCGACGACTGGAGCCAGACCGCCCACAACCCCTTCTTTGCCGCCACTGCCCAGGGCTTGGACGCGCTGGAGGCCTACATGGACGCGCTGCGCAAATCCGGCGACTCGGTCGGTGCGCGCTTGCGCGTCGAGGCCAGCGGCCTGCCGCCGGGCTGGGGCGCGCCGCTGTTCGACAAGCTCGATGCGCAGATCGCCTACGCGATGATGGGCATCAACGCGGTCAAGGGCGTGGAGATCGGCGACGGCTTCGCTGTCGTCGCGCAAAAAGGCAGCGAGCATGGCGACGAGCTGCACCCGGATGGCTTTGCCAGCAACCACGCCGGCGGCGTGCTCGGCGGCATCTCCACCGGCCAGGACCTGGTGGTCAGCATCGCGATCAAGCCGACCAGTTCGATCCGCCTCGAGAAAGCCAGCATCGATCGCGCCGGCCAGCCGACCACCGTCGTCACCCATGGCCGCCACGACCCCTGCGTCGGCATCCGCGCCACGCCGATCGCCGAGGCCATGCTGGCCCTGGTGCTGATCGACGCGGCGCTGCAGCAGCGGGCGCAGGGCGCCGACGTCGAGCTGCCGGTGCCGGCGATCCCGGCGCGCCGTCAGTAAGGCAGTTCGAAGACCTGCTCGCGCCAGCGCAGTCGCGCGCCGCGCAGGCCGATCTCCTCCAGCTTCAGATCGGGCGCCAGCTGATCGCCCTCGCGGACCAGCTGGCCGTTGAGGATCAGGCTGCGCAGCCGTGGATCCGGGCTGTGCATGGAGCCGCCCAGCTGCAGCGGCGGCAGCTGCTGGCGCAGGGCGGCGGGCAGCTCGGCCAAGCGAGGCACCCGGGCTGGGGCGCTGGCCGTCGGCGCAGCCGGCTGGGGGGGCGGCGCGCTCGCCACGGTGCGCGCCACCGCAGCGGCAGGGGTGGCGGGGGAGGGTTCCGGCAGCGCCCGTGCGCCCGGGGTTTGCAGCAGGGCCGCCGGTGCCGGGAGCGGCGCCGGGCTGGGCTGTGCCGCGGCCGCAGCGCTTGGCGGCGGCACAGGGACAGTCGCGCTCGGCCGCTGGATCCAGGGGTAGATGGCCGCGCCGACCAACAGCACCAGCAGCAAGCCCATGGCGATGCGCAGCGCGCTGCGGCGGCCGGCCGGGAGGGCGGCCGGCGCCGCCATGCCCAGAGGCGGCAGCGTGCTGCCCGGCGCGGCGATGCGCTCGGCCTCGGCGCGGCGAAGGGCTTCAAGAATGGTCGACATCAGCGCGCACCGGCGGCTTGCAGCCGGGGTTCCTGCGGATCGGCCCGGTGGGCCAGCCGCATCAGGGTCAGGGGGCCGGCGCGGCCGTCGGCCTGCAGGCCTTCGGCGCGCTGGAAGGCGGCCACCCGGGCGGTCTGCGAGCGCTGGGCGGGGACGCCGGCGGCGTCCAGGCGCTGGTCCAGCCAGGCGGCCAGCTCGCCGCTGGCTGGTACCGCCGCGTCGCGCAGACCGGGCGGGGCGCGCCATAGGGTCAGGTAATCGCCGCTCCAGCGGTTGGCCAGTCCGAGCAGCGGGTGCTGCTGCGCCTCACCGTCGGCCCCTTGCAGCCAGGCGCTGCTGTCGTCCAGGCGCAGCAGCAGCAGTGCTTGGGTGCGTCCCTCGGCGTCGAGCAGGCTGATCACCCCGGGGCGGTCGAGCGCGCGCAAGGCCGGCAGGCTGAGCCGGGCCGTCCAGCAGCGCCATTCCCCGGCCGGTGGCGCGCAGGGTTGCGCGGGCAGCGCGTCGGCCGCCAGGCCCCAGCGCGGCGCCAGCGCACGCAGCGCCGCGTCGCTGGAGGCAAAGCCGCTCGGCAGGGCCGCGATCGCCGGCGGGGCCTCGCTCGCGACCGATGCCGCCGGCGCGGCCGAAGTGGCCGGAGTGGTCTGCGGGACCGATGCCGCCGCCGTGGCGGTCAATGGCAGGGCCGGCGGCGCTGTGTTCCGCTGCTTGCTCCACCAGCCGGCGGCCAGCGCGGCGCTGGCCAGCAGCGCGGCCGCGGCGGTGAGCAGCGGCCAGCGGCGGCTCGGGCTGCCTGTCTCGCCGCGCAGCTCGGCGGCGACGGTCTGGATCAGGCGGCGACCGGCGCGCTCCTGGCCGCGGGCGTAGAGCGCGAGCAGCGCGCGGTCGGCCAGCAGGTTGATGCGCCGCGGCACGCCGCCGCTGAGTCGGTGCATGGCCCTCAGCGCCGCGGCGTCGAACGGAGGTGGGCCTTGCCAGCCGGCCAAGGTCAGGCGGTGCGCCACATAGGCGGCGGTCTCGCTCTCGCCCAGTCCCTCCAGGTGGTAGCGGGCGACGACCCGCTGCGCCAGTTGTTCCAGCTCCGGCCGGGCGAGCATCTCTCGCAGCTCCGGCTGGCCGACCAGCATGATCTGCAGCAGCTTGGCGTTCGGCGTCTCCAGGTTGGTCAACAGGCGCAGCTGCTCCAGCACCGTCGGCGCCAGGCATTGCGCCTCGTCGATGAGCAGCAGGCAGTGATCGCCGGCGGCATGGCGCTCGAGCAGGAAGCGGTTCAGCGCGTCGATGTAGGCCTTGCTGCCCGGCGGCGTGCTGCCGGCGGCGACCGCGATGCCGAACTCCTCGCAGACCGTTTGCAGCAGCTCCAGGCTGCTGAGCTGCGGGTTGAACACATAGGCGACCCGGACGTTCGGGCTGTTCGCCGCCAGCTGATCCAGGAAGGCGCGGCAGACCGTGGTCTTGCCGGCGCCGATCGCGCCGGTCAGCAGCACGAAACCGCCGGCGCCCCCTTGGGCGCCATAGCGCAAATGGGCCAGCGCCTCGCGGTGCCGTTCGCTGAGGAACAGCAGGCGGGGGTCGGGGGCGATCGAGAAGGGCTCGCGGCGCAGGCCGAAGCGGTGCAGGTACATGGGCGGCGATGGGGAGCGGGCGAACTGTAGGCCCTGCCCGCTCTGCCACCCCATGACTTCTGGCGCCGCTGGCGATCGCCCATGCAGCTCGGCCCCTGTCTTCTGCAGTTCGTCGCGTGACGAGTGCCTTTCCTGCGCGCGATTCCTAGCATGCCCCGATTCCATTGATCTCGGGGGACTCCCATGGTGCTGCAGACACGCTCGCGCAAGACCCGCTTCATGCTGGGCGGTATCACCGCCATCGTCATCGCCGTCGGTGCGGCCATCGCGGTGCAGGCCAGCGATGGCAAGAAGGAAGAGAACAAGCCCGCCGACAAGGTGCTGCAGTTCAATCCCAGCGAGGTGGTACAGCCGGCCCAGGTCTCACTGCCGGCCTTCATTGAATTCAGCGGTGCCCTGGTGGCGCCGAACACCGCGGTGGTGCGCGCCAAGGGCGGCGGCATCCTGGTCGCGCTGTCCAGCCCCGAGGGCAGCCGGGTGAAGGCCGGCCAGAGCCTGGGGACCCTGGACCTGGAGGACCTGCGCCAGCGCGTCGCCGAGCGGGCCGCCAGCGTCGAGGCGGCTCGAGCGCAGGCCGAGCAGGCGCAGCGCAGCCACCTGGCCAACGAAGGGCTGGCCAAGCAGAACTTCATCGCGCCGACCGCGCTGGACGGCAGCCGCGCCGCCATGGACGCCGCCCGTGCCCAGCACGCCGCCGCGCAGGCCCAGCTGCAGACCATGCAGGTCCAGCTGCGCCAGGCCAGCCTGACCAGCCCGATCAACGGCTGGGTGGCCAAGCGCCATGCGGTGCCCGGCGAGAAGCTGCAGGCCGAGCAGCCGGTGCTGACGGTGGTCGATCTGTCCAGCCTGGAGCTCGCCGGCCTGGTCGGCACCCACGAGGTCACGCGGCTCCAGCCGGGCATGAAGGCCACCGTGCGCATCGAGGGCATGCCTGAGCCGGTGACGGCGAGCATCGCCCGCATCAGCCCGCAGGCCGAACCCGGCACGCGCTCGATCGGCGTCACGCTGGCGATGAGCAACCCCGGCGAGCTGCTGCGCGCCGGCCAGTACGCGGTGGCCCGCGTGCAGCTGGACGACCCGGAGCCGCGCCTGACCGTGCCCAGCACCGCCCTGGTCGGTACGCAGGGCCAGCAGCAGGTCTGGGTGATCGAGAAGGGCGAGCTAAAGCGCCGCCTGGTGACCACCGGTCGCGTCGACGCCGAGGGCGGTCGCGTCGAGATCCTCGGCGGCATCGACGCCAGCGCCCAGGTGCTGGCCGGTCGCTATGAAAACCTGCGCGAGGGCGCCAAGGCGGCAGTGGCCGCTGCCCCCGCTGCCAAGAAGGCGGGCTGATCATGTGGATGACCCGTGTCTCCATCAACAATCCGGTGTTCGCCACCATGGTCATGGTGGCGCTCTGCGTGCTGGGCCTGTTCGCCTACCAGCGCCTGGGCGTCGAAAACATGCCCGAGGTGCAGATGCCCGGCGCCTGGGTCGACATCCGCTACCCGGGCGCCAGCCCGGAAGCCGTCGAACGCGAGGTCGCCAAGCCGCTGGAAGAGGTGCTGAACACCATCGCCGGCGTCAAGCGCATCCAGTCGCGCAGCTTCGAGGGCCGCATGCAGATGAGTGTCGAGTTTTCGCTCGACACCAACATGGACCGCGCGATGCAGGAGCTGCGCGATCGCATGACGATGGCGCAGACGATGTTCCCCGAGGACGTCAAGCAGCCGTCCATCAACCGCTTCCAGGAGGGCAACCAGCCCGTCTACGTGGGCGCGTTGATCAGCAGCAACCGCAGCCCGCGTGAGCTGTCGATGATGGCCGAGCAGATCCTCGTCAAGCGCCTGCAGCGCATCGAGGGCGTGGCGGTCATCAACCTCTGGGGCCAGACCACCCGCGAGGTGCGCATCGACCTCGACCCGCAGCGCCTGCGCGCCTACGGCATCACCACGGCCGAGGTGGCGAGCGCCTTGCGCCAGGCCAATAGCGACCAGCCGGTCGGCCTGCTCTCGGACCGTCACCTGGAGAGCTCGCTGCGCGTCGAGGGCCGCATCAAGGACCCGCGTGCGTTCGAGAACGTCGTCGTCGCGCGGCGCAACGGCCTGCCGGTGCTCGTGGCCGACCTCGGCGTGCTGCAGGAGCGCGAGCGCGAGGCCGACACCATCAGCCGCATCAACGGCCAGGCCAGCATCGGCTTCAATGTCTTCAAGCAGCAGGACGCCAACATCGTCAAGACCGGCGATGGCGTGCAGGAGGCGCTGAAGGAACTGCGCGCCGGCCTGCCGGCCGATGTCGAGATCCGCGACATCTGGGCCAGTTCCGAGTTCGTGAAGAGCTCGCTGAACGGCCTAAAGAACACCCTGGTCGAGGGCGCGCTGCTCACCGTGGCCATCGTCTTCCTCTTCCTGCACAGCTGGCGCTCGACGGTGATCACCGGACTGACCCTGCCGATCGCGGTGATCTCCAGCTTCATCGCCGTCTATGCCTTCGGCTTCACGCTGAACTTCATGACCATGATGGCCCTGTCGCTGGTCATCGGTCTGCTGATCGACGACGCCATCGTGGTGCGCGAGAACATCGTCCGCCATGTGGCGATGGGCAAGAGCCACCGCCAGGCGGCCTTCGACGGCACCAACGAGATCGGCCTGGCGGTGCTCGCCACCACCTTCGCGATCTGCGCGGTCTTCGTGCCGGTGGCCTTCATGGGTGGGGTGATCGGCAAGTTCTTCTACCCCTTCGGCATCACCGTCGCGGTGGCGGTGCTGGTCAGCCTGTTCGTGTCGTTCACGCTGGACCCGATGCTGTCGGCGGTCTGGCACGACCCGGGCGCGGCGACGATGCGCAAGTGGAAGCTGGTCGGTCCGGCGATCGCCAGGCTGCTCGACGGCTCCGACAAGGCCATGGCCTGGTTGAACCGCGGCTACGAGCGCAGCATCCGCTGGGCCTTCAGCGCCCGCCGCTACCGCCTGTTCGCGTTCCCGCTGCCGGTCTATGCGCGCCCCTTCGGTCCCGACAACCGTCGCGACAAGAGCCAGGCTCGCCGCTGGCGCCTGATGACGCTGACGCCGCGCGGCGTGGTGGTCTGGGCAGGCGTGGCCAGCTTCGTCGGCGCGATCGGGCTGACGCCGCTGGTCGGCTCCGAGTTCGTGCCCGAGACCGACCAGGGGTTCACGCAGCTCAATCTGCGCATGCCCAGCGGCTCCTCGCTGGAGCGTACGAATGCCAAGGCCCTGCAGGTCGAGCAGATCCTCATGGCCATGCCCGAGGTGAAGACCGTGCAGACCACGGTGGGCGGCAACGGCGAGGGTTTCTCCACCTCGCGCGCCGCCGCCAGCATCAGCATCGCGCTGAAGGACAAGAAGGAGCGCACGCTCACGCAGAAGGAGTTCGAGGCCAAGGCCCGCCAGGCCATCGAGCAGGTGGCCGGTGTCGAGCTCTCGGTCGGCTGGGGCAAGCCCATCTACGTCGCGGTGCTGGGCAACGACAGCGAGCAACTGGCCAAGGTGGCGGCCGAGTTCGCCGCCAAGCTCAAGGCCATCAAGGGCGCGGTCGACGTCGAGACCACCAACAAGCCCGGCCTGCCGGCCTATGCGGTGCGCGTGAAGGAATCGGCGGCGCGCGAGTTCGGTCTCAACCCGCCGCAACTCGCCGCCTCGTTGCGCGCCTTCGTCAATGGCGACGCGGCCACCTACTGGACCGCGCCCGACGGTGCCCAGGTGGAGGTCAATCTGCGCCTGCCCAAGGCGGACCGCGAGCGCATCGACCAGATGGCCAAGCTGCCGGTCGCCTACTCGGCCAGCGGCGCCCCCATCCTGCTCGACCAGGTCGCCACCATCGAGCCGATCTTCAACCCCGAGGTGATCCGTCGCCAGAACCTGCAGCGCCGCGAGGCCATCATTGCCGGCGTCGACAGCAGCCAGGGCGTCACCGTCGGCGAGGTGAGCAGCCAGGTGCAGAAGCTGATCAAGGAGACCCAGTTGCCGGCCGGCATCAGCTTCGATGTCGGCGGTCAAAGCAAGGAGCAGGCCGAGGCCTTCGCGGGTCTGCTCAGCGCGATGGCGCTGGCGGCGATCTTCATCTACATCGTGCTGGCCAGTCAGTTCGGCAGCTTCCTGCAGCCGATCGCCATCATGGCCAGCCTGCCGCTGGCGCTGATCGGCGTGATGCTGGCGCTGCTGTTCTGGCGCTCGACCTTGAACGTGTTCTCGATGATCGGCCTGGTCATGCTGATGGGCCTGGTGACCAAGAACGCCATCCTGCTGGTCGATCGCGCGAACCAGATGCGCAAGGAAGGCATGTCGGTCAGCGAGGCGCTGATCGAGGCCGGCATCACGCGCATGCGGCCGATCGTGATGACGACGATGGCGATGGTCTTCGGCATGCTGCCCCTGGCCCTGGCGCTGAACGATGGTGGTGAGATCCAGGCGCCGATGGGCCGGGCCATCATCGGTGGCGTCATCACCTCGACCATCCTGACCCTGGTCGTGGTGCCGGTGATCTACAGCTACCTGGTGCGCGACAAGAAGGCCCAACCGGCGCCGGTCCCCGAGGTCGGTCTGCCGGTCGGCGTCGGCCTGGCGGCGCAGCATAGAGACTGAGCCGCGCCTGGCTCGTTCCAGCGCCAAGGCGGCCCGTGGGCCGCCTTGTTGTTGCTGGCGTGGACAACCCGTAGCAGCTTACCCACCGCGATGCGCTAACGTCGCACCTCGCATGAGTGACTCGCTGCCCCCGCCACCCGACGATCTGAACGCGCTGCCGCCGGGCACGCGCTTTGGCGAACTGGAGATCCAGCGCCTGCTGGGCGCCGGTGGCTTTGGCATCGTCTACCTGGCCAGGGATCACGCGCTGGAGCGCCTGGTGGCGATCAAGGAGTACATGCCGGGCCAGTTGGCGCAGCGCAGCGTCAACAGCCAGGTCTCCGTGCGTTCCGGCTCGATGCGCGAGACCTTCGAGCTGGGGCTGCGCTCCTTCGTCAACGAGGCGCGGCTGCTGGCGCGCTTCGACCACCGCTCGCTGCTCAAGGTCTACCGCTTCTGGGAGGCCAACAACACCGCCTACATGGCGATGCCCTATCTGCAGGGGCAGACGCTCAAGCAATGGCGCGATGCGCGCGGCAGCGCGCCCGAGGGGGACTGGCTGCTCAAGCTGCTCAAGCCCTTGTTGGAGGCGCTCGCCGAGTTGCACGCGGCCAATGTCTACCACCGCGACATCGCGCCGGACAACATCTTCCTGCCTGCCGATGGCGGCGATCCCATCCTGCTCGACTTCGGTGCCGCGCGCCGGGCGATCGGCGACCGCACGCAGAGCTTCACGGCCATCCTCAAGCCGAGCTACGCGCCGCTGGAACAGTACGACGGTGCCAACGCGCTCAAGCAGGGGCCCTGGACCGATCTGTATGCACTGGGCGCGGTGCTCTACCACTTGATCACCGGCTCGCCGCCGCCGGCCGCGACGCGGCGCGCGCTGAATGACGAGTACCAGCCGCTGGCGGGCCGTCCGCTGCCCGGCTACGCCCCCAGCCTGCTTGCTGCCATCGATTGGTCCCTGGCCCTGCGGCCGCAAGAGCGTCCGCAATCGGTCGGCGAGTTCCAGGAGGCGATGCTCGGTCAGCGCGAGATCCCGTTCCGGGCGCCGCCCCCGACCGCTGCAAGCGAGCCGACGGTGCTCGATGCCGGCAACGAGGCAACGGTGGTCGTGCCCTCGGCCACCGTGCCGGCGGTGCAGCCGGTTCATGAGCCGACGCAGTTGCTTACCCAGGTGAACCGGCGCTACGAGGCCGAGCTGACCTCGCCGTTGACGCAACCGGCTCCGGCGGTGGCTTCGACGCTGGCCATGCCGGCGCCCCAAGCATCGCCGCCGGCGCTTGCCACTTCAACGAAACCGCAGGCACCAGTGAACACAGCCGCGGCCGCAGGCGCCGTGCGTGGCAAGCCCTGGTGGTTGTTGGGCGCTTTAGCGGCTCTCGGTCTGCTGGTGGCGCTGTGGGTGGTGTTGCGCAACAACGCGTCCACGCCGGGCGCGAACGCCGTCGCCGATGCCGCTAGTGCGGCGTCGGCCCCTGATGTCGGCGCCTCGCAACTTGCGGGTGTTGCGACCGCCGGCCGGCCGGCGCCGGCGCTCGAGGCGGGTGAGAGCTTTGTCGAGCCATTGCCAGCTCCGACGAAGGTCCCGAGTACTGCCGTAGCGCAGTCGGCGGCCAAGCCGGCGGTGCGCGTCGAGGAGCCCGTCGCAGCGCGCACCGGCCGCGAGCAGCGTGCCGATATGCGTCCCGAGACGCGCAGCGAGTTGACGCGGCCACGATCTGGTTCTGGCGTCGTGGTCCAGGAGCCTGCGCCAGCTCCCTTGCAGCAGCCGGCGCCCCAGGCCAGTCCGCCGCCGTCCGTCGCCGGGCAGGAGGCGCCTGGGGCGGCTGATCCCCGTGCCGCCTGTGGCAGCCGGGTGTTCATCGCACTGACGATGTGCATCGACCGCAAGTGCAAGGAGCCTGCCCATGCGCAGCATCCCGAATGCGTGCGATTGCGTGAGATCCGCGAGCAGCGCGAGCGGAATTGACAACCCCTCAGGCGGGGTCAGCCTGTGCGGGTACACCCTTGTAGGTGTTTGTCTGACAAAGCGCCTGTCGGCGCGCTGACTTGGTCAAAAAGCTGGCATCCCTAGAGTTTGGGGTCTTGCAATTTGTTGCATGGACCACGAGGACGACAGGTGAGCCAGACCCCATCCCCGCATGTCATCAGCCCGGCACCGGTCTGGAATCAGGCCCTGCCGGCCTCCAATGCACTGGGCCTGCGGGCGGCCTCCAACGAGGAGTGGCTGCCGTTCACCATCGAGGTGGTGAGCAGTGCCGAAGCCATGCAGGCGGCGGTGCAGGTGCGTCAGGCCGCCTACGCTCGGCATCTGCCGGCTTTCTCGGCGACGCTCAGCCAGCCGGAACCGGCTGATCTGGAGCCCGGCGTCACCGTGCTGCTGGCACGTTCCAAGCTTGATGGCTCGCCCTTGGGATCGATGCGCATCCAGACCAACGGGCTGCGGCCGCTGCCGATGGAGGCCTCGGTGGAGTTGCCCGACTACCTGCGTGACGGTCATCTGGCCGAGGCCACCCGCTTGGGCGTGACGCAGGCCGGTGTCGGCCGTCTGGTCAAGACGGCCTTGTTCAAGGCCTTCTACCTGCATTGCATCGCGCAGGAGGTCGACCACATGGTGGTCACGGCGCGCTCACCGATCGATCGGCAGTACGAACGTCTGCTGTTCAAGGACGTGTTTCCGGGGCGCGGTCCGATCCCCTTCCGCCATGTCGGCAACCTGCCGCACCGCGTGCTGTGCTTCGACATGCTGCAGGCCGAAAGCGCCTGGCGCGATGCCGGTCACCCCTTGCTGGACTTCATGTGCCACACCCACCATCCGGACATCCACGTGCCGACCGTGCAGCGGGGTTCGCGGCCGCTGCGCGCGCCGCGAACCGCGTCGGAGTTCAAGGCCCGCCTGACCTGAGATCGCCCGGCGCTCAGGCGGCGACGCCGACGCGGCCGCCGACGAAGAGATCAGGCAGGCTGCCCTGGCGCTGCAGGCGATCGACCAGCTCACGGGTCTCGATGTCGCGCACAAAGGCCGCCGACGAGGGCTGGCGCAGCAACTCTGCCGGGTCCTGGGCCTTGGCGATCGCAAAGCCCTGCACATAGTCGACGCCGATCTCGGCCAGGGTCTCGACGGTGGCCGCGTCCTCGGCCCATTCGGCAATCGTCTTCATGCCGAGGTTGTTGGCCAGGCTGACGATGGCCTCGACGATGGCGATATTCGCCGGGTGCTCGTTCATGTTGACGATGAAGCTGCCGTCGATCTTCAACAGGTCGCCGGGCAGGTCCTTCAGGTAGCTGAACGAGGTGTAGCCGGCGCCGAAATCGTCCAGCGCCACCTTGGCGCCGAAATGCCGCACCTGGTGGATGAAGCGCCGCGTGTTGTCCAGGTCGTGCAGGGCCACCGATTCGGTGATCTCCAGGCAGAGCAGGGGGGCGACCTCCAGGTTGGCCTCCAGCATGTCGAAGACATCGTCGATGAAGCGCTCGTCGTTCAGCGAGGCGCCGCTGAGGTTCATGCAGACGAACTGGGTGCTGGTGAGCGTGCTGCGGTGCTGCTGCAGCCATTCCAGGGTCTGCTTGAGCACCCAGCGGTCGATCATGCTCATGCGGCCGCTGTGCTCGCCGGCGGTGATCAGGCGCGGCGTCGGCACGCGCTGGCCGTTGGCGTCGCGCATGCGCAGCAGGACCTCGAAGTTCAGCGCCTCGTGCGGCTTCTTCAGGCTCATGATGGGCTGCATCTCGAGGAACAAGCCCTCGACCTCGCCGCCGGCCGCCAGGCGGGCCACCAGTTGCATCTCGGCTTCCAGCTCCTCCAGGTGCTGGGTGTTGTGCTCGAAGACCACCAGGCCATCGCTGTGGTGGCTCTTGGCCTCGCGACAGGCGCGATCGGCGCTGGCCATGGCGTCCTTGAAGGCGGTGTGGGCGTCGATTTCGATCAGGCCCATCGAGCCACGCACCTGGAAGGCGCGGTCGCCCACCTGGTAGGGCGGACTGCCGATCGCGGTGAGCACGCCCCGACCGATCAGACAGGCCAACTCCAGGCTGACGCCGGGCAGCAGGATGACGAACTCATCGCCACCCACCCGGCCGAGTTTCATCTCTCCCGACAGCAGGCCCTTGATGCGCTCGCAGACCTGCTGCAGCACATCGTCACCGGCGGCGTGGCCATAGAGGTCGTTGAGCAGCTTGAAGCGGTCCAGGTCCAGATAGGCCATCGCCATGCGCTTGCCTTCGGGCAGCTGGCGCTGCAGCTCGCCCATCGCTTGCTCGACGCCGCGCCGGTTCAACACCCGCGTCAGCGGGTCGTTGAGGGCCATGAAGCGCAGGTTCTCGGTGGCGCGCGAGCGCTCGGTCACATCCTGCATCAGGCCTTCGACGATGCGCTGCGCCAGTGTCGCCCGCACCAGATAGCGACGCCCGCCCGGGCCGTCGAGCTCGATCTCCGCGCTCGGCTGGCGGTGCAGCTGCTCCAGCAGCTGCGGCCAGCTCTCCGGCGCAAAGTGATGCGACCAGAGCGTCGACTCTTCTAGCTTGAGCATGCGCTGCTGCGCCGGGTTGGAGGCGATCAGCCGCCCACTGAAATCGGCGCTGAACAGGCCGATCGGCATCGCCTCGTAAGTCGCCTGCAACTGGGCTTGCGCCGCCTTGCGCTGGTCGCGGTCCTGCTTCATCTGCGCGGCCACCGCCAGCGAGGCCAGCAGACTCGACGACAGGGCTGCCGTGGTGCTGTTGACCACGTCGGTGATGCGCAGCGAGAGGGCCGCGGCGACCACCTCGGCCAAGCCGGCGAACAGGGTGATGGCGATCGAGCCGGCGTACCACATCGCCACCTGCGAGCGCGTCAACCAGAGGATGCGGCCGAGGTAGTAGAGCAGCACGACGATGTTCATCGCCGCGCAGGCCCAGACCACGGGCAGGAAGCGCGCATAGGGCAGCAGCAGGCTGGCGACGAGCAGCACCGCACAGCTCAGGCCGGCCAGACGCAGCATCAGGCCATGACCGACCCGCTCCAGTTCCTCGCGGAAGAAATTGCGGAACAGCGCATAGGTACTGGCGTAGTACAGCGCAATCGTCAGCATGCGCATCGGATGCAGCCAGTCCTCGGGAACCCGCTGACCGAGCCATTGCACATCGGCACCGGTCGACAGCGCCGCCATGCGCAAGTTCAGCAGCATCCAGGCGGCAAACAGCACATAACCGCCGTTGCGGTTGATCATCGCCGTGATGAAGAGAAACAGCGCCAGCATGATCAGGCCGCCGTCCAGCCAGCCCGACTCCCGACTGAATCGTTCCTCGGCGAGGTGCAAGTCCTGGTGTGAGCGGGCCAGCACCGAGATTCGCGCGGGACCGGAGAACTGCGCGCGACAAACCAGGGCCTGACCGGCATCGGCCGCGTCCAGCGCCAAGGCAAAACCACCGCGTGCCGGCTGCATGGCTCCCTGGGTGTGCGCACGGTCGGCGCGGCCGACGGCTTTGTCGCCCCGCCAGCAATCCAATCGCGTTGCATGGCGCGACGGGAATTCCAGCCAGTCGGGGCTTCGGTCGGTTTCCGGCAGGTCGACGCGAATCCAGATGGGGTGGGTGGCGAGTTGGGCGCTGGCGCTGAGTTGAGCGGCAGCGTGCTCCAGTTCCCGCATGGCGTCGGCCGGGCTCCACGCAGCGCGCGTGTCGTCGGCGACGCGGAACACCATCGGATCTTCAGCCGGGACCGTGTCGACCGCTTGCCAGTTCAGCAGCGCATGCAGCGTGAGCAGCAGAAAAGCCGCCGGCAGCACATAGGCGACCAAGCGGTATATCAGGCGGTCCAGCCCGTTCTCGGGGTTCGCCAGTGGTTGGGCAGGTTGACCACTGATTCCAGGCATCCAATCGGCTCCGTAGTCGGGAGTAACGGGGCTTTCTTTATTGCATCGTCAATCCCCATTATGCGGAATCATCGATGCAAAAAGATTGCGGTTTATACCGCCCCGCTGCCCAGCGATTTCCTTCGATTCAGTCGCCTAGGTCCGCTGCTTGGATTTTGTTATCTATGCGTCGGGAATTTTCCAGCGTGGGCTGAGGGTGCTCCGGAGTTTCGCCATGGGAGGCTTGCGGGTCTCGCATCAAAAAAACTCAAGCGAATTACGCCGGAGGATGCCGTTTCAGGTAATCGGCAACATAGCTGCAGGCGGCGACCACCTTCAGGTCCTGGGCGCGGGCCCATCGCAGACCGTGAGCCACCAGGACCGCCGCCAGGCCGCGGCCGCGCAAAGCCGGCGGCACCCCGGTATGCGTGAAAACCAGGGTGTCGCCGTCGCGCCGGTACTCCAGCACGCAGCGCTGCTGGTCGATCAGCCACTCGAAGCGGCCCGCCTGGTGGCTGATCGGCGGCGCCTCGCTCTTGTCAAGAGCCACCGAGTTGCATCCACAGATAGCTGTACTCGATGGCCTGCCAGGTCGCGCGCTGCTCGTTGTCGGCCGCGCCGCCATGACCGCCTTCGATGTTCTCCCAGTAAAGCGGCGCATGGCCCTGTTCGAGCATGCGCGCCGCCATCTTGCGCGCGTGGCCAGGGTGCACGCGGTCGTCCTTGGTGCTGGTGTTGATCAGCATGCGCGGCATCTTCACCCCCGGCTTGACGTTCTGGTAGGGGCTGTAGGCGCCGATGAAGGCCCATTGCTCAGGCTTGTCCGGGTCACCGAACTCGGCCATCCAGGAGGCACCGGCAAGCAGCTTGTGGTAGCGCTTCATGTCCAGCAGCGGAACCTGGCAGACGACGGCGTTGAACAGATCGGGACGCTGCACGGTGACGGCTCCCATCAGCAGGCCGCCATTGCTTCCCCCCATGATGCCGAGCTGCTTCGGCGTGGTGATGCCTTGGCGGATCAGGTCCTCGGCGATGGCGATGAAGTCGTCGTAGGAGCGCTGCTTGTTCTCCAGGATGGCGCTCTTGTGCCAGTTGGGGCCGAACTCGCCGCCGCCGCGGATGTTGGAGAGCACGAAGACGCCGCCGCGCTGCAGCCAGCCCCGGCCCCAGCTGGCGCTGTAGCGGGGCGTCATGCTGACCTCGAAGCCGCCATAGCCGTAGAGCAGGGTCGGCGCGGGGCGGCCAGGCTCAAAGCCCTTGGGGTAGACGATGAAGTAGGGCACCCACGTGCCGTCCTTGCTCGCCACGAACTTTTGCTCGGCGCGCATGCCGCTGCTGTCAAACCAGCGCTGGCGGCTTTTCAGGCGCAGCCGCTCGTCATGGCCAGCCTGGGCCAGGTAGAGCGTGTCGGGCGTCAGGAAGTCGGCGTACTGCACCAGGTACCGGTCGGCCAGCGGATCGACCTTCAGGTCGTTGTCGTACAGGCTGCGCACCGACAACACGCCGGGGAAAGGCGCCTGGACATCGCGGCGCTTGGGCAGCTTGCCGCTGAAGTCCCATTCCTCCAGCTTGCTGGCCACCTGGTCGCTGATGTTCAGCACCAGGTGATGGCGCGTTTGCGTGTAGTCGGCCAGCGAGCGGGTCGCCGTCGGCTCGAACAGGGTCTGGAAACCGGGCTTGCCGGCGAGAAAGGCCTGCCAGTTGCCGACCAGCAGGCTGCCTGCCTTGTGTGTCTTGCCGGCGAGCTTCCAGTCGGAACGCAGGCGCAGCAACAGGCGCTCGCCCCAGAGCCGAGGCTGGGCGTCCAGCGGCAGCGCCAGCTTCCTCAGGCTGCCATCGGCGAGCAGCAGGCGGTACTCGGCGCGGTAGAAGTCCAGCGCGCGCTGCACCAGGGCACGTTGCTGTTCGCCGTGGCGATCGGCCATCACGCCGATCCAGGTGTCCTGCGCCTCGCCCTCGTAGACCGTCTTGGCCTGCGACAGCGGCGTCCCTCGGGTCCACAGCTTGAGAATGCGGGCATAGCCCGAGGTGGTCATGCTGCCGGCGCCGAAATCGGTGCCGACCCAGATCTGGTTCTCCGTCCGCCATTCGACCTGGGTCTTGGCCTCGGGCAGTTCGAAGCCGCCGGCGACGAAGCGCTTGTCGACGGTGTCGAACTCGCGCACCACGACGGCATCGGAGCCGCCAGGTGACAGGCTCAGCAGGCAGCGGCGGTAGCTGGGGGCCAAGCAGCTGGCGCTGCTGAAGACCCAGCTCTTGGCCTCGTCCTTGCCAAGCTGATCGAGGTCGAGCACCGTCTCCCAAACCGGCTCCGGCTTGGCGTACTCGGCCAGGGTGGTGCGCCGCCACAGTCCGCGGCGGTTCTTGTCGTCCTGCCAGAGGTTGTAGACATGCTCGCCCATGCGAGAGATGCCGGGGATGCGGTCGCGCGCATTCAAGCCTTCCAGCAGCTCCTGGCGCAGGCCCTGGAAATCAGGGCGGGACTTGAGGACTGCCTCGGTTTCTGCGTTGCGCGCCTTGACCCAGGCCATCGCGCGCTCGCCGCTGACGTCCTCCAGCCAGAGATAGGGGTCTTGGTCATTGGCCTGCACGGCGGCGGAGGCCAGCAGCGCGGCGGTGATCAGCGGTCGTTTCATGAGCATGGCCAGTGGGGGAAAGCGGCGGATTATGGGCATCCGGGCAACGCATGACCGATGCCATGGCATGATCCCCGCCCCGCTTTTCTGCAAGCCCAACAACCATGCGCTCCATCCCGAATCGCCTCGCTCTTGTCAGCCTCGTCGCCGCCATGTTCGGCGCGCCGGTCCTGGCGCAGACCGCTCAGCCGGCCAAGCCCGCCGCGACCAAGCCGGCCGCCAAGCCGGCGCCCGCCAAGCCCAGGGTGACGCTGCAGGCAGCGCCCGGAGCGACCGTCACGGCCAAGCCCAAGGTCAAGCTGATGTCGCGTGACGAGTTGCGCGTCTGCCTGGATCGCAACGAAGCGGCCAAGGTCGAGGCCGACGCGATTGCCCAAGCGGACAAGGAGCTGGCCAAGGAGCGCGATGCGGTGCTGCTCGAACGCGACGCCATCAAGGCCCAGCAGACCGAGATCGAGGAGGCCGAGAAGGCGATCCTCGCCGAGAACCAGGTGGTCGCCAAGCGCTTCGAGGAGCTCAAGGAGCTGCTGCCCAAGATGAACAAGAAGGAGCAGGCCGAGGCCAAGGCGGATTACGAGCAGCGCGCCGGCAAGGTCAATGCGCAGATCGAGCCGCACAACGCGCGCAAAAAGGCCTTCCTGGAGCAAGTCAGGCTGTTCGAGGAGCGCGTCGAGACCTTCAACAAGAAGAAGGACGCGCTGGCCGAGCGTGCCGACAAGCTGGGCGACGAGCAGGACGCCTGGCGCAACGAGTGCGGCAACAAGCCGTATGACGAGGCCGACGAGATCGCCATCAAGAAGGAAAAGGCGGCCGCTGCGGCCGCCGCCGGCAAGTAAAGCTGGGGGCCGTGATGAATCCGCTGCTGCAGGACTGGCCCGGCGCCTTGCCGGATTTCGCCGCGGTGGACGCGGCCCATTTCGCGCCCGCTTTTGCCCAGGCGATGGCAGCGCAACGCGCCGAGCTGGAGGCGATCGCGGCGAACGCCGAGGCGCCCAGCTTCGCCAACACGGCGGCGGCACTCGACGCCAGCGGCCGCCTGCTGGCGCGCATCGAGATGCTGTTCCATACGCTGAACGCCTCGCTGTCGACGCCGGCCTTGCAGGCGGTGCAGCGCGAGATGGCGGCGCCGCTGGCCGCTCATGCGAGCTGGGTGGCCATGCACCAGGGCGTGTTCGCGCGTCTGGATGCCTTGCTGCAGCAGATCGACAGCCTGGGCCTGGATGCCGAGCAGCGCCGCCTGCTCGAGCGCCTACACCTGGAGATGGTGCGCGCCGGCGCCCGGCTGGAGCCGGCGGCGCGCGAGCGCTACGCGGCCATCATGCAGCGCCTGGCCGAGCTGAACACGCAGTTCGCGCAGAACGTGATGGCCGACGAGGCCGGCTACCGGCTGGTGCTGCGCAGCGAGGCGGAACTCGCCGGCCTGCCGGACTTCGTGCGCGCGGTGATGCGCCAGGCGGCCGTTGAGCGCGGCTTGGCTGAGGGTGATCACCTGGTCACGCTGAGCCGCTCGCACATCGTGCCATTCCTCAGCTTCAGCGCCCGCCGCGATCTGCGCGAGGCCGCCTGGCGCGCCTGGGTTGGGCGAGGCGAGCAGGATGGCGATACCGACAACCGCGAGATCGCCCGCGAGATCCTGACCCTGCGCAACGAGCAGGCGCGCCTGCATGGCTACGCCAGCTTTGCCGACTACCAGTTGGTCGACACCATGGCGCAGAACAAGCACAACGTGCAGCGCCTGTTGATGAGGGTCTGGGACGCGGCGCTGAATGCGACCGAGCGCGAGCGCGAAGCGGTGCAGGCCGCCGCGCTGGCCCATGGCGTGGTCGACAAGGTGCAGGCCTGGGACTGGCGCTATTACGCCGAGAAGGTGCGCCAGGCCCGCTACGCGCTGGACGAGGCCGAGCTCAAGCCCTATTTCCCCTTGGAAGCGATGTGCGCGGCGATGTTCGACTGCGCGCAGCGCCTCTTCGGCCTGCGCTTCGAGAAGCGCAGCGACTGGCCGGTCTACCACCCGGATGTCGTCGCCTACGAGGTCTTTGACGCCGATGGCGCGCATCGCGCCGTGTTCCTGCACGACAACTTCGCACGCCTGGGCAAGCGCAGCGGCGCCTGGATGAATGCGCTGGCCTGGCACCGCAGCAACGCCGGCAAGCAGACGCCGGTGATCCTCAACACCAACAACTTCGCCAAGGGCGCGCCGGGTTCGCCGACCCTGCTCAGCCTGGACGATGTGCGCACCCTGTTCCACGAGTTCGGCCACGGCCTGCACGGCATGCTCAGCGAGACCCGCTACGAGCGCCTGTCCGGCACCCAGGTGCTGCGCGACTTCGTCGAGCTGCCTTCCCAGCTGATGGAGCACTGGATCGCCGACCCCGCCGTGATGCAGCAGCATGCGCGCCATTGGCAGAGCGGCGAGGCCATCCCGGCCGCGCTGATCCAGCGCATCAAGGACGCCGAACTGTTCAACCAGGGTTACGAGACGGTGCGCTACACCGCCTCGGCCCTGGTCGATCTGGCCATCCACTCGCTGGAAGAGGAAGAAGCGCCGGACATCACCACCTTTGAGCGCGACACCCTGGAGCGCCTGGGCGCGCCGGCGGATTGCGGCATGAACCACAGACTCGCGCATTTCCAGCATCTGTTCGTCGGCGACAGCTATGCCGCCGGTTACTACGTCTACCTCTGGGCGGAGGTGCTGGACTGCGACGCCTTCGAGGCCTTCAAGGAGGCCGGCGATCTGTTCCACGCGCCGACCGCGGCCAGCCTGCGCAAGCACATCCTGGCCAGCGGCAATAGCGTCGAGCCGGGGGCCGCGTTCCGTGCGTTTCGCGGCCGCGATCCGCAGATCGAACCGATGCTGCGCGGGCGCGGGCTGATCCCGGCTTGAGGAGCTACATCAGGTAGTCGCCGCTGGCCTCGGGCTGGAACAGCAGCGCGGCAATGCGCAGCTGGCGCAGCTCGCCCAGCGGCGTGCGCCATCCGATCAGATCGCCGACTCGCCGGCCGAGTAGCGCGCTGCCGACCGGCGACAGCACCGAGATGAAGCCACGGCCCGGCTCGGCATCCAGCGGATAGCAGAGCGTCAGCATCTGCTCCTGGGCCGGGTCCTGGTCCAGATGGACCAGCACCCGGCTCCACATCGTCACGATGTCGGCGGGAATGAGCTCGGAGCGCCGCAGCTCGGCGGCGGCGAGCAGTTGCCGAAGCGGGTCGGGCAGCTCATGGGGCAGGCGGGAAAGGCGCGCGTGATCGCGCTCGGTGAGCAATGGCTCGACCGGGATCAGAACGGACACAAGAAACTCCTGGGCGAAAGACCGCGCTTGGTGCGGGGGCCCGGCGACAGGAGGCTGCGCGTGGTGAGGGGAGGGTGGCTTATCGCCGGGCCGGGGAGAGGGCGGCAGCAAGGCCGCCGCGGCCATCTCCGGTCTGCAGGCTGGCGATCGCGCATAGCAGGGCGCGCGGCTCCCGCTGGGAGACGCTGGCGGAAAGGGCGCCGCGCATCGACATGCGACGGACTCTAGCCGATGGCCGGCGGCAGCCAGCGCGCAATACCCGCGCGGAACAGTGCGAAATCGATCGGCTTGGCCCAGCAGGCATCGAAGCCGGCGAGCGACTCGCCGCTGGCCGTCAGGCTGACGCAGCGCGCCTGCGGCAGCAGCGCACGCAGCCGCGGCAGCAGCTCGCTGCCGGTGGCGTCGGGCAGTTGCTGGTCGAGCAGCACGAAGTCGGGCGCCCAGTCGTGGGCCAGCTGCAGGCCGGCGGCGCCGGTCTCGGCAATGCGCAGCTCGATGTCGCGGCGCTCGGCCAGCAGCTCCTCGACGATCAACACATTGACCGGGTTGTCTTCGATGTAAAGCAGGCGGTACATGCGCCGAATCATCGAGCATTCGCCTGCCTTGCTTTTTGCAGTGTCGACCCCAGCTGGGTACGCTACCGCCCTGCAACCCTTCCCGATTCCATGGCCAGCCTGCTGAACTTCGTCGCCCGCGCGCTTTTCGTCATCGCCTTTCTGGTGCTGCTGGTCGGCCTGCTGTTTCTTGGGCTGGTGATCGGTCTGGTCTGGTGGTTGGTCGCTTTGATCACCGGCCGCCAGCGCCCGCAGGCCAAGGTCTGGGTGAACCGCTTTCAGCAGCAGGCCGCCGAGCAGATGCGCCGCCGCGGCATGGCACCGGGTCGTGCTCCTGGCGAGGTGATCGACGCCGAGGTACGCGAGATCCGCTGAACATGCTGCCCCCGGCCTCTCTTCGTTCGTCACCCCCCGAGGGGGCCGCAGCGGGCTGGGGACGGCCCGGCGCCCGCTGATGCAACAGCTGCTGGTCTACGGCGACTCCTTGTCCTGGGGCATCGTGCCCCTGACGCGCGAGCGCCTGGGCTTTGCACAGCGCTGGCCCGGGGTGCTGGAGGCGCAACTGGCCGCCAGCGGTCGACCAGTGCGCGTGCTGGAGGACTGCCTGAACGGCAGGCGCACGGTGTTCGACGATCCCTACAAGCCCGGTCGCAACGGCCTCGTGGGCCTGCAGCAGCGCATCGAGGCGCAGTCGCCGCTGGCCGGCGTGATCCTGATGCTGGGCACGAACGACTGGCAGAGCATGCATCCGCATAACGCGGACCATGCGGCGCAGGGCGTCGCGGCCCTGGTCCGGGCGATCCGCACGGCGCCGATCGAGCCCGGCATGCCGGTGCCGCCTATCCTCGTCGTCACGCCGCCAAGACCGGCGCAGGCGCGCGGTCCGCTGGCCTGGAAGTTCGCCGCCGCCAGCCACAAGGCCGAGGGCCTGCAGGCCGCCTACCGCGCGGTCTGCGACGAACTGGCTTGCCTGAACTTCGACGCCGGCACGGTGATCGGCGTCAGCCCCCGCGACGGCGTGCACCTCGACGCGCCGCAGCACGAGACCCTGGGCAGGGCCCTGCTGCCCCCGGTGCTGAAGCTACTGGACGGCGGCGCCGAGTAGCTGGATGGTGCCGGCGCCGGCATCGATCTCGGCCATCGCGCCGACGGGCACCGTGAACTTGCGCTTGATGTGGCCGATCATCGCGCCGCGATAGACCGGCACGTTCAGGGGCAGGAAGTACTCGTCGAAAACCTCGTCCAGGGTCAGCACGCCATACCCATCGCCCGGCTCGCATTTCGTGAACTGGCCGATCACCACGCCGGCGAGCTGGTCCAGCGCCCCCGCCAGCCGAAGGGTGCTGAGCATGCGGTCGACGCGGTAGATGTATTCGTTGATCTCTTCGAGGAAGAGGATGGCGCCACGGAAATCCGGCCAGTAGCGCGAGCCGGCCATTGCGGTCAGCACCGCCAGATTGCCGCCGATCAGGCGCCCGCGCGCCTTGCCTGGCCTCAGGGTCTGCGTGCGCCATTGCTTTTGCACCAGGTCGTCGCCGCGCTCGCCCTGCGGGTTCTTCAAGAGCGGCGTGCCGGCCTGCATGACGATGGAGCTGAAGGAGTCGACGCTGAAGCTGTTCCACTCGCTGCCGGCGACCGGGCAATGGAAGGTGACGAGTCCGGTCTGCTGGTGGATGGCGTTGATCAGCGCCGTGAGGTCGGAGAAACCGCCGAAGAACTTCGGCGCACGAAGGATCTGCGCGTAGTCGATCAGCGGCAGCATGCGCGTGCCGCCGCTGCCGCCGGTCAGCGCCAGGATGCCCTGGACCTCGGGATCGGCAAACATCGCGTTGACGTCAAACGCGCGCTGCGCGTCGGTACCGCCGAGGTGGCCATGGCGGGCGCGCACATGCTGGCCCAGCTTGACCCGAAAGCCCAGGGCCTGCAGGGTCTCTACCGCGAACTCCAGCGGTGCGCGCTCGGCGGTCATGTTCGACGGGCTGATCAGGCCAATCGTGTCGCCGGCCTTCAGGCGCGGCGCCAGCAGCGGAGCAGGGGACGCTTGCGCGGCGGGCAGGGCGGCCAGGGCCGGAGCGGCCCACATCAGTTCGCGTCGTTTCATAGCACCCGGGGCAGGTCACGGCGCACCGCCACGCGGTCGCCAAAGTCGTAATGCCACCATTCGGTGGAAATACCGTGGAAGCCGGCCTCGCGCATCGCTGCACGCAGCCAGCCGCGGTGGGCGAGCTGCTCGGCGCTCAAGCGGCCTTGCGCCAGCAGCTCGGCCTCGAACTCCGGGTGCGAGACCGCGTCCATCTCGTCGAAGCCCGAGCCCATGTCGAGCTCGCGGCCGGCCTCGTCGAGCAGGGTCACGTCGACCGCCATGCCAAAGCTGTGGATGGAGCCGCGTTCCGGGTGAGCCAGGTAGATCGCCAGCGGCGTGCCGGCCAGCTCCGCGTACAGCTGCTCCTGCACGCGCTGCGGGCGCAGCGCGTCGAGCACCAGCAGCTTCCAGCCGGGCCGGCGTGCGGCCAGCCAGGCGGCGGCGCGGCGCAGGCCTTCCGCCGCCTCGCGGCGCAGCCAGGCACAGTCCAGGCCGCCGTAAACCGCCTTGCCGACGAAGTTGTCGCGGCTGGCGTAGCGCAGGTCGATGGCGATCTCCGGCAGCGCGTACAGGGACACGAAGTCCGGGTGCGTTGCGATGTCCTCGGCGGTGACGCTCTTCATCCCAGTCCCAGTTCGACCAGATTGCCCTTGGTTGCCTCCGTCAGCAGCTTGACGAAGCGCCGGCCCAGCTGCGGCAGGGGCGCGTTGGCGGGCGTCAGCAGGGTCAGCTGGACGGGGATCACCGGATCCAGCGGGCGGATGCGCAAGCGGCTGCGATCGCAGCTGGCGGCGGTGAACGGATCGACGATGGACAGACCGACGCCGCTCTCCACCAGCGAACGCGCCAGCTGGTAGGTCTGCACGGTGATGCGGCTGGCCGGGTGCATGTCCTGCGCGGCAAAGGCATTGGCCACCTGGTGGCCCAGCGGGTCGTCCTCGGCCATGCCGATCAGCTCGGACTCGATGTCGGCCAGGGCCAGCTCGCCCTCGTCGCGCGCCTCGGGGCTGCCGACCGGGCAGAGCGCGACCATCGGGCTGCTGACCAGCACCTCGGCCTTGATGCCGGGGTGGTGCGGGTCCTGCAGCGACAGCGCCAGGTCCGCTTCGCCGAGCAGCAAGGCGTTGACGATCTCCCGCGTGTGATGCGTGGCCAGCGTGCAGCGCGCCTCGGGGAAGGCCTTGGCCCATTGCGTGACCGCCGCCGGCAGCACCGCTGCGCCCAGCGTCGGCGTGGCCAGCACGCGCAGCAGGTCCTGGCCGCCAGCGCGCAGCTGGGCCGCCAGGCGGCGGATCGCGATGAGGTCGCGTGACAGCCTGTCGGTCTCGACGTAGAGCCGCTGCGCCTCCGGCGTCGGCACCAGTTTGCCGCGCACGCGGTCGAACAGCGGCATGCCCAGCTGCAGCTCGGCGTGCTGCAAGACCTTGGTCACCGCCGGCTGGCTGATGTGCAGCAGCTGCGCGGCGCCGCTGATCGAGCCGGCCTGCATGATGGCGTGGAACACCTCGATATGCCGCAGTCTCATGAGCAAAGCCCCCAGGCTTCGGCCCTGCAGGCCTGTGCCACCCCCCGAGGGGGCTGGCCGGGCTTGGGGCGGCCCGGCGCCCGTCCGTCATTCGCTGCGCTCATTCTCTGTACACGTCCTCGAAGTTCACCCGCCCGTTGGGCGCCATCACGAAGCCCTTCACATCCCGGTGCGCGGGAATGTAGATGGTGCTGTGCGCCATCGTGATCCAGGGCCGCTCGCGCTTGAAGATCGCGTTGGCCTCTCGGTACAGGCGCACGCGCTCGGCTTCATCGCTGCTCGCGCGGGCCTTGGCCAGCAGCGCGTCGAACTCGGCGTTGCAGAACTTGATGCCGCCCTTGCTGGAGGCACAGCTCAGATTGGGCGCCAGGAAATCGTCGGCGTCGCCGGTGTCGCCGGCCCAGCCGCTCATGTAGACGTCGTGCTCGCCCTGGTTGGCGCGCTTCAGGTACTCGCCCCACTCATAGGTCTTGATGCGTGCGCGCACCCCGATCCTGGCCCAGTCCTGCTGGATCAGCTGGGCCATCAGCTGGCCATTGGGATTGGTCGGCCGCGCCACCGGCAGGGCCCAGAGATCGATCTCGAAGCCCTGCGGATGGCCGGCCTCGGCGAGCAGGCGACGCGCCTTGGCCGGGTCGAACTCGTTCCTGAGGTCCGCGTTCCAGCCCGGGATGGCCGGCGGCATCGCGTTGACCGCCTGCTGCGCGTCGCCGCGCGGGAACAAGGCCTTGAACACGGCGTTGCGATCCACGGCGATGTCCAGCGCCTCGCGCACCCGCCGGTCGGCCAGCAGCGGCTTCTTCAGGTTGAAGGCCAGGTAGGAGATGTTCAGCGCCTGGATCTGGTGCAGCTGGACCTTGTCCGGCCGCTTCATCACCGTGCTTACGTCGACGTCGCGGATCGGGCTGCTCAGATGGCATTCGCCGGCGAGCAGCTTTTGCACGCGCACATTGGGCTCGCGGGCGATCGCGAAGATCAGCGCCTGCGTGCGCTGCGGCCTGCCCCAGTAGCCGGCATGCGGCTGCAGGCGCAGCACATCGTCCTTCACATAGCTCTTGAAGCGGTAGGGGCCGGTGCCGATCGGCTCGTTATTGATCGCGTGCGCCCGGCCTTCGCGCAGCAGCTGGGCCGCGTACTCGGCCGACTGGATGGCCGCGAAGGACATCGCGAAATAGCTGAGAAAAGTGACATTCGGCTCGCGCAGCTTGAACTCGATCACGTAGGGGCCGAGCTTGTTGATCGCCTCGATCTGCTTGGCCAGGCCCAGGCTTTGCGGGTAGACGAAGACCGCCGGGTAGGCGCGGTTGAAGGGCAGCTGCGGGTCGATGAAGCGGCGGAAGGTGAAGAGCACGTCATCGGCATTGAAGTCCCGCGTCGGCCGGAAGCGCGCGCTGTCCTGAAAGCGCACGCCCTCGCGCAAGCGGAAGCGGAAGGTCTTCGCATCGGCGCTCACTGTCCAACTCGTCGCCAGCAGCGGCTCCAGCCGGGTGCCGCCGCGCTCGAACTGCAGCAGGCCCTGGAAGATCTGCGCGGTGGCATTGGCGGTGCTGGTGCTGTCCCACAAGCCCGGGTCGAAGCCCTCGGGGCTGGCGTCGGCGCAATAGACCAGGGGCTTGGCCATGGCGCCCAGGCTCAGGCTGAGCAACGCGGCGCAAGCGAGAAGTCGCTGGGGTGACATGGTGCGGATTGTGGTCAGCGACGCCAGCCGGCAGGACAGTGCGCGCCCGCAATCGCGGCGCCAAGCAGGGGACTGCGCATAACGTCCGGTTATGCCTTGCTCAGGCCGGCGGCGCGCACGCCGAGCAGGCGCAGGCGGTCGCTGAAGTCGACCCGCTTCAGGCATTGCCGGCTGGCGGCCAGCAAGGCCGTCGCCCCCTGCACCGGCGCTGCCAGGGTCTGGTCGCGGGTCACGGTGCGAAAGCCCTCGAAGCGCAGCTTGATGCCGATGGTGCGCGCCGCATAGCCTTTGCGCGCCAGGTCGGCGGCCAGCTGCTCGCACAGACCGCCGAGGATGCGCCCCAACTCGGCGCGGTCCCGCGTCGCATGCAGATCGCGCTCGAAGGTGGTCTCGCGGCTGATCGATACCGGCTCGCTGTGCGTGACCACGGGCCGCTCGTCGCGGCCATGGGCGGCCTCGTGCAGCCAGCGGCCATAGGATCTGCCAAAGCGCTCGATCAGCCAGGCCGGGTCGGCTGCAGCCAGCTCACCGATGGTTTCGATGCCCAGCTCCTCCAGCTGCTTGGCTGCCTTCGGGCCGATGCCGTTGACCACCCGCACGCCCAGGGGCCAGATGCGCGTCACCAGGTCCTCGGCGCGGATCAGGGTCAGTCCGTCGGGCTTGTCGAGGTCGGAGGCGATCTTCGCCAGCAGTTTGTTCGGGGCCAGGCCGATCGAGCAGGTCAGGCCGTCGGTGGCGGCGCGGACATTGTTCTTGATGTCCTGGGCGACCTCGCGCAGGCCGGCCAGCGGGTCGTGCCCTGCGCCCTGACGCTGCTGTGCGAGCTGGCTGAGATCGATGTAGATCTCGTCGATGCCCCTGTCCTCGATCAGCGGCGCGATTTCGGCGACCGCGGTCTTGAAGCGCCGGCTCATCGCCCGGTAGGCGGCGAAGTCGGTCGGCAGCAGGATCGCATCGGGGGCGAGCAGGGCTGCCTTCATCAGGCCGATCCCGGAGCGCACGCCATGGGCGCGAGCCGCGTAGGTGGCGGTGGTGATGACACCGCGGCCGGTGTAGTCGCGCAGGCGGGCGTAGACCCGACCTTGCGCCGTGTCGCGGGGCGCGTGTTCGCGGCGGCCGCCGATCACCACCGGTTGGCCTTTCAGTTCCGGGTAGCGCAGCAGCTCGACGGACGCGTAGAAGGCGTCCATGTCGAGATGGGCGATCCAGCGCTTCATGCTTCGTCGCTGCCCGCCGGGATGTCCCGCAGGCAGCAGGCTCAATCAGACAAGCCCAAGCCGCTGACGATGCCGCTCGACCTGGGCACGGACCTGCGCCGGTGCGGTGCCGCCGAGCACACCCCGAGCCGCCAGCGATCCCTCCAGCGACAAAGGCCCGAACACCGCTGCGGTGATCCTCGGCTCCATCGCCTGCAACTCGGTCAGCGAAAGCGCCGCCAACTCCTTGCCCTGCTCCGACGCCAGCCGCACCGCATGCGCGACCGTCTCGTGCGCGTCGCGGAACGGCACGCCGAGCTCGCGGACCAGGTAATCGGCCAGATCGGTCGCCGTTGCATGCCCACGCTGCACCGCCGCGCGCATCGCCTCGGGCCGGGCCTGCAGACCGGCCAGCATCTCGGCAAAGATGCGCAAGGTGTCGCGCAGCGTGTCGACGGTGTCGAACAGAGGCTCCTTGTCCTCCTGGTTGTCCTTGTTGTAGGCCAGGGGCTGGCCCTTCATCAGCGTGATCAGGCCCATCAAGGCCCCCACCACGCGGCCGGTCTTGCCACGCGCCAGCTCCGGCACATCGGGGTTCTTCTTCTGCGGCATGATCGACGAGCCGGTGCAGAAGCGGTCCGGCAGCGCGATGAAGCCGAAGGGCTGGCTCATCCACAGGATCAGCTCCTCGCTCAGGCGCGAGATGTGCACCATGATCAGCGAGGCGGCCGCCGTGAACTCGATGGCGAAATCGCGGTCGCTGACCGCATCCAGGCTGTTCTGGCAGACCCCCTCCATGCCCAGGGTGCGCGCCACGCGCTCGCGATCCAGCGGGTAGGGCGTGCCGGCCAACGCCGCGGCGCCCAGCGGCAGGCGGTTGACGCGCTTGCGCACGTCGGCCAAGCGCTCGGCGTCGCGCGCGAACATCTCCACATAGGCGAGCAGGTGGTGGCCCAGGGTCACCGGCTGGGCGACCTGCAGATGGGTGAAGCCGGGCATGACCACCTCGGCATGGAGCTCGGCGCGCTCGACCAGCACCGCCTGCAGCTCGCGCAGCAGGGCCGAGAGACCGTCGATCTCGCCACGCAGCCAGAGCCGCACATCGGTGGCCACCTGGTCGTTGCGCGAGCGCCCGGTGTGCAGGCGCTTGCCGGCCAGGCCGACCAGCTCGGTCAGCCTGGCCTCGATGTTCAGGTGCACGTCCTCCAGCGCCAGCTTCCATTCGAAGCGGCCGGCCTCGATCTCGGCGCGAATCTGCGCCATGCCGCGGCGGATCGCCTCGCCATCCTCGGCCGAGATCAGGCCCTGGGCCTGCAGCATCTCGGCATGGGCCAGGCTGCCCTCGATGTCGGCCTGCCACAGGCGCTTGTCGAAATCGATGCTGGCCGTGTAGCGCTGCACCAGCTCGCTCATCGGTTCGGCGAACAGGGCGGACCAGGCCTGGTCCTTGTTGGCGAGGGGGTTGGAGGAGGACATGCCTAGGGGAAACGTGGGGAACGGCGGGGGCTAGCATTCTCGCCGCCTCGGTGCATTGCCATGGACAGCCAGCCCAGCAACCCTCCTTCGTCGCTCGCGCAAGCTGCGCCCCTGCCGCAGACCCCGGTCTTCGAGGTCTGCCATGTCGGCGTGGTGCTGCGAGCCTTGCTCGCGGTGCAGGGCCTGGTGTTGCTCGGTCTGGCACTGGGCGCCGACGATCTCGCCCAGCTCGGCAGCCGCTTTCTGCAGGCCTGCACGGTCAGCGTGCCGGCCCTGCTGGCCTGGTTGCTGGTGGTCTGCGCGCTGCGCCTGCGCCTGGCGGCATGGCCGCGGCTGCGCGTGCGCCTGGCCTTGATGAGCCTGGGGGCGCTGTGTGCCTGGACGCCCTGGTACCTGAGCCTGCTGCTCGAGCGCTACCTGGGCCTTGGCTGGGAGCAGCGCTGGCTGAGCGGCGTCGCGGTGGCCATCACCGGCGCCGTGGCTGCCGCGGCCTTGATGGGCTGGCTCAGCCTTCGCGTGCGCGCTCAGACGCCCAGCGGACTGCAAGCGCGTTGGGTCGAGTTGCAGTCGCGCATTCGCCCGCACTTCCTCTTCAACACCCTGAACACCGCGGTGGCCCTGGTGCGTGTCGATCCACAGCAGGCCGAGCGCGTGCTCGAGGACCTGGCCGAGCTGTTCCGAGCCGCGTTGGCGGCCCCCGACTGGACCGCGACCCTGGCCGACGAAGTGCTGTTGGCGCGTCGCTACCTCGACATCGAGCAACTCCGCTTCGGCCCGCGCCTGCGCATCGCCTGGCAGCTTTCCCCTGACTGCGACGCGGCCCGTCTGCCGCCGCTGCTGCTGCAGCCGCTGGTGGAGAACGCGGTGCGCTACGGCGTCGAGCCCAACGAGGACGGTGGCGACATCCTGGTGCGCAGCCGCCGGCTGCGCGGCGGCGAGATCGAACTGTTGGTGCGCAACAGCCTGCGTGCCAGCGCCCCCGGTGGCCATGGCCTGGCACTGGCCAATGTTCGCGAGCGTCTGCATCTGCTGCACGATGTCGCGGCGCGCTTCCAGGTCGATGCCAAGCCCGATCGTTTCAGCGTCCGTCTGATCATTCCTGCCCCATGACCCTGCTGACCCAAGCCCCGTTGCGCGTGCTCGTCGTCGACGACGAACCGCTGGCCCGTGCGCGCCTGCGCGCATTGCTGGCCTCCTGCCAGGATCCGCATGCGGAGTTGCTGGCCGAGGCCGGCACCGCGAGCCAGGCCCTGAACTGGTTGCGCGAGCATGGCTGCGACCTGGTGCTGCTCGATGTGCAGATGCCCGGTCCCGACGGCCTCAGCCTGGCCGGCAGCTTGCAACAGCTGCCGCGACCGCCGCTGGTCGTCTTCGTCACCGCGCACAGCCGGCATGCGGTCGACGCCTTCGAGCTGGAGGCGCTGGACTACCTGACCAAGCCGGTGCGCCAGGAGCGTTTGCAGGCGGCGCTGGCACGCGCCGCGCAGCGCCTCAAGGAGCGCAATCTGGCCAGCGAGGCACCGCTGGCTGACGACGGCGATGTGATCCCGATCAATGACCGCGGCCGCGTCGTGCGCCTGCCGCTGGCCGAAGTGCTCTACCTGAAGGCGGAGCTGAAATACCTGACGGTGCGCACCATCACCCAGCGCTATGTGATGGAGGGCAGCCTGGGCGACTGGGAGCAGCGCCTGGCCGGTCGCTTCCTGCGCATCCACCGCAACGCGCTGGTCGCCAAGGCGGCGATCCGCGAACTGGACCGCCATGCCGGCGACCCCGGCGAGTCGGCCGCGATGCCCTTGGAGCCCGGCGAATCGGTCGATGCCCAGGAGAGCTGGGCGGTGCGCGTGGCGCCGGTCAACGAGTGGTTGGCGGTGTCGCGCCGCCAGCTGGCTGCCGTGCGCGAGGCCCTGCGTCAGCAGGCCTGAGCCGTCAACGCCCTGGCGATGAAGCCGCGCTTGACCGTCGGCTTCGGGACCCGCAGCTCCTCGAAGAAGCGGCGCACATCCCAGTCCAGGCCGACGCCGTGCATGAAGTTGTAAAGCCCGCGGCGCAGGCCGATGCCCAGCAAGTCGTGATCGATGCCGCTGGGGTCGATGAAGCCGATGTCGTTCTGCGCGAAGGGGGAGGGGGGGTTGGGGATCAGCTGCACGCCAAAGGCTGACGGGTTCTTGCCGACCGGCGAATGCACGGTGCAGGTGAAGCGGTGGAAGAAGCCGCTGTGCAGACAGCCTTCCTCGAAAAGCTGGCGCACGTATTCCAGCGCGTCGACGGTGTCCTGCACGGTCTGCGTCGGGAAGCCGTACATCAGGTAGGCGTGGACGAGGATGCCCTGATCGGCAAAGGCCTTGGTGACGCGCGCGACCTGTTCGACGGTGACGCCCTTCTGCATCAGCTTGAGCAGGCGGTCCGATGCGACCTCCAGGCCGCCGGAGATGGCGATGCAGCCGCTTTCGGCGAGCTTCTCGGCGAGCTGCGGGGTGAAGGTCTTCTCGAAGCGCACATTGCCCCACCAGCTGATCGACAGCCGGCGGCGCAGGATCTCGTCGGCCAACGCCTTCAGCGCCTTGGGCGGCGCAGCCTCGTCGACGAAATGAAAGCCGCTCTGCCCGGTCTCGGCGACGATGGCCTCGATGCGGTCGGCCAGCACCGCCGCATTCGCCGCCTCGTAGCGGCCGATGTAGTCGAGCTCGACATCGCAGAAGCTGCACTTCTTCCAGTAGCAGCCCTGGGCCACGGTGAGCTTGTTCCAGCGCCCGTCGCTCCACAGGCGGTGCATGGGGTTGAGCATGTCGAGCAGGCTGAGGTACTGCCCGAGGGGCAGGCCGTCCCAGGTCGGCGTGCCGGTCTCGTCGATCGGCAGCTCGGGCTCGCCGCCCAGGTTGAGGTACTTCACCGCGCCGTCGTCGCGCACGAAGGTCCGCACCAGTCGCGAGGCGGAACGCTTGCCGGCCAGGTGCTCGATCAAGGCGACGAGCACGCGCTCGCCGGCGTCCAGGGTGACGTAATCGAAGTAGTCGAACACGCGCGGCTCGGCGAGCTCGCGCAGTTCGGTGTTCACATAGCCGCCGCCGAGCACCACGCGAACGCCGGGCCTGGAAGTCTTGATGGTCTGGGCGATGCGGAACGCCGCGTAGACGCTGCCGGGGAAGGGGCAGGACAGCAGCACCAGGTCCGGCTGATGGCGATCCAGCTCGGCCAGGGTCAGCTCGCGCAGCCAGCGGTCGAGCGCCGTTTCCGGGGCGGCGAGCGCCGCGGCCAGGTCGTCGAAGCGCGGGTTGCTGGACGCCAGCTTCTCGCCGTAGCGGACGAACTCGAAGCGCGGGTCCAAGGCGTCACGCACCGCGTCGGCGAGGTCGTTGAGGAATAGCGTCGCCAGGTGGCGCGCTCTGTCCTGCGCGCCCAGGGTGCCGAAGGCCCAGGCCAGCGGATCCGGCTCGTCCTCCTGGCCGGGGATGGCGACATCCACATTGGCGAAGCGTGGCCCCTCGGGCAGGAAGGCACGGCTGTTGATGCGGTGCGCCAGCGTGCTGTCGCGTCCCTGCAGGAAGGCGAGCACGCGCGGCATCACCGCCGCGATCTGATCGGCCGCCTGGCCGTGGAAGTCCAGCGCCGCGGTCGCCGGCCCCTTGGCCATCACCGCCTCTTGCAAGGTCTGCAGGCCCTCGGCGCTGAACAACTTGAGCACCAGGGCGAGCGCGAGATCGGCCTGCGAGGCATGCACGCCGCGCGAACGCAGGAAGCCGGTCAGGTAGGCGGTGCTGGGGTAGGGCGTGTTCAGCTGCGTCATCGGCGGGATGAGGCTGAGCACACGGGGTGTTGGGCTCATGGTCCACATTGTCCGGTGGCTGCTTTCCAGCCAGCCCCGGTGACCGAATTTAGGACAGTGTTGCACTGCAGCATTACGCCCGATTTCACGTAAGCTGACGGGGTTAGCAACCGAGGCTGCCCATGAACAAGCTCTACCCGAGCGCCGCCGCCGCCCTGGCCGGACTCGTCCGCGACGATCAGCTGATCGCCGTCGGCGGTTTCGGTCTTTGCGGCATCCCCGAGGCGCTGATCGACGCGCTGAAGGACTCCGGCGCGAAGAACCTGACCGCGATCTCCAACAACGCCGGCGTCGATGGCTTCGGCCTCGGCAAGCTGCTCGAGACGCGGCAGATCAAGAAGATGATCTCGTCCTATGTGGGCGAGAACAAGGAGTTCGAGCGCCAGTTCCTGGCCGGTGAGCTGGAGCTGGAGTTCACGCCGCAAGGCACGCTGGCCGAGAAGCTGCGCGCCGGCGGCGCCGGCATCCCGGCCTTCTTCACGCGCACCGGCGTCGGCACCATCGTGGCCGAGGGCAAGGAGCTGCGCGACTTTGACGGCCAGACCTATGTGATGGAGCGCGCGCTGCGCCCCGAGCTCAGCCTGATCAAGGCCCAGGTGGCCGACAGGAGCGGCAATCTGCGCTTCCACCTGACGGCGCGCAATTTCAACCCGGCGGCGGCGATGGCCGGCCAGGTCTGTGTCGTCGAGGTCGAGCAGGTCGTCGAGATCGGCGAGCTGGCGCCCGACGACATCCACCTGCCCGGCATCTATGTGCATCGCATCGTGCACAACCCGACCCCTGAAAAGCGCATCGAGAAGCGCACGGTGAGGAACTGATATGCCCTGGACGCAAGACGAGATGGCGGCGCGCGCCGCCCAGGAACTGCAGGACGGCTTCTACGTGAACCTGGGCATCGGCATCCCGACCCTGGTCGCCAACCATGTGCCGGCCGATATCGAGGTCTGGCTGCAGAGCGAGAACGGCATGCTGGGCATCGGCCCGTTCCCGCGCGAGGACGAGGTCGACCCAGACCTCATCAATGCCGGCAAGCAGACGGTGACGACGATCCCCGGCTCCAGCATCTTCGGCAGCCACGACAGCTTCGCGATGATCCGCGGCGGCAAGATCAATCTGTCCATCCTCGGCGCCATGCAGGTGTCCGAAAAGGGCGATCTGGCCAACTGGATGATCCCCGGCAAGATGGTCAAGGGCATGGGCGGTGCGATGGACCTGGTCGCCGGCGTGCCCCGCGTCGTCGTGCTGATGGAGCATGTGGCGAAAAAGAAGGACGGCACGGAAGACCTGAAGATCCTGCCGGCCTGCACCCTGCCGCTGACCGGGGTCGGGGTCGTGCATCGCATCATCACCGACCTGGCGGTGATGGACGTGACGCCCGAGGGGCTCAAGCTGGTCGAGCTGGCGCCCGGGGTGGACCGCGATTTCGTGCAGAGCCGCACCGGCGTACCGCTGCACTGAGGCTTGCGGCGCCGTCGCATTGAAGGCGCAAAACTTTGCATTCGCTTACCGGCGATACAAGCGGGCTTTGCTGGCCGGCACCTAGAGTGCCGTCGCATGCAGCCGGTAATCGATCGTCACCCTTCGCCCACGACAGATGGTCTGCGAGGGCCGGCATGGACCGTCCCTGCGGGGGTGCTGGGCGCCTGTGGGGGCGGAGGTGGCGAGTCGGTTGCGCCGGCGCCGGCACCGCCGCCCGTTGCACCGCTGCGTCCGACCGAAGCACAGGCCGCGCGCTTTCTGGCCCAGGCCGGCTTCGCTGCGCTGCCGGCCGACATTGCTGCGGTGCAGGCCGATGGCTACGCCGCCTGGCTGGACGCCGAACTGGCCCGGCCGCCGCAAGGCATCAGCCGTTACCACTGGATGCACGAGCGTGGCTTTGCCGTCGGCGACAACATCACGCGCTTTACCGGTAGCGATGCGGCGATCTGGGCCAAGCTGATCGGAAGTCCCGATCAACTTCGCCAGCGCATGACCCTGGCGCTGTCCGAGATCTTCGTCGTTTCCATGCTGGGCCTGCCGATCTCTTGGCGAGGCCTGGCCATCGCCCATTACGTCGACCTGCTCGAGCGCAACGCCTTCGGCAATTTCCGCCAACTGCTCAAGGACGTCACGCTCAGCGTGGCGATGGGCAGCTACCTGAACATGCTGGGCAACCGCAAGGAAGACACGCGCACCGGTCGCGTGCCCGACGAGAACTTTGCGCGCGAGCTCATGCAGCTGTTCACCATCGGGCTCTATCAGCTGAATGGCGACGGCAGCATCAAGCGCGACGGCAACGGCCAGCCGCTGGAGACCTACACCCAGAACGACATCTCGCAGCTCGCGCGGGTGTTCACCGGGTGGGAGCGCGACCGCAGCGCCGATCCGATCGCCCTGGATGCCGCCCATGTGACGCGACCCTTGCGGCACAACCCGCAGCAGTACCAGGCGGGTGACAAGAACCTGCTCGGCACCACCATCCCCGGCACGGCGACCGGCCCGCAGGCCCTGGACCAGGTGCTGGACCTGTTCGCTGCCCATCCCAATGTCGGCCCCTTCATCGGCCGCCAGCTGATCCAGCGCTTCACCCAAAGCCATCCCAGCCCGGCCTATGTCGCGCGGGTTGCCGCGGTGTTCGACAACAACGGCAGCGGACAGCGCGGCGATCTGAAGGCGGTGCTGCGCGCGGTGCTGCTCGATCCCGAGGCCCGGGCCGAGCCCAGCGGCAATGTCGGCGGCCGCCTGCGCGAACCGGTGCAACGCCTGGTGCAATGGGCACGCAGCTTCGGCGTGAGCAGCCGCGGAGGCGGCTGGCCGATCGGCGACACCTCGGACCCCGGGACCCGCCTGGGCCAGAGTCCGCTGCGCAGCCCCTCGGTGTTCAATTTCTTCCGCCCCGGCTATGTGCCGCCGGGCGCCGAGCTGGCCGCCGCCGGCATCACCGTCCCCGAGTTCCAGCTGCTCAACGAAAGCACGGTGGCCGGCTACCTGAACTACCTGCAGAACGTCATCGCCAACGGCTTCGGCGGTGGCGACACGGTGGCCGACTACACGACCGAGCTGGGGCTGGCCACCGACGCCAGCGTTTTGTTGCGCCATCTGAACCTGCGCCTGGCCGCTGACGCGATCCCCGAGGCCACGCTCGCCGAGCTGGCGTCCGCGGTCGCCAGCATCAGCGCTGCCAGCGACGCCGGCAGGCTCAATCGCGTGCGCGCCGGCATCCTGCTGGTGATGGCCTCGCCCGACTACCTGATCCAGCGATGAAACTCAACCGCCTCCCGGAACTGCGGCGTCGCGAGTTCCTGCGCCGTTCGGCCCAGCTGGGACTGGCCGGCGCCGCCGCGCCCTGGGCGCTGAACCTGGCCGCCATCGGCGAGGCCGCCGCCGCCGATGCCAGCGGTGGCTACAAGGCCCTGGTCTGCGTCTTCCTCTACGGGGGCAACGACCAGGGCTCGACCTTGATGCCGGTCGACGAGGCCGGCCATGCCAATCTCGCCAGCCTGCGCGGCGGTCTGATCGGTCAGGGCGGTCTGGTGCCGCCGCGTGACAGCCTGCTGGCCACCGCGCTGTCGCCGCGTGTCGCGCTCGCTGGCCCGGGGGCCGCAGGCACCCAGCTGGCCATGTCGGCCAATCTCGCGCCGCTGAAACCTTTGTTCGACGCCGGCCAGCTCGGCTGGCTGCTCAATGTCGGCACCCTGATCCAGCCAACCAGCAAGACCCAGTACCAGGCCAAGTCGGTGCCGCTGCCGCCCAAGCTGTTCAGCCACAACGACCAGCAATCGGTCTGGCAGAGCAGCGGCGCCGAGGGCTCGACCAAGGGCTGGGGCGGTGCGATCGGCGATCTGTTCCTGAACGCCAATGCGACCAGCACCTTCACCTGTGTCAATGCCAGCGGCAATGCGGTCTTCATGGCCGGGCAGACCGCGTTGCAGTACCAGGTGAGCAACAACGGCGCGGTGGCCATCAACGGCATCCAGAACAGCCTTTACGGCTCCGGCGCTTGCGCCCAGGCGCTGCGCAAGCTGATCACCGAGCCGCGCACGCAATGGCTGCAGCAAGAGCTGGTGCGCGTCACCAACCGCTCCATCGTTGCCGAGCAGGCGCTGAAAGGCCTGCCGGCCACGCCGCCTTTCAACACCAGCTTTGATACCGACAGCAGCCTCGGGCGCCAGTTGCGCATGGTGGCGCGCTTGATCGCCGGTCGCGAGGCGCTGGGCGCCCAACGCCAGGTTTTCTTCGTGTCGCTGGGCGGTTTTGACAACCACGACTTCCTGCTCTCGCAGCACCCGGGCTTGCTCAGCCAGGTCGGCAACGCCCTGGCCAGCTTCCAGGCGGCGATGAACGAGCTGGGCCTGGCGGAGCGCGTCACCACCTTCACCGCCAGCGACTTCGGCCGCACCCTGACCAGCAATGGCGACGGAAGCGACCATGGATGGGGCAGTCATCACCTGGTGATGGGCGGCGCGGTGCGCGGCGGCCGCTGCTGGGGCGAGATGCCGGTGCTCGCCAACCACGGTCCCAACGATGTTGGCCAGGGGCGGTTGCTGCCGACGACCAGCGTCGACCAACTGGCCGCTACCTTGGCCCGCTGGATGGGTGTGGCCGATGGCGAATTGGCCTCGGTGGTGCCGAACATCGCGAACTTCAGCACCCGCGACCTGGGTTTCTTCACGGACTGACTCCGGGTAAACCCAGGCGCGAATGTAGTTTCATTCAATTTCGCCGGGTTTTTACCGTTATCGATTTGTAGTTGTACTACATACCCTGCGCGCCGTCCGGAGACCGACGGAGGCGATGTGATGGGTACGCGAGAGCAATGGGCAAGCTGGCTGCAGGCCGGCAAGAGGGCCACAGGGGCGCTGCTGACAGCGCTGATGATGGCGGCATGCGGCGGTGGCGGAGGCGCTGGGACCGAGACGCCGCCGGCCCCACCACCACCCGCACCGGCTCCGGATGCCCGCCTCGCGCAGGGCAATGCCGGCTTTCAGACCGTGCTCAACGCCCAGCCGGCGCAGACCGGGACCGGTGGCGGCGGCGGTGGTGGCGGCAGCAGCGAGCCGACCACCCTGACCATCCACTACCAGCGTAGCGACAGCGCCTACACCGGCTGGCAGGTGCACAGCTGGGGCGCCGCGCAGGACCCGGGCTGGAACGCCGGCCACAACCCCACGCGCTTCGACGATTTCGGCGCGGTCTACGAGATCCCGCTGGCGCAGACCACGGGCAACGTCGGCTACCTGTTCCACAAGGGGGATGACAAAGACCATGGCGGCACCGACCAGGCGTACACGCTGAAACCGGGCAAGAACGAGATCTGGCGCAAGCAGAGCGACCCGCAGACCTATGACTCCGCCGCCGCCGCCGGCGCGCCGCCGGCTACCCTGGACCTGGACACCATCCGCGTGCGCTACAAGCGCTTTGACGGCCAGTACGCCGACTGGGGTCTGCACCTGTGGAACGGCAGCGGACTGGACAGCAGCCGCCTGCCCGGCGTGCAGATCGACCAGTGGAGCAACGCGGTCGGCTTCGCGCAACTGCCCGGTTATGCGGCGAGCGTCAGCGAGGTGGTGTTCGACATTCCCGTGCTCAACCCCAAGCTGGACGCGTCGCGCACGCAGCTGGAGTTCATCATCCACGGCAAGGCGCCGAACGAGAACGACAAGGACGGCCGCGACGCCAACATCGTCGTGCGCTACAACGCGCTCAAGGTCACCAACCGGGTCGGCGAGATCTGGCTGGTGCAGGGTGACGCGACGGTCTACACCGCGGCGCCCGATCTGCGCCGCGTCAACATCGATGAGGCCCGCGCCTTCTGGCTGAACAAGCAGCTGATCCAGTGGCCTCAGACCGACGCCGGCGGCACCGTCAAGCTCTACCACTCGGCGACCGCGCAACTCGTCGTCGTCAAGGGCGAGGCGGTGCGTGGCGCCGATGGCAACGTGGTGCTCGAGCCGTTCAGCGGCACGGTGCCGGCCGCCGCCGCCGAGCGCTTCAAATGGATCGGTGCCGGCGCCCGCTTCAAGCTGCCGGATGCGCAGGCCGGTAGCCTCGGCAATCTGCTCAAGAGCCAACTCGTCATCGTCCAGGAGAACGCCAGCGGCGAGGTGCAGAACGCCAGCTCGCTGCAGCATGCCGGCGCGCTCGACGATCTGTACGCAGCGGCGGCGGCCGTCAACGACCTGGGCGTCACGCCGGGCACGCCGACGCGCTTCAAGCTCTGGGCGCCGACCGCGCAGAAGGTGCTGGTGTTCAGCTATCCGAACGCCAGCGGCGAGGCGGAAGGCGTGCACGATGCGGTGTTCGACAGCAGCACCGGCGTGTGGACGGCCAGTGCGGCCACCGACCTCAGCGGCAAGACCTACCGCTACGCGGTCGAGGTCGTGGTGCGTGGCGTGGGCCTGGTGCGCAACCTGGTCACCGATCCGTACTCGGTCGCTTTGACGGCTGACGGCAAGCGCAGCGGCGTGCTGTCGCTGCAGGCCGCCGCCACCAAGCCGGCCGGCTGGGACGCCTCCAGCATCCCGGCGACCGTGCAGGCGACGACGGACATGAGCATCTACGAGCTGCATGTGCGCGACTTCTCGGTCAGCGATACGACGGTGAGCGTCGCCAATCGCGGCAAGTACGCCGCCTTCAGCGAAGCGAGCAGCAATGGCATGAAGCATCTGAAGGCGCTGGCCGACGCCGGCCTGACCGACATCCACCTGCTGCCGGTCTACGACTTCAGCTCGGTGCCGGAGACCGGCTGCACCAGCATCAGCCCCACCGGCGGCCCGGCCGACGAGACCCAGCAGGCGGCGGTGCAAGCAGCCCGCGGCGGCGACTGTTTCAACTGGGGCTATGACCCGCAGCACTTCAACGCGCCCGAGGGCTCCTACAGCAGTGATGCCAATGACCTGGCCAAGCGCGTCGTCGAGTTCCGGCAGATGGTGATGGGCTTGCACGCCGCCGGCCTGCGCGTCGGCATGGACGTGGTCTACAACCACACCAGCACCTCGGGTCAGCGCGAGCGCTCGGTGCTCGACCGTGTCGTGCCCGGCTATTACCACCGCTACAACGACCGCGGCGGCATCGAGCAATCCACCTGCTGCGAGAACACGGCCACCGAGAACCTGATGATGGCCAAGCTGATGAGCGACTCCGTGCTGCTCTGGGCCCGCGAGTACAAGATCGCCAGCTTCCGTTTCGACCTCATGGGCCACCAGCCGCGCTCGGTCATGGAGGCGATCAAGACCCGGCTGAAGACCGAGCTGGGCCGCGATGTGCAACTGCTCGGCGAGGGCTGGAACTTCGGCGAGGTGGTTGATGGCCGGCGCTTCGTGCAGGCCAGCCAGCTCAGCCTGAACGGCAGCGGCATCGGTACCTTCAACGACCGCCTGCGCGACCAGGTGCGCGGCACCAGCTTCGGCGAGGGCACCGGCTTCGTGGCCAACCAGGGCTTCGTCAACGGCCTGTTCTACGACGCCAACCCGCAGGGCGGCGCCAAGACCCGCAACGACCTCGGCTGGGCCAATGACGTCGTCAAGGCCGGCCTGGCCGGTTCGATCCGCAGTTACACCCTGACGACAAGTTGGGGTGCGACCCAGCAACTGCAGGAGCTCGGCGGCCAACTGATCGGCTACGTGACCGAGCCGGGCGAGGTGGTGAACTATGTGGAGAACCACGACAACCACACCCTGTTCGACATCAACGCCTACCGCATGCCGGTGACGAGCAGCCGCGAGGACAGGGCGCGGGCGCAGATCGTCGCCGCGGCGATCAACAGCTTCGCCCAGGGCGTGGCCTACTTCCACGCCGGCATCGATGTGCTGCGCAGCAAGAGCGGCGACCGCAACAGCTACGACGCCGGCGACTGGTTCAACCGCGTCGACTGGAGCTACCAGGACAATTTCTGGGGAACCGGCCTGCCGCTGCAAAGCGACAACGGCGCGAACTGGGAGGTGCTGCGTCCGCTGCTCGCCAACCCGGCGATCAAACCGACGCCGACCGAGATCGCCTGGACCCGTGACGCGTTCCGCGACCTGCTGAAGATCCGCGCCAGCAGCAGCCTGCTGCGCCTGCGCACGGCCGCCGACATCAAGCAGCGCCTGCGCTTCCACAACACCGGTGCGGACCTCGACCCCACCGTGGTCATCGGCGCCATCGATGGCAGTGGCTATCCCGGCGCGAACTTCGCCGAGCTGGTCTACGTCATCAACGTCGACAAGAAGGCCAAGCAGATCACCGTCGACGCGCTGAAGGGCAAGGGCTTCACGCTGCACCCGGTGCAGGCGGCGGCGAGCGCGGCCGACCAGCGCGTGCGCAACAGCGCTGCCTACGACAACGCCACCGGTCGCTTCAGCGTGCCGGCGCGCAGTGCGGTGGTGTTCGTGCGCTGAAGAGGGCGGGTCGGGCGCTGCTGCTCAGCGTCCGGCCAGCTCATCGTAGGGCGGCAGGTTCAGCACCTGCCGTGCCGATGCCTCGTAGGCGCGCTCCAGATCGTCGGCCGCGCTCTGGTGATCCTCCAGCGACTGCAGCAGTTCCGGATCCATCTCGCCGTCGGCAATCGCCGCGCGCAGGCTGCGCAGCTCGGCGGCCACCGCCTGGATCGCGATCACCAGGGTCTGCGGCTTGATTTCAGGCATCTTGTCAGCCGCGGCAAGCAATCGTCGATGGCGCGGCGCCACTCAGCCGGTATTGCGCAGCCCAGCCGCGATGCCGTTGATCGACAGATGGATGCCGCGCTGCAGCCGCTCCAGCTTCTCGTCGCGCTCGCCCGGCGGCAAGGCGCGGTAGCGGCGCATCAGCTCGACCTGCAGGTGGTTGAGCGGCTCGATGTAGGGGAAGCGATGGGCGATCGAGCGCGCCAGCGATGCATTGCCGGCCAGGCGCTCCTGCTCGCCGGTGATCAGGGCCAGGGCCTCCAGCGTCGCCTCGTACTCGGCGCGGATCGCGGCAAAGATCTTCTTGCCCAGCTTCCTGTCCTCGACCAGGTCGACGTAGCGGGCGGCCAGCGACATATCGGTCTTGGCCAGCACCATGTCCAGGTTAGACAGCAGGGTGCGGAAGAAGGGCCATTGCTTGTGCATCTTGCGCAGCAGGGCCAGGCGCTTCGTGGGGCTTTCCGCCAGGAAGGCGCGCACGCCGCTGCCAAAGCCGCACCAGCCGGGCAGCGCGACGCGGCTCTGGCCCCAGCTGAAGCCCCAGGGGATGGCGCGCAGGCCCTCGATGGCCTTGGCCCCACCCCCACTGCCCGGACGTTTCGCTGGGCGCGAGCCGATGTTCAGCTCGGCGATCTCGCGGATCGGCGTGGCGGCGAAGAAGTAATCGGCAAAGCCCGGCGTCTCGTAGACCAGCTCGCGGTAGGCGGCAAAGCTGGCGTCGCTCAAGCTTTGGGCGGCGTCGAGAAAACTCTTGGGCGCCGCCTGCGTCGGGTGCAGCAGGCTGGCTTCCAAGGTGGCGGCGACCAGGGTCTCCAGATTGCGTCGGCCGATGTCCGGGTTCGCGTACTTCGACGCGATCACCTCGCCCTGCTCGGTCAGCCGGATCTGGCCGTTCACCGTGCCCGGGGGCTGGGCCAGGATGGCCTGGTAGCTGGGGCCACCGCCGCGGCCCACGGTGCCGCCGCGACCATGGAACAGGCGGAGAAGCGGGCCGCCATGGCGCTCTTTCAGTTCTTCGAACAGCTCGACCAGCGCGATCTCGGCGCGGTACAGCTCCCAGTTGCTGGTGAACACCCCGCCGTCTTTGTTGGAGTCGGAGTAGCCGAGCATGATGTCCTGCTCGTTGCCGCTGGCCGCCACCATCTCCTGCACGCCGGGCAGTGCGTAGAAGGCGCGCATGATGGGGGCGGCCTCGCGCAGGTCGCCGATGGTCTCGAACAGCGGGCTGACGATCAGGTCGCAGACCGCGCCGTGACCGAGCTGGCCGCGCAGCAAGCCGGCCTCCTTGGCCAGCAGCAGCACTTCGAGCAGGTCGGAGACCGATTCGGTGTGGCTGATGATGTAGTGGCGGATCGCCTCGCGGCCGAAGCGGTCCAGGGCCTCGCGGGCTGCCTCGAAGACCGCCAGCTCGCCCTGTGACTTCTCGCTGTAGGCATGGCCGACGACGCGCAGCGGCCTGGCCTCCTGGAGCAGGCGCAAGAGCAGCGCGCGCTTGGGCAGCTCGTCCAGCTCGCTGTAGGCGCTGTCGATGCGCGCCACGGCGAGCAGCTCGGCGACCACCGCCTCGTGCTGGTCGCTGCTCTGGCGCAGGTCCAGGGTGGCGAGGTGGAAGCCGAAGACCTGCACCGCGCGCATCAGGGGGGCCAGGCGCTGCGGGATCAGCGCCTGCGCATGGTGGTGGCGCAGCGAGGACTCGATGACGCGCAGATCGGCAAGCAATTCCTCGGGGTTCGCGTACGGGTCCTGCGGCGCCACCGCGTGGCGCAGCGCTTCGGTACCGGTGAGCTCGTGCAGCGTGGCGGCCAGGCGCGCGTACATGCCGGTCAGCGCGCGGCGGTAGGGCTCGTCCAGGCGGTGCACGTTCTGGTCGGGGCTGCGCTCGGCCAGCTGCTGCATGGCCGGCGTGATCTGCGCCAGGCGGGCGGAGATGCTCAGCTCGGCGCCCAGCTCGTGCAGCTCGGTCAGGTAGTGGCGCAGCGCCACCTCGGACTGCCGCTTCAGCGCATGGCGCATCGTGGCGGCGCCGACATTCGGGTTGCCGTCGCGGTCGCCGCCTATCCAATGGCCCATGCGCAGGAAGGCCGGCAGCTTGGCGCCGGCCGGCAGCATTTCCTCGAGCTCCTCGTAGACGCGTGGGATCTCGCGCAGAAAGGTCGCCGGGTAGTAGGACAACGCGTTCTCGACCTCGTCGGCCACGGTCAGCTTGGAATAACGCACCATGCGCGTCTGCCAGAGTTGGGTGATGCGGGCGCGCAGCAGCTCCTCGTTGCGGCGCAGGTCGCGCTCCAGCAGCAGGCCGTCGCGCGCCCCAATCAGCTCGGCGACCGCTCGCTCGGCGTCGAGGATGCTCTTGCGCTGCACCTCGGTCGGGTGCGCGGTGAGCACCGGCGCCACATAGGCGCGCTCCAGCAAGGCGGCGACCTCGGCCGGCCGCACGCCGGCCTCGTGCAGCCTGTCGAAGCTATGCGCCAGCGAACCCGGCTGCTGGCGATGGCCTTCGAGTTCGTGGTGCTCGCGGCGCCGCACATGGTGTCTGTCCTCGGCGATGTTCGCCAGATGCGAGAAGTAGCTGAAGGCGCGGATCACCATCACCGCCTGGTCGGCGGACAGGGACTTCAGGAGCTTGTCGATCTGCTTGCCGGCCGCCTGGTCCTGCGCGCGCCGCCAGGCCACGCTGAGCTGGCGGATGCGCTCGACCAGCTCATAGGCCTCGCGGCCCTCCTGGTCGCGGATCACCTCGCCGAGCAGACGTCCGAGCAGGCGGATGTCGTCGCGCAGCGGCTGGTCCTTGGCGGCGGGGTCCTTGAGCGGGGCAGGGCGTGGCATGGTGGCGGTTCTCAGCATGGGGCTATGCCGAAATGTAATCGGGTTACAGGGTTTCTGATGGTGCGGTTTCTTCGCCGGCGCGGGTCAGCCTTCGCCGCTGGCGAGCGCGCCGAGCGTCATCAAACCAGCGCGGCGACCCGCTCGCCAATCGCCAGCGCCGCCGTCAGGCCGGGGGACTCGATGCCGAACAACTGGATCAGGCCGGGCGCATGCCGCTCGATGTGGAAATCCGCCGCCGGCTCGCCCGGGCCGCTGAGCTTGGGCCGGATGCCGGCATAGGCCGGCTGCAGCGCGCCATCTGGCAGCGCAGGCCAGTAACGGCGGATCGAGGCATAGAAGGCGGGCGCCCGTTCCGGGTCGACGCGGTAGTCGAGTTCCTGCACCCACTCGACATCCGGACCGAAACGGGCCTGCCCCGCCAGGTCCAGGCTCAGGTGCACGCCCAGGCCGCCGGGTTCCGGCAGCGGGTAGATCAGCCGGCGGAACGGTGAGCGCCCGCTGAGCGAGAAGTAGCTGCCCTTGGCCAGCTGCTGGCGGGGCAGCCGGCCGGCAGGCAGGCCGGCGATCGCCATTGCCAGCGCCGGCGCCTGCAGACCGGCGCAGTTGACGAGCAGGCCGGCGCTGATCTCGGAGGCGGACTCGCCACCGACCTGCAGTTCGATGCCATCGCTCGTCCATCGACCGGCGATCACCGGGCTGCCGGTGACCAGCTGACCGCCGGCCCGCTCCAGGTCGGCGAGCAGGGCCAGCATCAGCGCATGGCTGTCGACGATGGCCGTGCCCGGGCTGTGCAGGGCGGCGGCGCAGCGAAGCAACGGCTCGGCCTGGATCGCGGCGGCCGCGCTCAGCATCTGCAGCTCCTGCTGCCCGCAGGCCAGCGCATTGGCCTGCAGGGCCAGCAGACCGGCTATCTGCGCCGGCTCGCAGGCGACGACGAACTTGCCGCAGCGCGCAAGCGTCACGCCACGCGCCGCCGCGTACTCGGCCAGCAGCTGCCGACCGCGCAGGCAGAGCTCGGCCTTCAACGAACCCGGCGGGTAGTAGAGCCCGGCATGCACCACCTCGCTGTTGCGCGAACTGATGCCTTGTCCGAAGCTGCGCTCGGCTTCCAGCACCAGCGGCTGCAGACCGCGCTGCGCGAGCTGGCGGGCAACGGCCAGACCGACCACGCCGGCACCCACCACGATGCAGTCCACCCTGTCCATGGCGGCAGTGTGCCGCCGCCCGGCTAGAGTGCCGGCATGAGCAGCCTCGAATTGAAGAACGAACTCGTCATTGCCACGCGACAAAGCCCGCTGGCCCTGTGGCAGGCCGAGCATGTGGCGGCGCGCCTGCGCGATGAACTGGGCGCCACGGTGCGCCTGTTGCCGCTGTCCACCCGCGGCGACGAAGTGCTGGACCGCAGCCTGTCGAAGATTGGCGGCAAGGGCCTGTTCGTCAAGGAACTCGAGGTCGCGCTGGAGCAGGGCCAGGCCGATCTGGCCGTGCACTCCTTGAAGGACGTGCCCATGGACCTGCCGGAGGGCTTTGCGCTCGCCGCGGTGCTGGAACGCGAGGAGCCCAGCGACGCGCTGGTCAGCCCGCGCTACGCCAGCCTGGCCGAGCTGCCGCAAGGCGCCGTGGTCGGCACCAGCAGCCTGCGCCGCCAGGCCCAGTTGCTGGCCCTGCGTCCCGACCTTCGCTTGATGCCGCTGCGCGGCAATCTGCAGACGCGGCTGCGCAAGCTCGACGAGGGCGAGTTCGACGCCATCGTGCTGGCCAGCGCCGGCCTGCTCCGCCTGGGCCTGGGCGAGCGCATCCGCGCACCGCTGCCCGAACTGATCCCCTGCGCCGGCCAGGGCGCGCTGGGCATCGAATGCCTGGCCGAGCGCCGCGAGCTGATCGAGGCCCTGGCGGTCCTGGGCCACCGCGCCAGCTGGCTGGCCTGCGCGGCCGAGCGCGCGGTGTCGCGCGCCTTGGGCGGCAGTTGCTCGGTGCCGCTGGCCGCGCATGCGCGCTGGGCTGGCGAGCGCCTGCAGTTGCAGGCCGCCTTCGGCCTGGACGACGGCCGCCTGCTGCGCGCCCAGGACGAGGGCCAGGTCGCCGATCTGGCGCAGGCCGAGGTGCTCGGCCAGGGCGTGGCCGAGGCCCTGCGCGCGCAGGGCGCAGCTTGACGCCACCGCCGCTGATCCTCACCCGACCGGCGGCCCAGGCCCAGGCCTGGGCCAGGGAGCTGGTCGGCCTAGGGGTGGCGACGCGCTGCCTGCCGCTCATCGAGACCACCGCCATCCCCGGCGTGCAGGCCGAGGCGCGCCGGCGGGCGGCGGCCAGCGACTGGGTCTTCTTCACCAGCCCGGCGGCGGTGGCTGCGCTGTTCGAAGGCGGTTGGGCCTGGCCTGAGGGCCTGCGGGCGACCTGCGTGGGACCGGGTACCGCGACCGCCTTGCGCGCGGCCGGCGTGCCGTCGGCCCAGCTGCTCAGCCCGCCGGCGGACGCCGAGCAGTTCGATTCCGAGCACCTGTGGCCCTCGCTGAGCGCGGCGGCCGAATGGCCGGGCCAGCGCCTGCTTTGGTTGTGCGGCGAGGGTGGCCGGGACTGGCTGATCCAGCGCCTGCGCGAGGCCGGGGCCCGGGTCGAGCTGCTGCCCATCTACCGCCGCGAAGCGCCGGCCATCGACGGCGCGCTGCTGGCCGAGTTGCTCGACGCCCCGGCGCTCTGGCTGTTCAGCAGCAGCGAGGCCATTGCGCATCTGCAGCAGCTGGCGCCGGCGCACACCGCCTGGGCGCGGCTGCAGGCGCTGGCCACCCACCCACGCATCGCCGAGCGGGCGGCGCGGCTCGGTATCCGCTGCCAGGTGCTGAGCCCGCAGCCGGCCGCCGTGGCCGCGGCCTGGCAGCGCTGGCGCGCGGGGTCGGCTTCCTAGAATGCCCGCATGAGCGAGCCCCAGGCCACAGTCGAAGCGCAAGCCGTCGCCGAGCGCGATCCCTCCCTCCCATCGACGACGCGAGGCCCCGGTTGGCCTTGGTTCGTCGGCGCCGGCCTGCTGGCGCTGGTCGCGCTGGGCATGGCCTGGCAGGGCGAGCGCCGGCTGCGAGAGCTGGAACAGGAGCTGGTGCGCCGCCAGGCCATCAGTCAGGCCATGGCCACCGAGGCCCAGCAGGCGGGCAAGGCCCAGGCCGAACAGCTGCGCGAGCTGGCCGCCAAGCAGGCGCTCAGCGAGGCCCGCCTGGCCGAGCTGGCGCTGCAGCGTGCGCAGCTGGAGGATCTGCTGCAGTCGTTCAGCCGCTCGCGCGACGAGAACATCGTCGGCGACCTGGAGGCCAGCCTGCGCCTGGCCACCCAGCAGACCGCCCTGGTCGGCAGCGCGGAGCCCTTGATCGCCGCGCTGCGTCAGGCTGACGAGCGCCTGCAGCGACACAAGCAGGCCAGGCTGGAGGGCGTGCGGCGCGCCGTGTTGCGCGACCTGGATCGCGTCAAAGCGATCGCCAGCACCGACCCCGGCACCCTGGCGCTGCGCCTGGATGAGGTCGCACGGCAGATCGACGAGTTGCCGCTGCTGGCCGAACCCTTGGCAACGGTTCGCGCCGACGCGGCCGCGGCCGCGTCGGCTCGACCGCCCTTGCCCGAAGAAGGGTGGGCGCGCTGGAAGGCCGGTTCCGCCGCGCTGCTGCAACAGGCCTGGAGCGAGACCAAGTCGCTGATTCGCGTCACCCGCATCGAACGCCCCGAGGCCATGCTGCTGGCGCCCGACCAGCTCTTCTTCCTGCGTGAGAACCTGAAGCTGCGCCTGCTCAACGCCCGCCTGGCCTTGCTGAGCCGTCAGTACGACGCGGCACGCGCCGACCTCAGTGCGGCAATCGCGGCGATTGAGCGCCATGCCGATACCAGGCAGCGCCGCGTGCAGATCGCGCTGGAGCTGCTGCGCCAGGTGCAGGGGCAGGCCAAGCCCGCGCAATGGCCGCGACCCGACGACAGCCTGGCCGCGCTTGCCGCCGCCGCTGGCACCGTGCGCTGAGAGGGGACGGCATGCGCGGTGTCATCTGGCTCACCTTGCTGTTCGCGGCGGCCGTCGTGGCGGCGCTCACCCTGGGGCGCAACGATGGGCTGGTCAGCCTGTTCTGGGACGGCTGGCGAGTCGATCTTTCGCTCAATTTCTTCCTTCTGCTGCTGGTCGGCGCCTGCCTGCTCGTGTTCGGTTCGCTGCACGCCTTGCAACGCCTGTTCAGCCTGCCCGAGCGAGCGCGGGCCTGGCGGCTCCAGCAGCGCGATCGCGGGGCCCAGCTGATGCTGCGCGAGGCGCTCAGCCATCTCTGGGGCGGTCGTTATGCGCGGGCGCAGAAATCGGTGCAAAAACTGCTGCAGCTGCAAAGCCGTACGCCGGAGTTGCAGCGCGACGCGGGCGCGCTGACATTGGCTCATCTGCTCGCCGCCGAGGCGGCGCACAAGCTGCAGGACCGTCGCCAGCGCCAGGAACAGTTCGAGGCCGCGCTGCGTCAGGACGCACCGCGCGAGCAGCTCGACGCCGCCCGCCTGCAGGCGGTGGCCTGGGCCCTGGACGATCGCGATGCACCGCGTGCCATGGCCTTGCTGGCCGAGCTGCCGCCGGGAACCGCGCGGCGCACCCAGGCATTGAGACTGCGCTTGCAGGCGGCCCGCATGGCGCAGCAGCCGCTGGATGCGCTGCGCACCACGCGGCTGCTTGCCAAGCACCAGGGCTTTGCGCCTGGCGTTGCGCAAAGCCTGGTGCGCGCGCTGGCCTTCGAGCTGCTCGATGGCGCGCGCGACGCCGACCAACTCCGTCAGGCTTGGCTGCAGTTGGAGAGCGCGGAGCGGCGCGATCCCTTCATCGCCGCACGCGCCGCCGAGCGACTTGCGCAGTGGGGCGCCGCCGCCGAAGCCCGGCAATGGTTGCGCCCCTTCTGGGACGACATTGCCAAGCTCGGCGACGAAGAGCGCGAGGCCTTGGCGCTGGCGCTGTTGGCCGCCTTGCCCGGCCTGGGTGCCGATTGGCTGCCCCGCTTGGAAGCGGCCCAGCTGGCCTTGCCCCGTGACCCGCTGATGCCCCTCGTGATGGGGCATGCGCTGGCCGAGTTGCAGCTCTGGGGCAAGGCTCAGCAGTTGCTGGGCAGCAGTGCGGCCGATGCGCGTGTGCCCGCGATGTGGCGTCGTCGCAGCTGGCTGAGCCTGGCTGAGTTGGCGCAGCAAGCCGGCGACAACGGCGCCCGAATTCAAGCTTTGGAAGAGGCCGCGCGGCTTCCCTGAAAAACTCCTGCTATAGTCGCTGTCTTTGCTGCGCGGCTGTAGCTCAGTTGGATAGAGTACTTGGCTACGAACCAAGGGGTCGTGGGTTCGAATCCTGCCAGCCGCGCCAAAGCAAAGATGTCTCGCTCGGGATGCGTCCCGCAGCGATGCGGCTGTAGCTCAGTTGGATAGAGTACTTGGCTACGAACCAAGGGGTCGTGGGTTCGAATCCTGCCAGCCGCGCCAACACCGAGAACCGGCTTGATCCGCAAGGGTCAAGCCGGTTTTTCTTTGCCCGCCTCGCGGATCCAGCGCGCCGCCTTTTCGGCAATCATCAAGGTCGGGCTGGCCGTGTTGCCGCTCGGGATGAGGGGCATCACGCTGGCGTCGACGACGCGCAGGCCGCTGACGCCGCGCACGCGCAGTCGCGGGTCGACGACGGCGAGCGGGTCGTCGGCACGACCCAGTCGCGCGGTGCCCACGGGGTGGAAGATCGTCGTGCCGATTTGGCCGGCGGCCTGCGCGAGCGCCTCGTCGCTGTCGACCTGGGGACCGGGCTTGAGTTCGGTGGGTGCATGGCGAGCCAGCGCCGGCTGCGCGGCCAGCTGCCGCACGCGGCGCAGTGCGAGGGCGGCGATCCGCCTGTCCTCCTCATCGCTCAGGTAGTTCGGCGCGATCAAGGGCGGTGCCGCCGGATCGGGGCTGCGCAGGCGCACGCTGCCGCGGCTGAGCGGGTTCAGATGGCAGACCGAGAGCGTGATCGCGTCGAACGGGTCCAGCGGCTCGCCGAAGGCCGGCAGGCTGAGCGGCTGGACATGGAACTCGAGGTCGGCATGCGCCTGCGTGGCCTGGCTGCGCATGAAGATGCCGAGTTGCGAGGGCGCCATGCTCAGTGGCCCGCTGCGCCGCAGCAGGTACTCGGCGACCATCGCCAGGCGCGACGACCAGCGTCGGCTCAAGCTGTTCAAGGTCGCCACCTCCCGCACCGCCCAGGTCGAGCGCAGCTGCAGATGGTCCTGCAGATTGGCGCCGACGCCGGGCAGGTCGACACGCACGCCGATGCCGAGCGCCTGCAGCAGGGTGGCGGGACCGAGCCCGGAACGCTGCAGCAGCAGCGGCGTGGCGACGGCGCCGGCGCACAGCAGCACCTCGCGACGCGCGCGCCACACGCATGTCTCGGTCTGCACGCCGGTGCAGCGAGCGCCTTCGAAGCGGAGTGCGTCGGCTCGGATACCGGTGTGCAGCTGGATGCGCCCGCGTGCCGGTCGCAGGAAGGCCTGCGCCGCGTTCCAGCGCCAACCGCCGCGCTGGTTGACCTCGAAGTAGCCGACGCCCTCGTTGTCGCCCTGGTTGAAGTCGTCGCGGGCCGGCAGACCGAGTTGCAGTGCTGCCTCGCGGACGGCGTCAAGCACCGGCCAGTGCAGGCGCTGGCGTTCGACCCGCCATTCGCCGTCGGCGCCATGGAACTCGCTGCGGCCGAGGTGATGGCACTCGTGGGCGATGAAGTCCGGCAGCACCTGCTGCCAGCCCCATGCCGGGTCGCCGCTGATGCGGGCCCAGGCGTCGTAATCGCGTGCCTGCCCGCGCATGTAGATCATGCCGTTGATGCTGGAGCAGCCACCGAGCAGCTTGCCACGTGGGTAGCGCAGCCGTCGTCCGTGCAAGCCAGGCTCGGCCTCCGTGGACCAGCACCAGTCGGTCCGCGGGTTGCCGATGCAGCGCAGGTAGCCGATCGGGATGTGCACCCAGGGATGGGCATCGCTGGCGCCGGCTTCCAACAGGATCACCGAGGCATCGCGGCTGAGCCGGTTGGCGAGCAGGCAGCCGGCGGTGCCGGCGCCGACGATCACGTAATCGGCTTCATGCATCCGAGAATCCTGCCATGAGCAAAGCCTTCACGAAGGAAGTCGACAGCGACGACGATGACGACGCTGCGGACGGCGCATCGCCGATCCCGGCCGGCACGAAGAATTACATGACCCCGGCCGGCTACGCGGCCCTGCGCGCCGAGCTGCTCAATCTGCTCGATGTCGAGCGGCCGAAGATCGTCGAGATCGTGCACTGGGCGGCCAGCAATGGCGATCGCAGCGAGAACGGCGACTACCTGTACGGCAAGAAGCGCCTGCGCGAGATCGACCGACGCACGCGATTCCTGACCAAGCGCCTGGAGCGCGCCGAGGTGGTCGACCCCTCCGTCCACCATGGCAGCGATCAGGTCTTCTTCGGCGCCACCGTCACCTATGCCGATTCGCGCGGCGACGAGCGCACCATCACCATCAAGGGCATCGACGAGGTCGACCAGCTCAATGGCGAGGTCAGCTGGATCGCGCCGGTGGCGCGTGCGCTGCTCAAGGCGCGGGTCGGCGACGAGGTCAGGCTGCGTACGCCGGCCGGCGACGACAGCCTGGAGGTGATCGCGGTCAGCTACCCGCCGCGGACCTGATCAGCGCTTGACGCGCCAGACCCGGCGCACCGCCGCCAGGCGCTTGATGGCGCGCAGCGCGTCGGCCAGGTGATGCCTGTCCTTGACGGCGATCAGCATGCGCATCTCGGCGGTCTCGCGGTCGACGTCGGACTCCCTGTCCATCTCGACATGGTTGATGTCGGCCTCCGCCTGGCTGACTGCCGCCGCCACCTGGGCCAACACCCCTTTGGCATGGGTGAGCAGCAGGCCGATCTCCGCCTCGAAGGGCCGGTCCAGTTCATCGGCCCAGGCGACGCCGATCCAGTGCTCGCTGTCGCGCTGATAGAGCTTGCGGCCGGTCGCGCAGTCCGCGGTGTGCACCAGCAGGCCCTCGCCGCGGCCCAGGTAGCCGCGGATGTCGTCGCCGGGGATGGGGTGGCAGCAGGCGGCGTAGCGCACCGAGGCGCCCTCGCTGCCGTCCAGCAGCACCAGACTGGCGATGTCTTCGGCGGCGGCAAAGCGGCCCATGCTGAGCAGCACCGCGTCGGGCTTCTGTCCGGCTTCGAGCAGCATGCGCGCCAACTGCTTGGCGACGATGCCGGCGATCTTCTTGCCAACACCGATCTCGGTCAGCAATTCGTCGGCATGGCGCAGGCCGGCCCAGCGGGCCAGCTGCAGCCACAGCGTCTGGTCGGTTTCGCTGTCGCGCCCGGGCAGCGACAGGCCTTCGCTGCGCAGGGCCTGGGCCAGCATCTTCTGCCCCAGCTCGCGGGCTTCCTCGTGGGCCAGCGTGCGCAGGTGGTGGCGGATCTTGCTGCGCGCCCGGCCGGTGCGCACAAAGCCCAGCCAGGCCGGGTTGGGCCTGGCGTGCTGGGCGGTGACGATCTCGACCACATCGCCGCTCTTGAGCTCCTGGCGCAGCGGCACCATCTCGCCGTTGACCTGGGCGGCCACGCAGCGGTCGCCGACATCGGAGTGAATGGCGTAGGCGAAGTCCACCGGCGTCGCGCCCTTGGGCAGGTTGACGATGCGCGACTTCGGCGTGAACACGAAGATCGAGTCGGGGAAAAGGTCGATGCGCACGTGCTCGAGGAACTCGCCGGCATCCCGCGTGTCGGCCTGGATGTCGATCAGCGACTGCAGCAGCTTGGAGCCGAGCTCCTGCGCATCCTCGCCACGACCCTTGCCCTTGAGCTTGTACTGCCAGTGCGCGGCCACGCCCTGCTCGGCGATCAAGTGCATGGCCTCGGTGCGGATCTGGAACTCCACCGTGGTGCCCAATGGGCTGACCAAGGTGGTGTGCAGCGACTGGTAGCCGTTGGCCTTGGGCAGGGCGATGTAGTCCTTGAAGCGGCCGTCCTGCGGCTTGTAGAGCTGGTGCAGCACCCCGAGACCCAGGTAGCACTGAGGCAGCTCGTCGACGACGATGCGGAAACCGAAGACGTCGCTGACCTTGGCAAAGCTCAAGTGCTTGTCGCGCATCTTCTTGAAGATCGAGTACAGGGTCTTCTCGCGACCCTGGATCTGCACCGCCAGGCCCGCTTGCTGAAACGCCTTCTGCACATCGCGCTCGATGCGGGCCACCAGATCGCGGCGGTTGCCACGGGCCCGGTTCACCGCCTTCTCCAGTGCCGCGTGCCGCCAGGGGTGGATGTAGCGGAAGCTCAGTTCCTGCAGCTCGCGGTAGCTCTGGTTCAGGCCCAGGCGGTGGGCGATCGGCGCGTAAATGTCCAGGGTTTCCTGGGCAATGCGGCGCTGCTTGTCGATCGCCATCGAGTCCATGGTGCGCATGTTGTGCAGGCGGTCGGCGATCTTGATCAGCACCACCCGCACGTCGCGCGCCATGGCCAGCAGCATCTTGCGGAAGCTCTCCGCCTGCGACTCCTCCTTGGAGCTGAACTGCAGCTTGTCCAGCTTGGTCAGGCCGTCGACCAATTCGGCGGTCGGCGCCTCGAACTTCTCGATCAGCTCGGCCTTGGTGATGCCGCAGTCTTCCATCGCGTCGTGCATCAGCGCTGCTTGCAGTGCCTGCACGTCCAGGCGCCAGCCGGCGCAGATGCCGGCCACCGCCAGCGGGTGGGTGATGTAGGGCTCACCACTCTTGCGCCGTTGGCCCAGGTGGGCCTCATCGGCGAACTTGAAGGCGTCGCGCACCCGCTTGACCTCGGCCTTGCTCAGGTAGCCGAGCTGCGGGGCGAGGATGTCGAACGAGGCCGGATTGGCCTGCACCGCGTCGGCCGGCGGTTTGGCCGGGCGGGTCAGGGGCCATTTGACGGCGGCGAGCGACTTCAGCATGACCCGAATTTACTTGATGGCACTGGAGGGAGATGGCTTGCATGGCTACAGTCGCCGCTCCCTTGACGAGGAGACGCGGATGGCGACGCTGAATGTCAACGGCAAGTCCCGGGCGCACGACGCCGAGCCGGACACGCCCTTGCTCTGGGTGCTGCGCGAGCAGCTGGGCCTGACCGGCACCAAGTACGGCTGCGGCGTCGCGCAATGCGGCTCCTGCACGGTGCACATCGACGGCGCGCCGGTGCGCTCCTGCGTGATGCCTTGTTCGGCGGTGCAGCCGTCGCAAAAGGTGGTCACCATCGAGGGCCTGTCCGTCAAGGGCGATCACCCGCTGCAGAAAGCCTGGGTGGCGCTCGACGTGCCGCAATGCGGCTACTGCCAAAGCGGCATGATCATGGCGGCGGCGGCCTTGATGAAGGAGAAGCGCAACAAGCTCACCGCCGCCGATGTCGACGCCGCCATCTCCAACATCTGCCGCTGCGGCACCTACAACCGCGTGCGCGCCGGCATCCTGCAGGCGGTCGGTGTGCAGTCCAAGGACATTCAGGTCACGCACTTGAACGCTGACCAAGGAGCCGCAGCATGAGCGCCGCCATGCTGGACCGCCGCGGCTTCCTCGGCACCCTGGCCGCCGGCTCCCTGGTCATTGCCGTGCCGGCCGTCGGCGCCAAGGCGGCGGGTGATGAGCTGACCGCCTGGGTCGTCGTGCAGCCCGACGATCGCGTCATCGTGCGCGTGGCGCGCAGCGAGATGGGGCAGGGCACGCTGACCGGCCTCGCGCAGCTGGTCGCCGAGGAAATGGACGCCGACTGGCACAAGGTCAGCACCGAGTACCCGACCCCGGGCGAGAGCCTGAAGCGCAACCGCCCCTGGGGCGCGTTCTCCACCGGCGGCAGCCGCGGCGTGCGCGAGTCCCAGGCCGCCATGCGCAAGGGCGGCGCGCAGGCCCGAGCGATGCTGATCCAGGCCGCGGCCACGCGTTGGGGCGTACCGGCCGCTGACTGCACGGCGAACAAGAGCCGGGTGCTGCACGCCGCCTCCAAGCGCAGTCTGCGTTACGGCGAACTCGTCGCCGAGGCCGCTCAGCTGACGCCGCCGGCCGAGGTGCCGCTGAAGGACCCGAAGGCCTGGGGCATCGCCGGCAAGCCGATCGCCCGCCTGGACACGGTCGAGAAGACCAATGGCGCCCAGGTCTATGGCGCCGACCTGCGCCTGCCCGGCATGCTGAACGCGGCGATCCGCGACTGCCCGGTGTTCGGCGGGGCTATCCGCAGCTTCGACGCCAAGGCGGTCGAGGCCATGCCCGGCGTGAAGAAGGTCGTGCAGGTCGGACCGACCGCGGTGGCGGTGGTTGCCGACACCTGGTGGCGAGCCAAGAAGGCGGTCGATGCCTTGCCGATCGACTGGGACCTCGGTCCCCACGCCAAGGTGCAGCAGACCGACATCGACGCCCGGCTGCGCGAGGGCCTGGACGCCGCCGACGCCTTCGTGGGCAACAGCCAGGGCGAGGCCAAGACCCAGCTGGCCCAGGCCGCCAAGCAGATCGAGGCGGTCTACAGCTACCCGTTCCAGAACCACGCGACCATGGAGCCGATGAACGCGACGGCGCGCTGGACGCCGGAGCGTTGCGAGGTCTGGACGCCGACGCAGAACGGCGAGGGCGCCTTGGCCGCGACCGCCGAGGCCGCCGGCCTGCCGCCGGCGCAGTGCGAGGTCTACAAGCTGCACCTGGGCGGCGGCTTTGGCCGCCGCGGCGCGGTGCATGACTGGGTGCGCCAGGTGGTGGCGATTGCCAAGCAGCTGCCCGGCACGCCGGTCAAGCTGCTCTGGAGCCGCGAGGAGGACATGACGCATGGGCTCTACCACCCGACGACCATGGCCCGCTTGCGCGCCGGCCTGGACGCGCAGGGCAATCTGCAGGCCCTGCACCTGCGCATCTCCGGCCAGTCCATCCTGGCCGGCATCCTGCCGCAAGGCCTGCGCAACGGCATGGACCCGGTCGTGTTCCAGGGCCTGAATGCCGGTGGCGGCGAGGCCATGATCGGCTACAAGCTGGCGCATCTGCTGGTCGACCACGCGATGCGCAACACGCACATCCGGCCCGGCTTCTGGCGCGGCGTGAACCTGAACCAGAACACGCTCTACCTGGAGTGCTTCCTCGACGAGGTGGCCTTGGCCGCCGGCAAGGATCCGCTGCAGCTGCGCCGGGAGCTGATGGTCGAGCACCCCAAGCACCGCGCGGTGCTCGACGCGGTCGCCGCCAAGGCCGGCTGGGGCAGCCCGATGAAGCCCATGCCGGGCTGGAAGACCGGGCGCGGTCTGGCCCAGTGCCATGGCTTTGGCAGCTATGTGGCGGCCTGCGCCGAGGTGGCGGTCGGGCCCAAGGGCGAGCTGAAGATGCTGCGCATCGTCGCCGCCACCGACTGCGGTCATGCGGTCAACCCGCAGCAGATCGCCGCCCAGGTCGAGGGCAGCTTTGTCTACGGCCTGTCGGCGGCGCTGCACGGCAGCTGCACGGTCAAGGACGGCGCGATCGAGCAGACCAACTTCCACGACTACCCGGTGATGCGCCTGGCCGAGATGCCCAAGGTGGAAACCATCGTTATGCCCAGCGGCGGCTTCTGGGGCGGGGTCGGCGAGCCGACCATCGCCGTCGCCGCGCCGGCCGTGCTCAACGCGGTCGCGGCGGCGACCGGCGTGCGCATCCGCGAGCTGCCGATGCGCGAGCAGCTGGCCAAGGCGATGTCGGCCTGAGCATGCTGGTGGCGGCGCTGCTCGGTCTGCAGCTGGCCGTCGTCGGCGACGGGCTGCCGCAGTCGCTGACCGGCGTGGCCGGCGACGCGGCGCGCGGCCGTGCCATCGTCACCAACCGCCAGAAGGGGCTTTGCCTGCTCTGCCATCGCGGCCCCTTCCCCGAGGAGCGCACGCCCGGCGATCTGGCCAGCGACCTGACGGGCGTGGGCAGCCGCTGGAGCGAGGCGCAGCTGCGCCTGCGCGTGGCCGATATGCGTCGCCTGAACCCGGACAGCCCGATGCCCTCGTTCCATCGCCTGCCGGATGCGGCGCGTGTCGCGCCGGCCTATGCGGGTCGGCCTGTGCTGGACGCGCAGGAGGTCGAGGACGTGGTGGCCTTTCTGCGCACCCTGCGATGAAACGACGCGCATTGCTGATCGCGCTGGCGCCGCTGGCCGTCAGCGCGACGCCGGCCGACCTGCAAGCGGCGCGGCAGCGCTTCGTCGGTGAGCGCTCGCTGGCCGAGGGCAGGGTGCAGATCGAGATCGCGCCCCTGGTCGAGAACGGCAACGCGGTGCCGGTGCGGCTCTGGGTCGACGGCCGGGCGCGACGCCTGGCCCTGCTCGCCGAGGGCAATCCGCTGCCCGAGGTGATCGAGTGCGAGCTGGGCGACGCCTGCCATCGCGCCGAGCTCTCGACGCGCATCCGCCTGGCGAGCTCGCAGCGCCTGCTCGCGCTGGCCGAGCTGGCCGACGGCAGCTGCTGGCAGCGCAGCGTCGAGGTCATCGTGACCCTGGCCGCCTGTGTCGAAGGGGAGGCGGCATGAGCGTGCGTGCCCGGCTCAACGTCCCGGAGCGCCTGCGCGCCGGCGAGGACTTCGAGGTCCGGCTGCTGCTGCAGCACCCGATGGAGAGCGGTCAGCGCGTCGACAGCGATGGCCGGCCGGTGCCGCGCGACATCGTCACCGAGGTCGAGGCGAGGCTGGACGGCCGGCGTGTCTGGCAGGCGAGGCTGAACCCGGCGATCGCCGCCAACCCCTATCTGGCCTTCTGGCTGCGCATCGACAGCGCTGCCGAGTTGGAGATCCTCTGGCGCGGCGACGGCGGCTTTGCGCACCGCCAGAGCGCCCGACTGAGCCTGTGAAGGCCTTGCTGCTGGCAGCAAGCCTGCTGCTGGCCGGTGACGGCCGGCGCAGCAGCTTCGACGACATGAGTCCGGCGCTGCAGGCCATGCAGCGTGACGACACCCAGAACCCGGCCATGCTCTGGGTCGAGCAGGGCGCCGAGCGCTTCGCCGCGCAATGCGCGCGCTGCCATGCGGCGGAAATGATGGCGGGCGCCGCGGCACGTTACCCAGCCCTCGTTGACGGGCAGGTGATCAACCTGGCCCAGCGCATCAACCGCTGCCGTGCTGCCGAGCCGGCCTGGGCCGAGGACGAGGAGGCGATGCTGGCGCTGAGCGCCTACCTGGGCCGGCTGTCGCGCGGCCACGCGATCGCCCCCGGCACCGAGGCGGCGCTGCGCGATGCGCAGCGGCAGGGCGAGCGCTGGTTCCGCCTGCCGATGGGTCAGCTGGGCCTGTCCTGCGCGCAATGCCATGACGAGCAAGCCGGCCGCCGTCTGGCCGGCAGCCTGATCCCGCAGGCCCACCCGACCGGTTACCCGATCTACCGGCTGGAGTGGCAGGGCATGGGCTCGCTGCAGCGCCGGCTGCGCGCCTGCATGGTGGGGGTGCGCGCGCAGCCCTTCGCGGCCGACGACCCGGCCTGGGTGCAGCTGGAGGCCTATCTGAAGCGCCGCGCCGCCGGCATGGCGGTCGATGCCCCAGGCGTCAGGCCATGAAAAAAGCGCCCCGCGGGGCGCTTCGCTGGCTAGCCTGGACGGCTCAGACCGGCACGCGGCGCAGCATCTCGACGCCGACTTCGCCGGCGGCGATCTCGCGCAAGGCGGTCACGCCGGGCTTGTTCTTGGTCTCGACCTTGGGGCTGTGGCCCTGGCTGAGCATGCGCGCACGGTAGGTGGCGGCGAGCACCAGCTGGAAGCGGTTGGGGATCTTTTCCAGGCAGTCTTCGACGGTGATGCGGGCCATGGTGGTCTTTATTCCAGGAGATCGAGGGCGCGGAACACCGGGGCGCGGTGCCGCAACTGAGCCGCGTATTTTAGCCGCTGCGCGTGGACGATCGACTTCAGATCGAAGAGAGCGGTCTCGAACAGCGCGTTGACGACGACGAAATCGAAGTGCTTGGCCTGCGCGACCTCGTTGCGCGCGGCGGCCATGCGGCGTTCGATGACCTCGGGCGCGGTATCGCCACGGCGCATCAGGCGCTGGCGCAGCTCTTCCCAGCTGGGCGGCAGGATGAAGATCAGCACGCAACTCGGGAACAGCTGCTTGATCTGCAGCGCGCCCTGGTAGTCGATCTCCAGCACCATGTCGTCGCCCTGGGCCAGGCGGTCCTGGATCGCAGCCTTCGACGTGCCGTAGTAATTGCCGTGAACCTCGGCCCACTCGAAGAAGGCGTCGGCGGCGATCAGCTCGCGGAAGCGCTCGGCCGTCACAAAGTGGTATTCGCGCCCGTCCTGCTCCTGGCCGCGCGGCTGCCTCGAGGTGTGCGAGATCGACACATCGAGCTTGGCCTCGATCTCCAGCAAGGCCTTGACCAGGCTGGACTTGCCGGCGCCGCTGGGCGCGGCGACGACGAACAGATTGCCGGGGAGTTCGCTGGTTTTCATTCGATGTTCTGCACCTGTTCGCGCATCTGCTCGATCAGCACCTTCATGTCGACGCTGATGGCGCTGAGTTCCAAGGCGGCGGATTTTGAGCCCAGCGTGTTGGCCTCGCGGTGCAGCTCCTGGATCATGAAGTCCAGGCGCTTGCCAAGTTCGCCGCCTTTGCGCAGCTGCGCCTCGATCTCGTCGAGATGGGCCGCCAGACGGGTCAGTTCCTCGGCGACATCGATGCGGATGGCGTGCGAGGCGGCCTCGGTCAGTGCGCGATCCTGTGCCGCACCCGCGTTGAGCGGCGTGCTGGCGCTGCTGGCCTGCTGCAACGCCTCGTTGAAGCGCTCCAGAAAGCGCTGCTGCTGCTTGGCGACGACGGCGGGAATCAAAGGGGCGGCGCGGCTGGTCAGCTCGCGCAGCTGCTGGATGCGCTCGAGCAGGGACTGCACCAGGCGCTCGCCCTCGCGGGCGCGTGCCGCCAGCAGCGCGTCGACGGCCTCGCGGGCGAGCGCCAGCACCGCCTCGTCGCCAAAGCGAGGCGCCTGCTGCAGGCTGCGGGCGGCTTGCAAGGCTTCTTGCACCGAAAAGGGGCGGGCGTTCGGCAGGGCGGCGAGCACCTGGGCCTGCCATTGCGCGAGCTGCTCCAAGGCCTGGGCCGACAACTGGTTGGCGCTGGCTTCTGTGCCGCCTTGCAGCGCCAGCTTGAGCTCCACCTTGCCTCGTTTGACCTTGCTCGCCACGGCATCGCGCAGTCCCGGCTCCAGCTGGCGCAACTCCTCCGGCAGGCGCATCGAGAGGTCGAGGAAGCGGCCGTTGACGCTGCGCAGCTCCAGCTGGATCTGCGGCGGTGCGACGGCGTTTTGCGGTTTATCCGGCAGGCCGCGCAACACGCTGGCATATCCGGTCATGCTGTAGACTGGCACGAATCTGGCTGAGTAAAAAATACGTACCGCCATTATGTCGTCAAAGCCGAAACCGGCCCCCTTGCCTGCCGGCACCGTCGTCGGGGGTTACCAGATCATCAAGAAACTGGCCGCCGGTGGTTTTGGCGTGGTGTATCTGGCCGAGGATCCGGAACACCATCTGGTGGCGATCAAGGAATACCTGCCGTCCAGCCTGGCGGAGCGCAGCCCGGGTGAACTGGTGCCGCGTGTCAAGCCTGACAAGCTGCCGCTCTACCGTCTCGGACTGCGCAGCTTTTTCGAGGAAGGCCGTTCGCTGGCGCAGATCTCGCACCAGTCCGTGGTCTCGGTGCTGAATTTCCTGCGCGAGAACGAAACCGTCTACATGGTGATGAATTACCTGCAGGGCGATACCCTGCAGGATTTCATCGTCACCGCCCGCGATCTGAAACGCGACAAGGTTTTCCGCGAATCGACGATCCGGTCCTTGTTCGACGAAATCCTCAAGGGTTTGCGCATCGTTCACCAGCACAAGATGCTGCACCTGGACATCAAGCCGGCGAACATCTTCATCACCAATGACAACCGCGCGGTGATGCTGGACTTCGGCGCGGCGCGCGAGGTGCTGTCCAAGGAAGGCAACTTCATCCGGCCGATGTACACCCCCGGTTTTGCGGCGCCGGAGATGTACCGCCGCGACGGCACCCTGGGCCCCTGGACCGATATCTACGCGATCGGCGCCTGCATCTATGCCTGCATGCAGGGCTATCCGCCGAATGACGCGCCGCAGCGCCAGGAGAAGGATCGCCTTTCCTTAAGCCTGTCGCGGCTGCGCAATGTCTATTCCGACAACCTCATCGAGGTGGCGGAGTGGTGCATGGCCCTGGATCCGCTGGCGCGTCCGCAATCGGTGTTCGCCTTGCAGAAGGAATTGGCTCGCGAGACCGAGCGCCGCTACACCAAGCTGAGCTTCAGCGAACGCCTGAAGATGCAGCTGGAGAACATCAAGACCGGGGCCAAGGCATGAGGTTCGCGTGAAGTTCGGCGTCTTCCAGGTGAGCCGCAAGGGCGGCCGCGAGAAGAACGAAGACCGCATGGGCTATTGCTACACGCGGGACGCGGTGATGTTCGCGCTGGCCGACGGCATGGGCGGCCACCCGGAGGGCGAGATGGCGGCCCAACTGGCGCTGCAGTCGCTGGCCGCGCGCTTCCAGATGCTGGCCAAGCCGCGCCTGCCGGATCCGACCAGTTTTCTGCGCGACGGCGTGATGCAGGCGCATCAGGAGTTGCTGGCCTATGCCAAGGGCCGTGGCCTGTCGGACACGCCGCGCACCACGGTGGTCGCCTGCATTGCGCAAGGCGGTCAGGCCTTCTGGGCGCATTGCGGCGATTCGCGGCTCTACATCATGCGTGGCCAGGAACTGCTCGCGCGCACGCGGGACCATTCCTACATCGAGTTGCAGGAAGCCCTGGGGCGCAGCAACGAAAAGGTCAACCGCAACGTGCTGTTCACCTGCCTGGGCAGCCCGGGGCGGCCGATGGTCGATATCCAGGGGCCGCTGGCGCTGGAGATCGGCGACCGGCTGATGCTTTGTTCTGACGGCTTGTGGAGTCAGGTGCCGGAGCCTCGCATCGTCGAACTGCTGGCCGCCAAGCCGCTGCCCGAGGCCGTACCCGATCTGGTCGAAATCGCGCTGCGCGAAGGCGGGGCGAAGTCCGACAACGTCACCGTGCTCGCGCTGGAGTGGGAAGGCGAGGACGAGCCCAGCAGCGACACCGAGGGCCTGTCGACGCGAAGCCTTCACGAGTCGGCCTTCGCCACCACCATCCAGGCGGCTCTGCTCGAGCAGTTGGACCGCAGCAAGACCCAGCTCGACGAGGAAGAGATCGAGCGCGCGGTCGAAGAGATCAACGCCACCATCAAACGCGTGGCGCAAAAGAAAGGCTGAATCCCGATGACTGAACCGACAACGCGCGCCGACGGCCGCGCGGCGGACGCCTTGCGCGCCGTGCGCATCCAGCGCCACTACACCCGCCATGCCGAAGGCTCGGTGCTGATTTCCTTTGGCGACACGCAAGTGCTGTGCACCGCGTCGGTGGAGGAGCGCGTGCCGCCGCACCGCCGCGGCAGCGGCGGCGGCTGGGTCACCGCCGAGTACGGCATGCTGCCCCGGGCGACGAACACGCGCAGCGACCGCGAGGCGGCCAAGGGCAAGCAGAGCGGGCGCACGCAGGAGATCCAGCGCTTGATCGGCCGCTCGATGCGCGCGGTGTTCGATCTGAGCAAGCTCGGCGAGCGCACCATCCAGCTCGATTGCGACGTCATCCAGGCCGATGGCGGCACGCGCACCGCGGCGATCACCGGCGCCTATGTGGCGGCGCATGACGCCTGCTCCTGGTTGCTGGAGAAGGGCTTGATCAAGGAGTCGCCGTTGATCGCCCAGGTCGGCGCGATCTCCGTCGGCATCGTCGATGGGGTGCCGCTGCTCGACCTGGCCTTCACCGAGGACTCCGCCTGCGACACCGACATGAATGTGGTGATGACCGATGCCGGCGGCTTCATCGAGCTGCAGGGCACTGCCGAGGGTCGCACTTTCTCGCGCGCCGAGCTCGATGCCTTGCTGGGTCTGGCCGAGAAGGGCATTCGCGAACTGCACCAGGCGCAGCGCGCGGCGCTGGGCGTCTAGATGGCAAGGCGATTGCTGCTGGCGTCGAACAACGCCAAAAAGTTGATCGAGCTGCGCAGCCTGCTCGCGCCGCTGGGCGTCGAGCTGCTCGCGCAGGGCGAGCTGGCCATTCCCGAGGCCGAGGAGCCCTTCGGCAGCTTTGTCGAGAACGCCTTGGCCAAGGCCAGGCATGCGGCCAAGGCCTCCGGCCTGCCGGCACTGGCCGACGACTCCGGCCTGGCCGTCGATGCGCTCGGCGGACAGCCCGGTGTGCGCTCGGCGCGCTATGCGCTGGATGCCGGCGAAGGGCAGGGCGATGCGGCCAATAACGCCTTGCTGCTGAAGCGGCTGGCGGGTGTCGAGCAGCGCGGCGCGCGCTTCGTCTGCGCGCTCGTCGCGCTGCGCCATGCCGACGATCCCGAGCCGCTGATCGCGACGGGGCGTTGGCCGCTGGTTGTTCTGCAGGCCGCCGAGGGCGAGGGCGGCTTCGGCTACGACCCCATCGTGCAGGCGCAAGGCTTTGCCGGCTCGGTGGCCAGCCTGGACGCCGCGGTGAAGAACGCGCACAGCCATCGCGCGCGGGCCATGCAAGCCCTGATCGCGCAGCTGCAGGACAGCTGGGGATGGCGCTGAACCCGCTGGAGCGGGCGCGTGAGCTGATGCGCCCGGGCACCCTGCAGCTGGCGACCCTGCCGCCGCTGTCGCTGTACGTGCACCTGCCCTGGTGCCTGAAGAAATGCCCCTACTGCGACTTCAACAGTCATGAATTCCAGGGCGGGCGCGAGCTGCCCGAGGAGGCGGCCGAGGCTTACCTCGCGGCCCTGCGCGCCGACCTCGAGGCCGCGCTGCCGCTGATCTGGGGCAGGACGGTGATCTCGATCTTCATCGGCGGCGGCACGCCCAGCCTGTTCGCGCCCCGGCAGATCGAGCGCCTGCTCAGCGATGTGCGCGCCCGATTGCCGCTGGAGCCGGGCTGCGAGATCACGCTGGAGGCCAATCCGGGCACCTTCGAGCGCGACCGCTTCCGCGGCTTCCGCGAGGCCGGCGTGACGCGGCTGTCGGTCGGCGTGCAGAGCTTCAGCGACGCGCAGCTGAAACGCCTGGGCCGCGTGCACGACGCCGGCCAGGCGCTCGCCGCGGTCGAGGAGGCAGCGACCTGCTTCGAGACCTTCAACGTCGACCTGATGTACGCGCTGCCCGAGCAGGACCTCGGCGCGCTGGATCGGGAGCTGGAGCAGCTGCTGCAGCTGGCGCCGCCCCATGTCTCGCTTTACCACCTGACGCTGGAGCCGAACACGGTGTTCGCGACCCGGCCGCCCAAGGCACTGCCCGACGCCGACCTGGCCAGCGAGATGCTGGACCTGCTGGGCGAGCGCACCGCCGCCGCCGGCTACGGCCGCTACGAGGTCAGCGCCTACGCGCGAGACGGCCACCGCTGCCTGCACAACCTGAACTACTGGGAGTTCGGCGACTACCTGGGCATCGGCGCGGGCAGCCACAGCAAGCTCAGCTTCCCGCACCGCGTGCTGCGCCAGGTCCGCTGGCGCGAGCCGCGCCAGTACCAGCAGCAGGCGCTGGCAGGCGCTGCGGTGAGCAACGAGCACGAGGTGGCGCGCGCCGATCTGCCCTTCGAGTTCGCGATGAACGCCTTGCGCCTGGCCGAGGGTCTGCCGCTCACGCTCTACACCGAGCGCACCGGCCTGCCGCTTTCCAGCCTTGCGAAGGCGCGCGAGCAGGGCGTCGCCAAAGGCCTGCTGGTCGACGACCCGGCGCGTCTGCAGGCCACGCCGCGCGGCTTTGACTTCCTGTCGGACCTGCAGGGGATGTTCCTGCCCTAGACCCGCGTCGTCATGCCGCTGGCGCGCAGCTTCTCCAGCAAGCGCGGCGCGATGTCCTTCAGCGGCAGCACCTCGTGCGCGGCGCCGGCATTGATGGCCTCGCGCGGCATGCCGAAGACCACGCAGCTGGCCTCGTCCTGGCAGATGTTGAAGCTGCCGGCGTCGCGCATCGCGCGCATCGCGGTGGCGCCGTCGCCGCCCATGCCGGTCAGCATGATGCCGTAGGCATTGGGTCCCACCACCCGGGCCGCCGAGTTGAACAGCACCTCAACCGAGGGCCGGTGGCGGTTCACCGGCTCGCCGTCGACGACGCGGGCGATGTAGTTCGCCCCCGAGCGCTCGACGCTGAACTGCTTGCCGCCTGGCGCGAGATACGCATGGCCGGGCAGGATGCGCTCGCCGTCCCTGGCTTCGGACACGCGGATCTTGCAAAGCCCGTTGAGCCGCGCCGCGTAGCTGGTCGTGAAGCCGGGCGGCATGTGCTGGGTGATGCAGACTGCCGGGCAGTCGGCGGGCAGATTGACGAGCACGTCCTTGGTCGCCTCGGTGCCGCCGGTGCTGGCGCCGATGAAGATGATCTTCTCGGTCGACAGCCGGCCGACGCCGGCGATCACCGCTGGGGGCGCCGCTGCGGTTCCGGGCGGTGGCGCCGCCGGCGCGCGGCGGATATGCGCCTTGGCGGCGATGCGGATCTTGTCGGTGATGTCGATCGCCAACTGGCGCAAGCCGTCGGCGACACCGATCTTGGGCTTGGCGACGAAGTCGACGGCACCGAGTTCCAGCGCCTTCAGCGTGACCTCGGCGCCGCGCTCGGTCAGCGTGCTGACCATCACCACCGGCATCGGCCGCAGCCGCATCAGCCGGCTCAGGAAGTCAATGCCGTCCATGCGCGGCATCTCGACGTCCAGGGTGATCACATCGGGATTCAGGTTGCGGATCATCTCCCGCGCGACCAGCGGGTCCTGGGCGGCACCGATGCATTCCATGTCGGGCTGCTTGTTGATGATCTCGGTGAGGATGGAGCGCACCAGCGCCGAGTCGTCCACCACCACCACACGGGTCTTCGCCATAGGGTCTGATTCTTAAAACAAATCGATCGAACCGCCAGAGCTGGCCACCGGCGCCACCTTCTGCACCGCCGTGCGGTCCTGGGCCAGGATGGCGTCATTGGCCGAGGCCAGGCGCTTGACCATCGCCTTGCCGCTGCGCGGCAGGTAGCAGACCTTGCGCGGGTAGATGTCCATGACGTCCTTGCTGACCACCGGAATCCGCTCGGTCTTCAGGAAGTCGAGCACGAAGTTGGTGTTGCGCTCGCCCACATTGAGGCTGCTCATGCCCGAGATCACCGCGCCACCGCCGAACACCTTGGCCTCCATGCGGCTCTTGTTCGCGCCCTTCTTGAGCATCTCGTTGATCAGGAGTTCCATCGCGAACAGGCCGTAGCGGCCGGACTCGCCATTGCCCTCGGGCAGCATGAAGTGGTTCAGGCCGCCGACATTGGCCGTCCGATCCCACAGACAGGCGGCAATGCAGCTGCCCAGCGTGGTCATGATCAGCAGGTCCTCGGTGTCGACGAAGTACTCGCCGGGCAATACCTTGACCGCCGGGGCCTTGAAATGCGAGTCGTAGAAGAAGAAGGAGGCCTCCCCGCTTTTGCGCGGTGCCGACTTCAGTCGGCTCAGCCAAGCGCTGGCGGCCGCGCCGCCGCTGAGAGCCGATGACGAAGTGGACGTGGCGGGCAGACTGCTCATGACGGTCTCTAGACGCGTTCGTAAATGGTCTTGCCGCGCAAGCGGAACAAGTCCTTGGACTCGGTGAAGTTCTCCGAGTGGCCGACAAAGAGCAGGCCCTTGGGCTGCATCACGCGGTGGATGCGCTCCAGCACCTTGCGTTGGGTTTCTGCGTCGAAGTAGATCATCACGTTGCGGCAGAACACCATGTGAAACGGCTCGCCGAGGTTCCAGCTGCCGTGCATCAGGTTGACGGTGCGGAAGTCGATCGGCTTGGCCAGTTCCGGCTTGATGCGGATGCGTCCGGCATTGGCGCCGGTGCCTCGCAGGAAGTGTTCCTTCAGGCGTTGCGGGGACAGGCCGCGCGACTCGGCGCTGTAGACCCCGCGGCGCGCGGTGTTCAACACATTGGTGTCGATGTCGGAGCACACCAGCTGAACCTGGCTGAGGCTGCGCAGTGCCTCCTGGCAGGTCATGGCGATGGAATATGGCTCCTCGCCCGTCGACGCGGCGCAACACCAGATGCGCAGCGGCTTGCCCTGGAAGGCCTTCAACTCTTCGGCTAACGCGTGGAAATGATGCTCCTCGCGGAAGAAGGAAGTCAGGTTGGTGGTCAGGCAGTTGACGAACTCCTGCCATTCCGGGTCTTGTGCCGGCGTCCGCTCGAGCGCGTCGAGGTAGGCGGTAAACGAGCGATGCGGGGTTTCGCGCAGCCGGCGCGACAGGCGGCTGTAGACCATCGCCTTCTTGCCGTCGTGCAGGCTGATGCCCGCGTGGCCGTAAATCAGCTTGCGGACCCGCTCGAAATCGCTGTTCGTGAAGGGGAACTCCTGGTCGACGAGTTCGGCGGTGGACATAGGTTGGGGCGGGCGGGTGGGCTGTCTGGTAGCCCATTGTGGGAGTGTCGCGCAGTGCCTCACCCTGGTATCGACACCGAGGGGCCTGGCTGTAGGGGGCACTGCTAGACTGGGCGACGCCCCGATGCAACGCGCCGCCTCGATGACCCCTGTTTCGCCCGACGCCTTGTCCGCGCTGCGCCAGCTGCGCTTGGATGATGCGATGGCGCTGTTGGACCAGGCGGGCGCCTTGCTGCCCGATGCCGAGCCCTACAGCTTGCCCTGGCTGCAGGGCATCATCGATGCACTGGCCGATCTGTCCAACCGCGACCCCTTGACCGGCCTGGTCAATCGCCGCAGCTTCGAAATGACGCTGGAGCGCGAGATGGATCGCGTCGCTCGTTCGGGCGAACCGGCCTTGCTGTTGGTGCTGGACATCGACCATTTCAAGGCCGTGAACGACAGCCACGGCCATGGCGCCGGCGATCTGGTCATCAAGGCGGTCGGCACCGCCATCGGCCAGGCGGTGAGGCCGATGGACACCGTGGCGCGCGTTGGCGGCGAAGAATTTGCCGTGGTGCTGCCCAACTGCCCCAGCAGCTTCGGCCCCACGGTGGCGGAACGCATCCGCACCACGGTGGCCGCGCAGGTGGTGGCGATCAGCCCGGGCTTGAACCTCTCGGTGACGGTCAGCCTCGGTGGTGCCTACGCGCCGCAATGGGTGCGTTCGTCGCCGCTGCTGTGGATGGAGCGGGCCGATCGCCAGCTCTACCGGGCCAAGGCCGAGGGGCGCAACCGCGCCTGCTTCGAGCCGCAAGTGGAATCTTTGGTGAGTGCTGATGAGAAGTCGATGCTGTTTGCGGCCAGCTTGAGCGAGGAGGGCGCATGACGGCTCGCACCCTGGCGGTGACCAGTGGCAAGGGCGGCGTCGGCAAGACCTTCGTGACCGCCAACCTCGCCTGCGCGCTGGCGGCCCGCGGCCTGCGCGTGCTCGTGCTGGACGCCGACCTGGGACTGGCCAATCTCGACGTCGTCCTGAACCTGCACCCCAAGCTGACCCTGCACGACGTCTTCACCGAGAAGTGCACGCTGGAGCAGGCCATCCTGCCGGCGCCGGGGGGCTTCTCGGTGCTGCTCGCCGGCTCCGGCATGGTCGAGTACTCGCGGCTGACGCCCGAGGTGCGCGAGAAATTGCTGAAGATCATCGACCAGGTCAAGCCGCGCTACGACTGGGTGCTGATCGACACCGGCGCCGGCATCTCGGACGTGGTGCTGTACTCGGTCAGCCTGGCGGCCGACGTGCTGGTCGTCGCCACGCCCGAGCCGACCTCGCTGACCGACGCCTATGCCACCATCAAGGTGCTGGCCATGCAGCAGGAGCGTCGCGTCATCGGCATGGTCGTCAACCAGGTCAACCGGGCGGGTGAAGGCAAGGGCATTTGCACCCAACTCGGTGCCGTGCTGACACGCTTTGCCGGTGCGCAGCCCGGCGGTCATCCCTTCAAGCTGGAGCTCTGGGGCGAGGTGAGCAACGACACGGCGGTTCGCCAGGCCGTGCTCAGGCGGCAGTTGTTGATCGAGCATTACCCCGGCAGCGACGCGGCTCAGGGCATCAAGCAACTGGCGAGCAAACTCCTTGGCTGAGGCCGTCAGCGCTTTTGAGTTGCTGGGCGGCGAGGTCGCGGTGCGCGGCCTCGTCGATCGCTTCTACGACCTGATGGAGCTGGAGCCGCGCTTTGCCCCGCTGCGCGGCCTGCATCCGACCAGCCTGGACGGCTCGCGCGACAAGCTGTTCTGGTTTCTTTGCGGTTGGCTGGGTGGGCCTGCGCATTACGAGCGCCGTTTCGGTCATCCGCGACTGCGTGCGCGTCACCTGCCGTTCGCCATCGGCGTGCGCGAGCGGGACGATTGGTTGGTCTGCATGGCCTTGGCGATGGAGCAGCAGGGCCTGGACGAAGCCGTTCGCGAACGGCTGCTGGCCGCCTTCTTCAACACCGCCGACTGGATGAGGAATCTGGACGAGAACCGTTCAGACGCCCTGTAGCAGCACCACCAAGGCGCCGGCGCCCCCTTCGGCCGGACGCGCCTGCACGAAGGCCAGCACCTCCTCGCGCTGCACCAGCCAGCGCCGCACCTTGATGCGAAGGATGCCCTCGCGGCCTGGCGAACCATGGCCTTTGCCGTGCACGACGCGAACACAGCGCAGGCCCCGCAGGCTGCAAGAGGCCAGGAATCGCCCCAGCGCCTCGCGCGCCTCATCGCGCCGCAAGCCATGCAGATCGAGCTGCGCCTGCAGGCTCCAGCCGCCGCGGCGCAGCTTGGACAGCGCGGCCGGCGGTACGCCGGGCCGGCGGAAGCTCAGTTCCTCGTCGGTCTCCAGCAAGGAGTCGACATCGAACTCGTCACTCATGGCCTGTCGGAGCGCCAACTCCTCATCCTGCTCGCGTTGGCGCGGTTCGGGCTCCGGGGCGCCGCGGCGCAGCTGCGCGCTGCGCCGATCGGGCAGCGGCGTGACCGGTCCCACGGCCAGCTCGAACTGGCGACGCTCGCGATCGAGCCGGTCCTCTCGCTCGCGGCGCTCGCGTTCCAGCCGCTCGGCGGCCTCGCGGCGCGCGCGCAGCTGTTGCTGCACCGCCTGCAACTGTTCGATCTTCATAGCAGGCCGCGCGCCGCCATCGACACCACTTCGCTCTGGCTGACGACGAAATGGTCGAACACGCGCACGTCGATCAGGGCCAGCGCCGCGCGCAGGCGTTCGGTCAGCAGGCCGTCCTCGCGGGACGGCTCTGCCACCCCGCTGGGGTGGTTATGCGCCAGGATGACTGCCGCCGCGCCGTGGTGAAGGGCGCGCTGCACGACCTCGCGCGGGTAGACCGCGGTTTGGCTGAGCGTGCCGCGGAACAGTTCCTCCATGGCGATCAGCCGGCCTTGGCTGTCGAGGAACAACACGGCAAAGCACTCGTGAGGCAGGCCGCCAAGCTGCAAACGCAGGTAGTCGCCGACGCTCGCGACCTCGTTCATCGCCGGTCGCTGGCGCAGTTCGGCGGCCAGTGCCCGCCGCGCCAGCTCGCGCACGGCCAGCAGCTCGGATCGCTTGGCCGGCCCCAGGCCCTTGACGCCGGCCAATTGCGTGTCCTCGGCGTGCAACAGCCCGTTGACGCCACCCAGACGGTCGAGCAGCTCTTGGGCCAGCTGCAGCACGCTCTTGCCGCTCAGGCCGGTGCGCAGCAGCAGGGCAAGCAGCTCGGCATCGCTCAGCGCGGCAGGACCTTGCGCCAGCAGCTTCTCGCGCGGGCGGCTGCTTTTGGGCAAGTGGTCCAGGGACATGACGCGCAAATTCTAGAATCCGCCCCTTTCTCCCCTGGGCCCGCCCAGCCATGACTGCCAAGCTTGTTGCCGCGGGCGATTTCCTGACCCTGCATTACCGCCTGACCGGACCCGATGGCCAGGCCTTTGTCGATACCTTCGAGGCCGCCCAGCCGGCCACCTTGACCCTGGGTCTGGGCGAGCTCACACCGGGCCTGGAGGCGCGCCTGATCGGTTTGGCCGAAGGCAGTCACGCGCGCTTCGAACTGGCGGCCGACGAGGCCTTCGGGCCCCGCAACCCCGAGCTGCTGCAGCGCGTCAGCCGCCGACTGCTCACCGAGCATGGCGATCCGGACGAGGAGTACAGCGTCGGTGACGTGGTGCAGTTTCCGCGACCCGACGGCCAGGGGCATTACGCGGGTCGCGTTGCCGAACTGGGGGACGAGGCGCTGCTGTTCGATTTCAACCACCCCTTGGCCGGCGTTCCGCTGTGCTTCGAGGTTCAACTCATCGGGGTGCTCTGAGATGCCCAAGGACATCCTGCTGGCCGAGCCGCGTGGCTTCTGTGCCGGCGTCGACCGCGCGATCGAGATCGTCGAACGCGCCATCGTCAAGTTCGGTGCGCCGATCTACGTGCGCCACGAGATCGTGCACAACACCTATGTGGTCAACGACCTGAAGGCCAAGGGCGCGATCTTCATCGAGGAGCTCAGCGAGGTACCGGTCGGTGCGACCCTGGTGTTTTCCGCCCACGGCGTCAGCCAGGCGGTGCGCCAGGAGGCGGAGCGCCGTGGCTTTCAGATTTTTGATGCCACCTGCCCCTTGGTCACCAAGGTGCACGTCGAGGTCGCCAAGCTGGCGCGCGAGGGCTATGAATTCATCATGATCGGCCACAAGGGTCACCCTGAGGTCGAGGGCACGATGGGCCAGCTCAGCGAAGGCATTCACCTCGTCGAGGAGGTCGGCGACGTTGCAAAGGTGCGGCTGCGCCAGCAGGACAAGCTGGCCGTGGTCACGCAGACCACGCTGTCGGTCGATGACGCGGCCGAGATCCTGCAGGCGGTTCGTGAGCGTTTCCCGCAGGTTCGCGAGCCCAAGCAGCAGGACATTTGCTACGCGACGCAGAACCGCCAGGACGCGATCAAGGTACTCGCCCCGCAGGTCGACGTGGTCATCGTCGTTGGCAGCCCCACCAGTTCCAACAGCAACCGCTTGCGCGAACTGGCCGAGCGCCTGGGCACGCCCGGCTACATGGTCGATTGCGCCGAGGACCTGCGTCCCGAGTGGTTCGCCGACCGGCCTCGCGTCGGCCTGACCGCCGGGGCCTCGGCGCCCGAGGTGCTGGTGCAGGACGTCATCGAGCGCCTGCGCGGCCTCGGTGCGCTGAGCGTGCGCAAGATGGACGGCGTCGTCGAGCACACCCGATTCCCCCTGCCCATGGGCCTGGGCGACAAGAGCATGGCCGAGCTCGGCCGTGCCGCCAACTGAACACAACAAGGACAAGACGATGCTGGACATCACCCTGCTGCGACGCGATCTCGACGCCGTCGTCGAGCGCCTGAACGCGCGCAAGCAGCCGCAGCCCTACCTCGACGTGGCGCTGTTCCAGGCCCTGGAGGCCGAGCGCAAGCAGCTGCAGACGCGCACCGAGGAGCTGCAGGCCAAGCGCAACAGCCTGTCGAAGGCGATTGGCCAGGCCAAGGGCAAGGGCGAGGATGCCTCCGCGCTGATGACCGAGGTCGGCAGCATTGCCGACGAACTCAAGGCCAGCGCCGAACGCCTCGATGACTTGCAGGCGCAGATGAACGGCCTGCTGATGCATCTGCCCAACCTTCCCCAGATGGACGTGCCCTTGGGCCACGACGAAGGCGGCAATCAGGAGCTGCGCCGTTGGGGAACGCCGCGCGACTTCAGTTTCACGCCCAAGGACCATGTGGACCTCGGCGAACCCCTGGGCCTGGACTTCGAGACCGGCGCCAAGCTCAGCGGCTCGCGCTTCAGCTTCCTGCGCGGTCCTGTGGCCCGGCTGCATCGCGCGCTGGCCGCCTTCATGCTGGACCTGCACACCCGGGAGCATGGCTACACCGAGTGCTACACGCCCTACATCGTCAACCGGGACGTGCTCGAAGGCACGGGTCAGCTGCCGAAGTTCAAGGAGGACATGTTCTGGGTGCTGCGCGGTGGCGAGGAGCATGCGGTCGAGCAGTACCTGATCTCGACCAGTGAGATCTCCCTGACCAACAGCGTGCGCGAGACCGTGCTCAAGGAGTCCGATCTGCCCATCAGGCTGACCGCGCACACACCATGCTTCCGCTCGGAAGCCGGCAGCGCCGGGCGCGACACGCGGGGCATGGTGCGCCAGCACCAGTTCGACAAGGTCGAGATGGTGCAGATCGTGCGCGCCGAGGACAGCAACGCGGCCTTGGAGGAAATGGCCGCTCACGCCGAGAAGGTCTTGCAGTTGCTCGAACTGCCCTACCGCGTGATGTTGCTGTGCACCGGGGACATGGGCTTTGGCGCTGCCAAGACCTATGACCTGGAGGTCTGGCTGCCGGCGCAGAACACCTACCGCGAGATCAGCTCGGTGTCCAACTGCGAGGCCTTCCAGGCGCGCCGCATGCAGACCCGTGTGAAGACCGCTGCCGGCAAGAACGAACTCGTGCACACGCTCAATGGATCGGGGCTGGCCGTGGGCCGCACGCTGGTGGCCGTGTTGGAGAACCACCAGCAGGAAGACGGTTCGATTCGCGTGCCGGCCGCCTTGCAACCGTATCTTGGCGGTGCGACTGAGTTGAAAGCCTGAAAACTAGGCTATAGTCGCGGGCTTTCCCGGGTCGACCACAACTCACCGAGGAAAAGCCGCTTTCAGGAGAGGTGGCAGAGTGGTCGAATGTACCTGACTCGAAATCAGGCGTACGGTAACCCCGTACCGTGGGTTCGAATCCCACCCTCTCCGCCAATGATGCAAGCGCCTCTGGGTTCGCCCGGAGGCGTTTTGCTTTCCGGGTTCGCTCAGGCCCGCGCGGCGTCGCGCAGAGCCAGCGCGGCCTCGCGAACGAGCGCCGAGCCCTTGTAGATCAGCCCGGTGTAGAGCTGCACCAGGTCGGCGCCGGCCTTAAGCTTGCTGGCCGCGTCGGCGCCGCTGAGCACGCCGCCCACCCCGATGATGGGGAAACCGCTGCCCAGCGCGGCGCGCAAGCCGGCGATGACGCGGTTGCTGGCGGCCAGCACGGGCTTGCCCGACAGACCGCCGGCTTCTCCCGCATGCACATGGCCGGCCACCGCGTCGCGGGCCAAGGTGGTGTTGGTGGCAATCACACCGTCCACGCCACAGGCCTGCAAGGTGCGGGCGATCAGGCCGACCTGGGCCTCGTCGAGGTCGGGCGCGATCTTCACGAACAGCGGCACCTTGCGGCCCTGCTGCGCGGCGAGCTGCTCGCGCCTGGCCATCAGCGGGTCGAGCAGGGCCTGCAAGGCTTCATCGCCCTGCAAGCTGCGCAGGTTGGCGGTGTTCGGGCTGGAGATGTTCACCGTCACGTAGTCGGCATGGGGGTAGACGCCGTCCAGACCGATCAGGTAGTCGTCGAGCGCGTTCTCGATCGGCGTCGCCGCGTTCTTGCCGATGTTCAGGCCGAGCAGGCCGCCGTTCGCCCGGAACGATCTGGCCCGCTGCACGTGGCCCAGAAAGGCCGCCAGCCCCTCGTTGTTGAAGCCCAGGCGGTTGATCAAGGCATCGTGTTCGGGCAGGCGGAACATGCGCGGCTTGGGGTTGCCGGGTTGCGCCTTGGGCGTCACCGTGCCGACTTCCACGAAGCCAAAGCCCATCGCACCCAGCCCATCGATGGCGCGACCGTTCTTGTCCAGACCGGCGGCCAGCCCGACCCGGTTGGCAAAGCGCAGCCCAGCGACGGTCACCGGGTCGTCGACCCGGGCCTGCGACCAGGCGCAGGCCAGCGGCGTGTTCTGCAGGCGCTCCAGGCCCTGCATGGTCAGCTCATGGGCGGTCTCGGGGTCCAGCGCGAACAGGGCAGGGCGGGCGAAGGCGTAGGGCAGGGCCATGAGGAAGCGACGGGCGGCAGGCAACAATGGGGGCGAATTCTCCCTGAGCCCCGTCACCCGCCACCATGACCCGCCTAGACGACCCCAAGCACGACCGCGAAGCCGGTTCCGTTGACGCCACCGAGGACAGCACGCGCACCGACGACACCCGCATCCGTGCCGTGCGTCCCTTGATCAGCCCGGCCTTGTTGCTGGACGAACTGCCGGTGCCGGAAAGCGGGCTCAGCCTGGTCGAAAGCACCCGGGCTGCCATCGGTCGCGTGCTGCGCGGTGACGACGAGCGCCTGGTCGTCGTCGTCGGCCCCTGCAGCATCCATGACCACGACCAGGCGATCGACTACGCCCGCCTGCTCAAACAGCTGGCCGATGAGCTGCGCCACGAGCTGCTCGTCGTGATGCGCGTCTACTTCGAGAAGCCCCGCACCACGGTGGGCTGGAAGGGCTATATCAACGACCCCAATCTCGACGGCAGCTTCCGCATGAACGAGGGCCTGCGCCTGGCAAGGCAGCTGCTGCTGGACATCACCCAGCTGGGTCTGCCGGCGGGCACCGAGTTTCTTGACCTCTTGAGCCCGCAATACATCGCCGACCTGATCGCCTGGGGCGCGATCGGCGCGCGCACCACCGAAAGCCAGAGCCACCGCCAGCTGGCCAGCGGACTGTCCTGCCCGGTCGGATTCAAGAACGGGACCGACGGCAGCATCAAGATCGCCGCCGATGCGGTGATGGCGGCGCGCAGCGGCCATGCCTTCATGGGCATGACCAAGATGGGCGCGGCCGCCATCTTCGAGACCCGCGGCAACGACGACTGCCACCTGATCCTGCGCGGCGGCAAGACGCCGAACTACGACGCGGCCAGCATTGACGCCGCCTGCGCGCAGCTGCGCGCCGCCGGCCTGCGCGAGACCCTGATGGTCGACTGCTCGCATGGCAACAGCAGCAAGCAGTACGAGCGCCAGATCGAGGTCGGCCGTGACATCGCGCGGCAGATTGCCGGCGGCGAGCGGCGCATCAGCGGCGTGATGATCGAGAGCCATTTGCAGCCCGGCCGCCAGGACCATCGCGAGGGCGAGCCCAAGAGCAGTCTGCAGCGCGGCGTCAGCATCACCGACGCCTGCCTGGGCTGGGCACAGACCGAGCCGCTGCTGCGCGAGCTGGCCGAGGCCGTGCGCGAACGGCGGGCGCGCTAAGCGGCTTCTCGAACCCGGTTGCGGCCCTCGGCCTTGGCCGTGTACAGCGCCGCGTCGGCGCGGGCAAACAGGTCGCCCAAACTGGTTTCGCCTTGCGCGGCAGCCAGCCCGAAACTGGCACTGAGCGCCAGCGCTCGCCCGTCGGGCAGTTGCAGAGGCTGCTGCCGCAGGGCCTGGCGCAAGCGCTCGGCCAGGGCCAGGCCCTGAGCGGCGTCGCAGTCAGGCAGCAGGGCGATGAATTCCTCGCCGCCGTAGCGGGCCAGCAGGTCGGCGCTGCGCAGCTGGGTCTGGGCGATCGCGGCGACATGACGCAGCACCGCATCGCCGGTGCCATGGCCATGCTCATCGTTGATCCGCTTGAAGTGGTCGAGGTCAAAGATGAGCAGCGCCAGCGGCCAGGCCTGCCGCGCGGCCTGCGCCAGTTGCGCCGGCGCCAGTTCGTCGAAGGCGCGGCGGTTCATCAGTCCGGTCAGGTGATCGCGATGACTCAGCAGTTGCAGCTCGGCGATCAAGGCCTCGCGCTCGAGCTCCAGCTCCTGCGTGCGTCGCAGGCTGCGCTGCAGGGTGGCCACGGCGCGCTGCAGGTCGCCGATCTCGTCGCTGCGCTGGCTCGGCGGCAGGGCGATGTCCAGCTTTCCCCCCATCAGGCCGACCATGTGCCGCGTGCTGGCCAGCAGCGGCGCCAGCACGCGGCGGCGCAGGGTCAGGAAGACCGCCAGCTCCAGCAGCAGGATGGCGCCGCCGATCGCCGCGTTGACGCGCAGGCGCTGGGCCGCCGCCTCGACCTCGGCCAGCGCCTGCTCGCGGCCGACCTGCTGCAACACATCGCGCAGCTCGACGATGGTCTTCATCGCCGGCACGTAGCGGGCCACAAAGCTCGCCGAGTCCACCCCATAGGCTTGGCCGGCCAGGCCGCGGGCCGTGAGCTCGGCGATGAACGGCAGGCTCTCACCGAAATACTGCTGTTGCTGCGCGTGCAGCGCGGCGGCGATGCGGGGGTCGGCCAGGCTGGTGCGGGCCTTCACGTCGAGCAGGGTCTTGAGCTGTTCGATGCGGCCCTGCAGCCGGGCGATGCCCTCACGATCCATGTCGCCAAGCGGCGATCCCGAGGCCAGCGGGGCGGTGAACTGCGAGCCCAAGCGACCGGCGTGCTCGCGCAGCTCGGCCGCGTAGCGCGAACCGACTAGGGACAGCGACAGGCCGGGGTGGATCTGCTCGGCGCGGGCCGACAGCAGGGTCACCGCTTCCAGCACCGTGTCGATGACGGCGAACAAGCTGTCGATCGGCGCCCGGGTGATGCGCTGTCCGGGCGCCTGGCGGACGGCCAAGGGCAGCGCCGCCACCTGCTCGACCTCGGCGCGTGCCGCCTGCAATTGCGCAGCCGCGCGCTCCAGCACCGGCAGCGCGGCGCGCAGCTCGGCCTCCGGCCGCTCGCCCAGGCGCTGCAAGGTGCGCTGCAGCACCTCGTCGGTGGCGGCACGAAACTGGGTCAGGCGCTCGCGCAGCGCGTCCGACGGCGGGTCATTGAGGACAGGAATGGTCGGACCGCGCTCGGCCGAGGCGCGTTCGGCCACGCGCATGGCCTCGTAGGCCAGCTCCATCGCCTCCAGCCCCGACTCCGCTCGTTGCAGCGCCTGCCAGTCGCTCCACATGGCGCGCGCCAGCATCAGCGAGACCAGGCCCAGCAGCAGGGCCGTGGTGAGCAAGAACAGTCGGCTCAGGCGCATCGCGGGCTCAGGCCTCGTCGCGTGGCGTGCGCCGACCGCCGTCGGCAATCCAGTCGCTCAGACCTTCGCGCTCGTGCACCTCGCGAAGCGCCGGCCGCGCGCGCTGGCGCTCGCTGTAGGCGGCCAGGCGTGGCCAGCACTCGGCTGGCCGCGGCATGTTGCGCGACCAGCGCACCAGCATGGTGAGCAGGAAATCGGCCGCGCTCAGGCGTTCGCCCAGCAGGTAAGGCCTGCCGTCGGCGAACAGCTCGTCGAGGCGTTGCCAGCCGGCCTCGATGACGCCGCGCATCTGCGCCTGGGCAGCCTGTTCATGGCCGGGACCGGCCGCCTCGGCCGGGTAGAACCAACAGCGAAACGCCGGCATCAGGGTGTTGGCCAGCCAGAGCATCCACTGCAGATAGGGACCGCGCGCCGCGCTGCCCGGCGCCGGCGCCAGGCCGGCCTCCGGGTGGCGCTCGGCCAGCAGCATCAGGAGCGCCGCGGTCTCGGCCAGCGGCTGGCCGTCAACGACCAGGCAGGGCAGGCGGCCGGCCGGGTTCAGCGCCAGGAAGGCCGGAGACTTGTGCTCCTGCCGGGCGGTATCCAGCAAGCTCAGCGCGAAGGGCTGCTGCAGTTCGAGCAGCAGCCAATGGACACAGAGGCTGGCGGTGCCGGGGGCGGCATACAGGTGGTAGCTCATGGCCGCATCGTAGGCGGCTATCCTTGCGCCATGAACGCGAATCGGCTGTTGATGCTCCCCTTGGTGCTGGCCCTCGGTCTGGCCCAGGCGGACTCCTTCACCTCGTCGGCGTCCAGCGCTGCTTCGCAGTCGGTGGGCAGTCTGTCGAACTCGGTCAGCGCCTCCAGCAAGAGCAGTGGCGGCGATGGCAAGACGGCGGCAGCCGGCGCCTACCAGGTCACCGCGGTGGCGCGCGTCGACAGCAATCGCCTGCGCTTGGAGCTGGCGCCCGCCGCCGGGCAGGCGCAGGGCTTCGCGCTGACCCTGCCAGCCCCGCTGGCCCAGGCCCAGGGGCTGCAGGCGGGGGCCGCGCTCTGGGTCGCCGAACGGCCCTATGGCCTGGCCTTCGCCACGCGCGACGGCGCAGCGCCCTTCTACCTGGCCGTGGCCGACGCCCTGCTGCGCGACTTCGAATCCACCAAGCTGTGAGGCGGGCTGCCGCGGCCGCCTGCGTGGCGGGCCTGCTGGCGGCGCCGCTGAGTGGGCCGCTGTGGGCCTCGACCTCGCTGCGGCTGTGTGCCGATGAGCCGCCGCGCAGCGCCGCCGCGCAGGACAGGCTGCTGCAGCTGGCAGCGCTGCTGCGCGCCGAACTGGAAGCGGCCGGGCAGCCGGCCGCCCTGGTCGCGCGGGCCGGTACGCCAAGGCTGGCGCGCTTCGGGCTGCGCTACACCCATGCCGCCGTCAGTCTGCGCGACAACCCGCTGCTGCCCTGGGGCGTGCGCCAGCTCTATTTCGCCTGCGACGAGCAGCGCGTGCGCCTGTTCGACCAGGGCCTGGCCGGCTTCCTGATGGGCGCCGACGACAGCGAACGCGGCTTTGTCTCGCTCCTGCTGCTGCCCGCCGAGGCGGCCACCAGCCTGGCCGCCGCCGCCCTGGACCAGGAGGCTGCGCAGCGCCTGCTGGTCGGTGACTACGTGGCCAATGCCCACCCGCAGGACCTGCTGCGCCTGAACTGCAACCAGTGGCTGGCCGAACTGATGGCGCAGGCCTGGGCCCCACCTGCCGCCGGGCGGGCCAGCGCCCAGGCGGTGCTGGGCGTCTGGGGCTATGCGCCGCGGCCCATCCGCTATGGCCACCCGGGGTGGCGGGTGGTGGCCAGCTTCGTGCCCTGGCTGAGCTTTGCCGGCCACCCTCCCGAGGACGCCGCCCGCGGCGAACTGGTGACCAGCCTGCCCGCGGATCTGGAGCGTCTCGCGCAGCGCCTGTGGCCCGCGTCGCGCCGCGTCGAGCTGTGCTACACGCCGTCGCATGCGCTGCTGCGCCGCGACGGCGAGCCGCTTCCCGACGCCTGCGAGCCGGCACCGGGCGACACACCGCTGCGTTTCCCGACCTCCTGACCCCGTTCGCGCCGCATCGGCCCCGGTCGTCGCAGCGCGCTGGTCGGGGCGACGGCCCGGCGCGAGCATCCGCTCCATCAATCACCGCTGGAGACTTTCGATGCGCAAGACCCTGTTCGCCCTGTTGCTCAGCCTCGCCGGCGCCGTTCACGCGCAGTCCTTGGAGATCGAGGTCGTCGGCCTCAAGGGCGGCGAAGGCCGGGTGCTGGTCGCCATCTACGACAGCGCCGAGGCCTGGATGAAGAAGCCGCTTCGCGGCGCCGTGGGTCAGCCCGACGCCGAGGGCAAGCTGCGCCTGCGCGTCGACGGTTTGCCCGAGGGCGACTACGCGCTCAGCCTGATCCATGACGCCAACGGCAACGGCAAGCTGGACATGAACCTGCTGGGCATGCCCACCGAGCCCTTCGGCTTCTCGAACAACGCGATGGGCAGCTTCGGCCCGCCGAAGTTCGAGCAGGCCCGCTTCACGCTGAAGGGCGACACGCTGCAGCAGATCAAGCTGAACTGACATGATCGCGCGCCGCCAACTCTTGCTCGCCGCCACCGCACTGGGCAGTGCCGCCTGGGCGCGCAGCGACCAGCTCAACCCGGCCCCCTTCGGCCGCCAGCCCTTGCTGCAACCGCTGCGCGGCTACACCGACGGCATGGACCGCGTCGCCGAGGGCCTGCGCGTGCGCGGCCGCCTGCCGGCCGGCCTCGCCGGCACGCTCTACCGCAACGGCCCCGGCCTGCTCGAGCGCGCCGGCCTGCGCTACCGCCATTGGTTCGATGGCGACGGTCTGGTGCAGGCCTGGCGCTTCGGTCCCCAGGGCGTCAGCCACCAGGCGCGCTTCGTGCAGACGCGCAAATTCCAGGCCGAGCAGGCCGCCGGGCGCTTTCTGCTGCCGGCCTTCGGCACCGCGGTGCCGGCGCAGCTGCCGGTGCGCGGCCCCGACGACCTGAACACCGCCAACACCAGCGTCGTCGTGCAGGGCGGGCGCTTGTACGCGCTGTGGGAAGGCGGCTCGGCCACCGAGCTCGACCCGCAGACGCTCAAGACCCTCGGTCCGCGCGCCTGGGCCCCCGAACTCAAGGGCATGCCCTTCAGCGCCCACCCCAAGCGCGAGCCCGACGGCACGTTGTGGAACTTCGGCACCTTCGCCGGCAAGCTGGTGCTCTACCAGATCGGCGCCGACGGGCAGCTCAAGCGCAGCCAGCTGCTGACCCTGCCGACCGCCGCCATGGTGCACGACTTCGTCGTCAGCGAGCGCTTCATCGTCTTCCTGCTGCCGCCCTTGAGCCTGGACATGGCGGCGCTGCGCGACGGCGCCAGCATGGTTTCGGCGATGCGCTGGGATGCCGGCCAGGCCATGCGCCTGGTCATCATCGACAAGGCGAGCCTGCAGATCCAACGCCAGCTCGAACTGCCGCCGGCCCTGGTCTTTCACTTCGGCAACGCCAGCGACGACGGCCGCGTGCTGCGCCTGGACTATGTCGAGTCCGACATCGACGAGTTCCTCAGCGGGCGCTTCAACGCGGCGCTGGGCGGCGAGCAGGCGCTGCATGGCGGCGTCTCCCGGCCGCAGTTCCTGAAGGTCGATCTGACCAGCGGCCGCGTCAGCGCGAGCTCACGCGCCGAATCGGTGGAGTTCCCGCAGGTCGACCCGCGCGTCGTCGGACGTGCCTATCGCTACGTCTACTACCCGACCCAGCAGGGCGTGGGCCAGCGCTGGGGCTTCAACGCGCTGCAGCGACTGGACCTGCGCCGCCACGAGGTCGATCGCTTCGCCTTCGACGCCCACACCGTCGTCGAGGAGCATGTGCTGGTACCCAGGCCCGGCAGCCGCCGCGAGGGCGAGGGCTGGCTGGTCGGTACCGGCTTCGACGCGCGCCGCCAGCGCAGCTTCTGCACGGTGTTCGACGCCGAGGCCATCGCCGCCGGGCCGCTGGCGCGCATCGAGCTGCCCTACTGGGTGCCCTTCGGCTTTCACAGCCAGTTTCAGCCGCCGCTGGCGTCGTAGCGCTCGCCGCCGAGCAGTTCATCGCGGCGCGCGATGGCGAGCACCCGCGCCGCCACATCGGCCGGCCGCTGCAGCGCGCCGCTGGCATGGCGCTGCACGAAGACGGCGTGGTCGGGGAAGTCGGTCGGCGAGGCGGCGCGGATGTCGGCCTGCATGCCGGTGTCGATGACGCCGGGATTGATGTTGACCGCCGTCCACGGGTGGGCCTCACGCCGCTGCTCCTCGGCCAGCGTGCGGATGTAGTGCTCCATGCCGGCCTTGGCCGCGCAGTACAGGCTCCAGCCGGCGATGGCGCGCTGCGCCGCCCCCGAGCTGATGTTGAGCAGGCGCTTGCGCCCGGGCAGGGCCTGCAGCGCCTCGACCACGGCCGCCAGGCCCAGCACCGGCGCGCTGAAGTTGGCCTGCAGATTGGCCAGCACGGCGGCCGGGTCCTGGGCGCCGGCGGCGCCGATCGGCGTCACCACGCCGGCGTTGTGGATGACGAGCACGCCATCGGCGAGTTGCGCCGGGGCGATGCCGGCCAGGGTGTTCAGCAGGGCCTCGCGGAAGGCCAGCGGGTCGGCCAGGTCGGCGCGCACCGAGTAGGGGTGGGGCGCGCTGCGCGAGAACTCGATCAGCGTCTGGCCTTCGGCCTGCAGTTGCTGGGCCAGTGCCAGGCCCAGGCCGCGCGAGGCGCCGGTGAGGAAGGTGTAGGGCATGCGCGTCGACGAACTGGAGCGGGGATGTTGCGCTTGTATCAGACCAGCAGACGCTGCACGCGGTCCTCGTCCCAGCGCAGGCCGCTGCCCGGGCCGGGCAGGGCCTCGATGCAGCCATCGCGCAGCTGCAAAGGCTGCTCCAGGATGGCATCGGCCCAGTCCACGTACTCCAGCCAGTCGGCGCCCGGCGTGACGGCGAGCAACTGCGCGCTGATCTCCGGAAACAGGTGGCTGGACAGCGGCAGGCCCGCGCCCTCGGCCAGCGCGGCGGCGCGTTGCCAGCCGCTGACGCCGCCGATCTTCATCGCGTCTGGCATGCCCAGGTCGCTGGAACCGGCGGCCACGCCGGCGGCCATGTCCGACAGGCCCCACCAGTTCTCGCCGAGCTGGATCGGCGTGCGCGCCTGGGCGCGCAGGCGCGCAGCGCCCTGGTGGTCGTCGGCGGCGATCGGCTCCTCGATCCACAGCAGGTTCTCGTCGTCGAGCGCGCGGATGCGCCGCGCCGCCTCGGCGCGGTCGAGTACCTGGTTGTAGTCGACCATCAGGCCGATGCCGTCGCCGACCGCCTTGCGCACCGCGCGCAGCACGGCCAGATCGCCGGCCAGCTCCGCATAGCCCAGCCTGATCTTGATGGCGCGAAAGCCAGGTACCAGCAGGCGCTCGGCCTCGGCGGCGGCGCGTTGGGCGCCGATCAGGCCCAAGCCGCAGCTGTTGTAGGCACGGATCGGCCGCGGCCGACCACCGAGCAGGCTGACCAGCGGCAGATGGCTGGCCTGGGCCAACAGATCCCAGGCGGCCATGTCCAGCCCGGCCAGCACCATCGCCACCAGACCCTTGGCGCCAAGCAGCCGGAACGGCCCGCGCAGGCTTTGCGCCAGTGCCTGTGGCGCCAGCGAAACGCCTTGCAGCAAGGGGCGCAGCTCCTCGACCAACTGAGCCAGCGGCCTGAGCATCAGCGGCGTGTAGCAAAACAGATAGCTGCGCCCGACCGGCCCCTCCTCGCTGACGAGATCGAACAGCGCCAGCGGCGCCTTGTCGACGCTGCCGCTGCTCGTCTGCAAGGGAATCCTCAGGGGCACGGACAGCAGGCGCAGACGCAGGGTCTGCAGGCGCAGCGAAGGCAGTTCGGCCATGGCAAGCTCCGCGGTCCGGTCGGGGCCTGACGATGCCTTGTGCGGCGCCGCCAGGCAAGCCGTCGGCCTGGCCTGCCATGCTTTTCTGCGCGCCGCCGGCGCTTGACGGCTTTTCCGGTGTAGCGTCCCTGGCCCTGAACCGACGAGAAGGCAGCCGTGCCAAAACCCAATTACGCCTTCGAGAAACGCCAGCGTGAGCTGGAAAAGCTGCGCAAAAAGTCCGACAAGGCGCAGCGCAAGACCAGCGGCGGCAACGAAGCCCCGGCCGAGTCGCCGGCCGCGCCGCGCAACGTCGCACCCCCGGCCCCGGCCGGCTGAGCGCCGGCCTGGCCTCAGCGCCGCCGCCTTTCGTTCAGGAACAGCGGCAAGTCCCATAGCAGACGCTCGCGAGCTGTCTTGCTGCCCTTCGCGTCAGCACCCTTGGACTGTGCGAGTCGAGGCGGGCCATGGCGATGCGCTGAACGCCCGCAGCGCCTCAGACAGGCCGGAACGGCGCTCGCTGGACCTGGCGATGGTGCCGCGCAGCGTTCCCTCGTTCCAGGCTGGCTGATGGCTGAGCTCGGCGAACACCGCATCGTTCTCCACCACGGCGGGCTGGTGGCGGTCGCCGTGCGGCACAAGGTCCATGCCAATCTCGACGCCGACGTCGCCAAGGGCAGCCACAGCATCACCGGCTGGGCCTTGGGCTCCGAGTTCGCCGCCATGCCGGCGCTGTCGCTGCTTACCGAAACCCATGCTGCCATGCTCAGCCGCCCGCGACTCGTTGCCCATCGAAGGTCGCGCCGCCGTTGGCAAGCCGCCTGGCCTCAGGCAAAGCGCTGCAGCAGCGCGTCGAGCACGCCGGCAGCGAACGCGCCATGCGCGCCACCCCCTTGCAGCGCCAGGCTCAGCGGCAGGCTGTGCCGATGGCGCCAAGCCTTCATCGCTGCCATGGCCACCTCCTGGTGGCAAGCCTAGCAAGCGCCGCTTACGCGCCGATGGAACGCAATTGCTCCTGCAGTGCCGAGCGCCGCTGCGTCGGTCGCTGGATCGCCGCGCGCAGCGCCGCCTCGCTGCCGATCAGGCGCAGCCGGTGCCGCGCCCGCGTGGCGCCGGTGTACAGCCACTCGCGGCTGTTGCTGGCGAGCTCAGGCACCAGCAGCAGCGTGGTGTCGAACTCCGAGCCCTGGGCCTTGTGGACGCTCAACGCGAAGGCGCCGGCGAGCTCGGCCGGCAGGCGCGTCAGCGGCAGGCTTTGCGTCTCGCTGCCGCGCCGCAGCCTGGCCTGCAACCGGCCGTCGGGCCGGGGCAGCAGCAGCAGGATGTCGCCGTTGAGCAGGCCGCTCTCGGCCTGGTTGCGCGTCACCAGCAGCGGCTGGCCGAGCTCGGGCGTGCAGCCGGGCGGCAGGGCCTGGGCGAGCAGCCTGGCGGCCAGCGCGTTGACCGCCCTGGTGCCCAAGGGGCCGCCATGGCCGGCACAGAGCACGCGAAAGCCGTCCCAGGCCTGCCAGACCGCGAGTTCGAGTGCGATGTCGCCGGGCTGTTGCCAGAGCCGGCTCAGCGCCTGCGCGTAGGCGCTCAGGCCGCGCTGCAACTCGTCGGTCAGGGCGTCTGTCGACGGACCCAGCCAGCACAGATCGCTGGGTGCTTCGGCCAGCAGGGCCAGCGCGGCGTCGGCGTCGCCGTCGCGCACGCAGGCGGCCAGGCGGCCGATGCCGCTGTCGGCGGCGAAGCGGTGGCTGCGCGTGAACGCAATCGCCAGGTCCGGGAGCGGACCGGGTCGAGCTGGCAGCTCGGCCAGGCCCAGGGCCTGCTGCAGCGCGGCGCGCGTGGCCTCGCTCCAGCCGGGCGATTCGCTGAGCTCGGCAAACACCGCGCCGTTCTCCACCGCAGCCAGTTGGTGGCGGTCGCCGAGCAGCACCAGGCGGGCCGAATCCGGCAGCGCGTCGAACAGCTGGCGGGCGAGGCCCAGGTCCAGCATCGAGGCTTCGTCGACGATCAGCCAGTCGAGTGCCAGCGGCCGCTCGGCGCCGTGCTGGAAGCCGCCCTGGCCGTCGGCGCCGAGCAGGCGGTGCAGGGTCAGGGCCTGGTCCGGCAGGCGCTCGCTCAGGCTGGCGGCCAGGTCGGCGGGCAGCCTGGCCAGGCCGTCCTGCAGCGCCTCCAGCATGCGCTGCGCTGCCTTGCCGGTGGGCGCCGCCAGGCGGATGCGCGCCGCCGGCTGCTCGGCCAGCACGCAGGCCAGCAGGCGCAGCACGGTGCTGGTCTTGCCGGTGCCGGGGCCGCCGCTGATCAGGGTCAGGCGCTGGCGCAGCGCCTGGGCGACGGCGATCGCCTGCCAGTCGATCTCGCCATCGGCGAGCGGGAACAGCCGGCGCAGTGGCTGCGGGGGGATGGCCGCAGGCGGCGCCGCGCGCAGCTGCGCGATGCGGGTCGCCAGCGCCTGCTCGTGCTCATGGTCGCGGTGCAGGTAGAGCTGGTTCGCGGCGTTGATGACCAGGGGCAGACCCTGGGGCTGGGCCGGGTCGGGCTCGACGAGTCCGCTGGCCCGCAGCCGGGCGGCGTCCACGGGGTTCAGCGGCAGCAGCACATGGCCGTCGGCGCGCTCGGCCTCCAGCTGCGCCACGCAGCGGCGCAGGGTCTCGGCGATGGTGTTGCCGGGCTCGGCCAGCTCGGGGTGCAGCTGCTGGGCCCAGCCCAGCAAGGCCTCGGCCAGGGCCTCGGGCCAGGTGGATTCGTTCAAGTACTCCATCATGCGAACAGCGCGTCCAGCGCCTCGATCAGGCCGGTGTCAGCGGGCAGCGTGAACTGGCCGTGCTCGGCATCCAGGCCGCGCAGGAACAGCAGCTGGGCGCCGCCCAGGTGCTGCGCGGGCGCGTAGCCGGGCAGGCAGGCGCGCAAATGCCGGTGCAGGGCCAGCAGGTAGAGCAGGGCCTGCAGCGCGTAGCCCTGCGCGGCGACGACAGGGGCCAGCGCGGCCGGGCTGTAGTCGGCGGCGGCGTAGCCGAGGTGGTTGCTCTTCCAGTCCATTACCCAGTAACGGCCCTGGTGCTCCACGACCAGGTCGACAAAACCGCGCAGGAAGCCGCGCAGCTGATGGCCGCGCAGGCCAGGCAGCGGCAGGCCCTGGTCTTGCAGCAGGGCGCGCAGCGCGTGCAGGTCGACGGCCGGTGCGTGCAGCTGGAAGGCCCATTCGCGCATCGTGCGCGGGGCCTGGCTCAGGCGCAGGCCGTCGGCCAGCGGCGTGTGGGCGGCGCGCTGCAGAGCCTGCTGCAGCTGCGGCGCCCATTGCGGATCGGGCTCGGGGGTCGGTGGGTGCAAGGCCAGCGCGGTGCTGATGGCGGCCTCCCAGCTCGCCGGCGCGCCCAGGTCGGCGCGCTCCAGGGCGGCGTGCAGGCAGTCGCCGGCGCGGCTGCCGCGGGGAAAGCGCAGGAAGTCGTCCAGCGGCAGGCTGTCGGGCGCGTCGCCGAGCAGGACGCCATGCCCGTCCGGCTCGACCAGGCGACTGAAGCTGCCGGTCCAGCGCAGCGGCGGCAGGCGAGCGGGCGCGGGTCGGGCGGCGAGCTGCGGGCGCACGGGGGCGGGCAGGGCCGGCGGCGCGGGCGGGTGCTGGGCCAAGCGCAGCAAGCCGGTCTGCGGCAGCGGCGTGGACCAGGCGGCGTCCACCTCGGCGAGCGAGGCCGGCTCGCGGCCCAGCGCGAAGTGGTGGATGGCGGCGGCCAGGCTGGGCTTGTCGCTCGTTCCCTTGCCCGACTTCGTGCGGTAGGGCCCGACGACGAGCACGCAGCGCTGCATGGCGCGGGTCAGGGCCACGTAGTGCAGGCGCAGCTCCTCGGCGCGGTCCTCGGCGTGGCGCGCTGCCGTCTCGGCCTCGTCCGGTTCGCCGCCGCGGTAGTCGATCTGCTGATGGCCCGCGCCGTCTCGCCGCGGGCGGCCCCAGTCGTTCGCGCTCATGTCGCGCCCCGGGCCCTCGAAGGCGAAGGGGCAGTAGACCAACGGGTACTCCAGGCCCTTGCTGCGGTGGATGGTGACGATGGCGACGCGACGCGCGTCAGACTCCAGGCGGAGCTGGGCGTCGTCACCGCCTGCGCCTTCGTGGCGTTGGCGGCGCACCCAGGCCCGCAAGGCGCCTGGTGCCGTGGGTGCGTCTTGCAGCAGCTCCAGCAGGTGGAGCCAGTTGGTCAGGCGGCGCTCGCCTTGGGGCTGCGCCAGCAGGCGCTGCGGCGCGCCGGCCTCGACCATCAGGCGCTGCAGCGCGGCCACCAAGGGGCCGCTGGCGGCATCCTGCCGCCAGCGGGTCCAACGCTCGCTCTGCTGCTCGGCCGCAGCCTCGTCGGTCTGCAAGGCGGCGAGCAGGGTCGCGTCGAAGCCCAGCAGGCGGGTGGCCAGCGCCGCGCGCTGGGTGGCCGCGCGCGACGGGCCCAGCAGGGCTTCGAGCAGCAGCTGCAGCTCCTCGGCCTCGTCGCTGCTCCACACGCTGGCCTGGCTCAAGGCCACCGACTCGATGCCGGCCGCGGCCAGCGCCGCCGCCACGCGGCCGGCCTGGCGGTGGGTGCGCACCAGCACGGCGATGTCGCCGGGCTGCAGCGCACGGTCGCCCAGGCGATCCGCCTGCAGGCGCCGGGCGATGTCCCGTGCACAAGCTTGCAGCGCGCGCTGGCGGGCCTCGTCCTTCAGCGGCCAGCCCTCGTCATCTTTCTCCCAGCCCCACAGCTGCAGCGGCGCGCTGGGCGTGGCCTCCTGCAGCAGGGGCTTGGGCTTGGCCCCCGCCTGCACAGCCACATAGTCCAGGCCGGGCGCCAGGAAGGCGTTCGGATGGCGGCCGAAGAAGGCGTTGAAGGCAGTCAGCAGCTCGGGCACCGAGCGCTGGTTGTGCGACAGGGTCCACACCGCTTCGGCCTCGGCACGGGCTTGCAAGTAGGTGGGCAGGTCGGCCTGGCGGAAGCGGTAGATCGCCTGCTTCGGATCCCCAACATAAAAGCAAGGCCGATCGCCGCGCGGGAACAGCGCCGCGAACACGCGGTACTGCATCGGGTCGGTGTCCTGGAACTCGTCGACCAGCGCGGCGCCATAGCGGGCCTGCAGCAGCGCCAGCGCCGCCGCGCCCTGGGGCGGCTGCAGGCGTTCGTGCAGCAGGCCCAGCATGTCGTCGTAGCCGATCAGGCCGCGCTCGCGCTTGAGTCGTGCGAGCTGGACTGCCCCCTCCTGCAGCCAGCGGCAGCGAAGCCGCTGCAGCTGCGCCCGGGTGTGCAGGTCGCGGGCCGCCAGCCGATCGAGCAGGGTTTGCGCGTCGGCAAAGAACAAGGCCTCTGGCGCGGTCTTGCCCTTCTTCAGGCTGGCCTGGATCTTCTCGGTGCCGAGCAGCGCGGCCTTGTCATGGGCAGGGGGGCGACCGGCCAGCAGCGAGTCCCAGTCGGCCAAGCACTTCTCGATGGCGCCGGGCGAATAGACATTGGCCTTCAGCGCGTCGCTGCCGGCCAGCATCAGCCGCAGGCGCTCGCGCTCGGTGGGCCAGCGGGCGGCCAGCTCGGCGCGCAAGGGCTCGGGGTCGGGCGGCTCGGCGCCGGGGGGCGCGGGCCAGAGTGCCTCTGCCCCGGGCAGGCGCAGGTGGCGGCCGAGCTGCTGCGCCCAGTCCTCGGGCCGTTCGTTGGGTTGGGCCTGCAGGGCCTGCAAAAGGGCAGGGGGCAGGCCGCCTTGCACGATTTCGTGCCGCCACCAGGCGCGGGCCAGCTCCTCGCGCAGCGGCGCCTCGTCGGTCAGCGCCTCCAGCTGCGTGGGCAGGCCGGCCGCAAAGCCCAGCTCCGCCAGGCTGCGCTGCGCAAAGCCGTGAATGGTGAAGATGGCGGCCTCGTCAAAGCCGTGCAGCGCCAGGTCCAGCCGGCTCTTCAGCAGCGCGTCCTCATGCCCCAGGCCGCGCAGCCGCGACAGCAGGGTGGGCACGAAGGGGTCGCCGCTCGGCGGCGCGCCATCCAGCGCCCGGCGGGTTTCCTCCAGCCGCCCGCGCACGCGTTCGCGCAGCTCGGCCGTGGCCGCCTTGGTGAAGGTCACCACCAGGATCTGGTTCAGGGCCAGGCCTCGCTCCAGCAGCAGGCGCAGCAGCAGCGCGCACAGGGTCCAGGTCTTGCCCGTGCCGGCGCTGGCCTCGACGAGCTGGACGCCGTGCAGGTCGACGTCGAAGACGGGGAGTTCGGTGGGAGTCAAGAGCGCTGGGGACAAGGTTGACGCAGATCGCCGATGCCGCCGGGCGGCGTCGAGGACCAGCAAGCGGCGGATCGGTTCATCGGTTCGCTGTGCAGTGGAGTGGAATCGGCCGAGGTTTCATGCCCGGTGTTCACCGATCGGCCGCAGCACTTCCTCCGCCAGCGGGCCGATCAGGTCGAGCAATTCGTCGCCGTCCGTCTCGTCACCCCGCCGCAGCAGCGCCCAATGCGCATCCTGGCTCTCGCCGCCAAAACGCTCGTTGCGCCAGGCGCTGGCGGCCTTGACTGGCCCTTCCTCCACCCAGGCCAGCGCGGTGCGCAACGGCAGAAAGGGCGGGGCGTCGGCCTGCACCAGGGCGACGAGCTGCTGCAGCAGCGGCACCGGCGCGGTCACCGGCTGGAACTGCAGCAATCCATCGGCATGCTGCAACTGCGCGCCGGCCTCAGGGCCGAGGGCGGTTTGCAGCGCCAGGTGGGCGGCCCAGGTGGCGAGCTGGTCGGCGGCGCCGGGCTTCTGAAACCGGGCCAGGCGAAGCGTGGGCCGGCCATCGAGGGCGCGCAGCTCGCTGCCGTCGAAGCTGAGCGAGGTGCCGGCGAGGTCCAGCGGCGGTGGCAGCGCGAGCCGCGGCGCCGCGCGCCAAGCGGCCTGCGCCGCGGCGTAGGCGCGCAAACGCGGCAGCTCGGTGCGCAGCGCCGGCTCGGCCAGTGCACCAGGCGGCCAACGGGGGTCGGTGGCGGCCCAGGCCAAGACGTCGGCGTCGGGCGTGGCGGCCGTCAGGCGCGGCGCCCAGCGATCGGCCCAGTCGCTTAAGGAGAAGCGGTCCAGCGCGAACGGCTCGGCCGGCTCCCAGGGGGCTTCGTCCCAGGGCAGCTTGAGGCCGAGCCGGCGCTGCAGCCAGTCGCGGCCCAGGTGGCGCAGCGCGGCCTGCAGCTGGCGCAGCGTAAGCGGCTCGGCGTCAGGGCTTGATCGCGGCAGCGGACCGGGCAGGAAGGGCGCGGCGGGACCGGGCAGGGACGGCGGCAGCAGCTCGGCGCGGAAGCTCTGCAGCCGGGGCTCGGCCGGGTTGAAGGCGCGCGGTGAGAAGGGCTGCAGCGGGTGTTCGACGCGGGGCAGCGCCGGGCCGAGGAACTCGGCCAGCTCGGCCAGCAGCACCGAGGGCGGGCGGGGGCTGTCGTCCTGCAGGCTGCGGCCGCTGTAGCTCAGGTGCAGCAGCTCGCGCGCGGCCAGCAGGGCTTCGAGCACCAGCTGGCGCTGCTCGGCGCGCGGCTGGCGGTCGCCGGCCCGCGGGTGCGCCGCCAGCAGGTCAAAGGGCTGCGGGGCGGCCGCCCGGGGCCAGGCGCCGTCGTCCAGACCGATGAGCGCCACCACGCGCGCCGGCAGGCTGCGCAGGCTGGCCAGGCTGCTGAAGCTGATGGCGCCCGTCGGCACGCCGCCGCGGATGGGGTCGTGCAGGGCTTCAAGCAGCGCGGCGCGCACCCGGCCCAGGGGCAGGGGCTCGGTCAGCTTGGCGCGCTGCCAGGCTTCGGCCAGGCGGGCGATGGCGTCGCGAAGCGCGCGGCCGGCGTCGTCGTCGGCGTCGGGCTCGGTGGGCAGGGAGCCGTCGGGCAACCAGGCCGCCGCCCATTGCTGCAGCAGGGCGGTCCAGCGGGCGGGGGCCTGCGGCGCGGCGGCTGCGCGGGCCGCCTGGCTGAGGCCATTGGCAAAGGCCTGCAGCGCCGCCAGGGTGGCGCGCGGCAGCGCCTGCGGCGCGGCCTGCCAGGGGCCCAGCGGGGGCATGGTCTGTGTTGGCAGGCAGTGGGCGAGCAGCAGGCGCTGCAGCGCGGCATCCAGCGTGTGCGCGCGGCTCAGGCCGTGCTGCTGAGCGTGGGCGGCGTCCAGGCCGGCGCGCAGGCCGGCGGCCTGCAGGGCCTCCAGCGCATCGCTCGCCTCCTTTGGCAGCAACTCGGCGAGCAGCGTGGCGGGCGCCGGACCATCGAGCAAGGCGAGCAGGGCCAAGAATCGCTGCAGCGGCGCCGCCAGCGGCGGCGCGGTCTGGCCGGTGATCGCGTAGGGCAGCAGGCGCGAAGCCGGGGCGCTGCCGAACACCGCCTCGATGCGCGGCGCGGCGGCGTCGATGTCGGGACAGAGCACGAGGATGTCGCCGAGCTGCAGGCTGGGGTCCTCGGCGATCAGGCCGAGCAGGCGGTCGTGCAGCACCTCGAGCTCGCGGGTCAGCGAGTGGCAGACATGCAGCTCCAGGCTGCGGTCGTTGGTCTGCGCCGGAGCCTGCGCCAGGGGCTGCAGATCGAGCAGGCTGCGCTGCACGCGGGCCAGCAGCCGCTCGCCCATGGGCTCGCGGTAATCGCCCTCGTCGGCGTGCAGGCCGCCGTCGGCCAGTTGCAGCAGCTGCTGCTGCAGGCCCTGCGCGTTCAGCGCCAGCAAGGGGTGGCCGACCTCATGGGCATCGTCCCGGCCCTGGGCCTGCAGCCGGGCCAGGCGTCGCGGGCTGACCAGGTCGAACCAGTACTCGCGGCAGGGGTTGAGCTGGTAGAGGTGCAGCGCGGCGCCGCGCGCGCCCAGGCGCTGCAGGGCCTGCCAGTGCAGCGGCGCGATGCGCGGCAGTGCGAACAGGTGCACGGGCTGCGCCAGGGCCTGCTCGCTCAGGCGATCGAGCCGGCGCGCCAGCAGATCGCCGGCTTCGTCGCCGACGGCCCGCCACAGCGCGGCCAGCCAGGCTTCGTCGGGCTCGCCCGTCACCAAGCGGCGCTCGCGCCAGGCGGCCAGCCAGTCGGGCCGCTCCAGGCCCAGGCGTTCGAGCAGCGCAGCGGCGGCCTGGGCGCGCTCCCAGCGCAAGGCCTCGCGGGCGGGGGCATCCGCGTCACCCAGGCTCTGCGCGAGGCGGGGGTGCTCGCGTAGCAGCTTGGGGTGGGCGAGCAGCTGGTAGACGCGCCAGACCCAGGCCGATCCCAAAGGCTCGGGGTCGCCGGGCTCGCGCAGCAGGCCGTGCAGCCAGGGCGCCAGATAGGGCGTGTCGAGGTTGGCGGCAATGCCCTGGCGTTCGGCCAGGCGCTGCTGCAGCCAGCGCTGCACGGCGCTGCTGGGCACGATGAGGGTGTCGCGGCTGAAGGGGTCGCGGGGCCTGTCGGCCAGGCGCGCGCAAAGCGCGTCGAACATCGCTTCGAGCTGGTTGGAAAAGACGGCCTGCAGGGGCATGGGGCCGCAGTGTCTCAGTCCGGCCTGAGCTCCAGCGTCGCGACCGCCGGCGCCTGCCACAGCGGCAGGTAGTCGACGCGCATCCAGGGGGCAACCAGATCGCCGTAATGCCGGCTCCAGGGCAGGCCGCTCTGGCCGGTGGAGATCATCACGCGACCGCGGGCGGGGTCGGCCAGGTCGCTGATGAAGCGCAGCGCCGGGCCGTGGTCGGCGGTGTAGAAGTCGCCAGCCCAGTCGGCGCGCAGGCGCACCCGCGACACATTGACGGTGAAGGTGTCGCCGCTGGCCGGGTGGCTGAGCTCGAACAGCGGGCGCAGCAGGGCGACGCGCGAGAAGGGCTTGTGCTCGGCCTTCATGCGGTGCAGGCGGTCCCAGCGCCAGGCGCTGGGGTCGGCGCCCAGGCGTTCGCGCAGCTCGCTCAGTGCGCGCTCCAGCGCCGCCTGGGCCTGCTGCGCGCAGCTCTCAAGCTGCGGCGTGCGGCGGTCGTTGCACCAGGCGGCGTCGTTGCGGCTGACGATGCGCTCGACGGCGTTCCTGAAGGTGCTGCTGGCCAGCGCGCGCTGGTAGAGCGCGTCGCCCAGGTCGTCGGCGAGCAGGCCTTCGGTGAGCTGGCGGACCCAGGCCCAGAACAGGGGCGCGATGCGGCTGTCGGCCTTCATCTGGCCGTCAAAGGCCTGCAGCGCCGCGTCCAGGCCGGCGTCGCCGCTGCGCAGCTGCCGGAACAGCGGCAGCAGCGGCTGGGCGGCCAGCGACAGCTCGTCGGCCTGCAGCGCGGCGAGGCTGGCGACATCGTGCCGCTCGCGCGCCTGCAGCAGGGCCTCGATGCGTTGCTGCCGCCAGGGGGCCGCCCATTCGTGGCTGAGGTGGGGGCGGTAGTCGGGGCCGTGGATCTTCTGGTTGGCGCTGGCCAGCCAGCCGCGTGCCGGCGCGCGCTCGAAGGGCAAGGCCTCGAACGGGATGGTCTGCCCCGTCCAGTCGTAGCGCGTCTCCCAGCCGGGGGCCGGGAACAGGCCGTGCAGATCGTGCTCGGCACGGCGGATCGGCACCTGCGCCGGGGCGATGAAGGCGATGTCGCCGTCCTTCTCGGCCAGCAGCATGTTCTGCTGCGGGCTGTGCCAGCGACGCATCGCCGCCAGGTAGGCGTCGATCGAGCTGGCGCGGTTCACCGCCAGGCCGACGCCCAGCGGGTCCTGCTCGGCGTCGAGCGCGATCCAGCGCAGCGCCAGCGCGAAGCGGCGGCCGTCGCGGGTCTTGAGCAGTTCGCTGCCGGTGCCGGCGTCGGAGATCAAGGGGCCATGCCGGCTGCTGCGCACGCGCAGGCTCTCGCTGCCACCGCCCTTGATGCGGATGGTCTCGACGCGCTCGGCGGCGCGTTCCCAGCCCTCGGGCGTGCGCACCTCGGTGCCGCCGTAGGCGCCGTCGCGCAACTCCTCCAGGTAGAGGTCCTGGGTGTCGGGGCCGGTGTTGGTGAAGCCCCAGGCCAGGCGCTCGTTCTGGCCCAGCACCACCCAGGGCAGGCCGGGCAAGGTGCCGCCGGCCGCCTTCAGGCCGGGGGCCTGCAGGCGCGCCAGGTACCAGAGCGACGGAGTCTGCAGGCCCAGGTGGGGGTCGTTGGCGAGCAGCGGCTGGCCACTGCTGCTTCGCGCCGCGGCGACCGCCCAGTTGTTCGAACCGCGGCCCTCGACACCGGAGAGCGGCGCGGCGGCCTGCAGGCGCTCCAACCGGGCATCGAGCTCGGCGCCCAGGCCCAGCTGGCGATAAAGCGCGACCGCATCGCGCAGCGCCGGGTAGGCGTCGCCGGGGTAGGGCGGCAGCAGTTCGTGAATGCGCTCGACGCTGGCCGCCGGCAGCTGCAGCGCCAGTCTGAGGCGCAGCAGCTCCTGGTTCCAGTTGGTCGCCAAATCCCAGGCCATCATCAGTGCCCAGGCCATGCTGTCGACCGGCGTCCACTCCTCGAACTGAAGGCCGAGGACGAGCATCTCCGGCGGTCTGGCCTGGCTGCGCCAGCCGGCGTTGACGCCCTTGGCGTAGGCGATCAGCGCGTCGCGGCCCTCGGGGTCGCCATGCTGCTGCACCCAGTCCCACTGCGCGCTGGCGGCGCGGTGCACGCCGAGCACGCGCAGAAAGCGGTCGGTCTCCAGCGCCGCCGCGCCCAAGGCCTCGGCCAGCCGGCCCTGGCCGACGCGGCGCTGCAGCTCCAGCTGCCAGCCGCGGTCCTGGGCGTGGCTGAAGCCCACTGCGTAGGCCAGGTCGGCCACGGAGCGGGCCTGGAGGGTCGGCACGCCATGGGCGTCGCGCTCGATGGTGACGGGGCTCGCCAGGCCTGGCGCCGTCAACCGGCCTTGGTGGCCGGGGCTCGCTGCCATCAGGTAGGCGCCCAGGCCGGCGGCCGCGGTCAGCAGGATGAGGAGCAACAGCGCGGCGAGCAAGCGAAGCGGCTTCTTCATGCGGCCAGCCTAGCCGCTGCCGCCGCCCCGCCCGCCAAGGGGAAATCCGGTGCCCCATGAAAAAAGGCCCCGAAGGGCCTTGGAGGTTGGTGCTGGCTGGAATCAGTCCAGGCTCCAGCTGGCCGACAGCGCGAAGGTGCGGCCCCGCGGGTTGGCCACGCGCGGATCCCAGCCGGCGCCGATCACGCCGTCGGCGTTGTGCCAGGTGAACGGCGGCTGCTTGTCGAACAGATTGATCACCGTGCCCGAGATCGTCACGCCCTTGATGCCGCTGTAAGTGCCGACCAGGTTGAAGGTCGTGTAGGAGTCGATCGTGCGCTGGGTCGGGGTGCGCGTCGTGTAGCCGCTGCGGTCCTCGTCCTCGTAGCTGTCGCGGTAGGCCACCGACAAGGTGGTGTTCCACGGCCCGCTGCGGTAGCCCAGGCTGGCGTTGACGCGCCAGGGCAGGTAGAGGTTGGTGTTCAGCCACTTGCCGACGTACTCGACCAGGGGCGCGTTGCCGAGCAGGCGCTCCTTGTGGCTGATCATCTTGGTGCCCGACAGCGAGCTGGTCACGCGGCCGCCGAAGGCATCCATCTGGTGCTGCAGGCTGAAGTCCACGCCCTTGGTCTGGCTCTCGGCGGCGTTCACCCAACCGGCCTGCACGTACTGGACGACGCGGGTGGCCGGGTCGCGGATGAAGTTGCCCTCGAACAGACCGTAGTTCTGGATCATGTTCGTGACGCTGAGCTGGCGGATGCGGTCGCTGAGCTCGACCTGCCAGTAGTCCAGCGACAGCTGCAGGTTGCGGCTGGGCGCGAACAGCAGGCCGACCGAGGCCTGCTCCGACTCCTCCGGCTTGAGCGTCGGGTTGCCGCCCTGGCGGTAGGGCAGGCTGGCGCGGTTGCACTGCGTGGCGTCGATCGGGTTGTTGATGTCGGCACACAGCACCGGGTCGCGGAAGGCGCCGGTCAGGTTGAGTTCCACCGAACCGAGCTTGACCTGCTGGGGCGTCGGCGCGCGGAAGCCGGTGTTGGCCGAGGCGCGCAGCAGGAAATGCTCGTTGGGCTGGAACTTCACGCCGACCTTGGGATTCGTCGTGCCACCGATCGCCTGGTACTCGTCGTGGCGCACCTGCAGCGTCACCTCGAGACTTTCGAGCGGCCGGATCAGCAGTTCACCGTAGACGGCGCCGATGTCACGCGTCAGCTTGGGCGACGAGGCGTTGCCCGGGCAGCCCATCACCGAGTTGGGCAGGGCGGCGTTGGCGACCGTGAAGGTGCTCACGCAGTTGTAGGTCTGCGTACCGCTGAACTCGTAGCCTTCCTGGCGGAACTGCATGCCGAGTGCGAAATCCAGGCTGCCGGCGAGGAACTCGCCGAGAGAACCGGACACGGTGGCGTCGGCCTGCTTGACATTGGTCTTGCCGCCGAAGATGCGGCCGCGCACCTGCATGTCCTCGATGGCCTGCTTGACCTGGGCCGACTGCTGCTGGCCGGGCATCAGGAAGGGGTTGTACTGGCCGGACTCGAGCAGGTTGATCAGCTTGTTGGTGTCGGCATAGCCCTGCTTCAGGTAAGTCGACGCCTCCGCCGAGCCATAGCCCAGGCCCAGCGAGTAGTCCAGGCCCCAGACCTGACCGTCCAAGGTGGTCTGCAGGCGCAGGTTGTCGGAGCGGTTCTCGTTGCGGCGGAAGCCCCAGTCGGTCATGTTCAGCCGGTAGGCGATCGGCAGCGTCGGGTTGAACTGCTGGGCGCCGACCAGGGTCTGCATGTTCAGGTAATGCGGGCTGCTGGGCTGCAGGTGGGTGCGCGCGTTCGACGTGGTGCTGAACTGGAAGGGCGCGTACTCCCCGTCGACCGTGGTCCGCGAGGCGACGACCTCCACCGAGGCGCGGTGCTCGCCGATGTCGAAGCTGCCCTTGAGCAGGCCGTTGATGGCCTCGCGCGGTGCCGCCAGCATGAAGTTGCGCGCGTAGTCGCGGGTGCAGCGGTAGCGCGAGTTGGCGTTGGTGTAGCCGAAGCGGTCCCAGATGTCGGCGTTCGGGGCCATCGGCACCTGGTCCTCGATCTCCTGGCAGCGGCCCTGGATGGCCAGCAGGTTGAGGTTGGTGTAGCGCGTCGCGTCGCTGCCGTCGCCGACGATGGTGCCGGCCGTGGTCAACGCCGTGCCGGCCGCGCCGATGATGTTGGCGTGCGTCGAGCTGGTCGAATCCGGCGTCAGGAAGCGCTCGGGCTGGAAGCCGGTGGCCCAGGCGCGGTCGCGGCCGCGCAGGATCTTGTTGTCGTCGAAGGTGACGCTGGCCATCAGGTTGTAGCCGTCGCTGGCCAGATTGCCGACGCCGGCGGTCGCCGACACGCGCGCCGTCTGACCGCCGCCCTTGGCCTCGGGCGAGCTGTAGCGACCGCGCAGGGTCAGGCCTTCGAAGCTGGTGCGGGTGATGAAGTTGATGACGCCGCCGATGGCGTCGGTGCCGTAGATGGCCGAGGCACCGTCCTTCAGGGTTTCGACGCGCTCGATGGCGTCCATCGGGATGGCGTTCAGGTCGACCGCGCCGCCGCTCATGCCATGCGTGGAGACGCGACGGCCGTTGAGCAACACGAGCGTGGCGGTGGCGCCCAGACCGCGCAGGTTGGCGGTGTTGGCGCCGCCGGTCAGGCGGTCCTGGTCGGCGCCGAACACGGTGTTGGTCGACACCGGGTTGTTGGCCCCGGCGACGTTGGAGGCGAGCAGTTCGACCAGCTGGTCCGCCGTGTTCACGCCCAGCTGTTCGATCTGGCTGCGCGAGAAGGTCTCGATCGGCAACGCCTTCTGGTCAGCCAGGCGCTTGATGCTGGAGCCGGTGACGGTGACCTTCTCCAGCTTTTGCGGCTGTTCGGCCGCTGGCGCTTGCGCCAGCGCGGGGCCGGTGACGCCGGCCAGACCGCTCAGGGCCAGTGCTTGGGCGATGCGGGTCAGTTTCAAGGGGCTCTCCTCGGTGGATGGAATGAATGGTTGGTCGCGATGATCGGGACGGGGCCGGGGTGGCGCCATGGGGGCGCCCCGTGGTTGTGGCGTTATTGACGATGACGGTTTGCGCGCCGTCCATAACCCGCGCGAATGCCCGGCAGGCTACCAGCGCAGTTCGCCCAGTCCGGCGTCGAGTTCGACCTCCTGCCCCAAGGGCAGCGGGTGATTCGGCTGGCCATGGCCGGCCGGCCAGCCGGCCAGTAAGGGGCAGCCGATGCGGTGCAGATGATCGGCCAGCACCGCGTCGCCGCTGTCCGCCTCGGTGAAGCTGCCCAGCAGCAGGCCGGCCACGCCGTCCAGTTGGCCGGCGGCGCGCAGCTGCGCCAGGTAGCGGTCGATGCGGTAAGGGTCCTCGGCCACGTCCTCGATGAAGACGATGTTGCCGGCCAGCGCAGGCATGGCCGGCGTGCCCAGGCAGGAGGCGAGCACGGCGAGGTTGCCGCCGAGCAGCCGGCCGCGGGAGATGCCGGGACGGTTGAGCGCATGGTGGCCGGGCGCGCGCTGACGGTCGCCGGGCCAGAGCCCGCGTTGCAGTTCGGCGGCGAGTCGCTCGGCGTCGGCCCAGCCGCCCGGCTGCAGCCAGTCGGAGGCCGGCATGGGGGCGTGCCAGGCCGGCAGACCGAGCTGGGTCCAGACGGCGTGCAGGCTGCTGATGTCGCTGTAACCGATCAGCGGCTTGGCGGCGCCGGCGATCAAGCCGCGGTCCAGCGCCGGCAGCAGGCGGATGCAGCCATAACCGCCGCGCAGGGCCAGCACGGCGTCGACCTCGGGGTCGGCCAGCGCCGCGTGCAGATCGGCCAGGCGCTGCGCGTCGCTGGCCGCCAGATGGCCGAGGTGGGCAGGGCCGGCGCAGCCAGGGAACAGCTTGGCGCGAAAGCCCAGGCGCTCGATGGCCGGCGCAACCTGGTCCAGCAGCCCCGCTCGCGGCGGACCGGCCGGCGCGATGACGCCCAGGCAGCTGCCGGCGGGCAGGGGGGCGATCAAGGGCTGGCTCATTCCAGGCTCCGCTTCAGCAGGGCGTCGACCGCCGCGCCCAGGCCGGCCAGGCCCCAGGGGCCGCTGCCACCGGGCGTCGGCGCATAACGTTGACCGAGGTTGCTGGTCAGCGCGATCAGGTAGTGCCGGCCGCCGGCGCGAAGGCTCCGCACGATGCCGGCGTCGGCCGCGTAGTTCTCCGTGTTGCCGATCTTGTGTGCGTACAGCACCTCGGCGGCCGGCTGGGGGCCGGGCGGGAAGCGGTAGTCGCCGACCTCGGCACTGCCGTCGGGCAGGCGCCAGGCGGCGTCCAGCGCGTTGGGGATGCCGCGCTGCCAGCCCGGCAAACCGCTCAGGCTGCTGCTGGACAGCACGGTGTCCAGGCCCTGGCCGCGCAGCGCGGCCAGCAGGGCCTCGCGGCTGGTCGCTTGCAGGCGGGGGGCGTCCGGCGGCAACCAGGGGCAGGGCGGGGCCTCGGTGTCCAGCCACCACAGCAGTCGCACCGTGTCCCAGGCCGTCATCTGCAGCTGGCCAACGCCGGCGCCGGCCGCATTGCCCCAGCCGCCGTCGGGCCGCGTGCTGGCAAAGCGCAGGGTGGGCAGGCCCAGCAGGGCAAACAGCCGGTGCAGCGCATGCGGCCCCTGGGTCTCGGCATCGAGCAGACCGCGGGCATGGGCCAGCGCCACCAGGGCGCTGGTCGAGGTGTTGCACGAGACGGCCAGCATGTCGAACTGCCAGGCCCGCACCGGCCGGGCGCGGCCCTCGTGACCCCAGACCTCGTCGAGGCGGACCAGGCCCCGGTCCACGCCATGCGCCAGACCGACCGCCAGCATCAGCTTGAGCAGCGAAGCCGGGTAGGGCGCGACGAAGCGCGGGCCCTGGCCATGCAGCGCGCGCCAGGGCAGCGCATCCCAGTCGGCGCCGGGCTGCCAGGCGATCGAAACGCCGGCCTCGTCCTGCAGATCGGCCAGGTAGGCGATGGCCTGCTGCGCCCCGCAGCCCGCGGGTGTTGGCGCGACCAGGCCCTGGGGGTGGTCGCGCGAGAACAGCACGTTGGCGGCAACGGCGCCGCCGCCCGGCGGGAAGGCGATCACCGCCAGGTCCAGCGACGGCGGCTGGCGCAGCGGCCGGCCGCCGTCCAGCGGGTCGGGCGTGGTCTCGAAGCGCTGCGCGCGCACCGCGTCCAGCAGGCCCTGGGCCAGCGATTCTTGGGTCAGCATCAGGCGCTCAGTGTCAGGCCGTCGAGGGGCAGCGGGCTGGGCTGGCCGCTGACCAGGGCGGCGAGCAGACGCGCCGAACCGAAGGAGAAGGTGAAGCCCAGCGCGCCATGGCCCACGTTCAACCACAGCCCCGGCCGCGGCGTGGCGCCGATGATGGGCGTGCCGCCGGGGGTGGCCGGACGCAGGCCGGCCCAGGGCGTGGCGGCGTCGTAGTCGGCGGCCTGCGGGAACATCGCGCGCACGGCGCGCTGCAACGAGGCCAGGCGCCCGGCGTCGAGCGATTCGTCGTCGCCGACCAGATCGACCATGGCGGCGACGCGCAACACGCGGTCCATGCGCGCGTAGAGGATCTTCTTCTCGAAGTCGGTCACGCTGACTTCGGGCGGGCGATGGCCGTCGCCGATCGGTGCGCTCAGGCTGTAGCCCTTGAGCGGGTAGAGCGGCAGCTCGATGCCGCAGCTGGCTGCCAGCTGCCGGCTGTGCAGGCCGGCGGCGATCACGAACTCGTCGCCGCCGATCTCGCCCTGGCTGCTCTGCAGGGCGATGACGCGACCGTCGTCAGCCAGACGCAGTCCCTGCACCTCGGCCCGCTGCAGTCCGGCGAACTGCGGGTGGGCTTGCAGGCGCTCGGCCAGGCGCAGGCACAGCGCATGGCAGTCGGCCACCGCCTCGCCCGGCGTGAAGATGCCGCCAGCCAGACGCGCGTCGGACTGCTGCAGCGCCGGCTCCAGGCGCAGGCAGTGCTCGGCGTCCAGCGCCTGCTCCGGCGCTTGGTCGCTGAGCTTGGCGCGCGCCTTGTCGTATTCGCGCTGGCTGCGGTAGACGACCAGCTTGCCCGGCGCGCGCAGCGCGACCTCGGCCCATGGCGCTTCGGCCTGCCAGTCCTGGAAGGTCTGCTGGCTGTAGGCGCCCAGGCGCAGCAAGCGTTCGGTGGCGCGGCGATTGACGTCGCCACGACAGCGCGCCAGGAACTGCATCAGCCAGCGCCATTGCTGAGGGTCGGCCTGCGGACGCAGGCGCAACGGCCCGTCGCGGTCCATCAACCAGCCCATGGCCTTCAGCGGCACGCCGGCGTCGGCCAGCGGCGACACATAGCGATAGCTGAGTTGCCCGCCGTTGGCCCGGCTGGCGCCGCCGGCGAGCTCGGCACTGCGTTCGACCAGGGTGACGAGCTGACCGGCTTCGAGCAGCGCCCAGGCCGTCGTCAGGCCGATCACGCCGCCGCCCACCACCACGATGTGTTTCATCCGTCCCCAGCTTCTTGGAATTCGGCCGGCAGGCTACGCAAGCGGCGAATGGCGCGCCAATGAAAGCCGCCGCAGCGCCCATAACCTTGCCGCATGCGGGCTCCGGGTTGGCCCGGGGAGGCGTCGATTGGCCTCGGTTCGCTGGCAGACTGCGCGCCCATGCATTCGTTCCAGTCCATCCAGTTCGCCGCCGCGGCCCCCGGGCCGCGCCTGCTCGTCACCGGCGCCGTGCACGGCAACGAGGTTTGCGGCACGGTCGCCATCCGTCGCCTGGTCGCCGAGTTCGAGCGCGACGAGCGCCGCCTGGCCCGCGGCCTCGTCACCTTCGTGCCGATCACCAACCCGCTGGCCTATGAGCGCCGGCAGCGCAACGGCGATCGCAATCTGAACCGCCGGTTGCAGCCGACCGATGCACCGCAGCAGTTCGAGGACCATGTCGCGAACTGGTTATGCCCCTTGATGAGCCAGCACCAGGCCTTGCTCGATCTGCACTCGTTCCAGGCCCAGGGCACGCCCTTCGTGATGGTCGGGCCGGAGAACAACGCCGGGCCGCTGCAGCGCTACACGCAGGCGGCCGAGGAACTGGCCTGGGCGAAGGTGCTGGGCGTGGGCCGGGCAGTCGACGGCTGGCTGGACACCTATGCCGGCGGCGTGGCGCAGCGCCGCGCGCGCTTTGCCGGTCAGGCGGTCGGCAGCAGCGTCGATCTCGACGAGAACTACGGCGTCGGCACCACCGAGCAGATGCGCCGGCTCGGCGGCATGGCCTTGACCCTGGAATGCGGCCAGCACGAGGACCCGGACGGCCCCGAGGTGGCCTACCGGGCGATCGTCAACACGCTGCTGCACCTCAAGCTGATCGACGGCGAAGCGCCGGCCGTGCAGAGCATGGCCGGCCTGCATCTGCACCATGTCGAGGACCGTGAGCATCCGGACGACGTCTTTGCCAAGCCCTGGACCAGCTTCGATCGCCTGCAGGCCGGGGAGTTGATCGGCCGCCGCGCCAGCGGTGAAGAGGTCAGGGCGCCCGGTGGCGACTGGCAGGGCTGCATCGTGTTCCCGAACACCAAGGCGCAGCCCGGGCAGGAATGGTTCTACCTGGCCCAGGTCAGCGAGCGCTTTCGCTGATGGACGAGACCGACCGCAAGCTGATCGCGCTGCTGCGCCAGGACGCGCGACTGCCGGTGGCCACCCTGGCGACCAAGCTCGGCGTGAGCCGCGGCACGATCACCAACCGGCTGCGCAAGCTGGAGGACGAGCAGGTCATCGTCGGCTACACGGTGAAGCTCAAGCCGGATGCCGAGCCCAACCAGATCCGCGCCTGGATGGGCGTGCTGGTCGAGGGCAATCAGACCCGCGCGGTGACCGCCAGCCTGCTCGGCGAGCCGGGTGTCGAGGCGCTGCACGACACCAACGGGCGCTGGGATCTGCTCGCCGAGCTGCGTGCCGAGTCGATGGGCGAGCTGTCCAAGGTGCTGGAGCGCATCCGCCTGATCAAGGGCATCGCCAACACCGAGACCAACATCCTGCTCGCCACCTTCCGCTGAGGCTCAGTAGCGGCGGCCGCGGCGATGCTCATGGTCGCGGCCGCGCTCGGCGGGCACGACGATGACCGCTGCCTCGCTGACATGGCGGCCCTTGCCATGATGGTGGCGATGGCCGACCGGCAGGATGATGCAGCCGCCCAGCGACAGCGCGAGCAGCGCCACGGTAGCGAGTTGCAGGGGGCGTGAATGCGAGGACGAAGGGGTCAAGAGGAGTCTCCAGATCGGCCCGGCATGGACCGTGGAGCAAGAACGGCGGCCGACGGCCGCCGTTGACCCCGCAATCTTTGTTTACTCAGGCCGCGTGGACGACCCGTGACAGACCGAGCAGGCCGAACAAGTTCTTCGGATCCTCGTTCTGCGGCACCAGCTCGATGGGCTGACCCAGGCCGAGCTGCTGCGCGCTCTCGTAGAGGAAGCTCAGCGCGGCGAAGTCCTCGAGCGCGAAGCCGACCGAGTCGAACACGGTGATCTGCGCGTCGGATTGGCGGCCCTCGACCTGGCCGGCCAGCACCTGCCAGAACTCGGCGACCGCGAAGTCGGCCGGCATCTGCTGGATATCGCCCTCGATGCGCGACTGCGGCTCGTACTCGACGAACACACGGGCCGCCTCGAGCACGCCGCGGTGCAGCTCGGTCTTCCCCGGGCAGTCGCCGCCGACGCCGTTGATGTGCATGCCGGGTTCCAGCATGTCGGGCGTGATGATGGTCGCGTTGGTCTTGTCCGCCGTCACCGTGGTGATGATGTCCACGCCCTTGGCCGCTTCCGCGGTGCTGGCGAAGGTCTTGATCTTCAGCCCGCTGCCGGCCAAGTTGGCGGCCAGCTTGGCCGTGGCCTGCGGATCGATGTCGAACAGGTGCAGGGTGTCGATGCCGACCAGATCGCGGAAAGCGATGGCCTGGAACTCGCTCTGCGCGCCGTTGCCGATCAAGGCCATCACGCGGCTGCCCCGGCGGGCCAGTTTCTTGGCGGCCAGCGCCGACATCGCGGCGGTGCGGATCGCCGTGGTGATGGTGAGTTCGGCGAGCAGCAGCGGCATGCCGGTGGGCACGTCGGCCAGCACGCCGAAGGCCATCACCGTGGGCAGGCCGAAGCGGTAATTGCTCGGGTGGCCGTTGACGTACTTGAAGCTGAAACGCTGGTCGTCGGCGATCGGCATCAGCTCGATCACGCCTTGCTGGGAATGGCAGGCCAGGCGCGGCGACTTGTCGAAATCTTCCCAGCGCAGGAACTCGCGCTCGATGCCGTCGGCCACACCGCCAATGCAGGCACTCAGGCCTTTGCGCTGAACCAGGCGAACCAAGTCGTCGACGCTGAGGTAGAGGGTGCCGGTCGGGGTGGTGACTTGCATGGGCATTTCTGGGAGTGGTGCGATGGACAGCAGTGTCGAAAAGCTCGGTGCCAAGCGAAAGCATCAAGAATGTGCCGTTCGGGGTTGTTTGATGATCAAAAAGTCAGCCTGAAATGACGAAGCGTTCAATCTCATGGGCTTTCACCGACTCCTACACTTCGCCGCCCTACCCATCGATTGCCCCATGAGCACAGCACGTGAGGCCGCCGCGACGGCCAAGCTCCAAGAATTGCTGGACCCGGTGACCGGGCTGAGCTGGTCCGCCTCCAAGCAGATCCGCCGCGTCGCCGAGGTCGGCGGTCGCCTGCAGGTCGACATCGAGCTCGGCTACCCCAGCCTCAGCCTGCACGAATCCATCCGCCGCGAGTTGGCCGAGGCGCTGGACGCCGAGGTGACGGTGACGCAGAAGATCGTTGCCCATGCGGTGCAGCGTGGTCTCACCCCGCTACCCGGCGTGAAGAACCTGATCGCCGTGGCCTCGGGCAAGGGGGGCGTCGGCAAGAGCACCACCGCCGCCAATCTGGCGCTGGCCTTGCAGGCGGAGGGTGCACGCGTCGGCCTGCTCGACGCCGACATCTACGGCCCCTCGGTGCCGACGCTGATGGGCGTGAAGGGCAAGCCGGAAAGCCGGGATGGCAAGAGCATGGAGCCGTTGCTGGCCCATGGCCTGCAGCTGATGTCGATTGGTTTCCTGGTCGGTGAGGACCAGGCAATGATCTGGCGCGGCCCGATGGCCACCGGCGCGCTGGAGCAACTGCTGCGGCAGACGAACTGGCAGGACCTCGATTACCTGGTCGTCGACCTGCCGCCCGGCACCGGCGACATCCAGCTGACCCTCGCGCAGCGCGTGCCGGTGACCGGTGCGCTGATCGTCACCACGCCCCAGGACCTGGCCTTGATCGACGCCAGGAAGGCGGTGGCGATGTTCCAGAAGGTGGGCGTGCCCATCCTGGGTCTGGTCGAGAACATGGCGGTCTATTGCTGCCCGAACTGCGGCCATGCCGAGGCGATCTTCGGCGCCGACGGCGGCAAGGCCATGGCAGTGCAGCTGGGTCTGAGCTATCTGGGCGCCTTGCCGCTGGAGCGGGCGATCCGCGAGCATGCCGACAGCGGCAAGCCGACGGTGGTCGCCGCGCCAGACAGCAGCGCCACCGGCCTCTACAAGGCACTGGCGCGGCAGTCTGCCGTGGCGGTGGCCCGCTTGGCCAAAGACTACGCGGCGAAGTTTCCGACGATCACCGTGTCGAAATCGACCTGAGGCTGGCGTTCAGGCCGGCTGGGCCAGGTCGCGCAGCCGGCGCGGGCCGGCCGCCCGCTCGACCTGCTGCCAGCTGCGCTCGGCCAGGCCCAGGCGATGCAGACCCTGCAGGCCGACGAAGAGGGGCGCGGCCAGTCCGGCGCGCCAGCCGTGGCGAGGCCGGCGTCCTTCGTAGACATGGCCCAGGGCCTGCAACAGTCCGCCGCTGAGCAGCAATGCCGCCGCCCAGCTCAGGGCCCGAACCGGTTCCAGCAGCAGCATCAGGACGCCTCCCAGCACCATGGGCACGCCCCAGCAGTGCAGGGCGATGTTGCGCGGGTCGCGATGCTCGCGGGCGAAGCGGGTGATCCAGGTCAAAGGGTTCATGATCTATCCCAGTCGGCGTTGGGTTGCTGCGGTCCATTGTGCGCGCCAGCGGAACGGTCGGCGCACGGTGTCAGAATTTCTCCATGGCTTACTCCCGCGTTTCGGTGCAAACCGAGCCCTTTGATCTGCTCGCCGACTACCAGGCTGTCAGCCGCCCGCAGGTGGGCGCGATCTCCAGTTTCCTGGGCGTGGTGCGCGATGTTCCCGGTGGTGGCCTGCAAGCGCTGGAGCTTGAGCACTACCCCGGCATGACGGAACAGGCCATCGTGGCCATGGTGGCCACCGCGATTGGCCGCTTCGGCCTGAGCGCGGCGGTGGTCAGGCACCGCATCGGTCGGCTGAGCCTGGGCGAGCCCATCGTCTGGGTGCTGACCGCCAGCAGCCACCGCCAGGCCTCGCTGGATGGCTGCGCCTTCCTGATCGACTACTTGAAGACCCAGGCGCCGTTCTGGAAGAAGGAGCATGGCGTGGCTGGCAGCCAGTGGGTGCAGGCGCGGGACGCCGACGACCAGGCACTGGCCCGCTGGGGCGTGCAACGCGGCAACGCACGATGAAGGAAGCGCTGGCGGTGGCCTTGGGCGCGGCCGCCGGTGGCTTGTTGCGCTGGCAAGTGGGGCTCTGGCTCCATGCGGCCCGTGCGCCGTTTCCACTGGGCACGCTGGGCGTCAACCTGGCGGGCGGTCTGCTGATCGGCCTGTTGCTGGTGCTGCTGGCAAGACCCGATCAGCAGCTCTGGCGCCTGCTGCTGGTCACCGGCTTCCTGGGTGGCATGACGACCTTCAGCGCCTTCAGCGGCGAATCGCTGGACTTGCTGCAGCGCGGTCAATGGGCCCTGGCCCTGTTGCACAGCCTGCTGCATGTGCTGGGTGCGCTGGCCGCGGCGGCCCTGGGGGCCTGGCTGGCGCGACATCTCCTTTGACGAGGCGCAAGGCGCGCCGGCGGCGCAGGGCTTGAACTGCGGCTTGCCGACCCGATGTCGGGCAGCAACGGAAGGAAACCCACTATGCGAGCCGACAAACTCACCACCAAGTTGCAGGAAGCCCTGGCCGATGGCCAGAGCCTGGCCGTGACCCGCGGCAACCCCTATATCGAGCCGCAGCACCTGCTGGCGGCCATGCTGGCCCAGCCCGACGGGCCCCGCGCCCTGCTGGAGCGCGCCGGCGTGCGCGTACCGGCGCTCAAAGCGGCGATCGACAAGCTGGTCAACGGCCTGCCCGAGGTGCAGGGCGGCGACATGGTGCAGCCCAGCCGCGAGCTGATCGGCCTGTTGCAGGCGGCCGAGCGCGAGGCCAGCAAGCAGGGCGATGCCTACATTGCCAGCGAGATGGTGTTGCTGGCGCTGGCCGACGCGAAGAATGACCTGGGCGGCGTGGTGCGCGGCCATGGCCTGAACCGTGCGGCGCTGGAGGCCGCCTTGAAGGCGGTGCGCGGCAGCGACAAGGTCGACAACCCGGAGGCCGAGGGCCAGCGCGAGGCGCTGAAGAAGTACACGCTGGACCTGACCGAGCGGGCCGCCAAGGGCAAGCTGGATCCGGTGATCGGCCGCGACGACGAGATCCGCCGCGCCATCCAAGTCTTGCAGCGGCGCAGCAAGAACAACCCGGTGCTGATCGGCGAGCCCGGCGTCGGCAAGACCGCCATCGTCGAGGGCCTGGCGCAGCGCATCCATGCCGGCGAGGTGCCGGACTCGCTGCGCGACAAGAAGGTGCTGGTGCTGGACATGGCAGGTCTCTTGGCCGGCGCCAAGTTCCGCGGCGAGTTCGAGGAGCGCCTGAAGGCGGTGCTCAAGGAGGTCGCGGCCGAGGAGGGCAGGGTGATCCTCTTCATCGACGAGATCCACACCATGGTCGGCGCCGGCAAGGCCGAGGGCGCGATCGACGCCGGCAACATGCTCAAGCCGGCCTTGGCGCGCGGCGAGCTGCATTGCATCGGCGCGACCACCTTGGACGAGTACCGCAAATACGTCGAGAAGGACGCCGCGCTGGAGCGCCGCTTCCAGAAGGTGCTGGTCGACGAACCCAGCGTCGAGCAGACCATCGCCATCCTGCGTGGCCTGCAGGAGAAGTACGAGGTCCACCACGGCGTGGAGATCACCGACCCGGCCATCGTCGCCGCGGCCGAGCTCAGCCACCGCTACATCACCGACCGCTTCCTGCCCGACAAGGCGATCGACCTGATCGACGAGGCGGCGGCCAAGATCAAGATCGAGATCGACTCCAAGCCCGAGGCCATGGACAAGCTCGACCGCCGGCTGATCCAGCTGAAGATCGAGCGCGAGGCGGTGCGCAAGGAAAAGGACGAGGCCAGCCAGAAGCGCATGGCGCTGATCGAGGAGGAGATCCTCAAGCTGGAGCGCGAGGTCGCCGACCTGGAAGAGGTCTGGAAGAGCGAGAAGGCGCAGGCGCAAGGCTCGGCCCAGGTCAAGGAGGAGATCGACCGCACGCGCACGCAGATCGAGGAGCTCAAGCGCAAGGGCGATTTCAACAAGGTCGCCGAACTGCAGTACGGCAAGCTGCCCGAGCTGGAAAAGCGCCTGCACGAGGCCCAGGCCAGCGAGGCCGGCAAGAGCGCTTCCGACAAGCCGAAGCTGTTGCGCACCCTGGTCGGCGCCGAGGAGATCGCCGAGGTCGTCGCGCGCGCCACCGGCATCCCGGTGAGCAAGTTGATGCAGGGCGAGCGCGACAAGCTGCTGCAGATGGAGGACAAGCTGCACCAGACGGTGGTCGGCCAGGACGAGGCCATCGTCGCCGTCGCCGACGCGATCCGCCGCTCGCGCGCCGGCCTGTCCGACCCGAACCGGCCGCTGGGCTCCTTCCTGTTCCTGGGTCCCACCGGCGTCGGCAAGACCGAGCTGTGCAAGGCCCTGGCCGAGTTCCTGTTCGACAGCCGCGACATGCTGGTGCGCGTCGACATGAGCGAGTTCATGGAGAAGCACTCGGTGTCGCGCCTGATCGGCGCGCCCCCGGGCTATGTCGGCTACGACGAGGGCGGCTACCTGACCGAGGCAGTGCGCCGCAAGCCTTATTCGGTGCTGCTGCTCGACGAGGTCGAGAAGGCCCACCCCGATGTGTTCAATGTGCTGCTGCAGGTGCTGGACGACGGTCGCCTGACCGACGGCCAGGGCCGCACCGTGGACTTCAAGAACACCGTCATCGTGATGACCAGCAACCTGGGCTCGCAGCACATCATGCAGCTCGCCGGCGAGCCGGGCGAGGTGATCCGCGACGCGGTGATGAAGGAGGTCAAGGCGCATTTCCGGCCCGAGTTCCTGAACCGCATCGACGAGACCGTGGTCTTCCACGCGCTGGGTGCCGAGCACATCCGCTCGATCGCACGCATCCAGCTCAAAGGCCTGGAGCAGCGCTTGGCCCAGCAGGAGATGACCCTGTCGGTCAGCGAGGCGGCGCTGGACGAACTGGCCAAGGTCGGTTTCGACCCGGTGTTCGGCGCGCGCCCCCTGAAGCGGGCGATCCAGAGTCGCATCGAGAACCCGGTCGCCAAGCTGATCCTGCAGGGCCGCTTCGGTCCCAAGGACCTGGTGCCGGTGGACGTCGAGGGCGGCGAGTTCCGCTTCGAGCGCGTCGTGCACTGAGCGGGGGCGGGGTCACCAGCGTGAGCGGTGATCCTCGGTCACGCCAAGCAGGTCGCGCAGCTCGCGCGGCGCCGCGCCCGGCGCCGCGCGCACCCAGCCGTTGAAGCGGCCGACCGGCTGCACGTAGTGGCTGGCGGCAAAGCCGAGGTTGCGGTCCTCGGCGCGCAGGCCCTCGGGCGTGAAGACAAGGTCGAGCAGCCCGTCGTCGGTCTGCACCCGCCAGGGTTGCAGAGGTGCCGCGGCATCGAACTCAAAGCGGGCGGCGCCGAGCGGGATCAGCTGGCCATCCAGCCAGAGCGCGTTCTCCTGGCTGCCGAAATAGCCCTGCTGCAGGTTGAAGCCGATGTCCTCGCCGTGGCCGCTGGCCCAGCGCCAGGCGGTCTCCCGGGCCAGGAAGCCGTTGGACGCATCCAGCGCCGCCAAGGCGCCGTCAAGCGCGAAGCGCTCGCCGCCGGCCTCAGCCCAGCCTTGGACGGTCATCGCGGAGGTTTTCACCGTGGCATGGGCAATGCCGCCGGCGATCGACCCGATGGCCAGCAGCGGCGGCGAAGAGGGCGGACTCAGGGTCGCGCTGACGCGCAGGCCCGGAACTTCGACCTGGAGTTGCAGCCGGCCCGCATCGTCTTGCACCTTCAGTCGGCTACCCAGGCCGCGAAAGCGCGCGATGGCCCCTCGCAGCGGCGCGTTGCCGACTTGGACCTGCAGGCCCGGCAGACCGTCCTGGCTCCAATCCACCAGCAATCGACCGCGCTGCCGATCGAAGAGGTAGGCGAAGGCGGTGCCGGTCCAGCCCACGTCGACGATGGCGACGCCGATGAACAGGCGCGCATCACCCAGGCCGACGTAATGCCAACGCTTGTGGTGCAGGCGTCGCCACAGGCCGCCTCGGTGCGGCAGCGCCCGCAGGCCTCGCCAGTCGAAGCGGTCCGGGCTGCCGGCATATCGACCGACACGCGGAAGACCACCGTCCACCAGAGTCGGCGGTGCTTCGTGGGCGATCAAGTCCGTGTCCATCGGCGATGCGCAGTGTGCCCCGACAATCACCCGCCATGAGTTCGTCACAACCTGTGGTCATCATCGGCGCCGGCCTTGCCGGCCTCACCACTGCCTTGCACCTGGCCGACCAGATTCCCGTCATCGTGCTGGCCAAGCGGGAGCTCGGTGAGGCGGCCACCGCTTGGGCGCAGGGCGGCATCGTCGGCGTGCTGGGCAGCGACGATTCGATCGACTCCCATGTGCGCGACACGCAGGACGCCGGCGCCGGCCTGGTCGACCAGGCGACCGCGCGCTTCATCGCCGAGCGCAGCGCCTCTGCCGTCGAGTGGCTGGTCGAGCAGGGCGTGCCCTTCACCGAGGACGAGGCGGGACCGCTCGGCCTTCACCTGACGCGCGAGGGCGGCCATGCGGTGCGACGCATCGCCCACGCGGCCGATGCCACCGGCAAGGCCATTCACGAGGCCTTGCTGGCCAAGGCTCGCGCCCACCCGAACATTCGCCTGCGCAGCAGCTGGATGGCGGTCGATCTGATCACCTCGCGCCACCTGAAAAAGGACGAGCCGCCGCGCTGCTACGGCGTGTATGCGCTGGACATCGCTGCCGGTCGCGTCGAGACGGTGGCGGCGCGGGCCGTGGTGCTGGCCACCGGCGGTGCCGGCAAGGTCTATCGCTACACCACCAACCCCGATACCGCGACCGGCGACGGCGTGGCCATGGCCTGGCGCGCCGGCTGCCGGGTGGCGAACATGGAGTTCATCCAGTTCCACCCGACCTGTCTCTACCACCCGCAGGAGCGCAGCTTCCTGATCACCGAGGCGCTGCGCGGGGAAGGCGGGCACTTGAAGTTGCCGAACGGGGAACGCTTCATGGCCGCGCATGACGAGCGTGGGGAGCTGGCGCCGCGCGACATCGTTGCCCGCGCCATCGACTTCGAGATGAAGCGGCATGGCGTCGACCATGTCTGGCTGGATGCCCGTCATCTCGGCGAGGAATTCCTGAAGAGCCATTTCCCGACCATCCACGCGCGCTGCCTGAAGCTCGGCATCGACATTGCGAAGCAGATGATCCCGGTGGTGCCGGCGGTGCACTTCACCTGCGGTGGCGTGGTCTCCGACCTCGATGGGCGCTCCGACCTGCCCGGTCTCTACGCCGTCGGCGAGACCGGCTACACCGGACTGCACGGCGCCAACCGCCTGGCCAGCAATTCGCTGCTCGAGTGCGTGGTGCTCGGTCGCACCTGCGCGGCGCGCATCAAGACCACGCCGGTGGCGGCGCAACGCGTGCTGCCGCCCTGGGACGAAAGCCAGGTCGAGAACGCCGACGAGCAAGTCGTCATCGCGCACAACTGGGACGAGTTGCGGCTCCTGATGTGGAATTACGTCGGCATCGTGCGCACCACCAAGCGCCTGGAGCGGGCGCTGCACCGCATCGAGCTGTTGCGCAGCGAGGTGCTGGAGTACTACGCCAACTTCCGCGTCAGCCGTGATCTGCTGGAACTGCGCAACCTGGTCGACTGCGCCGAGCTCATCGTGCGCTCGGCGTTGTTGCGCCACGAGAGTCGCGGCCTGCACTACAGCCGGGACTTCCCGACGACGCTGCCGGTCAGCTTCCCGACCCTGCTGATTCCGCCTGCGCGGCGCTGAAGCGAACCGCCTGCGCGGCTCTGAAGCGAAGCACCGGCACGGCCCTGCGGCCAGCCGGCCCCGTTCAGCTGCCCTGTTGGGCGCGCATGGCGACGCGCGCGCTGACGAAGTTGAATGCGTACTCGACCGCCTCGCCGATGGCCTGGTCGGTCTGCAGTCGCTCCTGCTCGGTCATGTAGAAGCTGAAGTCGACGATGTGGCGGATGTAGCGCGGCGGCAGGCGGTTCAAGGCCACGCAGGCGACGTCGCATAGCAGGTCGGCGGAGATCGAGATGTCCGGGTAGTCGGGCGCGCTGGCCATCACGGCGGCGAACACCTCGCGCTCGTGGTGGTTGAAGAGCTGGGTGAAGTCCGGGTTCGCCATGTCGTCTCCTGATGGGTCTGGCGGAAATTCTGGTCGGCTCAGGCGGCGCCGATGCCGGGGGTCATCCCGGAGCTGGCCCGCTTTTGGGTGGCCGTGAAGTCCAGCATGCGGGTGATGCAGCGCTCGGCCTTGACGCGTACCGCCTCGTCGACCTCGATGCGCGGCTGGCGATGGCGCAGCGCGGCGATCAGGTTCTTCAGGCCGTTCATCGCCATCCAGGGGCAGTGCGCGCAGCTCTTGCAGGTGGCGCTGTTGCCGGCGGTCGGCGCCTCGATGAGCTCCTTGCCGGGCGCCAGCTGGCGCATGCGGTGCAGGATGCCTTTGTCGGTGGCGACGATGTAGCGCGTGGCCTTGCCGTCGACGACGCCGCGGATCAGGGCCGAGGTCGAGCCGACGACATCGGCCAGTTCGACCACCGCCTTCGGGCTCTCCGGGTGCACCAGCACCAGCGCATCCGGGTACTGCTGCTTGAGCAGTTGCAGCTCCAGGCCCTTGAACTCGTCGTGGACGATGCAGGCGCCGTCCCACATCAGCATGTCGGCGCCGGTTTGCTCCTGGATGTAGCGACCCAGATGGCGATCCGGCGCCCAAAGAATCTTCTGCCCCTGCGCCTTCAGGTGGCTGACGATATCCAGCGCGCAGGAGCTGGTCACCATCCAGTCGGCGCGGGCCTTCACCGCCGCGCTGGTGTTGGCGTAGACCACGACCTGTCGGTCTGGGTGGGCGTCGCAGAAGGCGGCAAACTCGTCGGCCGGGCAACCCAGGTCGAGCGAGCAGGTCGCCTCCAGATCGGGCATCAGCACGGTCTTCTCGGGGCTGAGGATCTTGGCCGTCTCGCCCATGAAGCGCACACCGGCGACAACCAGGGTCTGCGCCGCATGCTGCTTGCCAAAGCGCGCCATCTCCAGCGAATCGGACACGCAGCCGCCGGTCTCCAGCGCCAGGTCCTGCAGATGACCGTCGACGTAGTAGTGGGCGACCAGCACCGCGCCTTGCTCGCGCAGCAGCGCCGCCGCCTCGGCCTTTAGCGCCTCGGCCTCACCCGGGCCCAGGCTTTCGGGCACCTTGGCCCAGGCCTGGGCGGTGCAGGTGGCGCCACCCTGGCTGTCGGGGCGGTCGTAATCAAAAGCGATGACGGATTCCATGAAGGCCATTGTCGCCGTCTAGACTCAGGCCATGATCGATCGAAGGGCAAGCCTGATGGCCGGCTTGCTGGCCTGGGGAGGCGTGGCAGGGCTTGCAGGGGCTGCCGGCAGCTTGCGCTTCGCCGTGGGTCAGAGCTGGGGACCGCCGTTTCTGGAGCGTTCGGGGACGCGCATCGTCGGTGGGCTGCTGCCCGACCTGATGACGGCGATCGCCGCCGAGATGAACCGGCGTCCGGAGTTCCATCTGCTGCCCCCGGTCCGCGTCGAGCGGGCGATGGAGGAGGGCAGCGTCGACCTGCAATGCCTGCTCAGCCCGAGTTGGTGGCCGGCGATCCGCGACCCGGCGCGCTGGAGCGTGCCGATGCTGCGCCTGCGCGATGTGCTGGTGGCGTCGCCCCGCGGACCGCAGACCATGCAGGCGGTGGCGCGTCGGCCCTGGACCGTCGGCACGGTGCGGGGCTATGTCTACCCGACCCTGGATGCCGCCTTTGCCCAGGGGCGGCTCCAACGCGATGAGGCCCTCGATCAGCAGGCGGTGCTGGCCAAGCTGAGCCGTGGTCGGACCGCACTGGGCATCGTCAACGAGTACGTGCTGCAGGCCTGGCTGCGCCAGCACCCGGCCAGCCAGCTGCGCGTCGTTCAGGTGATCGACGAGGTCGATGCACATTGCCTGTTCTCGGCCAAGCCCCAGGTTCCGCTGGCGCAGATGCAGCTGGCTGTCCGTCGCTTGGTCAGCAGTGGTCGGCTCGACGCCTTGCTGCGTCGCTATTCAAGCGGCGGCGAAGAACTCGCGCGGTGAGGCGCCCACCGAGCGCCTGACCATGGCGCTGAAGGCGGAGGCGTTGGCATAGCCGAGCTCGGCGGCGATCAGCCCCATGGGCATGCCGCTGGCCGCCAGCTGCAAGGCCTGGGCCAGCAGGGCCTGTTCGCGCCATTGGCGGAAGCTGCAGCCGAGCTCGTCGCGGAACAGCCTCGCCAGCGTGCGCTCGCTGGCGCCCACGCGGTGCGCCCAGTCGGCCAGCTGGGCCTGCTGCTGGGGGGCCGCCAACAGGGCGTCGCAAAGCCGCCGCAGGCGCTTGTCCCTGGGCAGGGTCAGGCCCAGGGCGAGCGGCGCGGCGCGGCGCAGCTCGTCGATCAGCAAGGGCGCCAGCAGGGCCTCGCGCGCCGGTTCCCAGTGCGCGTCGGTGGCGGCCAGTTCGCGGACCAGTTCGCGCAGCAGGGCGCTGACCTCAAACACCCGGCAGGCCAGCCAATCCGCCGGTGCCAGCTCGGCGTGCACGTAGAGGGTGCGCAACTCGGCCTCGGAGATGGCCATCACCGCGTGCTCGACGCCGGCAGGGATCCACACCGCGCGCGACGGCGGCACGATGAAGGCCTGGGTGCTGCCGGCGTCCTGGGCCTGCACGCGCACCGCGCCTTCCAGCGAGAAGACCAGCTGTCCCCAGTCGTGGCGGTGGGGCTGGATGTCCATGTCGTGCGCCATCCGCCTGGCCTTGGCGCGCAGCGGCCGCTGGCTGCTGGGGGCATAGCGCCCGGGATCCAGCGGCGGCAGGCTGTGGCGGATTCGGCGCTGGTGGTTCATGGCTGAAAGTCGAAACTATCGGGCAGTCTGTCGCTAGTCGGCCAGGCATTCTGCCGCGACGATGTCGCCATGAACCCTGCAGTACCCCTTGACCTGGAGCCGGCACAACGTGCCCGTGACGACTGGCGCACCATCGGCCTGGTGGGTCTTGCCCATGGAAGCAGCCATTTCTTCCACCTTCTGCTGCCGCCGCTGTTCCCGCTGTTTGCGCGCGACTTCGGCCTGTCCTGGGCCGAACTGGGCCTGCTGGTGACGGTCTTCTACGCCATTTCCGGCATCGGCCAGGCCGCCAGCGGCTTCATCGTCGACCGCATCGGCGCCCGGCCGGTGCTGATGGTGGCCATGATGCTGTTTGCGCTGTCGTCGCTGGCCGCCGGCACGGCCCAGGGCTATGCCGGTCTGCTGCTCGCCGCCGCCCTAGCGGGGCTGGGCAACGCGCCCTTCCATCCGGCGGACTTCAGCATCCTCAACCAGCGCGTCGCCGCGCCGCGCATCGGTCATGCGTTCTCGGTGCACGGCATCAGCGGCAACTTCGGCTGGGCCCTGGCGCCGGTGCTGGCCTTGGCGGTGAGCAGCGCGAGCGGCAACTGGCGCTGGGTCTATGCCGCCACCTTCGTGGTCGCCGTTGCCGTGCTGGGACTGCTTTGGGTGCAGCGCCGCTGGCTGGACACCGTGCCAGCGCCGCGCCCGTCCGCCGGCAGCGACGGCGGCAGCTTTGCCTTTCTGCGCCTGCCCTCGGTGTGGCTGTGCTTCAGCTTCTTCCTGTTCACCACCGCCGCGCTGGCGGCGGTGCAGGGCTTTGCCGCGCCGGCCCTGGGCAGCCTGCACGGCGTCAGCGCCGAACGGCTGAGCCTGGTCGTCACGCTCTACATGCTGACCGGCGCGCTGGGCATGCTGATCGGCGGCTTCTGGGTCGCACGCTCGCAGCAACTGGAGCGCAATATTGCCCGTGCGCTGCTGGCCGCCATGGTCTTGCTGGCCTTGGCCGTGCTGCCCGGGCTGCCGCTATGGGCGGCCATGGGCTTGGTCGCGTTGGCCGGTGTGGGCACCGGGCTGGCGGGTCCGAGCCGCGACTTGCTCGTCAAGCAGGCGGCGCCGCCGGGGGCCACCGGCCGGGTCTACGGAACCGTGTACTCGGGCCTGGACATCGGCTTCGCGCTGGCCGCGCCGGTCGCCGGCGCGCTGCTGGACGCGGCGCTGCCGCGCGGCGTGCTGCTGGCCGCAGCCGGCGGCCTCGGCCTGGCGCTGCTGGCGGCGCAGGCGGTGGCCTGGGCGACGCGGCGGCGTGCCGCCCAGCTCAGCGCGGCATCAGTGGCTTGAGCCAGCGGTTCTCGGCCCAGCGGAACATCGCCACCAGGCTCATGGTGAGCGCCAGGTAGAACAGGCCGGCGGTGATGTAGGCCTCGAAAGGGATGTAGTGGGTGGCGTTGATTCGCTTGGCCACCCCGGTGAGGTCGGCGATGGTCACCAGCATGGCCAGCGAGGTGCCGTGCAGCATGAAGATCGCCTCGTTGCCATAGGCGGGCAAGGCGCGGCGCAGGGCAGCCGGCAGCACGATGCGGCGCAGCATCGTCAGCCTGTCCATGCCATAGGCCTTGGCCGCCTCGATCTCGCCATGCGGCAGCGACTTGATGGCGCCGGCAAAGATCTCCGTGGTGTAGGCCGCGGTGTTCAGCACGAAGGCCAGGCAGGCGCAGAACCAGGCGTTCTGCAGGTAGTGCCAGGCCCAGGACTCGCGGACCGCCTCGAACTGTCCGAGGCCGTAATAGACGATGAAGAGCTGGACCAGCAGCGGCGTGCCGCGGAACACATAGGTGTAGACCCAGATCAGCCGGCTCAGCGCGCCGGGCATCGCGCGCAGCACGGCCAGCGGGATGGCGATCAGCACGCCTGCAGCCAGCGACACCGCCAGCAGCTGCAGCGTGACCCAGGCGCCGCTGGCGTAAAGCGGCAGGTTTTCGGCGATGACGTCCCAGGCCATCAGCGCTGCCCGCCCGGCCGCCCGAAGGACAGCGCAGCCCCCTTGGGGGGCAGTGAACGAAGTGAGCGTGGGGGCTTCATAGCTGTCCCTGGCGCGTGCCGATCGCATAGCGCTTCTGCGCCCAGCCGAAGAACAGCTCGCTGACGCTGGTGAACAGCAGGTAGATCGCGCCAACGGCAACGTAGAAGACGAAAGGCTCCTTGGTCGCGCCGGCTGCCTGGCCGCCACGGGCCATCAGGTCGTGCAGGCCGATCACCGAGACGATGGCCGTGCTCTTGACCAGCACCAGCCAGTTGTTCGACACGCCGGGCAGGGCATGGCGCAGCATCTGCGGCAGCTGGATGCGAACGGCCGCCTGCCAGGGGCTCATGCCGAAGGCCAGCGCCGCCTCGCGCTGGCCCGGCGGTACCGCCAGGTAAGCGCCGCGGAACGCCTCGGTCAGGTAGGCGCCGAAGATGAAGCCGATGGTCAGCACGCCGGCCACGAAGGGCGGGATGTCGATGTAGTCCTCGTGGCCGAGCCGGAGCGCCAGATCGTTGACCAGCACCTGGCCGCCATAGAAGACCAGCAGCACCAGCACCAGATCGGGCACGCCACGGATCACCGTCGTGTACCACTGCGCCGGCCAGCGCAGCAGCCGGTTCTTGCTGAGCTTGGCAAAGCAGCCCGTCAGGCCGAGCAGGATGGCAACGAGCAGCGACAGCAGCGCGACGCCCAGCGTCAGCTGGGCGCCCTCAAGCAGACTCGGCAGATAGGCCTGGAGCTGGGAATTCATGCGAACAGTCGACAACCGGTCCGCCGCGCTCGACCCTGCGGATCAAGCGACCGCCGTGGAACCGGCTTCGCCGGGCCACTGGCGGTGCCGAGGGGCAGCGCTCTCAACCCTCGTGAGGCAAGAACAGTCCACAGGACCGTCCTTGTCCGCACTCGGCCCCCTTGAGGGGGCTGAGGCCGGACACAAAGAGTCCCGAGGACTCTTTGTGCCTGCCGAAGGCCAAGGCCGCTGGCCTTGGCACGGCGAAGCCGGTAGGGGGGGATCACTTCTTCTTCGGAGCGACGTCGTAGGGGAAGTACTTGCTGCTGAGCTTCTTGTACTCGCCGTTGGCAAACAATGCATCGATGGCCGCGTTGAGTTGCGCACCCAGGGTCTTCTCGTCGGCCTTGCGCAGACCGATGCCGATGCCGACGCCGAAGAACTTCGGGTCGTCGATGTCGCCGCCGACGAAGGCCATGCCCTTGCCGGCATCGGTCTTCAGGAAGTCGTCGACCGCGTACTTGTCGACCAGCGTGAAATCAACGCGGCCGCTCTTCAGGTCCAGGTAGATCTGGTCCTGGGTCTGGTAGCGGGTGATGGTGCTGTCCTTGTAGAGCGCGTTGACATAGCTCTCGAAGGTGGTCGCCGACTGCACGCCGATCTTCTTGCCCTTCAGCGCGGCCGGCGACACGTCGGCCTTGGTGCCGGCCTTGGCGACGAAGATCGCCGGCGCCGCCAGGTAGGGCTTGCTGAAGGCGATGGCCTTCTTGCGCTCGTCGGTGATCGACATCGAGGCGATGATGGCGTCGATCTTGCGCGACTGCAGTGCCGGGATCAGGCCGTCGAACTCGGTCTGCACCAGCTCGCACTGCGCCTTCATCTGCGCGCAGTAGGCGTTGGCCAGGTCGATCTCGAAGCCCTTGAGCTTGCCGTCGGCACCGACCTCGGAGAACGGGGGGTAGGCGCCTTCGACGCCGATGCGCAGTTTCTTGCCCTGCGCGTGGGCGGGCAGCATGGCGACGGCCAGCGCGGCGGCGGCCAGTACGGCGAGTGAGCGACGGATCATGGATTTCCTCGTGCAGGGGCCTGCAGGGCTAGCGGATGGCGGCGGGCCCGGGAGCGCTGCCATCGACGGTGGGAGAGCGGCAATGCCGCGAAGACCCTGCACGTTAACGCCATCAAGCTGTCATCAAGCCCCAGGGTTTGCTTCAGTTGTCGCGATGGCGTATCAACGAGGCGATACGTCGAAGCCGAAGTAATGCTGGCTCAGGCGCTGGAAGCTGCCGTCGGCCCGGGCGGCATCGATCGCTGCGTTGAAGCGCGCCCCCAGGGTCTTCTCGTCGGCCTTGCGCATGCCGACGCCGACGCCGATGCCGAAGTATTTGCTGTCGAACAGCTCGGGGCCGACGGTGGCCAAGCCACGCCCGCCCTCGGTCTTGATGAAGGCCTGGGCCGAGACCTTGTCGACCAGGGTGTAGTCGATGCGCCCGCTCTTCAGGTCCAGGTAGATCTGGTCCTGCGTCTGGTAGCGCATGACCTGGCTGCCCGGGTAGAGCGCGTTGACATAGGCCTCGTTGATGGTCGCCGACTGCACACCGATCTTCTTGCCCTTGAGGGCCTGCGGGCTGATGTCGGCCGCCGTGCCGGCGCGCGCGGCAAAGCTCTGCGGCGTCGAGTAATAGGGCTTGCTGAAGCCGATCACCCGGCGCCTCGCCTCGGTGATGGCCAGCGAGGCGATGATGGCGTCGATCTTGCGCGACTGCAGCGCCGGGATCAGGCCGTCGAACTCGATCTGCACCAGCTCGCATTGCGCCTTCATGTGCGCGCAATAGGCCTGTGCCAGGTCGATCTCGAAGCCCTTGAGCTTGCCGTCGGCGCCGACCTCGGAGAACGGCGGGTAGGCACCCTCGACGCCGATGCGCAGCTTGCCCGGTTGGGCGAGCACCGGGGAGGCGGCCAGCAGGCCGGCCGTCAGCAGGAGAACGAGGCGTCGTGCCGTCATGGTTGTGCTCCGGGTGGGGACTGGGGTTGGAGGTCGCAGCCCAGGGTTTCGCGTTCGTCGAAAACAAAGCAGCCGCCCCGGTAATGGGCGCCGCCGACCAGCTCGAAGTACTTGAGGATGCCGCCCTCCAGCTGGTAGGCCGGCGTGTCCAGTTGCTCCTGCAGCAGCCAGGCGGCTTTCTCGCAGCGGATGCCGCCGGTGCAGTAGCTGACCACGGTGTGGCCGGCCAGTTCGTCGCGGTGCGCGGCAAGCGCCTGCGGAAACTCGGTGAACTTGGTGATCCGCCAGTCGACCGCGCCCTCAAAGCCGCCGGCATCGACCTCGAAGCCATTGCGCGTGTCGAGCAGCTTGATCGGCCGGCCGTCGTCGTCATGGCCCTGGTCGAGCCAGCGGCGCAGGGTCGGCGCGTCGACCGCCGGCGCCCGGCCGCGGCCGAGCAATGGCTGATCCATGCGGATGATCTCGCGCTTGACGTTGACCTTGAGCCGCTTGAAGGGTTGGGTGTCGCTCCAGCTTTCCTTGGCCTGCAGGCCGGCAAAGCGCGGGTCGGCGCGCAGGCCGTCCAGCCACGCCTGCACGGCCTCGGCCGGACCGGCCAGGAAGAGATTGATGCCTTCCTCGGCGAGCAGCACCGTGCCCTTCAGGCCCAGCGCCTCGGCCTCGGAACGCAGGCGCTCGCGCAGCGCCTGGGCGTCGGGCAGGGCCACAAAGCGGTAGGCACTGACGTTCAGGCAGGGCGCTGCCGCCTCCAGGCGCAGCCAGCGTTCGTCGAGCGGTTGCGGCGGCAGAAAGCCGGCCGCCTTCGCCCAGCCGGCCAGCAGGGGCGCATCGACATCGCGCAGCCAGGCGGCGTGCTCCCAGCGCCGGCCATCGGCATGCCGGTAGGCCAGGCGCAGGCGCAGCAGGTCGCCCTGGCGGCTGGCCCGCAGCACCGTCAGGCCGGCCAGACCGGGTGGCGGCTCGCGCTCGCCCGGGGCGACTTCGGCCATGAAACGGGCCGGGTGGCGCTGCAGCAGCAGCTGCGCGCCGGGGCGCAGGTGGCGGCGCGCGCAGGCCAGGAAGGCCGGCGCCAGCGTCGGGTGATGGATCAGGCCGCTGGCCAGCAGCACGGCGTCGAAGCGTTCGTCGAGCTGCAGGGTCTCGATGGTGGCGCAGACCGTGCGCAAGCGGTCTGGCTGCACCGGCAGCTTGGCCAGCATGGCCGGCGAATCGTCGACCGCGGTCAGCCGGCAACCGACGGCGAGCAGGGCGCGGCTGTGCCGACCGGCGCCACAGCCCAGCTCCAGCACCTTGTCGCCGTGTTGCAGCCTGGCAAGCACCGGGCTCAGGTCGCTGGCGTCCTGCAGCTCGGCATACAGCTCGACCGAGCAACCGTCGCGCGTTTGGGCGCCCGGTCCCTTGCCGACGAAGCCCTGGTAATCGTTGGCCGTCATTGCACGCTCGCGATGAAGGGCAGGGCGGCGGCCAGCGAGGCCTGCGGGTCCTCCAGTTGCGGCACATGACCGAGGCCGGGCAACACCTTGAGCGCCATCGGCGGCGCCTCGGGGTGGCGTCCGCTCTGGTAGGGCGCGGCACTGCGCGGCGGAATCAGGCGGTCCTTCTCGCCCCAGATCAGCAGGGTCGGCTGGCGCAGGCTGGCCCAGGCTTCCCCGTAAAAGGGCTGGCCCCGCTCATCGAGGAAGGCGCGGACGCGCTCGCCGAAGGCGCGCCGGTTGCCTTCGCGCAGCGTCATCTCGAAGAAGCGGTCGACCAGCTCGGCGCGCACCTTGCTGGGGTCACCGAAGACCGAGCGCACGCTGGCCTGGATCAGCGGCCGGGGCAGCAGGTACTGGCTGAGCCAGGCGGTTGGCGCGAAGGCGCTGGCGGCAAAACCGAGCGGGACGGCGTCCGGCTGGAAGGGCAGACCGGCAGGGTCGAGCAGCACCAGGCCGGCGACCCGGTCGGGCAGGCGCGCCGCCGTCATCCAGGCCACCTCGCCGCCCAAGGAGTTGCCGACCATGAGCACGCGCTTCAAGCCCTGGCTGTCGAGCAGGGCCTGGATGAAGTCGACATAGGCGGCGATGCGGTAGTCGCCGCTGGCCGCCGGCCCGGTCAGGCCGAAGCCAGGCAGGTCGACGCGCATCACGCGCCGCGTCTTGCCCAGCTCGCTGACCCAGCCGTCCCAGGTGTGCAGGCTGTCGCCGGTGCCGTGCAGCAGCAAGATCGGCAGGGCGTCGTCGCGCGGCCCTTCGTCGCGCCAATGGGCGAGCTGGGTGAGGCCCCGAACCTGCAGTTCGATGAACTCGGACGGCGGCAAGGCCCAGCGGTCCACCAGGCTCTGCAAGGAGCGGTCCGGCGCCTTGAAGGCGGCGACGCCGGCCGCCACCAGCAGGACCAAGAGGCCCAGCAGGCGCAGCAACAGGCCAGCCATCCGGTCTGCCATGGGGATCACTCGCCGGGCATCGTCACGCGCACCGGCAGCTGCGCCGAGCAGAGGTCGACCCGACCACTGCTGTGCACGAACCAGCCGCTGCGGTTGCGGCGGGACTGCAGCAACTCGGCCCAGGTCGTCGTGTCGCTGCGCAAGACCTTCACGCTCGGGCGCTCGGCGGCCGGCATGTCGGCCAGCAGGCGGGCGCGGCGCAGCGGCAGCTTGGCTTCCTGGGGCCCGTAAAAGCCCATGTTGCCGCTGCCGCGCGGCAGCGCGGCGAGGTGTTCGATGCCCTTGAGCACGCGACCGACGACGGTGATGTTGAGGTCCAGCGAGCGCGCCGGCTGGCCGATGATGGCGTAGAGCGAGCTGCCGTTGCTGGAGTCGATCTCGTTGCCGCGACCCGCGCCGACGACGCCGTAGCAATGCGCCAGCCAGGCGCGGCCCTGCGGCGTCTTGGCCGGGTCGGCAGCGACCGCGAAGCCGTCGACATAGCCATTCAGCGGCGCCCAGCCGTCGAGTTCGGTCAGCGCATGCAGTTCCAGGCCGGCCAGCGGCACGTCGAATTCGGCGGGCAGCCGGCTCTCGGCGCCGGCCGGCAGCGGCTTGGCGCCCTGGCCGTCGGCGCCTTCGCCGGGGTCCCCCCATTGGGTGACGAAGTTGTCCTGCACGCGCAGCACCGCCAGGCCATCGAAGTAGGCGCCGCGCACCAGCGCGCGGATGTTGGCCGCATGGCGGGGCGCAAAGCGGGGCGCCAGCTCCATCAGCACCTGGGCTGGCGCGGCGCCGGGCGCGCTCGGCTGGAACTCCAGCCAGACCAGGTTGTCGGCCTCGGGTTCCCGCCAGTGGTCGGGCGGCGCGGCGGCCAGCAGTTCGGCCATCGGTCGCGCCGGCAGCTTGGCGGCCACCGCGTCCAGGCTGCTGGCGCGAGCCAGCGCGCTGTTCGCGGCCAGCATGCCCGGCGAGGCAGCCGCGCCGGCGATGGCCGACGGCGGAGCGTTCTTGCGCGGCTTGGCGCTGCGCGCCGCCGGCTTCTTCTTGGCCGGCTTCTTGGCCGTCTTGGTCGTTGTCTGCGCTTGCGCCGGCGGCGGCAGCGGGCTCAGCGCCAGGCCGGCAGCCAGCGCGATCAGCCAAGCCATCAGCCGGGCTTGCGGGCGGCGGTGGAAAGTCGTCATGGTGGATCAGGGGCGGCCGCAACGGCCCCATGCAAACGGCAAGGGCCGCGAGCATAGCGGCGAGGCTGGCGACAATGCGGCAATGAGTCTTGACCGCGCCTTCGTCCACCTCCGTGCCCATAGCGAGTTTTCCGTCGTCGACGGCATCCTGCGCGTCGACGACTACGTGAAGGCGGTCGCCAAGGACGGTCAGCTGGCCGCGGCGATCACCGACCTGGCCAACCTCTTCGGTGCCGTCAAGTTCTACAAGGAGGCGCGCAAAAAAGGCGTCAAGCCGCTGATCGGCGCCGATTGCTGGTTGGAGCCCGAGGGGGCTGCGTTGCCGGGCACGCCGGCCGTGCCGCCGGCGCGCATCCTGCTGCTGGTGCAGAACACGCGCGGCTACCTGAACCTCTGCGAGCTGCTCAGCCGCGCCTGGATCGCCAACGTGATCCGCAACCAGGCCTGCCTGAAACGCGAGTGGCTGGCCGAACTGGGCGACGGACTGATCTGCCTGAGTGGATTCGCCGCCGGCCCGCTGGTCGGCAGCGCTGCCGAGGCACAGGCCAGGCTGCTGGCCGACGCGTTTCCCGGGCGTTTCTACATCGAGTTGCAGCGGGTCGACGGTCAGCGCCACGAGGCCTTGCTGCGTCAACAGGTTCAACTGGCCGCGCAACTCGGCCTGCCCGTGGTGGCCACCCACCCGATCCAGTTCCTCAGCGCCGACGAGTTCGACGCTCACGAGGCGCGCGTCTGCGTTGCCGATGGCGACACCCTGGACAACCCCCGCCGGGTCAAGCGCTTCAGCCCGGATCAGGGCTTCAAGACCCAGGCCCAGATGCTGGCGCGCTTTGCCGACATCCCGTCGGCGCTCGCCAACAGCGTGGCGATCGCCGAGCGGTGCAGCCTGGAACTGGTGCTCGGCAAGCCGCAGCTGCCGGATTTCCCGACGCCCCTGCTGCCCTCCGGCGAACGCATGCCGATGGCCGACTACTTCCGGCAACTCAGTTTCGAGGGCCTGGAGGAGCGCCTGCTGCACCTCTACCCGAAACCGGCCCAGCGCGAGCAGGAGCGCCCGCGCTACGTCGAGCGCCTGGAGTTCGAGCTGGCGACCATCATCAAGATGGGCTTCCCCGGTTACTTCCTGATCGTGGCCGACTTCATCCGCTGGGCCAAGGCCAATGGCTGCCCGGTCGGTCCCGGTCGCGGCTCGGGGGCCGGCTCGCTGGTCGCCTATGCGTTGTCGATCACCGACCTCGACCCGCTGGCCTACAACCTGCTGTTCGAGCGCTTCCTGAACCCAGAGCGGGTCTCCATGCCCGACTTCGACATCGACTTCTGCCAGGGCAATCGCGACCGCGTCATCGACTACGTGAAGGACAAGTACGGCCGCGACGCGGTCAGCCAGATCGCCACCTTCGGCACCATGGCGGCCAAGGCGGCGCTGCGCGATGTCGGCCGCGTGCTGGGCATGAGCTATGGCCATGTCGACAGCATTGCCAAGCTGATCCCGGCGCCGCCGGGCAAGACCGTGACCCTGGCCAAGGTGCCGGAAAAGCCCAGCGACAAGCTGATCTACGCGCGCCTGGAGGCGCCGGAGCTCAACGAGCGCGAGGCTGCCGAGGAAGAGGTGGCGACGCTGCTGGGCCTCGCCACCCAGGTCGAGGGCATCGTGCGCAACATCGGCATGCATGCCGGTGGCGTGCTGATCGCGCCGGGCAAGATCACTGACTTCTGCCCGCTCTACCAGCAGCCGGGCTCGGATTCGGCGGTCAGCCAGTACGACAAGGACGATGTCGAGGCCATCGGCCTGGTCAAGTTCGACTTCCTGGGCCTGGCCACCTTGACCATCCTGGAACTGGCCAAGGAGTACATCGTCAAGGCGGGCCGGGCGGACTTCGCCTACGAGAAGCTGCCGATCGACGACGCCAAGACCTACAAGCTGTTCGCCGACGGGCGCACCGAGGCGGTGTTCCAGTTTGAATCGACCGGCATGCGGCGCATGCTGACCGAGGCCAAGCCGACCCGGCTGGAGGACCTGATCGCACTGAACGCGATGTTCCGCCCGGGCCCGCTGGAGAACATCCCGTCCTTCTGCGCGCGCAAGAACGGCAAGGAGAAGATCGAGTACCCGCACCCGCTGCTCGGTCAGGTGCTCGCCGAGACCTATGGCATCTTCGTCTACCAGGAGCAGGTGATGCAGGCCGCCCAGCTGATGGGCGGCTACTCGCTCGGCGGCGCCGACCTGCTGCGCCGTGCGATGGGCAAGAAGAAGGCCGAGGAGATGGCCCAGCACCGCGAGTTGTTCCGCAAGGGTGCGGCGGAAAAGGACATCAGCACCGAGAAGGCCGACGAGGTCTTCGACCTGATGGAGAAGTTCGCTGGCTACGGTTTCAACAAATCACACGCCGCCGCCTACTCGCTGCTCGCCTACCACACCGGCTACATCAAGGTGCACCACACGGCGGAGTTCTTTGCCGCCAACATGACGATCGAGTCGGACAACACCGACAAGCTGAGGATCCTCATCAACGATGCCCGCGCCTTCGGCATCGACTTCCAGGCGCCCTGCGTGAACCGCGGCGAATGGCGCTTCGTGCCGCTGGGCAAGAAGCTCATCGGCTACGGCCTGGGCGCGGTCAAGGGCAGCGGCCGCGGCGCCATCGAGGCCCTGGTCGCGGCGCGCCAGGCTGGCGGAGCGTTCAAGAGCCTGTTCGATTTCTGCGCCCGCGTCGACAAGGCGGCGGCCAACAAGCGCGTCGTCGAGGCCTTGATCAAGGCCGGCGCCTTCGACAGCCTGGCGCCGGCCGAACGCGGCCGCGAGCGCCTGCTGGCCTCGCTGGACCTGGCGTTCCGCCACGCCGAGATGCTGGAGGCCAATGCCAATCAGGGCGGGCTGTTCGACTTCGACGACGAACCGGCCGCCGAACCGGAGCTGCTCGACGCGCCGGCCTGGGGCGTGCGCGAGCGCCTGGGCCTGGAAAAGAGCGCCATCGGTTTCTACCTCTCCGGGCATCTGTTCGACGAACACGCGGCCGAGGTGCGCCGCCTGGTGCCCACCCAGCTGTCCGAGCAGGGCGACACGCGGCGCGAGGCGGTGCTGCTGGCCGGCATCGTCAATGACCTGCGCGTCATCAATGGCGCGCGCGGCCGCACTTGCATCTTCAAGCTCGACGACGGCAGCGGCGCGCTGGAGTTCAGCATGACTGGCGAGCAGTACGACGGGCTCAAGGACCTGCTGCAGGAGGACGCGCTGGCTTTCGTGCAGGGCACGGTCAGCCACGATCGCTTCACCGACGGTCTGCGCGGCCGGGCGCAGGGGGTGTTCGACCTCGCCGGCGCCCGGGCGCGCTTTGCCAAGGCCTTGCTGATCGAGCTGCCGCGGCCCAGCCGCACCCAGGTCGAGACCCTGAGGGCCTGGGTGGCGCGGCATCCGCCGCAGACCGTGGACAGCGATGCCGGTCCGCTGCAGCGCGGTCTGGCGGTGCGCTGGCCGCTGCAGCTCAGCGGCGTGAGTGCCGAGCTGGAGCTGGGTGAGGCCTCGCTGCACTGGCCCAGCAGCGAGGCGCTGCAGGAGTTGCAGCAGCTGGGTCTGCCCGCACAGATCAGCTATCGCTGATCACGCCTTGGCGTAGGCGGCCTCGACGCTGGCTTCCACGCGGTCCCAGATCGGGCGGATCAGCGGCCTCAGGCCGGCGATCACCTTACTGGTGCGCAGCAGCGACGGTTCGCGCTGACCGCGGTGCTCGATCGGCCCGCCGATGCGCTGGATGTCGAAGCCGATGCGCGCGAAGTGCTGGCCCAGGCGTGGCTCGGTCAGCACCAGCACGTACTCGCGACCCAGGCGTTGGGCGATCGCCGCCGCGCCCATGTAGAGGCCGACCGGGATGAAAGGAAAGCGCGCCAGCGCGCCGCGCGGCATGAAGTCGTCCTCGCTGACGCCGCCGGGGGTCTCGGCCTCGCCCTTGCGCTGCCGATAGGCCTTGACGACGGCCAGTCGGGAGACTTCGCCGACCTGCTCGCGCGGCAGCGCGCGGGGGTCGATCAGCTGCCGGTCCAGAGTGTCGCGGCAGCTGCTCTCGACCGGCAGTTCATGCGTCGGATCGCTGTCGGCGAGGATCAGCCGGGTGCAACCCACCGGCTCGCCGGTCACGGCGCTGCGCAGCAGGCAGTGCACCGACTGGGCGTCGAAGGCATCGGTCTCGCGGCCGTCAGGCCGCTCCGGCTCCCAGCCCAGGTCGCGGCAGTAGACGTCGTGGCGGACGCGGTAAATCTGGTCGCGGGTCGCCTCGTCGAGGGCCGGCACGACCTCGAAGTAGCGGCTGAAACTCTCGCCCAGGTCGCGTTCCGTGGCGGCCATCGACGGTCCCTTTGTTGATTTTTGCTACGAGGAGTTTCCAGCATCCCGGCCAGCTTGGCGTGACCGATGTCACTAGGGCAAGTCCCAGGCTGTGCCGACCCGATGGGCTTGGCATAGCCTAGGGCGGTGAACAAGCACCCTTCGACCGGCCTGGTGCTCACCGGGGGCGGGGCGCGAGCCGCCTACCAGGTGGGCGTGCTGCAGGCCCTGGCGCAGATCCGTCGCGACGCCGGCGTGCGGGGCAACCCGTTCGACGTCATCACCGGCACCTCGGCCGGCGCCATCAACGCCGCGTCACTGGCCTGTGCCGCCGATCGCTTCGATGTCGCCGTGGACGGCTTGCTCGACCTCTGGTCCCAGCTCAGCGTCGACAAGATCTACCGCGCCGACGCCCTGGGCGTGGTGCGCACCGGCACGCTGTGGATGACGATGATGAGCCTGGGCTGGGCGATCCGCCGCTGGCGCAAGACCAGCCCGCGCAGCCTGCTGGACAACAGCCCGCTGCGCGACTTGCTGGAGGCCAATCTGCGTTTCGAGCGCCTGCCGCGTCTGTTCGAACTCGGCAAGCTGCGCGCCCTGGCCATCACCGGTTCCAGCTACAGCTCGGGCCAGCATGTCACCTTCTACCAGTCGGCCAGGCCGGTCGAGCCCTGGCTGCGCTCGCAGCGCCTGGCCGTGCCGAGCCAGCTGTCGGTCGATCACTTGATGGCGACCAGTGCCATTCCCTTCATCTTTCCTGCCCAGGCGCTGGAACTGCAGGGGCGGCGCGAGTGGTTCGGCGACGGTTCGATGCGTCAGAGCGCGCCGATTTCTCCGGCGGTTCATTTGGGTGCCCAGCGCGTGGTGGTGATCGGCGCAGGCCGCATCCAGGAGGCCGGCAAGCTCGACCTGCCGGTGATGAGCGAGGACTACCCGAGCATGGCGCAGATCGCCGGTCATGCACTGTCGAGCATCTTCCTGGATGCATTGGCCGTCGACATCGAGCGACTGCAGCGCATCAACAAGACGCTCACCCTGCTGCCCGAGGAGGCTCGCATGGCCACGCCGCTGCGACCGGTCGAGGTGCTGGTGATCTCGCCCAGCCAACGCCTGGACACATTGGCCGGCGAGCACCAGCAGGAGCTGCCCAAGACGATCCGCGCCCTGCTGGGCAGCATGGGCGTGGCCGGGCAGGGGCGCATGGCCAGCGGCAGTGCCCTGGCCAGCTACCTGCTCTTCGTGCGCGGCTACACCACCGCCCTGATCACCTTGGGGATGACCGACACCTTGGCGCGTCGGGCCGACGTCGAACAGTTCTTCGGCTGGCAGCCCAACCGAGCCGAGCCGGTCTGGCAACGCCTGCGCCGCCAGGGCCTGCTGGCACCGGCCTGATCAGCCGAGCTGGCAGGCCTGGGCGTAGAGATTGGTCGAGCGCGCGCCGGAGCGGCAGAACATCAGCACCGGCTTGGGCAACTCCGCCAGCAGCTCGGCCATCGCGGCGATCTGCTCCGGGGTCTGGTAGCCGCCGGCCACCGGCAGGTGGCGGTACTCGAGCCCGGCAGCGCGCACCGCCGCCTCGATCTCGCTGCTCGCCGGCTGGTCGGGACCATGCTCGAAATCCGGACGGTTGTTGACCACGCTGCGAAAGCCGGCCGCAGCGATCTGCGCCACCTGGCTGGGGTCCATCTGCGGGGCCACACTGACCTCGTCGTTCAGCGCGCGAATCGGCAATAGCATGACATCCACCTCAGGGGTTCAGGGCTTTCTTGACCGCGGCCGAGACCTCGGCCATGTCGGCCTTGCCGGCCAGCTCGGCCTTCACCGCGCCCATCACCTTGCCCATGTCGCCGGGACCTTGGGCGCCGAGTTGGGCGACGATCGCCTTGACCGCCGCCTGCACCTCATCGGCGCTCAGCCGCGCCGGCAGGTAGGCCTGCAGCACGGTGATCTCGGCGGCTTCCTTGTCGGCGAGGTCCTGGCGGCCAGCAGCGGCGAACTGCGACTGCGCGTCCTTGCGCTGCTTGATCAGCTTGTCGACCAGGCCGACCAGCTGCACATCGTCGACGACGATGCGCTCGTCGACTTCCTTTTGCTTGACGGCGGCCAGCAGCATGCGGATGGTGCCCAGGCGCTCGCTGTCCTTGGCGCGCATGGCGGTCTTCATGTCTTCGGTGATGCGGTCTTTGAGGCTCATGGCGGCAATTGTCGGGGCAGAAAGACAAAGGCCCGCGTGACGCGGGCCTTGGCAGTTCGGAACGGGTCCGATCAGTACATGCGCTTGGGCAGTTGCATGCTGCGCACGCGCTTGTAGTGGCGCTTGACGGCAGCGGCCTTCTTGCGCTTGCGCTCGGCGGTCGGCTTCTCGTAGAACTCGCGGGCGCGCAGGTCGGTCAGCAGGCCGAGCTTCTCGATGGTGCGCTTGAAGCGACGCAGGGCAACGTCGAAGGGCTCGTTCTCTTTGACACGGATGGTGGTCATATCGGTTTCCAGTTTCGCTCGGTGTTCACGTCGGGGTGGCCAGGTGCCGCTGGCTATCCGGGTCCGGACCAGATCGGCCGGGCCGCCAAGCCGCCCTAAAACGCAAATCGTTGCGGGGTTTGCTAGCAAAGCGCGCGAGTATAGCGTAGCTTTCGCTCACTGAAGCGCTGATGGTGCCGGCGGCAGCTGTTCGTTGGCTTGCACCTCGGCCATCTGCGTCGCGTGCATGCAGTTGTCGGCGAGGCGTTGACCGCGGCGACCATCCATCAGCATGGACTTCACCGGCACTTGCAACCAGATCATGCCGGTGCGTCGGTCTTCCAGGCGGACGACACCGGTCGTCGTGGGTTGGGGCGTCAACACATGCTTGATGCCCCGGTACTCCAGCAGAAAGCGGCCCGGCAGCGACGGGTGCTCGACGACTTGCACCTTGTGGCCGAACTCGCAGCTCGACTCGCCGCGCAACACCATGGGAACGACCGCCATCAGCTCCTCGCCGATCTGCTCGGGCTCGGCAACTTCCGGCGCAGGGGCCACCGCTGCCGGCTTACGGGCAGCGGGCTTCTTGGCCGCGGGCTTGGCGGCCTGCTTGGCTGGCGACTTGGAGGGAGCCGGCGCCGGATTGGCGAGCAGTGGCGCAGCGAACAACAGGGGGAGCAGGGAAATGAGGAGGCGCATGGCGGGTCGGTACAGCAACAGCGGCCAGATTGTCAGTGCCGCCAGCCAAGCCCAGGGTGAGGGTCTGTATCAGTTGCTACCGAAAAAGCGCTGATGCACCTCGATCGGCAGGATCTGGCCGGTGGCCTCGGCCCGCTCGAGCAGGCTCCAGAAGAGGCGATAACTGGCGCGGTCGTGCAGGTGGTCGCGGTGGCGGATCGGCGCCCAGTCGGCGTCCTGAGCCGCCTGCAGGATCTCGATGGCTTCGTCGACCTCGGCGGTGCTGGGGGCAAAGGCTTCGACGAGGGGCTCGATTTGGTCCGGGTGGATGCTCCACATGCGCAGATAGCCCAGTTCGCGGCAGGCGCGTTCAGCGGCGATCTGCAGCCGTCGCTTGTCCTTCAGCTCGGTGACCACGCAGTGCGACGGCACCTTGCCATGACCAAGCGCGGCGGCGCTGATGGCCAGCTTGGCGCGCAGCACCAGCGGGTGGCTGAACTGGCCGTCGACGGTCATCGCCGAGCGGGGAATCGCGCCTTGGTGGGCCGAGACGAAATCCATCAACCCGAAGGAGATCGATTCGATGTCGGGGTGGGCGGCGATTGCCTCCACCTCGCGCAGGCCGCCATGGGTCTCGATCAGCGCCTGCAGCGGCGGCGCGCTGACGAAGGCGGCGCGCACTGCCGCAGCGCCGCGTTCCAGCTGCGCCACCGACTCGACCTTCGGCAGCATCAGGTAGGCGGGCGCGGCCAGCCCGGCGGCCAGGGTCGCCAGCTCCATCTCGAAGGCCGGATGGTCGACCGGGTGCACGCGCACGCCGACGCGGCCGTGGCGGTTGTCCTTGTCGGCGAGCAGCTCGGCGACCAGCTGGACATGCTCTTGCTCGGCGCCGACGGCGGCACCGTCCTCGCAATCCAAGGTGACGTCGAAGATCGGGCCGAGCGCCGCCTGCAAGGCCAGGCTCTTGCGCATCAGCTTCTCCACGCCGCTGTAATGGTCGACGACGGGCAGGCGTCGCGGAGGGGCTTCGCTGGTGAACAGCGCTTGTCGAGGATGAAGGCTCATGAATGAAGAAGGCCGGCCGGACCCCAGTCCGCGCCGGCCTCGTGAAATCGGCGCAGTGCCGATTACAGCAGGTGCTTGACGCCGTCCTGCTCGCCCTGCAGCTCGGCCAGGGTCTTGTTGATGCACTCCTGCGAGAAGGCATCGATGGGCAGGCCCTCGACGATCTTGTACTTGCCGCCGGCACAGGTCACCGGGTAGCCGAACATCACGTCCTTGGGGATGCCGTACTCGCCATTGCTGGGCACGCCCATGGTCACCCATTCGTCGCCGGTGCCCAGGGCCCAGTCGCGCATGTGGTCGATGGCGGCATTGGCGGCCGAGGCGGCGCTGGACAGGCCGCGAGCGGCAATGATCGCCGCGCCGCGCTTGCCGACGGTGGGCAGGAAGGTCTCGGCGTTCCAGACCTGGTCGTTGATCATGTCCTTGACCGAGGCGCCGTCGATGGTCGCGAAGCGGTAGTCGGCGTACATGGTCGGCGAGTGGTTGCCCCAGACGGCCAGCTTCTTGATCGAACCGACCGGCTTGCCGGTCTTGGCGGCGATCTGCGAGGCGGCGCGGTTGTGGTCCAGGCGCAGCATGGCGGTGAAGTTCTCGCGCGGCAGGTCGGGCGCGCTCTTCATCGCGATGTAGGCATTGGTGTTGGCCGGGTTGCCGACCACCAGCACCTTGACGTTGCGGCTGGCGACGGCGTTCAGCGCCTTGCCCTGTGCCGTGAAGATCTGCGCGTTGGCGGCCAGCAGGTCGGCGCGTTCCATGCCGGGGCCGCGCGGGCGAGCGCCGACCAGCAGCGCGTAGTCGGTGTCCTTGAAGGCGGTCATCGGGTCGCTGTGCGCTTCCATGCCGGCCAGCAGCGGGAAGGCGCAGTCCTCCAGCTCCATCATCACGCCCTTGAGCGCGTTCTGCGCCTTCTCGTCGGGGATCTCCAGCAGCTGCAGGATCACCGGCTGGTCCTTGCCCAGCATCTCGCCCGAGGCGATGCGGAACAGCAGGGCGTAACCAATCTGGCCGGCGGCGCCGGTGACGGCGACGCGAACGGGCTTCTTGCTCATGGGGAACTCCGGGGGAGGGTGGTGGAAAGGAATGGCGCGGGAGTTTAGGCCAGGGTTCCTACCAGTTTCAGGCTGTTGTTTCCTATGACGCGAGCAGCCCTTCGTCAGCCTCGCGTCATCGGGGTGCCTAGAATCCGCCGCCGTTTGTTTACAGGCGATTACGCATCCCAAAAACGATGAAGGCTGGCCGATGAGCACCAAACCTCGCCCCGTGTACACGAATCTGAACGTCTTCAAGGACTTGACGAGCTACCGGCTGCCGATCGCCGGCATCGTGTCCATCCTCCACCGCATCAGCGGCCTGCTGATGTTCCTGCTGCTGCCTCTGGTGGTCTGGCTGTTCGACACCAGCGTGACCAGCGAGATCAGCTACGAGAGCTTCCGCTCCGCCTTCGACGCCGGCATCGGTTTCGTGCCGGCGCTGGTCGTCAAGCTGGCGGTGCTGGCGCTGATCTGGGCCTATCTGCACCACCTGATCGCCGGCCTGCGCCATCTGTGGATGGACGCCACGCACAGCGTCAGCAAGGAACAGGGCCGCAACAGCGCGGTGCTCACCCTCGTCGTCAGCGTGGCGCTGACCCTGGCCCTGGGCGCCAAGCTCTTCGGCCTGTACTAAGGAGAACAAGATGGCTACCTATGGTGCCAAGCGCATCGTCCCTGGCGCCGGCTACGGCCTGCGCGACTGGCTGGTGCAGCGCGTCAGCGGCGCGCTCATCGTGCTGTTCACCATCGCCCTGCTGGTGCAGGTGCTGATGCCGGGTGAGCTGGACTACATCCGCTGGTCGGGCATCTTTGCCCAGCAGTGGATGAAGGTCATCACCTTCGCCCTCATCGTGGCGCTGACCTGGCATGCCTGGGTCGGGGTGCGCGACATCTGGATGGACTATGTGAAGCCGGTCGGCATCCGCCTGACCCTGCATGTGTTCACCATCGTCTGGTTGGTGGGTTGCGCCGGTTGGGCGACCCAGGTGCTCTGGAGACTCTGATGGCCGCTGTTGCCAAACGCAAATTCGATGTGGTGATCGTGGGTGCCGGCGGTTCCGGCATGCGCGCCTCGCTGCAGCTGTCGCTCGCCGGGCTGAACGTCGCGGTCCTCTCCAAGGTCTTCCCGACCCGCTCTCACACCGTCGCCGCGCAGGGCGGCATCGGCGCCTCGCTGGGCAATATGAGCGAGGACAACTGGCACTACCACTTCTTCGACACCGTCAAGGGCTCGGACTGGCTGGGTGACCAGGACGCGATCGAGTTCATGTGCCGCGAGGCGCCCAAGGTCGTCTACGAGCTGGAACATTTCGGCATGCCCTTCGACCGCAACCCGGACGGCACGATCTACCAGCGTCCGTTCGGCGGTCATACGGCGAACTACGGCGAGAAGCCGGTGCAGCGCGCCTGCGCCGCCGCCGACCGCACCGGCCACGCGATGCTGCACACCCTGTACCAGCAGAACGTCAAGGCCAGGACGCAGTTCTTCGTCGAGTGGATGGCGCTGGACCTGATCCGAAATGCCGACGGCGACGTCGTCGGCGTGACCGCGCTGGAGATGGAGACCGGCGAGCTTCACATCCTCGAAGCGAAGACGGTCTTGCTCGCCACCGGCGGCGCCGGCCGCATCTTTGCCGCATCCACCAATGCCTTCATCAACACCGGTGACGGCCTGGGCATGGCGGCGCGCGCCGGCATCCCGCTGCAGGACATGGAGTTCTGGCAGTTCCACCCGACGGGGGTGGCCGGTGCCGGCGTGCTGCTGACCGAGGGCTGCCGCGGCGAGGGCGCGATCCTGCGCAACAGCAATGGCGAGCGCTTCATGGAGCGCTACGCGCCGACCCTGAAGGACCTAGCGCCGCGCGACTTCGTGTCCCGCTGCATGGACCAGGAGATCAAGGAAGGCCGGGGCTGTGGTCCGAACAAGGACTATGTGGTGCTCGACATGACCCACCTGGGCGCCGAGACCATCATGAAGCGCCTGCCCTCGGTCTACGAGATCGGCCACAACTTCGCCAACGTCGACATCACCAAGGAGCCGATCCCGGTGGTGCCGACCATCCACTACCAGATGGGCGGCATCCCGACCAACATCCACGGCCAGGTCGTGGTGCCGGCCGGCGACGGCTCGCAGCAGGTCGTGAACGGTCTGTATGCGGTCGGCGAATGCGCCTGCGTGTCGGTGCACGGCGCCAACCGCCTGGGCACCAACTCGCTGCTGGACCTGCTGGTCTTCGGCAAGGCCGCCGGCAACCACATCGTCGGCAGCCACAAGAGCGGTCTCAGCCACCGCGGCACGCCGGCGGATGCCGCCGACCTCAGCCTGGCCCGCCTGGCTCGCCTGGATGCGGCGAGCAGCGGCGAGTACGCGCAGGACGTCGCCAACGACATCCGTAGCGCCATGCAGCAGCACGCCGGCGTGTTCCGCACCCAGGCCAGCATGGACGAAGGCGTGGCGAAGATCGCCGCGCTGCGTGAGCGCGTCAAGGCCATCGGCCTGAAGGACAAGAGCAAGGTCTTCAACACCGCACGCATCGAGGCGCTGGAGGTCGAGAACCTGATCGAAGCCGCGCAGGCCACCATGGTGTCGGCGGCCGCCCGCAAGGAAAGCCGCGGCGCCCACACGGTGAACGATTACGGCGATACGCCGCAGTTCCCCAACGGCCGCAACGACGTCGAGTGGATGAAGCACACCCTGTGGACGAGCAGCACCAACAGCCTGTCCTACAAGCCGGTGAACCTCAAGCCCTTGACCGTCGACTCCATTCCGCCCAAGGTCCGTTCCTTCTGAGTCCAGCCATGACCAAGCGCACTTTCAAGATCTACCGCTACGACCCGGACAAGGACGCCAAGCCCTACATGCAGACCCTCGAGGTCGAACTCGATGGCTCGGAACGCATGCTGCTGGACGCGCTGATGAAGCTGAAGTCGGTCGACCCGACGCTCAGCTTCCGCCGCTCCTGCCGTGAGGGCGTCTGCGGTTCGGACGCCATGAACATCAACGGCAAGAACGGCCTGGCCTGCCTGACCAACATGCGGTCGCTGCCCGATGTCGTCGTGCTCAAGCCGCTGCCCGGCCTGCCCGTGGTGCGCGATCTGATCGTCGACATGACGCAGTTTTTCAAGCAGTACCACTCGATCAAGCCCTACTTGGTCAACGAGACCATTCCGCCGGAGAAGGAGCGCTTGCAATCGCCCGAAGAGCGCGACGAGCTCAACGGCTTGTACGAGTGCATCCTGTGCGCCAGCTGCTCGACCAGCTGCCCGAGCTTCTGGTGGAACCCGGACAAATTCGTCGGCCCGGCCGGCCTGCTGCAGGCCTACCGCTTCATCGCCGACAGCCGCGACCAGGACACCGGCGCGCGCCTGGACAACCTGGAAGACCCCTACCGCCTGTTCCGCTGCCACTCGATCATGAACTGCGTCGACGTCTGCCCCAAGGGCCTGAACCCGACCAAGGCGATCGGCAAGATCAAAGAGTTGATGGTCCGCCGCGCGGTCTGATCGTGATGAAGATGCTCGATGAACGCGAACTCTCCAAGCTGCGCTGGCGCTGCCGGCGTGGCCTGCTCGAGAACGATTTGTTCATCGAGCGCTTCTTCAACCGCTACCCTTCGCTGACCTCCCCGCAAGGCGAGGCGATGAGCCGCCTGATGGAGCTCAGCGACAACGATTTGCTGGATCTGCTGCTGGCCCGCAATGAGCCGGACGGGGAGCTCGACCACCCCGAGGTCCATGCGCTGCTGGCGCTGCTGCGCCAGCCGCCCCCGATTTCCCATTGAACCCAAGGAGCCCGAAATGACCCCTTCCGACGTCAAGGCGACGCTGGCCTTCAGCGATGGCAGCCCGAGCATGGAGCTGCCGATCTACAAGGGTTCGATCGGCCCGGATGTCATCGACATCCGCAAGCTGTACGCGCAGACCGGCAAGTTCACCTACGACCCGGGCTTCCTGTCGACCGCCTCCTGCAACTCGACCATCACCTACATCGACGGCGACAAGGGCGAACTGCTCTACCGCGGCTACCCGATCGAGCAGCTGGCGGTGAACTGCGACTACCTGGAGACCTGCTACCTGCTGCTCTACGGAGAGCTGCCGACGCCGTCGCAGAAGGAGGAGTTCAACTACCGTGTGATGCACCACACGATGGTCAACGAGCAGATGCAGTTCTTCCTGCGCGGCTTCCGTCGTGACGCCCACCCGATGGCGGTGATGACCGGCCTGGTGGGCGCGCTGTCGGCCTTCTATCACGACAGCACCGACGTCCATAACCCCGAGCACCGCGAGATCGCGGCGATCCGCCTGATCGCCAAGATGCCCACGCTCGTGGCCATGGCCTACAAGTACACGATCGGCCAGCCCTACATCTACCCGAAGAACGACCTCAGCTACGCCGGCAACTTCATGCGCATGATGTTTGCCACGCCTTGCGAGGAGTACAAGCCCAACGATGTGCTGGTGCGTGCGATGGACCGCATCTTCACGCTGCACGCCGACCACGAGCAGAACGCGTCGACCAGCACGGTGCGCCTGTGCGGCAGCTCGGGCACCAACCCCTTCGCGGCGATCGCCGCCGGCGTCGCCTGCCTCTGGGGCCCGGCCCATGGCGGCGCCAACGAGGCCTGCCTGAACATGCTGGGCGAGATCCAGCAGAACGGCGGCGTGGCCAAGATCGGCGAGTTCATCAAGCAGGTCAAGGACAAGAACAGCGGCGTCAAGCTGATGGGCTTCGGCCACCGCGTCTACAAGAACTACGACCCGCGCGCCAAGCTGATGCGCGAGACCTGCCACGAGGTGCTCGGCGAACTCGGGCTGCAGGACGACCCGCTGTTCAAACTGGCCATGGAGCTGGAGAAGATCGCGCTGGAAGACGAATACTTCGTCGCCCGCAAGCTCTACCCGAACGTCGACTTCTACTCGGGCATCGTGCAGCGCGCGATCGGCATCCCGGTACCGCTGTTCACCGCCATCTTCGCGCTGGCGCGCACGGTGGGCTGGATCGCCCAGCTCAACGAGATGATCGGCGACCCCGAGTACAAGATCGGCCGTCCGCGTCAGCTCTTCGTTGGCGCCGCGTCGCGCGACGTCAAGCCGATTGCACAGCGCTGATCTGCGGTGAGCTTCTGGAGCTGGCTCACCCGCCGCCCTTCGGCGGGTGAGGCTCCGCCGCCATCGCCCAGGCGATCGTTTCCTCAGCCGGCTGCTTCGCAGCCGGTTGTCGTTTCGGACTCGGACTCGGATTCGGTGACGGCATCGGCGGCGCCGCAGGCTGGGCTGGCGCGTCGGCTGCTGCAGGCCATGCCGGCGGGTGGCGACGCCGGCCATCGCCATGCGCTGGTCGCGATCGACAGCGTGCTGCGCGAGCCTGCGCTGCACGAGCGCTGGCTGCCGCGCGCCGCCTCGCTGGTGCCGCAGCTGATGCGGATGCTGCGCCAGCCGGCCGTCAACCAGCTGGAGCTGGCGGATCGGGTCGCACGCGACGTGCTGCTCAGTGCCGAAGTGCTGCGCATGGCCAGCGGCGCCGCGTACGCGAGCCGCGGCGCAGTCCGCGACCTGCGCGATGCCCTCGATCGGCTGGGGCAGCGGGGGCTGCAGCAGGCCATGGCCCGCGTGGTCTTGCGGCCGGTGCTCAGCCCCGAAGGCGATGCCCAGCTGGCGCCGCTGCAGGCCTTGCTGCAGCAGCACAGCGACTGGCAGGCCGATGCATTGGCGGTCGCCGCCACCTGGGAGGGCGTTGATGCCTTCGACGGCTTCCTGGCCGGCCTGCTGCATGGCGCCGGCTGGCAGGCCTTGCTGCGCATCCTGGCCCAGGCCCAAGCCTGGCCGGGCGCCGCGGCCGACGCCGACCTGGCCAACCAGTTCGCGCAGCGCGCGCACCGCTTGTTCGGCATGGCGGCCCGCGACTGGGCCCTGTCGCCCGGTTTCCAGGCCTTCGCGCTGGCCGCCGACACGGCGCAGCTCGACGAGCCCCTGAGCCGGGCCTGGGCCAGGCTGCAGCCCGACTCACCTCTGCTCCAATCTCGGCCATGATCGACATCCTTGTGCTGGGCAGCGTGAACCGCGATCTGGTGGTCCATGCACCGCGCCTGCCGCTGCCGGGCGAAACCCTGAGAGGCCATCGCTTCAGCAGCTGCCTGGGCGGCAAGGGCGCCAACCAGGCGGTCGCCGCCGCGCGCCTGGGGGCGCGGGTCGGGCTGGCCGCGCGCATCGGCCGCTTGGAGCAGGGCGAGGCCATGCTGGCGCAGTTGATTGTCGAGGGCGTCGACGTGCGCCATGTGCAGCAGCCGGCCGACGAGCTGCCTGGCACGGCACTGATCGTCGTCGGCGAAGAGGATGGCGAGAACCAGATCGTCACCATCGCCGGGTCCAACGGCCTGCTGCCGCTGGCCCAGGTGGAGGCCCTGCAGCTGGACGGTGTGCGCTGGCTGGTCGCGCAGCAGGAGCTGCCGCTGGAGTCGGTCGGCCGGGCTTTCGTGCGCGCTCGCCAGGCCGGCGTGCGCACGGTGCTCAACGCGGCGCCCTACCGGGTCGGCGCGGAAGCCTTGCTGCCGCTGTGCGACCTGCTGGTGGTCAACGAGACCGAGGCGATGGCCTTGTTGCCGCGAGAAGCCCACTCGGTCGAGGCCAGGGCCGAGGGCCTGCGCCGCCTCGGACCGCAGGCGGTGCTGATGTCGCTCGGCGCCGATGGGGCCATCTGGGCCGATGCGCAAGGCCCGCGCCGCGTGGCGGCGCGCCGCGTGCAGGCGGTCGACACCGTGGGCGCCGGCGACACCCTGGTGGGTGCCCTGGTCACCGCTTTGGCGGAAGGGCAGGGCATTGCGCAGGCGCTGGACTTCGCCCAGGCGGCCGCGGCGATCGCGGTGTCGCGGCCCGGCGTGCAGGACGCGATGCCGACCCGCGCCGAGCTCGAGGCGTTCCTGCGATGAAGCTGTGGTTCGACACCGACCCCGGCGTCGACGACGCGCTGGCCATGGCCTTGATCGCCGCGCGGCCGGAATTTGATTGGATCGGCCTGTCGACGGTGTTCGGCAACGCCAGTGTGGCGCAGACCACTGCCAATGCGCTGCGCCTGCTGCAGCAGCTCGGGCGCGGCGAGGTGCCGGTGCATGCCGGTGCCGCCGCGCCCCTGGTCGGCAGTGCGCGTTACGCGGCCGACGTGCATGGCGGCGACGGCCTGGGCGGGCGCGCCGACAGCCTGCCGGCCGCGCGCCGTCAGGCCGATCAATTGCCGGCCGCCCAGGCCATCCTGCGCGCCAGCCGCGAGCACCGCGATCTGCAGCTGGTCGCGGTCGGGCCGCTGACCAACATCGCCGAGGCCCTGCGCCTCGACCCCGGCCTGGCCGAGCGGGTCGGCGGGCTCACCCTGATGGGTGGCGCCTTCGGCCAGCAGGGTCAGAGCGGCAATGTCACGCCGGCAGCCGAAGCGAACATCCACAACGACGCGCGCGCTGCCGCCGAGGTGCTGGCCGCGCCCTGGTCGCAGCTGCGGGTGGTCGGTCTGGATGCCACCCATTGCGTGCGCCTGAAGCCGGCGCAACTGGAGCCGCTGCGCGAGCTGGGCGGGCTGGCGCGCTGGCTGCACGGCATCGCCGAGCCCTACATGAGTTTCTATGGCGAGTACTACGGCGAGCCCATGCTGGTCGCGCACGACGCGATCGCCGTGCTGCCCTTGCTGGCGCCGGACGCCTTCCACTGGCGGCGCGGCGCGCTGCGCGTCGTCGAAGGCGGACTGGCCCATGGCCAGACCCTGCAGGACTGGCAGCGCCTGGGCGACGCGGCCTGGCAGGCCTTGCCGGCCCATCAGGTGGCGGTGGCCGCCGACCCCGAGATCATCAGCGGCCTGTGCCTGCGCGCCTGGCTGAAGGCTTGAACCCCAAGGAGAACGAGATGTCGAACAAGAAAACCCTGCTGCTGCCCCGCTGGCTGCTCAGCCTGGAGGCCGGCACCGCGGTGCAGACCGGCCAGGCGCTGCTGATCCAGGGTGAGCGCATCGCCGCGATCGGCGCGCGCGACGAGCTGCTCGCCGCCCACCCCGACGCCGACCGCGTCGAGCTCGCCGATCACGTGCTGATGCCCGGCCTGGTCAACAGCCACACGCACAGCGCGATGAGCCTGCTGCGCGGCGTCGCCGACGACCTCGGCCTCATGGATTGGCTGAACAACCATATCTGGCCGCTGGAGAAGCAATGGGTCAGCCATGAATGGACGCGCCTGGGTTCGCTGTTCAGCGCCGCCGAAGCGCTGCGCGGCGGCGTGACGACGCTGAACGACATGTACTTCTTCCCCGAGGCGATGGCCGAAGCCGCGCTGCAGGCCGGCATCCGCGCCGCGGTGTCGATCAACGTCATCGACTTCCCGACCGGCTACGCCAGCGGCCCCGACGACTACATCGCCAAGGGCCTGCAGGCCTATGAGAAGTTCAAGGGCGAGAAGCTGTTGCAGTTCACCAGCAGCCCGCACGCGCCCTACACGGTCAGCGACGAGACCTTCGTCAAGCTGCGGATGCTGGCCGAGCAGCACGACATGGTCATGCACTGCCATATCCACGAGACCCAGGACGAGGTCGATGGCGGCATCAAGCAGTTCGGCGTGCGGCCGCTGGAGCGTCTGGAGAAGCTGGGCGTCATGAACGAGCGCATGATCGCCGTGCACATGGTCCATCTGAGCGATGCCGAGATCGAGATGCTGGCGCGAAACAAGGTGCATATCGCGCACAACGCGAGCAGCAATCTGAAGCTGGCGTCTGGCATTTGCCGTGTCGCCGACCTGGATGCCGCCGGCGTCAACGTGGCGCTAGGCACCGATGGTGCGGCCAGCAACAACCGCCAGGACATGTTCGAGGAGATCCGCCAGGCCGCCTTGCTGGCCAAGGGCTCGACCGGCAAGCCGACCGTGCTGCCGGCCCGCCGCGCGCTGGAGATGGCGACGATCGGCGGTGCCAAGGCCCTGGGCCGCGAGGCCGATCTCGGTACGCTGCGCGTGGGCAAACTCGCCGATGTGATCGCCGTCGACCTGTCTGCGCCCGAATGCCGGCCGGTCTACCACCCGGACGCGCAACTGGCCTACGTGGCGGCGCGCGAGCATGTCAGCGACGTGTGGGTCCACGGAGAGCAGGTGCTTCAGAAGCGCGTGCTGACTCGCTTCGATCTGTCTGCCGTGATGGCTGAGGTTGAAGTAGTCGTTGACAAGATGCGGCGGTCATGAAGTTCCGAATACGGTCATGGCGTTCTTCGAACGCTCGAGCATCTGACGCTGTTCTTTGTGCTCCCGTTGGGTTATGGAGTCCTTGGCCCGCTTGTCGGATGGGTTCTGAGCATCTTTCTGCCTGCAGGCCTTAGTCTTCTGGCATTCTTTGTGGCCATTCCCTTCGCCTACAAGTTCGGAGTCCGGCCCGCGATGCAGGTAGGACTGATTCACGTGATCCTGATGGTTCTGGCGGTTACCAAGGTTTGGAGATTGCTGCTGTTGGTAGTCGCCGGTGGAGTTGTGACCGTGGCAGAGTGGTTTTTTTCGCACCCGAGACCGTCTGGATCCAGTCTGTGGTTTGTCATGCTTATCGGAGCTGTCTCGGCCGCGGTTTGTTTCCATCTCATAGAGCGCTGGCTCGAATATCCTGGTACGCCGGCGACGGAAATCACTTCCGGAACCAATTGAGTACCCGCGATCCTGGCAGTCCCTGGAAGTCCCTTAGGTTGCGCGTCACCAGGATGAGCCCATGGGCTATTGCGATGGCAGCGATCTGGCCATCGACAAAGGGCAGGGGCTTGCCAAGGGCCTCGCGCTGCGCGCGCAACTCGGCGTGAACGCGGGCGGCAGCAGCGTCGTAGGCGAGCACCGGCAGCACGGCCAGCACCTGCTGAAGATGGGCGCCAATGGCATCGCGGCGTCGGCCTTCGGGCATGCGCAACCAGCCGAAGCGCAGTTCGTGCAGCACAGGGGCTGGTAGCGCAATCTCGGCTTCGTGTCGGCGCAGCTGCGCCATGACCCCCTCGTTCGGCGCGCTGCGAGCGGTCTCCGAGACGATGTTGGTGTCAAGCAAGAAGCTCAGCGTGGCCATTCGACCTCGCGGCCCGGGCTGTCGTCACGGGGCACATCGGGCCAGTCATCGACAGCGCAGAACTCCTGCCGCCAGGCGCTCAGGCGTGACAGGAAACCGCTGCTTTGCGCCTTTCGCGCGGTCAGCGCCTCGTAGCGCTCCAGCGGCATCAGCACGGCCGCGGGTTTGCCGCGGCGGGTGATGGCGATGGGCTTTTGCATGGCGGCCAGCTCATCCAGGGTTTCGGCCAGCTGGGCGCGGGCCTCGGCAGCGCTGCGGGATTCCATGATCAGCTCCTGATGTACGTTTTGAATGTACATCTGAAGCGATCGCCTGCCTAGGGTCAGCCCCTAGAATGCACGCCTCCCTGCCAAAGCGCCCCGTCTCCATGGCCCAGCATCTGCATTGTTTCGAGGGCGGCAACGCCCTGTCTGCGTTCCGCGCCCAGGCGCTGCTGTCCAAGCTCCAGGCCGCGGTTCCGCGCGTGAAGGCGGTGCAGGCGCGCTACGTGCACTGGGTGAGCAGCGAGCAGGCGCTCGACGCGACGCAGCAGCAGCGATTGGCGGCCTTGCTGAGCTATGGCGACGCGGCGCCGGCGGCCCAAGCGGGTGCCCTGGTCGTCGTCACGCCGCGGCTGGGCACGCTGAGTCCCTGGGCGTCGAAGGCCAGCGACATCGCGCACAACTGCGGCTTCGCCATCCAGCATGTCGAGCGCACCACCGAGTTCACCTTGCTGCTCGACAAGCCGCTGCTGGGCCAGGCCAAGCCGCTCAGCGAGGCCGAATGGCAGGCCTGCGCGGCCCTGTTGCACGACCGCATGACCGAGTCGGTGCTGCGCAGCCGCGATGACGCCCGCCATCTGTTCGACAGCAAGGAGGCCGAGCCGCTGGCCCGCGTCGACCTGCTGGGCGAGGGCAGGGCCGCGCTCGAGCGCGCCAACATCGCCTGGGGCTTGGCGTTGAGTGGCGACGAAATCGACTACCTGGTCGACGCTTTCGTGAACAAGCTTGCCCGCAACCCCAGCGACGTCGAGCTGATGATGTTCGCGCAGGCCAATAGCGAGCATTGCCGGCACAAGATCTTCAACGCCCAGTTCGTCATCGACGGCGAGGCGCAGCCGCTCTCGATGTTCGGCATGATCCGCAACACCGAGAAGCTCAGCCCCCAGGGCACGGTGATCGCCTACGCCGACAACGCGGCGGTGATGGAGGGGCACGCGATCCAGCGTTGGGTGCCGGGGAGCGACGGCGTTTACGCGCTGCGCCCCGAACAGGCCCAGGTGCTGATGAAGGTCGAAACGCACAACCACCCGACCGCGATTTCGCCCTTCGCCGGCGCCGCCACCGGCGCCGGCGGCGAGATCCGCGACGAGGGCGCGACCGGCCGCGGCGCGCGGCCCAAGGCCGGCCTGACCGGCTTCTCGGTCAGCAACCTCCGCCTGCCCGGCCTGCCGGAAAGCTGGGAGACGCCCGAGAGCCGGCCGGCGCATATCGCGTCGCCGTTGCAGATCATGATCGAGGGCCCGATCGGCGGGGCGGCCTTCAACAACGAGTTCGGCCGGCCCAATCTGCTCGGCTATTTCCGCTCCTACGAGCAGGCGGTCGCAGGCCTCGCCCGCGGCTATCACAAGCCCATCATGATCGCCGGTGGCATCGGCGCGATCCGCGCCGACCTGACGAAGAAGATCGAGTTCCCGGCCGGCAGCCTGCTGGTGCAGCTGGGCGGCCCGGGCATGCGCATCGGCATGGGCGGCGGTGCGGCCAGTTCGATGGCCGCCGGCGTGAACAGCGCCGAGCTGGACTTCGACTCGGTGCAGCGCGGCAACCCGGAGATCCAGCGCCGTGCGCAGGAGGTCATCAACCGCTGCTGGCAGCTGGGGGCCGAGAACCCCATCCTGGCCATCCACGACGTCGGCGCCGGCGGCATCTCGAACGCGTTCCCCGAGTTGGTCAACGATGCGGGGAGAGGGGCCCGCTTCGACCTGCGCAAGGTGCCGCTGGAGGAGAGCGGCCTCGCGCCCAAGGAGATCTGGTGCAACGAGAGCCAGGAGCGTTATGTGCTGGCGATCGCGCCGGGCTCGCTGGACTTGTTCAAGAGCTTTGCCGAGCGCGAGCGCTGCCCCTTCGCCGTGGTCGGCGTGACCACCGAGGAAAAGCAGCTGGTGCTGGCCGACGAGGGCAATGACACCCCCATCGACATGCCGATGGACGTGCTGCTGGGCAAGCCGCCGAAGATGACCCGCGATGTCGGTCGCGTCACCCGCGACGCCGGCCGCTTCGAGGCCGATGCGATCGAGCTGGAGGCGGCGGCCCGCGCGGTGCTGCGCCACCCCACCGTCGCCAGCAAGCGCTTCCTGATCACCATCGGCGACCGCACGGTCGGCGGCCTCACGCACCGCGACCAGATGGTCGGCCCCTGGCAGGTGCCGGTGGCCGATTGCGCGGTCACCCTGGCCGACTTCGACGGCCTGGCCGGCGAGGCGATGAGCATGGGCGAACGCACGCCGCTGGCCGCGGTGGATGCCCCGGCCTCGGGCCGCATGGCGGTCGCAGAAGCGATCACCAATCTGCTCGCCGCGCCGATTGATTTGAAGCGCGTCAAGCTCAGCGCGAACTGGATGGCCGCCTGCGGCGAGGCCGGTGAGGACGCCGCGCTCTACGACACCGTGAAGGCGGTCGGCATGGAGCTGTGCCCGCAGCTTGGCGTCGGCATCCCGGTCGGCAAGGACTCGCTGTCGATGCGCACGCGCTGGGACGGCAATCAGGTCACCGCCCCGGTGTCGCTGATCGTCTCCGCCTTCGCCTCGCTGCCGACGGTCGAAGGCACGCTGACGCCGATGCTCGCACCCGAGGACAGCGTGCTGATCCTCGTCGACCTCGGCCGCGGTCAGGGCCGCATGGGCGGCTCGGTGCTGGCGCAGACGCAAAGCCAGTTCGGCGGCGCGGTGCCCGACCTCGACGACGCGCAGCTGCTGGTCCAGCTGGTCGAGGCGGTCAACGCCCTGCGCCAGCAGGGCCTGCTGCTCGCGTATCACGACCGCAGCGACGGCGGCCTGTGGGCGGCGGCCTGCGAGATGGCCTTCGCCGGTCGCCGCGGCCTGGCGCTGAACCTGGACATGCTGCTGGCCGCCGGCAATGGCATCGAGGAGTCCGGCGACGCGAAGAACTGGACCAAGCAGGTCAGCGGCCGCCGCCACGAGCTGACCCTGCGCGCGCTGTTCGCCGAGGAGCTCGGCGCGCTGCTGCAGGTGCCTGCCACGCAGCGCGACGCCGCGCTGGCCGTGCTGCGCCAGCATGGCTTGTCGATGCACAGCCATGTCGTCGGCAAGCCCCAGGATGCCCTGGAGATCGCCGTCTGGCGCGATGCCCAGCCGGTGCTCAAGCTCTCGCTGCAGCAGGCGCTGCAGGACTGGGAAGCGGTCAGCCAGCAGATCGCTCGCTCGCGCGACAACCCGGTCTGCGCCGACGCCGAGTTCGCGGCCGCCACCGACCCCAGCCTGCCGGGCCTGCGCGTGTCGCCGAGCTTCGATGTCACGCAACTGCCGCCGGCCCCGGCCGGCCACCCCCAGGACCGTCCGCGGGTGGCCATCCTGCGCGAGCAGGGCGTCAACTCCCACCTGGAGATGGCCTATGCGATGCACCTCGCCGGCTTCGAGGCGGTCGATGTGCACATGAGCGATCTGCAGTCCGGCCGGCAGCAGCTGAAGGATTTCCGCGGCTTCGTCGCCTGCGGCGGTTTCTCCTACGGCGACACCCTGGGCGCCGGCGAAGGTTGGGCGCGCTCCATCCTGTTCAACGAGACGCTGAAGACCCAGTTCGAGACCTTCTTCGCCCGCCCCGACACCTTTGCGCTGGGCGTCTGCAACGGCTGCCAGATGCTCGCGGCGCTGGCCACCATGATCCCGGGTGCCCAGGCCTGGCCGAAGTTCGTGCGCAACGCCTCCGAGCAGTTCGAGGCGCGATTGTCCATGGTCGAGGTGCTGGACTCGCCGTCGATCTTCTTCAGCGGCATGGCCGGCAGCCTGCTGCCGATCGCCGTCGCGCATGGCGAGGGCAGGGCGGACTTCAGCATCCAGGGCGACGCCGCCCAGGTCGCCCGGGCGATGCGTTTCGTCGACGGCCATGGCCAGCCGACCGAGACCTACCCGGCGAACCCGAACGGCAGCGCCGGCGGCCTGACCGCGGTGACCACGCCCGATGGCCGCTTCACCGCGCTGATGCCGCACCCGGAGCGGGTGTTCCGCAATGCCCAGCTCAGCTGGCGCGGCGAACTGCCCTTGGCCGGCCACAGCCCCTGGCTGCGCATGTTCAGGAACGCACGCCTCTGGTGCGTCTGATCAGAGCGCGCCGGGGCGCGACGGCGTCGGTTCGCGCCGCGGTGCGACCAGGGGCAGGCGGAATACAAAGCTGCTTCCCTTGCCAGGGCTGCTGATCAGCTCCACGCTGCCGCCCAGCAGGGCGGTGGCGATGTTGTGCACGATGTTCAGGCCCAGGCCCGAGCCGCCCTTGCCCAGCTTGGTGGTGAAGAAGGGGTCGAAGGCGCGGCGCCGCACCTCCTCGCTCATGCCCTTGCCGTCGTCGGCGACGACGAATTCGAACCAGCCGCCCTCCAGCGGCCGCGCACTGATGGTCAGCCGGGTCGCCTCGGCATGCAGCTGGGCGTTCTGGATCAGGTTGCTGAGCAATCGACCCAGCTCCCCCGGGTAACCGTCGACCGCCTCGTCGAGGGCGATCTCGGTGCTCAGCTCCAGCTTGCCCTGCTTGAGCTGCGGGCGCAGCACGGTCAGCACGTCCTCGACCACGCTGGCCAGGCGGAAGCGGCGGCGGTGCTCGCTGGTCTGGTCGATCGACAGCTGCTTGAAATGGGCGACCAGATCGGCGGCGTCGCGCAGGCCGCGCAGCAGCAGCTCGGTCATGCCGCTGCTGTTGTCCACATAGGCCTGTAGCGTCGAGCGCTTCAGGCTCTGCGCCTGCATGGCCTCGCGCAGCTCGCGGGTGCGGTCGTGCAGGGTCGAGGCCGCGGTCATGCAGGTGCCCAGCGGCGTGTTCAGGTCATGGGCCACACCGGCGACCAGGGAACCCAGCGCGGCCAGGCGCTCGCTGCGCAGCAACTCCTCCTGAGCGCGGGCCAGCTCGCGGGTGCGCGCCTCGACGCGCTGCTCCAGCTCCTGGTTCAGGCGCTCCAGCGCCTGCTGCGCGTGCAGCTCCGCGCTGATGTCCATGGTGATGGCCAGGAAGCGCGTCTGCCCGTCGGCCTGGTCCATGCGGCGCAGGCGCACCGCGCCGGGAACCCGCTGACCGTCCTTGCGCACATAGGTCCAATGGCTGAAGCTGGCGCCGCCGCCGGCCTCCAGCGGCAGCATGAAGACCTCGTGGCGGTGCACGGAGCGGCCCAGCTCGGCGCTCATCGCCTGCGCACGCGCCGCCAGCTCCTTGGGGTCGTGCAGCAGCAGCGAGGAGCGCCCCAGCACCTCGTCGGCCGTATAGCCGAACAGGCGCTCGGCACCCTTGCTGAACAGCTCGATGCGGCCCTGCAGATTGATGACCAGGATGCCGATGTCCAGCGCCGCGTCGAGCACCGATTGCAGCTGATCGCGGGTGGCACGCAGCTCCTGCTGGGCGGCCAGCTGGGCGCTCAGGTCGATGGCCACGCCCAGATGTCCGCGCAGCCGGCCCTGACGGTCGTGCAGCTCGCTGATCGTCAGCGACACCGGGACACGGCTGCCGTCGCTGCGCAGATAGCTCCAGCTCTGCGGCCGCGGCTTGCCGTCCAGTTCGGCGGTGAACACCTCGCGCAGGCTGACCGTGCGGCCCAGCTCGAGGCTCAGCTGGGCGGCTCGCGCCGCCATCTCGGCGGGGTCATGGAAGCGAACCGGCGAACTGCCCAGCACTTGCTGCGGGCTGTAACCAAGCAGGCGTTCGGCGCCACGGCTGAAATGCGTGATGCGGTTCTCCAGGTCGGTGGCGATCATCGCCACGTCGGTCGCCGAGTCGAGCAGGGCCTGGAGGTGGTCATGGGTCTGCTGCAGTTCCTCGGTCAGGCCGCGCAATCGCGTGATGTCACGGCCGGTGCCGCGGTAGCCGAGAAACTCACCGTCGGCGCCAAACAGCGGATCCCCGGAAACGGCGTACCAGCGGACCATCTTGCCCGGCTCCTGCACCGCGTACTCGAAGCCGCGAAACGGCTCGCGACGCGCCAGCGTCGCGCGATGCGCCGCCCACACCGCTTCGGTCGGTTGGCCCGGCAGCAGATGCGCCTGCTCCCACCGTCGTTGGCCCAGCGAGCCGCGCAGCCGCTCGATCTGTTCGTCGGCGCCGGCGCCGGCGACAAAGCTCAGCCGCAGCTCGGCGTCCTGCTCCCAGTACCAGTCGCTGGCGGTGGCCAGCAGGCCTTGCAGGCGCTGCCTGGCGGCCTCGGCCTCGACCTGGCTCAGCCGTCTGGCTTCGACCTCGGCGGCCAGCTCCGCGCTGCGGGCGAGCAACTCACGGCGGCGCAGGGTCAGCGCGGCCGTCAGGCCGACCAGGCCGCCGCTGAGCAGGATCAGCCCCCAAAGCAGCGGTTGCTGCCACCAGCGCCACAGCCAACCGCCGTGCGGACGGCCGAGCAGCAGCCATTGCGCACCGGGCAGCTGCAACTCGGCTTGCAGGTGGCGCTGGCTGGACAGCGTGGCAGGTCCCCAGATCAGCCCGCCAGCTTGACCGTCGGCGCGCCGCTCCACCAGCGCCAGCTCGATCGGCGCGTCGACCAGCCCGGCGCGCTGCACGAAGCGCTCCAGGTCCGCCACCGCGGTGATCGTGCCCCAGTAGCGTTCGCCCCCCTCGTCGCTGCTCAGAAAGACCGGTCGGCGCTGCACCAGACCGAGCCCACCCTGCACCAGCTGCACCGGCGCGAACAGCAAGGGTTCGCGCAACTGGCGGGCACGTTCGATCTGCGCCCACTGAGCCGGCACGCTGCGGTAGTCCAGGCCCAAGGCACGCTCGTTGCCTTGCAAGGGGTGGACATAAGCGATCACATCCCGGGGCGCCGCAACGACATTGCGCAGCTGGGGCTGGCCTTGCATCATCGCGTCGACGCTGAGACGGAACGCGGTCTCGGTCAGTTCGCCCTGCACCCGTATCAGACTGAGCAGATTGGCGGTGGCGCCGAAGCTCCCAGCCGCCACGGCATCGATCTGCGCCCTGGCCGTCGAGATGGCGTCGCGCACCTGGGCCTCCTCGCGGGCCATGGATTCGTCGCGCGACAGCTTGGCGGCGCCACCCACCAGCAAGATGGCCAGCAGCAATGCCAGCAAGGGGGGCCAGCCCGACCATGGGCGAATGGCAGCTCGCAAACCGGAGGAGGGGGTCGGATGGGTCATCGGCGCCTGCATGCTACGTGCGCGCCCTGGCCTGTGGCCTCAGTCGGCCCGCAGTGTCAGCTGCACCTGTCGCGTGCGCCCCTCACGCCAGACGCTGATCGTGATGCGCTCGCCACTCTGGCGCTTCTCCAGCTCGTTGAGCATGTCATCGAGGTTGGCGATCTCCACGCCGCCCACCGCCGTGATCACGTCGCCTGCCTCGATGCGGCCATCGCGCCGCTGCACGAAGGGCTTGAGTCCCGCTCGCGCCGCCGGGCTGCCATCGCCCACGGCGGCCAAGGCCACGCCCTTGGGCAGTTGCAGCGCGCGGTTCAGGCGCGGGTCGGCGGCCGTCACGCCCAGCGCCGGGCGGATGAAGCGGCCGTCGCGGATGAGGCGCGGCACGATGCGGTTGACCTCGTCGACAGGAATGGCAAAGCCGATGCCGGCGCTCGCGCCGCTGGGGCTGTAGATGCTGGTGTTGACACCGATCAGCCGACCGGCCGAGTCCAGCAGCGGTCCACCGCTGTTGCCGGGGTTGATGGCGGCGTCGGTCTGGATGGCGCCGCGGATGGTGCGCCGGGTCACCGACTCGATGTCGCGATTCAGCGCCGAGACGATGCCGGTGGTCAGCGTGAAGTCCAGGCCGAAGGGGTTGCCGATGGCATAGACCTTCTGGCCCACCTGCAACTCGCGGCTCGATCCCAGCGGAATGGGCTGCAGGCGGGCGCCGCTTGGCGGCTTGATGCGCAGCACGGCCAGGTCGCGGTCGGCGAAGGCTCCGACCAGCTCGGCGGGGTACTCGCTCTGGTCGGCCAAGGTCACCTTGGCGCTGCTGGCGTTCTGGATGACATGAAAGTTGGTCACCACATGGCCTGACTCGTCCCAGAGAAAGCCGGAGCCGGTGCCGGCCGGCACTTCGAAGACGCGACGGCTGAACAGATCGCGCTGGGCGGCCGTGGTGGTGATGTGCACCACCGAGGGCGAGATGCGCTTGAAGACGTTGACGTTGTTGAGCTCCTCGGTCTCCAGCGCGCCGCGCGGGCTGATCGCGCGGGGCTGGGCGGCAGGCTCGCCGCGGCCGTTGGCCAGGCTGAACCAGGCGCCGGCGAGCAGCGTGAGCAGGGCCAGCAAGGCCAGGGAAAGCAGTCGAAAGGCTTGGGTCATGGTCTTCAAGGTCAAGCAACAACAAGCATCGAGGGTATGGGGGCGCGGTGCGTGGTCTTCAAGTCATTGCGCCCCTCATTCGCCGCCCAACCACCACTTGATCAGGCCCTTGGCGACGAAACCCAGCAGGCCGAAGCCCAGGGCCAGGAAGAGCACGAAGGTGCCGAAGCGGCCGGCCTTGGACTCTCGGGCCAGTTGGGCAATGATGAACACCATGTAGAGCATGAAGGCGGCCACGCCGACCGTCAGCCCGAACTGGGCGATCTGCGCTTCGGTGAAGCCGCCGATCACGGCCGCTCCTCGAAGTCCGAGGCGTCGACCAGGTCGCGGTAGGCATGCCAGCTGGCATGGGCGAGCACCGGAATCACCGGGATCAGGCCGACCAGCATGGGCAACATGGCCGCGCCGGTCAGCCCCATCAGCAGGGCCGCCCAGGCCGCCATCAGGCCGGGCCGCGCCAGCACCACGCGCCAGCTGACCAGCACCGCGGCAAGCAGGCCGATGCGGCGGTCGACCAGCAGCGGGATGGCCACCACGCTGGAAGCGAACACCGGCGCCGCCAGTACGCCGCCGAGCATCAGCCAGGCCTCGAACAGCCAGCCCCCGGGCGCGAGCACGACGACGCGCAGGAAGTCCGCTGGGCTGTCGACGGGCTGCGGCGCAAAGCCGGTGATCAGCGCCGCCGAACTGAGCACCCAGCCGCTGCCGGCCAAGGCCAGCAGCAGGCCGAAGCCGATCAGGGTCGGCTTGTTCGGCCGCCACATGCGCAGCGCCGTCGCCAGCTTGGGTCGGCCGCCGCGCTCGCGCAGCCGGCTGACCGCGTACAGCCCGGTGGCAACGATGGGCGCGACGATCAGAAAGCCGCTGAGCGCGCCGGCCAGGAACCAGAAACGCTGGCCGGCCAGGGTCAGCAAGGTCAGCCCGAAGGCCCAGATGGCGAAGCCATGGACCAGGCCGGGGAATGGGCAGTCGCGGAAATCGAGCAGGCCGCGGCGCAGCCAGCGCTGCGGGGCACCGGGGGCGGGGTCACGCAGCCGCACGCGCAGCGCGGCGGCCAGGGCAGGGCGGTGAGGCATGGGCGCATCTTCGCCCAGCGACACTGTGGTCATGAGCCGCGCCACCCACCCCCTTCGCTACCCACGGCTGGATGCGCTGCGGGCGCTCTGGATGCTGTGGATGGCGGGATTTCACTTCTGCTTCGACCTGGCCTGGTTCCGCCTGACCGCGTGGAACTTCTACGAGGATCCGTTCTGGACCTGGCAGCGCACGGCCATCCTGAGCGGTTTCTTGTTCTGGGCCGGGCTGGCCCAGGGGCTGGCGCTGCAGGCCGGCCAGGACGCGGCCCGTTTCTGGCGGCGCTGGGTCCAGGTGCTTGGCGCCGCCTTGCTGGTCAGCCTGGGCTCCTGGCTGGTGTTCCCGAACAGCTTCATCAGCTTCGGGGTGCTGCATGCGTTCGCACTGATGCTGCCCTTGCTGCGCTTCGGCGCCGCAACCCTGTCCTCCGCCAGCCTGCTGGCGCTGGCCTTGGTGGCGCTGGTGTTGCCCTGGTGGGTCCAGCACCCGCTGTTCGACAGCCGTTGGACCGATTGGGTCGGCCTGGTCACGCGCAAGCCGGTCACCGAGGACTTCGTGCCGCTGCTGCCCTGGGCGGCGCCCTTGCTGCTGGGCCTGGTGGCGGCCCGCCAGCCGGCGCTGCTGCGCCCGCTGCAAGGCCGGTCTCCGGCCTGGCTGGCGGGGCTGGGGCGCTGGCCGCTGAGCTTTTACCTGTTGCACCAGCCGCTGCTCATCGCCGGGCTGTGGCTTTGGCAACGGACAATGCCGGCATGACAGAAAAGAATCGCACGGTGCTGTTCGGCTTCCATGCCGTGGGCACCCGCCTGAAGATCGCCCCCAAGTCGGTGGAGCTGGTGCTCTACGACGCCAGCCGCCGCGATGCGCGCATGAAGGGGCTGTTGGCCCGTGCCGCGGAGGCCGGCGTCAAGGTGGTGGAGAGCGAGGCGCTGCAGCTCGATCGGCTGGCGCGCACCGACCGTCACCAGGGCCTGGTCGCCAAGGTCGAGGCGCTCAAGCCCCAGCATTCGCTGGACGATCTGCTCGACGAGGTGGCGGCGCGCGGCGAGCAGCCGCTGCTGCTGCTGCTCGACGGCGTGACCGACCCGCACAACCTCGGCGCCTGCCTGCGCGTGGCCGACGGTGCCGGCGCCCACGCGGTGATCGCGCCGCGCGACCATGCGGTGGGTCTGAACGCCACCGTCGCCAAGGTCGCCAGCGGTGCCGCCGAGTCTGTCCCCTACCTGATGGTGACCAATCTGGCGCGCACCATGGGCGAGCTCAAGGAGCGCGACATCGTCTGTGTCGGCACCTCGGACCAGGCCGAGGCCACGATCTACCAGGCGCCCTTGAGCGGCCCGCTGGCCTGGGTGCTGGGCGCCGAGGGCCATGGCCTGCGCCAGCTCACCGCCAAGACCTGCGACCGCCTGGTCTCCATCCCGATGCGCGGCGCCGTTGAAAGCCTCAATGTGTCGGTCGCCGCCGGCATCTGTCTCTACGAATCGCTCCGTCAGAGGACCTGATATGCCTGTGATCGCCGTCCAACATCCACTCGTCCGGCACAAGATCGGCCTGCTGCGCGAGGCCGACATCAGCACGAAGAAGTTCCGGGAACTCACCCAGGAGGTCGCCCGCCTGCTCGCCTACGAGGCGACCGCCGACTTCCCGACCGAGAAGGTCACCATCCCCTGCTGGAGCGGACCGACCGAGATCGACCAGATCGCCGGTCGCAAGGTCACCGTGGTGCCCATCCTGCGCGCCGGGCTGGGCATGCTCGACGGCGTGCTCGACATCCTGCCCAATGCCAAGGTCAGCGTGGTCGGTCTGGCGCGCGACCACGAGACGCTCAAGCCGGTCAATTACTTCGAGCGCTTCGTCGGCCAGCTCGGCGAGCGCACCGCGCTGATCATCGACCCCATGCTGGCCACCGCCGGTTCGATGATCGCCACCGTCGACCTGCTCAAGGCGCGCGGCTGCAAGGACATCCGCGCGCTGGTCCTGGTCGCCGCGCCCGAGGGCGTCAAGGCCCTGGAGGCCGCCCACCCCGATGTGCGCTGCTGGACCGCGGCCATCGACTCGCACCTCAACGAGCAGGGCTACATCATCCCGGGCCTGGGCGACGCCGGGGACAAGATCTTCGGCACCAAGGACAGTTAGGGCCTGTTCACACTAATGGAAGCCAGCGCGTTGCCATCCAGAAACGACCCCAACGAGGCGCGAAGTGAAGCTGGGGCAATGGGCCCCAGTGAGCTTCGCAACGACGTGGGGGCCGCTTTCTGGTGGCAACCCGAAGGGAACGTGCCTGGCAGGCCGCCATGCGGCGTTGCTCCTGCCAGGGCCGGAGGCCCTGGCCTTCGCCAGGCACAAACAGCCCACAGGGCTGTTTGTGTCCGGGCTCAGCCTAGCGGGCGCCAGCCCGCGTCGTCGTCGCGCCTTGCCTGGCGGGCTGCCAGGCACGTTCGCGCGGCTTCGCTTAGTGTGACCAGGCCCTAGACCAGTCCCAGGCCGCCGAGCACGGCGCCGACCAGCAACCAAGCCAGCGGCGGCAGCCTGGGCCGCCAGGCGCTGCCGATGGCGCAGACGGCCAGCAGCAGCAGCCCCGCCGCCGGCCGCTGCTCGCTGAGCACCGGGCGAGCCAGCAGCCAGCCCGAGGCCAGGGTCAGGCCGAGCACCAAGGGGGCGGCACCGGTCTGGAAGGCGAGCAGCAGCGGGTGGCGGCGGTTCTGGCCCGCCCAGCGGCTGACGCGCCAGACCAGCAGGGTCGAGGGCAGCAGGATGCCGCCCAGACAGGCCAGCAAGCCCAGCGGGCCCGCGGCCAGCCAACCCAGCACACCGATGATCATGATGTTCGGACCGGGGGCCGACTGACCCAGGGCCACCGCCTGGGCAAAGCCGGCGTCGTCCAGCCAGCCGCGCTCGACGACCAGCTGGCGGTGCACATCGGGCAGCACGGTCGCGTAGCCGCCGATGCTCAGCAGCGAGAGCAGCGCGAACTGCGCGGCCAGCAGTGCAAAGTCGGCGAGGCTCATCGCGTTCTGGCCCGCCATGCCAGGAACATGCCGACGCCGAGCAAGCCCAGCAGGACCGGCAGCAGCGGCAGGCGCAGCACGCCGACGCTGATCAGCGCGACAGCGGCCAGGCCCAGGGCTCGCTCAAGACCCAGGGGGGAGTGACGCAGTGGCTGCGCGATCTTCCAGGCGGTGCCGAGCAGCAGCCCGGCCGCCACCAGACCCATGCCGCGCAGCGCGCCGGCCACCCAGGCCTGCTGCAGATAGGCCTGGGTGGTGCTGGCCAGCAGCAACACGATCAGCAGCGGCACGCCCAGCATGCCGACCAGGGCCGCCAGCAGGCCGCGCCAACCGAAATGCCGCTCGCCCAGCATCAGCGCGACATTGACGACATTCGGCCCGGGCAGCAGCTGGGCGGCGGCGAGCAGGTCGACGAATTCCTGCTGGCTGAGCCAGCGCTCGCGCTCAACGAACTCGTGCTGGGCCACCGCCAGCACGCCGCCAAAACCCTGCAACGCCAGCCGGTTGCAGACCCAGGCGAAGTGCCAGATCGACCGAGGGCTCATCGCCCGCGCTTCAGCGCATCCGGGTTGACCAGGCCGCTGGGTTCGCCGCGCAGGAAGTTGACGACATTCTGGAAGGCTGCGCTGAAATAGGCCTCGTAGCTGTCCTGCTCGACATAGCCGATGTGCGGCGTGCAGACGGCGTTTTCCAGTCGCAGCAGCGGGTGACCTTGCAGGATGGGCTCGCTCTCGAACACATCGATGGCCGCCATGCCGGGCCGGCCGCGGTTCAGCGCGGAGACCAGGGCGTTGTCTTCGACCAGTTCGGCCCGCGAGGTGTTGACGAAGAGGGCGGTGGGCTTCATCAGCGCCAGGTCGTCGAAGCGGATCAGGCCCTGCGTGCTGTCGGCCAGGCGCAGGTGCAGGCTGAGCACGTCGCTGTCGGTGAACAAGGCTTCGCGGCTCTCGGCCGCCTGGTGGCCGTCGGCCATCGCCGCCAGCCGCGACGCCTCGCTGCCCCAGACCAGCACCTGCATGCCGAAGGCCTTGCCGTAGCCGGCCACCAGGCGGCCGATCTTGCCGTAGCCCCAAAGGCCCAGCACCTTGCCGCGCAGCTGCATGCCGATGCCGAAATTGGCCGGCATCGAGGCCGACTTCAGCCCAGACTGCTGCCAGGCGCCATGCTTGAGGTTGCCGATGTATTGCGGCAGGCGGCGCATGGCGGCCATCACCAGCGCCCAGGTCAGCTCCGCCGGCGCGTGGGGCGATCCCCCGCCTTCGGCCACCGCGATGCCCAGCCGGGTGCAGGCATCCACGTCGATATGGCTGCCGACGCGGCCGGTCTGGCTGATCAGCTTGAGCTTGGGGAGTTTCTCGAGCAGCTGGCGCGGGAACGCGGTGCGCTCGCGGATCGTCACCAGCACGTCGGCGTCGCGCAGGCGCACCGACAGCTGACCGATGCCCTTGACGGTGTTGGTGAACACCTTGGCCTGCAGGCCGTCGACCTCCAGCAGGCTGGCGCAGCGCAGCTTGCGCACCGCGTCCTGGTAGTCGTCGAGGATGATGACATTCATGCGGGGTCGGATTGTGCGGGCCGGCTGCGCCGATCTGGCCCAGGGAAACCGACCATTTCTGCACAAGTGGTGACAGGGGCGGCGCCTAACATCGGTGGTCCGGCCTGCTTGCCGAGAACTGCCCATGCCCAAAGTCGTTCCGCTGACCCCGCCCGCAACGCCGGCCGACCCGATCGCCCTGCTGCGCCAGCGCGCCGAACAGGGGCAGTTGCCGCTGCCCGAGCTGATGCAGGCGGCATCCACCTTGCAGGCCCAGGGCCAGATCGAGCCGGCGGCCGCGCTGTACGAGACCTGGCTGGCCCACGCCAGCGAGGCACAGCGCCCGCATCGGCCCTTGGCCGCCTTCAACTGGGGCACCTTGCTGGGCAGCCTGCGCCGTCACGAGGCCGCCGAGGCCGCCTACCGCGATGCGCTGGCCGCCAAGCCCGATTTCGCCCAAGCCAGGCTCAATCTCGCCCACCAGTTCGAGCACCTGGGCCGCAACGACGAGGCGCTGGCCGCCTGGCGCGAGGTCTTCGACCACATCGGTCAGCTGGATTGCGTTGGCGCCGAGCCGCTCGATCTGCAGCTGCATGCGCTCAACAACAGCGCCCGCCTGCTGGAGCAGCTGCGCCGCTACGACGAGGCCGAGGCCCTGATGGTGCGCAGCCTGCAGCTCAAGCCGGCCCAGGGCGATGTCATCCAGCACTACGTGCACATCCGCCAGAAGCAGTGCGAGTGGCCGGTTCACCAGGCCATTGAGGGGCCGCAGGGCAGGGTGGGCGAGCACCAGCTGCTCGTCAACACCAGCCTGCTGGCCATGCTCAGCCACAGCGATGACCCGGCGCTGCAACTGCTCACCGCGCAGCGCTTCGTGCACGACAAGGTGGCCAAGTACGGCGGCAAGCCCTACCACCGGCTGCACGGCCCGGCGCGTCGCGAGGGCAAGGTGCGCCTGGCCTACCTCTCCGGCGATCTGTGCATGCACGCCGTCGGCCTGCTCACCGCCGAGCTCTACGAGCTGCACGACCGCTCGCGCTTCGAGCTGCTGGCCTACGACTGGAGCCGCGAGGACGGCACGCCGCTGCGCGCGCGCATCAAGCGCAGCTTCGACCGCCTGATCCCCTTGCAAGGCCTCGCCGACGAGCAGGCGGCCAGGCAGATCGCCGCCGACGGGGTCGACGTGCTTGTCGACCTGCAGGGCCTGACCAACGGCGCTAGGCCCAACATCCTCGTGCACCGGCCGGCGCCGGTGCAGGTCGGCTACCTGGGCCTGCCGGCGACCTCGGCGCTGCCCGGCGTCGACTTCATGGTCGCCGACCGCTATGTGTTCCGCGACGACTACCACGCCTTCTGCAGCGAGCGGCCGATCCCGATCCGTCCTTGCTACCAGGTCAGCGACCGCCGCCGCGAGATCGGCGCGCCGCCGACCCGCGCGCAGTACCAGCTGCCCGAGCAGGCCTTCGTGTTCGCCGTCTTCAACAACAACCACAAGATCAGTGCCGAGCTGTTCGCTTGCTGGATGCGCGTGCTGCAGCAGGTGCCCGGCAGCGTGCTCTGGCTGCTCGCCGACAACCGCTGGGCCGAGGCCAATCTGCGCGCCGCCGCGCAGGCCGCCGGCATCGAGGCCTCGCGCCTGATCTTCGCGCCGCGCGTCCTTCCCGCCGACTACCTGGCACGCTTCCAGCTGGCTGACCTGGTGCTCGACACCTTTCCCTACAACGCCGGCACCACGGCCAGCGACTGCCTGTGGGCCGGCGCGCCCATCCTCACGCTCTCCGGGCGCTCCTACATCAGCCGCATGTGCGGCAGCCTGCTGACCGCCGTCGGCCTGCCCGACCTGATCACCGAGTCGCTCGCCGACTACGAGCGACTGGCGGTGCAGATCGGCCGCAGCCCGGCGCGCGCCGCCTCCTACAAGCGCTACCTGGCCGAGCACGGTCGCAGCAGCGCACTGTTTGACATTCCGGCCATCGTGCGCGATCTTGAGCGCCAGTTTGCCCACCTTGCCGCCCAGGCGCGCGCCGGTCAGCCCTTGCAGCCGCTGAGCGACTGAGCCCATCCCAGATGCCGCAGGACGACGCCTTCTTCGACACCCCGGCCAAGCCGCGGGGCGGGCGTTCGCCGCTGCAGGTGGCGCCGGTGGCCGAGCCGCCGCGTCTCGACGAAGCCCTGAGCGCCGCGCAGGCGGCGGCCGCGCCGCCGCTGCAGGATGCGCTGATGCAGTGCATCGTCTGGCTGACCCGTCACCACGGTCGGCCGCGAAGCAGCGAGTCGCTGCGCGAGGGCCTGGGCCTGGAAGGCGCACTGATGCCCGATCAGGCGCTGCGCGTGCTGCGCGAGGCCGGCTACAACGCCGGCCTGCTGGCCAAGCCGATCGCCGACATCAACCCGCTGCTGCTGCCGGCCATTCTGCTGCTGGGCGAGGGCGACGCCTGCGTGCTGACGCGCCGGCTCGATCCCGAAGGCGGTGGCGAGGCGCGCTACGAGGTGGTCTTCCCCGATGGCAAGGGCCAGCCGGCGGCGGCCAGTGCCGCCGAGCTGGGCGAGGCCTACAGCGGCTTCGTGCTGGTGGCCACGCCGCGCGAGAGCGCCTCGGCCAGCCGCGGCAGCGAGGCGCCGCTGATCGGCGGCGACGGCCATTGGCTGTGGGGCACGCTGCGCCGCTTCCGGCTCTATTACCGCGCCGCCATGGTCGCGGCCCTGCTGTCCAATGTGCTGCTGCTGGCCACCAGCCTGGTGACCATGGTGATCTTCGACAAGGTCATCCCGCACCAGGCGCTGACCACCTTGTGGACCCTGGTCATCGGCGCCGGCATCGCGCTGGCCTTCGACCTGTTCGCACGCCAGCTGCGCAGCCACCTGATCGACGTCGCCGGGCGCAAGGCCGACCTGATCATCGGCTCGCGCCTGTTCCGCCAGACCCTGGGCGTGCGCATGGAGCAGCGGCCCGAATCGGCCGGCTCCTACGCCCACCACCTGGCCCAGGTCGAGACGGTGCGCGACTTCTTCGCCTCGGCCAGCTTGAGCGTGCTGACCGACCTGCCGTTCGCGCTGCTCTTCGTCGTCATGACCTTCGTGATCGCCGGGCCGCTGGGCTGGGTGCTGCTGCTGGCCATGCCGGTGCTGATCACCATCACCCTGCTGCTGCAGCGCCGCGTGCGCCGTGCGGTCGACGGCCACCTCAACCAGATCGCCGATCTGCAGGGCACCCTGGTCGAGGCCGTCGAGGGCCTGGAGGACTTGAAGACCTCGGGCGCCCAGGGCCGTTTCATCCGCCGCTACGAGGCGGCCACCGCGCAGGCCGCCGAGTCGGCGCTGCGCTACCGCGCGGCCAGCGCGCTGTCCAACAACCTGACGATGACGGCCCAGCAGGCCATCGTGCTGATCATGCTGGTCTGGGGCGTCTACCTGATCCAGGCCGGCGAGCTGACCGCCGGCGGCATGATCGGCGCGGTGATGTTGGCCGGCCGGGGCCTGGCGCCGCTGTCCAGCCTGGTTGGCCTGGCGGCCCGCTACCAGGGCGCGCGCGCCGCCATGAAGCTGATCGACGAGCTGATGCAACGGCCCCAGGAGCGCGAGGCGGGTCGCAGCTATGTGCCGCTGGGCGATACCGGCGCCGGTCGGCTGCGCCTGGCCGAGGTCGGCTTTGCCTACCCGCTGCCACCCGGCGTGCAGGGCAATGCGCCCAAGGTGCTCAAGGGCGTCAACCTGCAGCTGGAACCCGGCGAGCGGGTGGCGGTGCTGGGCCGCATCGGCTCGGGCAAGAGCACCATCCTGCGCCTGCTCGCCGGGCTCTACCAGCCCAGCGAGGGGGCGGTCGAGCTCGACGGCATCGACCTGCGTCAGATCGACCCGGCCGAATACCGCGGCCGCATGGGCTTCGTCGGCCAGGAGCCGCGGCTGTTCAACGGCACGCTGCGCGACAACGTCAGCATGGGCCGCGCCGAGATCGACACCGCGCGACTCGCCGAGGTGGCCCGGCTGACCGGCCTGGACCGCCTGGTGGCCGGCCATCCGCAGGGCTGGGATCTGCATGTCGGCGAGATGGGCGGCCTGCTCTCCGGCGGCCAGCGCCAGCTGGTGGCGCTGGCCCGCGCCCTGGTGCACCAGCCGCGCGTGCTGCTGATGGACGAGCCGACCAGCAGCATGGACGCGCAGTCGGAGCTGGCCTTCCTGCGCCAGCTGCGCGACGCGCTGCGCCCAGGCAGCACGCTGATCGTCGTCACGCACCGGCCAGCGGTGCTGGAGCTGGTGCAGCGCATCGTCGTCGTCGACGGCGGGCGCATCGTCATGGACGGTCCGCGCGACGCCGTGCTGGCCGCGCTCTCGGGTGCCCGGCCCACGCCGACCACCGCTCCCGAGGACGCGGAGAAGGTCCGCCACCACCCCAGCGCGCAACCGGTCCAGCGCGAGAGATCGCTATGAGCCCCCAGGCTGCATGGCTTCGCCATTTCGCCACCCCCCGAGGGGGCTGGCCCGGCTTGGGGCTGAACCCGGACTTGGACTGCCCTGAGGGCAGTCCAAGCCTGGCGAAGGCCGAGGCCTCCGTGCCGAGGCGGCCCAGCGCCGTGCCGCTTTGAACCAAGAGCGCGACTACCTGTCGGCGCTGGCCGCGGCCCAGGTCGACGAGAAACTGCCGCGCGCCACCTGGGCGCTCTACCTGATGCTGGCCGTGCTGGTCAGCTTCGTGGTCTGGGCGGCACTGGCCCAGGTCGACGAGGTGGCGAGGGCGGAGGGGCGCATCGTGCCCGACGGCCGCGACCAGGTCATCGCCAGCCTGGAGCCCGGTCTGCTCGGCGAGCTGATGGTGCGCGAGGGCGAGCAGGTCAAGGCCGGTCAGGCCTTGCTGCGCCTGGACCCGACGCGCGTCGAGGCGGCGCAGAACGAGGGCCAGCTCAAGCGCCTGGCGCTGACGGCGACCGCGGCCCGACTGCGCGCCGAGGTCAACGCCACGCCGCTGCAGTTTCCCGCTGAGCTCAAGGACGCCAAAGGCCTGCGCGACGCCGAGACCGAGGCCTACCAGAGCCGGCGCCGCCTGCTTGACGACAGCCTGGCCGGCATCGCCCGCTCGATGGCCTTGGTGCAGCGCGAGCTCGACATCGCCCGCCGCATGTCGGCGCAAGGCTTGATGAGCGATGTCGAGGTGATGCGCCTGGCGCGCCAGGTCAGCGAGCTGCAGCTGCAACGCAGCGAGCGCGTCAACCGCTTCCGCCAGGAAGCGGCCGCCGACCTCGTCAAGGTGCAGAACGACCTGGCGCTGCTGGACGAGCAGATGGTCGTGCGCACCGACCAGTTGCAGCGCACGGTGCTCAGCAGCCCGGTCGACGGCGTCGTCAAGAGCATCAAGATCAGCACGGTCGGCGGCGTCGTGCCAAGCGGCGCGCCCATCATGGAGATCTCGCCGATGGGCGGCCGCCTGCTCGTCGAGGCACGCATCAAACCGCGCGACATCGGCTTCGTGCGCGTCGGTCAGAAGGCCGAGGTCAAGCTCAGCGGCTACGACTACAACGTCTTCGGCGGCCTGCAGGGCCGTGTCGAGTTCATCAGTCCGGATGCCATCGGTGAGCCCGACAAGGGCGCCGAATCGGCCTACTACCGCACCCTGGTGGTCAGCGAGAAGGTCACGCTGCGCCCCCGCGACGGCCAGCCCCTGCCGCTGATCCCCGGCATGGCCGCCCAGGTCGACATCCGCACTGGGGAGCGCTCGGTGCTGTCCTACCTGCTGCGGCCCATGCTCAAGAGCCGCGAGGCGCTGCGCGAACGCTGATTTGGCGGCCATTGCGGCCGCTTTTCCGGCTCAAGCCGAGGGCCGCAATCTGTTGCAGTGTGGGCTGTGACTCTCAAGCCCACTTTGCCCCTCCTCGTCGCGCTGGCGATGAGCCTGAACCTGCCGAGCGCCGACGCGCAGAGCAAGCGCCGCGCTGTCGCATCGGCCAAGCCGCGACCCGCACCGGTACAGCCCAGTCCGCAGGCCGTGCCGCGCTGCGGCGACGACGAGGTGCTCAAGGCCGCCGAGGGGACCGAACCGAACTGGTCGCCGCTGGACCCGCGCAGCTATCTGCTGCAGCTGACCGAGACGGCGCTGCAGCGCAGCCGCCAGGTCGGGGTTGCGCGGCTGCTGGAACAGGCGGCCCGGGACGAGGTGCGCGAGGCCGAAGCGGCCCGCCTTCCCGAGTTGCAGATGCAGCTGTCGGGCGGGCATGCGGGGTCGATCAGCTTCGGTCAGCAAGGTCCCCAAGGCATCGAGGCCAGGGCCAGCCTGCAGGTGAGCGGCCCGCTGTGGGACTGGGGGCAGACCCGCCAGCTCATCGAGTGGCGGCGTCAGCTGGCCGAATCCGCCGCGGCCGGCCGGGCCAGCGCCAGCGAGCAGATCGCGCTGCAGACGGTGGCGCTCAGCCTGGACCGCAGTCGCTACACCTTGCAGGCCCAGGTCTACGGCCAGTACGTGCGCAAGATGGCCTGTCTGGTCGAGCAGTTGCAGACCATCACCCAGTTCGACCAGGGCAGGGCCAGTGAGCTGGTGCAGGCCAGGAAGAGCCAGCAGCAGGCCGAGCTGGCCCTGGCCACCACGCGCGAGTTCGTCAAGAGCGCCGAGACCCGGCTGCGTCGTCTGGTCGGTGATCCGCTGCCGCCGCCTGGCAGCCTGTCGGCGGTGCTGTCGCGCCTGCCCGAGCTCGGTCTGCTGCAGAAGGACCTGCTCGAGGCCCCGGACGTGGCCCAGGCCAATGCCCAGGCGCTGGCGGCCAGCCGCCTGGCCGACTCGGTGGCCGCCGGCCAGAAGCCGCGGCTGAGCTATCTCGGCAGCGCCAACGCGCGCGCCGGCAATGGGCGCCAGGGCGACTGGATCGCCGGTCTGCAGCTCAGCATCCCGCTGTTCCGCGCCGGCGATGAGCCCCAGCTGAACGCCGCACGCCGGCGCGCCGAGGCCGCCAATCTGCAGCGCGACGAGACCCTGGAGACCAAGAGCTGGCGGCTGCAGGAGGTGCACGACGCCGCCGGCGATTCGCTGGATCGCGCTCGCCGCATCACCGAGTTGCTGCGCTCCAGCCAGCAGCTGCGCAGCGCCACGCTGCTGCAATGGCAGCAGCTGGGACGGCGCTCGCTGTTCGACGTGATGAATGCCGAGGCCGATTACTACGCACTGCGCATCGCCCATGTCAACGCGCTCTACGACGCCCAACAGGCGGTGGCCTTGATGGGCTCGATGGGACGAGGCGTCACCGCCTTGCTGGACTGAAGCGCTGTCACGCGGGCTTAACAAGGCCTGCGCAGACTGTGCGGTTTTCCACAACCGCCACTGCCTGCCATGCGCTTCGCCCGCCTGTTTGCCCCCTTGCTGCTCGCCGTGTCGGCGGCGCAGGCCGCCAATCCGATCCAGAGCATCGACAAGGTCTGGAGCTTCCAGCACAGCGGGGGGCGCTCGTCGGAGATCCTCGCCTTCGACAAGGGCAGCAGCTCGATCTTCGTGGTCGGCGGCAACGGCATCGAGGTGCTGGGCCTGGACGGCAGCCTGCGTGCCAGCCTCGCTGGCAGCGTCTTCGGTGCCATCAACAGCATCAGCATCAACGCCCAGGGCATCGCCGCGATCGCCTTCAGCAACGCCACCGTGCAGAACCCCGGCACGGTGCAGTTCTTCGACACCGCGGCCTTCGTGGCCAGCGGCGGCGCAGGCGGCCACCTGGGTGGCGTCACCGTCGGTTCCGTGCCCGACATGCTGATGTGGACGCCCGACGGCAGCCGCGTGCTGGTCGCCAACGAGGGCGAGCGCCAGAGCAATGCGGTCAACCCGGCCGGCGGCGTCAGCATCATCAGCTTCAACGGCGGCAACGCCAGCGCCAGCAGCGTCAACACCATCGGTTTTGCCGCCTGGGATGGGCAGGAAGCGGCGCTGCGCGCCCAGGGCGTGCGCATCCAGGCCGGTGTGGCCGCGTCGATCGCGCTGGAGCCGGAGTACATCGCGCTGTCGCAGGACGGCAAGACGGCGATCGTCACGCTGCAGGAGAACAATGCGCTGGCCTTCGTCGACCTGCAGACTCAGCAGATCACCCAGATCAAGAGCCTGGGCCTGAAGGACTTCAGCCTGCCCGGCAACGCCATCGACCCCAGCGACCAGGACGGCAAGATCGAGCTGCGCCCGGTGCCGGTCAAGGGCCTCTACATGCCCGACGCCATCGTCGGCTTCGGCGTCGGCGGGCAGAGCTTCTACGCGATGGCCAACGAGGGCGACGCCTTCGTCGACGACAGCGACATCATCCGCTTCGGCAACGCCGCGGTGACGCTGAACGCCGCGGTGTTCCCGAACGCCGCCGAGCTGAAGAGCAATGCCAGCCTGGGCCGCTTGAACATCGTGCGCGACGGCGCCACCGGCGACGGTGGCATCAGCAACATGAGCGAGATCATCACCCTGGGCGGGCGCAGCTTCTCGATCCGCGACGCCGAGGGCAATCTGGTCTACGACAGCGGCAACCTGCTCGAGGCCAAGGCCATCGAGCTCGGCCTCTACGCCGATGGCCGCAGCGACGACAAGGGTGTCGAGCCCGAGGGCATCATCGTCTTCGAGCTGGCCGGCCGGCAGATTGCCGCCGTCGGCCTGGAACGCACGACGCGCGGCGCGGTCGCGCTGTTCGACGTGAGCGACCCGGCCAACACCTCCTTCCTGCAGATGCTCGATTCGGGCAGCACGGCCGACGTGCGCGTCGAGGGCCTGCTGGCCTTCGAGTTCGGCGGTCAGTTCTACCTGGCCCTGGCCAGCGAGGATCCGTCCAACATCACCACGCTGTACCGCGTCAGCGCCGTGCCCGAGCCGGCCAGCATCGCGCTGATGGCCGGTGGTCTGCTGGCCATCGGCGCGCTGCGCCGCCGCCGCGCCTGATTCAGCGGGGCTTCATCGCCCCGTCCATGCTGCCCGCCGGGTAGTAGTCGAGCAGCGCGCGCCAGACCGCACCGCTGGCGCGCGCCTGTTCGAGCATCTCGCGCAGGCGCTGGCGGTCGTCAGCGCTCAATGATTGGGTCGACAGGTAGAAGCCGGCCTCAGACCAGGGCATGTCGTCCAGCGCTTCGACGCGCAGTTGGCCCTTGAGCGCCTGCAGTCGCGGCTCGCCGTCGAGCACGCCAAAGAGAATCGACGGCGTGATCACCGTCAGTTCGGCCATGCCGGCCTGCAGTGCCCGTGCCACGCCCTGGGGGTCCTGCTCCTGCACCAGCCGCCCCTGCAGGCGCAGCTTTTCCACGGTCTCGCGGTAAAGCGGTCCGAAGTCATAGCCGCGCACCACCGCCACGCGCAGCCGGGTGTTGTTCAGCAACTCGTCCAGGCTGCCGACCGGCGGCCGCGCGGCCTTCAGACCGATGGCCACGGTGCGGCTTTGCACCAGGGGGACGAATTCCCCGAAGCGGTCGCGGCGATCGGAGCGTGTGGCCGGCACGAGCAGGTCGGCCTGGCCGTTCTCGAACATTTGCTCGACGCGGGCGCGCGGCATCAGGCGGAACTCGAAGGCGCAGCCCTTGGCCGCGCCCAACTGGCGCAACAGGCTGGGGTAGGCGCCGTCGACCCGCTCACCGACCGCGAACACGCTGACCCCCACCGTTGCCACCGGTACCTGCAAGGGCCGCGAGCAGGCCTGCGCCAGGCCAGCCCCGAGCAGCGGCAACAGGCAGGCGATGGCGGCGATGCGGTGCATGCGTGACTCAACGACGCCGTGACGGTCGCAGGGTGGCCGGCAACTCGGCCGCGCTGTCCGCGTCGGCCCGCAGCGCCAGCGCCCAGGCCTGCGCGCCGCCGGCTTGCTGCGCGCGGGCCAGGGCCAGTTCCGCGGCGGCGATCAACTGGGTCGGCGCAGCGTCCGGCGGCGGCGCTCCCGCCTGCCAGCTCAGGCCCAGGCTGATCGTCAGGTGCTTGGCCAGCGCCGCATCGGCATGCTCGATCGCCAGTGCCTCGACGCCATCGAGCAGGTGGAAGGCCAGCTGCTGGGCACCCCGCTCGTCGGTATCGGGCAGCAGCAGGGCAAAGCCGGGGCCTGACCAGCGGGCCACCAGGTCGGCCGGGCGGGCGCACAGGCGCGCCAGCTCGGCAGCGATGCGTGCCAGGGCTTGCGCAGCGGCGGTGTCGCCGTAGCGCAGCCCGTAGCGGTCGAAGCCATCGAGCTCGGCCCGCAGCAGGGCCATCGGGGCGGCCAGCCGGCCGGCACGCCGCCATTCGCGCAGCAAGGCCTCCTCGAAGGCGCTGCGGTTGGCCAGACCGGTCGTCGCGTCGCGTCGCGCCAGGCCGCGCAGCTGGTCGGCCATGCGCTTGACGCGCAGCTGCGCCTGCACCCGCGCGCGCACCAGGTCGGCGTGCACCGGCTTGGCAATGAAGTCGGCGGCGCCGATCGCGAAGCCGGCCACCTCGAACGCGGCTTCAGCATGGGCGGTGACGAAGATCACCGGCACATCGGCCAGCCCGGGCTCGGCCTTCAGGGCTTCGCAGACCTCGAAGCCACTCATGCCGGGCATCTCGGCGTCGAGCAGCACCAGGTCAGGTGGCAATTCCAGCGCCAGCAACAAGGCCTGATCGGCACGCGTGGCGACGCGCAAGCGACCCAGGCCCTGCAGGATGCGCAGCATCAGCTGGACCGACGCCGGGTCGTCGTCGACGAGCAGGATCTCGGGCTGGCGCGAATCGGGCATGGCCCCATGCTACTGAATCCGCTAGGGCAAGCCCTGGCCATGATCCCCGGGGCGGCGCCAGGACAATCTTGGCGATGCGTCTGCCCAATCTGCTCGCCACCCGCCAAGGCCGCCTGGCCGCCTTCTTCGCGCTCTACATCACCGAGGGCATCCCGCTGGGCTTTGCCGCCACCGCCGTGGCCTTCCAGCTGCGCAAGATGGGCGTCGGCCCGGCCGAGATCGGCGCCTTCGTCGGCTCCTTCTACCTGCCCTGGGCCTTCAAATGGGCCTTCGGCCCGCTGGTCGACGTGTTCCGTTCGCAGCGCTGGGGCCACCGGCGGGCCTGGATCCTGGGCACGCAGCTGGTGATGGCGGCCACGCTGGCGGTACTGGTCGTCGTCGACCTGCCGGGTCAGCTCTGGCTGTTCACGGGCATCCTGCTGGTGCACAACACCTTCGCGGCGATGCAGGACGTGGCGATCGACGCGCTGGCCTGCAACAGCCTGCAGGAGGACGAGCGCGGCCTGGCCAACGGCCTGATGTTCGCCGGCGCGGCGATCGGCACCGCGATCGGCGGCGCCGGCGTGCTCAAGCTGATGCCTTACACCGGCTTCCAGCCGACCTTCTTCATGGTCGCGGCGGCCATCCTGGCGGTCACCGCCCTGGTCGTGCTGCCGATGCGCGAGCCGCTGGACGACACGCCGCCGCGCGGCGCCGGCCTGCGCGCCGCCGCCGGCGAGATGCGCGACTTCGCGGTGGCCTCGTTCCGCAGCTTCCTGGCCACCCGCGGCGCCTTCGCGGGCGTCGGCTTCGCCCTGCTGCCGGCCGGGGCGATGACCCTGGGGCTGTCGATGCGCTCGACGTTGTCGGCCGAGTTCGGGCTCAGCGAAAGCGAGGCCGGCAGCCTGGAGCTGTGGTCCAACATCATCTCGGCGATCGGCATGGTGCTGGGCGGTTGGCTGTCGGACAAGTTCGGTCGCCAACGCACCCTCTTCGTCTACCTCGCGCTGATGAGTCTGCCGGTCGCCTGGCTGGGCTGGCGGCTGCAGCAGCTCGGCTATGTGATGCCGCGCGCGCCGGGATCAAGCAGCACGGCGCTGTCGCCGTTGCTCGCCGCCTCGCTGTGGGCGGCGACGATGAGCTACCAGTTCTTCCTCGGCCTGATGTACGGCACCCGCTCGGCCATCATGATGGACGTCACCAACCCCAAGGTGGCGGCCACGCAGTTCACCGCCTACATGGCGATGATGAACCTGGCGATCGCCTACAGCGCGACCTGGCAGGGCCTGTCGGCCGAGGCCCTGGGCTACCCGAGGACGCTGTTCATCGACGCCTGCGTGGGTCTGCTGACCCTGCTGCTGCTGCCCTTGCTGCGGCCCAGCCAGGGTGCGGAAGCGGCCGGCAGCGCCGCCCGGCGCGCGCGCTGGGTGGCCGCGGTGCTGGCGCTGCTCTGCCTGTGCTGGCTGCCGTTCCAGTGGCAGGGCGATGGGCTCGGTGCGGCGCGGTCCATCGTCAACCTGTTCTTCACGCTGATCTTCGTCGCCTCGGCGGTGGTGCTGCTGGCCGCCGCGGCGCTGCAGGCGCGCTCCGCGTTCACGCGGCTGGCGCCCTGGGTGGCGCTGGCGCTGCTGGCGATGTATGCGCGCAACTTCGTCGGCAGCGAGCCGGCCTGGCATTGGCTGTTCGGCGCCGTGGCCCTGGTCGGTGCTGCCTTGCTGGCCCGGCTGGCCGTTCATCGCTGGGAGGAGCTGAGCTGAAGCGGCGCTGCTGCGCCGCAACACCGAGCCGGCGCCGCTGTGGTAAACCGGCGGCAGTCCCCGGGGAGTGACGATGAACGATGCGACTTCGATGGCTCTGATCGGTGCGCTACTCGGTGCGCTGGCTGCCGGCGGCCTGATCTGGTGGCAGTCGCAGCGCCGGCTCAAGGAAGCGGCGCTGCGCGTCGAGCACCTGGAGCAGGCGCGCCACCAGGCGGTGCAGCACACCAGCCAGGCGCGCCGGCAGATCGAGCAGTTGCAGAAGGAGAACGGCGAACTGCGCCACCTGCTGGCGCGCAACGGCCAGGCGGTGCCGCCGCCCAAGGCGATCGCCGTGGAGATACCGACCAGCAGCGACGACGACAAGGCTGCCGGCTTCGCGCCGACGCAGCTGATTCAGCGCTGAACGCTCAGAGGTACTCGGCCAACCAAGCGGCAATCGCCTCGTAGGCCTGGCGGCGGTAGGGCGGATGGTCCAGCTCGCTGCCGCTGTGCACGAAGGTGATCAGGCGCGTCGGTGTGCCTAGCTTTTGCAGCGCCTTGTGCAAGTCCTGTGACTGCTCGATCGGCAGCCGTCCGTCGTGGTCGCCGTGCAGCAGCAGGGTAGGGGCGCGAAGTCGCCCGGCCTGCAGGGCCGGAGACGCCTGTTCCAGGGCAGCGCTGCCCAGGTCGCCGAGCAAGCGGCGCTTGTAGCTTCGCGTGGCGTCGCTGAGCTCCGGGGTGCGATTGCTGGCCTGCAGTCGCGGCAGATGGGTCAAGGCGCCGCTGACCACGATGGCGCGCAGCGGCGCCTCACGCGCCATGGCCCAGCGCAGCGCGGCATAGGCTTCCAGCGCGCTGCCGCCGATCACCGCAACGCGCTCGCCGTCCACCAGTCCATTGGCCTTCAGCGTCGCGAGCAAACCATCGAGGCGGCTCAAATGCGGTTCCACCCGCTGCGCCAGCGGGCCCTCGAGCCAGCGCTTGTCGCCCGAGACCTGCAGGACCACATGACCTTGGGAGGCGAGCATGGCGGCCAAGGGTTCGAAGGGACCGGCTTCATCGTCGAAGCGCAACTCGCAACTCATGCAGACCACCAGCGGCAGCGGACCTGAGCGCCCCTTGGGCAGCAGCAGCCGTGCGCCGTCGGCCAGCGCGCGACGCTCGATCGCCAGTTCCACGGGCAGCCGGGCGTAGCCGCTGGCCACTGCTGCCAGCGTGCCGGCCTTGCGATGACCGACGAGGAACTCCGGCGGCCGGCTGGCGCTGCCGATTTCGACCAGGTAGCGGTCCCCCTGCCATTGGCGCAGCATGACCTGGGTATCGGGCAGCGCCACGCGAATGCCACCGAGCAGGGCGTCGAGGCCGTCGCCGAAGGTCAGCCACTCGCTGCCCACGCGAGCCGCCACCGCGCGGCAATCGGCCTCGTTGTGCAGCAACTCGTCGACCGAAACGCCGGCGGGTAGTTCCAGCACTGTCTCGGCTGGCGTTTCAATATCCAAGGCCAGGCGCAGCAGGCGGTTCTTGCCGTCGACCGGCGCACGCACCAGCAGACGCTGCGGGTCGGCATCGAAGCCCAGCACCTGCCATTGATCGGCATCGGCAGCCGGCAGGTCGCGCCATGTTGCCCAGGGGCCCAGCTTGTCGGGCTGATCGGCAAGCGGTTGGCGCAGCAGCAGCCGCTGACGTCCTTGCTTTTCCTTGACCCAGGCCAGCCGCACACGACCTTGCGCGTCGGCCCACCAGCGATTCGCAACATCGTTGATCGCCCGCTGCAGCGGTTCGCTGCGACCCGTGCGAGCGTCCATGCGATCGACATCGACATCGTCGCTACCCGTCGAACCGAACATCAGCACGCTGTCGTTGGCGCGACAGGGTTGCGGCAGCTCCGCCACCTTGTGATTGGTCCAGACCTGGCGGCGCTCGTCGTACAACACCTTGGGCGCCTTGCCATCGAGTTGGATGGCCAGCAGGCGACTGACGGGCAATCGCAAGCCATACACCGGACCCGGCTGGTAATTGGTCAGCTCCAGCAACACCCGATCATTGCCCAGCCAGCGGCGCAGGCGCATTTCGATATCGGGCTTGTCGAGCACGAAGGCAATCTGCTGGTCGCTGCCGTCGAGTCGCTTGCTGACCAGGGCACGCCGCCCCTCGGCGTGGACCATGCCGGCGACTCGGCTGCCGTCGGGCGACAGCATCAGGCTGGTGAAGCCATGGCCGACGGCGAAATGCGCCGGCGGTGGGACCTCGGGCGCGGCCGCTGCCGAGTTCACAGAAGCAGCCAGCAGACTGCCGATCATGATGGCGAGTTTCATTCTTGCTTTCTCCCTGGGAAACGCCGGCACTGTAGGACCGCTGCCAGGGTCAGATCGCCGAGGAATGACCCCTAGACTGCCGGCCATGTTGACTCCCCGCATGGCCGAGATCCTCAGCCGCATCCACCGGGCGAACCGGCCGGCCTTCCACCAGCTCAGCCCACAGCAGGCGCGCATCGCCTACCGCATGGGGGCCGAGATCCTCGACCTGCCGCGGGCACCGCTGGCCCGCGTCGAGAACCGGGTCATCGCCGGCCGGCCGGCGCGGCTCTACGCACCGTCGCATGAGGCCTTGCCGCTGCTGCTCTTTCTGCATGGCGGCGGCTTCACCATCGGCGACCTGGAGACCCATGACAGCCTGTGCCGGCAGCTGGCGCTGCGCGCCGGCATCGCCGTGCTGGCGCTGGACTACCGGCTGGCGCCCGAGCATCGCTTCCCGGCCGCCGTCGATGACACGATCGCCGCGCTGCGCTGGTTGGCGGCCAACGCCGGATCGCTCGGCCTGCAACCGGGGCGGCTGGCGGTCGGCGGCGACAGCGCCGGCGGCACCCTGGCCGCGGTGGCCGCGCTGCAGGCGCGCGATGACGGCATCCCGCTGGCCCTGCAGCTGCTGATCACGCCGGGCACCTGCGCGCGCGCCGACACCGAGAGCCATGCCCGCTTCGCCAAGGGCTATCTGCTGGATGCCGAGGCCATCGCCTGGTTCTTCGACCATTACATCGATGACGTGGCGAAGACTGATTGGCGCTTTGCGCCGCTGCACGCCGACGACCACGAGGGCCTGGCTCCGGCCTGCGTGATCCTCGCCGAGGCCGACCCGCTGGTCGACGAGGGGGTGGCCTACGCCGATCGGCTGCGCGCCAGCGGCGTCGCGGTGCAGCTGGAGCTTTACCGCGGCGTCACCCACGACTTCATCAAGATGGGCCGCATGCTGCCCGAGGCGCTGGCCGCGCAGGCGGCCTGTGCCCAGGCCTTGAAGGACGCGTTCTCATGAGCCATACCGAAACCTTCCGCGTGCGCTGGAACGAGGTCGATGCCCAGGGCATCGTCTTCAACGGCCATTACCTGAGCTATCTGGACCTTGCCGGCACCGGCTACTGGCGGGCCATGGCCTTGCCCTACCCGATGGCCTTCGAGCGCCTCGGCGTCGACTGGGTGCTGCGCGGCTGCCAGCTGGAGTTCCTGCAACCGGCGCGCTTCGACGAGCTGCTCAGCTGCGAGGTGCGCCTGGGCGAGCTCGGCCGCAGCAGCCTGCGCTTTGCCGCCACGCTGCGCCGCGGCGCCCAGGTGCTGCTGGAGGCCGAGCTGCGCTACGTGATGGTGTCGCGCGAGAGCCTGCAGCCGCAGCCGGTGCCCGAGGCGATGCGCGCCGCGCTCGCCGCCTTCGAGGCCGGCGAGTCCATGATCCAGCTGCGCAGCGGCCGCTGGGACGAGCTGGGCACCGACGCCCAGCCCATCCGCGCCGCGGTCTTCGTCAAGGAGCAGGGCATCGCCGCCGACCTGGAGTGGGACGGCGCCGACCCGGCCGAGGATTGCGTGCACGCGGTCGCCTACAACCGCCTGGGCCAGGCCCTGGGCACCGGGCGCTTGCTCGAGCATGTGCCCGGCGTGGCCAAGATCGGTCGCATGGCGGTGCTGCCCGCGGTGCGTTCCAGCGGTGTCGGTGCCCAGGTGCTGGAGACCCTGATGCAGGCCGCGCGCCGTCGCGGCTTCCGCCAGGTGCTGCTGCACGCGCAGGCGGCGGCGATCGGCTTTTACAAGCGCGCCGGCTTCGCCGAGCGGGGTGAGCCGTTCGAGGAGGCCGGCATCGTGCATCAGGAAATGACGAGGATGCTGTGAGCGCGGGCGGGGCGGTGTGGGTACACCGGATGCGTATGGGCTGGGTTCCAAGTCAAGACTTGACCCCAGCGCCGCCATTGATGCTGATCCGGTCCCTTACCTATTTTATTCTGTTAACTTCATTATTGATTTCATTTGCGGCGAATGCAAAAGAGATTGATGCAAATGCATCGAATCCATTTGATATTGATGCATGTATAAAAGATTCAACGGAGAATTCCGCGCAATCCCATGGCCACTTTTTTAAGTGCATAAGTGCTAGCAGCATATTGGTGAAAAGCTTATACTTAAATAAAATCGCGAGCAACAACGGTAAATGTCTTTTTCAAATTGAAGAAATAAAGGCGGATGGCTCCAGGACTGAATTTCTAGCCGCACAGAATGCCGTATCCAATCTATCGGAGCGTTGTGCAATTTCCGATTTTGATGAGCTTGTTGTAACAAACATCGCCTCATTAGAGCTTTACGGAAAGGTCAAGAGGGCAGCAAGGAATGAGATTCGACGACTTCGCAGTGCTGGCATCATGAAGGTTGACGATGTTGCCTGCAAAGGCAACTATGCCTTGTCGATCCTGGGCTTTTCTAGGGGCGAATTCACTGACTACATGGTTTTCCCTTGTCTAAAAGGCCCAAATGTCTCAGGGATCAGTTTGACGCTGACATTCAAGCAAGACAAGCCAATTTCGGCTTCACATTCTTTCTTCGAGTGACTAGGCGGACTCAAAATTGAAGTGCAACGATCCCAATAACTCCAACGACTTGCACTTGTGCCGACTGGATATTCGAACCTGACGCTTGCAGAGCGCACCCAGGCCGCCCTTCTTCAAGAGCAGGGGCTGTCGCGCAGCGCCATTGCGCGACAACTGGGTCGCAGCCCCAGCACGATCTGCCGGGAGTTGGCGCGCAACGCCTCGCTGTCTGGCCCCTATCGCGCCGCGCGTGCTCACGCGCTGAGTGCCCAACGGCGTCGCAACGCCCGGGCGCACACTCGCAAGCTTGGCCCGTAGATGGACTCTGCGCTGGGTCTTTGGGTGCGCCACGAATTGCAGCGTGCCCTCTCGCCCGAACAAATCGCTGGAAGACTGCGCCGCATGCACCGCGATGACCCTGCTCAGCGCGTCTCCCACGCGACCATCTACAGCGCCATTTACCTGATGCCGCGCGGTGAGTTGCGCAGCCAGATCATTGCCGCGCTGCGCCAAAGCCATGCCAAACGCCTGCCGCGCGCCAGAGGAACGTCGCGCAAAGGCAACCTGGCTGACATCGTGCCGCTGAGCGAGCGCCCCCTTGAAGCCGACTCGCGCGAAGTGCCGGGGCACTGGGAGGGTGACTTCATCAAGGGCGCACGCAACGCCAGCGCCATTGGCACGGCGCTGGAACGCACCAGCCGCTACGTGACGCTGACGCAGATGAACGGCTGCACGGCCACGCATGCGCTGGAGGACTTCACACGCCGCTTCCGGAGCGTGATCCCGGAGCTGCGCCAAAGCTTGACCTATGACCGCGGCTCGGGGATGGCGCGGCACTTGGAGTTCACTCAGGCCACCGACATGCCGGTGTACTTCTGTGACCCGCGCAGCCCTCGGCAGCGCGGGTCCAACGAGAACGTCAACGGTTTGGTGCGGCAGTTCCTGCCCAAGGGCATGGACCTGTCCACCGTGACCCCGCAAAAGCTCGCCTACATCGAGGCGCTGCTCAACGACCGGCCGCGCAAAGTGCTGGACTTCCGAACGCCGCGCGAGGTTTATGCCGAGCTGGTTCAAAAGAAACTCGCCGAGCGGTTACAGAAAACTACCGAAATCGTTGCACTTCAGGATTGAAACCGCCGGATTTCGTCACGCGCATGCAAGAGCGCGCCGAGTCGCGCAATCGGCAGGCGCATGAGGTGCCGCATGAACAGCGCGCCGTGCCGAGAACTTTGAAGGAATGGCTGGCGGTTTGCTCAACGCGGGAGGAGGCATTGCGCGCAGCGCATGTCGATTCGGCCATCAGCATGAGCGAAATTGCGCGTGAATTAGGTATCTCGGTGAGCCGAGTCAGTCAGTTGATCAAGAAAGCGGAGGGGAAATATGTTCGAGCGAAATAAATCAAAGGGTACGGGTGCTGGTTCAGATTCAGGGCTTGGCGCCAGCTTCGGCCAGCGGCAACGATCCGCTTCGCTCCGTTCAGCTGCCGGTCGCGGCCTGATGACGCGCCAGCCCTGGTACCTGTTGATCGCGCTCATCGCCAGCCTGCCCGGCGCCACCGCCGCCGCCGACTACTTCCCACCCCGTCACGACTGGGCCCGCTGCAGCCCTTGCGCCCTCGAGCCGGCGCAGCTGCAAACGGCGATCACCACGCTGCAGAAGAACGAGGCCACCACACCGCGCGATCAGGCGATCGCCTGGGCGCAGAGCTTCGGCGCCCGCGAGCCCTACTACGGCGGCATCATCGGCCCGATGGTGCCGCGCGGTCCCTTGACCGGCATCGTCATCCACCGCGGCCGCGTCGAGGCGGCCTTCGGCGCGCCCGAGCGCGTCGACATGAGCCATAGCATCACGAAGAGCTTTCTGAGCACCGTGGTCGGCTTAGGCCTGCAGCAGGGGCACATCCGCTCCATCGACGAGGCTGTCGCGGCCAGCATGCCGCGCGACATCGCCGACGAACACTTCGCCAGCGCGAAGAACGCCGCCATCACATGGCGCCACCTGCTCGAACAAAGCAGCGACTGGGAAGGCACGCTCTGGGGTCGACCCGACTGGGCGGATCGGCCGGTCGGCGCCAGCCCCGAGGACTGGCCGCGCGTGCCGCGCCACGCGGCGGGCAGCGTGCACGAGTACAACGATGTGCGCGTCAATCTGCTCGCGCTGGCCACGCTGCAGCTGCTGCGCCGGCCGCTGCCGGAGGTCTTGCGCGAGCAGATCATGGACCCGGTCGGCGCCTCGTCGACCTGGCGTTGGCATGGCTACACGAACTCCTGGGTCGAGCTCGACGGCCAGCGGATGCAGTCGGTCAGCGGCGGCGGCCATTGGGGCGGCGGCCTGTTCATCAACGCCTGGGACATGGCGCGCTTCGGCTATCTGCTCTTGAGGGACGGCCGCTGGCAGGGCAGGGCGCTGATCGCCCCGGCCTGGCTGCGCGAGGCGGCGACGCCATCCAAGCCCAAGGCCGATTACGGCTTTGCCAACTGGTTCCTCAACGTCGAGGTCCATGGCAAGCGCGCGCTGCCCTCGGCGCCCGCTAGCGCGGTGATCCACCGCGGCAACGGCCAGAACATCATCTACGTCGACCGCGACAACGATCTCGTCGTCGTGCTGCGCTGGGTCAAGGACGACGCGGCGATCGACGCCTTCATCGCCGCCCTGCTGAAGGCGCGCCGACCTTAAGCGCGTTGCGCCATCGCGATCAGGCTGTCGGCGATGCGCTCGGTGGTCGTCGCCACCTCGGGCAGGCGTTCGCGGCCCTTGGCCAGGCCTTGTTCGGTCAGCGCGGCACGGAACAGCAGCCATTGCTGCTGGGCCAGCTGCAGGGCCTGGGCCTGGGCCTGGGCGGGGCGCAGCTGCTGCTGGCCGACCGCCTGCAGCGCCGCCGAAAACTCGATCAGGGCCTGAGCGGCACCCACGCGCAGGCCTTGCTGATCGGGCAGGGCGGTGGCGGCGAAGTTCAGCTTGCCGACGCGCAGCGCGCTGGCCGCAGCGCGCAGGAACAGATCCAGCTGCGCCGCCTGCTCGGCCTGTGTCGGGTTGCCGGCCAGGCCGGACAGCGCGGCGCTGACGAAACCCAGGCGGGCGACCAGGGCCTCGCTGTCGGCCACCCAGCGCGTCGCCGGCTGGCTGGCGATGGCGGCGAACTGCTCGACAGCCTCCAGCGCCGACGCCAGCTGGCTCTGCCGGCGCGCCGGCAGCTGGGCCAGGCGGCCGACGGGCAGGCCGCGCAGCTGGCGCAGGGCCTCGTCCAGCTGGGCCTGCGCGCGGCGCTGCGCGGCGGCGGCGCGTTCCGGCAGCAGCGGCTGCTCCAGGCGCAGCTTGGCCAGGCGCTCGACGCCGACGGCGAGCAGGCCGGTGGCCAGCAGCGGGTCGCTCGCCGCGGGCTGCGACCACGAGGGGGAGACGAATACAGCGCCGGCCGCGCCGAGCAGCGCGTGGCGGCGGGAGATCGACATCAACATGGCGCCATGCTCGCGCCTTGGCGTTGAAGTTCCGTGACAGCCGGGTGCCGGAGCGTTCAGGCCGTGCGGAAGGTCTCGACGAAGGCCTCGCGATGCCGCTCGGCCGGCAGCTCGGCCAGCGCGCGGGCCATCAGGCGCTCGCCGTCGGCCATTTGCTCGGGGCTGTGGCCGCGGTAGCTCTCCATCCAGGTCATGCGCGCCTCCGGGCGCTCGCTCAGAGTGATCTGCAGGCCGGGCACCGTCTCGGCGACGCGCCGCGCCGCCTCGCGCCAGCGCGCCCGCCACTGGTCGGCCTGGGCCAGGTCGAGCTTGAAGTAGACGTGCAGTCGGACCGGGCTGTAAGGCTTCGCGCTCATTCCGGCGCCTTCACCGCATAGGGCAGGGCGGCGCGCTGCAGCGGACTGCCGTCGGCCAGGCGCAGCGGCGCCTCGCCCTCCCAGGCGCTGAGCTGCAGCTCGGCAAGCACGGCCGCGTCGTCGCCCCAGCTCGCGCCCATCAGCAGCTCACCGACCTCCTCGTCGCCGGCGAACACGGCGCTGCCCGGCGCGCCGCTCGCCCCGCGCAGCAGCTGCACGCGGCGCTTCACCGTGCCGCGGTACTGGCTGCGCGCCACCACCTCCTGGCCCGGGTAGCAACCCTTCTTGAAGTCCACGCCGCCGAGCAGCTCCCAATTGATCATCTGCGGCACGAAGTGCTCGCTGGTGGCCGCCGTGATCCAGGGAATGCCGGCCTGCAGCTCGGCCCAGTTCCAGGCGGCGCGGTCGATCAGGGGCAGCGCACTCTCGCCCAGCAACAGGCCGCGGCGCTGGCCGGCGCCTGCTGGGGAGTCAGGCAGGCGGATCAGCCCGTCCTGCACCGCCCAGACCGGCAGCTCCCCGGGGACCGCGTCGCCGAGCAGGCCGCTGAGCGGCTGCGCCGGCACCACGAACTTCAGCTTGCTGCGCAGCACGAACATGGCCAGCTTCTTTTGCAGCGGGGCGAGCAGCTCCGCCGGCAGCAGCAGCAGCACGCGCTCAGGCGCAGGGCGCAGCAGCATGAAGTTGGCCAGCAGGCGCCCCTTGGCATTGCAGTAGCCGCCGAGCCGGGCGCGATCGGGCCCCAGGTCGGTGACGGACTGCGTCAGCTGGGCGTGCAGGAAACTGGCGGCGTCAAGGCCTTGGGCCTCGAGCACCGCCCAGTGGTCGAGGCGGCAGGCGCCTGAGGGCAAGGGTTGGCTCATGCCGGCATTATCGAAAGCCGCGCGAGACCCTGTGCCGGCGCGGAAAGCGGCGATGATCCGCGCCCTTCATGAAACGTCTTCTCCTGTCCCTGTTGCTGCTGCTCGCGCTGCTGGCCGGCGCTGGCGCCTGGTCGGCCTGGACCTGGTGGCGCTCGCCGCTGCCGCTGGCTCTTGACAGCGTCGAGCTGACCATCGAGCCGGGCGCCACGCCGCGGCGCATCGCCGCGCAATGGGTGGCGGCCGGTGTGCAGACCGACGAACGCCTGCTCTATTGGGCCTTCCGCCTGTCCGGCCAGGCGCATCGTTTGCGCGCCGGGAGTTATGCCTTGAACCGTGGCGACAGCCCGGAGCGCCTGCTGGGTAAGCTGCTGCGCGGCGAGGAGGAGCTGGAGCAGCTGCGCATCATCGAAGGCTGGACCTATGCGCAGATGCGCGCCGCCCTGCGCAGCGCGCCGGGTCTGCGCCAGACCCTGGATGGCGTCGACGACGCCACGCTGATGGCCAAGCTGGAGCTGCCTGAACTGGCCGCGCTGCCGCCGGAGGGCCGCTTCTTCCCCGACACCTACCGCTATGGCCGCGGCGTCAGCGACCTCACGGTGCTGCGCGAGGCGGCGCGCGCGATGCAGCGCGAGCTGCACGAGGCCTGGAGCCTGCGCGACCCGGCCGTCCCGCTGCGCGATCCCGACGAGTTGCTCAAGCTGGCCTCGATCGTCGAGAAGGAGTCCGGCCGCGAGGCCGACCGGCCGCTGGTGGCCTCGGTGTTCGCCAACCGCTTGCGCATCGGCATGCGGCTGCAAACCGACCCGACGGTGATCTACGGCCTGGGCGAGCGCTTTGACGGCAATCTGCGCAAGATCGACCTGCTGACCGACGGCCCGTTCAACAGCTACACCCGCGCCGGCCTGCCGCCGACGCCGATCGCACTGCCGGGGCGCGCCTCGCTGCGCGCTGCGGCCCGGCCGGCGACCAGCAAGGCCTTCTATTTCGTCGCCCGCGGCGACGGCAGCTCCGAGTTTTCCGAGACCCTGGACGCGCACAACCGTGCCGTCAACCGCTACCAAAGACCATGAGGCAACGCCTAGACGCCGAAGGCGGACCGAGCGCCGGGCCGCTCCCAAGCCGGTCCGCATCCCCTCGGGGGATCGACCCGCGAACCCGTGGGGCGAGGGGCTGACGTGAGGCCACAGTTCATTTCCATCGAGGGCATCGACGGCGCCGGCAAGAGCACGCACCTGGCAGCGATCGCCGCCCGCCTGCAGGCGGCGGGCGCCGAGCTGGTGCAGACCCGCGAGCCCGGTGGCACGCCGCTGGCCGAAAGCCTGCGCGAATTGGTGCTCACGCAGGCCATGGACCCGCTCACCGAGGCCATGCTGGTGTTCGCCGCCCGCCGCGACCATGTGCTGACCCTGATCCGCCCGGCGCTGGCCCGTGGCGCCGTGGTGCTGGCCGACCGCTTTGCCGATGCCAGCTTCGCCTACCAAGGCGGCGGCCGCGGTGTGCCGCTGGCCGATTTGGAACGGCTGGAAGCCTGGGCCTGCGAAGGCCTCAAGCCCGAGCTGACGCTGTGGTTCGACCTCGACCCGTTGGAAGCGGCACGCCGCCGCGCGCAGGCCAGGGCCGCCGACCGCTTCGAGGCCGAGGACCTGGACTTTTTCGCGCGCGTGCGCGCCGCCTACGCCGCCCGCGCGCAGGCCGAGCCGGCGCGCTTCGCGCGCATCGATGCCGGTCAGGACCTGGCCACGGTGGCGGCCGCGGTGATGGCGGCGCTGCAGGAGCGCGGCTGGTGAGCGCCGCCAGCCCCCTGGCCCCCTGGCTGCGGGCGCCGCTGCAAACCGCGCTGGCGCTGCCGCGCGCCCATGCGGTGCTGCTGTCCAGCCTGCCCGGGCTGGGCGCCTTCGAGGCCGGCCAGGCGCTCGCGCGCGCCTGGCTGTGCGAGCAGGGCGATGGCCGCCAGCCGGCCTGCGGGCAGTGCCAGGCCTGTCATCTCTTCGATCAGCGCAGCCACCCCGACGCGCACTGGCTGCTGCCGGCGGCGCTGCGCGTCAAGCTTGGCTGGCAGGAGGCGGAGGCCGAGGGCAAGGCCAAGCCCAGCCAGGAGATCCGCATCGACGAGGTGCGTGCCATGCTCGGTTTCGCCCAGGGCACGCGCGGGCGCAGCCGGGGCAAGGTGGTGCTGATCCACCCGGCCGAGGCACTGAATCTGGTGGCCGCCAACGCGCTGCTCAAGACCCTGGAGGAGCCCGGCGGCAGCCTGCGCTTCGTGCTCGTCAGCGAAGCCAGCGAGGCCTTGTTGCCGACGCTGCGCTCGCGCTGCCAGCAAGTGGTGGTGCCGGCACCCGACGCGGAGCAGGGCAGCCAGTGGCTGCGGGGCCAGCAGCCCGGCCTGGACGCCACCGACGCCCTGGCCTTGCTGCGGGCCGCCGGCCAGCGACCGCAGCAGGCGATGGACTGGCTGCGTGCCGGCTTGACGGCGCCGGCGCTGGCCGCCTTCCCGCGTGCGGTGGCGCGGGCCGATCTGGGCGACTTCAGCACCTGGTCGGCGGCGGCGGTGATCGACCTGCTGCAGCGCCTGTGCGCCGACCTGCTGCGCGTCACCCAAGGCAGCACGCCGCAGTACTTCGCCGCCGAGCAACTTCCCAAGGCCAGGCAGCCGGCGCCGCTGCTGGCCTGGGCCGACGAGTTGCGCGCAGCCCGCGCCAAGGCCGATCACCCGCTGCAGCTCGCGCTGTGGCTGGAGGCCCTGGGCTTGCGCGCGCAGGCGGCGTTGCGTGCCGCCTGCAAGGCACCGCGCGAAGCGAACTAGCGCCTAGACTGCGGCCCCATGAGCGAATCCGAAGGCAGGGTCACCCAGTTTGCGCCGAGCCAGCTGGCCCCGGCGCCCGCCACGCCGCGCCCCGGCGTCATCCAGCTGAGTTTCAAGGAGAAGGGGGCGCTGTACGCGGCCTACATCTCCGCCTTCAGCGACGGCGGCCTGTTCCTGCCCAGCACGCGCAGCGACTACCGCTTGGGCGACGATGTCTACCTGCTGCTCAGCCTGCCGGACGACCCGGCGCGCCATCCGGTGGCCGGCAAGGTCGCCTGGATCACGCCGCCCAATGCCCCCGGGGGTCGCACCCAGGGCATCGGCGTGAAGTTCGCCAACGACGACAAGCACCGCCAGATCAAGATCAAGATCGAGGAGATCCTGGGCACCAGCATCTCCTCGTCCAAGCCGACGCAGACCATTTGAAGCCTGCGCTCCGACCGTGTTCATCGACTCCCATTGCCATCTCAGCTTCCCGGAGCTGAGCAGCCAGCTGCCCGCCATCCTGCAAGCCATGCAGACCGCCCAGGTCGAGCAGGCCATCTGCATCAGCACCACCCTGGAGGAGTTCCCCAGCGTGCTGGCCTTGGCCGAATCCCACCCGCAGCTCTGGGCCTCGGTGGGCGTGCACCCGGACAACGAGGGCGTGCGCGAACCCAGCGTTGACGAGTTGCTGCGCCTGGCCGCGCACCCCAAGGTGCTGGCGATCGGCGAGACCGGCCTGGACTACTACCGGCTCAACGGCCGCTCGATCGCCGACATGGAATGGCAGCGCGAGCGCTTCCGGGTCCACATCCGCGCGGCGCGCGCCTGCGGCAAGCCGCTGGTGGTGCACACGCGTTCGAGCAGCTTTGACACCCTGCAGGTCTTGAAGGACGAAGGGCAGGGCGCCGTGAAGGGCGTCTTCCATTGCTTCACCGAGGACCTCGCCACGGCGCAGGCGGCCGTCGACCTGGGCTTTCACATTTCCTTCAGCGGCATCCTGACCTTCAAGAACGCCGAGGGTTTGCGCGAGGTGGCCAAGGCCTTGCCGCGCGAGCGGGTGCTCATCGAGACCGACAGCCCCTATCTGGCGCCGGTGCCGTTTCGCGGCAAGCTCAACACGCCGGCCCTGGTGCCGCATGTGGCGGCCGAGCTGGCCCGCCTTTGGGACGAGTCCATCGAGACGGTGGCGGCGATCACCCGGCGCAACACCGGCGCGCTGTTCGGCCTGCCGGCATGAAGAAGCCCCTGATGCTCAGCGCGCTGCTGCTGGCGCTGGCCCTGGCGCCGGCCGCTGATCTGCGCGCCCAACCGGCGGCGGCCGACAGCGCGGTGATGCGGGAATGGATGCGCATCGTCGAGCTCAACGGCGGGCCTGCGGTGCGCGAGCGCTTGCTGGCTGGCCAGGACCCCAATGCCATCGACAGCCGCGGTCAGCGCGCTCTGCACTGGGCGCTGATGCACGAGTCGGGCAAGGTCATCGAGGTCTTGCTGGACGATCCTCGGACCGACCCCAATGCGCTGAACGAGGCCGGCGAGAAGCCGCTCTGGTTGGCCGCCATGCGCGGTCGTCTCGACTGGGTGCAGGCCTTGCTCCAACGCGGCGCAACGCTCGAACGGGGCGAGCCCGACGCGACGGCGCGCGCCTGGACGACGCTGCATTACGCCGTGCTTGCCAGCCATACCGAGGTGTTGCGTTGGCTGCTGGCGCAAGGTGGCATGGACCTCAACGCCGGTTCCATCAATGGCAGCACGCCCTTGATGATGGCGCTGGGCTATGGCTCGGTGGACGCTGCCGCGCTGTTGCTCAAGGCCGGCGCCGATCCGTCGAGGCGGAACGATCTCGGGCTCGATGCCTGGGAGTTTGCGCGCCGCGCCGGCCGCGAGGACATTGCCGGCCGGCTGGGTCTCAAGCCGCGGTAATTCTCACGCTTGTCGGAAAAACGCTGACAGCGCGTCGCGGCCGCCGGCCACTGTCCGCGCCGGTCATGGCTGCCTAGAGTGCAGTCATCGTCAGCTGGAGAACGACATGACCGCCCAACAAGCCCACGCCAATCCCTTCGCCTTGCTGGTCTGCCCGGAGTCGGTCTGCCAGGCCGTCGCACGCAGCGAACGCCTGGCGCATCTGCGCCGGCGCGTTTGTCGGCCGCTGGACAAGCCCTTGATTCCGCTGCGGGGTGCCGCAGCGCTGGCGCCCCGCGGTGGCATCTGAGCCTTGAACCAGCGCTTGCGAGGCGGCTGCGGCCGCCTTTTTCGTACCCGTATGACGCCGACAATGTGCCTTATGTGACTTTTGTAGGCAAGGCATCCGCCTAAGTCTTCGCGATCGAAAGCCTTGGCCCGCTGCCTGCGGCATCGCGCTGCGAAACTGCCGACCATGGAAATCGCGCTTTGGACATTGGCGCTCAGCGCCATCCTGCTCGGCCTGGCGGGCTTGATCCTTCCCCTGCTACCGGGTTCACCCTTGTTGCTCGGCGGTGTCTGGCTCGCGGCGTGGCTGGACGATTACCAGCGCATCGGCGGCTGGACGGTCGCGCTGGTCGGATTGCTTGCCGCGACCGCCTGGCTGATCGACTACGTGGCCGCCGTGCTGGGGGTCAAGCGGGCCGGCGCAAGTCCGCAGGCGATGTGGGGCGCCGGCCTGGGCGCATTGCTCGGCCTGCCGCTGGGCTTGCTGGGGCTGATCGCCGGGCCGGTCGTCGGGGCCATGGCCGGCGAGTACCTGGCCAAGAGGAATCAGGTGCAGGCCGGCAAGGCCGGACTTGCAGCGGGACTGGCCTTCCTTGTCGCCATGGCCTTGAAACTCGGGCTGGGCATCGCGATGGTGGCTGTCTTCGCGTTTGCTTACTTCGTCTGAGTCGCTAGCAGTCTGGTTGGCGCTAGCGGGCGACAGCCCTTGAACGGAGACAGCGATTCAATTCCCCCGGGAAGACGAAAAAAAACCCACCCCGGATGGGGTGGGTTTTGTGTTTGGTGGACCCGGGGGGAATTGAACCCCCGTCCGAAAGCCATCACCGGGCAGATCTACATGTTTAGCGCGTTGATTTGAATCTCGGCTCCATGTCGCGCATCGCGCACGCTACGGAGGAACCCAGCCCTTTGAGTCTCGTCCTGCCTGGAGGGGCACCAGTCAGGACCAGCCGATGTGAATGACCTCTCAGCCTTTCATCCTTGCGGAATCAGACCCGGCCCATCGGCCTGCCGTTGAGAGGCTCACCGGTGTTTAAGCGGCGAGGGCGAAACGTTCGTCGTTCGCAGTTGGTTTGTTTCCAGTGGATTTACGAGCGGACTGGTGCTCGACATGCCTTGCTCCGGATCCGCACCCCCGTCGAAACCAGGTCGGGCCCAGGCGGCCATTCTAGGCGGGCAACGCGTCCAGCAGTTGGATGGGGCGCTCCAGCAACAGCGACGCGCCCCAGCTTGCAATGCCCTCGCCCGCCCCCAGATAGCCCCAGCCCGCCGCCACCCCGGCCATGCCGGCGGCCTGCGCCGCCTGCATGTCGCGCCGGTCGTCGCCGACATAGATGCAGTTCGCTGGCGCCAGCTGCAGCCGGCGCAGCGCCTCCTGCAGCGGTGCCGGGTGCGGCTTGCGCGCCGGCGTGCAGTCGCCACCGACCAGCACCGCGGGCGCGGGCAGCAGCGCCTGCTGCAGCGGCTGCGCGAGCGCGAGGGTCTTGTTGGTGACGATGCCCCAGGCGAGACCGCGCGCCATCAGGCCGTCGAGCAACTCGTGCACGCCGGCGAAGACCAGGGTGTTGTCGAGCAGGTGCTCGGCGTAGTCGGCCAGAAAGGCCAGGCGCATGGCCTCGTACTCGGCATCGCCGGGCTGCAGACCCAGGCCCACGCCCAGCATGCCGCGTGCGCCGCTGCCGCCATGCGGCCGCAGCTGTTCCAGTGGCAAGGGCGCCAGGCCCCGCTGGGCGCGCAGGCGATTGGCGCTGGCCGCCAGATCGGGCGCCGAATCGACCAGCGTGCCGTCGAGATCGAAGAGGATCGCCTTCAGCACCGCTGGCAGGCGATCAGGTAATTCACGTCGGTGTCCGGCCCCAGCGTGTAGCGCTGGTTCAGCGGGTTGTACTGCAGGCCGGTGAGCTGCAGCGGCGTGAGCCCGGCGTCGCGCGCCATGGCTGCCAGTTCGCTGGGGCGGATGAAGCGCTCGTAATGGTGGGTGCCGCGCGGCAGCATGTTGAGGATGTACTCGGCGCCGACCACGGCCAGCAGCCAGGCCTTGGCGTTGCGATGCAGGGTCGAGAAGAACACATGACCACCGGGGCGAACCAGCTGGCAGCAGGCGCGCACCACCGAGGCCGGGTCGGGTACATGTTCGAGCATCTCCATGCAGGTGACGACATCGAAGCTCGCCGGCTGCTCTGCCGCGAGCTGCTCGACCGGCACCTCGCGGTAAGCCAGGTTCATCACCTCGGCCTCCATCGCGTGCAGCTGGGCCACGCCCAGGGCCTTGGTGCTCAGGTCGATGCCCAGCACCTCGGCAGCGCCATGGCGGGCCATGGCCTCGGCGAGCAGGCCGCCGCCGCAGCCGACGTCCAGCAGCCTCTTGCCCTTGATGCCGGCGATGCCATCGATCCAGCCCAGGCGCAGCGGATTGATCTGGTGCAGGGGCTTGAACTCGCTCTCGGGGTCCCACCAGCGGTGGGCGGCCTCGCTGAACTTGGCCAGTTCGGCCGGGTCGGCGTTGCGGGCCTTGGTGGGGGGCGTGGCGGTGTCATTCATGGCGGCGGATTGTCAACTCATGCGCTCAGCCCTGCTTTTCACCCCATGACAGGCGGCCTAGCGGCACCGCCTGACTAGAGTCCAACCCACTCGAACCACCTCCTGGAAACACCGCCATGCGCCTGCACCGCCCTCTTCTGCTTGCTGCCTTGATCGCCGCCGCCCTGCCTGCCGCTGCCGACGCGCCGGCCGCCGCCGGCAAGACCGTCATCACCAGCGCCGAGCAGCTGCCGCGCCGCACCGTCAAGCTGGACAAACTGCCCAGTCAGTACCTGAGCGCCCCCAAGGCCGAGCTGCTGCCATTGGCCGAGCAGCTGGAAAAGAACGCCCGCGCCGATCTCGCGGCCTTTGAGATCCGCGACGCCGCCACCCAGCGCGCCTATCTCGGCACCCTGCTCACGCTGGCGCAGTTCAAGGGCGACTGGGCGGCGGTGCCGGCCCTGGTCGAACAGCTGCGTGCGCTGCAGGACAAGCCGGGTCCGCGGGCCACCACCGGCGTGCTGGCCGGCATCCTGGCCGACCAACAGACGGGCAAAAAGGACGCCGCCTGGGTGCGCGCCGAGGTCGAGAAGCGCTATGGCGCGCTGAACTGGCAGGATGCCGGCGAAGGCATCAAGGCCAGCAAGAGCCAGCTCGAGCTGATCAACCCGGCCCTGGTCAAGGGCAGCTTCGAGCAGCAGATCGACGTCGCCGCGAAGAACATGAACCTCGTCATGCCGGAAGGGGTGGTCTCGGCCATCATCGGTGCCCGCCTGCAGGAAGAGCTGATCCTGCCGCTGAAGGACGCCTTCGTGGGCGGCCTGCAGGCCGTCATCGACAAGAACCAGGCGGTTGCCGTCGCCAAGCCCGATGTCTGGACGCCGCGCCAGTTCGCGATTCCGGCAAGCAGAAAGGCGGCCGAGGTCGGCGTCGGCATCTGGGACTCCGGCGTGGACCTGGCACTCTTCAAGACCACCGCCCGTCCGGGCCTGGCGATGAATGCGGACGGCACGCTGAACACCACCGATCTGCTGCGCCCGCTGGGCGAGGCGGCGCCGCGCTGGCCGCAGCTGAAAACCCTGGTCAAGGGCAGCATGGACCTGCGCGCGGCGCTGGACACCGAAGACGCGCGCCAGCTCAAGCGTGTCGTCGGCGGTCTGAAGGCCGAGCAGGCCAAGAGCTTCCAGGAAGATCTCGGCCTGGCCAGCCTCTACACCCATGGCACCCATGTGGCCGGCATCGCGGTCGACGGCAATCCCTTTGCCCGCGTGCACGCCGCCACCATGCTGTGGAGCCATCTGAGCGAGCCGACCAAGCCCAGCGAAGCGCAATCGCGCCAGGTCGCCGCCGCCTACCAGGCCATGGTGGACGGCTTCAAGCAGCAAAAGCTGCGCGTGGTCAACATGAGCTGGCGCTATGGTGCGGCCGCCTACGAAGGCGCGCTGGCCTGGCACAACGTCGGCAGCTCGCCCGAGGAGCGCAAGCAGATCGCCCGCCGGCTGTTCGCCATCGAGCGCGATGCCTTGAAGGCGGCGATCGCCAGCGCGCCGGAGATCCTCTTCGTCGCCGGCTCCGGCAACGAGGACAACAGCGCCGACTTCGCCGAGTACATCCCGGCCGGCTTCCAGCTGCCCAATCTGATCACCGTCGGCGCGGTCGACCAGGCCGGCGACGAGACCAGCTTCTCGACCTTCGGCAGTACCGTGGTCGTGCACGCCAATGGCTTCGAGGTCGAGAGCGTTCTGCCCGGCGGCGACAAGGTGAAGTTCAGCGGCACCAGCATGGCCAGCCCGCAGGTCGCCAACCTGGCTGCCAAGCTGTTCGCGCTGCAGCCTGGCCTGAGCGTGGCCCAGGTCAAGGAGGCGATCCTGAAGGGCGCCGATCGCCGCGGTCGGGTGAACCTGGTCAACCCGCGCCGCAGCGCGGAGCTGGTCGGCATCAAGCTCTAAGCCAGCAACTTCGCCAGGCCGGCGCCTCGTGGCGCCGGCCTGCTTCGTTCACTGCATGCCGCCCTGCGCCGCCTGCACGCTGCCGTCGGCCAGGAACAGCTGGGCCGCGTCGACCGGGTCGAAGCGGTACTGCACGCCGCAGAAGTCGCAGCCGATCTCGACCTGGCCTTGCTCGGCGAGCACGGACTCGACCTCGTCGCGGCCCAGGTTGACGAGCATGCGACCGACCCGCTCGCGCGAGCAGGTGCAGGCAAAGCGCGGCGCGCCCGGCTCGAAGACGCGCAGCTGCTCCTCCCAGAACAGGCGGTGCAGCAAGGTCTCGGCGGGCAGGGTCAGCAACTCCTCGGCCTTCAGAGTGGCGGTCTTCATCGCCACGCGCGGGAACGCGTCGGCGATCTCGGCCTGTTGCTCGGCGCTCAGCTGGCCCGCGAGATTGCCCTCTCCCTGCAGCGGCATGTGCTGGATCAGCACGCCGGCGGCGGTCTGCGCGTCGGCGGCCAGCACCACCTTGGTCTCCAACTGCTCGCTCTTGGCCATGTAGTGCTCAATGGCGGCCGCCAGGTCCGGCAGCGGCAGGCCCTCGTCGTCGTTGAGCTGCACCACGCCCTGGTAGGGCTGCACATGGACCGGCCGGTCGGCCGGGTCCAGGGTGATCGCGCAGCGGCCCTGGCCGCGCAGATTGACCAGATCCGCAAAAGCGGCGTCGGCCGCCACCTCGCCGGCCTCGCCCGCGTGCAGCTTGGCGGTGGCGCGGTAAAGCAGGCCGTTGCGCGCCTCGGCCACCGCCAGCTTGACCGGGCCGTCGCCGGCGATCTGGATGATCAGCGCGCCATCGAACTTCAGATTGCTCTGCATCAGGAGCGCGCAGGCGCTGAGCTCGCCGAGCAGTTTCATCACCGGCGCGGGCAGCGGCTGCTCGGCGCGCGCGCCCTGCAGCGACTGCCAGCTGTCGGTCAAGCGGGTCAGCATGCCGCGCACCGGCAGGCCTTCGAACAGGAATTTCTGGAACTCGCTCATCAATCGATCTTCTTCAGTTCGGCGGCATAGCGCTCGCCGTTGTTCGCGTAATGCGCGGCGCTGAGCTTCAGCTTGGCCGACTCCTCGGCGCTCAGCTCGCGCAGGACCTTGGCCGGGCTGCCGACGATCAGGCTGCGCGGCGGGAAATGCTTGCCCTCGGTGACCAGGGCGCCGGCCCCGACCAGGCTGCCTTCGCCGATCACCGCGCCGTTCAGGATCACCGCCTGGATGCCGATCAGGCAGCCGGCCTCCACGGTGCAGCCATGCACCATGGCCTGGTGGCCGATGGTGACGTCGTCGGCAATGGAGAGCGGAAAGCCGGCGTCCGCATGCAGCACCGCGCCGTCCTGCACATTGACGCGGTCGCCCAGGCTCAGCGTGCTGGAGTCGCCGCGCAGCACCGCCCCGAACCAGACCGAGCAGCGCTCGCCCATCGTGACGCGGCCGACCACGGTCGCCGACGGCGCAACGAAGCAGTCGGCGCCCAGCTGCGGGCGGTGCTCGCCCAGCTCGTAAAGGCTCATGGCACTCCCGCAAGAATGGTGGAAAACCCGCAAGGATAATGGCGGGCATGCCGTTCGACGCCCGTTCCCAGGCCTTGACCTTGCTGCAGGCCCAGGAGCCCGCGGTCAAGGCGGCTGGTGCGCGCGCGCTTTGGCAAGCGCTGCAGAGTGGCGAAGCGAGCATCGACCCGGCGCCTCATTTCCCCGAACCGGCCGCCCTGCCCGGCCGCCCCGAGCGACCGCTGCTGACCGTGCGCCTTGCCCAGCGCTCGCGCTCCGCCTTCACGACCGAGGGCCGCGCCGCGCTGCTGCACGCGATCGCCCACATCGAGTTCAACGCCATCAATCTGGCGCTGGACGCGGTCTGGCGTTTCGCCGGCCTGCCCACCGAGTACTACCGCGACTGGCTGCAGGTCGCCGCCGAGGAAGCGCTGCACTTCACGCTGCTGACCGAGCATCTGCAAACGCTCGGCACCGCCTACGGCGACCACGATGCCCATGACGGGCTGTGGCAGATGTGTGCCGCCACCAGCCAGGACTTCCGCGCCCGCATGGCCCTGGTGCCGCGCACGCTGGAAGCCCGCGGCCTGGACGCCACGCCGCCGCTGCAGAAGAAGCTGGGCCAGGCGGGCGACCAGCGCGCCGTCGAGATCCTGGCCATCATCCTGCGCGACGAGATCGGCCATGTGGCGATCGGCAACCGCTGGTACCACTGGGCCTGCGCGCGCGACGGCGTGGCCCCCGAGACCGACTTCCCCGAACTCTGCGCGCGCTATGGCGCACCGCGGCCGCGCAAGCCGCTGAACCATGAGGCGCGTGCCCGCGCCGGCTTCAGCGCCGCCGAACTGAATCTGATCGAGAACACTGCGCTTTGAAACCCCATCGCTGGACCCGCAGCCAGGCGAACCTGCTGCTCACCCTGGTCGCCATCATCTGGGCCTCGGCCTTCGTTGCCCAATCGCTGGGCATGAAGGCGATCGGTCCCGTCGCCTTCACCGGCGTGCGCTTCCTGATCGGCGCGCTGGTCGTGCTGCCGCTCGCCATCTGGGAATGGCGGCGCCGCGCCGCCCTGCCCTTGCCGCCGCTGCAAACGCGGGACTGGCTACCGGTCAGCGCCGGCCTGGGTGCCCTGCTCGGCCTCGGCGCGGTCATGCAGCAGATCGGCATCGTCAGCACCACGGTGACGAATGCCGGCTTCCTGACCGCGCTGTATGTGCCGCTGGTCCCCATCTTCTCGATGCTGCTGCTGCGCGAGCCGCCGCACTGGAGCGTCTGGCCCGGCGGTCTGGCCTGCCTGGTCGGCGCCTTCCTGCTCAGCGGCGCGCATGAGCTCAGCCTGAACCCGGGAGACGCCTGGGTCATCGCCTCGGCCATCCCCTGGGCCCTGCATGTGCTGTTCATCGGCCGCGTCGCCGACCGCCTGCACGCGCCATTCCTGGTCGCCTGCGCGCAGTTCGCCGTGGTCGGCATCGCCAACATCGCCTGGGCCCTGGCCTTCGAGCCGTTCACGCTGGCGCAGATCCAGGCCGCCTGGCTGCCCATCGTCTACACCGGCGCGATCAGCGTCGGCCTGGCCTTCACCGCCCAGGTCGTCGCGCAGCGCCATGCCGAGGCGGCCGACGCCGCCATCATCCTGAGCAGCGAGACCCTGTTCGCCGCGCTCTTCGGCGCCTGGCTGCTCGGCGAGCGCCTGAGCGGCCAGGGCCTGCTCGGCTGCGCGCTGATCCTCGGCGCCTTGCTCGCCGTGCAGCTGCTGCCCTTGCTGCACAGCAGGCTGCGGCGCCGTCCGGCGTGACGCGCAGCTACTTCTACCTGGCCGCCAGCATGAGCCTGGTCGGCAGCTATGTCGGACTGTCCAAGGCCCTCATCCTCGTGTTTCCGGTCTTTGTGCTGGCCGGGCTGCGCTTTGCGATTGCGGCGCTGGCCATGCTGCACTGGACAGCGAAACCAGCGGGCGAGCCACCCCTCGATCGCCGCGACCACGGGGTGCTGTTCCTCGGCAGCTTCCTGGGCAACTTCCTGTTCAGCATCTGCATGCTGCTGGGCGTGCGGGCAACGTCGGCGCTGGCCGCTGGCGTGGTGATGGCGGCCTTGCCGGCGATGGTCGCGTTGCAAAGCCGGGTCTTTCTGGGCGAGCGCCTGCAGCCGCCAACCCTGGCCGCGATCGCCTGCGCGGCACTGGGCATCACCTTGCTCGCGCTGTCGCGAGACGGCGGTGCCGGTGGCGGCACAGCGCCGTGGTGGGGCTATGCGCTGCTGTTGGCCGCGGTGGTCTGCGAGGCGGCCTATGTGGTGATCGGCAAGCGCCTGTCGGGCAAGCTCGGACCACGGCGTATCAGCGCGCTGATCAACCTCTGGGGGCTGACCTTGGTGGCCCCATGGGCCGCCTGGCAGGCCTGGCAGCTGCGCTTCGACTTTGCCGCCGTGGGCGCCGCCGACTGGCTGCTGCTGGTCTTCTACTCGCTGGCCGCCAGCATGGTGGCCGTCTGGCTGTGGATGAAGGGGCTAGAAGAAGTTCCCGCCAGCCGGGCCGGCGTGTTCGCGGTGATGCTGCCGATCGCCAGCAGCGCAGTCGGCATCCTGTTCTTGGGCGAACGGGCCGGACCGCTGCATGTCGCGGCGCTGGCCTTGGCGCTCGCCGGGGTTTGGCTGGCGTCGCGCGAGCCGGTCCGCCAAGCCTGAGCCCGACGAGGCCTCAGGACGCCGACAGCGTTCAGGCCTTGGGGCGATGCAGGGCGCAGAGCTTGTGACCGTCAGGGTCGCGCACATAGGCCAGATGCAGAACGCCTCCGGCGCCGTTGTCGCGCGGGCCCGGTGGCTCCTCAATCGCCGTGCCGCCATGGGCCAGAGCGGCCGCGTGGAACGCCTGAACCTGTTCGGGCGAGTTGCAGTGAAAACCGATCGTGCCGCCGTTGGCGACGGTCGCCGCTTCGTCGTTGATCGGCTGGGTGATGCAGAAGGTCGCGCCGCCGTGGCGATAGAAGAGGCGCACATGGCCGGTCTTGGCGACATTGCGGATCGGTTCGCCGGCGCCGAGCACGCCGAGCACCGCGTCGTAGAAGCGCTTGGCGCGTTCGATGTCGTTGCTGCCGATCATCAGGTGGCTGAACATGGGAATCACTCCTCGGTGGGTGCGTCAAGCGGGGCTGGGTCGCCGGGGGCGAGCAGCGCGCGCAGGCCGGCTTCGTCGAGCACGGCAACACCGAGCTCCCTGGCCTTGTCGAGTTTGCTGCCGGCCGCCTCGCCGGCGACCACGTAATGGGTCTTCTTCGAGACCGAGCCGCTGACCTTGCCGCCGGCGGCCTCGATCAGGGCCTGCGCCTCGTCGCGGCTCAAAGACGGCAAGGTGCCGGTGAGCACCAGGGTCTTGCCGCTGAGCGGCAGCGGCCAGCTGTCGCCGGCCAAGCCATCGCCCTCGGGCCACTGGATGCCGGCGGCGCGCAATTGCTCGACCGCCTCCCGGTTCATTGCATTGGCAAAGAAGCTGGCGACGCTGTGCGCGACCACCGGACCGACGTCGGGCACGGCGAGCAGCGCGGCCTCGTCGGCCGCCATCAGGGCGTCAAGCCGGCCGAAATGCCGGGCGAGGTCCTTGGCCGTGGTTTCGCCGACGTGGCGGATGCCCAGGCTGAAGAGGAAGCGGGCCAAGGTCGTCTGCTTGCTCTGCTCCAGCTTGGCGAGCAGCTTGCTCGCACTCTTGTCGCCCATGCGGTCGAGCTGGGCCAGGTGGCTGAAGCCCAGGCGGTAGAGCTCCGGCAAGGTGCGCACCAGGCCGGCATCGACGAGTTGGTCGACCAACTTGTCGCCCAGGCCCTCGATGTCCATCGCGCGCCGGCCGGCGAAATGCAGCAGCGCCTGCTTGCGCTGCGCGGCGCAGACCAGGCCGCCGGTGCAACGGTGCTCGATCGAGCCCTTGTCGCGCTCGACCCTGCTGCCACAGACCGGACAGGCGCTGGGCATGGTGAAGTTCGGCACATAGACCGCGCGGCTGCCCGGCAAGCGGCCGACGACCTCGGGGATCACGTCCCCTGCCCTGCGCACGATGACCTGGTCGCCGATGCGCACGCCCTTGCGGCGCAGCTCGAACAGGTTGTGCAGGGTGGCATTGCTGACCGTGGTGCCGCCGACGAAGACCGGCTCCAGCTTGGCCACCGGCGTCAGCTTGCCGGTGCGGCCGACCTGGATCTCGATGCCATTGAGCCGCGTGAGCTGCTCCTGGGCCGGGTATTTGTGCGCCACCGCCCAGCGCGGCTCGCGGGTCTTGAAGCCGAGCTGCTGCTGCAACTGCAGGCTGTTGACCTTGTAGACCACACCGTCGATGTCGAAAGGCAGCGCGTCACGCTCGGCGGCAACCGCCTGGTGGAAAGCGATCAGCGCCTCCGGCCCCTGGGCCACGCAGCGCCGTGCGCAGACCGGCAGGCCCATGGCCTGCAAGGCATCGAGCAACTCGCTGTGCGTGGCCGGCAGCGGCCAGCCCTCGACCGCGCCCAGGCCGTAGGCGAAGAAGCTGAGCTTGCGCTGGCGCACCAAGGCGGGGTCGAGCTGGCGGATGGCGCCGGCCGCCGTGTTGCGCGGGTTGACGAAGGTCTTCTCGCCCTTGTCGCGCTGCGTGGCATTGAGGCGTTCGAAGTCATCGCGGCGCATGTAGATCTCGCCGCGCACCTCCAGCACCGGCGCCTGGACGCCGCGCAGCCGCAAGGGGATCTGCGCGATGGTGCGCACGTTCTGCGTCACGTCCTCACCGGTTTCACCGTCGCCGCGCGTCGCCGCCTGCACCAGCTGTCCCTGCTCGTAGCGCAGGCTGACCGCCAGGCCGTCGAACTTCAGCTCGGCGGCGTACTCAACGGGCGGCGCCAGCAGGTCGAGCGCCAGCTCGCGCCGCACCCGTGCGTCGAAGGCGATGGCGCCAGCGGCCGTGGTGTCGGTCTCGGTGGTGATCGACAGCATGGGCAGCGCATGGCGCACCGGCGAGAGCTCGGGCAAGGGCGCGCCGCCGACACGCTGGGTCGGACTGTCGGCCGTGCGCAGGCTGGGATCGGCCTCCTCCAGCGCTTGCAGCTCCTGGAACAGGCGGTCGTACTCGGCGTCCGGGATCTCCGGCGCGTCCAGCACGTAGTAGCGATGGGCGTGGTGCTGGAGCAGCTCGCGCAGCTGGGCTGCGCGCTCGGCGGCGCGTCCGACAGATTCGGCCGTCATCAGCTGAACAACCGGCGCGCCGCCACCGAACCGGCAGCCAGCTCGCGCGATGCCAGCGCCCGGTACAAGGTGTTGAGCTGTTCGTGGATGGCGGCAAACGCATGCGGGCCGATCGCGCGACCGGCCTCGTCGACCAGTTCGGCGTCCAGCTCACGGCTGAGGCGTCGGGCCAGGTCCTGCAGCGCGGCGAACGGCTCCAGGGACTCGGCGGTCTGCGCCACGTCGAAATTGAGCACCACCTCGCGAAGCGGTTGGGCGTCGCCGTCGGCGGCGGCCAGGGCGGTCTGCGGGTCGAACTGCAGCCAGAGCATGGCCGGATCGCCTTCACCAACACCTGGCAGCACCAGGCGACCCGGCAGGCTGCCGGCCAGCAGGCCCAGCTTGCCGGCGGCCTGCTGGATGAAGCCGGTCGTCCAGGCAGCGCCCCGGGCACGCAACACGAAACTCATCTGCGCATCGTGCTGGCTGGCGAACTGGTCGAGCTCGCGGCCCTGCGCGACCGCCTCCAGCATGTCGGGGAAGTCGGCATTGGCACCGATGCCGTCGGCAAAGGCCTGCACCTTCTGCACCCATTCGCTGAACTCGATCTCCGACAGCGGGCCGCTGCGATTGGCCATCTGCAGACCGGCCTGGAACTCACCATAGCGCTCACCGGCGACAGGCGGTTCCCACTCGCCGCTGTTGGTGTTCAGGCCCTCGATGGCAAACGGCTTGCTGCCGGCTCGCCGGCTGGGCGGCAGATGAAGCAGCGCGGCGTCGCCGCTGACCGGCGCCTCAAGGTGCAGGGTGGCGATGACGTCGATCAGTCCGTCCAGGCGTTGCGAGGCGCGACGGGCCACCGGCCGGGTGATCATCGGCAGCGTGTCGGCATGGGCATTGGCCGCCTGGGCGGCGGCGTCACCGGCATGCAGCGCATCGAGCACCGAGGACAGGGCGTCGCCGTCCTTGTCGACCGGCCCCAGGCCAGGCTCGGTGCGCCGGGCATCGGGCGGCGCGGCGTCGCGTGGCCGCGCACGCCGGGCGATCCACCAACCGTGCAGCATCAAGGCCAGCAGCACGGCGGCGCCGGCCAGCATCAGCGCCTCGGTCAGGGTGAAGGTCACGGCTTTCATGCTGCCTCGGCCATGCCCAGCGCCGCCTCCATGTCGACGGCGACGACGCGGCTCACGCCCTGCTCCTGCATGGTCACGCCCACCAATTGCTCGGCCATTTCCATCGCGATCTTGTTGTGGCTGATGAAGAGGAATTGCGTCGCCCGGCTCATCTCGGTGACCAGACGCGCATAGCGCTCGGTGTTGGCGTCGTCCAGCGGCGCGTCGACCTCATCGAGCAGGCAGAAAGGCGCCGGGTTGAGCTGGAAGATCGCGAACACCAGGGCGATCGCGGTCAACGCCTTCTCGCCGCCGGACAGCAGGTGGATGCTGCTGTTCTTCTTGCCCGGCGGCTGGGCCATGACCTGCACGCCGGCATCCAGGATCTCGTCACCGGTCATCACGAGTCTCGCCTGACCGCCGCCGAAGAGCTGCGGGAACATGCGGCCGAACTCGCTGTTGACGCGCTCGAAGGTGCCCATCAAGAGGTCGCGGGTTTCCAGATCGATGCGGCGGATCGCGTCCTCCAGGGTCTTGATCGCCGTGTTCAGGTCGAGCAGCTGGGCGTCAAGGAATTGCTTGCGCTCGCGGGCGCTGCCGAGTTCCTCCAGCGCGGCCAGATTGACCGCACCGAGCGACTCGATCTCCTTGGTGATGCGGTCGATCTCGGTCTGCAGGCCTTGCAGGCGCACGCCCTCGTCGGCGATCGACTTCTCCAGGACCTCGAGATCGACCTCGGCCGCCTCCAACTGCTCGCGGAACTGCGCGCCGCCCAGCGAAGCCGCCTGTTCCTCCAGCTGCAGCTGCGTGATGCGCGCGCGCAGTGGTTCGAGCTCTCGTTCGCAGCCCAGGCGCTGCTCGTCCAGGCCGCGCAGGCGCTGGCTGAGCGCGTCGTAGCCGGCGCGCACGCCGGCGAGCTGCTGTTCGGCGGCCACACGGCCTTCGATGGCTTCCTGCAGCCCGGCCCGCGCCGCGCTGTCGTCGAGCTCGGCGAGTTCGGCATCCAGACGGGCCAGGGCCTCGCCGCCGCCATCGGCCTCGCGGGCCGCGGTGGCGATGGCACGCTCCAGCTCGCCGCGGCGGGCGCTCAATGAGCGGGCAGCGAACTGGCCCTCCTGCGCGCGGCGTTCGGCCTGGCGCTGGCTGTCGCGGGCCTCGGCGAGCTTGCGTTCTGCCGCGATACCGCTCTCTTCCAGGTCCGCATGCAGCTGCTGAGCGTCGGCCAGCTGGATGTCCAGTTGCTCGAAACGCGCCTCGCCCTCGGCACGGCGTTCGAGCAGCTGCTCCTCCTGCGCATCGAGCTCGGCAAGCTCCTCGCGCAGTCGGCTGGCCTGGGCGTTCGCCGCGTCAAACAGCTGGCTGGCCTTCGTCAGCTCGACCTGCAGGCCATGGGCCTGGCTGCGCAAGGCTTCGCCGCTGCGCCGGGCTTCGGCCAGCTGCTGGCTGACCTGGGCATGGGCCTGGTCGGCGCGGCCGGATGCGCTCTTCGCGTCATCGGCCAGCAGTTCCTGGGCGCGGCGCTCGCGCTCCAGGTTCTCGATCTCCTGGGCGCGAGCGAACAGGCCCGCCTGCTCGCTGTCGGCCGCGTAGAAGCTGACCGCATGCCGGCTGACCGCATGCCCCGCCTGGGTGACGATCAGCTCGCCATGCTGGAGCTGGCCGCGCTGGGCCAGCGCACGCTCCAGATCGGGGGCGGTGTAGACGCCGTCCAGCCAATCGGCGAGCAGGGCCTTGAGGCCGCTGGAATCGACGCGCAACAGGGTGGTCAGTTCCGGCAGGCTGTGGTGCGTGGGCTTGTCGGGGGCGCCATCGGCCAGGGTGTAGAAGGCCATGCGCGTCGGCGGCGCGTCGCGCTCGAAGGCGCGCACCAGGTCCAGGCGCGAGACCTCGATCGCGCTCATGCGCTCGCGCAGTGAGGCCTCCAGCGCGGTCTCCCAGCCGGGCTCGACATGCAGCCGCTTCCACAGGCCTTGCAGATGCTCGAGGCCTTGCTTGGCCAGCCAGGGACCGAGCTTGCCCTCGGTCTGCACCTTTTCCTGCAGGGCACGCAGCGCCTCCAGGCGGGCAACCAGCTGGTTCAGCCGAGCGGCCTCGCGCTGGGCTGCCTCCAGCGATTCGCGACGCGCCTGGTCGAGCGCCGGCTCGCGTTCGCTCAGCTCCTCCAGGCGGCCCATCGCCTCTTCGAGCAGCGCATCGGCCTCGGCGGAGCGCTCGCGCAAGGCATCGAGCGATGAGGCATCGGGCAGATTGAGCTGGGCCTTTTGCTGGTCCAGGCGTTCGCGACGCTGGCGCAGTGAGCGCGCCTGCTCGTCCAGGGCCCGGCTCTCGGCCGCCAGCACCTGGATCTGCTGCTGCACCTGCACGACCTGGGCACGCTGCTCATTGGCCTTGGCCTGGGCGGCGCGAAGCGCGTCCTCGAGTTCCGGCAGGCGCTGCGCTTCCTCCTCGGCGCGGGCGGCCAGCAGCTCGCCCTCCTCCTCGGCGGCGGCCATCTGCTCGGCCAGCTGTTCCAGCTCTCCTTGCGCTTGGGCGCCGCGATCGGCCCATAGCGCGCGCTGCGCGAGCAACTCGTCGCGACGCTGCGCGGCGCGCTGCCGGCTGTCGATCACGTAGCGAATGCGCTCTTCCAGCCGGCTCACCGCCAGCTGGGCCTCGGCGTAGCGGCCCTGCTCGGCATGCAGCTCGTCGCCGGCCGTGTAGTGCTGCTGGCGGACTTCCTCCAGCTCGGCCTCGACGGCGCGCAGGCTGGCCATCTGCGCTTCGAGGGCGTTGACCGCCTCGCGGCCGGCGGCCTGCACGCGCTCGGACTCCTTGGTGGCGTCGCGGCTCTTCAGGAACCAGAGCTGATGCAGGCGGCGCTCGCCCAAGGCCTGCAGCTCGCGGTAGCGCACGGCGACCTCGGCCTGCTGCTCCAGCTTGCCCAGGTTGTTGTCCAGCTCGCGCAGGATGTCCTCGACCCGGGTCAGGTTTTCGCGCGTGTCCTTGAGCCGGTTCTCGGTCTCGCGGCGGCGTTCCTTGTACTTGCTGACCCCGGCGGCTTCCTCCAGGAACAGGCGCAGCTCCTCGGGCTTGCTCTCGATGATGCGGGAGATCGTGCCCTGGCCGATGATGGCGTAGGCGCGCGGTCCCAGGCCGGTGCCCAGGAACACATCGTGCACGTCCTTGCGCCGCACCGCCTGGTTGTTGATGTAGTAGCTGGAGCCGCCCTCGCGAGTCAGCACGCGCTTGACGGCGATCTCGCTGAACTGGTTCCAGGCGCCGCCGGCGCGGCCCTGGGCGTTGTCAAAGACAAGCTCGACGCTGGCCCGGCTGGCGGGCTTGCGCGTGTTGCTGCCATTGAAGATGACGTCGGTCATCGACTCGCCGCGCAGCTCGGAGGCCTTGCTCTCGCCCAGCACCCAGCGCACCGCGTCCATGATGTTGGACTTGCCGCAGCCATTGGGGCCGACCACGCCGACGCGCTGGCCGGGCAGTTGGAAGACAGTGTTGTCGGCGAAGGACTTGAAGCCCGACAGCTTGATCGAATTCAGGCGCATGCCGCGGTTCAAAACGGCCCGTTTTCATAGGAGGAACGGGCTCTGAAAAGGGCGCGGATGATAGCATCGCGCCCCTTCTGGAATACCCCTATCAGCCATGGCCACGACGAAGAAGAAGAACCCCCCAGCCAGCCAGCGCGAAAAGCCGGTCAACCCGCCGTCCAGGCCCAGCAAGGAGCTGCAGGTCTTCGCCAACCCGAACCCGGAGCGCGACTACCTGCTGCAGTTCCAGATCCCCGAGTTCACCTGCCACTGCCCGCTGACCGGGCAGCCTGACTTCGCCCACTTCGTCATCGAGATGGTTGCCGACGAATGGTGCGTTGAGCTCAAGAGCCTGAAGATGTACATGTGGAGCTACCGCGACGAGGGCGCGTTCCACGAGGCGGTGACGAACAAGATCCTCGACGACATCGTCAAGGTCACTCAGCCCCGCTTTGCGCGCATCAAGGCGCGCTGGTATGTGCGCGGCGGCATCTACACGAACATCGTCGTCGAGCACCGCAAGAAGGGCTGGAAGCCGGCGCCGCCCGTCGAGTTCGGAGCCAGTTTCCCGACCGAGAACGGGATGCTGGGCGGCTGATTGATGAACCCGCGCCTCACGCTGCTGCAGCCCTACCCCTTCGAGCGCCTGCGGCAGCTGCAGGCCGGCGTCACCCCGAACCCGAATCTCGCGCCGATCAGCCTGGGCCTGGGCGAGCCGCGCCATCCGGCGCCGGCCGTCGTGCTGGACGCGATGCGCGGCAATCTGGCGGGTCTGTCCAACTACCCGGCGACCGCCGGCAGCGCCGAGCTGCGTGAGGCGATCGCCGCCTGGATCCAGCGCCGCTACGGGCTCGCGCTGGATCCGGCCACGCAGCTGATCCCCTGCAATGGCTCGCGCGAGGCCTTGTTCGCGATCGCGCAGACCGTGGTCGACGCCAGCCGCCCCGGCGCCATCGTGGTCGCGCCGAATCCCTTCTACCAAATCTACGAGGGGGCGGCGCTGCTGGCCGGCGCGCAGTTGGCGTTTGCGAACAGCGACCCGACACAGAACTTCGCCGCCGACTGGGCGGCGATCCCGCGGGAGACCTGGGCGCGCACGCAGCTGGTTTACGTCTGCTCGCCCGGCAACCCGAGTGGCGCGGTGATGCCGCTGGCTGAATGGCAGCGCCTGTTCGCGCTGTCCGACGAGTTCGGTTTCGTGATCGCGTCGGACGAGTGCTATTCCGAGATCTACCTCGACGCGCCGCCTCTCGGTGGGCTGGAGGCCGCGGCGCGGCTGGGTCGCAGCGACTTCCGCCGCCTGATCGCCTTCACCAGCCTCAGCAAGCGCAGTTCGGTGCCCGGCCTGCGCTCCGGCTTCGTCGCCGGCGACGCCGAACTCATCAAGGCGTTCACGCTCTACCGCACCTACCACGGCAGCGCGATGAGCCCGGTCGTCCAGCAGGCCTCGATCGCGGCCTGGAACGACGAGGCCCATGTGGTCGACAACCGTGCGGCCTACCGCGCGAAGTTCGAGGCCATGCTCCCGCTGCTCGCCGATGTGCTCGATGTGCGTGCCCCCGATGCCGGCTTCTATCTCTGGGCCGGTGTTCCCGCGAGTTGGCGGGGTGACGATGTCGCGTTCACGAAGGCGCTGCTCGCACAATCCCATGTCCAGGTGCTGCCCGGCAGCCTGCTGGCGCGGGAAAGCGCCGGGGTCAACCCGGGCGCGGGTCGCATCCGCATGGCCCTGGTCGCCGAAATCGAGGCCTGCGTCAAAGCCGCTGGCCGTATCCGCTCCTTCTGCCTGAGTCCCTCATGAGCCTGCAATCCCTGATCGAAACCGCGTGGGACAACCGCGCCGAGTACAGCCCCAAGAGCGCGCCGGCCGAGCTGCGCGACGCGGTGAACAGCGTCATCGCCGACCTCGACGCCGGTCGTCTGCGCGTCGCCAGCCGCGAGGGCGTCGGCCAATGGACCGTGCACCAATGGATCAAGAAGGCGGTGCTGCTCTCGTTCCGCCTGAACGACAACGTGCCCCAGGGTGAGGGCGCGCTGGCCTTCTACGACAAGGTGCCGACCAAGTTCGACGGCTGGAGCGCCGAGCAGTTCGCGGCCAGCGGCGTGCGCGTGGTGCCGCCGGCGGTCGCCCGCCGCGGCAGCTTCATCGCCAAGAACGTGGTGCTGATGCCGTCCTACGTGAACCTCGGCGCCTATGTCGACGAGGGCGCGATGGTCGACACCTGGGCCACGGTGGGCTCTTGCGCGCAGATCGGCAAGAACGTGCACCTCTCCGGCGGCGTCGGCATCGGCGGCGTGCTCGAGCCGCTGCAGGCCAACCCGACCATCATCGAGGACCATTGCTTCATCGGCGCCCGCTCCGAGGTCGTCGAGGGCGTCATCGTCGAAGAGCACTCGGTCATCTCGATGGGCGTCTACATCGGCCAGAGCACGCCGATCTACGACCGCGAGACCGGCGAGATCACATACGGCCGCGTGCCGGCCGGCTCGGTGGTGATCAGCGGCAGCCTGCCGCGCGATGGCGGTCGCTACAACCTGTACGCTGCGATCATCGTCAAGAAGGTCGACGCGCAGACCCGCGCCAAGACCTCGATCAACGAATTGCTAAGAGCCTGAGAGAGGACACCGGCATGTCGGGAAACATGGAGCGCATCCTGCGCTTGATGGCAGAAAAAGGCGCATCCGACTGCTATCTGTCGGCGCACATGCCGGTGCTGATCAAGCTCAACGGCCAGGTCGTGCAGCTGTCCGACCAGGCCTTGACGCCGACCCAGCCCAAGCAGCTGATCACCGAGCTGCTCAGCGCCAAGGACCTGGCGACGCTGGAGGACCATGGCGAGCTGAACATCGCGGTCAGCATTCCGCGCGTCGGCAGCTTCCGTCTGTCGGGCTTCCGCCAACGCGGTTCGATCGCCGCGGTGTTCCGCCACATCAGCCACACCATCCCGCCGATGGAGTCGCTGAAGCTGCCGCCCATCCTTGGCGAGTTGGTGATGGAGAAGCGCGGCCTGGTGTTGATGGTCGGCGCAACCGGCACCGGCAAGAGCACCACGCTGGCCTCGATGCTGGAGAAGCGCAACCAGACCATGGCGGGGCATATCCTGACCATCGAGGACCCGATCGAGTACCTGTTCCAGAACAAGAAGTCGGTGGTCAACCAGCGCGAGGTCGGCCGCGACACCGAAAGCCTGCAGATTGCCCTGAAGAACGCGCTGCGCCAGGCCCCGGATGCGATCCTCATCGGCGAGATCCGCGACCGCGAGACGATGACGGCAGCCATCAGCTATTCGCTTTCGGGCCATCTGGTGCTGGCCACCTTGCACGGCAACAACAGCTATCACGCGCTGAACCGCATCCTGTCCTTCTACCCGCCGGAGAGCCGTCCGGCGCTGCTCGGCGACCTCGCCGCGGGCCTGAAGGCCATCATCTCGCAGCGTCTGGTGCGAGCGCAGGCGGGGGGGCGCGTGCCGGTCGTCGAGGTGATGATGAACACCAAGCTGGTCTCCGAGATGATCGAGGCCGGCGACTTCAACGGCGTCAAGGAGGCGATGGAGAAGTCCATGGCCGAGGGCTCTCAGACTTACGAGGAGCACTTCGCCAAGCTGATCGAGAACGGCACGATCACGCGCGAGGAGGGCCTGGCCTTCGCCGATTCGCCGACCAATCTGCTCTGGCGCCTGCAGAACACCCAGGAGCCGGTGTCGCGCCAGGTCAGCAAGCCCGAGGAAACCAGCGCGGACACAGCGTCGTTCACCGAGATTTCGCTGGACCTCAATGAGGATTGAGGCGCTGATCGAGGCCATGGCCGCGCGTCTGTCACAGGCTGGCGTGGCATTCGGTCAAGGTAGCCTGACGGCGCGCGACGAGGCAGCCTGGCTGGTGCTGTGGCAGTTGGGTCTGCCGCTGGACCTGGACGATGAGGCGCTGGCGGACGGCGAGGTCGCCGCCGCCGACGAGGCCGCCGTGCGCGCGCTGATCGAACGCCGCATCGACAGCCGCGAGCCGGCCGCCTACCTGACCGGCGAGGCCTGGCTGCAGGGCGTGCCCTTCCACATTGACCGCCGCGCCATCGTGCCGCGCAGCTTCATCGCCGAGTTGATCGCCGACGCCAGCATCGATCCCTGGCTGTCGGCCGCCACCCGGCAGGTGCTCGACCTGTGCACCGGCAACGGCTCGCTGGCCGTCCTGGCGGCGATGGCCTGGCCGGAGGTCGAGGTGGTCGGCGCCGATCTGAGCGTTGACGCTCTCGCCGTCGCCGCCCGCAATGTCGAGCGTCATGGCCTGCAGGAGCGCATCCGCCTGCGCCAGGGTGACGGCCTGGCGGCCGTGGGTGGTGAGCGCTTCGACCTGATCGTGTGCAACCCACCCTATGTCAACGCCGACTCGATGGCGACCCTGCCGCCGGAGTTCCGCGCCGAGCCCGAGCTGGCCCTGGCCGGCGGTCGCGACGGCATGGACTTCATCCGCGGCCTGCTGCGCGACGCCCCCGCCCACCTGAACGAGGGCGGCGTGCTGGTGCTGGAGATCGGCCATGAGCGGCCCTTCTTCGAGGCCGCGTTCCCGCAGCTGGACCCGGTCTGGATGGAAACCAGTGCCGGCCCCGACATGGTGCTGCTGCTGACCCGAGAACAACTGATTCCGTGATCCGACTTCAGAACGTCACGCTGCGTCGTGGCGCCAAGGTGGTGCTGGACACCGCCAACCTGTCCCTGCAACCGGGCGAGCGCATCGGTCTGGTCGGCGCCAATGGCGCCGGCAAGTCCAGCCTGTTCGCGCTGCTCGCCGGTCGCCTGTCGCAGGACGCCGGCGATCTGGAGCTGCCGCCCGGCTGGCGGCTGTCCGAGGTCTCGCAGCAGCTGCCCGAGACCGAGCAGGCGGCGACCGACTTCGTGCTCGACGGCGACCTGACCCTGCTGAAGGCCAAGGCCCAGCTGCAGCTGGCGGAAAGCGCGGGCGACGGCCTGAAGATCGCCGACGCGCATGCGGCGCTGCAGGACGCGAATGCCTTTGACGCGCGTTCGCGCGCGCAGGCCCTGTTGCTCGGCCTGGGCTTCAAGAGCGAGCAGCTGGATGCGCCGGTCAACAGCTTCTCCGGCGGCTGGCGCATGCGATTGCAGCTGGCGCGCACACTGATCAACCCGTCGGAGCTGATGCTGCTCGACGAGCCGACCAACCATCTGGACCTCGACGCCCTGGTCTGGCTGGAGTCCTGGCTGGCGCGCTACGAGGGCCTGCTGCTGATCATCAGCCACGACCGCGAGTTCCTTGACGCGACGACGCGCGTGACCCTGCACCTGGAGAACGCGCAGCTCACCCGCTACGGCGGCAATTACTCGGCCTTCGAGCTGCTGCGCGCCGAGCGCATGAGCCAGCAGCAGCAGGCCTTCGACAAGCAGCAGGAGCGCATCGCGCACCTGCAGAAGTTCATCGATCGCTTCAAGGCCAAGGCGACGAAGGCCAAGCAGGCGCAAAGCCGGGTCAAGCAGATCGAGCGCATGGAGCGCATCGCGCCGGTGCTGTCTGCCGCCGATTTCGCATTCAGCTTCCCCGAGCCGCAGGCCCTGCCCAATCCCATGCTCAGCCTGCAGGGACTGGACTGCGGCTACGCCGCCGGCAGCCCCATCGTGCGCGGCGTCGAGCGCTCGGTGCTGGCCGGCCAGCGCATCGGCATCTTGGGTGCGAACGGTCAGGGCAAGTCGACGGTGGTGAAGACCATCGCCGGCATGCTGGCGCCGCTGGGCGGGCAGATGGTCGAGGGCAAGGGACTGGCGATCGGCTATTTCGCGCAGCAGGAGATGGACCTGCTGCAGCCCGACGACCATGCGCTCGGCCACATGGTGCGCCTCGCCAAGCAGGTCTCGCCGGATGCCCGCGAGCAGCAGTTGCGCGACTTCCTCGGTCAGTTCAATTTCAGCGGCGAGCTGGCGCTGCAGGCCGTGGGGAGCTTGAGCGGCGGCGAGCGCGCCCGCCTGGTGCTGGCCCTGATTGCCTGGGGCAAGCCGAATCTGCTGCTGCTCGACGAGCCGACCAACCACCTGGACCTGACGACGCGCGAGGCCCTGGCGATGGCCTTGAACGATTTCGACGGCACGGTGCTCTTGGTCAGCCACGACCGCGCGCTGCTGCGCGACACCTGCGAGCAGTTCTGGCTGGTTGCCGACGGCGTCTTGCGCGAGTTCGACGGCGACCTGGACGATTACCAGCGCTGGCTGAACGAACGCGCCAAGGCGGAGCGATCTGCCGAGCGCGCGGTGGAGAAGGCGTCCGGCGCTGCGGCACCGGCCAAGCTGGACCGCAAGGCCAGCGCCGCGCTGCGCCAGCAGGCGGCGCCGCTGAAAAAGGAAATGGATGGCATCGACCGCCAGCTGGCCGCCTGGGGCGCCGAGCGCGCGCAGCTGGAGGCCGAGCTCAGCGGCGGCAGCGCCAATGGCGAGCGGATCGCCGCCATCGGCCGGCGCCTGAAGTCATTGAGCGACGAGGTCGAGGAAGCCGAGCTGCGCTGGCTGGAACTCGGTGAGCAGGTCGAGGCCATCCTGAACGGCGCCGGCGCATGAGGATCGGGCGCCGCTTGCTGCTGGCCATCGGCGCGCTGCTGGTGGCCTGCGGCACGGCGCCGCCGGAGGCGATCCAGGCCGTTCAGCCCGAGGCCGCCAGCGGCTTCCAAGCCAAGTCGGCGGCGGTCTTCGAGCGCCAGGCCGTCGTCGCCGCCCACCCGCTGGCCGCCCAGGCCGGCGCGGCGATCCTGCGCGCCGGCGGCAACGCCGTCGATGCAGCGATCGCCACCCAGCTGGTGCTCGGCCTCGTCGAGCCGCAAAGCAGCGGCATCGGCGGTGGCGGCTTCCTGATCCTCTGGGACGGCAAGCGCCTGCACGCCTACGACGGCCGAGAGACGGCGCCCGCCGCCGCGCCCGAGACCCTGTTCCTGCGCGCCGACGGCAGCCCCCTGCCCCGCGATCAGGCCGAGCGCAGCGGCCTGGCCGTCGGCGTGCCCGGCCTGCTGCGCCTGCTGGAAACCGTGCACCGGGCCCATGGCCGCCTGCCCTGGGCCGAGCTGCTCGCGCCGGCGATCCGCATCGCCGATCAGGGCTTCGCGATGGGGCCGCGCCTGCACGAGCTGCTGCGTGTCGACGCGCATCTGCGCAGCGAGCCGGCGGCCGCCGCGCTGTTCTACGGCGCCGACGGCCAGCCTTTGCCCGTTGGCAGCCTGCTGCGCAACCCGGCCCAGGCCGTCTTGCTGCGCCGCGTGGCCAGCGAAGGGGCCGAGGCTTTCTACCGCGGCGCCATCGCCGACGATCTGCTGCGCCGGGTGCGCGGCCAGGCGCGGCCGGGCTCGCTGACCCTGGCCGATCTGCAGGCCTACCGCGTGGAGCGCCGCGAACCCCTGTGCTTTGCCTGGCGCCAGCGCCGGCTCTGCGGTCTGCCGCCGCCGGCCTCCGGCCTGCTGCTCAATGCCCAGCTGCTGCAGATGCTCGACGCGGACGGCCCCGCCGCGGCGCTGATGACGGCCGAGGGCCTGCACCGCTATACCGAGGCCGCCCGCCTGGCGATCGCCGATCGCGATCTGTACGCCGCCGATCCGGCTTTCGTGCCGGCGGGCGCCGCCGCCCTGCCCGCCCTGCTCAGCCCGACCTATCTGGCCGAACGCGCGGCGCTGATCGGTCCGCGCGCCGCCGACATCGTGTTGCCGGGCCGGCCTGCGGGCCTGAGCGCCCGGCTCGCGCCGCAGGCCGAGGTTGTCGAGCAAGGCACCACCCATCTGAGCACGGTCGACGCCCAGGGCATGGCGGTGGCGCTGACCAGCAGCGTCGAGGCGGCCTTCGGCACGCGCATGCTGTTGGATGGCGGCAGCGGCCTGGCCGGCGGTTATTTCCTGAACAACCAGCTGACCGATTTCGCGTTCCGGCCGCGCGGCGCCGATGGCCAGCCGGTCGCCAACCGCGTGCAGGGCGGCAAACGCCCGCGCTCCAGCATGAACCCGATGCTGGTCTTTGACGCGAAGGGCGAGCTGGAGATGGTGCTGGGCTCGCCCGGCGGGCTGGCGATCCCGCATTACACGGCGCGGCTGCTGCTGCTCACGCTGGGCGAGGGCCAGGGCCTGCAGGCGGCGGTCGATGCGCCGAACTTCGTCGTCGTGCCGCCGCGCCTGCTCGTCGAGGCGGAGCGAGTGCCTGCCGTCCTGCAGCAGGCGCTGAACGCGCGCGGGCACAGCACGCGGGAATCGCCGCTGACCAGCGGCCTGCACGCGCTGCAGCGTCAGGGCGGACGCTGGATCGCCGCCGCCGACCCGCGCCGCGAAGGCCAGGCGGCGGGCGACTGAGACATTGACCACGAGCCTATCGTAGTCATCGCCACTTTAGATTGTGCGCAATTCAATTGCTCGCTATAGTTCAACCCATGCCCAGCAAGCACCGTCCCGAAAAAAACGCCGCCGACGCCTGGCTGCGCCTGGACCATCAGCTCTGTTTTGCGCTGTACGCCAGCTCGCTGGCCATGACCAAGATCTACAAGCCCCTGCTCGAACCGCTGGGCCTGACCTACCCGCAGTACCTGGTGATGCTGGTGCTCTGGGAGCAGGACGAGATCTCGGTCAGCATGCTGGGCGAGCGCCTGCAACTGGACTCCGGCACGCTGACGCCGCTGCTCAAGCGCCTGGAACAGGCCGAGCTGCTGCAGCGCCGCCGCGACCCGCTGGACGAGCGCCGCGTGCTGCTGGCGCTCACCCCCGCCGGCCGCGCGCTGAAGACCCGTGCGGCCTCGGTACCGCAGCAGATCGCCTGCGCCGCCGCCTGCCCGCTGGACGAATTGCAATCGCTGACCCTTAGCCTGCAGCGGCTTCGCCAGCAGCTGCTGAAGGCCTCTGAATCCCAACCCGCCGGCTGAACCCGGCACCCACCGCAAGGAAGATCACCATGGCACTCGACAAAGTCCTCTACACCGCTTACGCCACCGCCACCGGCGGCCGTGAAGGCAAGGCCGCCTCGAACGACGGCAGGCTGACGGTCGGCCTGTCCACGCCCAAGGAACTGGGCGGCGCCGGCGGCGACGGCACCAACCCCGAGCAGCTGTTCGCGGCCGGCTATGCGGCCTGCTTCATCGGCGCGATGAAGGCGGTCGGCGGCAAGATGAAGACCGCCGTGCCGGCCGATGTCAGCATCGACTCCGAGGTCGGCATCGGCCCGATCCCGGCCGGCTTCGGCATCCAGGTCGTGCTGAACATCAAGCTGCCGGGTCTGGACCGCGCGGTCGCCGAGCAGCTGGTCGCCGCCGCCCACCAGGTCTGCCCGTATTCGAACGCGACCCGCGGCAATATCGACGTGACGCTGAACCTGGTCTGATCAGGTTCTCGGGTCGAGCAGCTGCAGCAGCAGCTCGACCCGCGCCTGCGGCGCGCTCAAGGGACCCGCCGACGGCAGCGCGCCGCCGATCACCGGGCCGCTGGCGCAGCGCGTGCTGCGCAATACCGCCACGCCCTCCCCCATCGCCTGAGCCAGCGCCTTTTCCAAGGCCTGGCTCAGCGTGCCATTGCCGGTACCGGCAACGACGAGGCCGAGGCGCCGGCCCTCCTGCCTCGCCAGTTGCTGCAACAGCGGCACCAGCGCGCCGTCGACACCGGCGGCGTTCCAGAGCAGCTCGACACGCGGCCAGGTCGGGGCCTGCAATCGCGCCAGGCCCAGGGCCTCGGCCTGCGGCCAGGGCGCCAGCTGGCGCAAGGCGCCGTTCTCCACCCAGGCAATCGGACCGCCCTCGCTGGCAAAGGCGTCGACGCGGTAGCTGCTGGTCTTGCGCACGCGATCGCCGCGGTGCACGGCGCCGTTGACGACGACCAGCACGCCCTGCACGCCGCTGCTGCCGGCCACCATCACGGCATCCAGCAGGTTCTGCGGCCCGTCGGGCGAGCGGCTGCTGGCCGGGCGCATCGCCGCGGTCAGCACGACCGGCTTGGCGAGCTTCAAAACGCGGTGCAGCAGGTAGGCGGTCTCTTCCAGGGTGTCGGTGCCATGGGTGATGACGACAGCGGCGACCTCCTCGTCGTCGGCCAGCTGCTGCACCCGCTCGGCCAAGCGGCGCCAGGTCGCGAAGTCCATGTCCTTGCTGTCCAGCTGGGCGAGCTGCTCGACCTGCAGCGGCTGGGCGGCGAGCTCGGGCAAGGCAGCCAGCAGATGGTCCACGCCCAGCTGGCCGGCGGTGTAGCCGACGTGGTCGGCCTGCGACGCCGCGGTCCCCGCGATGGTGCCTCCGGTGCCCAGCACCACGATTCGCCTTGGCATGTGCCCAACTCCTGTATAAAAATGCAGTAACTGGATATCCATCCAGTGATCCCCTGAAGGAGTGTCGCCTTGAACGTCAGCCTGACCCCCCGCCAGCAGCAGATTCTCGATCTGGTGCGCCGTTCGATCGAGCGCACCGGCGCGCCGCCGACGCGCGCCGAGATTGCCGAGATTCTCGGCTTTCGTTCGGCGAATTCCGCCGAGGAGCATCTGCAGGCACTGGCGCGCAAGGGCGTCATCGAATTGGTCGGCGGCACCTCGCGTGGCATCCGCCTGAAGGCCGACCAGCTGCGCGTGCTGCGCCGCAAGAATGCGCCCACCGAGCAGATGGAGCTGCCGATGCCGGGCCTGGCCCAGCTGCCGCTGATCGGCCGCGTCGCCGCCGGCTCGCCAATCCTCGCCCAGGAGCATGTCGAGGCCCAGTACGCGGTGAGCTTGAGCCTGTTCAGCGCGCCGCCCGACTTTCTGCTGCGCGTGAAGGGCCAGAGCATGCGCGATGCCGGCATCCTCGACGGCGATCTGCTGGCGGTGAAAAAAGCCAGCGAGGCGCGCAACGGCCAGATCGTCGTCGCCCGGCTGGGCGACGAGGTCACGGTGAAACGCTGGAAGCGCGACCTCGAGGGCGCCTGGCTGTTGCCCGAGAACCCCGACTTCCGTCCGATCGCCGTGCCGCCCGATGGCGAAGGCTTTGCGCTCGAGGGACTGGCGGTTGGCTTGCTGCGGAATCAGTTCCCGGCCTGAGTTTGGGCCGGACAAGAAAAAACCCGCTGCATTGCTGCAGCGGGTTTCCAAATAGTTGGCGGAGTGGACGGGGCTCGAACCCGCGACCCCCGGCGTGACAGGCCGGTATTCTAACCAACTGAACTACCACTCCGCGGTGGCAACCGATTCGCCTCTGGTTAGGCAAGTCCGGTCCAACTTGGCGTCCCCTAGGGGATTCGAACCCCTGTTACAACCGTGAAAGGGTCGTGTCCTAGGCCTCTAGACGAAGGGGACAGAAACGCTTTTCGAAACCTGAATCAAAACGGCCCGCTTTGCAGCAGGCCGTCTTGCTTGAAACTTTGGCGGAGTGGACGGGGCTCGAACCCGCGACCCCCGGCGTGACAGGCCGGTATTCTAACCAACTGAACTACCACTCCGCGGTGGCAACCGATTCGCCTCTGGTTAGGCAAGTCCGGTCCAACTTGGCGTCCCCTAGGGGATTCGAACCCCTGTTACAACCGTGAAAGGGTCGTGTCCTAGGCCTCTAGACGAAGGGGACAGCGGTACTGCCTTTCTTCTCCTGAACTGCGCGCCACCGTTGAATGGTGGAGGTAAGCGGGATCGAACCGCTGACCTCTTGCATGCCATGCAAGCGCTCTCCCAGCTGAGCTATACCCCCGTTGCTTATTGCTGTTACCAGCAACTTGCTTCAAGTACTGCGCTGTTCAAGCGAAGACCGCTACTATAAAACAGGTTTCAAGCCGATTGCAAGCGGTCGACAACAAATTTTTTGTCGAACAGTGCCAGCACTTGGTCGATGGCCGGCGTCTGCGCCCGACCGCAGACGAGTACCCGCACGGGGATTGCCAACTGCGGCATCTTCATCCCCCGAGCAGCGAGCACTGTCTTCATCGCCGCGCTGATGCCGGCAGGCGTCCATTCAGCATCGTTGAACGCTGTAGCCAGGTCGACGCAGGCTGCGAGGCTCTGCTCGTTCAGATGCTGCGCCCGCTCGGCCTCGCTGGGACTGACCGGACCGAAGTACATGGCCAGCCAGTCGGCGAGGATCTCCAGAGTCGCGCAGCGGTCCTTGAACAGCGCGCACATCGCCGCTAGCGGCGCATCCGCCGGCACGGCGAGACCCCGCTTGAGCAGACGCGGACGGACCAGTTCGGCCAGGCGGGCGTCATCGGCCGCCTTCAGGTACTGGCTGTTGACCCATTCCAGCTTGGCCGGATCCCATTGCGCCGGGCTCTTGGACAGGTGCGAACCATCGAACCAGGACACCAGCTGCTCGCGCGAGAACAGTTCGTCGTCGCCATGGCTCCAGCCCAGGCGCGACAGATAGTTCAGCATCGCCTCGGGCAGGTAGCCGTTGTCCTCGTAGGCAGTGACGCTGACGGCGCCACGGCGCTTGGACAGCTTGAGCCCGTCGTCGCCGAGGATCACCGGGATGTGACCAAAGGCCGGCAGCGGTGCGCCCAGCGCGTTGAAGAGGTTGATCTGCCAGGGCGTGTTGTTGATGTGCTCGTCGCCGCGGAACACATGCGAGATGCGCATGTCCCAGTCGTCGACGACCACGGCGAAGTTGTAGGTCGGCACGCCATCGGGGCGCACCAGGATCAGGTCGTCGATCTCGCGGTTGTTGATGCGGATCTCGCCCTTCACCAGATCGTTCCAGACCACATCGCCGTCCAGCGGGTTCTTGAAGCGGATCACCGGCTTCACGCCTTCGGGCACCGCCGGCAGCTGCTTGCCGGGTTCGGGTCGCCAGCGGCCGTCGTAACGGGTCTTCTCGCCGCGCGCCTTCTGGGCTTCGCGCATCGCGTCGAGCTCCTCGGGCGACGCGTAGCAGCGATAGGCCTTGCCCTCGGCAATCAGCTGTTCGGCGACCGCCTGGTAGCGGTCCAGGCGCTGCATCTGATAGATCGGACCCTCGTCGTAGTCCAGGCCCAGCCAGTGCATGGAGGCGAGGATCTGCTCGACGGAGTCCTGGGTCGAACGGGCGACATCGGTGTCCTCGATGCGCAGCACGAACTGGCCACCATGGTGACGGGCATAGGCCCAAGAGAACAGCGCGGTGCGCGCGGTTCCCAGGTGCAGGAAGCCGGTCGGCGACGGGGCAATGCGGGTACGGACGGTCATGGCAGAGAAAGCATCTGGCCGAGCTCGGCCTTCAGGTCTTCGAGGTGTTCGAGGCCCACGGCGATGCGGATCAGGCCTTGCGTGATCCCCGCCGCCTGGCGCTGCGCCTCGGTCAGGCGGCCATGCGAGGTGCTCGCCGGGTGGGTGATGGTGGTCTTGGTGTCGCCGAGATTCGCGGTGATCGACAGGAAGCGCGTGCGGTCGATGACGGCGAAGGCACGCGCGCGGTCCTGCTCGGCGGATTCACCCAGGCCGACGTCGAAGCTGACCACCGCCCCGCCCTGCCCCGATTGCTGGCGCATCGCCAGCTCGTGCTGCGGGTGCGAGCGCAGGCCGGGGTAATGCACGGCGCGCACGCCGGCTTGTTCGACCAGGAACTCGGCCACACGCAACGCGTTGGCGCACTGCGCCTGCATGCGGATCTGCAGGGTCTCGAGGCCCTTGAGCACCACCCAGGCGTTGAACGGCGACAGCGACATGCCGGCGCTGCGCAGCACCGGCGTGAACACGCCCTCGACCAAGGCGTTCGACGCGCACAGCGCGCCGGCGATCACCCTGCCCTGGCCATCCAGGTACTTGGTGCCGGAGTGGATGATGATGTCCGCACCCAGCTTGGCCGGCAGCTGCAGGGCCGGCGTGGCGAAGCAGTTGTCGACGGCGAGCAAGGCGCCGGCACCATGGGCGATCTCGGCAAGCGCCGCGATGTCGCAGACCTCGGTCAGCGGATTGGTCGGCGACTCGGCGATCAAGAGCTTGGTGGTCGGCTGCAGCGCCGCCTTCCATTCGGCGACATCGGTCTGCGACACGAAGGTCGTCAGCACGCCGAACTTGCCGAACTCGCTCTGCAGCAGCTTGATCGTCGAGCCGAACACCGAGCGCGAGCAGATCACATGGTCGCCGGCCTTCAGCAGGCCCATGCAGAGCAGCAGGATGGCCGCCATGCCCGAGCTGGTCGCGATGCAGGCCTCGGTGCCCTCCAGCGCGGCCAGGCGGCGCTCCATCATCGTCGTCGTCGGGTTGGAGAAGCGGCTGTAGACGTAGCCCTCCTCCTCGCCGGCAAAGCGGCGCGCGGCGGTTGCCGCGTCCGGGTGGCAGAAGCTGCTGGTCAGGAACAGGGCTTCGCTGTTCTCGCCGTAATGGGTGGCGTGCAAGCCTTCGCGGACGGCCAGGGTGTCGCGGTGAAGGTGATCTTTCATTCAGGACTCGCTTGCAGCGCCAGGCGCCCGGCGTTCGCCGCGTCCTCTTCCTGGTTCTTCGGCCGCTGCGCCTGCAGCGCGGCGATCTCGCCCTCGCCAATGTCGCCGGTGATGTAGTGACCGTCGAAGCAGCTCGCCTCGAAGCCGTCGAGCCTGGGCTGCAGCGCGGCGACGACACGCTTCATCGCATCGACATCCTGGTAGATCAAGGCGTCGGCGCCGATGTACTCGCGGATCTCCTCGTTCGTGCGCTCCGCGGCGATCAGCTCGGCGCGCGTCGGCATGTCGATGCCGTAGACGTTCGGGTACTTCACCGGCGGTGCTGCCGAGGCCATGTAGACCTTCACCGCGCCGGCGTCGCGCGCCATCTGCACGATCTCCTTCGAGGTCGTGCCGCGCACGATGGAGTCGTCGACCAGCAGCACGCGCCGGCCCTTGAACTCCTGCGCGATCGCATTGAGCTTCTGGCGCACCGACTTCTTGCGCACGCCCTGGCCCGGCATGATGAAGGTGCGACCGACGTAGCGGTTCTTCACGAAGCCCTCGCGGTAAGGCCGGCCGATGCGGTGCGCCAGCTGCATCGCCGACGGCCGGCTGCTTTCCGGGATCGGGATGACGACGTCGATCTCCTGCGGCGGGATGGTCGACAGCACGCGCTGCGCCAGGGTCTCGCCCATGTTCAGCCGCGCCTGGTAGACCGAGATGCCGTCCATCACCGAGTCCGGGCGCGCCAGGTAGACGAACTCGAACATGCAGGGCTGCAGCGTCGGGTGCTCCGCGCATTGCTGCGTGTGCAACTGGCCGCTGGTGTCGATGAACAAGGCCTCGCCCGGCTGCACGTCGCGCTCGAAGCGGTAGCTCGTGCCCTCCAGCGCGACCGACTCGCTGGCCACCATCCACTCGCCATCCTGGCCCTTGCCGAAGCACAGCGGCCGGATGCCATAGGGGTCACGGAACGCCAGCAGGCCATGGCCGGCGATCAGGCAGATCACCGCATAGCTGCCACGCACCCGGCGGTGCACGGCGGCCACCGCCTTGAACACCGAGGCGGGGTTCAGGGGCAGCTCGCGCGCCACCACCTCCAGCTCGTGTGCGACGACATTGATCAGCACCTCGGTGTCGCTATCGGTGTTGATATGCCGGCGGTCGATGTCGAACAGCTGCTTGCGCAGCTCGGCGGTGTTGGTCAGATTGCCGTTGTGCACCAGCACCAGGCCGAAGGGCGCGTTGACGTAGAAGGGCTGCGCCTCTTCCTCGCTGTGCGCGTTGCCGGCGGTCGGGTAGCGCACCTGGCCCAGACCCAGATGGCCGGGCAAGGCGCGCATGTTCCGCGTGCGGAACACATCGCGCACCATGCCCTTGGCCTTGTGCATGAAGCACTTGGTGCCGTCCATGGTGACGATGCCGGCGGCGTCCTGGCCGCGGTGCTGCAGCAGCAGCAAGGCGTCGTACAGCAGTTGATTGACCGGTTGCAGGGACAGGGCCCCGACGATGCCGCACATGGTGGGCTCCTCTTAAACAGCGATTCGTTCTTCGGCGCGCTCGATCACCGGATCGAGCAGGCGGTGCAGATCTTGCGGCAGCAGTGGGCCGAGCGCACGCAATGTGGCAGCCAGCACGGGGCGCGCCTGCGACTTGGTCCAGGCCGGGTGCTGGCGCAGCGGCGTGAAGCCGATCAGCACGCCGATCAGCAGGCAGAGCAAGGCGCCTCGCAGCAGGCCGAAGCCGCTGCCCAGCAGGCGATCGGGCGCCTGCAAGGGGGTCGCATGGATCAAGGCCCGCAGCAAACGGGCGAGCAGGGATACCAGCAGCAGTACCAGCACAAAAGCCAGCACAACGGCGGCCAGGTCCTGCCAGCTGCCCTCGTGCTGGGCGGTCGGCAGCCAGCCCTCGACGACCGGAGCCAGGAAGGGCGCGGCGAAATAGGCGATCACCCAGCCGGCCAGCGACAAGGCCTCGAACACGAAACCGCGCACCGCGCCGACGATCACCGAGACCAGCAGCACCGCCATCAGGGCGATATCGGCCCAGCTGAGCAGCAAGTCTTGCTGCACGGGGTTCAAAGCGTCAGCACCGCGCCGGCCAGACCGGCAGCCTTGGCCTGCGCAGCCGCCTTCTCGGCCGCGGCACGATCGGCAAACGGTCCGAGGCGCACGCGAATGCGGTCACCGTCTTTGGTCTTGGCGACCTGGGCATAGGTCTTCAGGCCCTTGGCCTCCAGCTTGTTGCGCGCCGCCTGGGCGGCGTTCTTGTCGGCAAAGGCGCCCACCTGGACGACGTAGCGCGCGGTGTCGGCCGGCTTGCTGGTGGGCGGATCCAATGCAGGGAGCCGAGCGTCGGGCTTGGCGGCCGCTGGCCGTGGCAAGGAAGGCGCGGGTTGCGGCGGGGATGGCGCCAGCTCGGGCTGCTGAGCGGGTTCGACCGGCTCATCGACCGCACTCTGCACCGCGGCTTCGGGCAATCGGGACGGCAGCTCGGCGGCAGCAACCCGCTGCGGCTCTTGCTCGTCCTTGGCCGGAATGACGATGGGCAGGTCCATCGGAACCGGCCGTGGCTGGGTCTCGAAGACGATGGGAAAGGCGATGATGCCGATGCCGACCAGCACCGCAGCACCCAGCAGGCGACGACGCGCTTGCTGGCGCAGGCGCTGCACCGTGGCCTCCTGGTCGGCAGCCTTGGCCGACGAGCGACCACCACGTTGCTTCGCTTTGGGCGTCTCGCCCGCGGCCGGCTCTCGCCGGAACAAAGCCATCAAGCCCATGCGAGGGAAGACCGGCAGGGGTTCAGACAGCGCTGGTCCGCGCAGCGCCACCGCCCTGCAAACCGGCCATCACCCCCCCGACGGTGAAGAAGGATCCGAAGACCACGATTCTATCGGTGGGCTCGCTGGCCGCCCTGGCTTGCTGCAAAGCCGTTGCTGGGTCGTCATGCAGGCTGACCCGCACGCCGGCCGGCGGCTTGATGCGAGCGCTGCGCTGCAGCGCCTCCCAGCGCGCGGCCAGGTCCGCCGCCGTGGCGGCACGCGCCGTCGGCAGATCACAGAACAGCCATTCGTCGATCCAGGGCGCGATCTTCTCGAAGACCTCGTCCAGAGCCTTGTCGGCCATGGCACCGAACACCGCCCGCGTGCGCGGCGCAAAGCCCAGCTGGTCGAGGTTCTGGGCCAGTGCTGCCACGGCATGGGGGTTGTGGGCGACGTCGAGGATCACCGTCGGTTGTCCCGGCAGGACTTGGAAGCGGCCAGGCAGCTCGACCAGCGCCAGCCCTGTGCGCACCGCCTGGGCGTTGATCGGCAAGCGCTCGTGCAATGCTTCGAAGACGGCCAGCACACCGGCCGCGTTGAGCAACTGGTTGATTCCCCTGAGGGCGGGATAGGCGAGGCCCGCATAGCGCTTGCTGCGGCCCTGCCAGCGCCATTGCTGGCGATCACCATCGAAGCGGAAATCGCGCCCCGAGAGCCGCAGGTCGGCACCGAGGCGCTGCGCCTCCTGCTCGATGCTGGGGGGCGGCATGGGGTCGGAGCAGACCGCGGCCCGGCCCGCACGCAGGATGCCGGCCTTCTCGCGGCCGATGCTCTCGCGGTCGGGCCCCAGGTATTCCATGTGATCGAGGTCGATGCTGGTGATCAGCGCCACATCGGCATCGACAACGTTGACCGCGTCCAAGCGGCCACCCAGGCCGACCTCCAGAATGACCAGGTCCAGCGGCTCGCGTGCCAGCCGGCGCAGGATGGCCAGGGTGGTGAACTCGAAATAGGTCAGCGCCAGCTCGCCCCGCGCGCGCTCGACCGCCTCAAAGTCCTCCAGCAGCGAATCGGCTGGCACCGGGGCACCGCCGACACGGCAGCGCTCCTCGAAATGCAGGAGGTGCGGCTTGATGTAAAGGCCGACGCGATAGCCGGCCTGCAGCGCGATCTGCTCAAGCATCGCGCAGCTGCTGCCCTTGCCGTTGGTGCCGGCGACCGTGATGACAGCGGCATCGAAGTGCAGGCCCAGGCGTTCACGCAGTTGGCTGACGCGCTCCAGGCCCATCGCAATGGTCTTGGGGTGCAAAGCCTCGCAATGCGCAAGCCAGTCACTCAAGCAGGGATTCGGGATCTTCATGGCATGAAAAAAGCCAGGCCTTGGCCTGGCTTTGCGACAAGGTTGGCGGGCTCAGGCGACCGCATCGGCGCTTTGCCGCTGCAGCATGGCCAGGCAGCTGGCAATCGTCGAGCGCAGCTCGCGACGGTCGGTGATCATGTCCACCGCGCCCTTCTCCATCAGGAACTCGGCGCGCTGGAAACCGGGCGGCAGCTTTTCGCGCACGGTGTTCTCGATCACGCGCGGACCGGCAAAACCGATCAGGGCCTTGGGTTCGGCGATCACGATGTCGCCGACGAAGGCGAAGCTGGCCGACACGCCGCCCATGGTCGGGTCGGTGAGCACGCTGACATAGGGCAGCTTGGCGCGCGCCAGCTGCGTCAGCGCGGCGTTGCACTTGGCCATCTGCATCAGCGACAGCAGGCCCTCCTGCATGCGCGCGCCGCCGGTGGCAGTGAAGCAGATGAAGGGTGTCTTCTGTTCGACCGCGGTCTGCACGCCGCGTGCGAAGCGCTCGCCGACCACCGAGCCCATGGAGCCGCCCATGAACTCGAACTCGAAGCAGGCGGCCACCACCGGCACCGACATCACCGCGCCGCCCATCACCACCAGGGCATCGGTCTCGCCGGTGTGCTCCAGCGCTTCCTTCAGGCGTTCGGGGTACTTCTTGCTGTCCTTGAACTTCAGCGCGTCAACCGGGATGACCTCCTGGCCCACCTCGTAACGCCCTTCGCCGTCGAGAAAGGCGTTCAAGCGGGCGCGAGCACCGATGCGATGGTGATGACTGCATTTCGGGCAGACCATCTGGTTCTGCTCCAGATCGGCCTTGTAGAGCACCGTCTCACAGCTCGGGCACTTGGTCCACAGGCCTTCGGGTACCTGACGCCGATCGGCCGGATCATTGGCCTGGATCTTCGGCGGCAGCAGTTTGTCGAGCCAACTCATTCGCTTGTCTCCTCATCGAGGGCCTGGCGGATCACGCGCAGGAAGTCTCGCAGTTCAGTGACTGCATTATCCGGTCCGGCGCGTTCCACCAGCTGCACCAAGGCGGAACCGATGACGACGGCGTCGGCAACCTTCGCCACCGCCTGGGCGGAGGCGGCGTCGCGGATGCCGAAACCGACGCCGATCGGCAGCTCGGGCGGCAGATGCTGGCGCAGGCGCGGAAACACCTCGGCCACGGCGCCGGCGTCCAGGTGGGCGGCGCCGGTCACGCCGCGCAGACTCACGTAGTACACATAGCCACTGGCCAGGCGACCGACCTGCTGGATGCGCGCGTCCGACGAGGTCGGCGCGAGCAGGAAGATGGGGTCGAGGCCCTGGTCCTTCATCGCCGCGGCGAAGTCGGCCGCCTCCTCCGGCGGGTAGTCGACGACGAGTACGCCGTCGACGCCGGCCGCCTTGGCCTCGGCGGCGAAACGCGGCAAACCCATGCGCTCGATCGGGTTCGCATAGCCCATCAACACGACCGGCGTGTCGGCGTCGCGCTCGCGGAACGCCCGCACCATGGCCAGCACATCGAGCAGGCGCACCTTGTGCAACAGGGCTCGCTCGGCGGCGCGCTGGATCACCGGGCCGTCGGCCATCGGATCGCTGAAGGGCACACCGAGTTCGATGATGTCGGCGCCGCCGTCGACCAGGGCGTGCATCAGGTCGACGGTCAGGCCGGGGTTCGGGTCGCCGGCGGTGATGTAGGGGATCAGCGCCTTGCGGCGGCGGGCCAGCGCGGCCGGGATGCGGCTCATTTCGCGCTCCTCAGGAAGCTGACGCCCTTGGCTTCCTCGCCACGGCAGGAGGGCCGGCAGTAGAAGCTGGAGCCCGACAGGTCGGCGACGGTGCCGATGTCCTTGTCGCCCCGGCCACTGAGATTGACAAGCAGGATCTGCTCCTTGCCCATGGTCGGCGCGATCTTCATCGCATGCGCGACCGCGTGGCTGCTCTCCAGCGCGGGGATGATGCCCTCGGTGCGGCAGAGGCGGTGGAAGGCGTCCATGGCCTCGGCGTCGGTGGCGCCCACGTACTCGGCGCGGCCGATGTCCTTCAGGTAGGCGTGCTCCGGCCCGACACCAGGGTAGTCGAGACCCGCCGAGATCGAATGCGTCTCGATGATCTGCCCCGCCTCATCCTGCAGCAGGTAGGTGCGGTTGCCGTGCAGCACGCCAGGGCTGCCGGCGCTCAGCGTCGCCGCATGCATGCCGGTGGCGATGCCGTGGCCGGCGGCCTCGACACCGATCAGGCGCACGCCTTCGTGCGGCACATAGGGGTAGAAGATGCCCATGGCGTTGCTGCCGCCGCCCACGCAGGCCAGCACCGCGTCCGGCTGTCGGCCGGCCATGGCCGGCATCTGCGTCAGGCATTCGTCGCCGATGACGCGCTGGAAATCGCGCACCAGCATCGGGTAGGGGTGCGGACCGGCCACGGTGCCGATGATGTAGAAGGTCGACTCGACGTTGGTGACCCAGTCGCGCATCGCCTCGTTCAGCGCGTCCTTGAGGGTCTTGGAGCCCGACTCCACCGGCACCACGGTGGCACCCAGCAGCTGCATGCGGTAGACGTTCGGCGACTGGCGCTTGACGTCCTCGGCGCCCATGTAGACCACGCATTCCAGGCCATAGCGCGCGCACACCGTGGCAGTGGCCACGCCATGCTGGCCGGCCCCCGTCTCGGCAATGATGCGACGCTTGCCCATGCGCCGTGCCAGCAGCACCTGGCCGATGGTGTTGTTGACCTTGTGCGCGCCGGTGTGGTTGAGGTCCTCGCGCTTCAGGTAGATCTGCGCACCGCCAAGCTCCTCGCTCAGGCGCTTGGCGTGGTAAATCGGGCTAGGACGGCCGACGAAGTGGCCGAGCTCGTTCTCGAACTCCGCGCGGAACTCGGCGTCGTTCTGGTACTTCGCGTAGGCCTGCTCGAGTTCGTCGAGCGCATGCATCAGGGTCTCGGCGACAAAGCGGCCACCGTACGGCCCGAAATGCCCGGAGGCATCGGGTTGCTGGTACTTCAACATATCGGTTCCCTTCAAAGGGAGGCGTCTGCGCGGCGCACCGCGGCGCAGAAGCGGTGGATCAGATCGGGGTCCTTGACCCCGCGACTGGATTCGACGCCCGAGGAGACGTCAACGGCCCAGGGCCGCAGCCGTCGAATGCCATCGCCGACGTTGGCTGCATTCAACCCACCAGACAAAACGAGCCGAGAGTGCTCGCTTGGTACGAGCAGTGACCAATCGAATACCTTTCCACCGCCCCCGTAGCCGCCATCGGCATGCACCGGCGCGTCGAGCAACAGCGCCTGCGCTGCGGGGTATCGTGAGGCCAAGTCTAGCAAGCGCGTCTCGGCCGTCATCGTGACCGCGCGCAGATAAGGCCTTCCCCAACGCTCGCAGTCCTCGGGCGACTCGTCGCCATGGAATTGCAGCAGCAGGTTCGGGATCGTCCGCAACGCGGCCTCGATCTCCTCGGGTGCCGCATTGACGAACAGCCCGACCGGGGTGACGAAGGGCGGCAGGCGCTCGGCCAACGGGATCGCCTGCTCCAGGCTCAGCGCACGCACGCTCTTTGCGTAAAACACGAAGCCGATGGCATCGGCGCCGGCATTCGCTGCTGCGTCGACCATCTCGGGCGTGCGCAAGCCACAGATCTTGATCCTTGTCCTCATGGCAACCAGTCCATGGCCGGCGTGTGGGTCGGCAGATTGAGCTCGGCGTCGTAGCGCGGGCCCAGGAAGTAAAGCCCGTCGGGAGCAAAAGTCGGCGCCGCCATCGCCCGGGTGCGGCTGGCCAACACCTCGCCGGCCCAGGCGGGAGCACGGCTGCCCTGCCCCACCGCCAGCAAGGTCCCCATCAGATTGCGCACCATGTGGTGAAGGAAGGCGTTGGCCTCGAACTCGAAGCGCCAGTAGGCGCCGCGGCGTGCGATGCTGATCGCCTTCAGCGTCTTCACCGGCGTCGGCGACTGGCACTCGGCGGCGCGAAAGGCGCTGAAATCATGCTCCCCCACGAGCAACTGCGCCGCTTCGTCCATCGCCGCCTTGTCCAACGGCTTGAACACCCAGCCCACCGCACCGGCTTCGACAGCCGGCCTCACCGCCGACTCCAGCAGCAAGTAGGCGTAGCGCCGCGCGCGGGCGTGATTGCGCGCGTGGAAGTCCGCCGGGGGGAATGCCGACCACTGCACGGCGATGTCGGCCGGCAGGTAGCGGTTGACACCGCGCACCCAGGAGAAAGGATCGCGATCGCGCGTGGTGTCGAAGTGCACCACCTGGTTGAGTCCATGCACACCGGCATCGGTGCGGCCGGCGCAGATCGTGCCGATCGTCTCGTCGGCGAAGGTCGCCAACGCCTTCTCAAGCTGGTCCTGGACGGTCCGGCCGCTGGGCTGGCTCTGCCAGCCCTGGTAGGCCTGCCCTCGGTAAGCCAGTCCCAAGGCAATGCGGGTCATCGAACGAAAAGAGCGCCCCGCAGGGCGCTCCGAGGAGGGTGATCAGGCATCAGCGCAATTCGTCGAGCATGGCCTTGGCCCGCTCGTACAAGGGACCGCTTTGCACCTGGGCGACCAGCTCCTGCAGCACGTCGCGAGCACCCTCGACATCGCCGATCTGACGGAACTCGTCCGCCAACTCCAGCTGGCGCGTCATCGGGTCGGCATCGTCGCCGGCCAAGTCCTGCATCGCATCGATCAGGGAGTCGCCGCCGACCTTGGTGACCGGCGCCTCATCGACCGGTACCGCTTCGGTGCGCAGCCCCATGTTCTGCGTCGAGTCCTCGTCCAGCGATGGCGACACCGTCGCCGGTTCCAGGCCACCGAGGTCGGACAGATCGAACTCCAGGCTGTTGTCCTTGGGGCCCTCATCCAGCGGCATGGAAGCGCTGAGGTCCAGATCCATGTCCATGTCCAGCATGCTGGGCGTGGGTTCGGCCGCCGGCACCGAGGCCAGGGTCTGGGTGCGCTCCATCGCCGAAGGCGGCGTACCGCCGAGGTCGAGGTCCAGGTCGATCAGGCTGGGCGGGCCGACATCGGGCTCGTCGACATGCGCATGCGCAGCCTGCGGCAAGGTCGTCGCGTTCATCGGCTCGGGGCGCGGTGCCTCGTCGTCGAACATCGAACGCGGCGCGCCACCGGGCTGGTAGAGCGGGTTGTCGGCATCGATGGCCCGACCCATCTCCTGCGCCTTCTCCCAATCTTCCCCGTCGCCTTTGGTCTCGGCATAGAGCTGGGTCGCCAGTTGCTCGAAGCCACGCACGTCGCGGCGTTTGGCGTAAACCTCCAGCAGCTTGACGCGGATGGCCAGGCGCTCGGGCTGCGCCCGCAGCGCCTCCTTGAGGATCTCCTCGGCCTGCAGGTCGCGACCATAGGCCAGGTAGACATCGGCCTCGGCGACCGGATCCACATCGCCATGAGCGTCGAGCTGACTCAAGGAGTAGGACATCGACGACACGCCGCTGGCACCGTCGCGGGTATCGACGCGCTGGCCGCCGGTGACCCCGAAGAAGGAGTCGGGCTGCAGCCGGCTCTCGCCGAACAAGGTTTCCTGGGCAGGACCGTTCTTGTTCTTGCGCGTCAGGCGCATCGCCCCAAAGCCGCCCACCACCAGCACACCGATGCCCAGCGCCGCCCCGATTGGCGACAGCAGGAAGTCCAGCCAGCTGCTTTCGGGCGCGGCGGCGGGCGCCGGCACCGGGGCAGCTGCCGGCTTGGAGGCGAGCGGTGCGGCCGCCACGACCGGCGCAGAGGCGGGCTGCACGGCCGCTTCGCTGGCCGCAGCCACCGCCGCCGGTTGGCTCGCCGCCTGCGCCTCAGCACCCGTTGGCGCGACCTGTTGCTGGGCCGCCTCGCTGAGCTTCTTCAGCTCATCGACATTGCGCTGCATGGCCGCCTGCTTGTCGGCAGCTGCCGCCGCGCTGGCAACCGGCGACGCCGGCTTGCTGAGCGTCAGCCGATCGCCGCCGGGTGCGGCCGGGCGGGCTTCGGCGACATTCGGCTGCACGGTGCCGGCGACCTGCCGTTCGCTTTGCGCCGGCAGGCTGGGCGCTGCGCTGGCCAGACCCTGCCGCACCGCATCGAAATTGCTGCTGTGCGCACGCACCAGCCGACGCGCCTCGTCGGCCGGCACGGCCGCCATGGACTCGCCAGAAGGCAGGCGCAAACGCGCACCGGCCTTGAGCAGGTTCATGTTGCCGCCGATGAAGGCCTCGGGGTTCTCGCGGTAAAGCGCCACGAGCATCTGATCCAGCGACACGCCGATCGGACGGTTGCGCTCCGCCAGCCTCGACAGGCTGTCACCGCTGCGCACGGCGATCAGACCACTGCGGTCAAGCGGTGCCGCTGCGGGACGCGGCGCGCTGGCCGGCGGTGCTGCGCTCGGCTGCGGCGGCAGCGCGGCGATCGTCGTGGGAGACGGCGGCGCCGCGCTGACCACCGCAGCGGTCGGCGCCGGCTCAGCCGCACGCGCCTGTTGGGTGCTGCTGGGCGGATCGAAGAGCAGCGTGAACTCGCGATTCAGCTGCCCGCTGCTCCAGCGGATGTCGAGCAGCAGATCGAGGAAAGGCTCCTGGACCGAGCGCTCGCTGACCAGGCGCAACACGGCGCGACCATCAGGTCGGCGGATCAGTTGCACCTGGGTGCCGGCGAGCACCGCGTTGTAGTCCAGGCCTTGGGCACGGAACGCATCGGGCGGTGCAACGCGAACGCGCAAGCTGGCCGCTTCCTCGCTGGACAGGCTGGTCAGCTCGATCTCGGCGCGCAGCGTCTCGCCGAGTGCCGACTGCACATTCAATCGTCCCAGACCCAGGGCATGAGCCTGACCGCCAATCAAACAGGCGGCGGCCAGGGCGGCGTGGGTCAACAAATGGCGCGGCATCGGCAACTGGTTCAAGGCATCCCCCATCGCAGTCACCGCAGGCCCATCGGCCGCGTCGCGCTGCGAGAAATCTCAAGGCTGGCAAGCATATCCGCGCAAGACCTCAAGAAAGCCATGCAAGAGCCCCGGGTACACCCGTAGCAACGGGTTGTCGCCCAGCGGCAACGAGCGAGGCGCGACGCGCGCCCGATCCTCGGGCAATCGGCGTGCTCGCTGCGGCGACGCAGAGCCCTCGGGGCTCTGCGCGGTCGGCCCATCAGCGTTCGATCAGGATGCGCAGCATGCGGCGCAGCGGCTCGGCCGCGCCCCAGAGCAATTGGTCACCAATCGTGAACGCGCCCAGGTACTCGGGGCCCATCGCCAGCTTGCGCACACGGCCGACCGGGATCGTCAAGGTGCCGGTGACGGCGACCGGCGTCAGATCGCGGATCGTCGCCTCTCGGGTATTGGGCACCAGCTTCACCCAGGCGTTGTCGGCAGCGATCATGGCCTCGACATCGGCCAGGGGCACATCCTTCTTCAGCTTGAAGGTCAGCGCCTGCGAGTGGCAGCGCATCGCGCCGATGCGCACGCAAAAGCCGTCGACCGGGATGCTGCCCGAGCCGAGGATCTTGTTCGTCTCGGCCATGCCTTTCCACTCCTCCTTGGATTGGCCGTTGCCGAGGTCCTTGTCGATCCAGGGGATCAGCGAACCGCCAAGGGGCACGCCGAAGTGCTGGGTCTCGGCAGCCGACAGACCGCGCTGCGTCTCGACGATCTGGCGGTCGATCTCGAGGATCGCGCTCTTCGGGTCGTCGAGCAGATGCTTCACCGAGGCGTTCAGCGTCCCGTACTGGGTCAGCAGCTCGCGCATGTGCTGGGCACCGCCACCGCTGGCCGCCTGGTAGGTCTGCGTGCTCATCCACTCGACCAAGCCGGCCTTGTAGAGCGCGCCCACGCCCATCAGCATGCAGCTGACCGTGCAGTTTCCACCGATCCAGTTGCGCCCGCCCTGGCTGAGCGCCTGGTCGATGACCGGACGGTTCACCGGGTCGAGGATGATGACCGCGTCATCGGCCATGCGCAGGGTCGAGGCGGCGTCGATCCAGTGGCCGTTCCAGCCCGCGGCGCGCAGCTTGGGGTAGACCTCGCTGGTGTAGTCGCCGCCCTGGCAGCTGATGATGGCCTCGCAGCGCTTGAGCTGCTCGATGTCGTAGCCGTCCTGCAGCTGGGTCTCGTTCTTGGCCTGCGCCGGGGCCTTGCCGCCGGCATTGCTGGTCGAGAAGAACAGCGGCTCGATGTGGGCCCAGTCGTTCTCGGCATTCATGCGGTCCATGAGGACCGAGCCGACCATGCCGCGCCAGCCAACGAGGCCGACCAAGGGGTTGCGATTCAACGCCATCTCAAACTTCCATCCTCAGGACCCTGGGCTTCCCGGCTCGCTTCGCCGGGTCCAGTCGGGGCGTAGCGAACCGAGAGCTTTAGCTCTTGGTGATGGTTTTGCGGATCTGTGCCACGACCGCCTCACCCATGGCCTGGGTGCCGACGCGGGTACAGCCTTCGCTCCAGATGTCGCCCGTGCGCAGGCCATCGGCCAGCACGGCCTGTACCGCCGCGTCGACGGTGTCGGCGGCCTGCGGCAGGTTGAGCGTGTAGCGAAGCATCATGGCGGCGGACAGGATGGTAGCAAGCGGATTCGCCACCCCCTTGCCGGCGATGTCGGGCGCGCTGCCATGGCTGGGCTCGTACAGGCCCTTGTTGTTGGCGTCCAGCGAGGCCGAGGGCAGCATGCCGATCGAGCCGGTCAGCATCGCCGCTTCGTCGCTGAGGATGTCGCCGAACAGATTGCCGGTGACGATGACGTCGAAGCTCTTCGGCGCTTTGACCAGCTGCATCGCCGCGTTGTCGACATACATATGGTCGAGCTGCACGTCCGGGTACTGCTGGGCGATCTCGCTGACGACGTCCTTCCAGAGCTGCGAGGTCTCCAGCACGTTGGCCTTGTCGACGCTGGTCAGCTTGCCGCGGCGCTTCCTCGCCGCCTGGAAACCGAGATGCGCGATGCGCTCGATCTCCGGCCGGCTGTAGCGCATGGTGTCGAAGGCTTCCTCGGCGCCGGGGAAATGGCCGTCGACCGCGGTGCGGCGGCCACGCGGCGTGCCGAAATAGATGTCACCGGTCAGCTCGCGCAGGATCAGGATGTCCAGGCCGGCGACCAGTTCCGGCTTCAGGCTGCTCGCGTGCGTGAGCTGCGGGTAGCAGAGTGCCGGCCGGAAGTTCGCGAACAGACCCAGGTGCTTGCGCAGGCCGAGGATGGCCTGCTCTGGGCGCAGATGACGCTCCAGCTTGTCGTACTTCCAGTCGCCGACGGCGCCGAACAGCACCGCGTCGGCCTTCTTGGCGAGGTTCAGCGTAGTCTCGGGCAGCGGGTGGCCGCTGGCCTCATATGCAGCACCGCCGACCGGCGCGGTTTCCAGCTGCAGCGGCAGGTCCAGGGCCTTCAAGACCTTGACGGCCTCGGCCATGATCTCCGGACCGATGCCATCGCCCGGCAGCACCGCAATCAGTTTCGTGCTCATTGCGCGAGCTCCTTCTTCAGCCAGGGCTTGGCGGCCAGGCGGGCCGCCTGGAATGCCTCGATCTCGGCCTGGTGCTGCAGGGTCAGGCCGATCTCGTCCAGGCCGTTGAGCAGGCAATGCTTGCGAAACGGTTCGACCTCGAAGCGGTGCTCGGCACCGTCCGGCGTGCGCACGACTTGCGCGTCCAGGTCGATGCTGAGCTCATAGCCCGGCGTCGCCAGCACGGCGGCGAACAGGCCGTCCACCACCGCTTCCGGCAGCACGATGGGCAGCAGGCCGTTCTTGAAGCAGTTGTTGAAGAAGATGTCGGCGAAGCTGGGCGCGATCAAGGCACGGATGCCGTATTGCTGGATCGCCCAGGGCGCGTGCTCGCGGCTGCTGCCGCAGCCGAAGTTGGCGCGGGCCAGCATCACCGAGGCGCCGGCATAACGCGGCTTGTTCAGCACGAAGTCCGGATTCGGCTTGCGGCCGGCCGGGTCCTGGCCGGGCTCGCCCTTGTCCAGGTAGCGCCATTCGTCGAACAGATTCGGGCCGAAGCCCGAGCGCTGGATGGACTTCAGGAACTGCTTGGGGATGATGGCGTCGGTGTCGACGTTGGCGCGGTCGATGGGCACGACCAGGCCCTGGTGGCGGGTGAAGGCTTGCATCCGTTCTCCGATCGCCCCAGGGCTGCAGGCCCTGAAGCGCTTACTTGCTGGCGGCTTCCTCGATCTTTTCGCCGGCCTTCTTGATGTCCTTGCCCATGCCCTGCATGGTGTTGCAGGCGGCGAGCAGCGAGCAGGCGGCGATCAGCAGGAAGAGTTTTTTAATCATGGTGGCGGTCCTGAAAGGGGTTCAGAAGCCGCCATTGTCATCAAGCGAGCTGGCGCACGTCGACGAAGCGGCCTTTCATCGCCGCCGCGGCGGCCATCGCCGGGCTGACCAGGTGCGTGCGGCCGCCGGCGCCCTGCCGGCCCTCGAAATTGCGGTTGCTGGTGCTGGCGCAGCGCTCGCCCGGCTCCAGGCGGTCGGCGTTCATCGCCAGGCACATCGAACAGCCGGGTTCGCGCCACTCGAAGCCTGCCGCCTTGAACACCTGGTCCAGGCCTTCGGCCTCGGCCTGCGCCTTGACCAGACCCGAGCCCGGCACCACCAGGGCCAGCTTGATGCCCTTGGCGACCCGGCCGCCGATGCGCTGCACGATGGCGGCGGCCTCGCGCAGGTCCTCGATGCGGCTGTTCGTGCAGGAGCCAATGAAAACCTTGTCCGGCGCGATCGCGTTGATGCGCTGGTGCGGCTGCAGGCCCATGTAGGCGAGCGCACGCTGCGTGGCGTCGCGGCGCACGGCGTCGGCCTCGCGGGCCGGCTCGGGCGTGAACGCGTCGATCGGCAGCACCATCTCGGGACTGGTGCCCCAGCTGACCTGGGGAGCGATCTGCGTGGCGTCGATCTCGACGACGCGGTCGAAGTGCGCACCTTCATCGCTGACCAGCGTGCGCCAGTAGGCGACCGCCTGCTCCCACTCAGCGCCGCTCGGCGACAGCGGCCGGCCCTGCAGGTAGTCGATGGTGGTCTGGTCGACGCCGACCAGGCCGGCGCGCGCGCCCGCCTCGATGGCCATGTTGCAGACCGTCATGCGGCCTTCCATGCTCAGCGCGCGGATGCCCTCGCCGCCGAACTCGATCGTGTAGCCGGTGCCGCCGGCGGTGCCGATGGTGCCGATGATGGCCAGCACCAGATCCTTGGCGCCGACCCCGGGCTGCAGGCGGCCGTTGACCTGCACCAGCAGGTTCTTCGCCTTCTTGGCGACCAGGGTCTGCGTGGCCAGCACATGCTCGACCTCCGAGGTGCCGATGCCATGGGCCAGCGCGGCAAAAGCGCCATGCGTGCTGGTGTGGCTGTCGCCGCAGACCACGGTCATGCCGGGCAGGGTCGCGCCCTGCTCCGGACCGATCACGTGCACGATGCCCTGGCGGCGGTCGTTCATCTTGAACTGCCGGATGCCGTGCTTGTCGCAGTTGGCGTCCAGGGTGTCGACCTGCAGCTTGCTGACCGGGTCGGCGATGCCGGCGGCGCGATCGGTGGTCGGCACGTTGTGGTCGCTGACCGCCAGATTGGCGGCGATGCGGAACACCTTGCGGCCGGCCAGCTCCAGGCCTTCGAAGGCCTGCGGGCTGGTCACCTCGTGGACCAAATGGCGGTCGATGTAGATCAGCGCGGTGCCGTCGGGTTCGCTGCGGACGAGGTGTTCGTCCCAGAGCTTGTCGTAAAGCGTCTTGGCCATGGGTCAGGAGTCGGAGGTGGATGAGCGCCGCCGGCCCTTGCTCGGGGCAGGCAGCGGCTCGGGAGTCTGAAAGCCCGCCTGCGCGGCGGCGAGCGCAGCGGCGGCGGCGGCGGCGGCCTGCGGCGGGCAAAGCGCATCCACGAAGCGCTGCACCACCGCCGGCAGCGATTGCTGGCGCGGCACGGCGACACGGTACTCGCGGGCCGCCCAGGCTTCCTGGAGGCTGAGTTGCTCGACCGCGAAGACCTGGGCAAAGCGCTCGGCAGGTCCCTGCGGCAGCACGGCCACGCCCAGACCGGCCTCGACCAACTGGGCGATCGCATCGAATCCGCGCACCTGCAGGCGCGCCTTCAGGGTCTTGCCGACCAGGGCGGCCTGCTCGCGCATCAACTCCTGCGCGGCGGCACCGGCGTGCAGGCCGATCAGGTCGTAGTCCAGCATGTCGGCAAAGCGCACCGTGCCCAGATCGGCCAGCGGATGGCCCTTGGGCACCAGCACCGACAGGCGCGCAAACCGGTAAGCCCGGGTGTCCAGCCGGTTGTCCAGCACCGGCGGCGTGAAGATGCCGACATCGGCCCGCCCTTCCGCCACGGCCGCCTGGACTTCCGCACTGGTGAGATCCTCCAGCGAGATGCGGATCTGCGGGTGGCGGTTGCTGAAGGCGGCCAGGTCGGCCGGCAGGCATTCGGCGATCGCGCCGCCATTGGCGACGATGCGCAGATGGCCCTTGATGCCGCGGGCGAACTCGACGACCTCGGACTCCATCGCATGCAAGCTGGCCTGCAGCGTGCGGATATGCCTCACCAGCGCACGCCCGGCCTCGGTCGGCTCGACGCCGCGGGCGCGGCGCTCGAACAGTTTCACCCCGAGGCGCAGCTCCAGGTCGGCCAGGCGTTTGCTCGCCGCCGCCAACGCCAGGTGTTCGGACTTCGCGCCGGCGGTGATCGAGCGCGTGCGCTCGATGGCCAGCACGAGATGCAGGGTGGTCAGGTCGAGGCGCATGGCAGAACTCTAGCCTTTCGTGGTTTGTGGAGGCTTCGGCAGATTACAGCCGAAACCCACAGTAACCGCGAAGGCTATCGTGCTGCCTGCAACACCCCGCGCACCAGATTGCGGCTGTGAGCCCCGGCATGGCCGAGCAGGCGGGCGATGGCCGCCTGCATGGCGTCGCGCTGCGCCTGCAACTGCTGGCGCATTTCGGCATCCAGGTCGATGCCGGTGGCGGCACCGAAATCGAAGTCCGGATCGGTCACATAGCGCGACGGTGCGCCCACGACGATGGCCGCATCCGTGGCCGGGCCGGCGTCGAAGGCCTCGCGGGCGACGACGTCGCGAAGGTAATGCGCCGACCAGGCCGGGTAGCCAGCATCCAGCCGGCTGTTGCGCAGCGCCTGCTCGTTGGCGCCATCACGCCCCGCCTGGGCGGCCGCCAACAACAAGCGGGTCTGGTAGGTTTCCAGCACGAAGTGGCGGTTGCTCTGCAGCACCACCAGGCCGCGCTTGCGGTCTGGCCAGCCCAGTTTGTCGAGCAGATTGGCCCAGACCATGCCGGGCAGACGAGCGCCCGGCGCCGCACTGGCGTGGTAGGGCTGGGCCAAATCCTGCACGTAATGCATGGTCAGGCCGGTGAAGCGCCAGCCCCAGTAGGCGTGACCGGTGCGAAAGGCCAACGCGGCCAGCCCGCTGTACTGGTGAACACGCAACTGGGCAAAGCTGCGCGCGAAGGCGGGTGCCAGCCCATTGAACACCGCTCCCTGGTGAAAGAAGCCCATATGAAACGGCGCCTGGGAACTGACCCGCAATGCCGGGTTGCCGAAGGGCTGGACGCCAAAGCCCAATCCGCCGCCGCCAGGGTTGTCGTCGAACAGGTCGATGTCATAGCCGTAGTCGGGCTCGTCGCTGGCGCTGGCCACCACGGCCAGCGCAGAGACCGGCTGGCCCGGCTGCAGCGCCACGAAGCGCTGCGTGCCTCCCTTGCTCATCGGCACCGAGGACAGGCTTTGCGGCTCCAGCCGTTCCGCTGAGGCCGGCGGGTGCCTGGGATCGATCTGCAGGAAGAGCGAGAAACCCGCGCTGGGCGAGACCCGCAGGGCACGCAGGAATTGCGACCTGAGGTGGTCGGCTGGCGCGTCAGGCGGCAAACGCAGCGCGTCCGGCCGCGGCCGGTAATCGCGAATCTCGGCCCGCGCCCAGGCCTCCTGCTCGTCCAGCAGCCGGGCGATGGCTGGCGCCTGGGCCTTCAAGAAGGCTTCCAGCGGCTCCGCGGTCACGGCCGCCGCCGCCCTGACTTCCGGGCTGGCTTCCAGAGCACGGTAGCTCAGCAAGGCGTGGTTGCCCCAGGCCCAAGCCGGCCCCTGGGCGATCAACAGCAGCAGGTGCAAGAGCAGCCAGCGCAGCATCTAAGAACCTGTCGAAGTCAAAGGGCGGCAGTCTAGCGAGGGCGACCTCCCCCCATTTCTCACCAAGTCCAGGGGCAAGGGCGCAGGACTGAATCACAATGCGCGCTTTTCCGCTTTCCTTCGTTCGGAGTGTTTGATGCGTATCCCATCCTGGATGCTGGCTGCCGGCCTGGCCCTGACAGCGTTGCTGAGCGCCTGCGGCGGCAGTGATGACGAGAACAACAGTGGCAATGCCAACGTTCGCCTGCTCAATGCGAGCATCGGGTACAGCAGCCTGGACCTGAAGAACGGCACGACGACGGTCAACGGTGCGGTGGCCTTCGGCGCCGCCGGTTCTTACGCGACCGTGGCCACCGACGTGACGTCGGCGCAGATCACCGCCGCGGGCAACACCACGGCGCTCAGCACGGTGGCGCTGGCCGGACTGGCCAAGGACAGGCATTACACCGTGGTCGCCTGGGGCGACACCGGTGCGGCCAGCCACATCGTGCTGGCCGAGACGGAAGCCGCGCCGACGGCGGCGAACAAGGCCAAGCTCCTGGTGATGAACCTGGCCGCAGGCGCCGGCACGGTCGACGTCTACATGACGAAGACCGGCGACAGCCTGGCCGACATCAGCCCCGACGTCGCGGTGTTGACCGCTGGTCGCACCGACAGCTACCGCGAGGTCGACAGCGGCGCCTACCGCCTGCGCGTCACCGCCGCGGGCAGCAAGACCGACCTGCGTCTGGACGTACCGGCGGTGACGCTGGACACCGGCAAGGTGCACGCGCTGATCCTGACCAGCGCCCCGGGCAGCGCCATGATCAACGCGCTGCTGGTGCCCTACCAGGGCGCGGTCGTGCGTCACAACAACGGCATTGCCAAGGCCCGCGTGATCAGCGCCCTGCCCAGCACCTCGACGGTGACGGCCGCCATCAACGGCGACACCCTGCTGAACAACGACGGCTCGCCGGCCATCAGCCCGCGCTACGCCAACGTCACCCTGACCGGCGGCGCCACGCTGAGCTGGAGCGTCGACGGCGTTGCCCAGCCCAATCAGGCACTGACGCTGGAGAACAGCAAGACCTACAGCGTGCTGCTCTGGGGCCATGCTGCGGCGCCCACGGTGACCACGTTGCTCGATGACACCGCGCTGCCCAGCATCGGTACCGCCAAGCTGCGCGTCATCAACGGCGTGGCCGGCCTGGGGCAGGTTTCGCTGACCGTCAACCTGTCGCCGCTGCTCAGCGGCGTCGATGGCGGCCAGATCGGCAGCGCCACGGTGAACGCCAGCACCGACGACGCCCAGATCAGCGTCCGCGCCGGTGCGGCGACGCTGTTCACCGCCTCGCGCAAGCTGAACTCCGGCGGCATCTACACCGTGCTGCTCAGCGGCACGCCCGGTGCGGTCAACGCGCAGCTGGTGCAGCAGCAGTAAGCACCGGCAACACCGCCACAAGCCAGCCTTCGGGCTGGCTTTTTTTCGTCCTTTTGCGCATGACGCGCACAGCTATGCTGGAGTTGCCGTGCTCATCCGCGCTTTGCCGGCGCTCACTTTCACCGAACGTCGCGACTTCCTGTCCGCCTCTGCTCCCACCGACCCCGTCCATGGCCGAACGCCCCCTGGTCAGCATCCTGATCCCGACGCACAACCGCCCCGACCTGCTGCTGCTGGCCGTCCAAAGCGCCCAGGCCCAGAGCTACCGCGACATCGAGATCATCGTCAGCGACAACAGCAATGACACGCGCAGCGAGACGCTGATCCGGGGACTGGCCGAACAGGATCCGCGCATCCGCTATCTGCGCCAATCCGGCGGCGGTTACATGGAGAACTGGCTCAATGCCTTGCACGCGGCACGCGGCGAGTTCGTCAACTACCTGATGGACGACGACCTGTTCCGGCCGCAGAAGGTGGAACGTTTTGTCGCGCATTTCCTTGCCGACCCGCGCATCAGCATCGTCACCTCGTTCCGCGAATTGATTGACGGCGAAGGCAGGCCGCTGGCACCGCTGCCCGGCACCGAGCGCCTGTTCCCGCAGGACACCTTGATCGAAGGCCGTTCGATGCAGGAACACCTGCTGCAGCGTGGCGCCAACCTGATCGGCGAGCCGACCACGGCCATGGTCAGGCGCGGCGACCTGGACGGTCGCATCGGCTATTACTGCGGCTGGCAGTACGAGGTGCTGGCCGATCTGGCCACCTGGATGGCCCTGCTGCCCGGTCGCTACTGCGCCTACCTGACCGAGGCGCACAGCGCCTTTCGGATCCACGGCGGCCAGGACCAGCGCCGCGCCCACATCGGTCTGCTGGCCAACATCGAATGGCTGCGCCTGCTCGTCGATGGCCATGAGGCCGGTCAGGTGTTTGCCGACCCGCAGGCCTATCGCAAGCTGCTCGCCCTGAAGTTCGGCACCTTGATGCACCACTTGGCCGGCCAGCATGAAGCCATGCGTGCCGCCAAGCTGGACATCCCGGCCTTGCAGGCCTTGATGGCGCGCGCCAGCAACGCGCTTTTCCTTGCCGACGAAGGGAGTGCCTGATGGCCGATAGCCCGATGGCGGCTTGCAGCGCCGCCTTTCCCGATCCCAAGGGCTGGACGGCGCTGCAGTTGCTGCAGGCGCTGGAGTCACCCGGGCTCGCGCCAGAGTTGGCGATTGCGCTTTGCCTGGCCTGGCAGCGTCAGGCGCCGGTCGCCGACCATTACGTGGCCCTGTTCCAACTCGCGGCCCTGCATCAGCGGCTGGCGCAGACCGCGCGCGCCATCGAGCTTTATCGCGAATGCCTGGCGCATCGGGATCTCGCCCCGGCCCGCTTCAACCTGGCAATGCTCTATGAGCAGCAAGGACGGCTTGACGAAGCCGGCGAACTGCTTTTCCGCCTGGCCTCACCCAGCCAGGAGGCGGGACTTCGCCGGCAAAGCCTGATCGCCCTGCAGCGCCTGGCGAGACTGCAGGGCGATTGGCAGCGCGCCGCCGGCTTGCTGAACAGCTTGGAAGCGGTCGGCGGTGGCGAGGGCGAGCGACTGCAGCTGCAACGCTTGCGCGACGAGTTGCGCTTCGAGGCCAGCGACGCGCCCGAGCAGCAGTCCCTGGAGCCGCTGCGCATCATCGTGCTGGCGGTCTGCTTCAACGAAGCGCCCATCCTGCCCTTCTTCATCGAGCACTACCTGCAGCATGTCGGCGCCACGCGCATCGTGCTGCACGACGGCGGCAGCAGCGATGGCACCGCCGAGCTGGTGGCCCGTTATCCGCAGGTCGAGCTCGTCGTGAAGAAGAGCGACAAGCTCGACGACCGCGAGCTGATGGCGATCCGCAACGAGGCCTGGAAGCCGCTGCGCGACGAGGCCGACTGGATGATCGTCTGCGACGTCGACGAGTTCCTCTACCACCCGCAGATGAAGAGCGAGCTGCGCCGGTTGCGCCGCGACGGCATCACCCTGCCCATGGTCGAAGGCTTCGAGATGCTCTCCAAGACCTTCCCCCAGCATCAGCCGGAGCGGCTGATCTGGCAAGACGTGCAGGCGGGCTTCCCGGTGCCCAACTATTACAACAAGAACCTGATCTTCGACCCGCGCATCGACATCAACTACACCCTGGGCTGCCATGGCTGCCAGCCCACGGGTCCGGTGCAGCGCAGCAAGGGTTTCGTCTTTCGCAATCTGCACTACCGCATGCTGTCGCACGCGCATATCGTCGCCAAGTCGCAGCGCGCGGCCGCTCGTTTGAGCGAATGGAACCAGCAGACCAATGCCGGCTTCCATTACCGCCAGCATGCCGTGATGCCGATGGCCGACTACAACCGGCAGTTCCTGGCCGCCGCCAATGTGGTGCAGCCTCGCTTGCGCCCGGTTTGGGACGAGGCGCGCCAGCAGCTCTTCGACTTTCTTTGCGGCTTGCCCGGCCCGGCGCAGACGCTGCAACTGGGCGATGTCGACCACTGGCTGGCCTGGTCGGCCTGGTATCAGCACGCCTTCGGCGGGTGCCAATGGCTGCTGGAACCGGACGCCAGGCGGATGCGCCACGGTCAGTTCGATCTGCGTCGCCGTGGACTGGCCAGCGCCGGTCAGCATTGGCTGGAGAGCGAGACCGAGGCCGCCGGCCAGATCGCTGCCGGCAGCATCGACCTGCTCATCGTGACGCCCGGCGACCCGCTGGGCGACGCCGACGACCAACGCCGCAACGCCGAGCAGATCAGCGCCCGGGTCGGCGCGCTGCTGCCATTGCTCGCCGATGGCGCCCGCCTGCTGCTCGCCGCCGCGATCTCGTCCCCCGGCGACCCCTACCAACGACTGCGCCCCTGGCTCGCCGAGCAAGGCTGGACGGCGCAGACCCTGGGCGACAGCAGCCTGCTGCGCCGACTCTGAAGGAGAAGCCCTTGCACGAAGACCAGCAAATGCGCAACGCCGCCTGCCAGGCCCTGGCCGGCGGCCTGGGCCGCAAGGCCGTCTACCTGGATGTCGGCGCCATGGAGGGTCCGCTGGCGCCGACCTTCCGCTACCTGGCGCTGAACAACCTGATCCATTACGTCGGCATCGAGCCCCAGGCCAGCGAGTGCGAGAAGCTGCGCCGCATGTTCCCCGGCGGCACCTTCGTCGAGGCCGCGGTGGGCGACCGCGAGGGCGAGGCGCCGCTGCACTTCACGCTGAGCCCGGCCTGCACCTCGGTGTTGGAGCCCGACCAGCAGGTGCTGGCGCCCTACCCGATCGGCAGCTGCTTCCAGGTGCTGCGCAGCGACAACATCCAGCTGACCACGGTGGCCAAGCTGGTCGAGCGCGGCGACATGCCGGTGCCCGACTTCATCAAATGCGACGCCCAGGGCTTCGATTACGAGGTGCTGGCCGGTTGCGGGGCGGTGCTCGACGAGGTGCTGGGCATCGAGGTGGAATGCCAGTTCCGCCCGATCTACAAGGGCCAGAAGCTGTTCGCCGACATCAAGGCCCTGCTTGAAGGCCATGGCTTTGTGCTGCGCGACCTCAAGCACCAGGGCGCCTTCGAGTATGAGGTCGTCGAGGTCAACGCCTTCTTCTCCAAGCGACCGCACGAAGTCGGCCCGCGCCTGCAGGCGCTCAAGCTCTGGGAGTTCGCGACGCAGATCAGCTCGCCGCTGTCCTTCGCTCAGCTCAAGCGCGCCAACGGTGCCAGTCCCATCTTCGACCGCGTGACCCCGGAGATGGAGCGCACGGTGCTCTTCATGTAGTCAGTGCGCGGCGCCGGGCAGGATCTGCGTGTCGGCAAAGCCGCTGGCGCGGTCGCCGTCGCCATCGAGCAATGCCCCCAGCACCCAGGCCTCGGCCTGCGGCGGCGTCGAGCTCACGAAGCGCGAGTTGCTGCTCGAGCGCGTGCTGCGCAGGCTGCTGCGCCGCCGCCATTCCAGCACCTCGACCTCCAGGGCCTCGGCGTTCTTGCGCGCCTGGTCCAATTGCACCTGGGTGTGGCGCAGGCTGCGCTTGAGGCGGACGGCCTCGTCCTTGCTGGCCTGCTGGCGACGCTGCAGCCAGGCAGCGGTCAGCGCCGCCGCCAGCAGCGCGCCCAAGGCAAGGCCCAGCGCGAGGCTGTTGGTGGCGCCCAGGTTGTTCAACAGGTCCAGCATGTCCGACTCCCGCGGCGCAGGCCGCATGCCCTCATGATGACGACAAGGGCCGCGCGCAGGGGTCTGGGATCGTTCGCTTGGGTAAGGCTTTGTATGCCGCTCAGCGGAGTTCCGGCGGCGCCTGCACCAGTTCGATCAGCACACCCTCCCCACTCACAGGGAATTGGTCATTGCCTTTGGGGTGCACGAAACAGATGTCGTGGCCGGCGGCGCCCTTGCGGATGCCGCCGGGCGCGAAGCGCAGGCCCTGGGCCTCCAGCCACTGCACGGCGGCGGGCAGGTCATCGACCCAGAGACCGATGTGGTTCAGCGGTGTGGCATGAACCGCCGGCTTCTTGTCCGGGTCCAGCGGCTGCATCAGATCGATCTCGACAGCCGCCCTGCCCTCGCCCAGGCTCAGGATGTCCTCGTCGACGTTCTCGCGCTCGCTCTTGAAGCTCCCGGTGACCGGGATGCCGAGCAGGTCGACCCAGAGGGTCTTCAGGCGCTGCTTGTCCAGGCCGCCGATGGCGATCTGCTGCAGGCCCAGGATCTTGAACGGCCGCGTCATTTCGCAAACCTCAGGATGGGCTGGTCCACGCTCAGCGATTCGCCCGGCTTGGCGAGCACCTCGGCCACGGTGACGTCCTGCGGCGCGAACAGCACGTTCTCCATCTTCATCGCCTCGATCACCGCGAGCCGCTCACCGGCCTGCACCTTCTGACCGACGCCGGCGGCCAGCTGCACCAGCAGGCCGGGCATCGGCGACAGCAGCAGGCTGCTGGTGTCGGGCGGCGCCTTGTAGGGCATCAAGGCCTGGAGCTCGGCATGGCGCTCGCGCAGCACGGTGATCTCGACCGCGCGGCCGGCATGCTGCAGCCGGTAGGCCAGCGGGTTCTTCGCCGTGCCGCGCTCGACCTGGGCGACGAAGGCCCGGCCGTTGACCGTGCCGGTGAGGCGCACATCGAGCAGGCGGGAATGGCACTCGATCTCGTAGCTCTTGCCGTCGACCAGGATCTGCGCGATGCCGGCCTTGCCCGCCGCCTCCAGCACGCGGACCTTCTGGCGCAGCTGGTTGCCCTGGCCCAGGTGGGTGATGGCGACCAGCTTGTTGTCCAGCCCGACCTCGTGGCCGCGCAGCTGGCCGCTGATGCCGACCGCGCGCTCGCGGGTCTTGCGGCGCACGAAGGCGGCCAGCGCGACGAGGAAGTCGGGGTCTTCGTGCGCCACCGAGTCGGCGGCAAAGCCCTGCGGCCAGTGGCGGGCGATGAAGCCGGTGTCGAAATTGCCGGTCTGGAAGTCCGGGTGGGCGAGCAGCGCGGCCTGGAAGGGAATGTTGGAGGCGATGCCGCGGATCACGAAGCCGTTGAGCGCCTCGCGCATGCGGGCAATCGCGTCCTCACGGGTTTCGCCATGCACGATGAGCTTGGCGATCATCGAGTCGTAATGCATGGGGATCTCGCCGCCCTCGAAGACCCCGGTGTCGACGCGCACGCCCAAGCCCGTCGACGGCTCGCCCTGCGTGAGGTCGGTGGCCGGGGGCTGGTAGCGCACCAGGCGACCGGTCGAGGGCAGGAAGTTGCGGTACGGGTCCTCGGCATTGATGCGGCACTCGATCGCCCAGCCCTCGCGCTTGAGCTCGCTCTGCTGGAACGGCAGCTTCTCGCCGGCGGCGATGCGCAGCATCCACTCGACAAGATCCAGGCCGGTGATGCACTCGGTGACCGGGTGCTCGACCTGCAGCCGGGTGTTCATCTCCAGGAAATAGAAGCCCTGGTCCTTGCCGACCACGAACTCCACGGTGCCGGCGCTCTGGTAGCCGACCGCCTGGGCCAGGCGAACCGCCTGCTCGCCCATGGCCTGGCGCGTGGTCTCGGAGATGAACGGCGACGGTGCCTCCTCGATGACCTTCTGGTGGCGGCGCTGGATCGAGCATTCGCGCTCCCACAAGAATAGAGCGTGGCCATGCGCGTCAGCGAGCACCTGGATCTCGATGTGCCGCGGCTGCTCGATGAACTTCTCCATGAACACGCGGTCGTCGCCGAAGCTGTTCTTCGCCTCGTTGCGGCAGGAGACCAGGCCTTCGGCACATTCCTTTTCGTTGTGCGCAACACGCAGGCCCTTGCCGCCGCCGCCGGCGCTGGCCTTGAGCATCACCGGGTAGCCGATCTTCTGCGCGATCGCCACCGCCTCCTCGGCGGACAGGATCGGTTCGTTATGGCCGGGGATGGTGTTGACCCCCGCCTGCTGCGCCAGCTTCTTCGAAGCGATCTTGTCGCCCATGGCAGCGATGGCGGCAGCTTTCGGGCCAATGAAGATCAGGCCCTCCTCCTCGACGCGGCGGGCGAAGTCCTCGTTCTCCGAGAGGAAGCCATAGCCGGGGTGGATGGCCTGGGCGCCGGTCTGCTTGGCGGCCTCGATGATCTTGTCGCCGAGCAGATAGCTCTGCCGGCTGGGCGCGGGGCCGATGCAGACGGCCTCGTCGGCCAGCTCGACATGGCGGGCCCGGGCATCGGCCTCGGAGTAGACGGCGACGGTGGCGATGCCGAGTCGGCGCGCAGTGGCGATGACGCGGCAGGCGATCTCACCGCGGTTCGCAATCAGGATCTTGGTAAACATAGTTGCTCCGCAAAAACGCGCGGCTTTGAGCGATTTGGCGCGTGAAGGGCTAGGCGGCAAGGAGATGGCGACGAGACAGTGCGCACGCACGGCGAGGAGCCAGCGACGCAGCCAACAACGCCATTCACGATGCCAAATCGATCAAAGCGGGATGTTGCCGTGCTTGCGCCATGGGTTCTCGAGCTTCTTGTCCTTGAGCATCTTCAGCGAGCGGCAGATGCGCTGCCGCGTCTCGTGCGGCTGGATCACGTCGTCGATGTAGCCGCGCTCGGCGGCCACGAAGGGATTCGCAAAGCGGCGCTTGTACTCGGCCTCCTTGGCTGCCAGCTTCTCCGGGTCGCCCTTGTCCTCGCGGAAGATGATCTCCACCGCGCCCTTGGCGCCCATCACCGCAATCTCCGCGTTCGGCCAGGCGAAGTTGACGTCGCCGCGCAAATGCTTGGAGGCCATCACGTCATAGGCGCCGCCATAGGCCTTGCGGGTGATCACCGTGATCTTGGGCACCGTGGCCTCGGCATAGGCGTAGAGCAGCTTGGCGCCGTGCTTGATGATGCCGCCGTACTCCTGGCTGGTGCCGGGCATGAAGCCGGGCACGTCGACGAAGGTGACGACGGGGATGTGGAAGGCGTCGCAGAAGCGCACGAAGCGCGCCGCCTTGATCGAGCTCTTGATGTCCAGGCAGCCGGCCAGCACCAGGGGCTGGTTGGCGACGATGCCCACGGTCGCACCGTCCATGCGGGCGAATCCGATCACGATGTTCTTCGCGTACTCGGGCTGCAGCTCGAAGAAGTCGCCGTCGTCGACCACCTTGGTGATCAGCTCCTTGATGTCATAGGGCTGGTTGGCATTGGCCGGCACCAGGGTGTCGAGCGACTCGTCGACGCGGCCGACCGGATCGCCCGAGGGGCGGATCGGCGGCTTCTCGCGGTTGGACAGCGGCAGGTAGTTGAAGAAGCGGCGCAGCATCAGCAGCGCCTCGACATCGTTCTCGAAGGCCAGGTCGGCCACCCCGCTGCGCGTGGTGTGCGTGGTCGCCCCGCCCAGTTCCTCGGCGCTGACCTCCTCGTGCGTGACCGTCTTCACCACCTCGGGGCCGGTGACGAACATATAGCTGCTGTCCTTCACCATGAAGATGAAGTCGGTCATCGCCGGGCTGTAGACCGCACCACCGGCGCTAGGCCCCATGATCAGGCTGATCTGCGGGATCACGCCGCTGGCCAGCACATTGCGCTGGAAGACCTCGGCGTAGCCACCCAGACTTGCCACGCCCTCCTGGATGCGCGCGCCGCCGGAGTCGTTCAGACCGATGACCGGTGCGCCGACCTTCATCGCCTGGTCCATGACCTTGCAGATCTTCTCGGCATGGGCCTCGGACAGCGCGCCGCCGAAGACCGTGAAGTCCTGGCTGTAGGCGAAGGCCAGGCGGCCGTTGATGGTGCCGTAACCGGTCACCACGCCGTCGCCGGGGATGTGGTTCTCGTCCATGCCGAAGTCCACGCAGCGGTGCTGCACGAACATGTCCCATTCCTCGAAGGAATCCTCGTCGAAGAGCAGCTCCAGGCGCTCGCGGGCCGTGAGCTTGCCCTTCTTGTGCTGGGCGTCGATGCGCTTCTGGCCGCCGCCCAGGCGCGCCGCGGCGCGCTTGGACTCCAGCAGTTTCTGGATGTCATCCATGGTCTTGTTCTCCTGAGAGGAATTCGTTCAGCAGTTGTCGCGCGGCGGTGCTGGCGGCCAGGGTACCGGCGCGTACTTGGGACTCGATGCCGGGCAAACGATGCCCCAGGCGCTCGCGGAATGCTTGTTGCAGGCCGTCCTGCACGCGCTCGTGCAGCCAGGCCAGGTCCTGGGCGTGGCGGCGGGCGTCGCGGTCGATCGCTTGGCTGTGCCGCTGCACCGCGGCCCAGACCTCGGCCACGCCCTCGCCGGTCTGGCTGCTGGCCTGCAGCACCTCAGGCATCCAGCCGGTCCCATGGGCCTGACCATGCAGGCGCAGGCTGGAAACGATCTGCACCTGCGCCCGCGTGGCGGCGGCCTTGTCGATATCGGCCTTGTGGATCACGACCAGATCGGCTAGCTCCATCACGCCGCGCTTGATGGCCTGCAGCTCGTCGCCGCTGTTCGGCAGCTGCAGCAGGCAGAAGCAATCGGTCATGCCGGCGACGGCCACCTCGCTCTGGCCGACGCCGACGGTCTCGACGATGACCACGTCATAGCCGGCAGCCTCGACCAGGCGCATCACTTCCCGCGTGTGCGAGGCCACGCCACCGAGCACGCCGCGGCTGGGGCTGGGGCGGATGAAAGCGCCGTCCGCCAGGGCCAGGCGCTCCATGCGCGTTTTGTCGCCGAGGATGGAGCCGCCCGAGACCGAGGAACTGGGATCGACAGCCAGCACGGCGACGCGGTGGCCCTGGGCGATCAACTGCAGGCCCAGCACCTCGATGAAGCTGCTCTTGCCCACACCGGGCACGCCCGACAGGCCCAGGCGCAGCGCGCGGCCGCTATGCGGCAGCGCCCGCGTCAGCAGCGCGTCGGCCGCGGCGCGGTGCGCCGGCAGGCTGCTCTCCAGCAGCGTGATCGCCTTGGCCAGGCCGCGACGGCTGGCCAGTTCCTCCAGCATCAGCCGGCCACCGCGGCGCGGATGTGCTTGAGCACGTCGCGGGCCGAGTCGGGGATGGCGGTGCCGGGCCCGTAAATGCCCTTCACGCCCTGGGCGTAGAGGAAGTCGTAGTCCTGCGCCGGGATCACGCCGCCAACGAAAACGATGATGTCCTCGGCCCCTTGCTTCTTCAGCTCGGCAATGATGGCCGGCACCAGGGTCTTGTGCCCGGCCGCCAGGGTCGACACGCCGACCGCATGGACGTCGTTCTCGATCGCCTGGCGCGCGCATTCCTCGGGAGTCTGGAACAGGGTGCCGATGTCGACGTCGAAGCCGAGGTCGGCAAAGGCCGTGGCCACCACCTTGGCGCCGCGGTCATGGCCGTCCTGACCGAGCTTGGCGATCATCACGCGGGGGCGGCGCCCGTGGTTCGTCTCGAAGCCTGCCACCTCGGCCTGCAAGGCCTTCCACTCGGCCTCGGCCGTGTAGGCACCGGCGTACACGCCGCTCACCTTGTGGATGTCGGCGCGGTGGCGGCCGAACACGGATTCCAGTGCATCAGAGACCTCCCCCACGGTGCAGCGCACGCGCATGGCCTGGATGGACAAGGCGAGCAGATTGCCTTCACCAGACTTTGCCGCCGCCACGAGCCCGTCCAGCGCCGCCTTGACGGCGGTCGCGTCGCGGCTGGCCTTGATCCGCGCCAGCCGCGCGACCTGCTGCTCACGCACCTTGACGTTGTCGACCTCCAGCACCTCGACCGGGTCTTCCTTGGCCAGCTTGTATTTGTTGACGCCGACGATGACGTCGGCGCCCGAGTCGATGCGCGCCTGCTTCTGCGCTGCGCTGGCCTCGATCTGCAGCTTGGCCCAGCCGCTGGCCACGGCCTGGGTCATGCCGCCCTGGCCCTCGACCTCCTGGATGATGGACCAGGCCTTGTCGGCCAGTTCCTGGGTCAGCGACTCCATCATGTAGCTGCCGCCCCAGGGGTCGACGACGTTCGTGATGTGCGTCTCTTCCTGCAGGATCAGCTGGGTATTGCGCGCGATGCGTGAACTGAACTCGGTCGGCAGCGCGATCGCCTCGTCGAAGCTATTGGTGTGCAGCGACTGCGTGCCGCCGAACACCGCGGCCATCGCCTCGATGGTCGTGCGCACGATGTTGTTGTACGGATCCTGCGCGGTCAGGCTCCAGCCCGAGGTCTGGCAATGCGTGCGCAGCATCAGGCTCTTGGGGTCCTTCGCCCCGAAGTCCTTCATGATCCGGCACCAGAGCAGGCGGGCGGCGCGCAGCTTGGCGACTTCCAGATAGAAGTTCATGCCGATCGCGAAGAAGAAGCTCAGGCGCGGCGCGAACGCATCCACCGCCAACCCGCGCTTCATCGCCGTGCGCACGTACTCCATGCCGTCGGCCAGCGTAAACGCGAGTTCAATCGCCTGGTTGGCGCCGGCCTCCTGCATGTGATAGCCGGAGATCGAGATGCTGTTGAACTTCGGCATCTCGGCGGCCGTATGGGCCATGATGTCCGCGATCACCCGCATCGAAGGTTCCGGCGGGTAGATATAGGTGTTGCGGACCATGAACTCCTTGAGGATGTCGTTCTGGATGGTCCCGCTCAGCTTGGCGGGCGGCACGCCCTGCTCCTCGGCCGCCACGACATAGCCGGCGAGCACCGGCAGCACGGCGCCGTTCATGGTCATCGACACCGAGACCTGATCGAGCGGGATGCCGTCGAAGAGGATCTTCATGTCCTCGACCGAGTCGATCGCCACCCCGGCCTTGCCGACGTCGCCGACGACGCGCGGGTGGTCGCTGTCGTAGCCGCGGTGCGTGGCCAGATCGAAGGCCACCGATACCCCCTGCCCGCCGGCGGCCAATGCCTTTCGATAGAAGGCATTGCTTTCCTCGGCGGTCGAGAAGCCGGCGTATTGGCGGATCGTCCAAGGCCGCACCGCATACATGGTGGCCTGCGGACCGCGCACATAGGGAGCGAAGCCCGGCAGGGTGTCGGCGTTCGGCAGTGCGGCAGCGTCCGCCGCGGTGTAAAGCGGCTTGACCGTGAGCCCCTCGGGCGTCAGCCAGTTCAGCGCACCCAGATCGCCACCGGCGGCAGAACGCGCTGCAGCACGCTGCCAGGCCGCCAGATCTGCCGTCGAAGTCTTCGGTTCTGACATGAATCTCTCCAGGAATTGCGGCATCATAGCGGCTCTGTCATTCATAATTATGAATTCAGATTAATGAACAGCGCCCCCGCCTTTGCCCACCGCCCCCTGTATGAAGAGGTGGCTGAGCATGTGCGCCAGCGCATCTTCGCCAGACAGCTGGAGCCCGGCAGCTGGATCGACGAACAGCAGCTGTGCGTCGAACTGGGCATCAGCCGCACGCCGCTGCGCGAAGCCCTCAAGGTGCTGGCCGTTGAGGGCCTGGTGACGATGAAACCACGGCGCGGGGCCTATGTCACCGAGATGAGCGAACGCGACGTTCGGGAGGCCTATCAGTTGCTCGCGCTGCTGGAGAGCGACGCCGCCGCCGTCGTCGCCGAACGAGCCAGCGACGACGAGTTGCGCGAGTTGCAGACCCTGCACGACAAGCTGGAGGCCAGCCTCGATCAACGCGAGGCCTTCTTCGCCGCCAACGAGAGCTTCCATTTGCGCCTGCTGCAGATCGAAGGCAACCGCTGGCGACTGCAGATGGTCACCGACCTGCGGCGCTTGATGAAGCTCAATCGCCATCACTCCCTGTTCCGCCGTGGCCGCCTGGACGAATCGCTGGTCGAGCATCGCGCGCTGATGCAGGCCCTTGTGCAACGCCGCCCGGACGACGCCGCGCGGATTGCCCGCCTGCATTTTCAAAACGGCCTCAAGGCGGCTCAGACGCCCGGCGACTGACCCCGCCAGATTCCGCCTAGCCGCGGAAGACTGCCCAATTGCGCCAGCATCTAGCGCGATTCAGCCTGAGCGCTGGCCCTAGGATCCGCCGAAGGCCGTCCCGCATCACCCCAGGGTTTTCACCTGAAATGAGGTGGATGGCATGCAAACGTGAAAAAGAGTTGGATTTCGGCCTAAAGGATGTCGACAGGCGGCCGATAGCCCGAAGACGTTGGAAAGCACCGCCGAGCCGCAATGGGTTGTCGGTGGACTAGGGTTTACGAGAAACGATCAGCGATCAGCCGGGGACGCCCGTGCGGATCACCGATGAACTAAAGACAAGCAAGCGAGCGAACCATGGCTTCACTGATTACCGGCCTGACCACTGAACAGATCGCTGGCTTGACGACCTCGATCCTGGCCCGATTGACCAGTGAGGATTGGGCGGCCTTCGCCACCGATCAGATCCAAGCACTGACGACGCAGCAGGTGGTCTCGTTGGGAACCAGTGCGTTCCGCAACCTCAACACCGAGCAGTTCGCCGCCTTCGAAACCGTTGATCTGCGGGCCATCAACACCGGCGCCATCGCCACGCTGACAACCAATATGTTGCCGGCCCTGGCCTCGGACCAGATCAGTGTGCTGACCACGCAGCAGGTCCGCGCCATCGGCACCGCCCAGATCGCTGCGCTGGACACTGACGACCTCGGCGCCATGACCTCGTCGCAGTTCGGCGTGCTGACCAGCACCCAGCTGCGCGCCCTGAGCACCGAGCAGGTGGCCAGCCTCGACACCGACGATCTGAACAGCCTGACCACGGCCCAGTTCGCCGGTTTGGCGACCAGCCAACTCGCCGCGCTGAGCACCGTCCAACTGGCAGCGCTCGAAACGGCAGACTTCCGCGCCATCGGCAGCAGCGGTCTGCGCGCGCTCGACAGCAGCCAGATCGCCGCGCTGAGCACCGAGGCCGTCGTTGCCCTGAGCACCCAGCAGGCGGCGTCGCTGACCACGGTGCAGGTTGCCGGACTGAGCACCGACCAATTGGCGGCCCTGCAAACCGACGACTTGCGGGCCATCAGCACGGCCGCGCTGGCCGCGCTGGACACCGAGCAGCTTGGTGCGCTGGACAGTCAGCAGTTTGCCGCCCTGGGTACCAACCAGGTGCGCGCGCTCAGCACCGATCAGCTCAGCAATCTCGGCAGCGATGATCTCAACGCCCTGAGCAGCCTGCAGTTCGCCGCACTCAGCACCACCCAGATCGCCTCGCTCAGTACGGTCCAGCTGTCGACGCTGGAGACCGCCGATTTCCGCGCCATCGGCAGCACCGGCTTGCGCGCGCTGGACAGCGCCCAGCTTGGCGCACTGGGTACCGACAACATCGCAGCGATGAGTACGCTGCAAGCCGCAGCGCTCACCTCGACCCAGGTCGCCGGTCTGAGTTCCGAGCAGGTCGCCGCCTTCGAGACCGATGATTTGCGCGTCTTGGCGACAACAGCCTTGCGCGCGCTGGACACGGTGCAACTTGGTGCCCTCGAAAGCCATCAGTTCGAAGCCTTGTCCACCCTGCAGGCGCGGACCCTGACCACCGAGCAGGTCGCCAACCTGACAACCGACGACCTCAACGCGCTGACAAGCCTGCAATTTGCCGCGCTGACCACCGTCCAGTTGGCCGCGCTCAGCACCGAACAGGTCGCGGCGCTCGAATCAGCCGACTTGCGCGCCATCGGTAGCAGTGGCATCCGGGCGCTGGACAGTGCGCAAGTCGGTGCGCTGAGCACAACCAATATCGAGGCGCTGAGCACCCTGCAGGCTGCGGCCCTGAACTCGGTGCAGGCAGCCGGCCTGAGCAGCGATCAGGTTGCCGCCTTCCAGACCGATGACCTGCGCGTGCTGGGCACCGCGACACTTCGCGCGCTGAACAGCGAGCAACTCGGCGCCTTGGACAGCAGCCAGTTCGCTGTTTTGACGACCACCCAGGTCCGAGCGTTGGGTACCGACCAGCTGGCCGGCCTGACGACTGACGACCTCAATGGCCTGACCAGCGCACAGTTCGCGGTGCTGGGCACCCAGCAGGTGGCGGCGCTGACCACCGAGCAACTGGCTGCGCTGGAGACGGCTGACATCAGGGCCTTGAGCAGTGCTGCGATCCGCGTTCTGGACAGCGCGCAAATCGGCGCCCTGAGCACCACCAGCATCGTCGCGCTGACCACCCAGCAGACCGCCGCGCTGACGTCGGCGCAGGCCGCCGGGCTGACCAGCGAGCAGATGGCGGCGATGCAGACCGATGATCTGCGCGCGCTGTCCACCGCCACCTTGCGCGCGCTCGACAGCGTGCAGCTCGGCGCGCTCACCAGCGACCAGATCGCTGCGCTGAGCACGGTCCAGGTGCGCAGCCTGGGCACCGAGCAACTGTCGGCGCTGAGCACCGACGACCTGAATGCCCTGACCAGCCTGCAGTTCGGCGCGCTGGCGACCCAGCAGGTCGCTGCCTTGAGCACCGAACAGCTGGCCGTTCTGGAGACCGCCGACCTGCGCGCCATCGGCAGCGCCGGCATCCGCGCCCTCGACAGCGCGCAGATCGGTGCGCTGAACACCGAGGGCATCGTCGCGCTGAGCACCGTGCAGGCCGCGGCTCTGAACTCGTCGCAGGTAGCCGGCTTGACGTCAGAGCAAGTCGCCGCCTTGCAGACCGACGACCTGCGCGTGCTGGGCACCGCCTCGCTGCGCGCGCTGGACAGCGTGCAACTCGGCGCGCTCACCAGCGACCAGATCGCTGCGCTGAGCACCGGGCAAGTCCGCGCGCTGGGCACCGATCAGCTCGCCAACCTCAGCACCGACGATCTCAACGCGCTCACCACGCTGCAGTTTGCTGCCCTGGCGACCAGCCAGCTGGCCAAGCTGACCACCGAGCAGCTCAATGTTTTGGAAACCGCCGACCTGCGCGCCATCGGCAGCGCCGGCGTCCGCGCGCTGGACAGCGAGCAGTTCGCCGCGTTGAGCAGCGAAGGCATCGTGGCACTGACCACGCAGCAGGCCGCGGCGCTGAACTCCGCCCAGCTCGCCGCGATGAGCACCGACCGCGTCGCCGCCCTCCAGACCGATGACCTGCGCGCGCTGAGCACCAGCGCGCTGTCCGGCTTCAGCTCCGAGCAGCTCAGCGCCATGAGCAGCGATCAGATCGCTGCGCTCACGCCGACCCCGCAAGTCGTCTCGATCGGCACCTCGGTGCTCACCGGACTGGGTACCGACACCGTCAACGCGCTGACCACCGCACAGTTCGCGGCGCTGAGCACGATGCAGGTCGCCAGCCTGACCACCGAGCAGATCGCCAACCTGGAAACCGCCGACCTGCGCGCCATCAGCACGTCGGCATTCCGGGTCATGGACAGCCAACAAATCGGTGCCATCAGCACTGAGGGTATCGTCGCGCTCAGCACCTTGCAGGCCGCTGCGCTGAACAGTGCGCAAGCTGCCGGTCTGACCAGCGATCAGATCGCCGCTCTGCAGACCGATGACCTGCGCGCCCTGGGCACGGCGGCCTTGAGCCGCTTGAACAGCGAGCAGTTCAGTGGATTCGCCAGCGACCAACTGGGGGCCATGACCACGGTGCAGGTGCGCGCGCTGACCACCGACCAACTCGGTAGCCTGAGCACCGAGAGCCTGAACGGCTTCGGCACGACCCAGTTCGCCGCCTTCAGCAGCAGCCAGCTCAAGGCGTTGAACACCGAACAGCTGGCCGCGCTGGAAACCGCCGACCTGCGCGCCATCGGCAGCACCGGCATCCGTGCGCTGGACAGTGCGCAGATTGGTGCTGTCAGCACCGAGGGCATCGTGGCGCTGAGCACGCAGCAAGCCGCTGCACTGACCTCGGTGCAAGCCGCGGGCCTTAGCAGCGAGCAACTGGCGGCCCTGCAGACCGACGACCTGCGCGTACTCGGCACGTCCGCGCTGGCCAGCTTGAACAGCGATCAATTTGCCGGCCTGACCAGTGACCAGCTGCTGGCGCTCACATCGGTCCAGGTGCGTGCACTGACCACCGAGCAATTGACCAGCCTGAGCACGGAGAGCCTGAACGCCTTCGGCACCGCTCAGTTCGCCGCCTTCAGCACCGCCCAGCTTCGGTCGCTGAGCACCGAGCAGTTGGCAGCCATCGAGACGGTCGACCTGCAGGCCATCGGCAGTGTCGGCATCCGCGCGCTGGACAGCGCGCAAATCGGTGCGCTCAGCACTGAGGGCATCGAGGGGCTGTCGACGCTGCAAGCCGCGGCCTTGACCAGCAGCCAGGCCGCCGGCCTGACCACCGAACAGATTGCCGCACTGCAGACCGATGATCTGCGTGCGATCAACACCGGTACCTTGCGCGCCCTGACCAGCGAACAGTTCGGTGGTGTTTCCACCGCCGGCATCGTCGCGCTGAACACGGCGCAGGCCGCGGCGCTGACCTCGGTGCAGGCGGCCGGGCTGACCAGTGAGCAGCTCGCCGCCTTCCAGACCGATGACCTGCGCGCGCTGGGTACCTCGGCACTGGCCAGCCTGAACAGCGAGCAGTTCGCCGGCCTGGCCAGCAACCAGCTGGAGGCCTTGACCACAGTGCAGGCCCGTGCGCTGACCACCGAGCAGCTCGCCAGCCTGAGCACCGACAGCCTCAACGGCTTCGGCACCGCGCAGTTCGCCGCCTTCAGCACGGCGCAGCTGGCGGCGTTGACTACCGAGCAGTACGCCGGCATCGAAACCGCCGACCTGCGTGCCATTGGCAGCACCGGCATCCGGGCACTGGACAGCACGCAGATTGGCGCCATCAACACCGAGGGCATCGTCGCGCTGAGCACGGTGCAGGCGGCCGCGCTGAGCTCGGTGCAGGTCGACGGTCTGACCACCGATCAGATGGCGGCCTTCCAGACCGATGATCTGCGCGCTCTCAGCACCCTCGCGCTGCGCAGCCTGGACTCCGAGCAGCTTGGCGCGCTGACCAGCGACCAGATCGCCGCGTTGACCCCGATCCCGCAGGTGCGAGCACTGACCACCGATGTGCTGGCAAGCCTCGGCACCGACTCGCTCAATGCGCTGACCACGGCGCAGTTCGCCGCCTTCAGCACCGATCAGCTCAAGGTTCTGAACACCGAGCAAATGGCGAACCTGGAGACTGCTGACCTGCGTGCCATCGGCAGCACCGGCATCCGGGCGCTGGACAGCGCCCAAATCGGCGCCATCAACACCGAAGGCATCGTCGGCTTGAGCACCTTCCAAGCCGCCGCGTTGACCTCGGTGCAAGCGGCTGGCCTGACCAGCGAGCAGCTTGCCGCCTTCCAGACCGATGACCTGCGTGTGCTGGGCACTTCGGCCCTGGCCAGCCTGAACAGCGATCAGTTCGCGGGCCTGGACAGCAGCCAGCTCGGTGCACTGACTTCGCTGCAAGTGCGCGCGCTGACTACCGAGCAACTGGCCAGCCTGAGCACCGACAGCTTGAACGGCTTCGGCACGGCACAGTTCGCTGCCCTTAGCACCGTTCAGCTCAAGGCACTGAGCACCGAGCAGATTGCCAACCTGGAGACCGTTGACCTGCAGGCCATCGGCAGCGTCGGTATCCGAGCGCTGGACAGCTCGCAAATCGGCGCCCTGAGCACCGAAGGCATCCAGGGCCTGTCCAGCGTTCAAGTTGCTGCCTTCGGCACGGCCCAGGTCACCGGCCTGACCACCGAGCAAATCGCTGCGTTCGAGACCGCCGACCTGCGCGCCCTGTCGTCCACGGCCCTGCGTGGCCTGACCAGCGAGCAGTTCGGCGCCGTTTCGACCAGCGGCATCGTGGCGCTGAGCACGGTCCAGGCCGCCGCGCTGACCTCGGTGCAGGCCGCGGGCCTGAGCAGCGAGCAACTCGCCGCGTTCCAGACCGATGACCTTCGCGCCTTGGGTACTTCCGCACTGGCCAGCCTGAACAGCGATCAGTTCACCGGCCTGGCGAGCAATCAGCTGGAGGCCCTGACCACGGCGCAGGCCCGCGCGCTGACCACCGAGCAGCTGGCCAGCCTCGCAACCGACAGCCTGAACGGCTTCGGCACCGCGCAGTTCGCCGCCTTCAGCACGGCGCAACTGGCGGCGCTGACCACCGAGCAGTACGCCGGCCTGGAGACCGCCGACCTGCGCGCCATCGGCAGCACCGGCATCCGCGCGCTGGACAGCACGCAGATCGGCGCCATCAGCACCGAAGGCATCGTCGCGTTGAGCACGGTGCAGGCGGCGGTACTCAACTCGGTCCAGGTTGACGGCCTGAGCACCGCGCAGGTGGCAGCTTTCGCGACCGATGACTTGCGCGCCATCAACAGCCTGGCACTGCGCAGCCTGGACACCGAGCAACTCGCCGCGTTGACCAGCGATCAGATCGTTGCGCTGGCTACGGCGCAGGTCCGCTCGCTCGGTACCGAGCAGGTCAGCGGCCTGCAAACCGACGATTTGAATGCGCTGTCGACGCTGCAGTTCGCTGCGCTGACCACGGCACAAGTCAAGGCGCTGAGCACCGAGCAGATTGCCACCCTGGAGACGGACGACCTGCGTGCCATCGGCAGCGTGGGCATCCGGGCGCTGGACAGCACGCAGATCGCCGCGATCAACACCGAAGGCATCGTCGCGCTGAGCACGGTACAGGCGTCGGCACTGACCTCGGTGCAGGCCGCCGGCCTGAGCAGCGAGCAACTCGCCGCCTTCCAGACCGATGACCTGCGCGCCCTGGGCACCTCGGCACTGGCCAGCCTGACCAGCGACCAGTTCGCCGGCCTGACCAGCGATCAGCTCGAGGCATTGAGCACCGTGCAGGTGCGCTCGCTGACCACCGAGCAGCTCGCCAGCCTGACCACCGACAGCCTCAACGGCTTCGGCACCGCGCAGTTCGCCGCCTTCAGCAGCACCCAGCTCAAGGCGCTGGGCACCGAGCAGATCGCCGGCCTGGAGACCGCCGACCTGCGCGCCATCGGCAGCACCGGCATCCGGGCGCTTGACAGCGCACAGATCGGCGCCATCAGCACCGAAGGCGTCGTCGCGCTGAGCACCTTGCAAGCGGCGGCGCTGACCTCGGTGCAAGCCGCCGGCCTGAGCAGCGAGCAGATCGCGGCGCTGCAGACCGACGACCTGCGGGTGCTTGGCACCTCGGCCTTGGCCAGCTTGGGCAGCGACCAGTTCGCCGGCTTTGACAGCAGCCAACTCGGCGTGCTGACCTCGCTGCAGGTGCGTGCGCTGACCACCGCCCAACTCGCCAGCCTGAGCACCGAAAGCCTGAATGGCCTGGGCACCCAGCAGTTCGCAGCCCTGGCCAGCAACCAGCTTCAGGCACTGAGCACCGAGCAGATCGCCAACCTGGAGACCGTAGACCTGCAGGCCATCGGCAGCGTCGGCATCCGCGCGCTGGACAGTTCGCAGATCGGTGCGCTGAGCACCGAGGGCATCCAGGGCTTGTCGACCCAACAGGCGGCGGCGCTGAACTCCGTGCAGGTGGGCGGTTTGAGCACCGACCAGATCGCTGCCCTGCAAACGGAAGACCTGCGGGCGCTGAGCAGCAATGCGCTGCGCGCACTCAATAGCGAGCAGTTCGGTGCCGTCAGCACCGAGGGCATCGTCGCGTTGAGCACCCAGCAAGCCGCGGCGCTGACCTCGATCCAGGCTGATGGCTTCACCACCGAGCAGATCGCGGCCTTCCAGACCGACGATTTGCGCGTGCTCAGCACCGTGACGCTGAACAGCCTGGAAAGCGATCAGTTCGCCGCGCTGACCACCAGCCAGGTGGTCGCGCTGAGCACGACCCAGCTCGGCGCCCTCAGCACCACCCTGCTGAGCAATATGGAGACCGAGGATCTGGTGGCCCTGACGACCAACCAGTACGCGGCCTTCAACACGGCGCAGCTTGGCTCGCTGCAAACCACCCAAGTAGCGGCGCTGGCCACCGACGACCTGGTCGCCATCGGCACCCGCGGGGCGCAGGCACTGAGCAGCGAGCAGATCGGCGCGCTCAGCACCGAGGGCATCGTGGCCTTGAGCACCGCGCAATGGGCGGTCATCAACTCGCTGCAGATCGACGGCCTGAGCACCGAGCAGGTGGCGGCCATCGAGACGGCGGACCTGAGGGCGATCAACAGCCTGGCCCTGCGCTCGCTGGACACCGAACAGTTCGCTGCGCTGGGCACCGCACAAGTGGCGGCCTTCAGCTCGGCGCAGTTCGCCGGCATCGCCTCCGACCAGTTGGCGACGCTGACGACGGACGAGATCGTTGCGCTGACCACGCAGCAGTTCTCCGTCATCAGCTCGACCCAGCTGGGCGGTCTCACCACCGAGCAGGCGGCGGCCATCTCGACCGACGACCTGCGCGCCATCGGTACGGCGGCCTTGCGCGGCCTGGGCACTGACCAGGTGGCAGCTCTGGGTACCGAGCAAGTCGCCGCGCTGCAGACCAACCAGCTCAACGCGCTGAGCTCGACGCAGTTCGCCGCCATCGAGACGGAGGACATCGTGGCGCTGACCACGCAGCAGGTCGCTGCGCTGGGCACGCAGCAGATCGTCGCGATGAGCACCGAGCAAATCGCCAGCATCGCCACCGACGATGTGAAGGTGCTCACCACGCTGCAGATCCGGGCCTTGGCGTCCGACGACCTGACTGCGCTGGGCAGCGAGCAGTTTGCGGTGCTCTCCAGCAGCCAGGTCGGCGCGCTGGCCAGTACGCAAGTGGCCGGCATCGAGACCAGCGACATCTCGGCCATCACCACCGACGCGCTGGCTGCCCTGAACACGTCCGCGCTGCGCGCGCTGAACACCGAGCAAGTCGATTCGCTGAGCACCGAGCAGATCGCCAACCTGACGACGTTGCAGGTGGGCGCGCTGCGCACCGATCAGATTGCCGGCCTGAGCACCGACGATTTCGCTGCGCTGCGCACGGCACAGATCGTGGCGCTGGGCACCGCACAGATCGCCGCGATCGAGACCAATGACTTCCAGGCGCTGAGCACGAGCAGCATCGCCGCCTTCACGACGGCGCAGATCTCCGGCATCACCACCGACCAACTCGCCAACATCACGACCGACCAGGTGGCCGGTTTTGAGACCCGCGATCTAGCGGCGATGAGCATGGCCCAGGTCAACGCCTTCACCACCGAGGCCACCTCGGTGATGACGACGGACCAGATCAACGCGCTGTTCCTCGCCACCCCCATCGTGCTGGATCTCAATGGCGACGGCGTGCGGACCCTGGCGGCCTCGGCCGGCGTGCAGTTCGACCTGTTCGGCGACGGACAGTCGGCACAGTGGGGCTGGGCGACCGGCGGCGACGGCTTCCTGGTCATGGACCGCAACGGCGACGGCGTGATCAACGACGGTCGCGAACTGTTCGGTTCGGGCACTCGACTCGAAGACGGCAGCCGTGCCGGTGACGGCTTCATCGCGATGCGCGAGCTCGACGGCAACGGCGACGGCGTCATCGATGGCAACGACGCGGCCTTCGGTGAGCTCAAGGTCTGGGTGGACGCCAACCACGACGGCATCAGCGACGCCAGCGAGCTGTTCTCCCTGATTGACCTGGGCATCGTCAGCCTGAACCTGGACGCCACCAAGGGCACGGAGGTCGACAACGGCAACCTGCTGGGCCTGAACTCCAGCTTCACGCGGGCCGATGGCAGCACCAACGCCCTGGTCGACGTCTGGTTCGCCAAGGACAGGCCGCCGCCGAGCAGCGAGGAACTGCTGGCCGATGCACCGGCCAGCCAGGCCCTGCCGGGAGCGCCGGCTGGCAGCCCGCTGCCGCCACCGAGCAGCACGCCGTTGCCGGCCATCGTCAAGCCGCTCGACGACGACGATCTGTTCAAGCCGCCCATCCTCTGAGCGCACTGAACGGTCCCCCGCAACCCCCGCCCCGTGCGGGGGTTGTTGTTTGTGCGATCGAAAACCGGGCAATCCCCGCCCTGCTCGAATCCTTGCCGGCCGGCGTCGCCCCGTACCATCGCGCCGCCATGTCCCAACCCCGATTCCACCGGCCCTGCCGGCGTTGCCGATGACGGTGCGCATCGAGCTTGCCAACGGCAAGCAGTTTGCGCTGCCGGCCGGCGTCAGCCTGCTCGACGCCGCCCAGCATGCCGGTCTGCCCTTGCCACACAGCTGCCGGACCGGCCGCTGCGGCAGCTGCAAGGCCAGGTGCGACCAGCCGGGCCGCCACCTGCAGGGTGACGACTGCCTGAGCGCCGCCGAGCGCGCCGACGGATGGCTGCTGACCTGCACCGACACCGTCGACGCCGACGCCAGTCTCGATCTCGTCGATCAGGCGGAGCTCGCCGATCTGCGCCTGCTGACGCTACCGGCGCGGGTGCAGGCCATGGAGCGTCCCACGGCCGACCGACTCATCCTCAGGCTTCGCCTGCCGCCCAACCATGGTTTGCGCTGGCTGGCGGGTCAGTACCTGGACCTCATCGCGGCCAATGGCCTGCGTCGCGCCTACTCCATCGCCAACGCCGATGTCGCGAACGGCCTGGAGCTGCACATCAGCCGGGTGAGCGGCGGCCCGATGAGCGCCTTGCTCTTCGAGCAGTTGCAGCCCAATGCCCTGCTGCGCCTGCAGGCGCCACGAGGCAGCTTCCACCTGGGCAATGTCGCCGGCCTACGGCTCGTCTGGCTGGCCACCGGCACCGGCATTGCGCCCTTCAAGGCCATGCTGGAGCAACTGGCCGCCCAACCGGCCTCGACCTGGCCTGCCGAAATCCGCCTGTTCTGGGGCAATCGCCAAGCCGCCGACTTCTACTGGATGCCAGTTGCCGGCGCACTGCCGCTGCAGTTCACGCCAGTCTGCTCGCGCGAGCCGGGCTGGAGCGGTGCGCAAGGCCATGTGCAGGATCTGGCACTGGCGGGCGCCCTGCCCGATCGGGTCTTTGCCTGCGGCAACCCAGCGATGATCGACGCCGCGCGAGCCGGTTTCATCGACCTAGGCCTGGCGCCGCACCACTTCCACTCCGACGCATTTGTGAGCAGTTCATGAAGGCAGTGATTCTTGCCGGGGGCCTGGGCACCCGCATCAGCGAAGAAACCGCGCTCAGGCCCAAGCCCATGGTCGAGATCGGCGGCCGGCCGGTGCTCTGGCACATCCTGAAGATGTATGCGCATCACGGCATCAATGACTTCGTGATCTGCTGTGGCTACAAGGGCCATGTCATCAAGGAGTTCTTCGCGAACTACTTCATGACCATGAGCGACGTCACCTTCGACATGCGCAGCAACCGCATGGAGGTGCACCAGAAGCGCGCCGAGCCCTGGAACGTGACCGTGGTCGACACCGGCGAGCACACGATGACCGGCGGCCGCCTGCAGCGCGTGGCCCGCTACATCGAGCAGGATGAGGCCTTCTGCTTCACCTATGGCGACGGGGTGTCCGACATCGACATCTCCGCCTCCATCGAGTTCCACAAGGCCCATGGCAAGCAGGCCACGCTGGCCGCCGTGTTCCCCCCGGCCCGCTTCGGTGCGCTGGACATGGACGGCAACCGCGTGCGCGCCTTCCAGGAGAAACCGCGTGGCGAGGGCGGTCGGATCAACGGCGGCTTCTTCGTGCTGTCGCCTCAGGTGCTGGATCGGCTCGATGGCGACGACTGCGTGTGGGAGCAGCAGCCGCTGGCCGGCCTGGCGGCGGACGGCGAGCTGATGGCATTCCCGCACGACGGCTTCTGGCAGCCGATGGATACCTTGCGCGACAAGAACCTGCTCGAAGAACTCTGGGCGACGGGCAAAGCGCCGTGGAAGTCATGGACCTGAGCAGCCTGAAGGGCCGTCGCGTCCTGCTCAGCGGCCACACCGGCTTCAAGGGCGGCTGGCTGGCGATCTGGCTGCACGAACTCGGCGCCGAGGTCCACGGCTTTGCACTCGACCCGAATACCTCGCCCTCGCTGTTCGAGACCGCCCGTGTCGGCGAGCTGCTGGCCAGCGACACCCGCGCCGATCTGCGCGACGCGGCCGCCGTCAAGGCCTGCGTGGACCGCGTGCAGCCCGAGCTGGTGCTGCACTTGGCCGCGCAGCCCCTGGTCCGCGAAAGCTACCGCGACCCGCTCGCCACCTGGGCGACGAATGTGCAGGGCACCGCCCATCTGCTGGACGCCTTGCGCGGCATCAAATGCTGCAAGGCCGCGCTCGTCATCACCACCGACAAGGTCTACGCGAACCAGGAGTGGGATCACCCCTACCGTGAGTCCGACCCGCTCGGCGGCCACGACCCCTATAGCGCCAGCAAGGCGGCCTGCGAGCTGCTGGCTGCCAGCTACCGCAGCAGCTTCCTGGCCGCGCAAGGCCTGCGCCTGGCGACCGCGCGCGCCGGCAATGTCTTTGGCGGCGGCGACTGGTCGGCGGATCGCCTGGTGCCCGATGTGCTGAAGGCCCTGGACGCCGGCGAGGCCGTGCCGCTGCGCAACCCCCAGGCCACCCGTCCCTGGCAGCATGTGCTGGAGCCGCTCTCCGGCTATCTGCGTCTGGCCGCCGGCCTGCTGCAGGACGAACCCGGGCTGGAGACCGCCTGGAACTTCGGCCCCGAGGCGGGCGACGCGCTGCCTGTCGCCGCGCTGGTCGAAGGCCTGGGCGCCAGTGCCGCGCGCCAGCCGGGTGAGCACCCGCACGAGGCCGGCCGCCTAGAACTCGATATCGCCCGCGCCCGCCATCGTCTGCAATGGACGCCGCGCTGGCGACTGCCCGAGGCTCTGGCTGCGACCCTGGCCTGGCACCAGGCCTGGCGCGGCGCCAGCACCGATATGCAGGCCTTCAGCCGGCAGCAGATCCAGCAGTACTTTTCCTCGTCCCCATGATTCCCATCCAGTCCCAGGCGCAACTCGCGCCCTCCCCCCACCCGCATGCCGAGGCACTGCGCGAGCAGATCCGCGGCCTGGTCGCCGAGTACGCGGCGATCACGCATGAGGCGCCGCATGCCTTCCACCCTGGCCAGACCGTGCTGCCGCCCAGCGGCAAGCTGATCGGCGCGCCCGAGTTGCAGCACATGGTCGACGCGGCGCTGGACGGCTGGCTGACCACCGGCCGCTTCAACGCCGCCTTCGAGCAGCGCCTGGCGCAGATCCTCGGTGTGCCTTTCTGCCTGTCGGTGAACAGCGGCAGCTCGGCGAACCTGGTCGCCTTCAGCACGCTGACCTCGCCGCTGCTCGGCGAACGCGCGATCCAGCCGGGCGACGAGGTCATCGGCGTCGCGGCCGGCTTCCCGACCACGGTCAACCCCATCCTGCAGTTCGGCGCGGTGCCGGTCTTCGTGGATGTAGATCTGGCCACGCACAACATCGACGTCAGCCAGCTCGAAGCGGCGCTCAGCCCCAAGACCAAGGCGGTGATGCTCGCCCATGCGCTGGGCAACCCCTTCAATCTCGACGCCGTCACCGCTTTCTGCAAGCAGCACGGGCTCTGGCTTGTCGAGGACTGCTGCGACGCTCTTGGAGCGAGCTACCGCGGTCAGCTGGTCGGCAGCTTTGGCGACATCGCCACGCTCAGCTTTTACCCAGCCCACCACATCACGATGGGCGAAGGCGGCGCGGTCTTCATGCGCGACCCCTTGCTCAAGCGCATCGCCGAGTCGTTCCGCGACTGGGGCCGCGACTGCTACTGCCCTCCCGGCAAGGACAACACCTGCGGCAAGCGCTTCGACTGGCAGCTGGGCAGTCTGCCGGCCGGCTACGACCACAAATACATCTACAGCCATAGCGGCTACAACCTGAAGATCTCCGACATGCAGGCGGCCTGCGCGCTGGCCCAGCTGGACCGGCTGCCGGGTTTCATCGCCACGCGGCGCCGGCATTTCGAGTTCCTGAAGAACCGGCTGCACAGCTGCAGCGAGATGCTGCTGCTGCCCGAGGCCACCGAACACAGCGATCCCTCCTGGTTCGGCTTCCCGATCCACATCAGGCCCGAAGCCGGCCTGCAGCGCGTCGACCTGATCCGCTTCCTGGACCAGCAGAAGATCGGTACGCGACTGCTGTTCGCCGGCAACCTGACGCGCCAGCCCTATATGGCGAACCAGAACTACCGGACCGTCGGTGAGCTGCCCAACACCGACGCGGTGATGGCCGGCACCTTCTGGATCGGCGTGCATCCGGGCTTGGACGAGGAGAAGCTGGAGTTCATCGCCAGCCAGATCGAGACATTCCTGGGCGTCGGGTTCTGAGTCCATGCAGAGCCGCCATGTGCTCGTCACCGGCGCCGCCGGCTTCCTCGGGGGCGCGGTCGCTCGCGAGCTGCTGGCTCGCGGCGATCGCATCACCGCCCTCGTGCGCAACGAGGCCCGCGCACGCCAGCGCCTTGCCGACATCGCCGACCGCATCGCCTTCTTTGAATGGGACCTGAACCGCATCGCGGTGCCCGAATTGCCCGCCGGCATCACCCATGTGATCCACGCCGCCAGCCAGGCCAGCCCCCGCTTCTATGGGCCAGACCCGGTAGGCACGGCCATGCCGAACGCGGTGGGCACGGCGGCGCTGCTCGAAGCGGCGACCAAGGCCAAGGTGCAAGGTTTTTTGTTCGTCTCCAGCTCCGAGGTGTACGGCGCCGCCAGCAGCGATCAGCCGCTGAAAGAAAGCGACATCGGCCCGCTGGATCCGGCCACGCAGCGCGCCTGCTATGCCGAGAGCAAGCGCATGGGCGAGACGCTCTGCGTGGCCTGGCATGCGCAGCACGGCCTGCCAACCTACATCGTCCGGCCCTTCCACACCTATGGACCGGGGCTCACCCGCGACGACGGCCGGGTGTTCGCCGACTTCGCCTACGCGGTCGCCGAAGGCCGGCCCATCGTGATGACCAGCGATGGCAGCGCGCGCCGCGCCTTTTGCTATGCCAGCGACGCCGTCGACGGCCTGCTCACCGTGCTGGCCAAGGGCCAGCCGGCAACGCCCTACAACCTCGCCAACCCTCATGCTGAGCTCTCGGTCAAGGAGCTGGCCGAACTGCTGGTCAGCCTCTACCCGGGGGCGCACCTGGAGCAGCGGCCCCCGCCCGGCGGCTACCTGCCCAGCCCCTTCAACCGCCTGATTCCCGATATTTCCCGGCTTCAGTCACTCGGCTGGCAGCCCAGAATCGGCCCCGCCGACGGCTTCCGCCGCTTCATCGACCACATCCGCGCCCATGAACTCACTCGCTGAACTTCAGCAAGCCCACGCAGCCGGCCAACTGCCCAAGGCCGAGTTCATCGCCCGGGCCTGCGCACTGCACCAGCAGCTCTGGGCCTACGTGGCGCAACTCGAGCGCTCCGAGGTCCACGAGATCCAGCTCCGCGCCGACGGCGTGCGTTTCCTGATGGGCGAGGAGGCGGTGTGGCTGGAAGCCCCCGCCGGCGAGGCCCGCGTGGCGCCGCTGGAGGCGCTGAACTTCGGCGCCTACGAGCCCGAGGAAACCGCGGTGATGAATCTGCTCGCCGCAGGCGCCCATTGCATCCTCGATGTCGGCGCCAACATCGGCTACCACGCGCTGCGTCTTGCGCTTCGCGAGCCGCTGGCCACCGTGCATGCCTTCGAGCCGCTGCCCCAGAGTTACGAGTTCCTGGCCCGCAACATCGCCACCAACGGCCTGGCCGACCGCGTGCGCGCGCATGGCTACGGGCTCAGCCGCAGCAGCGGCAGCTTCGAGTTCTTCATCGCGCCGGAGAACGGTACGAATGCCAGCCTGCTTAACGTCGCAGCCCGTGACGACGCGCGCCGCGTCGTCGGGCTGACCATGACCCTGGACGACTGGGCGGCCAACACCGGCGCCCGGCCCGACTACATCAAGATCGACGTCGAAGGCGCCGAGCTCTGGGTGCTGGAAGGCGGCGCGAAGACCATTGCCGCGCACCGCCCCCGGGTGTTCCTGGAGCTGCTGCGCAAATGGAGCGCGCCCTTCGGCTACCACCCGAACGATGTGCTGCGCTTCTTCGCCCAGCTTGGCTACGGCTGCTGGGCGGTCGGCGGCGGGGGCCTGCGCCGGCTGCACGAGGTCACCGACGAGACCCTGGAGACGAATTACGCCTTCCTGCACGAGCAGCAGCATGCGGGCTTGATCGAACAGCTTGCCGCCGCATGAAGAGCGAGCTGTTCGCCCGCCGCATCCGCGCCCAGGCGCTGCGCATGGTGCACCGCGCCCGCGCCTCGCACATCGGCTCTGCCCTGTCGATCGCCGACATCGTCGCCGTGCTCTATGCGCCCGACGGTGGCCTGCTGCGCCTGCGCGCTGCCGAGCCCGACTGGGCCGAGCGCGACCGCTTCCTGCTCTCCAAGGGCCATGCCTGTGTCGCCGTGTACGCCGCGCTGGCCGAGGCCGGCTTCTTCCCGGTCGACGAGTTGCAGAGCTACGGCCAGGACTTCGCGCGCCTGATGAACCACATCAGCCACCAGGTGCCCGGCGTCGAGTTCAGCACCGGCAGCCTCGGCCATGCGCTGGGCTTTGGTGTCGGCAAGGCGCTGGCCGCGCGGCTGCGCGGCGACGCCTGGCGGACCTATGTGCTGCTCAGCGACGGCGAGCTCAACGAAGGCTCGAACTGGGAGGCGCTGATGTTCGCCAGCCACCACCGGCTGGACCAACTCACTGCCATCGTCGACGTCAACGGCCTGCAATCGCTGACCAGCACCGCGCTGACCCAGGACCTGGGCGATCTGCGCGCCAAGTTCGAGGCCTTTGGCGCCCAGGTCTTTGATGTCGACGGTCACGACCACGAGCAGCTGCGCCGCGCGCTGCGAAGCCGCGGCGGCGGCAAGCCGCAGGTGGTGCTGGCACGCACGGTCAAGGGCAAGGGCGTGAGCTTCATGGAGCACAGCGTGGACTGGCATTACCGCAGCCCGAACGACGCGCAGCTGGCCCAGGCCCTGGCCGAGATCGGAGACGGCGATGCGTAACGCCTTCATCGACGAGCTCTGCCAGCTCGCGCGCACCAACGATCGCCTGGTCCTCGTCGTCGGCGACCTCGGCTACTCGGTGGTCGAGCCGTTCCAGACCGAGTTCCCGGGCCGCTTCTTCAACGCCGGTGTGGCCGAGCAGAACATGACGGCGCTGGCGGCGGGCCTGGCCAGCGAGGGCTTCCAAGTCTTCACCTACTCAATCGCCAATTTCCCGACTTTCCGCTGCGCGGAGCAGCTGAGGAACGATGTGGCCTATCACGGCCTGCCGGTGACCGTGGTCAGCGTCGGCGGCGGCCTGGCCTATGGCGCGCTGGGCTACAGCCACCACGCGGTGCAGGACTACGCGCTGTTGCGCGTGCTGCCCGGGGTCACGATTGCCGCACCCGGCTGCCCGATGGAGGTGCGTGCCTGCCTGCGCCACCTGGTCGCTCACCCCGGACCCAGCTATCTGCGCCTGGGCAAGGCCGGCGAGCCGGCGCTGCACGCGGCGCCGCCGCAGCTCGAAGCCGGCCGCTGGCTGCCCATCCAGCCGGGCAGCGAGCGCCGCGCGCTGCTCGCCACCGGCGCCGCGCTGGCCGCCGCGCTGGCGTGGGCAGCGAGCCCCGAGTACGCCGGCTGCCCGGTGTTCAGCCTGCCGCTCTGGGGCATGGACAGCAAGCCGGCCCAGGCGGCGCAGATCGCCGCCTTCGACGAGGTGATCGCCTTCGAGGACCACCTGAACGACGGCGGTTTCGGCTCCTGGTTGCTCGAAGCCGCCAGCGGTGCGGGCCTCGCCGGTCGCATCCGCCTGCATGGACTGGATGCCAAGGTCTGCGGCGAGGTCGGCTCGCAGACGGCGCTGAACCGGCTCGGTGGTCTGAGCCCCTGAGCGCCGGGGCCAGACCCCGACCTCGCCGACACTTCAGGGATGCGAACCCCATCCCTCCCCCAGGCCCTGGTGGCCACCCTGCTCTGCGCCGGCGTGACCGCAGGCCCAGCCACCGCCGCCCCCAGCGGCACGCCACAGGACGCCTTCTGGCAGCGGCTCTCCGCGCTGTGCGGTCAGGCCTTTGCCGGCAACATCCCCGAGCCGCAGCCGCAGGATGCCGACTTCGCCAAGGAGGCGCTGGTCATGCATGTTCGCGACTGCTCGGCCAGCGAGATCCGCATCCCCTTCCATGTCGGCGCCAACCGCTCGCGCACCTGGGTGCTCACGCGCACGAGCACCGGCCTGCGCCTGAAGCACGACCACCGCCACGAGGACGGCAGCGAGGACCGCGTGACCCAGTACGGCGGCGACACCCGCGGCCCGGGCAGCGCCCAGGCCCAGGCCTTCCATGCCGACGCGCACACCGCCGCGCTGATCCCGGCGGCGAGCAGCAATGTCTGGACCGTCGAGCTGGATGGCGACCGCTTCGTCTACCGCCTGGAGCGTCCCGGTACGCCGCGGCGCTTCGAAGCCCGCTTCGACCTGCGCCGGTCGGTTGCGCTGCCGCCCCCGGCCTGGGGCGCTCGCTGATGCGCTCGCTGTGCTTCCTGATCGGCCTGCTGGCGGCGGGCGGCGCCCAGGCCCAGGACTGGTTGTGGTGGGACGGCCAACGCAGCCGCCTGCTGGCGCCTGGTCCGCTGAATGCCGAAACCCTAAAGAGCAAGGTGCTGACCGAGTTCAAGGCGAACAACCCCGGCTGCGCGCTGGATGCGGTGTGGAAGCTGGAACAGGGCCGCTTCTGGCTGACCGGCTTCCAGACCTGCAAGGGCCCGCTGGAGTTGAAAGCGGTCTGGGGCTGGCCGATCTCGCCGACCAATGACCCGCTGCGTGCCGACTGGCTGAACGCCACCGTCCTGACCCACCGCGGCCCGCTGCTGTGCGGCAGCGGCAAGCCGGGCTCGCACTCGCTCTGGGCCGAGCACTGGGTGCTGCACCTGAACTTCGGCAGGGCGCTGGAGCATCGGCGCTACGACCGCCGCGACGACCCGCGCGTGCCCAAGGGCGCCGGCCCGCATGCCGAATGCCTGGGCCAGCCCGATGTCGGTCTGGCGCCGCGCGAGGCGATGCCGATCGCGATCGAACCGGCGGCCAAGAAGCGCTGATGAGCATGCCGCCGCTGCAACTGGCCGACATCGACGCCCGCCTCGCCGCGCTGGGCGCCAAGCCGGGGCACCGCGCCCGCGTGCTGCGCCACTGGCTGCAGGCGATCCCGCTGGATCGCGGCCGCCAGGGTCTGGATGACTACCTGCCCAAGGCCTTGCGCGAGGCGCTGCCGGCACTGTTGGCCGAATGGGACGGCCTGCTGTCGCTGCACACCCGCGAACCCGGTGCCGACGGCTCCGAGCGACTGCTGCTGCAACTGGCCGACGGGCAGAGCGTGGAGGCGGTGCTGCTGCCCGGACGCCGGAAGAGCTGGGGCCTGTGCGTGTCGGCCCAGGTCGGCTGCGCGGTCGGTTGCGGCTTTTGCATGACCGGCGTCGGCGGCCTGATCCGCCAGCTCAGCGGCGCGGAGATCCTCGCCCAGGTGGCGCTGGCGCGAAGGCTGCGCCAGGTCAACAAGATCGTCTTCATGGGCATGGGCGAGCCGTCGCACAACCTCGACGCGGTCTGGCAGGCCATCCAATGCTTGGGCCAGGAAGGCGGCGTGGCCCACAAGCAGCTGGTCTTCAGCACGGTGGGGGATGAGCGCGCTTTTGCGCGTCTGCGCGAGGGGCCGGTGAAGCCGGCGCTGGCGCTGTCGCTGCACACGACCAAGCCGGCGTTGCGCCGCCAGTTGCTGCCCCGAGCGCCGACGCTCGACCCGGCCTGGCTGGTCGCCGAAGCCGAAAGCTATGCACGCGACACCGGCTACCCGCTGCAACTGCAGTGGACGCTGCTGGAAGGCGTCAACGACGCCGAGGAGGACGAGATCGTCGACCTGCTCGCCGGCCGCTACCTGGTGCTGAACCTGATTCCCTTCAACACCGTGCCCGGCCTGCCGTTCACGCGGCCGAGCTGGGAGGCGGCTCGCGCTCTGGCGGCCCGGCTGAACCAGCGCGGCGTGCTGACCAAGCTGCGCGACTCGGCAGGGCAGGACGTCGAGGGCGGCTGCGGCCAATTGCGCGCGCGCATTCAGGTCGAACGCCCGCTGAAGTTCCAGGCCCGCAGCGGCTGAGACTGTCTGCCGGCGCGACAGGGAAAGACCCTGGGGATGGCAGGGGGGCGATTCCTAGAATCGCCGCAACGCCCGATCGCCAGGGCACCCGAGGAGTTCCGTGTCATTCCTGCTGTCCCTGTCCCGGGCGATCGATCGCCTGGGCCTGCTCATCGGTCAGGCCGTCCGCTGGCTGATCCTCGCCTCGGTGCTGATCAGCGCCGGCAACGCCGTCTTGCGCAAGGCCTTCGACGTCGGCTCCAACGCCTTTCTCGAAGTGCAGTGGTATTTGTTCGCGGCCGTCTTCCTGCTCGGCGCCGGCTATGTGTTCCTGAGGAACGGCCATGTGCGCATCGACTTCATCGCGTCCAAGCTGTCGCCGCGCACCAATGCGCTGATCGACATCGTCGGCATTCTGGTGGTGATCACGCCGCTGTCGCTGATGCTCATCCACCTGTCCTGGCCGCTGTTTCATAACGCCTGGGTATCGGGCGAGATGAGCCAGAACGCCGGCGGTCTGGTGCGCTGGCCGGTAATGCTGATGATCCCGGTCGGCTTTGCGCTGCTGCTGCTGCAGGCCGGCTCGGAGCTGATCAAGCGCATCGCCTTCCTGAGCGGTCATCTGGAGCAGCCCTTCTCCCCCGAGGCCAGGAGCGACGCCGCGATCACCGTGCACCAGCGCGAGGTGCAGTCATGACGCTGTGGATCGCGCAGAACTTCGTGCCGCTGATGTTCCTGGGGCTGTTGCTGCTCCTGCTCTCGGGCATTCCGGTGGCCTTCGGCCTGGCCGCCACCGGCCTGCTGTTCGGCTGGATCGGCATGGAGCTGAGCAACCTCCATCCCGAGGTCATCTCCATCGGCGCCAGCCTGTTCCAGGCGCTGCCGCTGCGGGTCTTCGGCATCATGCAGAACGACACCCTGCTGGCGATTCCCTTCTTCACGCTGATGGGCATCATCCTGGAGCGTTCTGGCATGGCCGAGGACCTGCTGGAGACCGTCGGCCAGGTCTTCGGCCCGGTGCGCGGCGGCCTGGCCATCGCGGTGATCCTGGTCGGCGCGCTGCTCGCCGCCACCACCGGGGTGGTCGCCGCGGCGGTGATCAGTATGGGCCTGATCTCGCTGCCCATCATGCTGCGCTACGGCTACAACCGCAGCATCGCCACCGGCGCCATCACCGCCTCGGGGACGCTGGCGCAGGCGATACCGCCGTCCCTGGTGCTGATCGTGCTGGCCGACCAGCTCGGCCGCTCGGTCGGTGACATGTACGCCGGCGCCCTCATTCCCGGCTTGCTGCTGGTCGGGCTCTACCTGCTCTTCATCGTCGGCGTCGCCGTCGTCAAGCCGGCCTGGGTGCCGGCCCTGCCGCCCGAGGCGCGCATCTACAAGGAGGCCGACGGCTCGGCCGGCTACCGCTCGCTGGTGCTGCTGCTGCTGATCTGTGCCGGCGCCGGCTGGCTCTGGCACGAGAACCACGAGGCCATCATCAATCCCCTGATCGAGCGCACGCTGCCGGCGCCCGAGGACGAAATCCTCATCCTCTCGATGACGGTGGCCTCGCTGCTCGCCTGGGGCCTGGCGCTGGCCAACAAGCTGCTGCGCCTGAACCTGCTGTCGCGCCTGGCCCAGCAGGTGACCTTCGTGCTGATCCCGCCCTTGGTGCTGATCTTCCTGGTGCTGGGCACGATTTTTCTCGGCATCGCCACGCCGACCGAGGGTGGTGCGATGGGGGCGGTGGGCGCGCTGATCATGGCCTTGTCCAAGCGCCGACTGAGCTTCGGTCTGCTCAACCAGGCGCTGGACAACACCGTGCGCCTGTCCTGCTTCGTGCTCTTCATCCTGATCGGCTCGACGGTGTTCAGCTTCACCTTCAACGCCGCCGACGGTCACATCTGGGTCGAGCACCTGTTCGACAACATCCCCGGTGGCGCCTTGGGTTTCCTGATCGTCGTCAACGTGCTGATCTTCGTGCTCGGCATGTTCCTCGACTTCTTCGAGATCGCCTTCATCGTCGTGCCCATCCTGGCGCCGGTGGCGGCCAAGGTGTTGCCGGCGCTGGTGCCGGGTCTGCCGCCCGACATGGTGATGATCTGGTTCGGCGTCATCATCGCGATGAATCTGCAGACCTCCTTCCTGACACCGCCCTTCGGCTTTGCCCTTTTCTACCTGCGCAGCGTGGCGCCGGGCAAGGACTACCTGGATCGTGTCACCGGCGCGCGCATCCCCGCGGTCACGACGGCGCAGATCTACAAGGGTTCGATCGCCTTCATCGCCATCCAGCTGCTGATGGTCGCTGCGGTGATCAGCTTCCCGCAACTGGTGGCCGGCAATATCGAGGCCGTCGAGAAGGTCGATGTCGACGCGGCGATGGAGCAGATGGCGCCCAAGGACGATCTGTTCGACATGCAACCGATCGACGACGAGGAAGCGCCGGCTTCCGAGCCGGCGGAGTAAACAAGAAGGCCCCGCGATGCGGGGCCTTCTGCCTGGTGGGCTTCAACCGCTCAGAGCTGGTTGACCTTGCTCTGCATGTAGCGGTCGAAGATCGCCTCGGTGTAACGGAACCAGCGGTTGCTCTCCTTGCGGAAGGCCGCGTAGTCGCTGTAGACCTTGCGCCAGTTCGGGTTCTTGGCCGACAGATCGCTGTACAGCGCCATCGACTCCTTGAAGGCCAGGTCCATCACGTCCAGCGGCATCTGCACCAGCTTGGTCCGATTGGCCAGCAGCTGCGTCAACGCCGCCGGGTTGCGGGCGTCGTAACGGGCCTGCATCTCGACGTGGGCGTGCGACGACGCCGTCTCGATGATGGCCTTGTACTCGGACGACAGACCGTCGTAGGCCTTGGTGTTGACGTAGAGGTCGAGCTGCGGACCGCCCTCCCACCAGCCGGGGTAGTGGTAGAAGGGCGCGACCTTGAAGAAGCCGAGCTTGAGGTCGTCGTAGGGACCGACCCACTCGGCGGCGTCGATGGTGCCCTTTTCCAGCGCCTGGTAGATCTCACCGCCGGGGATGTTCTGCGGCACCATGCCCATGCGTGCACAAACGCGGCCGGCGAAGCCGCCGACGCGGAACTTCAGGCCCTTGACGTCGGCGACCGACTTGATCTCCTTGCGGTACCAGCCGCCCATCTGCGCGCCGGTGTTGCCCATCGGAAAGCTGATGATGTTGTAGTTCCGGTAGAACTCGCGCATCAGCTTCAGGCCATTGCCGTCGTACATCCAGGCGCTGAGCTGACGGCTGTTCAGGCCGAAGGGGATCGCGCAGGCGATCGCAAAGGTCTCGTCCTTGCCGAAGAAGTAATAGGGTGCGGTGTGCGCCATCTCCACGGTGCCTTGCTGCACGCCGTCAACAACACCGAAGGCCGGCATCAACTCGCCACCGGCATGCACCGAGATCTGGAACTTGCCGCCGGACAGCTCGGCGACCTTCTTCGAGAAGGTCTCGGCCGCACCGTAAATCGTGTCCAAGGCCTTGGGAAAACTGGACGCCAGGCGCCAGCGCAGCTGCGCCTGGGCCTGCACGACGGCCGGCGCGGCGCCGGCGGCCAGGATGCCGGCGAGACCGGCCTGGGAGACAAAGGAACGACGTTCCATCGAGACACTCCTGCGGGGTGGATTGAGCCGCGGGAATTCTAGGGAGCGCCCTCTAGGCGGGCGCACGGGGGATTGCCCTGTCCGCCCGGCAGACAGCGGGGCGGACAGGGCCGCTCAGGAGCCGGCCAAGGTCATGCGCTCGACCAACACCGAGCCGGTGGTCTTGGTGCCCGTCGTGTACGCGTCGGCACCGATCGCGACGATGCCCTTCAGCATGTCCTTCAGGTTGCCGGCGATCGTCACTTCCTCGACCGGGAAGGCGATCTCGCCGTTCTCCACCCAGTAGCCGCTGGCGCCCCGCGAGTAATCGCCGGTCACGTAATTGACGCCCTGCCCCATCAGCTCGGTGACGAAAAGGCCGCGGTGCAGGCGCTTGAGCATCACGGCGAGCGAGTCGCCGGGCGCGGTGGCGCGGCTCTTCATGACCAGGTTGTGCGAGCCGCCGGCGTGTCCAGTGGTCTTGAGCCCCAGCTTGCGCGCCGAGTAGCTGGACAGGAAATAGCCCTGCAGCACGCCGCCGTCGACGACGCGACGAGCCTGGGTGCGCACGCCCTCCTCGTCGAAGGCCGAGCTGCCCTTGCCCTTCTTCGTGAACGGGTCCTCGTCGATGTCGATGTGCGAGGCCATCACCGCCGTGCCCAGGCTGTCGAGCAGGAAGCTGGTCTTGCGGTAGAGGGCACCGCCGCTGGTCGCCTGCACCAGGCCGCCAAGCAGGCCGGCGGCAACGGTCGACTCGAACAGCACCGGCACCTCGGCGGTGGCGACGCGGCGCGCCTTCAGGCGGGACAGCGCGCGTTCGGCGGCGTAGCGGCCGATGGCCTCGGGTGCCGCCAGCTCGGCCGCGTCGCGCATCGACGAGTACCAGGCGTCGCGCTGCATGCCGGCGCCGCGCCCGGCGATCGGCGCGACCGAGATCGAATGCCGGCTGCTCGCGTAGCCGCCGCGAAAGCCGCGGCTGTTGCCGGCCCAGAAATGCGATTGCTGGGCCGAGACCATCGCGCCCTCGCTGTTGCTGATGCGCCGGTCGGTGGCCAGCGCCGCCTGCTCGCAGCGCAGCGCGATGGCCGCCGCCTGCTGCGCATCGATCGCCCAAGGGTGGAACAGGTCGAGGTCGGGCGCCGGCTCGAGCAACAGGTCGTCGGCATCCGGCAGACCGGCGGCCGGGTCCTCGGCGGTGAAGCGCGCGATGTCATAGGCCGCCTGCACCGAGGCCCGGAGCGCCGCCGCGGAGAAGTCCGAGGTGCTGGCGTGGCCGCGGCGCTGGCCGAGGTAGACGGTGACGCCCAAGGACTTGTCGCGGTTGCGCTCGACGTTCTCCAGCTTGCCCAGGCGCGCCGACACCGACAGGCCGCTGCCCTCGCTGACCTCGGCGGCCGCGTCGCTGGCACCGATCTCGCGCGCCAGCAGCAAGGTGCGGTCGACGAGATCCTGAAACTCGGCGGGGGAATGGGCGAATCCTGGCTGCGCTGCGCTCATGGCGAGGGGGTCTCCAAAGGGGCGCTCATTATGATGAGCCCATGGCAAACCCTGACCGCCCGCGCCGCGCGCGCCCCGGCCCGACGCCGAGCTGGTATCACGACGACCCCAGTGACGACGACGGCCCGAGCAAGACCCAGCTGAAGCGCGAATCCGACGCGCTGCAAAAGCTGGGCGAGGACTTGCTGGAACTGCCCGACTCGCGGCTCGCGCTGATCGAGATGCCCGACATCCTGCGCATCGCGCTGCGTGACGCCAAGAAGATCACCGCCCATGGTGGACGCCGGCGCCAGCTGCAGTACATCGGCAAGCTGATGCGCCAGATTGAGCCCGAGCCGTTCCAGGAGGCGGTCGCCGCCTTCAAGCTCGGCCATGCCCACGACCAGTTGCGCCTGCATCAACTCGAAGCGCTGCGCGAGGAACTCATCGCCAGCGACGAGGCGCTGCAGCGCTACATCGGCGAGCACCCGCAGGTTGACGTGCAGCAGCTGCGCAGCCTGATCCGCTCGGCCCGCAAGGACGCGGCCGACAAGCCCGAATCGCGCAGCGGTCGGGGCTTTCGCGAGCTGTTCCAGTTCCTCAAGGCACAGCCCGACGAGGCCGCCGATGCCTGAGGCTCTCGACGCGGTGCGCATCGGCATCGTCAGCTGCTCAGACCGCGCCAGCAGCGGGGTCTACGAGGACAAGGGCCTGCCGGCGTTGAAGGACTGGCTGGGGCGCGCGCTGCGCAATCCGATCGAGTTCGTCGAACGCCTGATTCCCGACGAGCGAGCGACCATTGCCGCCACCTTGCGCGAGCTGGTCGACACCGCCGCCTGCGACCTGGTGCTGACCACCGGCGGCACCGGCCCGGCGCCGCGCGACGTGACGCCGGACGCGACGCTGGACGTCGCCGAGCGCGAAATGCCGGGCTTCGGCGAGCAGATGCGGCAGATCTCGCTGCGTTTCGTGCCCACCGCCATCCTGTCGCGGCAGACTGCGGTGATCCGCGGCCGAGCCCTGATCCTCAACCTGCCCGGCCAGCCCAAGGCGATCGCCGAGACCCTCGGCGGCCTGGAAGGAACGCCCGGCATCTTTGCCGCCGTGCCCTACTGCGTCGACCTGATCGGGGGGCCCTACCTGGCGACCCGTGACGAGGTCTGCAAGGCGTTCCGGCCGAAGTCGGCGCTACGCGCCTGAGTCCGCGGCGCGTGCCAGCTGCAGGTGCTGCGGCGCCGTCACCCCCATGCTCACGTAGAGGCTGGTGATGGCCTCGACGCTCAGCTCGGCCGGGCTGACCCAGTCCTCAGGCACGAAAAGCAGGCCGCCACCGACCGGCACCGGCGCGGTGGGCACCAGCACGATCAGGCAGGGCCTGCCGTCGACCAGCACCGCCTCGGGCGAGCTTTGCAGACCGAGCACCGCGCTGTGCGCGCCGTCACGGCCGCCGAAGTGCAGCCAAACCGGTCGCATCGCCCTGGTGCCATTGGGGTCGCGCTTGGCCATCAGGTCGACGAAGCGCTGCACCAGGTCGTAGACGTTGCGCACCAGCGGGATGCGCCGCATCACGCCGTCGACCATGCCGACCAGTCCACGCTGCAGGCCCAGCTCGACGAGCAGACCGAGCGCGAGGATGCTCAGCACGATGATGGCGACGCCGAGCAGGTAGCCGACGATCTCCGACTCGGTGACACCGAGCCCGATGCGCCCCATCAGCTCGCCGACCGGGCTGGACGGCCCGACCCAGCGCCGCAGCAAGGCGAAGGCCCAAGCAAAGATGGCCAGCGTGGCGGCCAGTGGCAACGCGGCCAGCAGACCGGTGACGAAAACACGCAGCAGATGGCGGGGTAGGCGTCGCATCAGGAAGGCTTGACCAGTTTGCTGAGTTGTTCGGCGTCGAAGTGCTCCTCGGCTTGGGCGTCCTGCGGCACGCAGTCCGACTGACCGGCCTGTAGCTGTTTGATCGCCGTCCACAGCAGCGCGATCTGGTGCTCGTGACCGGCTGTCGAGTCGATCAGACCCTTCATGGCCTGCGCCACCGGGTCGTCGCCCTGGGTCACCGCGTAGGCCGAGAAGCCCATCTTGCTGGCCGCGGCCTCGCGCAGCTGGTCGCTGCTCGCCTCGATGATGCGCGCCGGGTTGCCGACCGCGGTGGCGCCGGCCGGCACCGGCTTGGTGACCACCGCGCCGGAGCCGATGCGCGCGCCCTCGCCCACCGTGAAGCCGCCGAGCACGCAGGCATTGGCGCCGACGACCACGCCGCGCGCCAGCGTCGGGTGGCGCTTGGCGCCTTTCACCAGGGTCGTGCCGCCCAAGGTCACGCCCTGGTAGATGGTGACCTCGTCATGGATCTCGGCCATCTCGCCGATCACCACGCCCATGCCATGGTCGATGAAGACGCGGCGGCCGAACTGCGCGCCCGGGTGGATCTCGATGCCGGTCAGCCAGCGGCCGAGGTGGGAGACGAAGCGCGCCAGCGTCGTGAAGCCGCGCGTCCACAACCAGTGCGCGCGGCGGTGGATGATCAGCGCGTGCAGGCCCGGGTAGCACCAGAACACCTCCCAGGCCGTGCGGGCGGCGGGGTCGCGTTCGAGGATGCAGGCGATGTCTTCGCGGATTCGGCTGAACAGCATGGGCAGGGTTCCAAGCGGGCGGCGAGTGTAGGCAGGGACAGGCAAAGACCCTCTCGTCAACAGCGTGGCTTGGCTTCCTGCATCGCGCGGGCGATGCCGCGCAGGATGTGCACTTCCTCGCGCTGCAGCCCGGCGCGATTGAGCAGTTGGTTGAGCCGCGGCATCAGCTTCTTCGGCGCGGCCGGGTCGAGGAAACCGATGTCGACGAGCAGCGACTCCCAGTGCGCGAGCAGGCCCTGCACCGCGGGGACGTCCGCCAGCTCCGGCGTTCTCGTGCGCGCCTGCACGGCAAAGCCGCCCAGGGCCTGCCGCCATTCGTAGGCGAGGATCTGCACCGCCTGGGCCAGGTTCAGCGAGCCGTAATCGGGTGCGGTCGGGATCGACACCACCGCATGGCAGCGGTAGACCTCCTCGTTGGCCAGGCCGAAGCGCTCGGAACCGAACACCAGGCCGACCGACGAGCCCCCGGCGGCAAGCCCCGGGAACAGCACCCGCGGCGCCTCGCAGGGCGGGCCGAAGTCGCGCGGCGTCATCGCCGTGCCGATCAGGGTCTGCACCCCATCGGCGGCCTCCGCCAGGGAGTCGACGACCCGCGCCTGCGCCAGCACATCGAGCGCGCCGCTGGCGAAGGCCAGGGTCTCGGGCTGGCTCAGCACGTCGGCGAACCGCGGCCGCACCAGCACCAGCTCGGCAAACCCCATCACCTTGATGGCCCGCGCCGCCGCCCCGACATTGCCTGGGTGGCTGGTGTTCATCAGGATGAAGCGTGGTGAATGCACGTCGGGGCCAGTTCCGGGGCTTAGTAGAATCCCGCAATTATCCTGCGCCGGCAGATAGCCCGCAGGAGCGCTCTTTCACACCGTCAGCCCACCTCTCAATCTCCCGCAGGAGTCCCATGTCGTCTGCAGCATTGCATCCCATGCTCAACGTGGCCGTGAAGGCCGCCCGCGCCGCCGGTTCCATCATCAACCGCGCCTCGCTGGATCTCGACGACCTGAAGGTGGGCAGCAAGGGCGTGAACGACTTCGTCACCGAGGTCGATCACGCTGCGGAAGGCGTGATCATCAAGACCCTGCTCGACGCCTACCCGCAGCACGCCATCCTGGCCGAGGAATCGGGTCGCGAGCACGGCAACCAGCAGAGCGACTACCAGTGGATCATCGACCCGCTGGACGGTACGACCAACTTCATCCACGGCCTGCCGATCTACGCGGTGAGCATCGCCTTGGCCTTCCGCGGCCAGGTGCAGCAGGCCGTCGTCTACGACCCGACGCGCAACGACCTGTTCCATGCGAGCAAGGGCCGCGGCGCCTACCTGAACGACCGCCGCCTGCGCGTCAGCCGCCGCACCAAGCTGAAGGACGCGCTAGTCGGCACCGGTTTCCCGTTCAGGAAGGGTGACAACTTCAAGCGCTACCTGAAGCTGTTCGAGGACGTCATGCAGCAGACCGCCGGCGTGCGCCGCCCGGGTGCCGCCTCGCTGGACCTCTGCTACGTGGCCGCCGGCTACTACGACGCCTTCTTCGAGACCGGGCTGTCGCCCTGGGACGTCGCCGCCGGCTCGCTGATCGTCACCGAGGCCGGTGGCCTGGTGGGCAATTTCACCGGCGAGGCCGACTTCCTGCACCAGCGCGAGGTGCTGGCCGGCTCGCCGAAGATCTACGCGCAGCTGGTGCCGCTGCTGTCGCCCTACAGCCGGGTGATCAGCACCGAGGAAGTCCCGACCGAGGCCGGCGCGGCCCCGAAGGCGCGCCGCCTGACCGGCGACGACGCGCCGTTCTGATCCCCTGGCGGCCTCAGGCGGCCGCCAGGCCCATCGAGGGACTGAGCATCAAACGCTCGATGTCGGTGACGATCAGCAGGCGCTCCCCGCCATCGGCAGGAATGGCCGCCAGGCCCTCGATGAAGTCGGTGTCGAGGTTCGCGGCAAATGCTGGCGCCGGGCGCAACTGCCCGGCGTGCAGCTCAATGACCTCGCTGACGGCATCGACCACGATGCCGATCACGCGTCGAGCGACATTCAACACGATCACCACGGTGCTGCCGTCCTGACGCGCCTCGGCCAGGCCGAAGCGCAGCCGCAGGTCGACCACCGGCACGATGTCGCCGCGCAGGTTGATGACGCCGCGGATGAAAGCCGGCGCGCCAGCCATCCGGGTCGGCTCCGCATAGCTGCGGATCTCCTGGACCTTGAGGATGTCGATGCCGTACTCCTCACGACCGAGTCGGAAACTCAGGTAGCCACGCGACCCGGCCGAATCCTGTTGAGAGGACAAGCCGGGCTGATCGACCACGCTCAACGGCATCGCGCCGCGGACTGAAGCTGGGTCGACAAGGGGCGTTTGTTGCAGTTGCATGCTCAGTTCGATCCGGTTGGGGGTTTCAGAAGCTGGTCCAGTCGCCATCGGCACCGGAGGTGGCGACCTGACCGTGCGGTCGCAAGGTTGCCCGCTCGCGAATCACCGCAGGTTTGACGACCACCGCACGCGTCGCTGCCCGCTCCGGCGCGACGCCATCGGCATCACCGACCAAGCGGAACACCGAGACGGTCATTGCCAGCTGGCGGGCCTGCTGCTGCAGGCTGTCGGCGGCGGCGGCACTCTCCTCCACCAAGGCAGCGTTCTGCTGCGTCACCTGGTCGAGCTGGCTGACCGCTTCGCTCACTTGGTTGATGCCCTTGCTTTGTTCTCCCGACGCGGCGCTGATCTCACCGATCAGATCGGCGACCCGTCGTACCTGGGTGACCACTTCGGCCACGGTGCGACCGGCGGCTCCGACCTGCTCGTTGCCCGCTTCAACCCGCTCGACGCTGGCATTGATCAAGCTCTTGATTTCGCGTGCCGCCTCGGCGCTTCGCTGCGCCAGTACGCGGACCTCACCCGCCACCACCGCGAAGCCGCGACCTTGCTCCCCGGCCCGCGCGGCTTCCACGGCGGCGTTGAGCGCCAGGATGTTGGTTTGGAAGGCGATCCCATCGATGGTGCTGATGATGTCGGCGATGCGCTGGCTGCTGCTGGTGATCTCCTCCATGGTCTGTACGACCTGGGCCATCACGGTGCCGCCCTGGGACGCCACCTCGGCGGCGCTGCCGGCAAGCTGAGCGGCCTGGCGAGCGGTTTCAGAGTTGTGGTTGACGGTCGCCGTCAGTTGCTCCATCGAAGCCGAAGTCTGCTGCAGATTGCTGGCCTGCTCCTCGGTGCGCTGACTCAGGTCGGCATTGCCCTGCGCGATCTGACCGCTGGCGGTGGCGACCGACTCGGCGTTACCGCGCACCGTGCCAACGATGTCGATCAGCGAGCGACTCATGCGCTGCAGGGCCGTGAGCAGCTGGCCGATCTCGTCCCGGCGGTCGACGGTGAGCTCGGTCCGCAGGTCGCCGGCCGCGACCGTTTCGGCCAAGGTCACCGCCTGGCGTACCGGGCCCGCAATGGACCGGGTGATGGAGGCGGCCATCAAGCCGCAGAGCAGCGCAGCCACACCCGCCGCGATCAGCATGGTCAGGCTCGCCGCGTGAACCGTGTCGGTCGTCGCGGTGCCGGCCTCGGCCATCTGCCGCTCTTGGTAGCGGATCAGTGCAAAGATGCTCTCGAAGTAAGCAGCCTGCATCGGCCGCGTCTCGGTGGCCAGCACGCCGCGTGCCGCCTCGGTCTCGCCCTTCATGCCCAGATCGATGACCTTCTGCACCGAGGCGTTGTACGGGTCGCGGCGCCTGGCGTTCTCAGCCAGCAGACGCTTGGACTCCTCGGAGGTCAGGCTTTGTTCGAGCGACTGAAAAAGCGCATCGTTGCCAGCCCGCGCCTTGTCGATGTGACTCAACTCCTCGGCCTTGGCTGCCATGTCGCTGACCAGCAGCATATTTCGCACGCTGTTGCCGATTTCGTTGGCGTTGTCGATCACCGAGTTCAAGCTTTTGACCTTGGCGACCCGATCGTTGAGCAGCAATTGCAGCTCCTCGTCGATGTGCGCGAGCCGCTGGCGGGCGAACAGCGCGATCAGCAGCGTGAACAAAATCGCCACGCTGAAGGCCAGGGCCAGGCGGGTTCCAATCCGGAGGTTGCTGAAGAGACGCATGAAGGAGTTTCCTGATGACGTTTGACGCGGCATCGGTCAGATGACCGACTGGTTCTTGCGTCGTGCCGCCAGTCGCTGCCGCGAGATGGGCCGCCTCTTCGTCACCACATCTGTCGCAACCTGAGGGTGGCGAGCTTGGACGAACTGCCTCTCCGCTCAGCGAGCCCTGGGGCACGCGATGGAGGGAATCTTAGCCACAGGTGATATTTTTGATAGTCACAGTGGTTCGAATCGAATCAACTTGCGCTTTTATTCACGAATCGCTTTAGCGTTTCACGCAAATTCACCCAGTCCGCCTCGATCGAGACCGAGTCCGGCATGACGTCGGCGGCCCCCTGCTCGACCTGCCATGCGAGTAGAGCCATCTCTTCAAGCCCCAGGGTGCGCAGGCTGCCCTTCAGGTTGTGCGCGACACGGCACAGCGCGCCGGTATCGCCGCGTCGAAGCGCGGCATCGCCGTCGAGCAGGTCCTGCGGGTACTGCGCCAGGCAGGCCTCCAGAAAGGCTTGATACAGCGCCTGATCACCGCCAAAGCCTGCGGGTAACGCGCCGGGGGCAGCAGCATCGGCGCTGGGGACGCAGCGTCGCACGCAGTCCAGCAGCCGCGCGATGGACACCGGTTTGTCAAGCAGGGTCTCGACACCCAGGGCCTTGAGCAGTTCGGCGCGCTGAGCATTGATGCCGGCGCTGAAGGCCACCAGCCGGGCCTGACCACGCAGTGCAGGGTCGTCGCGCAGGCGCTCCAGCAGCTCGAAGCCTGACAGGCCGGGCATCATCAAGTCGGTGATCAGCAATTCCACCGGCGCCTGACTGAGAACGGCCAGCGCCTCCTCACCGTCGGCGCAGCTGATCAGTTGAACCGCTTCGTCTTCCAGGGCCAAAGCGACCAGACGCCGGATCGCGGCGTCGTCGTCGACCAGCAGGACTCGCGGCAGCGCCCTCATCGACCGGCCAGCGCCGCGTCCAGCAAGGGCGGCAGCTGCTGCACCAGCTGCGGCTTGTGCACAACCGGTATGCCCTGCAGCGCGAGTGCATAGGGTGCCAAGTCCTGCGCCTCCAGCGAGGTGACGACGATCAGCCGACTGGCAGCAAACGCCGGCTGCAAGCGCAGGCTGGTGATCAGCGTGGCGCCATCCAGCCCAGGCAGCAGCAAGTCAACGAGCAGCAGCTCGGGCTGCAGCTGCCCGGCCAGGGCTAGGCCAGCAAAGCCATCGTCGGCCAGATGAACCTCCAGTTGCGGGTAGCGCTGCTGCAGCAGCAGCGAAACCAGCTTCTGGAAATGACGCGAGTCCTCGATGTAAAGCAGGCGCAGGCGCCGCTCGCTGGCCGATGGAAGTGCGCTTGCAGTCGCGGACCGACGCGTCGACGTGCCAGCGCCCTCGTCGCGGCGCGCCAGCCAGGCGTCAACCGAGGCCCGGCTGATACGCCGATGTCCGCCCGGCGTCCGCCACGCACTGAGATCGCCACGATCCACCATCAGCTGCACCGACCGGACCGCCATGCCCAACAACTCCGCCACGTCGCGGGTGCTCAGCGTCGCATCAACGTCAGTTTGTTCACGGTCGGTCATGGATTGCATTGTTGCCGCTTTGTTAGCACTTGCCCGGGAAAGATTCGCAGATTATCATTTTTGCAGATTCAATCCTGAACACTGACATGTCGCCTGCCGCCGCCAAGATACTGCTGGTCGAGGATCATGCCGATATCCGTCGTCTGGTGCGGATGACGCTCGAATTCGAGCCCTTTGAGATCCACGAGGCTGCCGATTCCGCTCAAGGACTGGCACTCGCCAAACGCCTGCAGCCCGACCTGATCCTGCTCGACGTGATGATGCCGGGAGCGCTGAACGGCATCGATCTGTGCCGGCAACTCAAGGCGGACGCCCAGCTCGCGGCGACCCCGGTGCTCATGCTGTCGGCCCGTGGCCAGGCGGCCGACCGGGAGGCTGGCCTGCAGGCCGGTGCTGCCGCCTACCTGGTCAAGCCCTTCAGCCCGATTGCCTTGCTCAACCAAGTCAGCGAGCTACTCAGCCAGGGAGCGATGGCATGAACCCCAGCGCCGATCTTTGCTTCAGCCCGCAGGCCAGCCGCCAGATGGAGCAATTGCTCGGCGATCTGGGCCGCCTCTACCGCGAGCGCAACGAGGCGCTGCGCGAGGTTGCCCAGGCGCATCACGAGGCCCTGATGCGCCTGGCGCGCGCGGCCGAGCTGCGCGATGACGACACCGGCGTGCACATCGTGCGCATCGGCTATCTGGCCGAGGCCCTGGCGCTGGCCCTGGGCGAGCCCGCGGCCTGGGCGGCGCAGCTGCGCCGCGCCGCGCCGATGCACGACGTCGGCAAGCTGGGTGTGCCCGACGCGGTGCTGAAGAAGCCCGGCCCGCTCACCACCGCCGAGCGACAGGTCATGAACAGCCATGCGCAGATCGGTGCCGAGATCCTCGGTCGTTCGCGCATCCCCTTGTTCCAGCTCGCCGCCGAGGTCGCGCTGTCGCATCACGAGCGCTGGGACGGCAGCGGCTACCCAGCTGGCTTGACCGGCAACGCGATCCCGCTCAGCGGACGCATCGTCGCCGTCGTGGACTTTTACGATGCGCTGACCATGGACCGCTGCTACCGCCCCGCCTTCAGCGAAGAGCAGGCCCTGGCCATGCTGCGCGCCCAGCGGGGGCTGGGTTTCGATCCTCGCGTCGTCGACGCCTTCCTGGCCGAGGCGGAGGCCATGCGCTCGCTGCGTCTGCGCATCGATCAGGCCGATGCCCGACTCGACCTGCTCGGCGAACCGCTGAGCCTTGCCGACATCGAACCCGCTGCGAGCTGAGCATGAACCTGCTGCGTTGCCTCGGCCTGCTGCTCCTGATGCTGCAGCTTTCAGCACCCGCGCAGTCGGCCGGCCGACTGGAGCGGGTCCGAGCCGCCGGCCAGGTCAAGGTCTGCATCTGGCCGGATTACTACGGCATCACCCTGCGTCATCCGCGCACCCAGCAGCTGGTCGGCCTGGACATCGACATGGCCAAGGCCCTGGCCGGCGATCTTGGCGTCGCGGTGACCTGGGTTGATTCCTCCTTCGTCACGCTGATCGATGACCTGCTGCAGCAACGCTGCGACATCGCGATGTTCGCGGTCGGCATGCTGCCCTCACGCACCGCCAAGCTGAGCTTCAGCCGGCCCTACCTGCAAAGCGACATCTACGCGGTGGCCGCGCGTGGCAGCCGCGTCGTGCGGCGCTGGGAGGACATCGACAAGCCCGGGGTCAACGTCGCGGTGCAAGCCGGTACCTTCATGGAGCCGGTGATGGCGGCGGCGCTGCGCCAGGCCACCCTGGTGCGCGTGACGCCACCAGCCAGCCGCGAGCGCGAGCTGGAGGCCGGCCGCGTCGACGTCTTCATGACCGATTACCCCTACAGCCGCCGGCTGCTGGACAACGCCGACTGGGCGCTGCTGATCGAGCCACCCAAGCCATTCCATGTGCTGCCCTATGCCTACGCGGTCGCCCCCGGCGACGACGCCTGGTTGCGCGCCATCGACGAGTTCGTGGCGCGCGTGCAGCGTGACGGCCGCTTGGCCGCGGCGGGCAAGCGCCATGGTCTCGAACCCATCCTGCGTCTGCGGTGAGCCTGCTGCCACGCAAACTCTCGCAGCTGGCCGCCGGCCTGGCCCTGGCCTTGCTGCTCGGCCTGGGCCTGCTGGCCGCCTGGCAATGGCAGCTGCATGACCGGCAGCTGGAGCGTCGCCAGGACCTGTTTGCCCGCGTGCTCGCTGACCACGCCACCCATGTCCTCGACGGTGCGGCGCAGACCGGCACGCAGCTGATCAGCAGCTGGTCGCACCAGCTGCCGTCCAGCACCGCATTGCAAGCCAGCCTGGGTCAGGCCTTGGCCTACCAGCCCGATGTGCGCGCCATCGCGCTGCTCGACACCGAAGGTCGGGTGCTGGCCAGCACCCGACGCCAGGAGATCGGCCTGCGCATCCCCTTGCAACGCCTGACGAGCAAGACCCTGGCGCCGGGCGCCGTCGAGCTGGGCGCGGTGCTGCCACTGCGCAACCTCGACGGCCTGTTGCCGGGCGGCCCACCGACGCCGCCTGGCGTCGGCCTGCTGCCCTTGCTGCAAGGCCTGGAGCTTGATGGCCGCCGCCTGCTGCTGCTCACGCAGCTGAACACCGACAGCTTCGCCAACTTCATGTCGCGCACGCTGGAAGGCGACGGGGCCCATGCCGCCCTGCTCGACTGGCAAGGGCGGCGTGTGGCCAGTCCACCGGCCGATGCGGAGCGCCCCGGCGCGCTGCGCGACCTGCCGGCGTTCAGCGAGTTCCTGCCCCAGCGCGAAGCGGGGCAATGGGTCGGCATCGGACTGCGCGGCGGCGTGCAGCAAGCCAGCTTTCGCACGGCGCCGCGTTGGCCGCTGCTGGTGGTCGTGGAAACCGCCAGAGCCGATGCACTGAAGGCCTGGTGGTCGCAGGCCGCCCAGGGCCTGCTGGCCACCGCGCTGTTCGGACTGCTGGGCCTGGCGGCACTGCTGCTCGCCGCCCGAAGCCAGGGGGCGCGCCGGCAGGCACTGGCTCAGCGCGACCTGGCGCGGGCCGCGGTCAGTGAGCGCGACGAGGCCTTGGCGGTGATCGTCGGCAGCTTGCAGGAAACCGTGTTCCGCTGCGATGCGGAGGGCTGTCTGCGGTTTGCCAGTGCGCAGATCGAAGCACTCACCGGCCAGCCCCTGGCGCGCCAGATCGGCAGGCCCTTGTGGGAGCTCATCGAAGCGCCGCAGCGCCACCGGCTGATGGCCTTGTTGCGCGCCGAGGCCCTGCGACGGGTCGACGATGCGGAGCCGCGCCTGCACCACATGCAGGTGCAGGTGAAGTCGCTCAGCGACGGCAGCCTCAGGCATGTGGATCTGAGCTTGCGCGCGCTGCGCCGCGATGGCGGCCTGCTCGGCTTTGCCGGCAGCGCCGTGGATGCCAGCGCCCGGGTGCAGGCCCAGCGCTTCCTGGAAGCGCAACTGGCCTTCATGCAGCAGGTGCTGGAGGTCAGCCCCTTGCCGACCTCGGTGTTCGACGTCGACCGCAAATACGTCTTTGTCAACCAGGCCTGGGAGCAGTTCCATGGCCGAGACCGCGACCAGGTCATCGGCAGCCGCGTCGGCTGGGGCTTGACCGAAGCGCAGCGCGCCCAGCACGAGTCCATGGACCAGGAGCTGATCGCCGCAGGCCGGCCGCTGCGCTACGACACCCAGCTGCGCCGTAGCGATGGCGAGGTCCGCGACGTCATCGTCTACAAGCTGCTGCTGCCCGGCGATGCCCAGCAACGGCCGCGCATCCTCGCGCTGGTGCTCGACGTCACCGAGCTGCGCGACGCCGAGCGCGCGATCCGCGAGGCCCGCGATGCCGCCGAGGAGGCGTCGCGCACCAAGAGCGAGTTCGTCGCGAACATCAGCCACGAGTTGCGCACGCCGCTGCAATCCATCATCGGCTTCTCCGAGCTGGGCGAGCATCGCAGCGGCAGCCAGCCCCGCCTGCAGGCGATGTTCGGCGACATCCATGCCGCCGGACAGCGCATGCTGTCCCTGGTCAACGATCTGCTTGATGTCGCCAAGCTGGACAGCGTGATCGGTGCCATTCACCTGGAGCGCACGGAGCTGCGCGAGCTGGTGCGCGGCGTGGCGCGGGAACTGCAACCTCAGATCGACAGCCGCCAGCTGCTGCTGCGCCTGAAGCTCGGCGACGAGCCGCTGCGCCTCAAGGCCGATCCGCAACGCCTGCAGCAGGTGCTGCGCAACCTGCTCGCCAATGCGATCCGCTTCTCGCCGGTCGGCAGCGAGCTGCAACTGCGCGCCTGGGCCGCGGGAGATCAGCTGCAGCTGCGACTGCTGGATCAAGGGCCTGGCGTGCCCGAGGGCGAGCTGGAGGCGATCTTTGACGCATTCACCCAGTCCAGCCGCACCAAGGACGGCTCGGGCGGAACGGGCTTGGGCTTGACGATCAGTCGCAAAATCGTCGCCGCTCATGGTGGAAGGCTCTGGGCAGAGAACCGCGTCGGGGGCGGTGCCTGCTTTGCCCTGGAATTGCCGCGACGACCGGACGGCTTCGCGCACACCGAGCCAATGCCGCTCTGAGTCCAGGGGCTAGCGCGCCAGGAGATATTGCTGCGCGAACTGAGGCGCCGCGATCGGCCGTCCGAAGTGCCAGCCCTGCGCCGCCTCGCAACCCAACTCACGCAACACGACCGCCTGCTCGGGCGTTTCAACGCCCTCGGCCACCAGGCTCAGCTTGAGCGCCTGGGCCATGCCAACGATGGCGCGCACCAAGGCGTCGGCGTCAGGGTCCCGTCCCAGATCGTGGACAAAGCTGCGATCGATCTTCAACACATCGACGGGAAAGCGCCTGAGGTAGGACAGCGACGAATAGCCGGTCCCGAAGTCGTCGATGGCCAGCGTGACGCCGAGGTCCTTGAGAGCGAACAGCAGATCGCGGGTGCGACCGTCGCGATCGAGCAGGACCGACTCGGTGACCTCCAACTCCAAGGCCTCGGCGGGCAGCCCGCAGGCCTGCAACTCGCGCGCCAGGCTGAGGGCCAGCTGCGCGTTGCGGAACTGCCGGCCGGACAGATTGGCAGCCAGGCGCAAACGGGTGTGACCGGCGGCGCGCCAGTCGGCCAGCACCGCGCAGCAACGGGCCAACACCCAATCGCCGATCGGTTCGATCAGACCGGTTTCCTCGGCCAGCGGGATGAAGCGGTCGGGCGCCACCGCGCCCAAGGTCGGCGACTGCCAGCGCAGCAAGGCCTCGGCGCCGAGCAGCCGTCCGTCGATCAGGCTGAACTGCGGCTGGAAATGCAGGTCCAGCTCGCCCGCCGGCAAGGCTCGGCGCAGGCAGTTGAGCAGTTGCACGCGCTCCAGGGAGCGCTGATTCATCTCCGCGCGGAAAAACTGCAGATGACCGCGGCCCTGCTCCTTGGCGCGATGCAAGGCCGTCTCGGCGTGCTGCAGCAGGTTCTCGGCGCGATCGCCATCGTCGGGGTAGCAGCTCAGGCCCAGGCTGGCGCTGAGGTATTGCTCCTGCTCACCGACCGTGAACGCCTGCCCGAACATCGCCAGCAGCTTGCCACCCAAGACCTCGGCCTCGGCCTGATCACGCACCCCTTCGAGCAGCACGCCAAACTGGTCGCCACTCAGGCGGACGACCAGGTCATGGCTGCGCAGCCGTGCGCGCAGCCGTTCGCCACAGGCGTTGAGCAAGGCGTCGCCGGCGGCGGTGCCGAAGGATTCGTTGACCAGGCGGAATTGATCGAGGCCCAGGCAGCCGATCAACACCCGGCCGCCCTCGCGCAATGCCCGGGCGATCGCCTCGTCCAGGCGCTCGCGCATCAGCAAGCGATTGGGCAAGCCGGTGGTCGGATCGAAGCGTGCCAGGCGGTCGATGCGCGAGGCCGCCGCCTTGCTTTCGCTGATGTCCAGCAAGGTGCCGACGCGACGCTCGGCGCTTGATGGTTCGGCCGCCTCGATGTGGAGCAGGAAATGCCGCTCCTGGCCGGCCATCACATGGCGCAGTTCGACGTCGATCGGCTCGCCGATCTGTGCACGCGGCCAGACCTGGGCAAGCTGTTGCCGACTCACCTCCGGCAGCGCCGCGAGCAGGCTGGCGCGGTCGGCCTCGCCGGCCGGTTCGCCGAACCAAAGGCCCAGTTCGGTCGACCAGCGGATGCGGTCGGTCTGCAGATCCCATTCCCACCAGCCGGCATGGCTGGCTTGACTGATCAGGCGGAGTTGATGCTCTCGCTGCAAGCCTTGCTGGACCGCCTGGCGCTGCTGCCGCAGGTCGACATCGATGCAATACATCTCGGGCTCGCCCCAGCCGTTGCGCAACATCACATGGCTGGAGAACACCGGCACCAGGCTGCCGTCCTTGCGCAGCAACTCCAGCTCGGCCGCAGGAATCGCTTCGCCCCGCTCGACCCAGGCCTGGTGAAGACGCACCACCTCGCTGCGCATCGGCGGCGGGATGATCAGCTCCTCCAGCAGCCGACCCAGGGCTTCGCTGCGCCGCCAGCCGTACAGCTCCTCGCTGGCGGCGTTCCAGTAGATCACCCGCCGCTGGCGGTCATAGCCCTGCACGGCGGTGCTTGGCGTTTGGTCGAAGGCCGCCCGGAAGCGCTGCTCGACATCGCGCCAGTTGTCCATGCGCTGGTGCTCGCCGGGCAGATCGGTCAGCGCCGCGGCAATCGCACCGGCGCCCGCCACCCCGCTCAGCCGGGCCCATTGCCCAGCCGCCGGTCCGGCAGCCAGCTTGAAGCGGCGGTTCAAGCGGCCCTCGTCCTTCAGGGCCGCGTCGATCGCCGAGCGGACCGCGTCACGATCCGCGGGGTCGATGGTGTCCAGAAAGCCCTGCAGGTCAACGCTACGCGGCAGGCCGAGCGCGGCGGCGATGTCGTCATCCAAAAACAACATCGCCGTACCGGCCTGAAGACGCCAAGCCCCCGAAAAGCCACCCCCGCGCCAAGCGGGCACGGCCGGGACTGGGCGATGCCTTGGTGTGCTGCTCAAGCAAGCTCCCTGAACGACGTCTGTTGCAGCCGGCCGCCATGATCGGCGGCGAGCGAAGCAGCACCGCTTCTATCCAAGCCCGGGACATCGGTCAATCCAGTGAAGCAACAGCCTTGACCCGTGCCCGACAATCCGACGCCTCTGCCATCGACTGTTTTCGCCCCCGTGTTCAAGGCCCTCACCGCGTACCACCTGCCCGCCGCCGTCCAGCCCGATCCCGAGCGCCTGGACGAGCAGCTCGCCGCCCTGCCCTTCAAGCCCTGCGGCCCGACCGAGGCGATCAGCTTTGGGTTCGTGCCCCCGCGCGGCAAGGCCCATGGCCCGCTGGTCGAATGGGTGAACGGCCACGCCTTGCTGCGCCTGCAGTTCGAGCAGCGCCTGCTGCCGGGCTCGGTGGTGCGCGAGCGCATCGACGAGCTGGCGCACAGAATCGAGCAGGAGAGCGGCCGCAAGCCCGGCGCCAAGCGCCGCCGCGAGCTGAAGGACGAGGTGCTGCTGGACCTGCTGCCGCAGGCCTTCACGCGGCAGAGCAGCCTGCGGGTGTGGATCGCGCCCAAGCTGGAACTGCTGGTGCTGGACGCCACGGCGACCGCCCGCCTGGACGCGGCGCTGACCGCGCTGACAAAAGCCGTGCCCGGTCTGGCGCCGATGCCGCTGCAGACCGCGGAAAGCCCGGCCGTCTGCATGAAGGCCTGGCTGCTGGACGGCGTGGCGCCCGCCGGCTTTGGCATCGGCCGCGAGGCCGAGCTGCGCAGCAGCGATGTGCAGGCGGCCACCGTGCGCTACACCCGCCACGGCCTGGACGGCGACGACGTGCAGCAGCACCTGGCCGCCGGCAAGGAGGTGCGCAAGCTGGCGCTGAACTGGAAGGACCGCCTGGACCTGGTGCTGAACGAGAACCTGCAGCTGACGAAGCTGAAGCTGGACGACGGCGTGTTCGAGCACGACGGGGTCGAGCACAGCGAGCAGGACCCGTTCGACGGCGACGCGCTGCTGCTGACCAGCGAACTCAGCGAGCTGCTGCCGGCCTTGTTCGAAGGCCTGGGCGGGCGCGTGGACGGGCTGGGTGCGGTCGCCGCGCCTTCCGCCGAGTCGAGTGCGGCAACAGCGGCAACGGCAGAGACTGCGCCCAGCATGCCCAAAGCCCAACCCAAAAGCAGCAAGCCCGACGCCGCCGCCGTGGCCGCGCAGCTGGCCGCCGCGCTGTCGGCCGCCGACGACGACGGCGCACCGCCGCCCTGGGAGTCCTGAACGCCCCGCGCCCGCAGGCACAGGCGGCAGCGAGGCTTAGCGCTGCTTGCTGGCGCTCACCGAGGCATTGCCTTGCGCCTGCGCGCTGCGCGGCGTGGCGCGGCCGCTGCCGGCGGCCTGGGCCTCGACCTGGCGACCGCGCGGGCCGCTCGCGCTGGCCTGGCCTTCGCCGCCGAACTGGGCCTGCGTGAGCGGCTGGCGCGGCTGGGCGGGTTGCGCCGCTTGGGCGGGCTCTGCCGGCTGAGCCGGTTGCGCCGGCTGCATCGGTTCGGCCGGCTGGGCCGGTTGCATGTCTTCCACCGGGTTCAGCGGATTCGCCGGCGCTTCGGCCATCGCCGGCATGGCCGGGCGAGCGCTGCTGGCGCTGCCGGCGACCGAGCCGCCGAGCGCCGCCGCACCGCCGATCAGGCCGCCGGCACGGCCGACTTCGGCCTCACCGGCCCTGATCGTCGCTTGGCCGCTGCCGCCGGCTTCGCCACCGATCTCGCCGGCACGGCCGATCAGCGCCGCGCCGCGCTCGCGGCCGCGCTCGCCGACCTGGGCGCCGGTGTCGCGGGCCTGGCCGACGGCCTCACGGCCGCGCCCGCCGATCGCCTCGCGGGTCTGCTGGCCGCGCTGGCGCAGGCGTTCGCCGTCCAGGGCCAGCCGGCCTTGGCCGCGGGCGTCGCCAAAGGCATCGAGCTGGCGGTTCTGCAGCAGCGCGCCGCCTTGGCCGCCCAGGCCCAGCGCGCCGCCCAGCGCATGGGCAGGTTGCGTGACGGCCAGCGCGCCCATCAGCGCCAGGCTCAGCGAGGAAACACGGATCAGGGTGTTGGTGGTGTTGCGCATGGGGATCTCCTTCGTGGACCTTGGAGCCGGACCATCCGGTTCCTGTCCCTGCACAACGGCGGCTCGCGCCGCGTTCTTCCCGGCGATTACCTTTGATTGCAATTCGGCGCCGATCAGCGCGCTGGCGGCCTGGGCTGCCAGCGCGGGCCGGCATAGCCATGGCCGAAGACCGGGTCGGGGCCGGGTTCGCCGAGGTCTTCGAGCTGCGTGCGCAGCGCCTCCAGCAAGGCCTGGGCGCGCGCCGTCGACGGCGGCGCCGTCCCCCAGGCCTGGGCGATGCGACCGGCCAGCCAGGGCGCGGCGAACGAGGTGCCGCGGGCCAGCGCCAGCCCGCCGCCGAGCTGGGCCACGGCCAGGCCGCTGCCCTGGGCCACCGCGCTGACATGGGGGCCGCGACCGGCCTCGGGCAAGGGCCGGCGGCGCGCATCGACGCCGCTGACCGCGAGCACGCCGGGGTAGGCCGCCGGGTAGAGCGGCGGCGCCGCCGGCCCGTCGTTGCCGACCGCGGCGACGAGGATCAGGCCGCGCGCCTGCGCGGCGGCCACGGCCTGCTGCAGCAGGCGGTTCGGCGGACCGACCAGGCTGATGTTGACGACCGCGACCTGCTGCCGGACCAGCCAGTCCAGCGCGGCGATCAAGCGGGCGACGCTGCCGCCTCGGGGATCGCCGCAATAGATGTCGGCGACGGCCAGCGCCGCCCCCGGCCAGGCGCTGCGCAGGCCATCAGCCTCGCCGACCAGCAGCGAGGCGACCGCGGTGCCGTGGGGGCTAGGTGGACTGGGAGGGCTCTGGCCATCGCAGCCCCAGCGCTGCAGGCGGCGCGGCGACAGCGCCGGGTGCTCGGGGTCCACGCCGCCATCGATCAGGCCGAGCGAGGCGGCGATCTTGCCGCTGGCGGCGCTGCCGGAGGCCCCGACGCCGGCCGAGATCGCCGCGCCGACGCCGCCCGCCGGCAGGTAGAGATGCTGCAGCTCGGCCTCGGCGCCCTGCCCCAGCGCCTGCAAGGCGGCCTGCGCCGCCAGCGCATCCAGGCCGGCCGGCGGTGCAACCCGCCAGGCCTGCAGACCCAGACCGGTTAGCGGCAGCGCCTCGAGCAAACGCCAGCCCTGGGCCAGCGCCTGCTGGCGCGCCGTCTCGTCCGGGCCGATCCAGAGCAGCTCGTCGCGCAGCACGGCATGGCCGCGGCCATCGGACATCCAGGGCGTGACCGGGCCTTGCAGCAACCGGGTCAGCGTGGCGGCGCGGTCGAGCAATGGCTCGCCGACGCCGCGCAGGGCCTGCAGCGGGCGGTCCAGAGGGTCGAGACGGGCGCGCTCCGTGAGCTCAGTCAGGCCGGGCGTGCGGGGCAGCGATGGCAGCTGGGGCAACAGCTGTGCCGCCGCCGGCACAACGGCGGCGAACAGGGCCAGGGTAGTCAGGATGGACTTCATGCCGGGACAACGTGCAAGCCCGGGAAGAATATCCAGCCCTGCCGCGTTATCGCTTCAACTACAACGCATGACCGATCCCTACCAGCCGCTGAAGGCCGAGATCGCCGCCCTGCTGCCACGGCTGCGCCGTTTCGCGCGCGCGCTGACGAATGCACAGCGCGACGATGCCGATGACCTGTTGCAGCTGGCGGTGGAGAAAGCTTTGAGTCGGCTGTCGCAGTGGCAGCCGGGCACGCGGGTCGACAGCTGGATGTTCCGCATCATGCAAAACGCCTGGATCGATGAGATCCGCAGCCGCCAGCGCCGTTCCGAGACCGCGCTCGACGAGGAGACCCTGGACGCCCTGGCCCCGGCCGAACCCGGACGCCTGGCCGAGCAGCTGGCGCTGCGCCGGGCGATCGCCAGCCTGGGCGAGGAGCAGCGCACGGTCGTCGGCCTGGTGCTGGTCGAAGGCCTCAGCTATGCCGAGGCGGCCGAGGTGCTGGGCTGGCCGATCGGCACCGTGACCAGCCGCCTGGCGCGCGCCCGCGAGCAGCTGCAAACCCTGTTGGATGCCCCCGCATGAAAACGATCGATGAAATCCCCTGGATGGCCTATGTGGACGGCGAGCTGGGCGCTGCCGACCGTGCGGCCGTCGAGGCGGCGATGGCCGCCGACCCGCAGCTCGCCGCCACCGTAGCGGCCCAGCAGCAGCTGCGCAGCCGCCTGCAGCGCGGCCTGGCCGCGGAGCTGGACGAACCGGTGCCGGATCGCTTGAGTGCGCTGCTCGCCCCTGCGCCGGCGCCGGCGTTGGCGACGGCAACGACAGCCGGTCCGGTGCTGGCCGCGCCATCGCCCCAGGGTCAGCAGCGCTGGTGGCTGTTTGCCGCCGCCGGCCTGGCCGCCGGCTTGCTGCTGCCGCGCCTGCTGCCGGACAGCGGCGCCGATCTGCGCCTGCAGGGCCCGCTGGCCCTGGCCCTGGAGCAGCGCCTGAGTGCCGAGGCCGCAGGCCCCGACGGCTGGCAGATGCGCCTGAGCTACCGCGACCAGCAGGGCCGGCTGTGCCGCGGCTTCAGCGGCGCCACGCAGGCGGGACTGGCCTGCAAGGGCGGCGACGGCCAATGGCAGCTGGCCATGCTGGTGCCGGCCGAGTCGCAAGCCGGCGAGCTGCGCCAGGCCGCCAGCCCGCTGCCGCCTGCGCTGCTGGAGGCGGTCGATGCGCAGTTGGTCGGCCAGGCGCTGGACGCCAAGGCCGAGGCCGAGGCGCGCCAAGCCGGCTGGCGCTAGCGCGGACCTAAGCCGCGCGTTGCTCGCCGAGGCGCGCGGCGCTGGCCTGCGCGGCCACCGCGCGCGGCGCCAGGGTCTTGAGCCGGTGGTCGCTCCAGACCTGGCGCCAGCGGCGCGCACCGGGCGTGCCATTCCACAGGCCCAGCGCGTGGCGCATGGCCGGCGCCCAGGGCTGGCCGGCGGCATGCAGGCCATCGAGGTAGTCCAGCCAGCGGTCCTCGACCGCCTCGCGGCTGAGCCCGTTCGCCGGCGCGCCGAAGAAGCGCTCGTCCCAGCCGGCCATCTGCCAGGGCTCGTGATAGGCCTGACGGCCGACCATCACGCCGTCAACCTGGACGAGCTGGGCGGCGATCGCCTCGTCGTCCTTCAGGCCGCCGTTGATGGCGATGGTGAGCTGCGGGAACTCGCGCTTCAGGCGATGCACGATCTCGTAGCGCAGCGGCGGGATCTCGCGGTTGTCCTTGGGGCTGAGTCCGTCCAGCCAGGCGTTGCGCGCGTGGACGATGAAGACCTCGCAGCCGGCCTCGTGCACGGTGGCGACGAAGTCGCGCACGAACTCGTAGCTCTCGTGGCGGTCGATGCCGATGCGGTGCTTGACGGTGACGGGGAGCGAGGTCGCGTCGCGCATCGCCTTCACGCAGTCGGCGACCAGCGGCGCCTCGCCCATCAGGCAGGCACCGAAGGCGCCGCGCTGCACGCGCGGGCTGGGGCAGCCGCAGTTCAGATTGACTTCCTGGTAGCCCCAGCGCTCGGCGAGCTTCGCGCATTGCGCGAGGTCGGCCGGCTCGCTGCCGCCCAGCTGCAGGGCCAGCGGCTGCTCGACAGCGCTGAAGTCCAGATGGCGCGGCTGATCGCCATGCACGAGCGCGCCGGTGGTCACCATCTCGGTGTAGAGCCGGGTGTGCGTCGTCAGCAGCCGGTGCAGCACGCGGCAATGGCGGTCGGTCCAATCCATCATGGGGGCTACGGACAGTCGGTGGGGCGAGTATTTCGCCGGCTGTCCTTGAATATCAAGGGTTTCTGTCACTCGGTCTCCTGTTATTTCCTGACGTTCGGTCACCACAACTGACGTAGCTTGTGACAGACTGTGTGCCATGTCACACCACCAGAAGTGTGACGGCACACAGGAACCCACATGCCCACGATTCGACAGCGCGGCGATAGCTGGCAAGCGATTGTCCGTCTCCGCCGCAACGGCGTACTGCACGCCGAGACCCGCAGCTTCGCCTCAGAACGCCTAGCCCGCGACTGGGCCAAGCGGGCGGAGCAAGCCATACGCACCGGAGGTGGTCCCCTCAACTCGACCACCATCGGAAACCTCATCAACAAGTTCCGAACCGCCCGAGAGGAAGTCAAGCCCATGGGCCGCAGCATGCACAGCGACCTCGACATGCTCGACCGCGAGTTCGGCGCGGTGCGCACCCAGGCACTGACCAGTGCCACCGTAGCGGCGTTCGCCCGCAGGCGCCGCAGTGAGGGCGCCGGCCCGGCCACCGTGCTGCACAACCTCGCGACCTTGCGTACCGTTCTGTCAGCTGCGAGACCCATGTTCAACGTCGACTGCGACGCCACTCCAGTGGCCGACGCCATCAAGTCCCTGTCACTGACCGGGCACGTGGCCAAGTCCCTGCAGCGCGACCGCCGCCCCACCGCTGAAGAACTTGACCGACTGGTCAAGGAGTTCGAGCGCACCGCGGCGTACCCGCAGACCAAGATCCCCATGACCGCCATCGTTCGCCTGTGCGTGGCACTGCCGCGTCGCATCAGTGAGCTGTGCACGGCCGAGTGGGCGAACTATGCGGGGGGCGTGCTGACGCTGATAGACACCAAGCACCCCAGGGTGCCGCGCCGGGAGCAGGTGCCCGTGCCGCCGCAAGCACGTAACATCATCGAGGCCCTGCCGAAGATCGACGCACTGATCCTGCCATACAAGGCGGAGTCGGTGTGCTCGGCCTTTGCTCGGGCGTGCGAACGCCTGGGGATCGATGACCTGCACCTGCACGACCTTCGCCACGAGGGCATCTGCAGACTGTTCGAGCGGGGGCTCAACATCCCGGAGGTCAGCATGGTCTCCGGCCACCTCAGCTGGGCGACCCTCAAGAGGTACACGCACCTAATGCCACACCACGTTCTGGAGCGACTGGATGCTCGTCCATAAGCAAGCCAAAAAGCTACTCCTCAACCTCAAAGACCCGTCCCGAGTTCTCGATGTCATCCCCGGCTCCAAGTCCATGGAGATCGAGGGCCGTACCATCGTCTCGGTGCCCCACGGCGACGATGAGGTGCGAGTGCTGCGCAACCTGGGGTTCGACCCGCCGAGCCCCATCGAGACCTACTACACCTGGCCCTGCCGGTACGACGGCCCCATGCGCCACCAGCGCATCACCGTCCCGTTCCTCACCCTGAACCCCCGCGCCTACTGCACCAGTGGCATGGGCAGCGGCAAGACCCTGTGTGGCCTGTGGGCGTACGACTGGCTGCGTGAGACGGGTCGCGCCAAGCGCATGCTGGTGCTGGCCCCCCTGTCCACCCTGCAGCGTACCTGGGCCGACGAGGTGTTCAACCACTTCCCGCACCTGAACGCCGCCGTTCTGCACGGCACCGCCGAGAAGCGCCTCAAGCTGCTGGCTGTGCCGCACGACGTGTACATCATCAACCACGATGCGGTGAAGTCCAAGCCGATCCTCGACGCCTTGTGCGCTAGGGAAGACATCGACGTTGTGCTGGTCGACGAGCTGGCGGTGTACCGCACGCCCGGCACGGAACGGTTCAAGGCGGTCAACCGACTGCTCCACGGTCGCAAGTACGTGTGGGGGTTCACCGGCACGCCCACCCCCAACGCCCCGACAGACGCCTGGGCACAGTGCCGGCTCATCACGCCCCACACGGTGCCCAAGTTCGCCGGTCAGTTCCGCGATATGACGATGCGCCAGTTCGGCCCGTTCAAGTGGCTCCCCCGGGAGAACGCTAACGACGTTGTGCAGAAGGCCATGCAGCCGTGCATCCGGTTCAGCCGCGAGGAGTGCATCGACCTGCCGCCCACGACTTACCACACTCGCGAAGTGCCCCTTACGCCGGAGCAGGCGAAGGCGTACAACGAGATGCTTCGCACGCTCAAGATCGAGCATGAGGGCGGGCAGGTGCTGGCTGTCAACGAGGCCGTGAAGCTCGGCAAGCTGGTGCAGATCGCTACCGGCTGCGCATACGACGTCCACGGCAACGAAGTTCAGCTGCCGTGCGGCCCGCGCATCGAGGTCACCACGGAGATCATCGAGGAGGCCGAAGGCAAGGTCATCGTGTTCGTGCCCTACACCAGTGCCCTACTGGGTTTGGCCGAGGCGCTGCGCAAGCACTTCACCGTCGAGACGGTCTACGGCCAGACCAGCCACACCGAGCGCAGCCGAATCTTCAAGGACTTCCAGCAGGCCGCAAACCCCCGAGTCATCGTGGCCGACGCCCGTACCATGAGCCACGGTCTGTCACTGACGCGGGCTAACACCATCATCTGGTTCGGCCCGACCACCAGCACCGAGACTTACCTGCAGGCCAACGAGCGCATCCCGCGCCCAGGCCAGAAGCTCTCGACGCACATCGTCCACATCGAATCGACCCCCGTCGAGCGGGCGATCTACGACCGCCTTCGCAAGCGCACCAGCATGCAAGGCGCCCTGCTCGACCTATTGAAAGCCGCAGGCCGGTAGCTACGGCCTATTTCTAAGTCTTACTCTAACCTGTTAGAGTCTTAACCCACCCGAGGAGCCCCATGGAAACCGACACCCCCACCAAGACCAACCCCGTTGACGCCCTCGTGGAGGGCTACGTCAAGCTGCGTGACGCCAAGGCCGAGCTCAAGGCCGAGTACGAGCGCAACTTGGCACCCATTGAGCAGGCCATGGGCAAGATCGAGCTCAAGCTGATGCAGACCTTGGACTCCATGGGTCTCGAAGCCGTCAAGACCAGCGCCGGTACGGCGTACGCCACGACCAAAACCTCCTGCGGCGTGGCCGACTGGGACTCGTTCCTGAGTTACGTCAAGCAGCACGAGCTGTGGAACATGCTCAACCACGCGGCCAACAAGACCGCGGTCGATGAGTTCCGACAGGCTAACAACGATCTCCCCCCGGGCGTCAACTGGCGCGTCGAGCGCGTGGTGCAAATCCGCCGCGCTTGACACACGGTCTCGACGACTCGCTAACATCCCCCTCCCCCTCGAAAGGTAAGACCCCAATGACCGCCATCGTCCCGTTCAACTTTCAAGCACCCGCCGCTGAACGCACCCGCCGCCGCGCCGTCAGCATCAACGAAGACGCGATCATCCACAGTGCCGGCTACCCGAGCATCAGCATCCGCGGCAAGGTGTTCGCCGTGGTCCAGGGGGACACCCGGGAGCCGCTGATGCGCGAAGTCGACGGCGACATGATGCCCGTGGCCGCCCTGCGCCTGGCCGTGGTCCGCGCTAACGCCCGCCACCGCGTGTTCTACGCCAAGTCCTACACCGCCGACGGTGAGGACGGCGGTAAGCCGGTGTGCTTCAGCCATGACGGTCAGCGCCCTGACGGCAAGGCCGAACAGCCGCAGGCGAGCAACTGCCAGCTGTGCCCCCACGCCCAGTGGGGTAGCAAGGTTTCGTCCGACGGTGCCGAGGTCAAAGGCACTGCATGCACCGTGCGCACGCGCCTGGCCGTGGTGAATCCGCGAGCCCAGGAGATGAAGGTCATGCTGCTGAACGTGCCGGCAGGCTCGCGCGCCGGGTTCTCCAAGGCCGTTCAGCTCGCCGACCAGCACGGCAAGGATTACAACGAGGTGGTGTTCAAGATCGCCTTCGATCAGGAAGCGGCTTCTCCGAAGCTCGTCTTCACTCCCGAGGGCATCCTGAGCGATGAGCTGTACGAAAAGCTCACCGCGATGTATGACGATCCGACCGTCCGCGACATCGTCGGCGTGCCCAGCATGGCCCCGGCCACGCGTGAGCCCGTCGCAGCCTTGGAAGCCCCGGCCCCGGTGGCTGCACCCAAGCCGGCACCCAAGCCTGCCGTGGCTGCACTGCTGAGCGATGACGAGATCGACGAGATCCCGACCAAGGCCGCTAAGCCGGCCCCGGCGCCCAAGGCCAAGCCCGCACCCAAGGCCAAGCCCGTGGTGATGGACGTCGACGACGTCGAAGAAGTGGCTGCACCGGCCCCCAAGCCGGCGGCTAAGGCCGCGGCCCAGGCCCAGTCAATCGTGGCCGGTCTGAGCGACCTGCTGGACATGACCGACGACTGACCTGCGCTATCTCCGTGCCACGGGGCGGGCTCTGTCCCGCCCCTTTTTACTTCCGGACCATATGAGCGACACACCTAAATTCGACATCCTCAAGAAAGCCGGCGTGACCCAGGGTACTTTCGCAGTCCTCGTCGGCGCGAGCCGCACCACCGTGAACACCTGGGTCAAGGGGCAGTATTCGCCAACCCCGAAGATGCGTAAGCGTGTTAGTGCGACGCTGCACGCGATCGCGGACCTCGTGCGTAAAGGCCACCTCCCCCTCAAGCGCCGCGTCGACACCGCGCAGATTGAGGTCATCGAACAGCAGATTGGCATCATCACGCCAGCGGAGTGACGATGCTCGATGCGTTCTACCGTACCCTCCTGCCGAGCGAGGGGCACTACGCCCTCTTTCTCGGCGAACGTAAACAGCACCTGTGGGCCTACGGTCTAGGTGAGCTGATCCTCAAGACCGAGCGCCTGATTCGTGAAGGCACCGGCGCCCTCTACTTCGCCACCGCCAGCTTCGTGGAACCCAAGACGCGCTCGCAGGACAATGTCCAGCTGCGCCGCTGCTTCGCGTTCGACATCGACGCCGGCCCGGAGAAGTTCGCCAAGCACGGTGATTCGGTCTACCCTAGCCGCGACGAAGCCCTGGCCGCCGTCATCACCTGGTGCAAGCAGCACAAGATCGCACCGACGTATGTGGTTGGATCGGGCGCCGGACTTCACGTCTACTTCGCGCTCGACAGCGACGTGACGCCAGAGCAGTGGCTGCCGATCGCTAAGGCGCTCAAGGCTCGGGCGCTGGCAGACGGCCTGCGCATCGATCCGGCGGTGACCGCCGATTCCGCCAGGGTCTTACGCCCCTTGGGCGCCGTGCACAGCAGCGGCGCCACCGTGGAACCCCTGCTCAGCAGCGGTAAGGTCTATCCTCTGGCCAAGCTCGCCGAGAAGTTTCCCCCGCCGGTAGAGCGTAAGCGCAGCCGCATGAACGACGACGTGCTGGCGGTGCAGACGCTGCCCCGGTCGGTGTGGCGCATCATTCCAGAGTGCGCCGCCGTGCGAGCAGTGTTCGATGCCAAGGGTGACGTAGCCGAGCCGTACTGGCGCGCTGCCTTGGGCCTCGTCAAGCACACCGTGGAGGGTCGCGACGCGGCCCATGAGATGTCCCACGGCCACCCGGACTATGACGCTGCAGAAACCGACGCCAAGTTCGACCGCTGGACCATGGGTCCGAGCACGTGCGAGTCGTTCTCCCAGCACAACCCGGACGCTTGCTCGGGATGCAAGCACAAGGGCAGCATTACCAGCCCCATCGTGCTGGGCAACCCCAAGCCCGAGGATGTGCCACCGCAGGACCTGCCGGCCGTTAAGGCCGCGGCGCCCGCGCCCGCGCCCGCCCCACAGTCCGACGCCGATAGTCTGCTGGCCGGCGATGACGAACTGGAGACCCCGACAGCCAAGTGGACGCCGCCGTGGTCGGACAACATCCCAGTCGAGCAGGGGTTCAGCGTGGTCGTCACCACCGACGGCTACGCGCTGGCCAGGAAGATGATGGTCGAGGTGCCTGACCCCGCCACCGGGACGATGCGGGAGGTCGAGCAGGTCAAGACCTTCAGCCGCACCGTTTTTTGGATCGAGTCGTGGGCGGAGTCTTCCGACGCGGCTAACGCCAGCGCCACCCTCGCCATGTTCAACCCGCGCACGCGCAGTGTCCACCGCCGCACGCTGCCGTGCCGCTCCATGGCTGATAAGCGCACCGTGCTCGCGGAGCTGGCCGCACTCAACATCTTGGTGTTCCCGCAAACAGAAGCTACGAGAAAGACCATGCACGATTACGTCTCATCCGCCGTTGAGCGCATCAGAGCCAACGGCGTCCGAACTCGCATCCAGGACCGGTTCGGCGCCACGTTTGAGGGTAACGAGATGATCGTCACCCAAGGGCGGTACATCCTGCGCAAGGGCGGGCACGTCACGTACGGGCACGTGGACGACAAGTCCGCGGTCGCGGCGGCGGCCGACATGTACACCGTACCGGTCCCGCGCAACGGCTCGGGTTCCTGGGGGCCGGAGGTTTGGCCGGAGATCGAAGCGCTCGCGCACGACCACATCGAGTACCTGAACAAGTGGTTCGGAGCCCCTCAGTGGCAGAGTCGCCAGCTTGCCATCGTGGCCGCGCTCGCTAGCCCCATGATGGCGTTTGTTAAAGGCTACGGCCCGAGCGTCCCGCTCCCCCGCCTCGGCATCACTCTGTCGATGTACAGCTCCGAGACCGCACGCGGCAAGACCCAGGCGGCGCAGGCGGCGGCCCTGGCTTTCGGGCACCCGGAGCTTCTGTGCAAGTCGCGGGACAACTCCGGTGCCACGGCCAACGCCCGCTCGAAGATCATGTCGATGAGCGGCACCATGCCGGCGTTTTTCGACGAGGCCGGCGAGACGGACGCCGTGGCCATGAACGACCTCGTGCGCAACATCGCCAACGGCACGCTGGACAAAGAGCGTATGACCAGCAGCATCACCCTGACCGGTGGTGCACCGTCGGCGCTCATTGCGCTCATCACCAGCAACAAGAGCGCACGCGACATCTGCGCTGCGGTGCAGTCTGAGTCGGCCGCCGTTCAGGTCCGCATGCTGGAGGTCGACTGCTCCAGCGAGAACGAGATCGACAACGAGTCCCGTACGGCCCACGACGTCCACTGGGCCAGCGTCAAGCACCGCTGCGCGGGGGCTCTTGGTGCGCTGATCCACCGCGCCATGCTCGACATCGGGTACGACGTCCTCAACCAGATGGGTGTCCAGTGCCAGGCCAAGGCCCGCGAACTTGTGACCGCCGCGTGCCAGGTGAGCAACGTCGCCATCACGGAAGGCCGCTATCAGCTGATGGGGCTGGCATCGATCCTGATGTTGCAGCGGGTATTGAAGTCGATCAGCATCCAGCTGTTCGATAACAAGACCGTCATCGCGGAGTTCGCCAAGGCATTCGCCGCTTGCTACGAGTTCATCGGAGACGCAGTGGTTTCTGGAAACCCCATCGACAGGTTTAGCCTCGCCGTCAACGACCTGATGCCCAACATCATCGTCACCGACACCTACCCCCGCCACGGCGAGACGTGCGGCGCACCGATGAACATGCGCATCCCCGACGAGATCCACGGTCGACTGGACCTGTTCCACAAGGTCCTGTACATCCGAGCCGACATACTGCGCAAGTGGTGCGTCGACCGTCGGCTGAGCTACGAAAGTCTGATCGGTGGTGGCCGGCGCGAGGGCATCCTCAAACCTATCCACGAGACCAACCGCAACCTGATGCGGCCGGTCAACCTGACCCGCGGGCTCAAAGGCAGCCCCAACGTGTCGATCAAGTGCTTTAAGCTGGACCTGTCCAGGCTCAAGGTCGACACCTCTGCCAACGACGACCCCGACGAAGTTCAGCCGGAACCCGCCGTCAAGGTCGTGCCGATCCGCAAGTAAGCCACGTGAGCCCCCCACCGGGAAACCGGTGGGGGGCTTTTTTCGTTTCAGGGCTGCGCGAAGCGGGCCACGTTGGCGTACTGCGCGGCAGACTTGTCGACCTTGATGCCCGAGGCGGTGGCGCTCTTGCGGGCGTCCATCTCCTGACGGCGCCAGTTCAGCTTGTCGCGGGCAGTGATGCGCTGGCCCGGGTGCTTCCTGTTCCAGTCGTCAATGGATTGACGAACGGTCTCGAAGTTGCCGCTGCGCAGGGCTTCGCGGTATTCCTGACCGATGCGGCCCTTGGCATCGTTCATGCCGGTCTGCACGTCGCGCAGGGCCTTGGTGCCCTCGTAGTAGTTCGACTCGCGCACCGGCGACACGCCGATCGAACGCAGGAACACGTCACCAGCATCCAGCGGCACCTGGATCGGGTTGCCCTTGCTGTCGGTCATGCCGTCGATGCCGAAGCGCACGCCGCGGCTCACGTCCGCGAACATCTTGGGCACCAGCTTCTCGACGCCCTTCTGCACGTCACCGGCGATCAGGCGCTGGACACCGTCCCACATGCTGGCCCCCATGCCGAACGCAGGGCCGGCGGCGTTGAACAGCAGTTCCTTGGCCGCGTCCTTGCCGGTCCTGGCGTCGTCGAAGCGTGCCATCGGGAACGGCGACGCGACGTCACCGAGCCCCACTCGCTTGGAAATGTCCGCACCGAGCGCTGCCGGCAGACCCTTGGCCAAAATAGTGCCCAGCTCCGTGCCGAACGTATCAGCCAGCGCGTTGCGCAGCTTCACCTCGGTCGTGCCTTCCGGATCATCCTCGTCATCCCCGAAGCTCGCCAGCCACAGCGCGGTGCCCACGAACGGCATGCCGAGCGCGCCGGCCATCAGCCCCGTCGTGGCGAACAGCCAGCCCAGGGTCGCCCGTGCGGCCTTGGCCTCGGCCGGATCCGACGAGAACGCCGTCTTTACGTTGTCCGCCAGCAGGTACAGCATGCCCTGCTGGAAGCGGCGGAACTGGAAGATCATCTTGGCGAACGGGATGCCGCCGCCTTCGCGCATGAACCGCGCCGTGGACTCCGAGCTGTAGTCCATCTGGGTGCGGATCGTCTGGCTATACGCATACTCGACGGCCGCGTCGTGGGCAGCTGTCCAGGTCCCGTCGGGGTTCCGTGGCGACTTGCCCTCCATGGCCAGCTCGTAGGCCGCCAGAGCGGTACTCAAGCGGTTGACGATTTCCACCTGCTGGCTGGCCCAGCCGATGTATTTCTGCGCCTTGACCAGGGTCTGGTTGCCACCCTCGGCGAACGTGGTGAGTTCGTGCTGTAGGCCCTCGTCGATCACGCCGCGCTGCATGAGCTGGCGGAGGGCGTAGCGCAGGTGGGCTTTGTCGTTGCCCTTGAGCGCACCGGCCTCGGAGTCGATGGCCTTCCAGGCGTCCCAGCTACCGTCCTTGTAGCGCGCGTCCTTGAGCAGGGCAGCTGCCATGCCGTAGCTGCGCCGCATCGCACTGGCAGCTTTGGCCATGCCGAACCGGCCCGCCAGGACCGGCACCGACACCATGCCCGGCTGCATCAGGTTCATCAGCAGGAACGCCGGCGATGCGCCCAGGTAGTACGTGTAGCCCGCCGTGGTCAGCCAGTCCTGCACCGGGGTCTCGGTGTAGGTCATGTCCAGCGCCTGACGGCGGAGCATCTCGTTGGCCACGTGGCCCGCGTTGGCGTCGTCGGTCCTGGCCATGTCTTCCTTGGCCTGCTTCTTGATGTTCGCCATGTCGGTGGCCAGGGCGTCGGCGAACTCCATGCGGGACGCCATGAACGCGCCCTGCTGGCCGGCGCTTGCGAACGCCCGCTTCATGTCCACACTGGCCCCGGCGATGCCGCGGCGCTCCGCCTGACGCTTGAGCGCGTGCACTTCGGGCAGGTTGGCCAGATAGACCTTGGTCATCGCCTCCAGCGCGCTGTCCAGGCTACCGCCGTCAAGTTCACCTTCGCCCCACTTCTTGCGCAGGCTGTCCTGGAACTGCTTGAGCAAGCCAGCGGTCTCGCGGCTGAGCTGGCCCTCCGTCGGGTCCTTTAGGCTGAGACGGGATTCGAGCTTGCGGTCGCGCATCGAGCGCACTGCCGCCAGGGCCTCGTTGCGCGTGTCGTGCGCCGAGACCACGTAGTGCTTGGGCTCGCGCTTCATTGCGGCGACACGCTCGCGCGCCTCCTGCAGCGGCTTGCCGGTGAGCCCCGCCAGCTCTGCTTCGGCAGCCTTCAGCTCCGCCGACTCACCGATGGCGAGGTAGTTGCCGAAGCGCAGCAGCGGGAAGTACGGACCGCGCACGCGACCCTGCTGGTCGTTGTAACGGGCCTTGAGCTCCTTGCCGAGCTGCTCGATCTCAGCGATCTTCTCGTCCGTCGCCCGGCCGCCCTCGTTGGCAGCAGCCAGCAGCTCAGCCATCTGGTTGTCCACCATGCGCATGTAGCCCGTGCGGCGCGCGTTCCACTGCTCGGCCAGCACGGCCTTGGCTTCCTGGTAGACGGCTTTGCCAGCCCCCAGGGCCTCGTAGCGGGCACGGAGCTGGTTGTACTTCTCGCGGTCGGTCGGCTTGAGGTGCTTGTTGCTCTCGTCGTCGAACGCCACGTCGGGGTGAATTTCCGCCATCGTTGCGTCGCGCATGAGCAGGTTCAGACGGTTCTGCACGTCCTGCGGCAGCGCATCCCACTTCACGAGTGCGGCGGTCACCTTCTGGCTCATCTCACCGCGGCGCTGGATCATCGACACCACGTGGCCGGTGCGTTCCTTGAGCGCCGTGATCCGCTCGCCGAACTGCTCGGCGAGCTGGAAGTTCGTCATGAAACCAAACAGCGTGCGCTTGGCTGCCTCGCCGACACGCGATCCGCTGGCCCTGGAGGCGTTGCCCCGCCAGCCGGCGTCTGCGATGCCGTTGGCCCACTCGGTCAAGCGTGACGCTACCGCCCTGCGCTCAGCCGGCAGTTCCTCGCGGATCGCGTCGATCTCCTCAGCGGCCTTGCTGTACTGAATGCGCCCGTCGTTCGGGTTGAAGTCGCCGTTATTGCCCGTGGCGGACTTGAGCTGGGTGGGTTCGTAGACGGCGAGGTTTTTGCGGCCGTCCTCCTTCACGTAAAAGCTGTCGTGGCCGAGAGCTTTCAGAGCAGCCTGAATTTCTCGGGATTCGATCATGTGCCAGTCGCCGGCCAAAAGCGCCTTTTCTACAGCCTTCACGCCGTCGCCGTAGACCTGCGACATGTCGTGCGACAGGAAGATAGACCCTGCGTCGTTCCGGAAGTCGAGCAGGGTTCCACGGGTTGACAGCTCGCCGCCGCGGGCCATCTCGCCCACCTTCATGGCCACAGCCCTGGCCTGCTCGGCGTTCTCGTAGTCGAACGGCTTCTCGGCCTTCACGAACACCGGGATGACGTTCTGCGCACCGTCTTGGTTACCGCGGTTGAGCATGTTCCACTCGCTGCGCACGGCGAACTCGTCTGCGAACGTCGGATCGTCCGTCACGAAGATCGCGCCGGCCTGCTTGGGGCGGAAGGTCTCGATGTCCTGGGCGGTGCCGTGGTACATCACCTTCGGCGAGCCGTCGGGGTTCTTCACCACGCTGTCGCCGAACCAGCGCTTGAAGTTGGCGTCGCGATCTGCGGTTTTGGACGCCCTGGCACTTTCAGGCGCGTCGCTCAGCGGAGTCTCCAGCTCGATCTTGGCCGCGCCATACGCAAGGTCCACGACGTCTTGCGGCGTAAGGTCTGGGGCCGTAAAGAACTGCAACTTGCGCAGCGCCTGCTTCATGGCCTGGATCAGCTCGGCGAACCAGCGGCCAATCTCGCTGCTGTACTTGAGCGCAGTCGGGTCGATGCCGGCCTTGACGGCTTCCTCCACGAAGTACGCCAGCACCTCGGAGTGCAGATCCACGTCAGGAGTGCCTGCGGCACCGGCGCGCTCCACGGCACGGCGAGCGAGCTTCGACTCCTGCGAGCCGTCGTTCTTATCGGCCCAGGCCAGCAGCTTGCGGATCAGGTTGTCGTACTGCGCCTTGGTCAGCAGGTTGTCGATGCCGAGGTGGGCACCGACCTCGTGCATGAACACCGCCCGAGCGTTGCCGGGGGCGATGTTGTCCGCGATCAGGTACGCCTTGCCGTTGAGCACGAACGCCTGGACCTTGCCGCCAGTCTCGGACTCTTTTTCGATGGCTGCCCTGGCGCCGGCGGGAAGGTCGGAGACGGACTGCACGACGGTGACGCGGCCGTTGTCGGCCAGCTTGAGCTTGGCGATCTCGGTTTGGACGCGGGCGACGGTGGAGCCGGTGGAGCGAGCCTTGGAGAACTTGACCCCCGGGGGGCTGGCCGGCTTTTCTGCCATCGCGTCCAAGAACTTCGCAACGGCGGGGTTCGGGGCGTACGAGCGACCAGTGATGGAGGCCGCCAGTTTGCGGTAGGTCTCGACGACCGCGGCAAAGAACTTGTCCAGTAGCGACTTCGGCTTCTCCGAGGTCGTAGCCCACCGGCTCACGTTGTCGGCGAACCACTCCGAGAACGAAGTCCAGTATGGGCTGAGATTCGTGGCGGGGCCGGACACCGTAGCGGCGTGGGCCTCCGCCGTAACGACGTTACGCAGGGCATTGACCACCTGCTCGGCGGACATGCCTTTGGTCGACTGCAGCCACGCTTTGTACGCGGCGTCGATCTCGGCCTTGGTGTCCGCGTCGGCTCTGTCGTATGCGACGCGCTGCACGAGGTGGCCGACTTCGTGGGCGATTGTTTCGATCGCCCGAACCGAGTCCAACCCCTGCTTGAAGGAGATGTAGAAGTCCCGGGCACCGTCGCCGAACTTGCGGAACGAGCCGTCTTCGTTCGCATCGAGCCCTGCGGACATCGCAGAAGCCATCGGGCCGTAGAGCTTGTACTTCTCTTTGGCTCCGGGTGCCCGCACGTCCTCGGGGTGCGTCAGGAACACGCGTACACCGTCGAGGCTGAGCAGGTTTAGCAGCCCGCGGAGGTACTCCACGTACCGCGCGTCCACACCATCGGTGGCTGCCACGGGGTCAGTGCCGAAAGGCCCGTCGGGGTTCAGGTCGTGATCGTTGGCGTCTTTAGCCTCGGCGTCGTCCGCAGCGGCACGCAATTTCTCAAGCTCGGCTGAAGTGAACATGGTGCCGGTGAAGGTGCGAACATCCACCCTGGCTCGCAACGAACCCTTGGCCGGCACATAGACGTGGCGCCCGGTCAGGACGCTGAACCCCTCGATGAGGGCGATGTCACCCTCATGGAACACCACCCTTCCGCCGAGGTTCTTGGCGTGCAGCTCTGCCTGTTCCGGGATCTGCGGGGCCGGAGCGGGGGCATCGACGGCCTTCGGCTTGAGCTTGATCTTCCCCTCGATCTTCTTCGCCGGGGCCGGCGGGGTCAGACCCTTGTCAGCGAGCTGCTTCTCGTAGCCGGCGCGGAGCTTCTGCAGCTCCTTGATCATGTCCTTGGCGGCAGAGGCGACGGCGTCAGACGACGCGACACCGCGCTGTTGGTAGTCCCGCACCCGGCGTTCGAGATCCTCCAGATCCTGGGCGCTCAGATCGACTTTGGCGATGCAGTCGGCAGACGTGCTCATAGCATTCCTTGGGTGACGGCCGCAGTGATCAGCCGCACGACAAGCTCGTTTTGACGGGTGATCATCTGCCGCTGCCGAAGCAGCTCGACCTCTAACAGGTTAGATTCTGCCTCAGCTCGCGGCGTGGCGCGAGAACTGCGAGGGGCGGAGCCTTGGGAGGTGTCCCAGCCCTGCTCGATCTCCTCGACCAGCGCCTGAATGGCAAAGGCGACGGGGCTGAACGCGAACGGCGCAAAGCTGCGCCGATCGAACGACAGGAACATCACTCAACGCCCCGCCAGAGGTCATCGGGTGCGCCGGTGCCGATCACCTGGGCACCGTTCATGCGTTTCACATCCACCCCAGGCGGCGAGCTGTTCATGGCAGAGATGACTGCCGCCGCGATGTCGGCAGCGCTAGGCCCACCGCCGCCCACCGCGGTCGTGGCAAAAGCCGCTGAAGTTTTGCGCTCAACGTACACCCCAGCCACCGGAAGGATGTCGCCGCCCAGGTTGCCGTTGATCTGGTAGTTGCCCGGCGTCGGGAACCGCAGGCGCCAACCGTTGACCAACTGTAGGCCCGGAAAGGTCGCGCCGCCGCCCAAGTCCAGCACCTTCCAAGTGTGCGTAACCGGGTAGACGGCGGCCTCGGGCGAGTCCTCCCAATCCCGAAGTTCCGCATGGAACGCCGGGAGGTCGAGGATCGAGGCATCGGACTCGATGACCAGCGAGCCAGGGAGGAAGGTCAAGGCCATCAGGCGTCAGCCGTGCGAACCGTGTTGCCCGAGCCGCCGGCCTCGGTCACGCTCAGGGTGGACTCGAATGGCACGATGGGCGAGCCGCCGCCGTTGCGCACCCGGTAGCGCACGGTGAACGGGCTGGCGAACTGAAACGCGCCGCTGCTCATCGTTGCGCCCGCGCTCACGCCGTCGATGAACGGGATGAACACCGGCAGGCCCGAGGCGTAGCCGCCACCTGGCACGGCCGGGCTCAGGCCGCTGATGACATTGCCGGCCCGGCCGGTGTAGGTGTGCGGGTTGCCGTTGATGCGGATGTAGCCCGCGCCGGTCGGCGTGTCGCCAGGTGCAGCAGCCAGCGTCACCGAGGTTGCGCCGGCCGTCGCGGTCGCCGCCAGCGTGGTGTCGTTGGCGAATCCACCCGAGCCGTTGTCGCGCGCCGCAATCACGTAGTCGCCAGCGGCCAGGCCGGCGATCTGGACTTGCACGCTGGTCGGCGGGTTTTGCACCGAGCCGTCGTGCGCGATCAGCTGGTAGTTCTTGCTGTCGGCGGCCATCACGCCGGTGATCCACCAGCCCTGGGCGACGAAGAACTTGCCGCCCGCGAACGCGCCGAATGGCGCTGCCGGGTTCTCGGTATAGGCCGCGTTCAGCTTGCGGTACTGCCAGCCGGCCACGCCGTTGATCGTCGCCGTGCTGCTCTCGCTCGTCGCCCACATCAGCGCCTGGTAGGCGTCGGCCAAAGTCGTCGTGCCGTCCAGCGCAATCGTGCCCTTGTAGAGCTTCGAGCCGTTGCCGTTGCCGAGATCCTGGTTGGTGTCGCCAACCGTGATCGTGATGTCGCCGAACACCGCCTCGGCGGCCGCGGCGCTCAGGCTGATGTTGCCGTCGACCGCCGTGGAGATGGCCGCGACCTGCTCGCCGCCGGCCGCCAGGTTGGCGTCGAAGTGGCTGTAGGTCTGCCCGTACTTGCGCGAGTAGACCGCAATGGCCCCGCTGTCGATCAGTGCGCCGCCGGCCTTGGCCTTCACGAGAATCTGGAAGTCCGCGATGTCCGCGTCGGCCCAGTATTTCGTGATCTTGGCGTTGCTCTGGACGATGTAGACGGGCGTGCTGGCCGGGTTTGTGCCCAGCACCTTGAGGCCGGTGTAAAGGTCGTCGCCGCCGTTCTGCTCAATCGAGCCGAACTTGAACCACTGGCTCGTCGCGTCGTTGATGTTGATGTTCGGCAGCAGCGTCAGCGCCATCGGGCGCGCGGCGTTGCGCTTACCGGCCAGCTCCGAGGGGTTGCTGCCCAGGATGCTGACCAGATCATCGCCGCCAGGTGCCGGGTTGTCGGCCAGGTCTTGCAGCCAGGCGTGCAACTGGAGAGTCGTGTAGCGACTGCTGGTGCCGGGCACAAACGCGGCGGCCTGGCGCAAGTTGCCGCTGCCGTCGATGCTGAAATCGTCGCCGATTGCCATGATGCTTCCTTACTCGGGAATCTGTGAAACGAAGATCGACGCGGCGCCAATCTGAGCCGTCGCCTGGGTTTCGTAGGGGCGGTAGTACGGGGCGGCACTGCCCTTGCGGACCTTGATCAGAAGATCGTTCGCAGGGTTGCCAGAGGCGTAGGCGGGCACCGTGAACACCTCGGTTGCGTCGTCAGCGACTCGGTACTCGACCAGGACGCCAGCCAGCGTCTCGATCTGCACCGCCGAGCCGACCGCGATGTTCGTCAGCGTCAGGGTGTAGTTGCCGATGCTGTCGGTCGGAAGTCGCGCGACGCCGATGGCAGACGAGCCCAGGTGAATGAGCCGGCCGCGCGCCATCGGGAAGAACTGACGCGAAGGCCAAGGGATGCCCGCCGCCATTACGCAGCCACCGCCGAAAAGTCGGGGTCCAAGAAAAAAATGTCCTCGGCGTTGACGGCCGTCATGCCGCTGAAGAAGGTCACCACCAGCGGCGTGTTCTGCTTCACCGCTGTCGGCGTCGTCACCTGAATGCGCCGCTTGTTGAGCGACACCAGACCCCAGGTTGTCGCCGACCAGGGCGCCGAGCTGCTGTCAAGGTCGCCGCCTGCGTAATCAACCGACGAGACGGAGCGAGGCAGGCCGGTGGCCGCATCGGTGTATTCGACCGTGAACCACGTATTGATCTTGTTGGCCGACAGCGTGGCGCCAACCAGAAGCTCCTGGGTGATGGTCAGCGGCACTTCGCTGCCGGTCCAATACTTGATGCACGGCAGCCGAACAGGCAGCGCCAGCGAAGCGTTGCGCGGCCAAACGCGCCAGGCCCACGGGGTCGAAAGCGTGTCGGGAAGCGTGGCGCTCAGGTAGGGCGGGTTGTTGTCAGTGCGGCTGGTGGCCCAGCCCCAGCCGGCCTCCAGGTGGCCACCGATGCCACCATCGTCACAGCCGATCAGCTCGATGATGGCCTGGCAGTTGACTTGCCCCAGGTAGCCATTGGGCACAACGTCCATCGACCGCGGGAACTGAAGGCCGTGCGCTGTGAGGCGGAACATCGCACTACCCGCGCCGGCCCCGATAGTGATGAGGCGTTGACCCGACTGCGCGCCCACGCCATACACGCGACCGCCTCGCACTTCGATGGTTCGCGGGTAAGACGTGCCGCCCGCCAGATCAAACACAGCCTGATTGAACAGGGTGCTCGAAGTCAGCTCAATGTCGGGATTCACGATGACGGCATCGCAGCGAACGATGTTCGCGCTGAAAACAGAGCCGAGACCATCCACGCCATTACTCATCAGCCCCACCTTGAGAATTGGGTCTTCAACGTAGGAGAAGCCGCTGGACAACCTGTAGTGCGCCAGGCGGGGGTTGGCATTGGTCACGGCAGTGCTAACCGTCTTCACCCCCGTGACCCGACTGCCCTCATTCGTTCCGACAAGGTAAGTCCCATCGCCTGGTGATGCGAGCAGCGTTTCGACCACGAAGTTGCCGCGAGTCTTGGCGACAAGGTGGTTGTTCGCCCGAACGATGACGGCGCGAGTCGAAGTCGCCGTGGTGCGATAGGTCAGCACCCCATTGACGCCAGGCCACACCGCCCCATCGTCCAAGATCCATGCGACCGGAGCTGCCACGGTCGCCGCCGCGCTGCCAACCGTGACGTTGGCGCCGAGGATGCGCGTAATGTCAGCCCCGCCTGCGTCCTTGCTGCGGATGTAGACCACATCACCAGCGGCGATGGAGCCGTAGGCCGGCGCCGTGCCCTCGAACACATTGATGTCGTTCCACGCACCGACGCCGCCGTTGCTGCTGGCCTCGGCCGAGCTGGTGCCATCGCCGTTGAACGTCGCGCCGTGAATGATGAACTTGTCAGCCACGGTAAACCTCGATTTCTGTCGGCTCGGCGTCCAGGATCTGCGCGGCGCGGCCGGCAGCGATCAAGCCCACCGACTCCAGTGCCTGAACACCAGCGCGCGTGTCGGGACGCTTCAGGTCGATGTAGATTGCCTGCGACTGGTCGGCCAGATCGGCGCGCACCGCCGCCGCAGCAAGCCGCTGCGGCAACGGTGCCGATGGGTCATCAACCGCGGCGAGCTCAATCGCCGCTTTTTCTTCGCGCGTGAAGCGCCTGCGGAATGCCAGCTTGGTCACGTGCCTGACGCCTTGCGGAACGGGTGGCGGCGCGGCCGGGAGGAACAGCTCATGGTTGTGCTCCGCCATCGGGAACTCGGGCCAGTCGATGGGCTCGGGAGCGTCGTAGCGGAACACTTCGATGCCATCGCTCTTGCGGGTGACGATGTAGAGGCTCATCGGCGCACCGCCCTCCAGAGGTCATGCGGGTGGATACCTCGCTTCGGGTCATAGAACAGGATCTCGCCGGCCGTGTGGATGGCCATCGTGTCGCGCTCGCTGCAGTACCAGCGGTGATCGGCCTGCCACTCCTCGCGCCAGGGCACGCTCCAGGCGCCCCAGTAGTCGTAGCCGGCACCCAGGGTGCTGCGCGCAAACTCGATGCCGGCCTGCGGGTCGGGCACCGGCACCGCCACCAGCTCGACGGCCGACCATTTGCCAAACCATTCGTGCTGCGGCGTCTCGACCACGCCCTTGAACATCAGCGCCTCGTTGAATACGCCGCGCTCCTCGTCCCACAAGGCGGTGTGCCCCCAGCGCCCGCCCGGCCGCGTGTAGCGAGTGATCAGGCCCAGGCCGTGCCGGCGCGTAAAGCCGATGACCAGGTGCGGGCAGGATTGATCACCTACGACCTGCGAGCGGATGGGTTCGTTGGTGTACGTAGTCACGGGCGGTATCAGTAAACGCGTCTTTCAGTCTAACAGGCTAACCTATGCGGCGCGAGCCTTGATGCCCTTGATAGCACCGTTCAAGTGGTACTCGACGTCGAACGTCCAGGCTCGCGCGGGCTCCGCAGCTGGTGGCATGTTGACGATCGGGGCTGGCACGACGACCGGCTCCATCGTGACCGTGGTCATCGGGGCTGGCATGGAGGCTCGCAGTGCTTCCAGTTCGGCCCGCCATTTGGCGTCCCGCTCGTCGAGCATCCGCTCCACTTCAGCGCGGCTGAACGTCTCAGCCGGCTCGGGTTTCTCGACCGTAGTCCCCGGCTTGTAGCGGTGGGCGCCCGGCTTGACCTTCACGCGCTCCGCGTTGAACGTGCCGTCCGGCAGTTCCAGCGTGGCCCCGCGGGCCAGGGCCAGGGCTTTGGCCTGTTCGGCGGTCAGCTTCCTCATTTACCGGCTCCACGCACGCAACTGATGATCAACTCCAGGTCAGCTTCCAGCTTGTCCAGCCGGCGCAGCTCGCCCGCGGCCGGCAGGGTCATCTTGGCCGGTGCACCGTCGACCTCGACGTCGTCCTCGACCGTTGCGTCGCCAAGGTAGGAGTAATCCTTCTCGCGAGCGGTCGGCTTGGGGGCCGCCGGCTTGCGCTCGATCTTTACGCCTTGGGCTCGGGTTCCGTCGCCGATGACGAGCTGAGGATCTGCCTCGACCGGTCCACCAAGCGCTGGAGCTTGGGAGGAACCAGACCCAATTCGTCCAGCTTCATCACCGACTCCGCGCCCTGCATTAACGATTTTGACGACGGCATCGGAAGCTTCTCGGTACGCGGAGGCGTCGATGCTGCCGTCGGCGATTGCTTCTTCAAAGTCACGAACTTCCCTTTCGAATGCGTCAATGTCGGCGTTGTCAGCCCTGAGAACCCTGTGAGCCTGGATCCACAGCACCTTCACGTGGGGCGGCAGCGTATCAAACTGCGGCCCCCCGTCGGTAACCATCTCGTTCCAGTCGTTCCGAGCCATCGTAAGGTCAACGCGCATGCTCGGGTCGCTGAGCTGGCGAAGCATCTCCCCCACGGCGTTAGAGGTCGCTCGGGCGCGGGACGCATTCAGCTCATCAAGAGATACCTCGGCTTCCAGGGCCTCGTCCAACTTGCCCTGCGTGCGTTCAGCCTTAGTCCGCTTGTCAGCGAGCAGGGCGTCGGCCTCGGCCTTGAGTTTCTTCTGCGCCGAGGTCAGACCCTCGTCGACGACCCCATCGCTCGTAGCATCCCCCAAGGTCTCCGCCGTGCGGTACGACGCGTCCTCGGTGCCGGCACCCATGCCGAGCTCCTCCTCGGTGACCGTGTCGACGCCGGTCGAGCCGAGTTGGTCAAGCTTATCCAGCGACAGCCCGAGGCCGCCCAGGAACTCATCCACGCTCTGCTTGGTGTACGGTTCCCCCGTGACGCGGGTGACGTAGGCGGCGATCTCCTCGCCCCCCAGCTTGCGACCCTCCACGCGCAGTAGTGCTGCTTCCAGGATGGCGCGGTGCTTGGGGTTGCTCAGCGCCTTGCGGAGCTTGTCCGCCATCTGCGCGCGAGTGATGGTCTTTTCCTTACCCTTGACGCGCACAGTCACCGGCACGTCGGGGCCGGAAGCAGCGATCGCATTGATGCGGTCAGGCAGGCTCAGCTCGGCCGGAGGTGCTCCGGCGGCTCCCACTCGTCCAGCATCTGCCACAGCCGTATCCGCCGTGCTGCCGGTATCAGCCACCGGGGCACTGGCAGGCTGTCCGGCTGCCCCGCTTCCAGCCACAGGTCGTGCAGCTCCAGTGCTTCGTCCAGGCTGATCACCTTCTCCCGCCACGGGGCCGCCAGGTGCTCCGGTAGCTCCAGGTACGACAGGCTGTTGGCTCGCACGTTCCTTGGCTTCCTTGAGGATACGGTTGACCGTCTTGTTGTCGCCGGCTTGTACAGCACCGCGGAGCTCGCCGACGATGGCGTCACTCTCGGCAACGCCGAGGCGCCCCGAATCGACGAGTTCTCGAACAGTGGCCAGTGCGTCGATGGCCGGCTGGCGCACGCGCTTCTGGTCCTCGGGGGTCATCGCCTCGAAGGTGTTGAACGCGTCGGCTCGCTTCGCCTCGTACTTGCGCTGGGCTTCGTCTTGGCGCTGGCGAGCTTCTTCGCGCTGCCGCACCTGCTCCTCGTAGCGTCGGCGAGCTTCAATGAGGCCGGGATCACCGTTCTGCTCTCCGTACAGCGCGTCGGCGTCGCCGGGAGTAGTGGCTGCCACCCCGAACTGATCCGCCACGATGTTGCCCAGAGACGTCGGCACTCCGTCCACGGCGGGGATCTGCGTGCCCGTCGCGTCCCGGCGGCGGCCGGTAGAGACCGGTTCGTCATCGAGCGACGGGTAAAGTCCCGTGGCCGGAATGCCGGCTGGCGCGGTAGCGCCGGACGCGCCAGGGAGCGTGTCCCACTGCGGCGAGATGTCCCCCAGACGGGGATCCACCAGCAAACGCGGGTCTGTCAGCGGAGGCTCGGACGGGTCGAACCCTTGGGATGTCGTCCAGTTAGGGGCGGTTCTCCCGCCCAGCAGGTCCAGTTCCCGCTGCTTCTCAGCCACCTCGATGGCCGTCCGCTCTCTATCCCAGTCCCTGTCGGCTGCACCCTGCAGGCGCTGCTGGTTGACGGCTTCCTGGCTCTGCCGCCATCCGCCTACCGAGCTGAACGCGCCGCCGAGAGCGGCACCGCCGACAAACGACTCGCCGTAGCGCTCCAGCGCGTCGGGGTCAAACAGTCCTGCGTTCGGGTCGACCGCCATGCGGCCGAACCCCTGGTTGATCATCTCTTGGCCGGTCTCGCTGGCGCCCTCCGTGACCATGCCGAGGCCGATGGACTTGCCAAGACGACTGAGCGCGCCGCCCTCGCCGACTCCGCGAGCCAAGCTTCGACGGGCGAGCGCACCCTCGATACCGAAGGCATTGAGCGCCGCGTACGGCACCCCGCCTACGGCAGCTGACAGCAGATCGACCGCGCCGTCGGGGCTGGCTTCGCGCTGGTTCGACAGAATGTCGCCGACGGCGGACGGGTAGCTCGCGGCAACGCCGCCTGCCGTAGAGCGAAGGGCCAGTGCGCGCTCTGCCGCCTGACCAGCTCGGACAGCATCGACCGAAGCGTCCGCAGCTCGCCCCGCCTGGATAGCGCCCTGAAGGCCGCGGCCCACCAAGCGGGCGGCGCCGAAACCCCCCAGGAGCGCCTCGCCAGCGTACGGCAGGGAGTCGACGGCCAGACCGCCCAAGTAATCCAGACCATCGCCAAAGCTGTCGACGTCTTTGTATGACGAGATGGCACCTTGCGAGCGGGCGATTTCTCGCTGCAGGCCGGCCGCCGCCTCGTTCTCGACGCGCCCGCGGCGCATCCAGTCCGACCCGGTGATCGCCTCACCCAGGCCATACATGTTCGCTTGGTAGCTGTCGACCGACGCGCCGAGGCGGTTGCCCCACTTGCCGCCCAGGTCGTAGCCGACCTCTTTGGCGATTTCAACGGGATCAATCCGGAACCGCGCGGCGGCTTTCTGGATCGCTTCTTCGTCGGAAGCGGCCCCAAAGTGCGCGCGGAGCTCCTGCAGGGTTGCCATCAATACCCTCGTTCGATGAGGCGGTTGTATTCCTGGAGCGAGTACGCCTTGCCAGTATTCGGGTCGCGGTACACGTAGGTGATGCCGCCCAGCAGGCCACGCTTAGCCTCGCGCTGCATCCGAGTGGTGTCCGGCGGCGCCAGGTCCTCCCTGGTAAACGGGGTCAACCCCTTCGGACCCGGGTTGAGTCCGCCGGCCGGCTCCTCTCGGTCAGCCTTCATAGCCAAGTCGAGCGCGCTCGGACCGAGCTTCAGCTCGGCGTACTTCCCGTCAGGCCCAGGGGCGAACAGCTGCTCCCCGCGCTGAATGATGCCGCCGTCGTGCACCTTGGTGCCGGCCTGTGGACGAGAGCCGGTGATGCGGGCAAACAGGTCTTTACCGCTCTGCCCTTGCGGCAACCGGCGACTCTCGACGGCGGCGGTCCGACGATTGAAGAACGTGAGGCCGCGGTCGTCCTCAGTAGCGCCGATCGGCATCCAGTCCTGGGACTCCATTTCTTGGCGGCGCAGACCGAGACCCTCACGCTGCAAACTCAGCCCCTGGCGGCGCAGCTTTGAGTCCTCTTCAAACGTCCGTTCGCGTAGGGCCTGCCCCTTAACGTCCATATCCGCGCTGTGCACGGACTTGGTGACGTCGTTGCGCAGTCCTGCCCCCTTGAACTGAATGTCCAGCATCTGCATCGCAAGCTTGCGCTGCTCACCCTTCAGCGCCCTCAGCTCAGCCTGTGCCCGCTCAGGGTCCACGTCCATAAGACTGCGGATGGCGAAAATCTGACGCGCGTCGTCCAAGTCGACACGTGTGGGAGCGCCCTTACCTTCAGGGTCGTACACGAGGTACTCCACCTGCTTAGCGTCCTTGCCTTCGCCGACGGTGTACTTCATGGTCGAGAAGCCGCCGCGCACGCCGCCGTTCTGGTTGAGCTCGTCGAGAAAACTGGACAGCTGGCCCGATGAGTGGAGCTGATCGAACTGTTTGTAGCCTTGGGCCAGCCCTTCGCTATAGCGAGCCGATTTGGCCTTGTCCCGCATGCCAACCCAGCCGCTCATGTCACCGGCGGCTAGGAGGGCATCACCGGCGGCGCCCATGATCTCGGACTCCCGAGCCTTGCGCGTCACAGGACCGTTCTGCGCGAGGCCGAGTACGGGCGCAGTGGGTGCCGGTTGTGCGGGGGCTCCGGGGGCTCGCATACCCCGCTGCATTTCGCGGTAGCTGTCCCCCGCGAGCTCCTGGACCGCAGCGGTACCTGTGGTCGCCCCATACCCGTTGGCGAGCACGTGCTGGATGCCGCCCGCGGTCAAGTCGCCTGCGCCCTGTTCAACGACGCCGTCGGTCGACATGCCGCGAACGCGATTCACGGCTTCGTCAACCTTTCGCTGCTTGGCCTGGCGGCTCGCACGGTCCTCGCGCTCCCACGCGTCCCGCTCCGCCAGCCGCTTCTGGTCCGCTTCGAACTGCTTGACCTTCAGGTAGTGGTCGCCGAAATCGAACACGCCGGCCATATCAAACCCCCAACTTTCCGTAGTCGACCGCGTCGTAGCCTCCGACGCGACGTACGGCGTCGGGGTACTTCGCGCGTACTTCGTGCGCCATAACACCGGTGGCTCGCGGGCCACCCCACACGTAATCCCACTGGTACACACCAAGCCCGTCGTGGCGCGTGCCAATCCTGACAATGTTGGTCTTCAGCCGCACGTCGGACATCATCATCTTCATGCCGTTGTTGATCAGGCTATTGGCGGCGGAAGCGTTCGTCTTGTTAGCGTCATAGCGCATCTGTTGCTGCCCGAACCCGCGCTGGGCCGCATCGCCGAGGGCGTTCAGCCCGAAGCCCATCATCCCGCTCCACTGCGCCGAGTTGTTGCCCTGCGCCGCCTGTAGGGCGCCGATACCGGCAGAACCGCTGCCGAGCGCGTTGATGCCCTGCATGCCAAAGCCACCGGACTGACCGAGGAACTGCGCCGTGGCGCCGCCGCCAAGGCCGGCCGCCTGAAAACGTAGATTCATCCCCTCGCGCTTAGCCGCCTCGCGGGCGGTGTTAGCGGCCATGACCTTCGCCAGACTGGCGTTGGTGTCCTGGCCAGCCAGTGCAGCGGCGTAGGCGCCGCTGGACGGGTTCACACCGATGCGCTGCAGCCCTCGCGCCGTCGATGCGCGCTGCCCGCTCAGAGCCTGCTCAACGTCGGCGATTGCCCTCCCCGCCCTGCCTTCACGTGCCGACTCGGTGTCCTCTGCCTCGATCTGCGCCCACAGTGCGTCGCGGCGGCTCTCGTCTTTTCGAGCCAGACCCATCGCGTAGTCGGCCATTTCCGCTTGGCGCTTGGCCTCACTTCTGGCCAGGCCCAGACCTTCGTCCATCTGCTGCATGTAGCGCGGCAGAAGGTTCTCGCGGTAGAACCGGTCGCTTTCCGCGGCGCGGTCCTCGGCGGCAATCGCCGCCCGAGTGGCGGCGTCCTGAGCACGCTGGTAAGACGGGTCCGGACCCGGCACCTTTACTTTCATCGGTTTTCTCCGAGCAGGCGCTTAGCCCACGGGCAATCTCGCCAGAACGTGTAGATCAGCGCGTCGCTGTCGCCGAACGCGCGCTGTAGCCGAGCCTCCTCTTTGGCGCCGAGGCGGACGACGAAATCGACGACTTCGAAGTTGAGGTCGTCGACCATGAATGTGAGGCGCTCCACGCCCACCTGCTCAAACGCGTAAGTGCACGTGGCCTGCAGCAGTCCGCGCGGCATCGCCTCCGCGGAGCTAGCGATGTGCGCAAACATGGTGTTTGGTAGAGCACCGTCAAAGTAGACGCCGGCGACCAGTGCGCCGCCACGCTCGTACCCGATAGCTGCGTCAACGGTGGGTGCGGCAACGCCGCAACGGTCCCCGACCCAGTCGGCGACACGCTGCGGTTCATTCCACACCAACGGCATCAGGGCTCCACGGGGTCCTCAGCCTTGCGCCGGCCGACCTTCTGGGTGCGCTGAGGCTCATCCACCGTACGCAGTTCGTTGACATACTGCTCGCCGTCGGGAGTCAGCAGCACTGTGCCGTCGGCTAGCAGAGAGCCCACGACGGTGTGCTTGATAGTCACGTGGCCGCAGACGACTTCCGCGCCGAGGTTCGTCAGAAATTTGAGGTCCATGGTCTCTCCTTGCAGGTCAGATGATACGCTAACGTGTTAGCGTGCGGGCGAGTTTAGACCAGCGTTATCTGTCGCCACTGCCCGGCCATACCGTAGTACAGCTTGCCGTCGGCGGTCTCGTGAAAGCTACCATTGGCCACCGACGTGGGCAGTGGGGCCGGAGAGGATTTCAGGCTCTCGATGCCTCCATCGAAATCCTTGATGCGCGCCAGCGCGTCCGTAACGGGCTGGAGCCGCTGCTCAAACTCTCGCAGGGTCATAGCGCGCTCGAAAGCGTCGCCGCGGGAACCGAGGCGCACCTCCACCCACTCTCTCAAAGCCTCGATGGCCCGTTGGGCGTTGGGGTCCGCGCAGCGCGCGGCGGCCAGTGCCGGTAGTTTCGCGGGGGCCTTGGCGTTCGCGCCCCGATCGGTTAGGCGGTTACGAGAGGTCACAGCAACTCCGCTGAGTTATTACTGAGTGCGACGCCGGTCACCCTGGCAGTAGATTGGATTTCTACTTCCGCACGGTAGCCTTTTACCGGGGGGAGCCTGAACGGTTTATTCGTGGTGATGGTAGGCGTCGTGTATACGAGCGTTCCGTCGATGTACAGCCGCAATACCACCCCAGCGGACAACTGGCCGTTCACCTGCCCCCAGCCGAAACCTTCAGGCCACGCGTAACTGAACGCCTTGCTGCGCCAGGTGGCCGCACCGACTGAGCCGTCGCCGAGAGCTTTAACGCTTACGCCGTCCTTGAGGAACAGCCTGTCTTCGGTGAGTCCTGTGTGTGCGGCCGAGGCGCTGTCTGCCAGCTCCTCGCGGCTGATGCGCCTGGCCACAATGTCGAAGCGGTAGCAGGCCATTAGACGAGCTCCTCTCTAGTGTTAGCCATCGCCACACTGACAACCCTTTGCGAACCGGTGACCTCGACCTGCCACTCTCGCGAGCGTACCGGTCGAATTCTGAACGGCGCCGGACCGGTAACCACGGTCGTGCTGACAAGGTCGCCGTCACCGTAAATACGCAGTGTGCACGGGTAGCCGCCATCCACTCTGCCCCACGCGGGTGCAGGCTGTTCGTGGGTTTCAAATACCTTCGACCGCCAAATAGCTGTCTGAGTATCCCCATCGGCGACGGCAGCTATGTGCTGCCCGCTGATGGCGTATATCTTGTCCGTTAGGAGGTCAGTATGTGCACCTCTCGGCTGCGACACCATCTTGAACTGCAGTCGGCCATTGGTCCCCATGCCCATCTGCAGGATTCGCACCGCACCGAACGCGCTGCCCATCAGGTACTCGATCGTGTAGCGGTCGCGCTGCTGCCGGTAGTAGGCATTGCCCGCTCGCAGGTAGGCAAGAATCACATCGTTCGTTTCGCTGGCGATGCTTCGCTTGTCGTCCAGCGACAGCATGGGGCTCGTCGCGCCCGCAAACGTTGTCACCGTCACATCGTTGATCAGGGAGTCGAACCACTGCAGCTTGCAGGTGCCGGCCTCCACAAACGCAACGGTCGGGCGCATGTTCTGGTCGAAAGCCAGCGACACCTCTGTAATGCCGGTGCCGGAGTACAGGAGCGTGGTGGACATCAGGGAATCGACCGGGGCCACCCAGATGGACTCGCCATCGCTCCATACTCGCCAGTCCCGGACATCCAAGCCCTGGGTCGGGTCGTTCAGTGCAACGCCGCCGCGCTCGAAGTCCTCCAGGAGATTGAGGCGCGGGTTCTCGTCCGGCTGCAACAGCGGCGAGACAACCGGCGTCGTGGACAAATCACCTTCTGGCAGGGCCATGGTTCACCGCCTGGCAAACGCCGCCACGAAGTTCAGCCGCAGAACCTTGGTGTTGTCCTTGGCGATCTTGGGCGTGAACTCGACTTGGTACTCCAGGCCGGGTGTTGCGCCGCCCGATCCGGCGTAGCGAGGATTGAAGCGCATCGACCGGATGCCGCCGCCAGCCACGTTGCCTTGGTTCAGATCGAACCTGATCTCGAACTCTCGCTGCATCGAGTTGTTCGAATATGCGGCCGGCGTCTGGGTGTAAGAGTGCGTGGTCGAGGCTCCGCTTGGGCTGGCGGTTCGTGCGCCGATGGTTCCATCAAACAGCGTGATACCGCTGGTGACGGCGCCCGAAAAGCCTGCGTAGGTCCGGGAGTAGAAGACACAGTTCGGCGCCCAGGAAGCGCCGTTGTTCACCAGCGATGGGCGAATGATGTAGTCGTGCGTGCTCAACCCAAGGTTGATCGTGCCAGTCACATCGCTGGCAGGTGGGTAGACGCGCCCCGTGTAGGTGACATCCAGTTGCTCATCCGACAGCACCGTGATGGGCGTCGGGCTGCCGCCGCCGTCAACGATCAGAGCCCTGGAGAAAAACGTGGTCGGGCTGCTGCGCGTCATCGCCACCTCGGTCCAAGTGCCGGTTGCAGTGCCGGTCGGAAAGCGAATGGTGATGAAGTCTGAAACGTAGTCGGGCGGGCCGGCGACGTAGGACGCCAGCTCGGCGCCCCACAGCCTCTGCACCGTGGTCGATGCTGGTCCAGGCACCGCGAGCGCCGCATCTGACGCGGTTGGCGTCGCGGTACCGGTGCCCAACTGACAACGTGCCGCGCCGTTGCCGGCCGAGCTGGCAAAGATGTCGTTGAGGCCCGTGTCGGTGATGATGTTCTCGAAGTCGGCCAGCACCACCGAGCCGCGTCGCCCGCCGCTGACCGTCATGGTGAAGCGCCCGGCGAGGCGCGGAAGTTGGAGTTGCAGTGAGTCGTTCATGTCAGGCTTCCGCTGCTGAGTGTTAGGGAGGTATCCAGGCTTTCAGCCGGCCAGTTCGGGTAGCTGATCAGCTTCACGGCAAGGCTTCCGCCGCTCAGGGTCAGGGTCGAATCCACAGCCTCTGCGGACCAGGCGTATGCCTTGAGCACGCTGCGCAGCTCGCCCGATGCCAAGGTCATCGGGGCGTCGAGCGATTCGGGCTGCATCCCGTAGGTCTGCTGGGCAAGGCGCAAGCTGCCCAGGCCCATCGTGAGCGAGGCGTCGATGTCGTCGCCGTGCTCGTAGATGGCCTTGAACATCCGACCCGAGGCAAGGGTCAGCGGCGCGTCCAGGCTATCGACCACAGACAACGGGTAGGGCTTGCTGGAATAGACCACCTCGGAGGTGGCCTCCACGTCGCTGAGCCGCCGGGCGCGCAGGTCGAACTTGAGCGTTCTCACGGCGATCAGCTCCCTGCGGTGAACAGGTAGTAGCTGCCGTCGCTGTAAGCCCCGAACGCTCCACTATTCACCAGAGCCTGCCAGTCTGTTTTGCTGAACGCGGAGGTCGTCAGCACCTCGACGCCGCCGGGACCAGCCAAACAGAGCCCGTCGGGGCTCGCGTACACCACGCCGCCCTCAACCGCAGCGATCGTTCTCTTGCTGATGCATGCCTGCGGACTTTCGACTTCCTGCCCGCTCATGCTGGCAGAGTCCGCCCCACTGAAGAAGTAGGGGTGGCCCTCTGTCATCACGGTTACGGTCTGCCCGTAGACGGCCAAGCCAACGATCCGGTACTTGACCGTTTGCTGGTACTCCAGAGGCCACGCATAGCCAGCGTACGGCACGCTGAAGCAGAGCGTCCTGTCGAAGAATCCGGCAAGGATGCCGTTCGGCAGGGCCACCAGTCCCTTGAGGTTGGTCGGCGGCTCGATCCAAGTCAGCGTCTGCAACGACTCCTGCAGTTCTTCCTGTTTAGCGTCGTCCAGGTGCGACAGGTTGCTCGCGTCGAAGTACGCGAACCCGCCGTCCTGAATGACCGCGTTGGCTTCCCCGGTGCCGTCTACAAGCTGGAACGCCGCGCCCCGCTCCGTGGTGCTGGACCGATAGAGCCGCCACCCAACGATGAATCGCCCGGGTGGGGGGGACGGGCACGTGAGCTGAACGGAGTCGTTCTGGTCCAGGGTCAAGAGGTCGGATGCCGGCGACGGCGCCGACTCCTCACCCCAGTCAGTGACGTAGGTGACGACGTACGAACGGGTCTCGATGCTTCGAGCTACCACCCTGGCCGCGATCGAACCGAAGATGGTCGAAGCGTTCTCGTTGAGGACGCGTCGAATGCTGGCCTCAATTGCCGCGAAGTGCGCTTCCAATGCCGCCGATGCGGACTGAAGCAGTGTGATGCGGGTGGCCAGCAGTGCGGCATCTCCGCCGGCGCCCAGCTGCGCACGAAGGTCGGCCTGCGCCGAGTTGATCGCGGACACCAGCCCGAGTACGGGCGAGCCGACCGGATCGTACAGAGCAAATACAGGGGCAGCTAGAGCAGTGGCTTCCCCTGCCGTCAGTAGTTTGTTGGGCGGGTCCGCCGGGTCTTCGACGTTGGCAAGCGTCGAGTCCGTGGTGGCGAGGCTGGTGGCGAGTCCGCTAGCTCTCCAGTTGTTGAGCGGCACTGCCCACTGCACCGAGCCGTTGTACGTGACCTGGACGCCGCCCAAGCTCGGCGCCGCCAGGTAAGCGTCGCCGGCGTTGGTAATCTGGTAGCTGCCACCGACCAGGGTCATAGGGACCACGTAGGCGGCGTCACCGGCGTCGGTCGTCGGCAGATTGACGCCGAGGGGGTCTCCATGCGCCACAAAAATGCCCGGGGCGGCGACCAGCACGCCATACTCGCCGACAGGTGGTGTGAAGTTGGCCGTGTTTCGTGCAGCGAAGGTGACGCGCAGTTCGTCCATCTTTCCGATGAACGCCTGGGTGCCGGTAAAGCTGGACCGGCCGATATTGTGGATCTCCAGGTGCTGCCCTGCCGGGTAAGACCCGCATAGGACGCCGTCGATGTACACCTGGATCGCGGAGCCGATGTTCTGCACGCTGATGTGCGTCTTCACCCCCGCGGGGGCAGCGTTGCCGCCGCCGAGGCGCTTGCAGCGAATGATCGAGCTGAATGCGCCGCCGAAGTCGCTACTGAAGATGGTCCGGTAGTTACCCACCGCGTCCGGCGCCCCCGCCACCTGCATGGTGAGCTCACGAATACCACCGTTGCGGGCGAAAATGACCACCCACTCCAGGTCATCCGTCGGAACGATCGAGGCATCGACCGTCCACGTAGGGTCTGCGTCCCACGACTTACGATCGATGAACGGTACCGTTATCGAGCCGCCCGTAAAAGTCGCATACCCCGCCCCGCCGCTGGCCCCAAGAGGGCCTAGAGCGTCTGTAGTCAGCGCTACGGCGCCGACATTGGTCAGCAGGCGCTTCTGCGGACTAGAGTCAACAAAGTGGCCGCCGGACAGGGTGTTGAACTGCAGGTGCAATTGCACCTTCGGGTAGATCGGGTCGACCGCCGGAGGGGCGCCCGCGGTCGGCACGGCGTTGCCCAGCCATACCTGGGAGTCGGCGGCCAGCAGTGCCGTCGTAACAGCGGTTAGCGCCGCGGCCTGGGCGTTGTCGGCGTCCGTTTGGTCGAACTCATCGTTCTCGATGAGGGTGACCTCGGGTTTGACCGTCGGGGCCGGCACGCCCAGCCGACGGTACGTGCCGCCCTGCCACGCTTCGGGGTACTCGCTGCGCCCCGTCAGGTACACGCGCTCGGCCTCCGCTACGGGGGCGTTGACGTAGTCGGTATCCGTAGTGCTCGACAGCCACTGCCCGGACGGGGTGCGGAAGATTGAAACGGTCCCGGCAGGCACAGTGGCGACGCTGGGGCCGAGACCTTTCGCCGGCCGGAAATCTCCGAACCGCATGTCGAGATTGCGCGCAATCTGCGCCCCGTCTTCGGGAAGGTTGCGAGGGTCGGTAGACGGGGACAGCCCGCCGAACTGCGTAATCCTGATGCGGCTCAACCCAGGCTCCTCGGCCGCACGTAGGTGGACCCGATAACCGGCCCGCTGCGCGCAAACGACGTTGCGCGACCGACGTGCATCTCGAACTCGTCACGGAACAGCTTGGCCTGGGACGACGTGTACGGCTTATCCGGCGTGCGCATGAGCCGATAAGCGGCGCCACTAACGACGGCGTCCTGCCACCTGTCCAGGAACGCGTCGTCGAGCTCGGTCGCAGCGCGAGTCGGCACGAAGCTGGCCTTGATCGTCAGGGCCAAAGCAACGGTCGAGTTAGGGACCGGGTACAGGCCCATCTGCGTATCGCCGGGCGCTGCGAAGAACGCTGCGGTGGGTATGTCACTCTGCGACGGGACGCCTGGGATCGTCGCGACCAGCGCCTCTGGCGCGGTGACATCCCTTGTGAAGTAGATGCCGAGTGGCCTACCCAGATAGGCCACGTAGATCAGGCGCTGGAGGGTGGCCTGTGCCGGTACCGCAATCTGGTACTTGGACAGCCCCGCTTCCACATCTAGCGTGGTCAGCGTCTGCCATACATTGGAGCGCTCGCACAGCTCCCTGGCCGCGGCCACCGCCGCAGCCCGAATGTCAGGGCCGGTGGCGCCGGGGCACAGCGGAGTGATGAGCGGAGTGAGCGCCGAGTCGATGGTGGCCAAGTTAGCTCCTCACTGCGTCGGCCTGGGCGACCTGACCGCTATCGGCCTGGGCTTTCAAGCCGAGGGAGTTTTCAAAAGCCTGCCGGTACGCGACGGCTCGCTGAGCGTTAGCCGGGTGCTCCGAGTCCTTCGCCATAGCGCGGTACATCACGTAATCCAGCAGTGCGTTGGCGTACGAGTCGCCGATCCCGATGACGCTGGATGCTTCCGGCAGCAGAGCCGGCGCCGCGGAGTACGCGACCTCAACTGCGCGGCCCCCCACGGCCGGGGGGTACACGAAGAACGTGCGCGGGGTGCGCGGGTCGTACATGTAGTGGTGCACGTCGTTCTCGGGGGTGGCCGCGTGCCATGCGGGCATTGCGGAATCCATGTACTCGCGCTCGACCTTGCGCACAGCTCGCCCGGGAGTGGTCCCGGTGCCCATGTTCCGGTAGACCTCCACCAGCTGATAGCCATCGGCCGGGATGCTCTGCCGGGTGCCGGCGACCAGAACTACGTTCGCAACCACCTGGTTGGCATCCGGGCGGAGCACGACAATCTCTCGCTGGCCGTCGTTGACCCACCCCAGCAGTTCCGAGTCGGAAAAGCGCACGGCGCTCTCGTCCACCAAAAGGGTACGAGCGCGTCCGATGATGTACGAGGCTTGGAGGGTTGGCATGGTCCAGAAATGAGAACGCCCGGCACGAGGCCGGGCGTAGTGTACGCGCTAACGTGTAAGACGTTAAGCGCTCAGGACGGCGATGTAGTCGATGCCGTTCGGCAGGCAGAAGAAAGCCGTCGGCTTGTTCTGCGCCACCGAGAAGGCCGCGTTCGCGCCGCCGCCGTTGATCGAGCCGCCGGTGGGCGGGAAGACCGTGGCGGCGGTAGCCGTGCTGACGCGCACCAGGATCGGCGAGCCGAAGCTGGCGTTGGCCGGCAGAATCGCTCCGACTTGGCCGGCAGCCGTGGTCAGCACGTTCACGGCGCCGGTCAAGGTGGGCGAACCCACTTGGGTGGTGCCGACGGTGGTGATCGCATCAACGCCGCCGTTGTCAAAGCGGCCCAGGGAGATTGCGTTTGCCATTTCAGAACTCCTTGTTTCTGGGGTTTAGGCGACGATGGCGGTGGTGACGGCCGTACCCTTGACCACGCGGTGGCCGAAGATGTTCATGCCGCGAACCAGGTCGCCGAAGTCGGTCGGGTTGCGCAGGGTCTCGGTCTTCGCAATCTGGTTCGCGAAGGTGATCGCCGAGGTGTGGCCAGCGGCCAGCAGGCGAACGCGAGTGCCGTGCGAAGCGCCGGCGATCTGGGTCTCGGTGCCGTCGCCGGAGGTCCAGAAAGCCTGGCCGTTGACCTTGAACGGCAGTTGGTTCGTCACGTAGACCTTGAAGCGGTCGATCGTGCCGATCAGGCCGTTGCGGACCATCGACTTGTCGTCACCCATGAACTGCGCTTGCGCGAGGTTCGACTGCATCAGGCGCAGGCGGGTAGCCGGGTCGACCAGCAGCCAGCGACCGCTCTCGGGGATGTTCTGCTCGTCCAGCACCGAGGCCATGCGCAGGATGACGTTCAGAGCCTCGTTGGCGGCCGACAGATCCACCGGAGCGGTGTCGGTGCCGAGGTTGTAGCTCAGCGAACGGCGACCAGCGGTGGCACCACGGTTGGCCGCGACCACGCCGTCTTCCGCCGTGTCGCTCGACGGGGTCGAGAGCAGGGTGCGGTACAGGCAGGTGGCGTCCATCACCGTGCGCATCTGCTCCGACGCGTCGTTGGTGAACATGTCCATCTGGTCCGGCTTGGACTGCAGCTCCAGCACGTCGTTGACGCTGAAACCCCAGTACTTGCCGCGGTCCAGCACCATCTCGATGGTGCCCGGGCGCGGAACGTCGTACTGCAGGTTCTGACCGGCGACATAGTCGCGGATGGCGATGTCGGGGATGGTGTTGATGATCACCTTGTCGCCGACGTTGCTGACTTCACCTTCCCAGTCCTTGTTGCAGATGTCTGCAAAGGTCGAGGCGGCGTAGAACTTGGCGTTCAGCTTGGCCGACCAAATGGTCGGGATGAACGTGCCCGAGGCCGCCGGATTGGTGTTATGCGGCGCTGCAACGGGGAAAACCGGGGCGGCAGTGATGTTTGCCATAGCAGTTGCTCCTTACATGCTTACATGTGCCACCCCGGCGGACATCACGCGGTGATGCGACCTTCGGAGATGGCGAGGTTGATCTCGGCTTCCAGTCGGTCGGCTTCCGCCTCACGACCGCGGTAGCGGCCTCGCGACACGTCGGTGTAGAACTGCTGCACCGCCTTCTGGCTGATCAGCTGCTTGGTGGGTGCCGGTTGGGGCGCCCCTGGGCCGCTGTAGCTATTGGGCTGCACTTGGTCTGCTGCCGACGGCTTCATGGCCGCCTTGAACTCCTTGAAGATTTCCGCAACGCGGGGTGCGTCGAGCCGCTTCACTGCGGCGTCGAGGGCGGCCTGGCGGGCCACTCCGTACACACTGTCCACGCTAGCCAGCCAGTTCAGCCACGGTTCGCTGACGTTGATCTGCTCATAGTCCGGCACGAGCTGACCGAGCGTCGCGTAAAACTGGCTCTGACGGGTCACTGCGGTGTCTTCGCGAACGCCGCTGATCGTTTCTTCCAGCTTGCCGATACGTTCCAGGACGTTTTCAAACGCAGTGGAGTACTTGCCGTCCACGTGGTTTTGAATCTGGAGCGCATACCGATGGACCATTTCCACCAGGTCACCGCCAAACTGCTCGACGTCACGGGGATCGTGCGTCGGTTTCGGCGGGTCTTTGGGTTCGGCGGCCCGAGCTTTAATCAGGTCGGTCATCGCGCGCACCTGTTCGGTGAGCGAGGCGATCTGACTGGCTTGGGCGGCGGTCTGCGCCTGGAGTTCCGGCACCTTCTGGTCGAAGATACCCTTCAGGCTTCGATATCGCTGCTCCCAACTGTCTTGGGGCGCGGGCGTTACCGCAGGGGCCGGAGGAGGAGTTGGGGCTGCTGGTGCGGGCTGCGGGGCCGCAAGCTGCGACACATCCGTAACCACGCTCTGCGGGCCGTTCCCCTCGGGGGCGGTTGGCTGGGTGAGCTTCTCTGCTTCTCGCAGTTGCTGCTCGACGATCTTCGGCGTTGCCATATACCTCTCCTGCGCGGCCTAACTGGCTTATGCGCTGGTGATCGCTAACTAACAGGTTAGCACTGTCTCGCGGTTATCGCAAGTCTTTCGCTTTTTCCAGGAGTTCGAGAAGGCGGTTTGCCAACTCGTACTTACCCTGCGCCCTATGGAATAGGACGGGTTCCGTCACCACCGTCAGTACTTTGACGGCGGAAGTTTTCTCATGCTCCAGCCATTCTCTGAGCTGCGCGTCATGCGCAACTCGGCGGAGTTTTTCCAGCTCTGCGCTGCCGCTCATTGGACCGGCCCCGTTACCGTCAAGGCGTCGTAGGACCGCTCGCAGAGCTCGCCGGCGTGCCTGGCGTCGTCAGCGTATCTAGCCAGGTCTGCGCGTCGCTCGCTGCACCGGCCGAGCAGGTCGGCAAGCACTGAGACGGCCTCGGCGGCTGTCTTGCCTGCAACGGTAGCGGCGGGATCAGACGCGCTTGCGGCGGCGTTGGCGGCGTCTCGGATCTTGGCGAGCTCGTGCCGCAGGCTGCCAGTAGTAGAGCGCAGGCGATCGACGTCACGCTGCAGCTTGCGCGCTTGAGTGGTTGCATAGTCGAGTGCCTCCTGCTGGGCGGTGATGGTGGCGAGGTCTTGCTTGCGCGCCTTCTCGATGCCCTCGGCCAGCTTCTCAGCGCGGTCGCGCTTCTCAGCCTGCCGTGCGCTTTCGCCCTCGGCGACCTCGGCGCGAAGGTTGGAGACGCGAATTTCGCCCCAGACGCCCCAAGTAACCGCGGCGAGCAGCAGCACCGCGAGAATTCGAACGTACGTCGGCGCCAGGATCATGCGCGACCCTCGCAGCGCGCCCGCTCCTGCTCCCGCACTTTGGTCAAGCCGCGCAACACCTGGCCGTTCTGGCGGTTCCAGCGGCTGATTTCGGCGCAGGCCCCGGCGTAATCGCCGGCGTTCAGCTTGCGCACCAAGGTGCTGCTACAAAACGCGGTCGGCCCTATGTTGTACGAAAGCGACACGTAAGCGTCGTACTCGTACTGGTGCAGCGGGACCTTGACGCACTGCTTGACGGCGCCCTCGAACTTGGAGCTATCCGACAGGGCGCGCTCCAGGGCCTTCTCGACGGTGATCTTGTCACCCGGCTTGACGCCGCCGGTCGTGCCAAAGCCGATCGTGCTGATACCCACCTGCTTTTCGTGCGCGGTCGCGTAGTACGCCTCGTCCCGGAAGCCCTCCTTCACCAAGAGGGCCACGAACGCCGAGGCGCTCAATGTAAGACCGGCGATAGCTGCGCGGGCGCGGTTCATTCGTCGGCCAGCTCCGACATGCGCGCTTCGTGCTCCCGACGGTGCATCTCGTGCTCGCGGAGCCTCAGAGCGTACTCTTTGCGTTTGTAGTAGACCTGGACCAGCAAGCCCAATACGGCCACGCCGGCGCCGACCAACATCGCGATGTCGTTGCTCGTCCAGCCGCCCCACGACAGCGTGGCTCCGCCGGCAACTGCTCCGGCCAGTGCCTTGCTCGCAGCTGCGGCTGCCGTGTCTGCGGATTCAACTCGTGTCATCTCAAGCGCCTTGGGGTTCGTAGTGATCGGTCACCGGCGCTCCGTTGCTGAGCTCCTGCCCTTCAGGGGCAGCGCTACCGGGCTGAGCCTGCATAGCCTGAGCCATCATGGCCTGCTGGGCCGCCATGGCCGCGGCCCGCTGGTCCAGCACCGCCTTGGGCGGTACGACCTTGTCGCCGTTCATGTCCAGGCGACGCACGGCGTGGCGAAGCAGTTCTGCCCGCCCGTCGATGCCGATGATCTGCATGTCAATCGGGTTGGCCGTCGCCTGCAGGAATTCGTTAGTGCGGACCTGCGCGGCTTCTTTGGTAGCCAGGGACGCAGCGCCGCGAGCCTTAATGCGCACGTCGCCCTTGAGCTCAGGGTCGTCGCCGTAGCGCATGTTGTGGTAGTACTGGCGCTCCAGCGCCGGCGTGATGACGTAGGTGTCGACCGACCCCAGGACCTGCTTCACGACCTTGGACGCGTTGCCGATCATCATGCTCATACCGCTGGCCGTGCGGCCCGCACCGGCGGTCTCGAAGCCCGCCATGTAGCGCGGGATGCCCGTGTACTCATCGGCCAGAGCGGAGAACCGCTCGTAGACGGTCATTAGCTCGTTGGCGTTGCTACTCGGCTGGAACCAGCCCATCGGCTGCGCCGTCGAACCGGTCGGGTCAGACTCGAACTGCCAGAGCTTCCACGGGAACTGCTCGGTGATGTCCTCACCGGCAGGGATGCGGTTCGAAATCACCCACGCCTGCGGGCCGGACGCAATGCCCATGTTGGCCGCCAGCGCCCGGGCCGCGCCGTTGCACATGTCCTGGCAGTCCTTCAGCAGGTCGTATGGCGAGTTGCCCCACACCGAGCCAGGGATGTTCTGGAAGCTCGTGCCGTAGACCGGGCGGCGAGCCAGAGGGTCGGCGTTCAGCACGGCCTTGATGACGTGCGAGCCGACCATCCACGCCTCGATCTGGTACTCCTTGGTCGGATCGGGGATCATGGATCTGTCCATACCCCACTCGATCAGGCTTGCGCCGCTGGCCGAGCCCCAATACTGGAGCGCGTCAATCAGGCCCGTGCCCACGTTATCCGAGCTGTCCTTGCCCTCAGCCGTAGCACGGCGGGAGTCGACACCCAGCCATTCATTCAGGCCCTTGCCGTCGTACTGCTCAAGGACCTTCTTGATCGCGGCCTCGTTGAACCCCTCGACCCCGATCATCTCGTTCAGGGCCGTGCGGCTCAGGCGGTGTTTGCGGATGAAGTCGTCCCGCGTGATGTTGTTCGCCCAAGGGGCCGGGTAGATGTCGAACGGGTCCACCCGCTCCCATTCCAGAACGAGAGCCTGCTCGACGATCAGCTCGCCCGTGGGCGACCACGACATCTTCGGCTTGCGGCGCACGATCGGCCCCGCCAAAAACGCCGTCTTGTACGTCGCCAGGTCGGTGATGAACTGGTCCAGCGCTTCGAGGAACCCGCCCTCGATCTGCTGGTCCTCCATCTTGCGCTCCATGGCCTCGCACTTCTCGCGGGCCTGCTCCATGAGGCGCGGCATCAGCTCGCGCTTCATTTCTTGCAGTCGTGCCTGCGCTGCCTGTACCGACGGCATAAAGCCCTGCACGATGGCAGACTCGATCTCCATCGTTAGCTGTTCGACCGCCTGCTGCACGACGCTCGGCGGCAGCTCCGGCACCGGTGTGGGCTGGATCGTCCATGGCTTGTCGGAGCCCGTGCCGATCAGCACGTCGCGCATCAGCGCTTCGATCTGGCGCATCTTGGACGCACCGACCATCATGTAGATCGCCGGCTGGCGGTCTGCCTTAATCTTCGCCAGCTTCTCGGGCGTGTACTCCCCGCGCCTTGCCAGCAGAGCCTCGATCATCTCGGTCTCGATCGTGCTCTTTGCCTGGACCGCTTTGGTCCAGAAACCCCGGATGTGCCCTGCCAGCCCCTGGATGACGGGCTGTGCCTGCGCGTCGGCCTGCGGCTGCGGCTGCACGCCCGTGTTCAGAGCGTCCTGCAGATTCCCGGCGCGGACCAGCCCACCGATGCTAATGACCTTAGCGGTGGGCGGCGGCGCGGCGCTCTGCGCCGGTGGCATGGGCAGGCCGAGCATTTACTTAGCGCACTTCCCAGCGCGCTTGCATGCAGGGTTCTTGCAGCCGGGGCACATCTTGCCCGCGGGCTTCCCCGGCTTCCCTTTGGCGGGGGCAGCCTTCTTGGCGAACATGGGAAACGGTGCCTTGGCCATGAAACACTCCCGCAAGGGCAACTAGACTGCCTAGCAGTCTAACACGTTAGATGCGTCGCGCTACTACACGTAGGAGTAGCTACTCGGCTTGATTTCGCGCGCCCGAGCGCGGTATGCCGTGATGGTCGGGTTGATCTCCCCGTTGAACCGCAGCATGGCGTACTCCGCCGCTTCACACAGGTGCGAGTGGTGCGTCTTCTCGCGCGTGGTGCTGGACAGCCCGTTGGTGCCCTTTTTGTACCTGAACCCCCACTCCAGCCCGTCGGCCAGGTAACGCATCGTGGGGCTGAGCAGCAGCCCAGCCTTACCGTCGATGGCCCGGTTAAGCATCGCCTCCATGGCCATCTGCCGTTTCTCCGGGTCGTTCGTGGGGGCCTTGCTCACCTTGAACCCCCGCGTCGCCACCGCCTGGGCGATGGTCGCCTCGTTCACCTGCGACCGCTGGAAACACGCTGGATCAAGCACGAACTCGTAGATGTCCCTGCGGCTGCCGTACGTCGCCAGCAAGTGCGGGATCAGCAGCCGGTCCAGGAACGTCTCCACGCCCATGGTCTCACCTTCGGGCACGTAACACTCGGACAGCCCATTCACCCGGCCCCGCGGGTCCTGCTGAAACACCGCCGCTGCGGCCGTGAGTCCGTTGTCCATACCCACCACCAGCGGGTAAGCGTCACCCTTCATGTGGATGAGCGGCGAGCTGGCTACGTGGAACGACCGCTTGAACGTCGACTTGTACACCGCCTGGCCGGCATTACCCATGCCAAACTTGTTCCGCAGGTACACGTCCACCCACTCCTCGGTGTTGGCCGCGATCAGGTTCGGGTAGTAGTCCTCACTGAGGAACTGCAGGTTCTCCGCTTCCGGGTTCAGGTGTCCTTCCTCGTCCACTGCCGGCGGCTGTACGAACACCGCCGCGTTCTCCGGCGGGTCGGAGATCATCCCGTGCCAGTACGTCTCCAGCATCGGGGCGTTGGTCGAGAAGATCACCCCGGGGCGCGTAACGCCCCCGGCCACTCGGGACGGGAAACGGTCCACCCGGCCCAGCAGACCCTTGAACACCTCCTCGTCGATCTCCCGCGCTTCCTCCACCCATGCCGCGGAGAGCTGCAGCGACAGCAGGCGGCGGACGTCGTCCGGGGTGTCGGCGGCCATCAAACACAGCTCACTGTGCACGCGCGTACCGTCCGGCAAGGACAGCTGAATCTCGAACGTCGCGTCCGTCAGCCGCCAGTGCCCGTACGCCCGCCCGTGCATCTCGGTCGGCATGGTGACCAGCCACTCGTCGATGAGGGGCTTGACGGTCGACTTGAGCTGCGCCGCGGTGTTACGCAAGATGGCGAACTTCGTACGCCGCAGACCGTTGAACGGCTCCTGCGTCATGGCCCGGTTCATAAGGTCGAACAGGCATACCGTCGACTTGCCCCCACCCACGGGACCCATGATCCCCTTGATGAAGCTGTCGTCCGCCAGAAAAGCGGCACCGGTGGGGCTTGCCAGGTACTGCATCAGGTGTCCTCGGACTCGGATGGTTCCACCGCTACCGGAGTGAGCACCTGGATGTCCGCAAGTGGCACGTCCGTGACCTGATCACTCGTCTTGGGCTTGCCGCGGCGAACGTCGATCGGCCTGGACGTCGGAGTGGGTGTCGTACTCGGGGCAATGGTGAGCGACAGCGCTACGCCGAAGGTCTGCTGGGCAGTGGCTTTCTCCGGGTCTTGCGCGATTCGGTGGAGGGTCTCCAGGCCCTTGCGCAGGATGTCGGGGTCATCCTCCTGCTGCAGGAGGGTCGCCAGTTTCTCGACCTGCAGGGGCAGGATCTCGGCGGCGATGGCCCGAGCGGTCGTTACGCCTTTGTCAGCACGCAGGTTGTGCTGAGTCTTCTCGGCTTTCCACGCGTCGGCTTCCGTCAGCGGCTTGATGACGGGGAGGTCGCGGTTGCCTTCGAGGAGATTGACGTCTGCGTGCATGGGGTTGTTGGGGGCCGAGCGACTTGGCGGCTCCAGGTCCGGGCTTCGGGATCGGCTGAGGGGTTCGGCGTCGGCTCCGTTGACTCGGCGTGTAAGTGTAGCGGGTTAGTCCGGATGGTAGTGGTCTATCAAAAGTCTTACTCTAATGTGTAAGACTATTTTGAAAAATGGCGCCCCGCCTATGAGCGAGACGTAAACCCCCCCACCCCCACCGAACCCTTTGGTCCCACCCCCCGGGGGTACCCCCCCACCCCTCTCCCGGAACCCCTCCGTCCGACCCGGCGCCTTACGCCGCCCCTAGGGTGCAGCGGTAGCCCCGCTGGCTCCAGGCAAAGCGCCCTGGACAAGGCCCCAAGAGCCCCCGGCTTTTGCGTGTCGCCCGATCCCCCCGTCGCATAGCGGCCAGCGGGGTGACAGTGACAGCAGCGCAGAAACCCGGCGGCGGCCAGAGCGCCCACGTGGTGCAGCATCCCGGCGACGGGTGCGCTTAAAAATTCGCAGCCCGAGGAGCCTAGTGCGCGATGGTAAGCGCAGCGTAAGCAGCTCTAACGGCATCATGGGGTTACCGTTCACCGGGTAACGCCGGTCTACCGTTTAATAGTATGGGGACACGCCTAGCAAACGTGCGCCTAGCCATACTCCCGTATTCGGAAACCCGGCGGCAAACGTGGCGCAGTGACAGTGCGACGCAGCTAAGTGAAACGTTACCCCCCAATAAATCCACGGTTTCCGTGGGTTTCAGGAAATATCGGGATTCCCGGTATTTCTCCAAACCCATTCACCTATCTGGAGATTTTCATGACCAATGCAATTGCCACTATCGACTTCAACAGCCATGCCGTCACCTACGCCGGCCCAAAAGGCACTGAAAAGTCGATGCACGTCGTGTCGTCGATCATCGTCGGTGGCAAAGCCCTGAAGGCATGCCGCGACGTCGCCATCATCGCCGCCATCAAGGCGGCCGAAAGCGGCCGTTACCGTGCGGCGGCCGACGTGCTGGCCGACGCTTTCCCCAAGGCTGCCAAGGGTTTCGTGGAGTACGTCGGCACCCCGTGGGCTAACAAGGTCTCGTTCGCGCTGTTCCTGACCAAGATCGACGCGGTACAAAAGCCGACCGGCAAGGACTGGACCAAAAAGCAACTCACGGCCCGCGACATGCTGGCCGCACTGCGCCCGATGTTCGCCGACAAGGTCGAGACCGAGACCGTGAACGAGGACGGCACGGCCGCTGACAAGGCCGGCGAGTGACCCGCCACCCGCACCCGCAAGGGTGCGCACCGGTAAGCCTGTTAGACAGCAGGTTTCCCAGTGCGTCCGGGCTTGTATACGGAAGCACCACCACGTGCATAAAAGTGGTTCGACATGTATATGAAGTCGGAGGGGTTCCTCGGCAGCCAAAAAGTCCTTATGGATCAACGGCTTAGCGGGGGTTCTCTACTTCTTCTACTTCTACTTTTTATACATGTATTCATTAATAGGAGGGTGTACCCCCTATAGGGCAAAACTCTTACACCAAAATGTAAGAGTCTTAAAAAGTCGGAGTGGCTCTCTCCGATTTTTGTGCAGTAAATGTATACGGACTTGCGTAAGTGCCTGTCCCGTAAGGACTTTTTTCGTATACATGCTGCGTATTCAGAATGCCCCTCCGCGTATACTGCCTCATTTTTGAGCAGTGCCCGCCTGACCATCCCAACTTCGCATACTTTTATACAGAGCGAAGTCTCCCCTCCCCGCTGCCGATTTATACATGGCAGTCCCCTCTCACCCCGCTATGTGGCTCACCGCGTGAGCTACCTGGAGACCCGCCATGCACTTCGCCCCCGAACCCCCCAGCCTGATCGGTGCCCCCATCACCGGGCAGACCCCGCTCTACTGCGACCAGACCCAGGACTGGGCTGGCCAGTCGATCTACGACAAGTCGATCGAGTGTTACTGCCTCGATGCCCCTGCGTACATGCCCTCCGGCAGCGTGCGCTTCATCAGCCGCGTCAACGGCCAGATCCTGGCCCAGGACGTGTTCGTCAGCCGCTAACAAGGAGACCCCGCGATGACCCTCGCCGACCTGCAAGGCACTGCCACCCCCATCAACGACCACCCGCTGTTCATGCATGCCGCCGTGGACTGGGCAGCCACCGAGTCGTGGTGGAACCTCAACCCGTCCGACCCTCGCTACACCGAGGCCGAGGACCGCCAGCATGCGTTCTTCGCGCTGACCCACTGACAAGGAGCCCCGCCATGCGCCACCTGCTCAGCTTCCTCCGCAGCCCCCTGGGCTACGTCGCCAACCTCATCGCCACCTGCCACGGGTACGTGTGCGACTGGCCAGGCATGGCCTGGCTCGATGCCGACCCGATTACCCGGCGCATCTGCTGGGCCTGCGAAACCTTCTGCGCCCGTGACGGGGTGCAGGATGACGTGCTGTTCTAACTCCACCCCGAAACCCTCCGAGCCCCGCGCTCGCTGAGGGTTTCCGAGTGCGGTTATCTAAACCTCACTGTGTCCAGCAGCAGGGTATCTGCTGCCGTTTACCCCGGACGGCGTTACTGCTAGGGGGCTGCCGACTACGAAAACGTCAGATATTCGTTGGGTATGGTCTAACGAGTAAGTCCACAAACGAGCGCACCATCGCTGCCGTATCCGTAAGCGGCACCCGATCAAACCCATTTACTCCCGGTCCACTTTTCAGGAGCTGCCCATGCGCCGCACTGCCTTCATCACTTCCGCCTCCCCGCGCCCCGTGCGCGCCGCCCCCGAACCGCACTTCGTCCATGTGCACCGTATCCGCAAGGGCGGCGAGGTGCTGACCTACGCTGAGCGTTCCGACGTGGCGCGTAGGGGCGGAGGCGCAGCAGTCATCACTGCCCAGGAGCGACGCGACAACGCGCCCGTGTCCACTGCGACCAACGGCTGGCCGACGGTCAGCGGTGCGACCTTGGCTCAGCGTGCGGTGCGGGGGTGAGCATGGACGACGACACGAAACTTCGCGACGCCATGCACCGCGCGGCGGCTGCGGTCATCCTGCAGGGTTCACGCTCGGTGGACAAGCACGGCGAGTGCGTCTACCGCGGGACTGAAGGGCGCAAGTGCGCCGTCGGCCACATGATCGCCGACGAGCACTACTACGCTGACCTCGAAGGCCGCCCCTCACATAACAGCGAGGTGCGCGCCGCCGCGAGTGCGTCGCTCGGTGTTGGCGTCCTGTCGCTCCAGCAGATCAACGAGCTGCAGTTTCTGCAGGAGTGGCACGACGACGTCGGAGACGGCGAGGGTATTAGGTCGAGCGTTCGGCACACTACGGAGTCCTTCGCCGACTGGAAGCTGCGCACCCTGCCGTACTTCATCGACCGTGCGCTCGTCGAGCGGCTGGTTCGGGAGGGTCGAGCCAATGGCTAACTACCTGCTCCCCGGCACGCAGCTGTACGTGTACATCCTGCGCTCGATCACCCCGAACGGGACGTTCATCGAGGGCGTGTACACCAACAAGACCCAGGCTGAGGCGGTGCAGCGTGCTCTCCAGCAGGAGGACACGTCGTGCTGTGTCGCGATCCTGGAGCGCGTCACCGAACCCCATGAGGTGTAGGCATGAGCTGGCTGATCGCAACTGTCGTGGCCCTGTGCGCCACCATCGCCACGGCCCTGTTCTACCTGGCGCGCAACGCGCCGATCGACGAGGAGCATGAATGAGCAAGTACCTCGCACGTTTCATCGTGCACATCACCGCCGAGATCGACGGGCCGAGTGAGTTCTACGCTCAGGCTGAGGTCGCACGCATCGCCGACGCCATCGACGAGAAGGTCGCGGCCCCCACGTTAGGTCTCGGCCCAACTGTTGGTGGTGCCGTCATGGAGCACTACATCGAGGGGTTGGCATGAGCACAGCAGACAAACTCCGCGAGTTTCTCGCCGACGAATCGAACTTCGTCACCCGCTCGCAGCCGTACGAGTTCAGCGGCAACGGCTTCGGCTTCGTGGGGGTGCGCCGAGCGTTTGAGTGCGCCGACGGCACCACCGTGTCCATCCAGCAGAGCGCGTCGCACTACTGCACCAAGGACGCCAACACGTTCGAACTGTGGAACTGTCCGCGCTCCGAACTGCTCGCCCCTTATGGTGAGGGCGTGGACCCCTACGCTCACGTCCCGTTCGACGTGGTCGTGGCGTACATCGACTCGCATGGAGGTGCGGCATGAAGATCAAAACCTCCGAGCTGTCCGGCGCGGCGCTGAACTGGACCGTGGCTACGCTGGAAGGCAAGCGCGTCACCATCATGCGAGACAGTGACGGCGCCCTGTTCCCTCAGCCTGTGTGGGCAGACGGCCTCTGGCAGCAAGACTACGAACGTAGCTGGGCACTATGCGGGCCGATCATCGAGCGGGAGGGCATTAGCTGGCATTGCGGAAACAAGACGAGCTGGCACGCCTACGGGTATGGCAGCGCGGACAACTTCAGCGGCCCCACCCCCCTCATCGCCGCCATGCGCTGCTACGTCGCCAGCAAGTTGGGCGATGAGGTCGATATGCCCGAGGAGCTGCTGTGACCCGCCTCACCCACGCCCTGCGCGTCGCCCTCACCCTGCTGCTCGCCGCAGCCATCGGTGTCCTGCTCGCCCTCGGCGTCTAAGGGTAAGCCCCCGTCTCACACGTTAGCTCGCCTGTTAGCGTGTCAGTCGCACCTGCGATAGGAGGCGCAGCAGTCATCAACACCGTGCCCGGCCCAGTGCGCATGCGAACCCCGCAGGTTCCGTGCGCACTCCGACGTGCATGTCGCTCGTCAACCCACCCAACCACAAGGAACCCTTCCGTGAGCAACGTCTCCAACACCATCGACGGCCGAGAGCTGGAGTAGCACCATGCCGACGCACTTCGAAGACCTGATCGCCGCCGTCGACCGCGCAACGGCCGCAATCGGGCGGCCCGAAAGCTACGCGCCCCGTCTCGCGGTGATCCCGCCGTTGACCTGGCATAGCGGGCATGACCAGTTCGTGATCGACGAAACAACCACCCTGAAGGAACTTTTCATGGACACCAAACTACCCGACACCATCACGCCTATCGAGGTCCAGCCATCCCATATCTGGGGCGGGACTGCTTACACCGACGAAGCACTCGCGCAGCGAGCGTTCGAGCGCTACGCCAACGCCGGCGATCGGCGCTACGCTCTGGCACTCATGCGAACCGAGCACGCCGGGCGGTACATCTCCAGGTCGACCGGCCTCAACGATGCCGTGGCGCTCTGGCCGCAGTACGCCGGCAGCCCCGTCGTATGCCACGGCAAGGTCTACTTCGCCAGGTTCAGCGGCTTCGGGTATTCGTTGGATCGCCTGGACTTGGACTGGTTCTACCTCGAAGACGGCGCAGCGGGTGATATCGCGAGCCCCGACGAGTCTATCCGCCGGCGTGGCATCAACCGCGCACGGCTCGCGTTCATGGCGTACGCCGTACGCACTCCGGGATACGTGGACGCCAACAACGTATCCCGCTACGTGCGCACCCGCACTGAGCGGAAGCGGAGCCGTGCGGCCGGCCAAGAGATCGGCCGTCGGATGGCCGAGCTGCGCAACTGCGACACCTACGACTCCGAGGTCGAAGAATTCACCCAGTACGTCGAGACGTGTGCTATTGGCTCCGGGGTCATCCGGAATATCCTGGCCCGCGCGACTCTTTCGGACGGCTACAGCTTGGCTGACCACGGGTTCGAGTACGCCACCGCGTGCAGACACATCCACACCAACACGCGCGAGCTCCACGACGGGCGCACTGCGTGCGAGAACTGCGTCGACAACGGCGACTATGTCGAGGCAGAGAACAACGGGGAGTACTACCCCGTTGGCGACCTCTATGAGCACAGCGACGGCCTGTACTACACGTACGAGGAGGACGAGGATGACGATGAGGGCAGCGACGACCCTTATCGGATCATGGAGTACTCGACCAACGTCATGGACTACCTTAGAACCGACTCGTCTTTCACGTCCAGCTCTAACGGCGACTTCCACATGGGCGTCGAGTTTGAGTCGGTGTGGGTCGGCCCCGATCGCGCCCTGTACTCGAAGATCACTGAGCTTTACGACGACGGCTACGCGGTGGCCAAGTACGACGGCTCGATTGGCAACGGTCGAGTGTCCGGGACCAGCGTCGAGTGGGTCACTCAGCCCACGTCGCTAGCCAGGCACATCGAGACCTTCGGCGAGTGGGACATGACCCACATGCGAGCCTGGGACTGCCGATCGTGCGGCATGCACGTACACGTCGACTCTAAGGCGTTCACCAAGGCGACGCTGGCCAAGATCATCGCCGTGTACAACAGCAAGGAGAACGCCCAGTTCCTGCGCTCCATCGCCGGCCGCCATCCCGACACGGACAACCAAGCCCGCGACTATGCGAACTTCGACTCGGAGTTGAGCGACGACACTCCCCCCCTCGACCCGGCCGCGTTCGCCAAGATTTGGAAGGGGAAAGTGGGCAACGGTCAGGGTCGGTACACCATGGTCAACCTGTGCAACCTCGGACGACGCGAGGGCCGACGGCTCGGCCTGAAGTACGCCGACGGCGGCGAGTCCAACACGGTCGAGTTCCGCCTGTTCCGTGCGTCCACCCGCAAGGCCCGCCTGCTGGCGCAGCTTGAGTTCGTGCACGCCACCATCGTGTGGGCGCGGCAGGCTGGCATCCGCCAGTGCCTGCAGATGGAGCCCCACTTCCGTGCCTGGATCGCCACCCGCGGGGACTATCCGAACCTGCGAGCGTGGCTGCGCACCCACCGCGAACACGGCCGGCGCCTGCGCGCAGCCGGACAAGTTAGCCTGTCAGTCGATGACGAGGCGGACGTCCCGAGCGCAGCAGCCACTGCCTAACACCTGTCAACACACCAACCCACTCACTAGGAACAACCCACATGTGTCTCATCATCACTGGACCCGCTAAGTCCATCGTCTCGACCCTCCTGAACAACAGCCTCCTCCTGGAGGATATCTACGACTCCAACGGCGACGGCGTCGGCGTCATGTATGCCAACAGCAAGGGCAAACTGCGCGTCTACAAGTCCCTGCCCAAGTCCTGGCAGCAGGCGCAGAACTGGATCAAGCAGCTGCCCAACGACGACCGCATGCTCGCCATGCACTGGAGGTGGCGCACTCACGGCGAGATCAACCTCGACCAGTGCCATCCGTACCACATCACGGACAACCTGGCCATGATGCACAACGGCGTACTCCACACCGGCAACATGGCCGACGTGAGCAAGTCGGACACGTGGCACTTCATCCAGGACTACCTTGCCGACCTCGTTGCCGACGCGCCCAAGGTCGTGCACAAACCGTCGATGGCTGAGTTCATCGGCGAGTACATCGGTGACAACCGGTTCGTGTTCATGGACGGCGACGGCGACATGACCGTCGTGAACCGGGATCAGGGTATCGAGCACGGCGACCTGTGGTTCAGCAACACCTACGCATGGACGCCGCGCCTGCTGATCCCCGGCTACGCCAGCCGCAAGTGGTATTCGTTCGGCGACTACGACTACGGCACCACCAAGAGCCCCGGCTCGGCCGATATCAAGGAGCCGTACAAGTGCGCCACCTGGGATGACGCGAAGATCGAGGCGATCCTTAAGGCACTGGATGACAACGACTCTGACGAGCTGGGCAAGTTCCTGTCGAGCCAGCCTTATACGGTGACGCAGTTCCTCCTGTCCCGGTTCCAGTTCTCGTTCACCGGTTCTCTCGAAGTGAGCGCCGACTCGTGGCTCTCGCAGGAAGAACTCGACGTGTGCAACGCCATGATCGACCGTGACATGACCAAGGTGTCCAAGGTCGCACTGCAGAACTACAAGCGCGTGGCGGAATGCATCTGCTACTACCTGACGTGGGACCCCATCGTCACCTCGACCAGCCCGATGGCTCTACTCACTGACGCCGAGATTGACGAGGAGGAGTGCGGCGCCGTGTACGGCATGGACGACGATGAAGAAGAAGTGCTGAGCTACGGCAGCGACGGCCCCCTGGACTTCGAGCTGTTCGTCGAGGGCGGGCGGTACGGGTACTCGGTGTTCTGCGGCGAGCGCGCAGTGAGCACTGCGCTCGGGTTCGACAACCTCGAAACCGCTCGCCAGCGCATGCGGACCGCCATCTCGCAGGCCAAGCAAGGAGCCGCGGTGTGAACTGCATCGACCTGATCGAAACCGACGACGACCGTGAGCGAGACGCCACGATCGAAGCCATCGCTGCCCGCCTTGTGCGGGTGGAGACCCGGCTTGTCACCCTGATGGCGCACCTGGGGATGAAGGTGCCCGAGCCCAAGGACCGGCCTGAGCCGGGGAGGGAAGCATCGTGATCGAGATCATTCGAAGTTCTGACGCCAAGTGGCATGACGGCAGCGACAAGTACGTGCGCTCTGATGGCAAGCCGCGGCCGATCCTCAGCCTGACGCACGGCCTGGACAACAGCGACGTGAGCAAGATCCTCAAGGTCTTCGTCGAGTCCGGACGTGGCGACGAGCTCGTTGGGCTACTCCAGCGGGTGGGGCTGTTCGAGGATGTGGCAGCCGCCGACGCATGCTTGGCGGCCGTCTATTCGGCCAGGCCCTCGGCCAAGACCCCCGAGCCCGAGTCGACCGATGTGAACGGAAACGGCGACTATTACGTGCTCGGTACCGGCGTTCCGCGGGTGCCGCACAGACGGCTGGCTACCGCAGTGTCCGAGGCGGAGCGCATCGCCAACATGGACCCGGGCAAGGTGGTGCGCGTTCTGCAGCAAGTGGCGTGGCGCCGTGTCGAGCTCAAGCGGAGCATGGAGGGTAACCCGTGAACTACACCGAACCCCCACGCATCTACGTCGGCACGTACCGACGGTACAACGAGGGCAGCCTACACGGTGCCTGGATCGACCTGGAGGAGTGTGGCAGCGCCGAGGAGTTCTGGCGCCAGGTCAACGACCTGCACGCCGCTGAGATCGCCGAGACCGGTGAGATCGAGCCGATGTTCCAAGACTGGGAGAACATCCCGGACCAGTTCATCAGCGAGTCACACCTGAATGACGACGTCTGGGAGCAGTGGGTCAACCTGGACGCGGAGCAGCGCACGATCTTCGGCCTGTACTTGGATCACGTCAACGTCACCGGTGACTGGGAACACGCCGAGGAGTCCTTCCGCGGCCAGTTCGACAGTGAGCTGGACTTCGCCTACGACCACTGGGATCAGACTGGCATGCTCGACTCAATCCCTGTGGAGTACCGCAGCTACATCGACTATGAGGCGTGGCTACGCGACGCCAAGATCGAATGGGTTGTGTTCTGCCGACACAGCGACGGGTACGTCTACGCGTTCGACAGCACGGTCTGACGCACATGCAGGGTTAACCCTGCCACACACTCACGCACTAACTTGTTAGAGTCTAGCAACCACAGAAGGACCTATGGAAACCAATCTCTACCCCATCAGTAATCTGATGCAGCGCTCACGCCTGGCACACCCCGACGTCCTCCAGACCATCGAGAACGCAGGCATCCGCCCCATCATGATCGGCAAGCGCGCCTTCTACCCGCACGACGCCCTGGTGGCCGTCATGGCCCGGCGCCGCTGGCTCGACAGCGACGAGGGCAAGCGCGAGGTCGCAGAGCGGCGGCTCCAGACCCTGGCCGAGGCGCACAAGGTCAGAAGCGCCAAGGCGGCAGCCAAGCGAAAGGCGAAAAAGGCCGCCCCCGCGTCCGGTGCCGCACCCGCCGATCAGGCCCCCACCGACATCGCTCAGATCAGCCGCCGTCTCTCGACCTTGGAGTCCCGAAGCAACGACATTTACAGCCTTACCTGCACCATTGCTCGACAGGTGTCGGAGCTGTACGAGCTCGTCGAGTCGATCAAGAACGACAACAAGGCGCAGGGCAAACTGTCGATGGCGCACATCGCTGCGCTCAACGAACTCATCGGCCACGACGACAGCCCCGCCGAGCGCCCCCAATGAGCTGGCGCGTCAACACGCGCGCAACCCACCCGGAGTCTCGCCACGCCGACCACGACTGGCACAGCCAGTGGCATGGCGAGGACTCGCACATGACCAGGAAACCCATGGAACATCGCATCAACCGGATACCGCGCAGCCGCAGCTTGGGTCGCGCTATCTTCGTCATCACCCTCGTAGGGTTCACACTGGCCGCCACCCTGGCCGCCACGGCGTTTGCCTACGCCATCAGGGGCGCGGTATGAAGCCGTCGCACATTCGCACGCCGCGCACCATGGGCGAGTGCCATTTCCAAACGGGGTACAAGTGCGCGGACACCGCAGTCGTACGCAAGTGGCCGGTTTTCGCAGTCGCCGCCACCATCCTAGTCGCCTTCGTACTGATGTGATGACTGCTGACTCGCTCACCGTGCAGCACCGGCAAGTAGTCGAGAGTGCAGCATGGGGCAACGTCACCGACCGCGTTCTGCTGTCGCTGCGCGAGGACGGGCCGGCCATGTCAGTGCAGCTTGCTGAGCGACTGGGGCTGTCCCAGCAAGAGGTAGCGCGGTGCCTGCATCGCTTGACCCGAGTGACCGAGCGCGGCGCAGACGCTGGCCGACGTAGGGTGCATATCAGTGCCTGGTATCGGGGTGGGATCGCCGGCCGCAGGGTGTACCTGCGCGCCATCTACTCCGCCGGCCACTGGCCGGACGCCGCTAAGCCACCTGCACTCAGCCAATCACAACGCAACCGCCGGCGCAGCCGACAGTGACAGAAAGGACATAAATGACAACCGATCAAAAGCCGTTTGCGTGGCCGCCTGGTGTGCCGGAGCTGCGCGTTGACGAGGTGAAAGGCCAATTCCCGGCGATCTCTACCTGGATCGGTGAGCTGCGCTGGGCGTACGCCCTTGGCGCCCGCCGTGGCTACGAGGCTGGGCTGGAGGCTGCGGCGAAGGTGTGCGACGACAAAGCGAGGCGCAACTTCCCGTGGGCGAGTGAGAACAGCGATCGCTACCACGCACAAGCAGATTGGGCTGCGCACTGTGCCGCCGCCATCCGCCAACTGAAAGGCAAGCAATGAGCAACGAGATCAAACGCGGCGATGCCGCGTTCGTCGGCCTGATCGCTGAATGGTTTGCGTCGGACCCGCCGACTGCGAAGCGCATGCTGCTGAAGGAACTGGAGAAGCGACCCGTCGCCGCTGATGCGGTGGGCGGGGAGGCGGTGGCTTGGGCCATCAGCTATGACGGCAAGACGCCGCACGTGCTCTGGACCGATGGCGACGGCGCGCTGCTTGACGCGGAAGTAAAGCGGCTCGGCGGGACAACCTGCAAGATTGCCCTTTACACCCACCCCGCCCCCGAGCCACCCATGAATGACACCATCAAGGCGCTGCGCCTATTCATCGGCGCAGCAACGCCGGTCGCACCGGAAATCAACCCACGAGGGCACAACTGGAGCGAAGCTTACCTAGATCAAGCACTTGAAGCAGCCCGCGCCGCTCTCGCTGCCGCAGAGGCGCAGGGGGAGCCGGTGGCATGCACCCGAGAGCAGCATTTCGCGCTGCGCGAGGCGCACGCCATTGGGGCGAGTGACCGCTATTTCGCAGCCAACCCGACTCACGACAACGACGCTGGCCGGATGCTGTTTGAGCGTGGTTTTGCGCGCGGCTTCGACAAGGGGGCAGAACCTCTCTACCTCGCCCATCCCCCTGCGCAAGCAGCGGTGCCGGAGGGCTGGAAGCTGCTGGAAGACGGCAAGACCATGATCCCGAACGACTGGACTTGGTGCCGTATGGAGTGGGAGCCGGGCTACCCAGAAGATGTTGCCTTCGGCCCGGTGCGAATGATGGAGCGGCTGAAGAAATGGCTTGATCGCTATTTCGCCATGCCCTACGCACCCCAGGCCGCAGCGCCTGCTGGCTGGCAGCCGATTGAGACGGCGCCGAAGGACGGAACCTCGGTGCTGCTGTGCACGGCCATCGACGCCGATGGCGAGCCGATTGACTGGAGCGACGACTGGCACACCGCGCAGGTTTTCGTGCAGGTGGCTGCGTGGTGGGACGGTGACGATGCCTGGATCGTCTACTGCTCGCAGATCGCCGAGCCTCGACTGCACTTCGAGCCAACCCACTGGATGCCCCTTCCCGCATCGCCTGCTGGCAAGGAGAGCGGCAATGGCTGACCCCTACAAAGTCATGGAGCGCGAAGGTCTTCACAGTGAGCACGCTGCGCAGTGCTACGCCGAGGCAAAGCGTCGGTCAAAAGAGAAGGTCGTCAAGCAACCCAATGACGCCGCCGACCTCGCACGACGAATGGCGAAGGCCGCAGGCAAGGTGACGCCGCAACAGATGGCCGAGGCTAGCTACATGCTGCTTTGCTGCGCCGCGATGCTGAGCGACCCTGACAAATACATCGAGTGGCAGAACGCAATTGACGCGAAGCGCGCCGCACCCCAGGAGCCCGCCCATGACTGACATCACCAAGCAGCTAGCCGAGGCGCTGCGTCACATCGAAAACGCAGCAACCGACTTGCGGGTACAGCGATACGAAATCCGAGCCGCTGCAAGCGAAGCCCTCGCCGCCTTCGCCGCCCAGCAGTCCGCGCCCAGCGAGCTGCCGCCGCTGCCAGAGCCTTACGACCACTTCCGCGAGTGGGCTCCCAGTGACGACCCTATTGATACTCCGGGCTTCACGGCAGACCAAATGCACTCCTACGCCCGCGCCGCCCTCGCTTCGCAGCCTGCGGCCAGGGTGGTGCTGACGGGGCAGGAGCGCGACGAGCTGGAGCGCCTGCGCGCCCTGGTTAACACGCCAGAGCTGCACGACTTCAGCCGCGCTGTTGTTCTGGAGGCAGCTCATCAGCGCGAGCGGTGGGGCTCGGACCACGACGCCGGCAAGGCACCGGAGGATTGGTTCTGGCTGCTGGGCTATCTCGGTGGCAAGGCCTTGGCGGCCCACTCCAGCGGCAATACCGACAAGGCCCTGCACCACACCATCAGCAGCGCCGCCGCGCTGGCGAACTGGCATGCGGCCATCAGCGGCACGCACACAGCTATGCGCCCCGGCATCGATCCGGTTGCGCGCGGCATCACCGCCCCTGCGGCCGGGGAGAAGTAGGGATGAGCTGTCAGCATGAGGGGAGTATCGGGGTGCTCAAGTACCCGATCTACCACTGCACACGCTGCGGCGCGCTGTTCAAGTCCGTTTGGGACTACGGGCCGAAGATCGTGCCAATGGAGACCGCCGCCCCTGCGGCGCAAGGGGAGCAGGGATGAGCACCGACCGCGAACTGCTGGAGCTGGCGGCGAAGGCTGCGGGGCTGGCAATTGAGCCGAGAACTAGCAATCCGAATGCTTGGGTTCGCAAGAAAACAGGCGAATGGTGGCGACCCCTTGATGACGGAAACGATGCTCTCTGGTTAGCGGTCAATTTGGGCCTGGCAATCAACATCGACATCGTTGAAGGCACCACGCACGCACACGCAGATCAATGCTGGAAGGCAGTGCCAGAGAAGCACGGCACCGACCCCTACGCAGCCACCCGCCGCGCCATCGTCCGCGCTGCCGCTGAGATTGGAAAGGCAATGCCATGAGCACCAAGACCGCAATCCTGCTCTGCGCGCTGGCCCTGGCTGGCTGCACGAAAGAGCAACCCGCCAGGACTCAGGCATACGACCAATGCGCCCGCGCCGAGATTTTCCAGGCGTGCATGCGCAACCTGCCAGCCGGACCGCAGGCCACGAAGTACAACGATTGGGATGAGGTCGTCCGGGCCTGCGGCGACCAGGCTCAATACATGAGCGTGCGCCCGGTCACGGTCATCAAGGAGGAATGCCGTGCAGGCTGGTAGCACCAAGACCCGAGCCGAGGAACTGGCACGGCGAATCGACACATCCTCGCAATTCGACCCGCTCACCGAGTCCGAGCAAGACGAAATCGCCGCCGAGCTGCGCCGCCTGGCCGGGGTGGAGGCAGAGCGCGACCAACTGCAACGCAAGGTCTCCGACCAGGCTCTGCAATGGTTGACGCTTGACGCCCAGGCTACCGAACTGATGGCAGAGCGTGACGAACTACGCGAGCACCTGCAATTCATCGAGCGATGGGCCAATCATCACGGCCAGAAGCCCCATGTCACGCCCGCCGAGGCGCTGTCGGTGATCCAGCACTACCCGCCTATCAAGGACATTACCAAGAGCTACAGCGACGGCAAGGTGCCGGAGACTCCCGACCCGTGGGCCGAGCTGCGCCGCCTCGCAGCTTTGGAAGTCGAGCTTGCCAGCACGAAGAAAGCGCTCGCCCTCGTCCAGCAGCACCATGTAACCGCTTGGAACCGTGGGCACGAGGCAGGGATGCGCGCAAGCCGCGACACGGTGAAGCAGGCGACCGACGCTTTGGCGCGAGACGCCTGGGGCAACACGCAATTGACCGAGGCGCTGCTGGCCGCAGAGGCAGAGCGCGACCGCCTGGCAGCCGAGGTCGAGGCGCTGCGGCCCAACGCCGAGCGGTATCTCTGGTTGCGGAACAACGCCTTGGCAATGGACACGGTAGCTGACCCAGATAACCTTGTTCAGGTCTGGCACGGTACAGACCCAGCTCTTTGCGCTACCGGCCGAACACTCGACGCCGCTATCGACGCCGCCCGCAAGGAGCAGGGATGACCGAGCCTGTCGCGTACACCGACAGCAAGGCCAGGGCCGACCTGATCCGATCGGGTGCCGCCCTCAAGCGCCACTGCCTTACCTCCGGCAACCGCAAGCTGATTGAGCACTGGGCCGTTGTCGCGGCGTTTATCGACGTCAGCCTGCGGGTGATGGACAAGGCGCCGCCTGAGCTGATCAAGGAAGCCGCCGTTACCGGCGAGATCGCCCAACTTATGAACCAGAAAGAGTAAGCATGTCAGACCCAGTCCATCGCTGCGAACATGACGGCCCCCGCAAGCCAGAAGTCGACCCCAAGACATGGGCAGGTGCGACCCGCCAGTGCGGCAAATGCGGCACGCGTAAGCCAATTCGCGGCAGCGTCGGCAGCAAGGTCCACCGCTTTTGGGGGTGGATCTGTGGCAGCTGCGCTAACCCCAACCCCAACTGAGAACCCCACCATGAAAAAAGAAACCGTCACCGTCAAGCTAACCCATAAGGGATGGCTCGGCTTTGCTCCCGTGTACATCGCTGCCACGTTCACCGACTGCCCGTTCCTCCACCCGCGCATCCCGTTCACGGGCTGGTTCATCACGCTCAACGCCGCCATGTTCAACCTGATCGCGAGCGTCCACGGCGCCGGGTCGGGGTTTCCCATTCGAATCACCGGGAGGCTCGACACCCCCCGAACCGTGGTCGTGTGAGCTGACCATAACCTCATAAAGGACCGCCAACGTGCGACAAGTATTCACCGACCTGGAGACCTTCTGGAGCAAGACGCACAGTCTCTCCAAGATGAGCCCGATCGCCTACTGCCTCCACCCTGACACCGAACTGATCTCCGCATCGTTCCAAGAGGGGGTCAACGGCGAACCCTTCTGCGTCTTCGGCGAGGACGAGATCCGCCGTGCCGTGGCTGACCTGCGACTGAACAAAAAGACCATGCTGATCGGGCACAACATGTCCGGCTTCGACAGCATGATTTTTGCGTGGCGGCTCGGCGTACGCCCCGACATGTGGGGCTGCACCCTGGCCATGGCGCGGCCTATCCACGCCAAGGACGTTGGACTGTCGCTGGCCAAGCTGGTCGCCCACTACAAGCTCGGTGTCAAGGACGCCGCCGTGCTGCACCAGACACAGGGGCGCAACCTCGCGGACTTCACGCAGGACGAGCGGACCAGCATGGCGGTGTACAACAGCGCGGACGTCTCGCAGTGCGCTCAGCTGTTCCTCAAGCTCCTGCCGCACTACACGACCGAGGAGCTGTGGCACCTGGACTGCAACATCCGCATGCTGGTGCAGCCCAAGTTCATGGTGGACAAGGGGCTGCTCGAAACCGCCGCTTCAGTGGAGCGCAGCAACAAGCTCAAAGCACTGCACGAGGTGGCCCGCCATCTCAGGGACAGCGGGGCGACCACCGAGCTGCGCACCCTGGACTGGGGTGACACCGAGGCGGTCGAGGAGTTCGTCCGCAGCGAGATGGCATCACAGCAGAAGTTCGCCAAGCTGCTTGAGCGGCAGGGTGTCGAAGTGCCGATGAAGCCCTCCCCCACGAACCCGAACAACCAGGTGCCCGCCCTGGCCAAGTCTGACGAGGCTTTCGTCGCGCTCACTGAGCATGAAGATGAACTGGTTGCCGCAGCGGCCCGGGCCAGGCTGGCGGTCAAGTCGACCATCACCGAAACCCGCATCGAAGCGTTCATCGAGACGGCGTCGCTCGTCGCCGGCCGCCTACCAGTCCCGCTCAACTACTGCGGCGCGGATACCACCGGCAGGGACAGCGGCTGGCTGTACAACCCGCAGAACCTGAGCCGCATCAACCCGAAGAAGCCCAAGCCTGCCGACGCCCTGCGCCGTAGCCTGCGTGCACGGCCGGGCTACCTGATCGGTGTCGCCGACCAGTCGGGCATCGAGCTGCGCATGAACCATTCGCTGTGGAGGGTACCTTCCACGATGGAGCTCTACGCCAAGGACCCCAAGGCAGACCTCTACAAAGACCTGGCCGCGTGGTACTACCAGGTCCCACCGGATGAGGTCACACCTGAACAGAGGCAGATGGCCAAGGTCATGCACCTGGGCCTGGGATTTGGCTCCGGGTTCAAGACGTTCATGCGCATCGCACGCTTGATGGGTGGGCTCAAGCTCGACGAGGCCACGGCAGAGAACGCCGTCAACGGCTGGCGGCAGCGTTACCCAGAGATCGTGCAGGGGTGGAAGTCCTGCGGCTCAGCTCTCTACGCCATCGCTGAACGTCGCGCTGACGAAGCGCTCGACCCGTGGGGTTTGGTGACAACCCATCCTGACGGCCTGTGCCTACCGTCGGGCAGGATGATCCGCTACCCCGGCTTGCGGTATGAGCGCACTGACCAGACGTGGCCGGACGGCCGGCCGAAAGACTCCTGGGTGTACGGCCACGGTCGGCACAAGGCGTTCCTCACCGGCCCCAAAGTGGACGAGAACATCGTCCAGGCGCTGGCCAGGGACAGCGTGTTCGAGTGCGCACTGCGGTTCTACAAGGTTAGCAAGCTGCGCCCCATCATGCGCGTGCACGATGAGCTGATCTACGAGTTCCCGAAGTCTGAGGCTTCCGACTTGCTCGACACCTTGCAGCAGATCATGCGCACCCCGCCCAGCTGGTTCCCTAACATCACACTGTGGTCGGAGGGCGACATCGCTGAGGCTTACGGAGACGCTAAGTAATACACACCGTAGAGCAATACAACGCTAACATGCACAGCTATACCCAAACATTCGCTAACATTCACCGCGAGGCCAGCTATGAACCACAGCAAGGCGGCGCTCCTTGAAGCACTTAACACACTCATCATCGACCCGGACGCCAAGCACTTGTTCGCATCCCTGATGGCCGTAGCCCAGCTCAAGTCAGTACATCCCGTCTACCTGGCGGGAGAAGCAGCGGTACTCAATCCGCTGGTGGACGCCTACCGAGAGAGCCCGGAGTGGTTTGATCGGCAGATCGCCAAGGTCGACGACCGTCGACGAGCGCTTCTCAAGGCACCCTTAGTGCCCCCTCCTGACGATGGGTTCGACAAGTCGGCATACATGCGGGAGTTCATGCAGACTAAGCGGACCAGGATGCGGCGGGCGGCGGACATAGAGAACATGCTGCGGCCTGCTAGGGACCGACTGGTAGGCAGGGCACGACTGGACTTCATGGACGCCGCGGCGGCGAAGTGGAAGGCCGAGATGGACCGTCGCGTTGAGGCAGCAAGGCAGGTCGCCGACGGCGGCAGGCTCCCGAAGGAAACGCTCGACACCGTGCGAAAGCAGTTTTGGGAGTACGTGGATCAGCAGCTGGACGAAGCCGAGCAGCGAGCCCTCAAGCAGATACGCGGGTAAAGAAAACGGTCCGGCACCTCGCGACGCCGGACCGTAAGTACCTCAACCAGGAGACCCAAACCCACCTCGGTGGGCAGGGCCACTCTAACAAGGATTTTCACGATGAGCAACACGTTAGCCGGTAAGTGCGAGAAGGACCCCAACGGACTAAACCCCCACCAGCCGGGCGCCAAACTGGATGCCGGCAAGCCTCGCCCGGGGCTGGTGCTCGGCGGCTTCGCCAGCGCGCTGCAGGCCGTTACCGAGGTCGGCACTTACGGTGCGCGGAAGTACACCGACAATGGCTGGAAGGATGTGCCCAACGGGATCGACCGGTACACCGATGCCATGCATCGCCATCTGCTGGCGGAGGCCGCCGGTGAGCTGCGCGACCGCGACACGGGAATCCTGCATGCCGCCCACGCTGCGTGGAACGCCTTGGCCCGCCTGGATCTGCTGATCCGCGGTAACCCCGGGGAAGACCGACTGCCGGCCAAGATCGACACGAGCTACGGGGCATACCACCCCGCCATGAACGCCGCAGAGCCCGGCGCGCACTACAACGCCAGGATCGGCAGGTGGATCAGATGACTTGGTCTTACTCTAGCCTCACCTCGTTCGAGCAGTGTCCTCGGCGATACGCGGTGATCCGCATCTACAAACAGGTGCCGGACCCCCCGAACGCGGCCAGCATCCACGGCAATGAGGTGCATAAGGCGCTTGAGCTGTACGTCAAGAACCGTACCCCCCTGCCGGAGAAGTATGCCCAGTACGAGCCGATGGTGAGCAAGATCGCCAGCTCCAAAGGCGAGGTGCACGCCGAGCAGCGGTTCGCTCTTACCCGTGACCTGCAGCCCACGAAGTTCTTCGCTGATGACTGCTGGGTGCGCGGCGTTCTGGACGTCACCATCGTCAACGCGCCGAAAGCGACAGTGCTGGACTACAAGACCGGCAAGCCCAAGAACGACATCGACCAGCTCAAGCTGTTCGCCGGTGCCGTCATGGCCCTGGATCCGGAAGTCCAGACCGTACGGACCGGCTACCTCTGGTTACAGTACAACATCATGGACGTCGAGACCTACAGCCGGTCGGACGTCGATGAAATCTGGTCCAGCTTCGACGTGCGCGTGCAGCGCATGGAGCGGGCCTTGAAGTACGAGGAGTTCCCGCCCAAGCCCTCCGGCCTGTGCAAGAACTACTGCCCGGTGCCCAAGCGCATCTGCGAATTCTCAGGAAGGAGTTAGCCTGTAATGCAAATCTACTCTGCTCTAACTACGACGGAGCTCATCCGTAATGTGTCGCTCTCTGCCGAGACAACCCCGTTGGAGATGGAGCTGCTCAGTCGACTTGTAGCTGCGATGGACGAGATCGATGCGCTGCTGATCGACATCAACCGCCTGGAGGTCGCGCTTGCCAACGCCCGAGGGTAAGGTCAAGGCGGCGGTCAAGGAAGCCTTGGTAGCAGAGGGCTTGGTGCCCTACTCCGATTGGCTGGCCGGGCGAGCCGCAGAAAACTTCGACGGGTTCTTCTTCATGCCAGTGGCGGGTCCGTATTCGATCCACGGCATCCACGACTTCATCGGTTGCTGGCGCGGCCGGTTCTTCACCATCGAGACCAAGGCCCCCAACAACCCAGAGGACGCGACACCCCACCAGGAGAAGTTCCAAGAGGTGACGACCCTGTGCGGCGGCCTGTCTTACATCGGCGTTCGCGACGCTAGTGTCGTTCAGCGTTTGAAGGACGCGCTATGCCAGTGACTCACGGAATGTCCGGCACGCCGATCTACCGACTGTGGTGGGGGATGATCAGCCGTTGCTCGCATCCAAAGACACGTGGCTACCCCTCATACGGAGGTGCAGGTGTGCAGGTGTGCCAGCACTGGCGTCGCTTCGAGAACTTTTACGCGGACATGGGCGATCGCCCGACCGGCATGACCCTAGAACGTCGTGACAACAGCCGCGGGTACGAGCCGGGAAATGTCGTGTGGGCGCCGAACGCCGAGCAGCAGCGACACCGCCGCAACAACGTCCTCGTCGACTGGGGTGGGAAAACGTACGTGTTAGCTGACCTGTGCCGAGAGTTAGGCATACGTGCCACGCACCTGTACCGAAACATGAAGCGCGGCATGACGCTGGTCGGCGCGATCGAACACCTTGTCGAGCTTAAGGAAAAGCGAAATGGCCAAATCGTCTGAAGCCAAGCTCCGCTACCAAGCGGAATACCAGAAAAAGCCGTCCGAGGTCGCCAAGCGAGTGGCCCGTAACAAGGCTCGTCGCGAGGCCATCCGCGAGGGTGCTGTCAAGAAGGGCGACGGCAAGGAGATCGACCACAAGCGCATGCTCGACGAAGGCGGCAGCAACGCCAAGTCGAACCGTCGCGTGGTGTCCGCCAGCGAGAACCGCGCATGGCGCAAAAAGAACCCGGGGGCGTATGGCAAGTAAGCAACCTCCGTGGCTCATGCGCGATCTGATAGAGGGGCCATACCTCTGCCTGTGCACCTCTCAGCAGCAGTTCGATCGGGTCATGCGCAAGTTCAAGCTTCCGAGCCGCGAGTACCTTAACCCGGGGGCGGACGCAACGTGTCACCACCTGAACAACGGCCACAACGAACTTGTGTGCGTGGTGTGCGTCGAACCGGCTTCGCGGGATCCGGTGGCCGTATGCGCCTTGCTCGTGCATGAGGCCGTGCACGTGTTCCAGGAGTGGTGCATCACCCGCGGCGAACACGCGCCGTCGCGAGAGTTCGAGGCGTACTCGATTCAGTCCATCTCGCAGCGCCTCATGGCCGCGTATCGCAAACAGGTTATTTACGCCACATGACCCCGACCGAAATGATGCTACTCGCGGTGCACCGTACCCCGGTGATCCCCCTGGCTGACATCTGCAAAGACTACCTTGGGTTGGAGCCTGAGACAGCTTCGCAGTACGCCAGCCTGCACCGCCTGCCAATCCCAGCGTTCCGACTCAACGCGAGCCGCAAGGCCCCGTGGGTCGTGGATCTGCGCGTCCTTGCGGCGCACATTGACAGCTCTCGCCAGAGCGCGGCAGAGCAGTTCGCCAACTCCAACTAGGAACCCCCATGTCTGACAAGACCATCGAACAAGAGATCCAGGCCAAGGGCCTGACCGCACCACGAGTGACGCCGGACGACATCGAGGCGGCGATTGCATCGGAGCACTACTTCACCGCGTCGCAGGCCGTCAGCCTCACTACCGGTGACACCCCGCCGGCGCCACTCGACCTGCTGACCTTCTGCATCTTCGTGATGCGCAACGGCTTCACCGTGGTCGGCAAGAGCGCCTGCGCCAGCCCGGAGAACTTCGACGCCGCCCTTGGCCGCAAGATCGCCCGCCAGGACGCCATCAGCCAGTGCTGGCCCCTGCTGGGCTACGAGCTGCGCAGCAAACTGGCGGCGGTACCCCCGCACGACCCGGTGCAGACCGGTAAGTACGCGCGCAGAGACATCAAGATGATGCGCACGGTCTACAGCCCCGCGCACCGCACCGAACTGATTCAGGCCGAACTGCACGACGGCACCTATGTCGAGGTCGACCTCTACGACCTTCCGCACCGCGCACTCCGGACAGAAGTAGAGATCGTAGAGGCCATACTGGCGAAAGCGAACGGAGTTCAGCAATGAATCCCCACGTCGTCATGATCGACCTGGAGACCCTCAGTCTCCAGCACAACGCCTACATCCTGCAGCTCGGCGTGCAGCAGATGGACCTGCGAACTGGCTTCGGCCAGAAAGCATCGTGGGGCATCAAGGGCCAGGAAGGCCGTCACATCGACCCCGACACCGTGCGATGGTGGATGAAGCAAGACCGGGGGGTCGCAGCGAAGGTGTTCAACCTCGATGGCCTCATGCCCATGCAGACCGTCAACGAGACCTGGATGTCACTGGCGGCTATCACCACAAACTGCAGCGTGTGGGCGGCGCCTTCGACCTTCGACCTCGCGGTCCTCAAAGACCTATTCGGCGGCAAGACCCCGTGGTCGCACCGGCAGGGGCTGTGCTTGAAGTCAGTGGCCGCACTGCTCGACCCGACCGGTGAGCTCAAGCCGCCGGAGAACAGGCAGCACCACGACGCCGAGGCTGACTGCGAGTGGCAGCTGGCGTACCTGCGCCGGCTGTACGAGAAGGTGACAGGCCCTGTGACGGCGGCGCTACCGGCATAGAGAAATCGCTCCCATCCATCATCGGCGCGACCGACAGGCGCCAGGGGTTGTAGGTACTCACGGCCGGCATTATCGAAAACCCGGGCGAGACGGCCCGTGACCGAGTCAACGCGGCGGCAGCAGCGCGCGCAATGGCGCGACCGGAATCGCGTAGCTGATGCCGGTCGGCGCGCTCAGCGCGCCCTCTCGACCGGCCTTGGTCAGCACCATGTTGACGACGCCGATGACCTCGCCGCTGGCGATGTCGAACAGCGGGCCGCCGCTATTGCCCGGGTAGGCGACGGCGTCCAGCTGCAGGATGGTCATCGGCCCGTCGCGCAGCTGGCGGATCGCCGCCGCGTTCAGCGCCTGCGCGCGGCCCTGCGGCGGGACCATCTGGGTGATCGCGGCCAAGGTGCCGCGGTGCACGACATGGGAGTAACCCAAGGCGCCGCCGATCGGGAAACCGATCAGCGCGACCTCGCTGCCCTCGGGCGGCGGTTCGTCGGTGGCCAGACTCAGGGCGGGCAGCGGATCGCCGTCGATGCGCAGGATCGCCAGGTCGGCGGCGCGGTTCACCCGCAGCAGCTCGGCGCGCCGGCCTTGCCAGCTCTGACCGCCCTGCCAGACCTGCACCATCAAGTCCTTGGGCTGCTCGGGCGGCGGCAGCACATGGGCGTTGGTGGCGATCAGCCGTCCGTCAGCGACCGCAAAACCGCTGCCACGGAAGCCGAAGCGCGGGTTGTCGGTCTCGGCATAGGTGCCGACCAGGACCACGCCAGGCTTGACGCGCCGCACCAGGGCCGGCAGGTCGGCGCCGCGCGCCAGCGCCGGCATCAAGCCCAGGGCCAGCAGCGCACGGCGGTCGAGCCAGCAGGACGCCAGCGCTGGATCGGGCGCGCGGCTGGCCGGCATCGTCAGAGCTTGGCCAGCATCTCGCTGACCTCGGCCTGGCCAGGGTAGCGATCGCGAAGCTGCTGGACCGCGAGCAACTCGTCGCGTGCCGCGTCCTTGCGGCCGGCGGCCACCAGTCGCTTGGCCAGGCCGACACGGAACACCGGGTTGGCGTCGAGCTGCTGGGCCCGCCGCTGCGCCGCCTGCGCCTGCTCATGACGTCCCAGGGCCGACAACAGGGCGGCCTGGGTGTCGTGCAAGGCGGCCTCGCCCGGCGCCAGCCGCAGGGCCTCGGTGATGCGCTGCTCGGCCAGCTTGAGCTCGCCCTGCTGCAAAGCAATCCAGGCCAGGTTGTTGAGCACCAGGGGCTGCTCCGGCTGCAGGGCCAGCGAGCGCTCGTAAGGCCCCTTGGCCTCGGCCGGGCGGTTCTCGTTGAGGGCGGCGTCGCCCAGGTAATTGAGCAGCGCGTGGTCGCGCGGGTGATCCTTGAACCAGTCGCGGGCAAAGGCCTCGGCCTCGGCGACCTTGCCGGCGGCCCGCAGGCTGCGGTGCAGCTTGGCCGGCACCTCGGGCAGCGCGGCGTTGCGCGCCAGCGCACGGCGATAGGCCGAGGCCGCCAGCTCATGCTGTTGCTGCGAGGCCTCCAGATCGCCCTCGGTCGCCGCGGCCAAGGCCTCCAGCCCCTGCAGCTGGGCCATGTCCTTGACCAGCCGGCGCGCCGACGCCACATTGCCCAGTTCGGCTTCCAGGCCGATCTGCATGCGCAAGCCCTGCCCATGGCGGGGGTTGATCGCCAGCGCCTTGCGCACCGAGGCCATGGCCTCGCGCGCCCTGCCCTGGCGCTGCTCCAGGTCGGCCAGGCGCAGCAGCGCATCCGGGTTGCGCGGCCGCAGCTCCACCGAGCGCTGCATGCTCTTCATGGCCAGCGCCGGCTCGCGTTGGCGCAGCTGCAGCTCGGCCTGCAGCTCGTGCAGATCGGGCTCGTTGGGCAATGCCGCCGTGGCCTCCTGCACGCTGGCCGCCGCGCCGCTCAGATCGCCGCGACGCAGCAAATGCCGCACCAGCGCCGTGCGGGCCCGCACCACCTGAGGCTGCTCGCCGATCAGCTTGCGCAGCTCCTTCTCGATGGCCTCCTCGGCCTCGCCGGCCTGCTGGCGCAACTGCAACCAGGCCAACCGGCTGACGGCATTGCCCGGATCGGCCTTGACCACCGCCTCCAGCCGGGCCGCCGCCGCCTGCGGCTGCTTGTTCTGCAGATCGATGCGGGCCAATTGCACGGCGGCCGGCAAATACTTCGGGTCGCGGCGCAGCGCGTCCTCGTAGGCGGCGCGCTCCTGCGCCTCCTTGCCTTGCGCCCGGTAGACCTGCGCGCGCAGGGCCGGCGCAACGCCGCGGTCGGGCAGCTTGCGCTCGATCGCATCGATGGCCTTGAGCGCCTCGGCATGATCGCCCTTGCGGATGAAGGTGGCGACCAGGGCCAGATCGGCCAAGGGGCTCTCGAAACTTTCGGACAGATCGCGCAGCTCGCCGAGGCCACGCGAATCCTGGCCCTGATGGACCTGACCGAGCGCCAGCAAGGTGCGGCTGCGCATGTCCTTGGGGTCCAGCGCCGCGGCGCGCTTGAACTGCTCCTCGGCCTTGCGCGTCTCCCCCAGCACCAGGTAGGCCTCGCCAGCCAGCGCATGCGCGCGCGGAAGCGCCGCGCCGGCCGTCGCGTCGTCCAGCAAGGGCTGCAGGGTCTGCAGGCTGCGCGCCGGGTCGTCCAGCCGCAAATAGGTCTGGGCCAGCAGCAGGCGCCCGCGGCGCGCCATGGCCGGCGCCACCAGCGAGCGGGTCAGGTGCGATTCGGCCTGCAGGAAGCGGTCGCGCAGGAACTCGATCTGCCCGGCCAGGAAGTGCAGGCGGGCATCGTCGGGCGCCAGCTTGAGCAGTTGCTGGGTTTCCTCGTGGGCCGCGTCGAGCTTGCCCTGCTCCATGTGCAGCACCGCGGCGTAGTAGCGGACGCCGGCGTTGCCGCCCAGCTGCGCCTTGGCTCGACCGAGCTGCTGCTCGGCTGCCGCCAGGTCGCGCTGCTCCAGCAGGTGCGCGACCAGCGCCAGCTGGGTCTCGGCCGAGCGCGGCGCCTCCTGCACCGCCCGCTCCAGCGCCTGCCGTGCCGCCGCCGGGTCGCGGCGGTGAAAGGCCAGCAGATCGCCCTTGAGGCGCCAGGCACTGGCCAGCTTGGGCTGCCGCTCCAGCAATCGCTCAAGCCGGGTCAGCGCCTCGTCGGCCTGACCAGCCTGCAGGCTCAGCCGCGCCAGCTCCACCTCGAGTTGGCCGTTGTCGGCATCCATGCCCAGGGCGCGCTCGAAGCTGGCCTTGGCCGCCTCGGTCTGGCCCAGCCGCTGCTGCGCCCGCCCCAGCCACAGCAGCAACTCGGCCTGCGCCTTCGGTGCGTCGAGCTGGGTGCTCGCGTACTGTTCGAGCAGCTTGTTCAATTCGGCGCGTTCGAACAGCGCCTGGGCATGAGGAACCGCCAGCTGGGCCGCCGGGAAGCCGGCCTCGCGGGCCTTGCCGAACTCGACCAAGGCTCCCTGTGCATCGCCCTGCTGCAGCAACAGCTTGCCGAGCAGGAAGCGCGCCTCGGCCAGGCCGACATCCTGCTGCAGCGCGTTCTTCAGATGAATCTGCGCCGCCTTCAGGTCCTGCGCTTCGATGGCTTGCCTGGCGCGATCGAGCAGCTCGGGCGCACCGTCGCGCGAGCAGGCCGCAAGCAGGATCAGACCGGCGAGAAGGGGGGCGTGAACGCGACTCATGCGAACAAGGGGGTGAGGCGTTGAGGGAGCAGCAAGGCCGGTGCGTCGATGGCCGGAGCGCGCTTCACTTGATCTGCAGCTTGGCCATCAAATCATAGAGCGTGGGTCGGCTCACCCCGAGCAGTTCGGCAGCGCGCACGATGTTGCCGTCGACACGCGACAGGGCCGCGACCACCGCGCGGCGCTCGGCCTGTTCACGCACCGTGCGCAGGTCCAGTTGCTCGCCATCGCCGTCCTTGACCTGCAGCCCCAGGTCGTCGGCGCTGATGCGGTCGCCGTCGGCCATGATGGTGGCCCGCTTGATGAGGTTCTGCAGCTCGCGCACATTGCCCGGCCAGCGGTGCTGTTCCAGCGCCAGCAAGGCGTCGTCGGAGAAGCTCAGGCCCTTGCGCCGCTGCTCGGAGGCAAAGCGCTTGACGAAGGCATGGGCCAGCAGCACCGCGTCGCCCTGGCGCTCCCGCAGCGGCGGGATGTCGATGACGATTTCGGCGAGGCGGAAGTAGAGGTCCTCGCGAAAGCGCCCTTCCGCGATCAGCTGGCGCAGGTTCTGGTGGGTGGCGCCGACGACCCGCACGTCGACCGCGATCTCCTGACGGGCGCCGAGCCGCTCGACGGTTCGCTCCTGCAGGAAACGCAGCAACTTGGCCTGCAACGACATCGGCAGATCGCCGATCTCATCGAGCATCAAGGTGCCGCCATGGGCCAGCTCGAACTTGCCGGGCGTTGCCTTGGCCGCGCCGGTGAACGCGCCCTTCTCGTAGCCGAAGAGCTCGCTTTCCAGCAGGTTCTCGGGGATGGCCGCGCAGTTGATGGCGACGAAGCGGCCCTTGCGCCCGGCGGCCTCGTGCAGCCCCTGGGCCAGCACCTCCTTGCCGGTACCCGACTCGCCCAGCAGCAGCACGGTGGCATCGGCCCGCGCCACCTTCTCGATGGTGCGGCAGATGCGCTGCATGCCCGGGTCGCGGGTCAGCAAGCCACCCAGTGCGCCGCCTTCCTGGGCAGCGCTCAGCCGGCGGTTCTCATCCTGCAACTCGCGCAGGCGCATGGCCCTCTCGACGGTCAGCGACAGCACGTCGGGATCGACCGGCTTGGCCAGGAAGTCGTAGGCACCCATGCGCACCGCGCGCAAGGCGTTGCTCTGGTCGTTCTGGCCGGTGAGCACGATCACCTTCACATAGGGATCGAGCTCCAACAGGCGCTCGAGCAGCCGGAAGCCTTCGCTGACACCGTCCTGATCGGGCGGCAGCCCGAGGTCCATGGTGACGACCCCGGGGTTGAGCTTGCGGAACTGCAGGACGGCGGCATTGGCATCGCTGGCCGTCGCCGCCTCGAAGCGGTCGAGCGACCAGCGCAGCTGCTTCTGCAGCGCCAGGTCGTCCTCAACGATAAGCAAGGTGGGAACGCGGGCTTCGGTCATCGGGAATCGGCGGCCAGGGCGGTTGCCCCGGTGGACTGGAGGTGGAAGAGCGGCAGCAGAAAGGTCACGCAGGTACCGCGTCCGGGTTCGCTTTGCACGTCCATCTTGCCACCGAGCTCCTGCATGTACTGCAGGCTCTCGTAGGCACCGATGCCCATGCCCTGTGACTTCGTGCTCTGAAACGGTTTGAAGAGTCGCTCGCTGATGAACTCGGCCGTCATCCCGCAGCCTTCGTCGATCACCTGCAGCTTGGCCGACGAGCCGTGCCGGCTCAGCGTCAGACGCACCGACTGGTGCTCGGCGCTGGCGTCGAACGCGTTCTGCACGGCGTGGCCGATGACCCGCTCGATGCGCTCCGGATGACCGCGTGTGGCCAAGGCCTCGTCGATCTGCAGCTCCAGGCGACGACCGCGCTGCGCCGCCGCGCTGCGCAGGCGCTCGGCGATGCCCTGCAGCGGCACCCCGCTGGCCACGCCGACGGGCCGATCGCCCTCGCGCAGCTGGGTCATCAGCTGCCGCATCTTCTCGACCGCATGATCGACGGTCTCCAGCATGTCCTGGCGGAACTCCGGGTTGTCGCCATGGCGCTCGGCGTTCTTCAGCATCAGCGCCAACTGGGTGACGATGTTCTTCAGGTCGTGCACGACAAAGGCCGACATGCGATTGAAGGCCTCGAATTTGCGAGCCTCCATCAACTCGTCCGAGGCCCGCAGCATGGCCAGGAAGGCGGCCGCCTGCGAGGCGGCGGTGCGCAGCAGGTCAAGCACCTCCCAGTCCAGGGGCACCGGCGCGCGCGGCTGGGTCAGCACCACCCAACCCTGCAGCGCACCGGCGGCGTGCAGCGGAATCACCAACCAGGCGTCGCCGTCGTCGATCAGCCAGTCCGGCAGCTGCTCGCGACGGGCGCCGGAACGCTCGGCGTTGAGGTCGATGATCCAGGGGCTGGCGGCCATCTCGGCAATGAAGGGGCTGTCGCCCGCCAGGCTGAACTGACGCCGCTCGAAGTTCCAGTGCGCCACCTGGACCTGGGAGCCCCCATCGCTGCGCCACAGTCCGCCTCCCCGGCTTTCGACCAGGTCGGCCAGGGCACGCAACACCGCCCCACCGGGATCGCCGGCGGTGGACGGATCCGACAGCACGGCCGTGAAACGCAGCCATTCCTGCCGGTAGTCGTAGCGGTAGCGCAGGAAGTGCTTGCCGAGCCAGACCCGCAGCCGCGCGCGCATCGCCCCCGACATCAAGACCGCGGCCAGCAGCACAGCGGCTGCGGCGAGCAACAGCAATTGCAGCGCCGGCCCCCAGTCACCGCCGGTGAAGCGCAGCCAATAGCCCAGCGCCGCCACCAGCATCAGATAGGCGCCGGCCAACAGCAAGGCCACCGAATGGAAGGCGGCATCGCGCGACAGCGCGAAGCGCCCGCCCAGCTTGCGCCCTCGCAGGCTGCCGACGAGCAACAACGGCAGACCCAGCGCATGCACCGCGGGCCGCATGGCCATCACCTCGGGGTCATGGCGCTGCAGCAGCAAGGCCTCGGTGTACAGGTAAAGATCGAAGCCGTACATCGCCGCCAGGCCCAGGCACAGCGGCTTGATGTTCCATCGCGCGTCGTCGCTGACGTTGCGGTAGAGCTGCTCCAGCAGCACCAGTCCCAGCACCGCGAACACCAGGCCCACATAGAGCGGCAGCTGCGACTGCCAGGCCCGGGGCAGCCAGCGCCATTCGGTCGCCAGCAACATCAGCAGCACCGCGCCGAGCACCAGCAGGATGCTCAGGCGCAAACCGAGCGCCGACCGACCGGGCGATGCCGACCGGAGCAGTCCGAGCAAGAAGGCCAGCCAGAGCAGCCAGGCGAGCTGACGCAGCGCGTCGACCCAGAGCAAGACGCCCTCCAGGCTGACGAAGTCCTCCGGGGCGGCGCGCAGACAGACCACCGACCAGATCACCGACACCAGGGAAGCCAGCGTCAGCAACAGCCAAGGCGCGGCTTGGTGGCGTTCGCGCCAGGCCAGGCCCAGCGACCAGAGCGCGAACAAGCTGTAGGCCAGCACCGCGAACGCGGCCAGTTGGACAGGACTCATGCCGACATCGTCGCCTGCGCAAAGCAAAGCGGCGTGCCCCGCACGCCGCCTGAACCGGAGGTCCGGCGCGTCAACGCGCGCCGCGCCCCGTCAGCACCACGGCCACCGTCTCCAGCAGGATCAGGAAGTCGAGGAAGAGCGAGTGGTTCTTCACGTAGTAGAGGTCGTACTGCAGCTTGGCAGCGGCGTCCTCGACCGTGGCACCGTACTCGTAGCGGACCTGCGCCCACCCGGTCACGCCGGGCTTCACGCTGTGGCGAACGGCAAAGAACGGGATCTTCTCGACCAATTCGTCGACGAAGTACTGGCGCTCGGGCCGCGGGCCGACCATGCTCATCTCGCCGCTGAGCACGTTGAACAGCTGCGGCAGCTCGTCGATGCGGGTGCGCCGGATGAACTTGCCGACGCCGGTGACGCGGCTGTCGTTCTTCGTCGCCCAGCGCGGCTTGCCGTCCTTCTCCGCGTCGACGACCATGCTGCGGAACTTCGTGACCTTGAAGGGCGCGCCGTTCTGGCCAACGCGCTCCTGGCGGTAAAAGACCGGGCCCCGCGACTCCAGCTTGATGACCACGGCGGTGATCAGCATCACCGGCGCACTGACCAGCAGCAGCAGCAGCGAGACCAGGATGTCGGAGCTGCGCTTGATCGCGCTGCGCACCGGCCCCTGGTTGAAGCCGTCGCCGAACACCAACCAGCCCGGGTTGACATGCTTGAGGCTGATCTGGTGCAGGTTCTTCTCGAAATGCGTGGCGATATCGACCACGCGGATGCCAAACACCTTGCAATCCAGCAGTTCGCGCAGCGGCATGTTGCCGCCCCGGCGCTCGGACAGCGCGACGACGATCTCGTCGACGCCCAGGCGCAGGGCCTGATCGACCAGGCTGCCATGGGCCTCCACCAGCGCCTCGCGCGGCACGGCGACCTCGGCCTCGGAACTGCCCGGGTAGAAGCCGACGATCTGGGCCTGCGGGTCGGCAGCGCGCAGGCTGCTCGCCACGGCCTGGGCAGCCGGACCGGCGCCGAGGATCAGGATCTTGTTCGAGCCGGCCCTCGGGTTGGCGACCTGCGACGCATAAACCCGGTGCAGCACCACGGCGCCCACGGCCACCATGGCGGCGATCGTGGTCAGGTATTGCGAGCGTGCGCTCTCCACCGGCAGCAAGGCGACGATGACGTAGGTGATGGGCAGCGCCAGCAACAAGGCCAGCAAGGCCCGCGCGCAGGTCTCGCTCAGCGTGCGGCGCGGGGCCGCCTGGTAGAAGCCGGTGGCGCTGTTGATCAGGAACACGAATCCGGCCAGGGACAGGCCATGAGCGGCGGTCACCGGCAACGCGTCGAACTCCACCGTACCGGCCGCCAGCGCCGCCAGCACCAGCACGGCAACGATCAACCCCACATCGAAGGCGATCTGCATGACCGTGCGGCGGTGCAGGTAGTGATTGAAGATCCGTAGCATGTAGGCCCCTGTGTTCCCCGGGTCCGGCAGGTGCCGGCTCCATCTGTGTCAGCAGGCCTTTGCCTGTCTTGACGTGGACTTTGGGGCGGGATCATGCCTCCCACCCCTGGGCTTGAAAGCCCCCCGTTTGGGTGGCGCCCCCGTGAACAGTTGGCAGCAATTCCTCGCTAGGCCTTTGGGCCAGGCGGGCGGACGGAGAAAAAGAAAAAGCCCGTCGCGAGGGACGGGCTCAATCCAAAGGATTCAAAGGGGCTGCACGCTGCAGCCCCTGGAAACCGGGCTCAGCGAACCACGGCCAGTTCCGAGCGTGCACCGCCCTTGTAGGTGTAAAGGGTCAGCGCACCATTCTTGATGTCGCCCTTGGCGTCGAAACTGATCGTGCCGGTAACACCTTTGTAACCCGTGGTCTTGGCCAGCACCGGCAGGTATTTGGCAGGCTCGATCGAATTGGCCTTGACCATTGCATCGGCCATCACCATCACGGCGTCGTAGACATAAGGCGCGTAAACCTGGACATCGACCTTGTTGGCGTTCTTGAAACGCACCTTGAAGTCTTCCATGCTCTTCTTCGCCTCGCCCTCGACGCCACCGGCTTCGGCGCAATAGACCTGGCTGTCGGCCATCGCGTTCTGCGCCAGATTGGGCAGGTTGGAGGTGCAAATGCCGTCGCCGCCGACGAATTTGGCGTTGATGCCCAGCGCCTTCATCTGGCGCAGCATCGGGCCGGCCACCGCGTCCATGCCGCCGAAGAACACGACGTCGGGGTTCTTGCCCTTCAGCGTGGTCAGGATGGCGGTGAAATCGGTTGCCTTGTCGTTGGTGAATTCGCGACCCACGACCTTGCCACCGGCGGCCTTGACGCCTTTCTCAAACTCGTTGGCCACACCCATGCCATAGGCGGTGCGGTCATCGATGACGGCGATCGACTTGCCGTTGAGCGTCTTCACCGAGTATTTGCCCAGGGTACCGCCCAGGTGCACGTCGTCGGCCACCACGCGGAACGTGGTCTTGTAACCCTGGCGGGTGTATTGCGGGTTGGTTGCCGAGGGGCTGATCTGCGGAATACCGGCATCGCTGTAGATCCGCGAGGCAGGAATCGTCGTGCCCGAGTTCAGGTGACCGATCACGCCATGCACCTTGGAGTCGACGAGTTTCTGCGCCGCCGCCGTGCCCTGCTTCGGATCGCCCGCGTCATCTTCCGGGAACAGCTTGAAAACCGCCTTCTTGCCGCCGATGGTCACACCCTTTTTGTTCAGGTCCTCGATGGCCATGCGAGCGCCCAGCTCGTTGTCCTTGCCCAGGTGGGCAATCGCGCCACTGGTCGGGCCGACATGGCCGATGCGAACCTCAATCGTTCCCTGCGCCCAGCTGGTCTGCGCGCCCATCGCGACGACGGCTGCCAGCACCACCGAGTTCAGCTTGATCTGCATGTGACAACTCCTTGAGAGAGAAAAATGACCGGCCTGTAACTCGGCCGAAGCGCCAGGACCATACCGCCATTCCTGCGGGGTCCCGATCAGGGCAAACGTGGTAAGCCGTTATCGAGCGGCGACGTTAGCTGCGGTCCATTCGGCGGCAGCCCCGCTGACAGGCTGGCCAGCAGCCGGGGCATGAGGGCGTCCAGCAACTGCTGCTCCAGCTGCGGCTGGAGCTCCTGGACCGTCTGGCGGACCAGTTCGGGCAGCGCCTGCACCAGCCGCTCCTGCAGCGGCCCGGCCAGGGCCTGGGGCAGCTCGACCACCTCGGTGAGCACCGGAATGTTGCCGACTTCACTCATTCGCGCACGCTGACCGATTCGGGCTTTCGCCCCAGTTGCAGGTGGCGTCGGAAGCGCCGGCGTCCCGCCTCCCGGGCCTCGGGCTCGGGGCCGACCAACTCGAACAGCCTGTCCACCGGCAACTCGTCGGGCAGCTCCTGTCCCAGGTTGATCAGCAGCGGCATGGCGGCCGCCGGCAGCGCCTCGCTCAGGCACAGCGGGGTGCGCGCCCGCACCTCGGCACTGGCGGCCGGTCCGGCATGGGCGACAAAGCCTTCGCAACGCCACAGCGCGGCGCTGAGCTTCTCCAACTCGGCGCGCGCGCCGAGGATCTGCGCGCGCTGGCCTTGCTCACTGGCCTTCAGCGCCAGCTTGAGGGCGACCCGCAGCGGATCGCCCTCGCAGGCGTAGAAGCGCACCAGCTCCACTCAGCCGGCCTGCGACAGCAGGTAGTGGGTGAGCAGACCGACCGGACGGCCGGTGGCGCCCTTGGCGGCGCCGCTCTTCCAGGCCGTGCCGGCGATGTCCAGATGCGCCCAGCGGTACTTGCCGGCGAATCGCTGCAGGAACTTGGCCGCGGTGATCGAACCGCCGGCGCGACCGGCGATGTTGGGGATGTCAGCGTAATGCGACTTCAGCCCCTCGTCGTACTCCTCGTCCAGCGGCATGCGCCAGCAAGGGTCGAGCGCGGCGTCGCCGGCGCTGGTCAGCGCGGCGGCCAGCTCGTCGTCGCTGGCATACATGCCGCTGCGCACATGGCCCAGCGCGATCACGCAGGCGCCGGTCAGCGTCGCCACGTCGATCACCGCCGCCGGCTTGAAGCGCTCGGCATAGGTCAGCGCGTCGCAGAGGATCAGGCGGCCTTCCGCGTCGGTGTTGAGGATCTCGATGGTCTGGCCGCTCATCGAGGTCACGACATCGCCCGGCTTGACGGCGCGGCCGCTGGGCATGTTCTCGCAGGCCGGGATCAAGGCCACGACGTTCATCTTGGGCTTGATCTCGCCGATCGCGCGCATGGTGCCCAGCACCGAGGCGGCGCCGCCCATGTCGTACTTCATCTCGTCCATCTCGGCGCCCGGCTTCAGCGAGATGCCGCCGGTGTCGAAGGTGATGCCCTTGCCGACCAGCACCACCGGCGCCTTGCCGCGGGGCGCGCCCTCGTACTTGATGACGATGAAGCGCAGCGGCTCGTCCGAGCCTTGAGCCACCGACAGGAAGGAGCCCATGCCCAGCTTCTCGACGGCGCGGCGGTCCAGCACCTCAACCTTCAGGCCATGGCTCTTGCCCAGCTGCTGGGCCTGCTGCGCCAGCACGGTCGGCGTGCAGTGATTGCCCGGCCGGTTGGCCAGCTCGCGCGCCAGACCGACGCCGGCGGCAATCGCCTGGCCCTGCGCGACACCGGCGCGCGCCGCCTTGGCGTCGACCTTGTCGACGAGCAGCGCCAGCTTCTCGACCCGCGCGTCCTTGCTGGCGCTGGGCTTGGTGTGGGTGTACAGATAGCCGGCCTCGGCGGCGGCCAGCACGGCCTGCTCGACCACGCCGGCCGGCAGCTCGCCGAAACCGGCAAACGCCAGCGCCACCTGCTTGACGGCCTTGCCCTTGCACTGCGCCAGCGCGCCGGCCACGGCGGCACGCGCCGCCTTCAGGCCGGGCTTGCCGGTCGCGGCCAGCACCAGGCGGGGCGCCTTCACGCCGGCCACGCTGTGCAGCATCAGGGCCTTGCCGGCCTTCAGCTCGAAATCACCGAGCTTGATCGCCGCCTGCACGGCGGCGGCCACGGCCGGGTCCAACTGCGCCGGCAGGTTCTCGCCAGCGATCACGACAAGCAGGGCATCGGCCGCAGCACCGGCCAGTTTGTCCACGGAAAGGGTTTGAATTCGGGCGTCCATAATTGAACCAAGCTATATGAACATTCGATGTTATTCGATAGGACTTTCCGCAAAGAGTTAGCGCGGGCCTTTGGCGTCACCCTCGTCGTGTTGCTGACCATCGTCATGACCATGGGTCTGATGAAGACGCTCAGCCTGGCCGCCGGTGGCCGCGTGGCGCCCCAGGACGTGCTGCTCATGCTCGGTTACACCAGCATCGGCTACCTGCCCATCGTGCTCACCCTGGCGCTCTTCGTCGCCGTGGTGGCCAGCATGGGCCGGCTTTACCGGGACTCCGAGATGGCCGTATGGCAGGCCTGCGGCCTGCCGCTGCGGCGCTTCGTCAAGCCGGTGTTCCGCATGGCCTGGCCGGTGCTGGTCGCCGTCGCGGTGCTGGTGCTGTTCATCTGGCCCTGGGGCAATGCGCAATCCACGCAGCTGCGCGAGCGCTACGAGAAGCGCAGCGACCTGTCGCGCGTCGCCCCGGGGCAGTTCCAAAGCTCGCGCGACGGCTCCAAGGTCTTCTTCATCGATCGCGACGAGGGCAAGGCCGTCGTCGGCCGCAACGTCTTCATCCTCAGCCAGCAGGGCGAGCGCGAGGCGGTGACCACCGCCGCCGAAGGCGAGATCCTCTGGCAGGACGACGACCGCCTGCTGGCACTGCGCCACGGCCAGCGCGCCGAGACCGACGCCGCCAGCGGCCGCCACAGCCTGGCCCGCTTCGAGGAGTACCGCGTGATTGCCGACCGCCAGGCCACGCGAGCCCTCGACGAACTGCCGCCCAAGGCCATGGACAGCCTGGCGCTGCTGCGCTCGGCCGAGAGCCGCCACCAGGGCGAGCTCGGCTGGCGGCTGGGCCTGCTGCTGGGCGCCGCCAACTTCGTGCTGCTCGGCGTCGGCCTGTCGGCCAGCAACCCGCGGCGGCCGAACAACTGGTCGCTGCTCATGGCGCTGCTGGTCTTCATCGTCTATTTCAACCTGATCAATCTCAGCAAGAGCTGGATCGAGCGCGACAAGCTGGAGCTGCTGCAGGGCTTGCTGCTGGTGCACGGCCCGGTGCTGCTCGCCGGTCTGGGCCTGCTGCTGTGGCGCGACGAGGCCATCCGCCTCGGCCGCCGCCAGGAGCCCGCCGCATGAAGACGGTACGCCGCCTGCTCTACCGCGAGGTCCTGGTCGCGGTCGGCTTCGTCACCCTGGCCTTCCTGGCGCTGTTCTTCTTCATCGACTTCGTCGAGGAACTGGAGCGCCTGCGCCGCGGCGCACCGGCCTGGCACGCCGCCCTGCTGGCCGCCTTCGAGCTGCCCAGCCATCTGTACGACGTCTTTCCCATCATGGTGCTGATCGGCACCGTGGTCTCGCTGGCCCGGCTCGCGCAGACCAGCGAGTTCACCATCCTGCGCACCGGCGGCCTGGGTCCGGGACGCGCGCTCGGCCTGCTGTGCTGGCTGGCCGGCGGCTTCACGCTGCTCACCTTTGCCGTCGGCGAATGGCTGGTTCCCTTGGCCGACCAGCAAGCGGCGCGCCTGCGCGCGCAGTGGGACGGCGGCGTGGTGCAGCGTGCCGGCGGCGCCTGGCTGAAGGACCGCCAGAGCGCCGACGGCGTCGACCGCTGGTTCACCGTCAGCGTGCAGGGCGCCAGCCTGGACGGCCGCGTCGACGACGTGCGCCTGTTCGAGTTCGACGCCCAAGGCCGGCTGCTGCAGCGCTGGCGCGCGGCGCATGGCCAGGTCGACGCCGGCGGCCGCTGGCGGCTGCGCGAGGTCGAGCGCGCGATCTGGCCGGAGCAGGCCGACAGCAGCGCCAGCGTCAGCAGCAGCCGGGTCGACGAGCTGGTCTGGCAGAGCAACCTCAGCCTGGCCGTCGTCAACGCCGCGTTGCTCAAGGCCAGCAACATGTCGACGCTGGAGCTGTGGCGCTACACCCGCCACCTGGCCGAGCAGGAACAGTCGGCCGAGCGCTACGAGATCCAGTTCTGGCGCAAGGCCATCTACCCGTTTGCCTGCCTGGTGATGGCCGGCCTGGCCCTGCCCTTCGCCTACCTGCATGCGCGCGGCGGCGGCATCAGCGCGCGGGTCTTCGGCGGCATCATGCTGGGCATCAGCTTCGTGCTGCTCAACCACCTCAGCGGCCACCTCGGCCTGCTGCAGGGCTGGACGCCCTGGGCCGTCGCGCTGGCGCCCAGCCTGCTCTACCTGGGTCTGTCGATGTCGGCCTTTGCCTGGCTGGTGAGGTTCCGCTGATGAACGCCGTCATCCTGCTCGCCCACGGCGCCCGCTCGGCCGCCTGGGCCCAACCCTTCGAGCAACTGGCCGCCGGCCTGGCCGCGGCCCGGCCCGAGCGGCCGGTGCGCCTGGCCTTCCTGGAGTTCATGAGCCCCGACCTGCCGACGGCGGTCGACGAGCTGGCCGCCGCCGGCTGCACGGCGATCGAGCTCATCCCCTGCTTCTTCGGCGGCGCCGGCCATGTGCTGCGCGACGTGCCGCCGCTGCTGGAGCAAGCGCAGCTGCGCCACCCGGGATTGCGCATCCACCTGCAACAGGCCCTGGGCACCCAGCCGGCCATGCAGCAGGCCATGCTGCAGGTCTGCCTGGGCCTGCTGGAGCCGCGTCCATGAATCTGCAGCAGTTCCGCTTCGTCGCCGAGGCCGCGCGCCGCGGCCTCAACCTGACCGAGACCGCCAAGGCGTTGCACACCTCGCAGCCGGGCGTCTCCAAGGCCATCCTGGAGCTGGAGGAGGAGCTCGGCGTCGACATCTTCTCGCGCCACGGCAAGCGGCTGCGCCGCATCACCGAGCCCGGGCAGGCGGTGCTGCGCTCCATCGACCTGATCCTGCGCGAGGTCGCCAACCTGCGCCGCATCGGCGAGGAGTACTCGCGCCAGGACAGCGGCCGCTTCTCGATCGCCACCACGCACACCCAGGCGCGCTACGTGCTTCCGCCGGTGCTGGCGCAGTTGCGCCAGCAATACCCCAAGCTGCAGCTCAGCCTGCACCAGGGCAATCCGCGCCAGGTCGCGCAGATGCTCATCGACGAGGTCGCCACCGTCGGCCTGGCCACCGAGTCGCTGGCCGAGTTCGAAGAACTCGTCTCCCTGCCCTGGTACGCCTGGCAGCATGTGCTGGTGCTGCCTCGCGAGCACCCGCTGGCGGCGACCACGGTGCCGCTGAGCCTGGAGCAGCTGGCCGCCTGGCCGCTGATCAGCTACCACCCGGCCTTCACCGGCCGCACGCGCATCGACAAGGCCTTTGCCGCCCGCCACATCGAGCCGCAGATCGTGCTGGAAGCGATCGACGCCGACGTCATCAAGACCTATGTGCGCTCAGGCCTGGGGCTGGGCCTGATCGCCGAGATGGCGATGCGCGACGAGGGGCCGAACTCCGACCTCGTCAGCCTGCCGGTCGGCCATCTGTTCGGCAGCAACATGGCGCGCATCGCCTTCAAGCGCGGCGTCTACCTGCGCAACCATGTGCTGGCCTTTGCCGCCCTGCTCTCCGACCGCCTCAGCGAGCCGCTGCTGCGCCGCGCGCTGGCCGGCGAGGCGACGAATTACGAGCTCTGATCCGGCGCCGGCGCGGTCGGCAGCGAGGGGCTGAAGGCCGCCGACGAGGTGCTCACCCAGATGCCGGCCTCGCCAAAGCGCTGCTGCAGCGCCTGCGCCTCGCGCGCCGCCGTCTCGGCCAGGCGCACCAGGCCCTTGATGGCGTCGATGCTGGGCTCCAGCATGGTGGTGCGCAGGTAGAGGTTGCCGCGCTGCGTCAGCATCACGAAGGCGTGGCTGGCGGGCACCAGATCCTGCGAGGCCACCGCCAACGCCTCGCCCAGCGACGAGTTGACCCAGGCGTCCGCGACCTCCTGCGTCACCGCGCAGGCCGAGAAGCGCGAGCGCGCCACCTTGCTCTTCCAATGCTCGGCCTTGTTGAACATCACCAGCCAGCGCATCTCCTCCGGCGTGTCGGTGTCGACGCGGGTCTGCAGGGTGTCGGTATAGGCCTCGAAGACCGCACGCTCCAGCGCGTCGAGCAGTTCGCGCTCGATGACCAGCATCTGCAGGTCGCCGCTGAGCTTGAGCTCCAGGCGCAGGCGCAGCTCGCGGCCCTCGATGTAGTCGCGCTGCGGCGTGCCCCACTCGACACGCAGCGCGCCGAGCGCGTGCTTGGGCTCGTCGATCTGAAAGCCTTCGCCGTCCTCGGTCAGCGTGAAGCTGGCATTGCGCGACGCCGCCCAATCGCTGATCGGCTTGCAAAGTGCGGCGCTGGCGCGCAGTTTGATCCAGTGCTTGACCTGTTTGATTACCATGAGCGCGGACGCCAACCCTGTTGGAGGACTCGATGCTTGAAGTCTATTCGTGGCCCACACCGAACGGCCACAAGGTTCACATCATGCTGGAGGAATGCGGCCTGCCCTACCGTGTTCACCCGGTCGACATCGGCGCCGGCCAGCAGTTCGAGCCCGACTTCCTGCGCATCAGCCCGAACAACAAGATCCCCGTGCTGGTCGACCCCGACGGCCCCGACGGCGAGCCCATCACGCTGTTCGAATCCGGCGCCATCCTGCTCTACCTCGCCGGCAAGACCGGCCAGCTGCTACCCGCCTCCACCCACGGCAAGTACGAGGTGCTGCAGTGGTTGATGTTCCAGATGGGCGGCGTCGGGCCCATGCTGGGCCAGGCCCACCATTTCCGCCTCTACGCCCCGGAGAAGATCGATTACGCGATCGAGCGCTACAGCAACGAGGCCAAGCGCCTCTACGGCGTGATCAACAAGCGGCTAGGCAAGAGCGCCTACCTGGGCGGGCCCGAGTACTCGATCGCCGACATCGCCACCTGGCCCTGGCTGCGCTCGTGGAAGAACCAGGGCGTGGAGCTCAAGGACTACCCGCATCTGAAGGGCTGGTTCGACGAGATCGACCGCCGCCCCGCGGTGCAGCGCGGCGTGCATGTGCTGCTTGACGCGCGCCGGCCGCAGCAGCTCGACGACAAGGCGCGGGAGATCTTGTTCGGCGAGCGGCAGATGCGGCAGCACTAGCCGAGGAAGCGTTGCGGCGCGAAGGCGGCGAGATCGATGCCGCTTCGCCGCTGCAGCGCCCAGTCCAGCGCCAGCTCGGCGGTCGCTGCCGCCTGGGTCAGGCCCAGGTGGCCGTGGCCGAAGGCGTAGAACAGGCGGCCGTCGGCGGGTGAGGCACCGATCACCGGCAGCGAGTCGGGCAGCGAGGGGCGGCAGCCCATCCAATGGGTGCCGCCCTGGGTGTTCAGCTCAGGCAGGAAGCGCTTGGCCTTGGCGAGCAGCGCGTCGGCGCGCTTGAAGTTCGGCGGCGCGTCCAGGCCGGCGAATTCCACGGCGCCGCCGACGCGCACGCCGCCGGCGATCGGCGTGACGACGAAGCCGTGATTGCAGAAGGTCAGCTGGCGCTGCAGCGCGAAGGCGCCGGGCGGCAGCGTGGTGTTGTAGCCGCGTTCGGTTTCCAGCGGGAAGCGCTCGCCCAGACCTGCCGCTATGCGGTGCGACCAGGCGCCAGCGCAGAGCAGCAGGTGTTCGGCCTGCAGGCTCGCGCCATTGGCCAGCTGCAGTTCCAGGCCGGCCGGACGCGGGATGAGCGCCCTCACCTCGCCGCGCAGCAACTGCCCGCCGCGGTCGATGAAGGCCTGGGCGAGCTGGCGGGTGAGCAGCAAAGGGTCGTCCACGGTCTGCCATTGCGGCACGAAGGTCGCGTGGCGGAAGGCTGGCGAGAGGCCCGCTTGGTAGGCGGCAATGGCGTCCGCGCCCTGCAGGTGCTCGAACGCGATGCCGAAGCCAGAGCGCTGCTGCCAGCCCGGCAGCGCCGCGCGCCAGCTGGCCTCGTCGTCGTAGAGGTGCAGATTGCCGCCTTCGCGCAGCATCTCGCTGGCGCCGGCCAGCGCCAGCAGCGCCGGCCAGGCCTGGGCAGAGAGCCCGAGCAGCGCCGCCTGCGCCCGCGCGCTGCGCTCCACCTGCGCCGGCTGGCTGGCCCGCCAGAAGCGCCACAACCAGGGCAGCATGGGCAGCAGATAGCCGGGCCGCAGTGCCAGTGGACCGAGAGGATCCAGCAGCCAGCGCGGCGCCTGCCTCAGGATGCCGGGCGACGCGAGCGGCAGCACATCGGAAAACGCCAGCGCGCCGGCATTGCCGCGGCTGGCCCCGGCCGCCACACCCTCGCGGTCCAACACCAGCACCGGCAGCCCGGCGGCCTGCAGGCGCAGCGCGCAGGCCAGGCCGACGACGCCGGCGCCGATCAGCACCCAGGGCGCGCGGCGCTGCTCGCCCCCCAGGGGCGGCAGGCGATCGAAGTCGTCCGTCATCAAGGCTGGATGTAGCAGGTCTTCACGGTGGTGTAGAACTCCGCCGCCGCCGCGCCCTGCTCGCGCGGGCCGTAGCTCGATCCCTTGCGGCCGCCAAAGGGCACGTGGTAGTCCACGCCGGCGGTGGGCAGATTGACCATCACCAACCCGGCCTGCGCGCGGCGACGGAAGTCCTCGGCGTATTTCAGCGATCGCGTGCAGACCCCTGCGGCCAGGCCATAGGCCGAGTCGTTGGCTATCGCGAGGCCGGCCTCGTAGTCGGCCACCACGGACAAGGTGGCCAGCGGGCCGAAGACCTCGACGCGGTTGATGCGCGCCTCAGCCCCCGCGCCCTCCAGCAGCACCGGCGCCATGAAGTGGCCCTCGGTGTCGCGGCGCAGCCGCTCGCCGCCGCAAAGCAATCGCGCGCCCTCATCCAGCGCCTGCCGCAGATCGCCCTCCACGCTCGCGTATTGCCCGGCGTCGACGATGGGCCCGATCTGGGTTGGCGACTCCAGCGCATGCCCGACACGCAGCGCCTGCGTCGCCGCCAGCAGCCTGTCGCGGAACGCGGCCGCCACGCCGGCGGTGACGATGAGCCGGCTCGACGCCGTGCAGCGCTGCCCGGTCGAATAGAAGGCGCCCTGGATCGCGCAGTTCACCGCCTGATCGAGGTCGGCGTCGTCCAGCACCAGCAAGGGGTTCTTGCTGCCCATCTCCAGCTGCAGCTTCTTCAAGCGCAGCCCGCAGTCCGCCGCCAGGCGCCGGCCCACAGACTCTGAGCCGGTGAAGCTGATCGCCTGCACCTCGGGCCGCTCCACCAGCACAGGTCCCGCCACGGAGCCGCGCGCCAGCACCAGGTTGAACACGCCGGCGGGCAGGCCGCTGCGGCTGATGATCTCGGCCAAGGCCCAGGCCGAGCCCGGCACCTTGTCGGCCGGCTTCAGCACCACGGTGTTGCCGTAGGCCAAGGCGGGCGCCACCTTCCAGGCCGGAATCGCGATCGGGAAGTTCCAGGGCGTGATCAGCCCGACCACGCCCAGGGGCTCGCGCACCACCTCGGCATGCACGCCCGGCCGCACCGAGTCGACGAGCTGCCCGCCCTGGCGCAGCGCCTCGCCGGCGAAGAACTTGAAGATCTGCCCGGCTCGGCCCACTTCGCCGATCGCCTCGGGCAGGGTCTTGCCCTCCTCGCTGGCGAGCAGCCGGCCCAGTTCCTCGCGGCGCGCGAGGATCTCGGCGCCGATCCGGTCCAGCACATCGAAGCGCTGCTGCGGCGAGCTGGTGGCCCAGGCCGGCGCGGCCGCCGCGGCAGCGTCCACGGCCGCGTTCACGGCGGCGGCGTCCAGCTCGTAGGCCATGCCCACGGGCTGGCTCAGGTCCGAGGGGTTCTCGTTGACCACGGGGCGGCCGCCGTCCACGAAGCGGCCGGCGATGAAGCTGCGGAACTCCATAGCTCAGAGCACCGTAGGCAGCTGCGGGCGATTCGCGAGCGCCGTCTTCACCACCGCCTCCACCCTCGCCCGCTGGGCGCCCGCCAGCGGCAGGCGCGGCGCGCGCACGCGTTCGTTGGAATCGATGGCCAGGGTCTCGACCAGCTTGATGTTCTGCACCAGGTAGCTGGACACATCCAGGTCCAGCAGCGGGCGGAACCAGCGGTAGATGGCCAGCGCCTCCGCATGCCGGCCGGCCTGCACCAGCTTGACGATCGCCACGGTCTCCTTCGGGAACGCGACCACCAGCCCGGCCACCCAGCCCACCGCGCCGGCGCAGAGCGCCTCGTAGGCCAGGTTGTCCACGCCGGTCAGCACCGCATAGCGCTCGCCCAGGCGGCTGATGATCTCCGTGGTGCGGCGGATGTCGTCGCTGCTTTCCTTCACGGCCACGAAGCGGGCGTCATCGGCCAGCTCCTCCAGCAGCTCCGTCGTCACATCCACGCGGTAGGCGATGCGGTTGGAATAAATCATCACCGGCAGATCGGCGGCCGCGGCGATCGCGCGCAGATTCGCCGCCGTCTCGCGGGCGTCGGTGTGATAGATCGTGCTGGGCACCACCATCAGCCCGTCGGCCCCCGCGCGCGCCGCCTTCTTGGCCAGCTCGCAGGCCTCGCGCGTGCCGGCCTCGGCCACGGTCAGCAGGGCCGGCTTGCTGCCCGTCGCCCGCTTGGCCAGGCGCCACACCGCCAGGCGCTCCTCGTGCGACAGCATCGGCCCCTCGCCCAGCGAGCCGCAGGCGATCAGGCCATCAACGCCGGCCTCCATCTGCAGCGCAAAGCAGCGCTCCATCTCCGCCTCGTCCAGGCCGCCATCCAGCTTGAACTTGGTGGTGACAGCGGGAATCACACCTTTCCACATCCCAATCTCCTTCAGGTCGGCGCGGCAGCTCAGTGTGCGGCGCACGAGTCGTCAACATAAAGAGGCAGGCAGCCCAGCCCTGCAGCGAACGGCGCGCAGCATACACAGAATTGGATCCAATATCCAATAAACCGCAGCCAGCCTGGATCCAAGATCCAATCACGCCGCCGGTCAGGAAGCTGAACAACAATCGCCGCATGCCCGCCGCCAAGCCTGCCACTCCCCTGCTCTCCCCCGCCATCGCCCCCGCGCCCTCGGCCGCCGACCAGGTCTTCGAGGCGCTGCGCAGCGCCATCATCAGCGGCCAGCTGGGCGACGGCACCCCGCTGCGCCAGGAGGAGCTGGCGCGGCAGTTCGCCACCAGCCGCATCCCCGTGCGCGAAGCGCTCACCCGCCTGGAGCAGCATGGCCTGGTGGCCATCAAGCGCTACCACGGCTACACGGTTGCGGCGCACAGCCGCGCCGACATCGAGGAGATCTGCCGCTTCCGCGCCCTCGTCGAAGCCGAGCTGATCCAGCGCGCCGTGGAGCGCATGAGCCCCGCGGCGCTGCTGGAAGCCAAGAAGCGCTGCCAGGCCTTTGCCAAGGAGACGGATGCCGCGCGGTGGGGCGAGCTGAACCGCGACTTCCACCGCGCGCTCTACGAGCAGGCGCAGATGCCCTACCACCTGCAGGCCGTGGTGGAGGCGCTGGACAAGACCGAGCGCTACCTGGTCGACCAGCTGCAGCTCACCACCGACGCGCGCAAGCAGGCGCGCGACGAACACCAGGCCATCCTCGACGCCTGCGTGGCCGGGGATGGCAAGGCGGCGGCGAAGCTCACCAGGCTGCACATCCTGGGGGCTTGTGAGCGGTTTGGGGCTTATATGGATGAGCAGCAGCGAAGCGCTGCTGTCGAGCAAGGCCGTGTTCGACGGCAGGAGCCCGTCAGACGACGAAACGGCGCGAAGGGTTGAAGGAACCAAGTAGTCGGTGCACCCCGTCACACATGAGGCCCCCAATCTTTCTGTTGACCTCATGAGTGCGAGGGATGCCAGCGACTAGCTATCACGCCGATCTAGTTGCGCATGCATTGATCGCCCATTGCGATCAGCGATGCGCGCCGTCCACGTGACAGAGAGGGCGCTAGATTCGTCCGACAGAATGCCGAACACCGCAACCGCACCATTTCTGGCGAGGTTCATTTGCTGAAGTTTCCCGGACTGGCGCTGCCCGTTTCTTTAGAGCAACTGCTCCGCGCCATAAGACAGTCACCAGGGCAGGCCGTACAGGTTCCCTCTCAGCTGAAGCTAGGCGGCGGCTTGGGCGGTGCGGTTGGTGTCGTGCAGGCGCTTGCCACCTGGGCCCGACTCCATCCAGGTGGGCGTGAATTGAGGATGCTCAGCGGTGCATTGGGAACGGAGGCGGCGCATGAACGATTTGCGTCCACCCTACATGGCATGGCAGCGCTCTACTTTGCCGAATCCATTCTTCTCGGTGATCGACGGTTCGGACGCTACGAGGCACTTGGACCCGTAAAGGAGCGTGTCGAGGCGATGCAGAAGGGTCGCTTCCAAGACACGCTCCGCGGAGTCGGCGTCGGCTTGATCTGTTTTGCCGGGGCAAAAAATGAGTTCCTTCTGCCTCTCTATGAGCGACCAAAGCTCGGGCACGTTCGGAGCTACTCAGATTTCCGCTTGCTGGTGCCAAGGATGCTCGCCGGCGCGGGGCCTGGGCTGATCGAGCGGCTGAGCGACGGTCAATTGGACTTGCTTAGCGCGCTGGTCCACCAGCTCTTTCTGAACACCGATCAGCATGGCGTTCTAGATCTAGAAGGCGAGGCGTACGAGCCGGCGCTCCGCGGTGTGATGGTCCGACTAACCTCACTTGAGGATCGAACAGCCCTCTCCGAGCAAGCTCATGGCGATGCCGCGCTTCGGACATTCCTGACCAAGCTTCCTGTCCTGTCGCTAAATCAACGCGATGCTGGAAAAGTGGCGGGCGCAGCTCGGGGACCACGTGATGACAGAAGGCAAGTTGAGCGCATTGTTGAAATCACGATCTTCGACACGGGGCCAGGAATGGCACTTCGCTGGCTGGCCGATCGACAGGGCTACCGAAGATACGAGGACTTCGACGAGCGAGAAGAGCTCGAAGCCATCAACGCATGCTTCGAGAAGCACGCGACAACCAAAGCAGCAAGTGCTTCTGGCCTTGGCTTGACGATGGCGACCATGGCAATGAAAGGGCTAAATGCGTTCATGACGTTGCGAACAGGGAGAACAGCTCTTTATCAAGACTTCTCTGCGGGAGCTACCGATTCGTTTAAGCCTAAGCCACGGTATCCCAAAGGGGCACGCTTGGCTGAAGTTGCTGGCACCGCCTACAGCATCTGGTTCAAGGTGAGCTGAGATGCTTGGGTCAACATCCTTTTTTCGCTTCTCTGTTGAGCGCAAGTGGTCCGATGGAACCAAGCGTCGTCTCGCAGTTGCGTACAAACCTCCCGGTCCGCTTCTCCAAGGCGCAATAGAAGAGCTGATGGCCGACGTGTGCGCAGGCCCACTCCTTCCCGATGCCGTTGTGATCTTGTCGTTGACCGAGGAAGCCGGTGACGACTTCGTAAGAGATCTGACCGGCGAGTCCTCGCGCATTGCAAGAGAGAGGCTAGCTGGTCGCATTCCCCTCTTTCATTCGCGCTACTCGCTGGAAAGCGGTCGCGTTGACACGACTCTGTGTGACGCGCTGATCCGAAGGAACCTGCGTGACTGGAAGCGCGTTGCTTCGTGCACTGCCGACGAACTGCTATGCCAGGGGCTCCGAGAACTGTTCTGCCCCGAGGTCGTCGTACTGACGGCTCCGCCAGGGTACGAGTATGAGAAGCCTTCAGGAGCCCGCTCGTCCTACTTCCTAAAGCCAGATCTCGCGCTGACGTCTTCTGCAGCGGTCGCATTCGTTGGCCTTGGGGTCTTTGACCGGATGTTCGTTGGTCAACCGGAGCGAGCCAGCACTCTGCAGACGGTTTTTGTTGACACGATGGCAATTGCCCCCGTGGCCTACGCCTTGCGCGACTTATTGGAGCTTCGTTGTGCTGATGCGCGGCGGAGACCCTATTTGATTGAGAGCTTTCACTCCTATGGCGGTTTCGACGAGGTACGCCGGCCTTTCGCGGGTACATCGATTTGCCTGATATCCGCCTCAACTTCAATGGCAATGCATGAGCGGTGGATAACTAAGAAGGAAGCACCACCCACTGAGGTGCTGACTCTCGTCACTGCCCAGCCTGTTGCCAAGTTCCGTAGCGGCGCACTTGTGGACCTTGAAATGCCAGAGGCTGTTGCTGCTAAGGGCCCGCCTCAGTTGACGATCAAAATCCGTGGCGAGTCGTTCCTTCCGGCGCAAGAGCCTCCGAAGCATGTGCTACTCCGGGAAGCAGTCCACAAAAGCGCCGACATCGAGCCGCTAACGATGTTCACTGCCCAGGGTGTGTTCGATGTCTATCGCAAGGCGCCGCACGGGTCTCAACGACTGAGGGCAATTCACGTCGATGGCAGCAAACTCATTGAACACGCGAAGTTCGAGGAATGGCTGGAATCCCAGCTCCAGCAGCGAACGAAGGCCTGTACTCGCTACGTCGTTCATCAAGAGGATCAAGCATCGAAGACCCTCGCTCGGAAAGTAGCCAGCTTCTGTGAGCAGCGTCTTGGGCTGACGAAGTTGCTGCTCCTGTCCGCGGCTGAGGCACCCTCCCGAATTAAAGCTAAAGAAGCGGGAGCAATCGTTTGTGCGGCGGTCACCGGGAATGGATCGCAACTATTGCAGGTTAGCCGCAGCCTGCGGGATGTTCATCACGGTCCTAGGCTCTACCTGATCGGCTACCAGGTCGCAGAGACAGGCGCCCAGGTCGCGGCGCTCCCAATGGATTTGCGCCACTCGAAGGGAGTTGTTCCGCACGAAGTGGCTGTGTTCGCCAAGGCGTCGGTAGGCACTCAGCTTGTTGAGTCGTTCAACAAGGAAGTCGAAACGTTCTACGACAGCTCCGTTGAACTGAGCAAAGTTCCTCGCGGGCTGCGAGACAGAGCACGGCTCCTGCGAAGCAGCAAACCTCTTGCCGGTCTAGCTCTTCTCCCTCACGGGCCGACATTGATGGATGCGATGCAGCTGCGCGAAGGGTTTGCATACTGGAGGGGGTACCAGCCAGGTCCACATCATGCTGAAGTGCTAGCGACAGTAGCAGTGCTTCTCCAGCGGGCTAGAGATGATCGCGAACTAAAGGGTGATCACAGTCTGTCGTCGGCAAGCTTCAGGCAGGTGATGCTGTCACCGCAGAACTTCACCCGCTATAACGATGGGGTCATCCAAGCTGCGCTTCTTCGGAACGCCTTCCCGTCGGAGTTGGACTATCGCAGCGATCGAGCTGCGAGCGAGTACATGGCGAATGTTGTTCGACGTGCAGTCGAACGCGCTAACACGGAGGCTGGCGAGGCCGCGCTTGAGTTCTTGCTTTCGCTCGCGCTTGGCCGGCTTCAGTTGATGCCAGCAGACTTCGATCGTGTTTTGGACTGTGCACGGTCAGCGACGCACCTCACCCCAGCACTGCAAGGTGCCATCAGCTTCATCCTGGCGCCGCTTGCAGGGCAAAGAAAGCGGCAGGCGAAGCTCCCCTTCTAAGAGAGGTAGAACTTGGAGCGGGTCGCTGCGCGGCGGCTTATTCGACAGCCGAGAGAGCCGAGGGGCAGGTCTTGAGTTTGAAGGCCTGCAAGCTCTGATGCGGCTTCAATGACAGCGAGCCGAGCTGTTGAGCCCGCTGCTTGGCAGCCACCGCCCACAATCTCGGCCGCTGACCATACGCCGCTCGCCTCCAAGCCCCATGCCCCCCACCCCCCTGCGCTCCCTCAGCAGCCTCGCCCTTGCCGCCACGCTGCTGATCGCCTGCTCCACGCTGGGCGAGGAGCCGCCGGCCCGCCACATCACGCACATGCCCGGCCTGGGCAGCAGCAGCTTCCAGCCCACGGCGCGCGACGCGCTGGCGCGAGACTGGTTCGCGCAAGGCCTGCAGCTGGCCTACGCCTTCGAGCACCGCGAGGCTGTGCGCGTGTTCCGCGCCGCGCTGGCGCGCGACCCCAGCTGCGCGATCTGCGCCTGGGGCGTCGCCTATGCGCTGGGGCCGAACATCAACAACCCGTCGCGCGGGCCTGAGCGCGAGATCCGCCGCTATGTGCTGCTCGCCCAGCAGGCGGCCGCCGCGTCGCCGGGGGCGGCATCGCCGCTGGAGCGGGCGCTGATCCAGGCCATGGCGGTGCGCTACGGCCGTGCGGAGGCGCAGGCGCAGAAGCTCTACGAGGCGCAGGGCAGCGCGATGTGCACGAGCCGCAAGAGCGATCGCCAGGTCGACCCGCAGGAGCTGGCCTACGCGGCGGCGATGCGCGATGTGCTGCAGCAGTTCCCCGCGGACCCGGACGCCGTCGCCCTGTATGCCGACGCGGTGATGAGCACCCTGCCCTGGGACTGGTGGGATAGACAGACCGGCAAGCCGAACGGCGAAGTGGGCGAGGTGATCGCCCGCCTGGCGGCCACCAGCCGCCAGCACCCGCAGCACACCGGCGCCCTGCACTTCTACGTGCACGTGGCCGAGCATTCGCCCGACCCGCGCCAGGCCGAGGTGGCCGCCGACGCGCTGGCCACGGTGGCGCCCGAATCACCCCACCTGGTGCATATGGGCAGCCATATCTACAAGCAGCTCGGCCGCTTTGCCGACGGCAGCCGCACCAACGAGCAGGCCCTGGCGGTGCAGAAGCGCTTCGACGCGCTGCTGCAGGCGCAGGGCGTGACGCGCAGCGGCCGCTGGGATGCGCACCATCTGCACTTCCTCTGGTACGCGGCGCTGATGGAGGGGCGCAGCAGCCTGTCGCTGCAGACGGCGCGCGACTACGCGCAGCGCTTCGGCCAGGCCGGCGGCAGCGAGGGCGCCTACGCGCAGATGCTGCCCTGGGTGAGCCTGGTGCGCCTGCAGCGCTGGGACGCGGTGCTGGCCGAGCCTGTGCCGGCCGCGCCGTCGGCCCCCGGCCAGGGCGCCGAGCTGCTGCAGGCCTATGTGGCCCATGCGCGCGGCCTGGCACGGCTGCATACCGGCCAGCCGGCGCTGGCCAAGGCCGAACTCGCCACCGTGGAGCGCCTGCAGCCGCTGCTTAAGGACGCCACGCTCTGGGGCGGGCCGACGCCGCCCAAGATGGCGACGCTGCTGCAGAAAAACCTGGCCGGCGCCATCGCCCGCGCCGAAGGGCGGCACGAGGCCGCGATCGCGCTGCTGCGCCAGGCCGCCGATCTCGACGACGAGCTGGGCAACGACCCTCCGCTGCTCGGCGGCGGCGCCCGCCTGACGCTGGCCGCCGCGCTGCTGGCCGCCGGCCAGCTGGACGAGGCGCAGCGCGAGATCCAGGAAGCGCAACGCCTGAACGGCCCCAGCACCTGGGTGCACCTGAGCCTGGCGCAGCTGGCCGAGCGGCGCGGTGCGCCCGACGAGGGCCGGCGGCAGATGGCGCTGGCGAAGGCGGCCTGGAAGGCGGCGGAGGGGGCGGAGCTGCCGAGGCTTTAGCGGCAAGCTCCGGCGGGGCTCGCCCGCCGAAGACGAGCCGTTTTAGCGGGTCGCCGCCGCCTTCAGCCGCGCCGCGGCCGGCGCCTGCAGCCCTGACAGGTTGTCCGGAATCGGGTAGACGATCAGGCGCTGGTTGCCGACCCAGAACAAGGTGTCGCCCAGCGGGCTGATCAGGAAACTGCCGAGGACGTCGCAGTCGTAGCCATAGTTCTGGCACCACAGTGCCTGCTCGCTGACCGGGATCTGGCCCAGCTTCACCAGGGTCGAGGTGCCCGGCTGCACGCGGGTCGCGTCGTAGACCTCGATGCGGTTGGCGATCAGGCTGTTGTTGTCGGCGCTGGCCAGGCGGTAGACGCGCAGGCCATCGGGCGACACCACGGAGCGCAGGGTGATGCCGTCGGTCATGGCGACGCTGCCGATGAGGCGGAAATCGTTGCCGTCGTACAGGGTTTCGCGGTCGATCAGCAGGCGGCTGCCGTCCTCGCTGAAGCTCACGCTGTTGTAAGCCCCGGGCTCGTTGGCCGGTGCCGACAGGCTGTCGCTGGCCGTCGTGTAGACGTAGCTGGGCAGGCGCGGCGACAGCATCGGCGGGTTGACCACGTAGAGCTTGCTGCCATCGCCCGGCGCGTGGAACTGCGGCGAGTAGAGCGAGAAGCCATTGGGGATGGCCTGCGTGCCGAAGCTGCCGCTGATGAGGTCGAAGTAGCCCATGAAGGACCACTGGCTGCCGCCGTACCAGAGGCGCAGGTTGTTGGTCACTGCCGTCGCCGACATCAGGCTGGGATCAACCGAGTCGCCGGGCGCCGCATGGGTGGCCTTGATCTGCAGGTTGTCCGGGTCGACGGCCAGCAGGGTCCGGGTGCCGGAGCCGACGTACAGGGTCTTGCGGTCCGGCGCCATGGCCAGGCCGCCGATGCTGGCGATCGGCTGACCGTCGACCTGCCATTGCCCGGCGGCGTAGCGGTAACGGACCAGGGTGTTGCCCTGGCCGTTGACCGCGTACAGGGTGTTGCGGGTCGGGTCGAACAGGGCCTGGCGCTTGTCACCGGGGTTGTCCGCGCTGCCGGCCGGCAGCGCTCCGCGGGTCGCGGCACCCAGGGTGCCGGTGCGGGTCGGCAAGCCAGCGGCATTGCTGACCGAGATCGCGAAGCGGCCGGCCGCCAGGGCCGGGACCTGCAGCACCGCCTCGCGGTCGGAGACGATGCTGCCGCTGATCGCGCCGGCACCGGCCACGCTGATGCGACCGACGCCGGTGAGCTGCGACAGCCCGCGGCCGAACACGCGCACCGTGCTGGCCTGACCGGCGACGACGGTGGCCGGCGAGCTCATGTGGATCTCGGGCAGGCGCTTCTCCAGCGTCAGGTCCAGCGTGGCGTCGCTCAGGCCGGGGGCGCGCAGGGTCACCCGCGCGCTGGTGGCGCTCCAGTTGGCCAGTTCGCCCAGGCGGGACAGATCGACGTGGTAGCGCAGCGGGCCGGGACCGTTGCCGCTGGGGGTGTCCAGGACCAGCCAGGCCTGGTCGCTGCTGGCGGTCCAGGCGGGGCTGAGGCCGCCGTTGAAGGTCAGCGCCGTGCTGCCGACCGGCGCGCTGCCCTCAACGCCCAGCACCAGCGGGGCAGCGACCGGCGCGACGAAGCCGCTGCCGACCGTGAAGCCGACCGGGATGCTGAGCAGCGGCGTGTTGGAGCCGGCCAGGCGCACCAGCACCGCACCGCCGTAGGTGCCGGCCATCAGCGAGGCCGCGCTGGCATTGACCTGGATGGCATCGGCGGTGCTGTTCAGGCTGGCCGCGAGCCAGCTGGCGCTGGCGTTCGGGCTGACGCTCAGCAGGCCGTCGGTGTCGGCGGGGCTGATGCTCAGGGTCTTGACCGGCGCCGCAGCGCCCTCGCTGCCGGCGATGGCCAGCGCGCTGGCGTCGATGCTGAACATCGCGTAGCGGTAGGGCAGCGACTGCCGCCACTCGACCTTGTTGCAGTTCGCATCGCTGCAAAGGCGGAACTCGATGCTGCCGCTGCGCCGCCCGGCGCTGGGGTTCAGCGGCGTCAGGGTGACCGCGGCGCTGGTGTTGCCGGTGGGCGTGAAGGTGGCGGCGAAGTCGGCCGGGCGATCGGGAACGATCTGGCCGTAATAGGTGCCGCTCCCATTGGCCATGCTGAAGTTGATCTGCTGCGTGCGCGCCGGCTGGCCGGCCAGGCCGACGAAGTCCAGCGAGCTGCGATCGGCGCTGACCTGCAGGCTGGGGGCGCTGCTGCCACCACCACCACCACCGCAAGAGGCCAGCAGCGCCGCACCGCAGAGCAAAGTCAAACGCCAGCCAGCACGCAAGCCCGTCGGCAAGCCAACACCGTTCATCACCAATCCCAGGAAGTTTGGAAGAGCTGCCGGCCTGCGCGTCGACCGCAACCGTGGTGGACGCCAGCCAGGCAAAAAGGGCGGGATGGTAGTGGCCATGCCGGGCTCTGAGCCGCCGCCTACGCTGATTCGCGGGGGCGTGCCATCCCCTACACCGACTAGGGGCCGAAGCCTAGTCTGAGCAGGTTCAGAAGCCCCAGGCCTTGTCGTCGCGGGGGTCGAAGTGCAGCGTGGCATCCAGGGTCACGTAGGCCGAGCCGCGGATGAAGGGCGCGATGCGCCCGCCCGCGCCGGCTGCGTAGCGAGCCTCGAAAACCGTGCCGATGACCGACTCCTGCCGCCAGATCTCCCCCGGGGCCAGCTGGCCCTCGGCCGCCAGGCAGGCGAGCTTGGCGCTGGTACCGGTGCCGCAGGGCGAGCGGTCATAAGCGCCGCCGGGGCAGAGCACGAAGTTGCGGCCGTGGTTGCGGGCGTCCTGGGCCGGGGCGAGCAGCTCGATGTGATCGATCAGCGCGCCGTCCGCGCCGCGGATGTCCGAGGCATCGAGCGCGTCGCGCACGGTCTGCGCGTATTGCGTGAGCTCGCGGCAGCGCGACGCGTCCAAGGCCTGGCCATGGTCGTCGCAGAGGAAGAACCAGTTGCCGCCCCAGGCAACATCGCCGTGCACCAGCTGTCCGCTGGGCAGACGCAGCGCCGCTTGCCGGTGCAGGCGATAGGCCGGCACATTGGCGACGGTCACCGCCCCGTCCTCGTGCAGCTCGGCCTGCACCATGCCCACGGGGGTGTCCAGCTTCAGCGCCCCCGGCTTGACCAGGCCCAGATGCGCCAAGGTGGCCACCGCGCCGATCGTGCCGTGACCGCACATGCCCAGGTAGCCGACGTTGTTGAAGAAGATCAGGCCCCAGTTGCCGCTGCCGGTCTGATCCGGCGACAGCAGCCAGGCACCGACCAGCACCTCGGAGCCGCGCGGCTCCAGGATCAGCGCGCGGCGCCAGTCGTCGTGCTGCTCTCGCAGATCGGCCAGCCGTTCGGCCATCGTGGCGCCGCGCAGCTCGGGCCCGCCCGAGATCAGACAGCGCGTCGGTTCGCCGCCGGTATGGGAATCGATGATGCGTGCGCGCATGCTGGCATCCGGAAGATTGAATATTGGATCCAATATACCGTTTGCCGGCGGGGCCTGCGAACGCTGGTTTGTCCGGGTGGCGAAAGCCACGCAGCGCTTGGCCCGACGGGAGGGACTCGAACCCCCGACCTGCTGCTTAGAAGGCAGCTGCTCTATCCAGTTGAGCTACCGTCGGCCGTCCATGAAGAAGGGGCTCCGTGGAGCCCCTTCGCATTGTGCCTTCAAGCCTCGGCCTTGATCAGGCCAGCACGACGTTGAGGATGGCGTTGCCGATGCCCATCAGCGCCGCCCCGGCGATCAGGCCGGCGCAGATCGGCTCCAGGCCGTCGACCCAGATGCGGTGGCCCTTGCTGCCGGCGGTCTTGTGCTTGCGGCCCATGAACCAGAACAGCAGCGCGCCGACCCACATCGTGAAGGTGTACTCGGGCGGCAGCACCACGCCCAGGCCGATGGCCACGGCCGACAGACCGAACTTGCCCTTGAACTTCAGGCGCAGCAGTTCGATGACGACGGCGGCGATGGCGGCGACGGCCATGCTGATCAGCGCCGACGGCGGCAGCTTGGTCAGGCCGTTGGCGATCAGGTCGGACACGCCCTTCCACTGCAGCGCCGCCGGCATCGCGAACTGGTCGGTGAAGATGGTCGCGGTGCTGCGCACGCCGTTGACGTCGGCCGGCAGGAAGAGCAGGAAGAACAGCGGCACGCAGCAGGCGATGCCGGCGACGTTGCCGATGACATGGCCGATGGCCTGGTGGCGCGGCTTGCCGCCGAGCATGTAGCCGGGCTTGATGTCGGACAGCAGGTGGGCGGTGTTGCTGGCGATCTCCGAGGTCATGGCCGCCGGCATCAGGTTGCTGGCCGGGTTGGCGCGGTCGATCGCGCCCATGGTGAACTGGGTGATCTTGGACATCGCGCCGGTCGGCACCCAGGAGGTCAGCGCCACCGAGTTGGTGCCGATGATGGTCAGCACGAAGATCAGCGGCAGCGAGATCAGCGCGATCCAGAAGGGCACGCCGAAGAAGGCGTGGGTGACCCAGGCGCCGGCAATGCTGGTGACCGGCACGCCGACATAGCTGACCCACAGCGGCACTTCGATGTGCTTGAGCACGTCGACACCCTGCGCCTCGGTCTTCTTGCCGCGCTTGAACAGGCCCTTGAACATCTCGGGCTTGGCGAGCAGGCCGACGAGGGCGCCGACGACCATCATCGTCACGCCCCACCACAGCGACCACTGGTTGACGATCTCGGCGCGGTTGATGGGGATCACGCTGCCGTCGGCCGCGGTGCGCGGCACGATGTCGCCGAGCTGGATCATCAGCGGCGCGAGCAGGCCGAAGTTGATCAGGCCGCCGACCAGGCAGCTGGTCGCCACGGCGATGCCCATCAGGCCGCCGACGCCGATCATCGCCACGTCCAGGGTCAGTCGCATGCCGAGCTGGCGGATGTCGGTGCCCAGGATGGTCGGGATCCAGCCGTCGGCCTTGGCGGCCCAGGCGTAGTAGTAATGGTCCAGGCGCTCCTGGAAATGCCAGACCTCGGTCAGGCCGGCCCATTTGTCGAGCATCAGCACCTTGAACTGCACCAGCTTCATCCAGCCGGTGCTGACCAGGGCCTGGTAGACGGCGGCACCGGCCGCGACATAGCCGAGCAGCTTGGCCTTGAACATGCCCTCGCCGGCGTTGCCGGTGTAGAGCGAGTCCAGCACCACGCCGCAGGCTCGGCCTTCCGGGAACGGCGCCTGGTCGTCGTTGATGAACTTGCGCTTCAGCGGGAAGGCCAGCATCACGCCGATCAGCGAGACGACGAACAGCCAGATCATCAGCTGCCACCAGGGGATGATGGTGCCGGTGACGACCATCACCGCGGCCAGGCTGGAGTACAGCGGGCTGACCACATAGCCGGAGGCGGTGGCGATCGACTGCGTGCAGTTGTTCTCCAGGATGGTGAAGTCCTTGACCATGCCGCTGTTGGCCAGCGCGCGGTAGAGCGCGAAGGCCAGGATCACCGAGGTCAGGCCGACACCGACGCCGATGCCGGTCTTGGCGCCGATGTAGAGGCCGGTGGCCGACAGGATGCCGCCGAGCAGAAAGCCGGTCAGGGCCGAGCGCAGCGTCAGCTGCGGCATGTCGCCCTTGAACACGTTCTCCAGCCACCAGCGGTCCTTCTGCTCGCGGCTCCAGGTCTGGACTTGCTCGTCCGTGAGGTGCAACAACGCCATCGTGTCGGCTCCAGATGCGCCACGGGGGGCCTACATGCGAATGAGGGCCCCCCGTGATTGGGAAAGATGAGGTTCTGGTCGGGGCGAGACGATTCGAACGTCCGACCCTCTGCTCCCAAAGCAGATGCGCTACCAGGCTGCGCTACGCCCCGACGAAACCGCGCATTGTAGGCATGTTGCAGCCAGGGACTTGTCCGCAACAGGGCGGCCGGGGCCTTGTGCAAGAATCAGCATGCCCTCACCTGCGGGGCCACGGCTCTCGACAGACAGCCTTTTCCGGCCCCCGCGGCCGCTCTTCCAGCCAGGATTCCCATGAGCAGCGAACTGATCAAACATGTGTCCGACGCCTCCTTCGACGGCGACGTGATGAAGTCCGGCACCCCGGTGCTGGTCGACTACTGGGCCGAGTGGTGCGGCCCCTGCAAGATGATTGCGCCCATCCTGGACGAGGTCGCCACGGCCTACCAGGGCAAGCTGCAGATCGCCAAGATGAACGTCGACGAGAACCGCGAGGTGCCGGCGAAGTTCGGCATCCGCGGCATCCCGACGCTGATGTTGTTCAAGGACGGTCAGCTGGCCGCCACCAAGGTTGGTGCGCTGTCCAAGGCGCAGCTGCAACAGTTCATCGACGCCAACCTGTAAACTGCGCGTCCGCCGGGTCTCCGTTCTGGAGTCCCGGCCCGCCGACCCGCCAACGTTTCAACGGCGGGCGCCGGCCCCCTCCCCCACGACTTTGCGCCCCTCAGGCTGACGGCTCGATCGAGTCCGCAGCACCGGCGCCACCCTCATGCACCTGTCCGAACTGAAGGATCTGCACGTCTCGGCCCTCATCACGATGGGCGAAGAGCTGGAGATCGAGAACTGCTCCCGCATGCGCAAGCAGGAGCTGATGTTCGCCATCATGAAGAAGCGCGCCAAGGCCGGCGAGCAGGTCTTCGGCGACGGCGTGCTCGAAGTGCTGCCCGACGGCTTCGGCTTCCTGCGCTCGCCCGACACCAGCTACATGGCGAGCACCGACGACATCTACCTGTCGCCCAGCCAGGTGCGCCGCTTCAACCTGCACACCGGCGACATGGTCGAGGGCGAGGTGCGGGTGCCTAAGGACGGCGAGCGCTACTTCGCGCTGGTCAAGGTCGATCGGGTCAACGGTCTTGCTCCCGAGGAGAGCAAGAACAAGATCATGTTCGAGAACCTGACGCCCTTGTTCCCCAAGGAGCAGTTTAGGCTCGAGCGCGAGGGCTTCAAGGGTGACGGCAACATCACCGGCCGCATCATCGACCTGATCGCGCCGATCGGCAAAGGCCAGCGCGCGCTGCTCGTCGCCCAGCCCAAGACCGGCAAGACGATGATGATGCAGCAGCTCGCGCATGCCATCGTCGCCAACCACCCCGAGGCGCATCTGATCGTGCTGCTCGTCGACGAGCGCCCCGAGGAAGTGACCGAGATGCTGCGCACCGTGCGCGGCGAGGTCATCAGCTCGACCTTCGACGAACCCGCCGCCCGCCATGTGCAGGTCGCCGAGATGGTCATCGAGCGCGCCAAGCGCCTGGTCGAGCTGAAGAAGGACGTGGTCATCCTGCTCGACTCGATCACCCGCCTGGCCCGGGCCTACAACAACGTGCTGCCCAGCTCCGGCAAGGTGCTGACCGGCGGTGTCGACGCCAACGCGCTGCAGCGCCCCAAGCGCTTCTTCGGCGCCGCGCGCAATGTCGAGGAAGGCGGCTCGCTGACCATCATCGGCACCGCGCTGATCGACACCGGCTCGAAGATGGACGAGGTCATCTACGAGGAGTTCAAGGGCACCGGCAACTGCGAGATCCACCTGGATCGCCGCATGGCCGAGAAGCGCGTCTACCCGTCCATCCTCATCAACCGCAGCGGCACGCGCCGCGAGGAATTGCTGCTCAAGCCGGAGATCCTGCAAAAGAGCTGGATCCTGCGCAAGCTGCTCTACCCGATGGACGAGATCGAGGCGATGGAGTTCCTGCTCGAGAAGATGAAGGCGACGAAGAACAACCACGACTTCTTCGACCTGATGCGCAAAGGTGGCTGAGGTCGGACCGAGGACAGTCCTGAGGACTTTCTGACGCCGACCGAAGGACGGCGCGTGTCTAGCACGCGCCGGCTGGCAGGCGATGGCAGTCAGAGGACCATTTCCCAGCCTCTGCTATACTCGCCGGCTTTTCCGACCCAACCTGGGCAAGTACTGCACGAACTCAGTCGCAGCGGCTACCCAAGCAACACCCGAGGTTCCCCATGAAAGAAGGCATTCACCCGAACTACCGCGAAGTCTGCTTCGTGGACCTGTCCAACGGCTTCAAGTTCGTGACCCGCTCGACGGTCGGCACGAAGGAAACCATCAAGATGGACGATGGCCGCGAGCTGCCGCTGGTCAAGCTGGAAACCACCAGCGAGTCGCACCCCTTCTACACGGGCACGCAGAAGAGCGTCGACAACCTGGGCGGCCGCGTCGAGAAGTTCCGCAACAAGTTTGCGCACCTGAAGAAGTAAGCCCTTCGGACTTCTCCCAAGAAAGCAGCCTGCGGGCTGCTTTTTTGTTGCCCGATGATGCGCACGCCCATGAATCGCCCGAACCCCGCCATCGTTTCCGAAGCCGGCGCCAGGCCCATGCCGCGCTGGGCCTTGCTGCTGGTTTGCGCCGCCTATCTGCTGCCCGGCCAGTTCGGTCGCGACGCCTGGCGCCATGCCGACCTGGCCGCCTTCGGCTTCATGAGCGCGCTGGCCCAGGGACAGACCAGCTGGTGGCAGCCTTTGCTCGGCGGCATGAGCACGCCGGACGGCGCGCTGCTGCCCTACTGGCTCGGCGCCGCCAGCATCCGCCTGCTGCCCTTCCTGGAGCCGGCGCTGGCCGCCCGCCTGCCCTTCATCGCCGTGCTCGCCATGGTGCTCGCGCTGGTCTGGTACGCCTGCTTCCACCTCGCCCGTACCGAGGCGGCCCAACCGGTCAGCTTCGCCTTCGGCGGCGAGGCGCAGACCCGCGACTACGCACGCGCGCTGGCCGACGGCGCCATCCTGGCGCTGATGGCCAGCCTGGGCCTGCTGATGCTCGGCCACGAAACCACGCCGGAGCTGCTGCAGCTGCTCGGCGCCTCGCTGTGGCTGTACGCGCTGGCGAGCAGCCCGTTCCGCGGCCTGCGGGCGCAGTTGCTCGCCGCCGTCGCGCTGCTGGTGCTGGGGCTGTCGGGCGCGGCACAGTTCGCCTTGCTGCTGGGGGCCGGCGGCCTGCTGATCTGTCAGTACTCGCGTCTGGAGGGCGCGCGGCAGCTGCGCCTGGGACTGCTCGCCGGCATGGCCGCCGTGGTGCTGCTGGCCAGCCTGCTGGGCTTGTGGCGCTGGCGCCTGGGCAGTCCCGAACCGACCAGCTTGCTGCGCCTGCTGCTCTGGTTCACCTGGCCGACTGCAGCCCTGGCCGCGTGGACGCTCTGGCGCTGGCGCGGTTTTCTGACCCGACGCCATGTCGCCGTGCCGCTGACGCTGGCGCTGGCCGGCCTGCTGGCCTGCGTGGCCATGGGCGGCAGCGACCGCGCGCTGCTGCTGGCCTTGCCGGCCTTGGCGGTGCTGGCCAGCTTTGCGCTGCCGACCCTGAACCGCAGCCTGTCGGCGATGGTCGACTGGTTCTCGGTCTTCTTCTTCAGCGCGCTGACCCTGTTCGTCTGGTTCTACTTCCTCGCCCTGCACACCGACTGGTTCCCGCGCGCCAGCAGCAGTGCCAGTCGGGCGCTGTCGGGCGAGTCCATCGGGCCGCTGGACCCCTTCTCTCTTAGCTTGGGCCTGGCGGGAACGGTCTGCTGGTTGTTGCTGGTGCGCTGGCGCACCAGCCGGCAACGCCGCGCGCTATGGCGCAGCCTGGTGCTGCCGGCCGGCGGCACGGTGGTGCTGTGGCTGCTGGCCATGACCCTGTTCCTCGCACCGCTGGACCTGGCGCGCAGCAACCGCGCGCTGCTGGGTCAGTTGCGCAGCCTGCTGCCCGAGAACGCCGACTGCGTGCTCCTGCCCGAGCGCAGCCTGTCGCTGGCGGCCACCTTGCAGACGGCCGGCTGGCGGGTTCGTGGCGACAGCCTGGAGGGCAGCGACGGCTGCGAATGGGCGCTGCGCACCCAGCCGGCACGCACCGACGTGGTGATCCCGGCGGGCTGGCAACTGCGCGCCAGCCTGCTGCGGCCGACCGAGCGCGGCACCCGCTACGAGCTGCTGCGGCGCCTGCCGGCCACGCCCTGAGCCGGCCGGCCAGGCATCAGGCGCTGGCCCACCGCGCCGGCGCCGATTCCTCGCCCAAGGCCTGCGCGGCACCGCCGTCCCGCGTGCGCAAGGCCGGCCAGATCAGGCCGAACAGGGAGCCGTCGCCAGGTGCACTTTCGATGCGCAGCTCGGCGCCGTGGCGCTGGGCAATGTGCTTGACGATGGCCAGGCCCAGGCCGGTTCCCCCCGACTCCCGCGAACGGCTGGCCTCGACGCGGTAGAAGCGTTCGGTCAGCCGCGGCAGGTGCTCGGGTGCAATGCCGGGTCCGCTGTCCCGCACGGCGAGCAAGGTGGCGCCGTCGGTCTGGGTCTTGATGAGCAGCTCGATCTGACCGCCATCCGGCGTGTAGCGGATCGCGTTGCTGAGCAGATTGGTCAGCGCGCTGTGCAGCTCCGATTCGATGCCGGCCAGCTCCAGCCCGCTGCTCGGCGGCCAATGCAAGCGGTGGCGACCGGCCGACAGGGCCTGCGCCTCGGCCCTGACCCGATCGACCAGTTCGTCGAGGGAGAACCAATGGTCGGTCGGCGGCCGGGCGCCGCCCTCGAGCCGCGCCAGGGTCAGCAGATCGTCGACCAGGGCCTCCATCCGCTTGGCCTGCTGCTGCATCAGCGCGAGCACGTGATCGCGCTCCGACGGGCTCAAGGGCAGGCTGCGCAGGCTTTCGACAAACCCGCCCAGGGCGGCCAGCGGCGTGCGGATCTCGTGCGAGGCATTGGCGACGAAGTCGCGCCGCATGGCCTCGGCGCGCTCGCGGTCGCTGACATCCTGGCTGAGCAACAGACGCGCACCCTTGCCATAGGGGCGCACGGTGATCGACAGATGGCGGCCGTCGCGCTGCTGCAAGGCCAGGGGCTGGGCGAATAGCCCCGCCTGCAGGTAGCTGACGAAGGCCGGCTGGCGGACCAGGTTGGTGATGCGCTGGCGCAGGTCACGCTGCGGGTGCAATTCGAAGTGCTCGGCGGCCGGCGTGTTCAGCCAGGCGATCTGCTCCTGGGCGTCGAGCAGCAGCACGCCGTTGGGCGACGCCTCGATGGCCGACAGGAATTCGCTGAGCTGCTGGCGCTCGGCGTCGAGCTTGCGCCGGTGCCCGTCGAGCAGGCGCTCGATGCGGTAGGCCAGGTCGCCCCAGGGGCCTTGAACCAGGGGGGCCGGCGTGGTCTTCGGTGCGCGCAGCCACTGCTGCAGCCGCCGCAGCCGCCAACCCTGCTGCAGCAGCAGACCCAGGGCCACCAGGCCGCCGCTGACCAGGGCCGCGAGCAGCGCGTGCTCATGCAGCGGCGCCAGGCTGAGGACCAGCACCACCGCCAGCAACAGGAGCAAGGCGGCGACGCGCATGCCCTGTTGCCTCAGCCGGCCTGCACGGCGGCGGCCAGGCGTTCGGCGCTGCGTCGCGCCAGCTCGGCGTCGGCGGCCTCGACCATCACGCGGAGCAAGGGCTCGGTGCCCGAGGGACGGATCAGCACCCGCCCCCGGTCGCCCAGCTCCTGCTGCACGGCGGACTGCGTGCTGGCCAGCTGCTCGTTGCGCTTCCAGTCCTGGCCGGGCTGCAGGCGCACATTGATCAGGGTCTGCGGGAACAGTTGCACTGCTTCCAGCTGCGCGGCAAGGCTGCGACCGCTGCGCACCGCCACCTGCAGCACCAGCAAGGCGGAGACGATGCCGTCCCCGGTGGTGTGCTTGTCCAGCGCCAGCAAATGGCCCGAACCTTCACCCCCGAGCTGCCAGCCACGAGCCACCAGCTCCTCCAGCACATAGCGGTCACCGACCTTGGCGCGAACGAAGCCGACGCCCTGGCGCTTGAGCGCCACCTCGACGGCCATGTTCGTCATCAGCGTGCCGACCGCGCCGGCCACCGCCTGCCCCTGGGCCAGGCGATCCTGCACCATCAGATAGAGCAGCTCGTCGCCGTTGTAGAGGCGACCCTGGTCGTCGACGATGAGCAGACGATCGGCGTCGCCGTCGAGCGCCACGCCGAAGTCGGCGCCATGCTGGCGCACCGCCGCTTGCAGCGCGGCCGGCGCGGTGGCGCCGACGCCTTCGTTGATGTTGTAGCCATCGGGGCTGCAGCCGATCGCGATGACCTCGGCACCCAACTCGTGGAAGACCGCCGGCGCGACCTGGTAGGCGGCGCCATGGGCGGCATCGACGACGATCTTCAAGCCCTTGAGCGTCAGCTCGGCACCGAAGCAGGACTTGCAGAACTCGATGTAGCGACCGCGCGCATCCTCGATCTTGCGCGCCTTGCCGAGCTGCCGGCTGTCGACATAGACGGGGGGCTGGGCCAGCGCGGCCTCGACATCCAGCTCCCAGGCATCGGGCAGCTTCTCGCCCTTGGCCGAGAAGAACTTGATGCCGTTGTCCTGGAAGGGGTTGTGGCTGGCGCTGATGACCACGCCGAGGTCCTGGCGCAGGGCCCGGGTCAGGTAGGCCACGCCCGGCGTGGGCAAGGGGCCGGTCAGCTGCACGTCAACGCCGACCGAGACCAGGCCGGCCTCCAGCGCCGACTCCAGCATGTAGCCGGACACCCGGGTGTCCTTGCCGATCAGCACGCCGGGCCGGGCCTGGCTGCGATTCAAGACGCTGCCCACGGCCTGCCCCAGGCGCATCGCGAAATCGGCGGTGATCGGCGCCTGGCCCACGGTGCCGCGGATGCCATCGGTGCCAAAAAACTGTCGACCACTCATCGTTGTTGTCTCCGTCCCGACATTCATGAAGTGGGCGGATTGTCGGCGATGCCCATCGCCAGCCCGACGCGCAAAGCCTGCACCGTGGCCCCCACATCGTGGACGCGCAACAGCCGGGCTCCGGCGCGCACCGCCGCCAGCGCGGCGGCGATGCTGCCCGGCAGGCGATCGGCCACAGCCGCACCACTGAGGTGGCCCAAGGTGGACTTGCGCGACCACCCTGCCAACCAGGGATAGTCAGGCGGACGGGCCGCCCAGACGCGCTGCAGTTCAAGGTTCTGCGCCGCCGTCTTGGCAAAGCCGAAGCCCGGGTCGAGCACGATGCGATCGGCGGCGACGCCGCGTTCGCGCAGCGCCTGCGCGCGCTGCGCCAGGAAGCTGCCGACCTCCTGGGCAAGATCGACATAGTCGGTCTGCTGCTGCATGGTGCCGGGATCGCCGCGCATGTGCATCAGCACCACGCCGGCCGCCGCATGCCCGGCGAGCAGTTCCAGCGCCCCCGGGGCCTGCAAGGCGCGAATGTCGTTGACGATGTCGGCCCCGAGGTCGAGCGCCCTGGCCATCACCTCGGTCTTGCAGCTGTCGACCGAGACCGGCACACCGAGCCGCAAAGCTCCGAGCAGCACCGGCTGCAGGCGCCGCCACTCCTCGTCGGCATCGACGCGCGGCGCCCCCGGGCGACTCGATTCGGCGCCGAGATCGAGCAGTTCGGCACCCTCGCGCAGCAACTGCTCGGCATGGCGCAACGCCGCACCGGCTTCGCACCAACGACCGCCGTCGGAGAACGAGTCCGGCGTCAGGTTGACGATGCCCATCACACGGGGCTGGCTCAGGTCGATACGGAAACGGGTCGTCGTCCAGTGCATGAAAGCAAAACGGGGCGCGATGGCCCCGTTCCTTGATGTCGCCGATGGATCAGGCGGTCGCCGTGGCGCTGTCGCTGCTCACCTCGGGGCTGCTGCCACCGCCGCTGCTGCTTCCGCCGCTGCTCGGCGTCTCGCGCGGCGGGCGCGGCGGGCGGCCCTGCATGATGTCCTCGACCTGCTCGCCGTCGATGGTTTCCCATTCCAGCAAGGCCTTGGCCATCGCGTGCATCTTGTCGCTGTGCTCCTCGATCAACTGGCGCGCACGGGCGTACTGCTCGTCGATGATCCTGCGCACCTCGGCGTCGACCTTGCGCATGGTCTCTTCGCTGATGTTCTTGGTTTGCGTGACCGAACGGCCGAGGAAGACCTCGCCCTCGTTCTCCGCATAGACCATGGGGCCCAGGCTGTCGGTCATGCCGTAGCGCATCACCATGTCGCGGGCGATCTGCGTCGCGCGCTCGAAGTCGTTGCTGGCGCCGGTGGTCATCTGGTTCATGAACACCTCCTCGGCGATGCGGCCGCCGAAGAGCATGGCGATCATGCTCAGCATGCGCACCTTGTCGGTGCTGTAGCGGTCCTTCTCCGGCAGGCTGACGGTCACGCCCAGCGCGCGGCCGCGCGGGATGATGGTGACCTTGTGCACCGGGTCGAGCTTGGGCAGCAGCTTGCCGATCAGCGCGTGGCCGCTCTCGTGATAGGCGGTGTTGCGGCGCTCTTCCTCGTCCATGACCATGGACTTGCGCTCGGCGCCCATCATGATCTTGTCCTTGGCGCGCTCGAAATCGATCATCTCAACGGTGCGGCCGTTGCGCCGCGCGGCGAACAGGGCCGCCTCATTGACGAGATTGGCCAGATCGGCACCCGAGAAGCCGGGCGTGCCACGGGCCAGGATCTCGGCCTTGACGTCAGAGCCGATCGGCACCTTGCGCATGTGCACGTTGAGGATCTGCTCGCGGCCGCGGATATCGGGCAGGGTCACATAGACCTGGCGGTCGAATCGGCCGGGACGCAGCAGCGCCGGGTCGAGAATGTCCGGACGGTTGGTCGCCGCCATGACGATGACGCCGAGATTGGTCTCGAAACCATCCATCTCGACCAGCATCTGGTTCAGGGTCTGCTCGCGCTCGTCGTTGCCGCCGCCCAGGCCCGCACCGCGATGGCGACCGACGGCGTCGATTTCGTCGATGAAGATGATGCAGGGCGCGTTCTTCTTGGCCTGCTCGAACATGTCGCGCACGCGGCTGGCGCCGACGCCGACGAACATCTCGACGAAGTCGGAACCCGAGATCGTGAAGAAGGGCACCTTGGCCTCCCCGGCGATGGCCTTGGCGAGCAGGGTCTTGCCGGTGCCCGGGGGGCCGACCAGCAGCACGCCGCGCGGGATGCGACCGCCCAGCTTCTGGAACTTCTGCGGGTCCTTCAGGAAGTCGACGAGTTCCTTGACCTCCTCCTTGGCCTCGTCGCAGCCCGCGACGTCGGCGAAGGTGGTCGAGTTGTTGTTCTCGTCGAGCATGCGCGCCTTGCTCTTGCCGAAGCTGAAGGCGCCGCCCTTGCCGCCGCCCTGCATCTGGCGCATGAAGTAGACCCAGACGCCGATCAGCAGCAGCATCGGGCCCCAGGAGATCAGGATGCTCATCAAGAGCGACGGCTCCTCGCGCTTCTTGACCTCGAACTTGACGCCGTAGCGCTCCAGGTCACCGATCAGGCCGCGGTCCAGGTAGGTGCCCGAGGTGGTGACGGTCTTGCCGTCGCTGGTCGTCGCCGTGATGTCGGGGCCGGCCGGCCCCTCCTGGATCTTCACCCCGGTGATGCGGCCCGACTTGATCTCGGCGAGCAGTTCGGAGTAGCTGATGGCGTCGCTGCGCGTTGCCGCACGGTCGAACTGCTTGAAGACCGTGAACATCACGAGCAGGATCACTGCCCAGACGGCGATCTTCGAAAACCAAGGGTTGTTCACAGGGGTTCCTTCCTCATCCGGCCGTGATGGCTCGGCTACTGCGCGGCAATTGGGGCTGATTCTAGGGAGTTCAAGCTTTCCCGCCGGTTTTCAGGCGCATCCCGACGAGAAAGGTTTCCGCCGACTTGTCCCGGCTGGCCTTGGGCTTGATCGGCTTGACGACCTGGAACGCCGCCTTGAAGCGCGCCACCAGTTCGTTGTAGCCGCTGCCATGGAAAACCTTGCAGACCAGGGTTCCCGTCGGTTTCATGTGAGTCTGCGCGAACTCGATGGCCAGTTCCACCAAATGGTCAATGCGCGCTGCATCGGTCACCTCGATGCCGGAAAGATTGGGTGCCATGTCGGAAACGACAAGGTCGACGATGTCGTCGCCAAGCATCTCGGCAAGCCGGTCGGCCACTTGCTGCTCGCGGAAATCGCCCTGCAGGAACTCCACGCCCTCGATGGGCTCGAAGTCCAGCAGGTCCAGCGCCAGGATGCGGCCCTGCAGCTGGCCGACCGCCGCGCCGCCCTGCCCGGCCACCTTGGGCGCGAACCGGCGCCGCAGGTACTGGCTCCAGGCGCCGGGTGAGGCCCCGAGGTCGACGACCACCTGGCCCGGCTTGATCAGACCCAACTGTTCGTCGATCTCCTTGAGCTTGTAGGCCGCGCGCGAACGGTAGCCTTCCTTCTGCGCGTCACGCACATAGGGGTCGTTGACATGCTCGTTGAGCCAGGCCTTGTTGAGCTTCTTGCTTTTGGTGTCGGTCTTCATGAGGCAGGAACGATAATCCGGGAATGACTGCATTGACCATCAACGCCGCCCAGCGCCGCGACCTGCGCGCTCAGGCCCATCATCTGGACCCCGTCGTGATGATCGGCGGCGACGGCCTGACCCAAGCGGTCAGCAAAGAGACCGATGCCGCGCTGAACGCCCACGGCCTGATCAAGGTGCGCGCCGCCATCGATGACCGCGCCGCCCGCGAGGCCGCTTACCAGCAGTTGTGCGCCGAGCTCGGAGCGGCCCCGGTGCAGCACATCGGCAAGCTCTTCATCATCTGGCGACCCATGCCCGAGAAGAAGGCCGAACGCCCCGAGGACGCCAAGCCGGGCCCGCGCCTGGTCAAGCTGGTCAAGGCGTCGAAGAACAAGAACAACCGCCCGAAGGTCTCGACCATCAAGCTGCTGGGCAACCAGCGCATCACGGCCGGCGGCATCGTCAAGCGCGCGAAGCCGAAGCAGAAGAGCCTGAAGCCGAGCTGAGCCAGGCGAGCAGCAACACGCAGACCGTCTTGGCCGCGAACGCGGCCATCGAAAGCCCGTGCAGCAGACCGAAATCCGGTCCGCCACGGGCTTGATCCATCAGCGGGCGCAGCACCTCGTAACCGAGCACGGTGAGGAAGAGCGCCGCCAGCGGCAGCAGCAAGGTGGCGCCAAAGCGCAAGCTGCCGGGTCGCTGTTCGCGCTGCAAGCGCTGGTCGAGCAGGGCCAGAACCAGACCCAGCGCCAGGCTGATGCGCGCATCGATCTGGAACAGGCGCGCCACATAGGCCGCAGCCTCGGGCCTTGCCAGCGTCGCAAAGGCATTGGGCGCCGCCAGCAGGGCGACGCTCAGCAACTGGCCAGCCCAGAGGGCGGCAAGCAGCGCTCTCAGCCGCGCCATGGTCGACCACCCAGCGTGCCCCGGCCCGGCGCTCCCTGTTGGGAAATCGCGAAGGGCCGCCGGGACGCAGACCGCGGGCTCATCGTCAGACGTAGCGGACTTCGATGATCTCGTAGGCGCGCTCGCCCCCCGGCGCCTGGTAGCTGGCCACGTCGCCAGCTTCCTTGCCGATCAAGGCGCGGGCGATGGGCGAACTGATCGAGATGCGGCCGGTCTTCAGGTCGGCCTCGTCGTCGCCGACGATCTGGTAGGTCACCTCGTTGCCATTGCTCTCGTCGGACAGCACGACGGTGGCGCCGAACACCACCTTGCCGCCGGCGTCCAGCGTCGTCGGGTCAATGACCTTGGCGGCCGCCAGCTTGCCTTCCAACTCCTGGATGCGGCCCTCGATGAAGCCCTGCTTGTCCTTGGCCGCGTCGTACTCGGCGTTCTCGCTAAGGTCGCCCTGGGCACGCGCCTCGGCGATCGCCTGGATCACCGCATGGCGCTCCACGGTCTTCAGGCGGTGGAGTTCTTCACGCAGCAGTTCGGCGCCGCGTTTGGTCAGCGGGATGGTGTTCATGTCTCGTCTCTCAAAGCGAAGCCGCCGCCCCGGCGTTCAACCGGGGCGGCGGCGATCAACTGTTGCGGCGGATTTTAGGCGAGCTCGCGATGCAGCTCTTGCAGGGATCGCACCAGCAGACCGTCCTGGTGTTTCATGCCCTCGACCGCGGCCTCGCAGCCCGCCATGGTCGTGTAGTAGGTCACCCGCGCCGCCAAGGCCGCCTGGCGGATGTAGCGGCTGTCGGCGATCGCCGTGCGCGTCTCGTCGACTGTCGTGAAGACCAGCTGGATCTCGCCGCCCTTGATCGCGTCGACGATGTTCGGGCGGCCTTCCTTGATCTTGTTGATGCGCTTGACCGGCACGCCGGCGGCCTCGATCGCGTCCGCCGTGCCGCGGGTGGCGTAGACGCCGAAGCCGAGCTGGTGCAGGTCCTTGGCGCAGGCCACGGCGCGCGCCTTGTCGGCGTTCTTGATCGTGATCAGCACATTGCCCGAGCGCGGCAGGCGCGAACCGGCGCCGATCTGGCTCTTCAGCATGGCCTCGCCGAAGGTCTTGGCCGCCCCCATCACCTCGCCGGTCGAACGCATCTCGGGGCTGAGGATGGGGTCCACGCCCGGGAACTTGTTGAACGGGAAGACCGCTTCCTTGACGCTGTAGTAGGGCGGGATGACCTCCTTGGGCGGCTGGCCGTGCAGGCCCTTCTGGTCCTTCAGCTTCACCCCCGCCATGCAACGTGCGGCGATCTTCGCCAGCTGCTGGCCGGTCGCCTTGGACACGAAGGGCACGGTGCGCGAGGCGCGCGGGTTCACTTCCAGCACATAGACCGTGCAGGCAGCCAGGCCCTTGGCGACCTCACCGGTGATCGCGAACTGCACATTCATCAGGCCGACAACCTTCAGCGCCTTGGCCATCGCCGCGGTCTGGCGGCGCAGCTCGTCCTGCAGATCGGCGGCCAGCGTGTACGGGGGCAGCGAGCAGGCCGAGTCGCCGCTGTGGATGCCGGCGGCCTCGATGTGCTCCATGATGCCGCCGATCAGCACGTCCTCGCCGTCGGCGATGCAGTCGACGTCGACCTCAACGGCGTCCTCCAGGAAACGGTCGAGCAGCACCGGGCTCTTGTCGGAGACGCGCACCGCCTCGCGCATGTAGCGCTCGAGGTCCTTGTCGCCGTGCACGATCTCCATCGCGCGGCCGCCCAGCACATAGCTGGGGCGCACGACCAGCGGGTAGCCGATCTCGTTGGCCAGCGCGATCGCGGCCTCCTCGGTGCGCGCGGTGCGGTTCGGCGGCTGCTTCAGGCCCAGCGCGTGCAGCAGCTGCTGGAAGCGCTCGCGGTCCTCGGCAATGTCGATGGAATCCGGCGTCGTGCCAATGATGGGCACGCCGGCGCGCTCCAGATCCAGGGCCAGCTTCAACGGCGTCTGGCCGCCGTACTGCACGATCACGCCGACCGGCTTTTCCTTGGCGACGATTTCCAGCACGTCCTCCAGCGTGACCGGCTCGAAGTAGAGGCGGTCGCTGGTGTCGTAATCGGTCGAGACGGTCTCCGGATTGCAGTTGACCATGATGGTCTCGTAGCCGTCCTCGCGCATCGCCATCGCCGCGTGCACGCAGCAGTAGTCGAACTCGATGCCCTGGCCGATGCGGTTCGGACCACCGCCCAGCACCATGATCTTCTTCTTGTCGCTGGGCTCGGCCTCGCACTCCTCGTCATAGGTCGAGTAGAGGTAGGCGGTCTCGGTGGCGAACTCGGCGGCGCAGGTGTCGACGCGCTTGTAGACCGGGCGGATCGCCAGCTCATGGCGGCGCTCGCGCACCGCATGCTGGTTGGTGCCCAGCAGGGCGGCCAGACGCTTGTCGCTGAAGCCCATCTGCTTGTAGGCGCGCAGCTCGTCTTTGCTCAAGGAGAACAGCGCCCTGCCCTGCAAGGCCTGCTCGGCCTCGATGATCTCGGCGATCTCGCGCAGGAACCAGGGGTCGATCGCCGTCTCGCGCTGGATCACCTCGAAGGGGATACCCACGCGGAACGCGTCAGCGAGGAACAGGATGCGATCCGGGCGGGCCTCGCCGATCTGCTCGAGGATCTCGTCGCGGTCCGTGCTCTTCGGCGTCAGGCCGTCGATGCCGGTCTCCAGGCCGCGCAAGGCCTTCTGGAAGCTCTCCTGGAAGCTGCGGCCCATGGCCATGACCTCGCCGACCGACTTCATCTGCGTCGTCAGGCGCGTGTCGGCCATCGGGAACTTCTCGAAGGCGAAGCGCGGGATCTTCGTGACCACGTAGTCGATCGACGGCTCGAAGGACGCCGGGGTCGCGCCGCCGGTGATGTCGTTCTTCAGCTCGTCGAGCGTGTAGCCAACCGCCAGCTTGGCGGCAATCTTGGCGATCGGGAAGCCGGTCGCCTTCGACGCCAGCGCCGACGAACGCGACACGCGCGGGTTCATCTCGATCACCGTCATGCGGCCATTGGCCGGATTGATCGAGAACTGCACATTGGAGCCACCGGTGTCCACGCCGATCTCGCGCAGGATCGCGATCGACGCATTGCGCAGGCGCTGGTACTCCTTGTCGCTCAGGGTCTGCGCCGGGGCCACGGTGATCGAGTCACCGGTATGGATGCCCATCGGGTCCAGGTTCTCGATCGAGCAGACGATGATGCAGTTGTCCGCCTTGTCGCGGACCACTTCCATCTCGTACTCCTTCCAGCCGAGCAGCGATTCCTCGATCAGCAGCTCCTTGGTCGGGCTCAGGTCCAGACCGCGCTTGCAGATCTCCTCGAATTCCTCGGGGTTGTAGGCGATGCCGCCGCCCGTGCCGCCGAGCGTGAAGCTGGGGCGGATGACCATCGGGAAGCCGGAGCCGCCGATCTCGCTCTGGATGCGGCGCTGCACCGCCCAGGCTTCTTCGAGCGAATGCGCGATGCCCGACTTGGCCGATTCCAGGCCGATCTTCGTCATCGCGTCCTTGAACTTCTGGCGGTCCTCGGCCTTCTCGATCGCCACCTCGTTGGCGCCGATCATCTCCACGCCGTACTTCGCCAGCACGCCCTCGCGGTGCAGGTCCAGCGCGCAGTTCAGCGCCGTCTGGCCGCCCATCGTCGGCAGCACCGCATCCGGGCGCTCCTTCGCGATGATCTTCTCGACGACCTGCCAGGTGATCGGCTCGATGTAGGTGGCGTCGGCCGTCTCCGGGTCGGTCATGATGGTCGCCGGATTGCTGTTGACCAGGATGACGCGGTAGCCCTCTTCGCGCAGGGCCTTGCAGGCCTGGGCGCCGGAGTAGTCGAACTCGCAGGCCTGGCCGATGACGATGGGGCCGGCGCCGATGATCAGGATGGACTTGAGGTCTTGGCGCTTAGGCATTCTTCTTGTTCTCCATCAGGGTCACGAAGCGGTCGAACAGGGTGCCGATGTCATGCGGCCCCGGGCTGGCTTCCGGGTGGCCCTGGAAGCTGAAGGCCGGCTTGTCGGTGAGGGCAATACCCTGCAGGCTGCCGTCGAACAGGCTGACATGCGTGGCGCGCACATTGGCCGGCAGGGTCTCGGCGTCGACCGCGAAGCCGTGGTTCTGGCTGGTGATCGCGACCTGGCCGCTGTCAAGGTCCTTCACCGGGTGGTTGCCGCCATGGTGGCCGAACTTCATCTTGTAGGTGCGGGCGCCGCTGGCCAGCGCGAGGATCTGGTGGCCCAGGCAGATGCCGAAGGTCGGCAGACCGCGGGCGATGAACTCCTTGGTCGCCGCGATCGCGTAATCGCAGGGCTCCGGGTCGCCGGGGCCGTTGGACAGGAAGACGCCGTCGGGCTGCAGTTCGAAAACGCGCGAGGCCGGGGTCTGCGCGGGCACGACGGTGACCTTGCAGCCGCGGCTGGCCAGCATGCGCAGAATGTTGCGCTTGACGCCGAAGTCGTAGGCGACGACGTGGAAGCGTTTCTCAGATGGCTGCGTGAAGCCCTGGCCGAGTTCCCACTCGCCTTCCAGCCATTGGCTCTCGGTCGTCTGGCTGACCACCTTGGCCAGATCCTGGCCGGCCATGCTGGGCGCGGCCTTGGCGGCGGCCAGCGCCTGTTCCCAATGGCCCTCGGTGACCGCCTCGCCGTCGGCCAGCGCCAGCAGGCAGGCGTTCTGCGCGCCGGTCGTGCGCAGGATGCGCGTCAGGCGTCGCGTGTCGATGCCGGCAATGCCCACGCAGCCCTGCGCCGCCAGGTAGTCCTGCAGACGCTGCGTCGAGCGGAAGTTGCTCGGCTGGGCGGGCACCTGCCGCACCACCAGGCCGGCCGCCTGCACCTTGCCGCTCTCCAGGTCCTCGTCGCTGATGCCGTAATTCCCGACATGCGGGTAGGTCAGGGTGACGATCTGCCGGCAGTAGCTCGGGTCGGTGAGGATTTCCTGGTAACCGGTCAGCGCGGTGTTGAACACCAGTTCGCCAACGGACTGGCCGCTGGCGCCGATCGAGTGGCCCAGGAATCGTGAACCGTCGGCGAGCACCAGCAGACAGGCTGGGGCGGGGTGGGAAGGCAAAGACAAATGGCGGCTCCGTCGTGAGCGCGCCCCGTGCCTCGGCTACCAATGAAAACTGCGGCCTGCTGCTGGGGATTCGAAGGGTGTTCGGTTCGAGGCGCGCTTGTTTAGGGTAAACCTGAGGAGTATAGCGTCCCAGCCTTGATCAAGCGCCGGCCAATCCCACTTGAAAACCGCAAGCTGCGCCACGAAATCGCGAAGGCATTCATAGAATGCGCCCGTCCTCAACCCAAGGAGTCCCTGGATGAACCAACCGATGCACGCTCCGTACGGTGGCGCCTCGATCAACGCCGCGCAACGCAACCGTGTGCTGCGCAACACCTACGCGCTGCTCGCGGTCTCTATGCTGCCGACCGTGGCTGGCGCATGGCTGGGTGTCAGCACTGGAATCGTCGCCAATCTCGGCATCGGCATGAGCCTGTTGCTGTTCTTCGGCGGTGCGTTCGCGCTGATGTGGGCGATCGAGAAGAACAAGAACAGCCCTGCCGGTGTCTACCTGCTGCTGGCCTTCACCTTCTTCATGGGCCTGATGTTGTCGCGCCTGGTCGGCCGGGTCCTCGGCCTGTCCAACGGCGGCACGCTGATCATGACGGCCTTCGGCGGCACGGCGGCAGTGTTCTGCACCATGGCCATGCTGGCCGGCAGCATCAAGCGCGATCTGTCGAGCATGGGCAAGTTCCTCACGGTCGGCGCGGTGATCCTGATCGTCGCGATGGTCGCCAACATCTTCCTGCAGAGCAGCGCGCTGATGCTGACCCTGCTGGTCGCCATGCTGGGCCTGTTCAGTGCCTTCCTGCTCTATGACCTGAAGCGCATCATGGACGGCGGCGAGACCAATTACGTGTCGGCCACCTTGGCGGTCTACCTGGATCTGTACAACATCTTCCAGAGCCTGCTTTCGCTGCTGGGCATCTTCGGCGGCGAACGCGAGTAAGCGGCCAACGCCCGGTTGACCCTGGCGGGTCAACCGGGTCGATCGACAAAGGGAACGCGCTGCCGCGTTCCCTTTTTGCTTTCAACGCCTCCACCATCGAGACGACCGCTTGAGCGAATCACCAGCCCTCAGCCAGCCGACCGCCGAGGTCGCCCACACGCCCTTGATGCAGCAGTATTTTCGCATCAAGGCCGAGCACCCCGACCTGCTGGTCTTCTTTCGCATGGGCGACTTCTACGAGTTGTTCTATGACGACGCGCGCAAGGCCAACAGCCTGCTCGACATCACCCTCACGGTGCGCGGCAGCAGCGGCGGCGAGCCGGTGGTGATGGCCGGTGTGCCGGTGGTGTCGATGGAGGGCTATCTGGCCAAGCTGATCAAGCTCGGCGAATCGGTGGCCGTCGCCGAGCAGGTCGGCGAGGTCGGCGCCAGCAAGGGCCCGGTCGAGCGCAAGGTGGTGCGCATCGTCACGCCGGGCACGATTCTTGAGCCCGAGCTGCTGGCCGACAAGCAGGACGCGCCGCTGCTGGCGCTGCACGGGCTGCAGGGGCGATTCGGTCTGGCCTGGGTCAGCTTGAGCCAGGGCGAGATCGGTTTGCTCGAATGCTCGGGCAACGAGTTGCCCGGCTGGCTGGCGCGGCTGGCACCGGCCGAGATCCTGTTCGCCCGCGACCAGGTCGCGATGGGCCAGGAACAGGCCCTGGCCGTGGTACGAGCCGCCCGGACCGCAAGACCGCTCTGGCAGTTCGAGCCGGCGCTTGGCGAGCGCAAGCTCTGCGAACAGCTCGGCGTGGCCAGCCTGCAGGGCCTCAATGCCGACGGGCTGAAGGCGGCCCAGGCCGCTGGCGGCGCCCTGCTCGCCTACCTGGAGCACACCCAGGGCCGCGCGCTCGCCCACATCAAGCGCCTGACCGTGTTGCGCGCCGGCGAGCTGATCGAGCTGCCGCCGGCGACGCAGCGCAATCTGGAACTGACCCAGACCCTGCGTGGCGAGGCCGCTCCGACGCTGCTGTCCCTGCTCGATGTCTGCCGCAGCGGCATGGGCAGCCGGGCGCTCAGGCTCTGGCTGCTCAGCCCCAGGCGCGAGCGCAGCGAGGCGCAGGCCAGGCTGGCGGCGATCCAAGGCCTCATCGATGCCGGCTTTGAGCCGCTGCGCGAGGCGCTGCGCCAGGTCAGCGACGTTGAACGCATCGCCAGCCGCATCGCGCTGCGCCAGTCAAGGCCGCGCGAGCTGGCCGGGCTGCGCGACACCTTGCTGGCCCTGCCGGCCTTGCAGCGCAGGGTGCCGGCGGCCAGTCCCTTGCTCGCCCAGCTGCAGCGCGATTGCGCGGCACCGCCGCGCATCGCCGAGCTGCTGGCCGCCGCGCTCAAGGAACAGCCGGCGGTCTGGCTGCGCGACGGCGGTGTGATCGCCGACGGCTTCGATGCCGAGCTGGACGAGCTGCGTGCCATCAATGCGAACTGCGACGCCTTCCTGCTGGCCCTGGAGGAGCGCGAGAAAGCGCGCACCGGCATCCCCAATCTGCGCGTGCAGTTCAACAAGGTGCACGGCTTCTACATCGAGGTCACGCAGGGCCAGAAGGACAAGGTGCCGACGGACTATCAGCGCCGCCAGACCCTGAAGAACGCCGAGCGCTTCATCACGCCGGAGCTGAAGGCCTTCGAGGACAAGGCGCTGTCCGCCAGCGAGCGCTCGCTGGCGCGCGAGAAATACCTGTTCGAACGCCTGCTCGACGAGCTCGGCGCCGACATCGGCCCGCTGATGCAGCTGGCCCGGGCCCTGGCCTCGCTGGACGTGCTGGCGGCCCTGGCCGATCGCGCCCGCCTGCTGGGCTGGTGCGCACCGGAGTTCGTTGCCCACCCCTGCATCGAGATCCAGGCCGGCCGCCATCCGGTGGTCGAAGCCCGATTGGCCGAGACCAAGGGACAGCCCTTTCAGCCCAATGACTGCCGGCTCGACGCCAAGCGACGCCTGCTCGTCATCACCGGCCCGAACATGGGCGGCAAGTCGACCTTCATGCGCCAGGTCGCGCTGATCGCCTTGCTCGCCTCGATCGGCAGCTTCGTTCCGGCCGCGGCCTGCCGCCTGGGCCCGCTGGACGCCATCCACACCCGCATCGGCGCCGCCGACGACCTGGCCAACGCGCAATCGACCTTCATGCTGGAGATGACCGAGGGCGCCGCCATCCTGCACAGCGCGACCGAGCAGTCCCTGGTGCTGATGGACGAGATCGGCCGCGGCACCTCGACCTTCGACGGCCTGGCCCTGGCCTCGGCCATCGCCACCCATCTGCACGAGAAGAACCGCTCGCTGACCCTGTTCGCCACGCATTACTTCGAACTGACCAGCCTGCCCGAGAAGCACGCCCATGCGCACAACGTGCATGTCAGCGCAGTGGAGTCGGGCGAGCAGGACATCGTCTTCCTGCACGAGCTGCAGCCGGGACCGGCGAGCCGCAGCTACGGCGTGCAGGTCGCGCGCCTGGCCGGCATGCCGTCGGCGGTGCTGCGCCAGGCCCGCGCCAGTCTGGAGGCGCTGGAGGCCCGCGCGGCCGAGGGCAGCGCGCAGGTGGATCTGTTCGCCGCGCCGCCCGCAGCGCCGCCGGTCGAGGAGCCGGCGGCGCTGCGCGCGCTGCGCAGCCTGGACGTCGACAACTGCTCGCCGCGCGAGGCGCTGGAACAGCTGTACCGCCTGAAGGGCCTGCTGTGAGGACCCTCGTCTTCTCCCATGCCAACAGCTATCCGGCCGGCTGCTACCGCGTGCTGTTCGAGACCTGGCGGGCCGCCGGGTGGCGGGTCGCGGCGCTGCCCAAGTTCGGACATGACCGCCGCTTTCCGGTGACCAGCAATTGGCCGCGCCTGGTCGACGAGCTGGCGCTGTTCATCGACACCGAGGTGCGGCCGCAGCAGCCGGTGGCCCTGGTCGGCCACTCGCTGGGCGGCGTGCTCAGCCTGATGCTGGCGGCGCGTCGACCGGAACTGGCGGCCTGCGTGGTGCAGCTGGACTCGCCCTTCATCCGCGGCTGGCGTCGCGCGCTGCTCGGCTTGGGCAAGCTCAGCGGACTGGCCTGGCGGGTGCCGCCGGCGGCGATCGCCAAGCAGCGCCGCGACCATTGGCCGGACGCTGAGGCGGTGCGCAGGCATTTCAGCAGCAAGCCGATCTTCCAGGCCTGGGATCCGCGCGTGCTGGACGACTACCTGGCCTGCGGCTTCGAGCCCGACCCGCAGCGAGGCGGCCTGCGTCTGGCCTTTCACCGCGGGGTGGAGACGCGCATCTATGCGGGCCTGCCGCACCACCTGCCCAGCGTCGCCCGCAAGCTGCGCTGTCCTGTCGCCTTCGTTGCCGGCACGCACAGCCTGGAGATGCGCCAGGGCGGTCTGCAGGCCACCAAGGCCTTCATCGGCCCGTCGCTTTACCGGGAGATCGAGGGCTCGCACCTGTTCCCGATGGAGCGTCCGGACGAGACGGCAGCCCAGGTCTTGGCCCTGCTCCAGACCATCGGGTAAACCCTGGCCGTAGAATCGGCCTTTCCTCTTGAGCGTTTTCGGCGTCACCGTCCCCAGGGGGAGGCAGCGCGTGGGAACGCCCTGCACCACATGACCAAATACGTGTTCGTCACCGGCGGTGTCGTGTCCTCCCTGGGCAAAGGCATCGCATCGGCCTCGCTGGCCGCCCTGCTCGAGTCGCGCGGCCTCAAGGTCACGCTGATCAAGCTGGACCCCTACATCAACGTGGACCCGGGCACGATGAGCCCGTTCCAGCATGGCGAGGTCTTCGTCACCGACGACGGCGCCGAGACCGATCTGGACCTCGGCCATTACGAGCGCTTCATCACCACGCGGATGAAGCAGAGCAACAACTTCACCACCGGCCGCATCTACCAGTCGGTGCTGGAGAAGGAGCGCCGCGGCGATTACCTGGGCAAGACCGTGCAGGTCATTCCCCATGTCACCAATGAGATCCAGGAGTACGTGCGCCGCGGTGCCGAGGGCGTCGACGTGGCCATCGTCGAGATCGGCGGCACGGTGGGCGACATCGAGTCCCTGCCCTTCCTGGAAGCGGTGCGGCAGATGAGCCTGAAGCTCGGGCCGAACAACACCGCCTTTGTGCACCTGACTTACGTGCCCTTCATCGCCGCCGCCGGCGAGCTGAAGACCAAGCCGACCCAGCACACGGTACAGAAGCTGCGCGAGATCGGCATCCAGCCCGACGCCCTGCTCTGCCGCGCCGACCGCCGCATCCCCGACGACGAGCGCAGCAAGATCTCTCTGTTCACGAACGTCGCCGAGTACGGCGTGATCTCGATGTGGGACGTGAACACCATCTACAAGGTGCCGCGCATGCTGCACGAGCAGGGCCTGGACCAGCTAATCTGCACCAAGCTGCAGCTGTCGACCAAGGCCACCAATCTGCAGCGCTGGGACCATCTCGTGCACGAGGTCGAGAACCCGCAGACCGAGGTGACGATCGCGATGTGCGGCAAGTACACCGATCTGAGCGACAGCTACAAGTCGCTGAACGAGGCGCTGCGCCACGCCGGCATCCACAACCACGCCAAGGTCAACATCGAGTACTTCGATGCCGAGGAGCTGGAAGCCGGCAACCTGGACAAGCTGGCCCAGGTCGACGCCATCCTGGTGCCCGGTGGCTTCGGCAAGCGCGGCGTCGAGGGCAAGATCCTCGCCGCGCAATACGCCCGCGAGCACAAGATCCCCTACCTGGGCATCTGCTTGGGCATGCAGGTCGCGACCATCGAGTACGCGCGCCACATGGCCGGGCTGGAGGGCGCCAACTCCACCGAGTTCGATCCCGACGCCAAGCACAAGGTGATCGCGCTGATCGACGAATGGCAGGATGCCGACGGTTCGATCCAGAAGCGCGACGCCAGCTCCGACCTCGGCGGCACCATGCGCCTGGGCTCGCAGAGCTCCGACGTCAAACCCGGCACCATCGCCCACCAGATCTACGGCGATGTGGTCACCGAACGCCACCGCCACCGCTACGAGGCGAACGAACAGTACCTGGACCAGCTGCAATCGGCCGGCCTGGTCATCTCGGCGATCACCCAGCGCGAGAAGCTGACCGAGATCGTCGAGCTGCCGCAGTCGGTGCACCCCTGGTACGTGGGCGTGCAATTCCACCCCGAGTTCAAGAGCACGCCCTGGGACGGCCACCCGCTGTTCATCCATTACGTGAAGGCGGCCCTGAAGCACAAGGAGAGCCAGCGATGAAACTCTGCGGATTCGAGGTCGGCATCGACCGCCCCTTCTTCCTGATCGCCGGCACCTGCTCGATCGAGAGCCTGCAGCTGTCGCTGGACGTCGCCGGCCTGCTGAAGGAATCCTGCTCGGCCCTGGGCATCCCGCTGATCTACAAGGGCTCCTTCGACAAGGCCAACCGCTCTTCGGGGACGACCAAGCGCGGCCTGGGCTTGGACGCCGGCCTGAAGATCCTCGACGAGGTGCGCCGCCAGACCGGTCTGCCGGTGCTCACCGATGTGCACGACAACTCGCAGGTTGCCGAGGTCGCCAGCGTCGTCGACGTGCTGCAGACCCCGGCTTTTCTCTGCCGCCAGACTGATTTCATCCGCGCCGTCGCGCAGTCCGGCAAGCCGGTGAACATCAAGAAGGGCCAGTTCCTCGCGCCCTGGGACATGAAGAACGTCATCGACAAGGCTCGCGCGGCAGCGCGAGAAGTGGGGCTGCCAGAGGACAGCTTCCTCGCTTGTGAACGCGGCGTGAGCTTCGGCTACAACAACCTGGTCGCCGACATGACCAGCCTGGCCGAGATGCGCAACACCGGCGCGCCGGTGGTCTTCGACGTCACCCACTCGGTGCAGAAACCCGGTGGTCAGGGCACGAGCAGCGGCGGCGCCCGCGAGATGGTGCCGGTGCTGGCGCGGGCCGGTGTCGGCGTCGGCGTGGCCGGGCTCTTCATGGAGACCCACCCGAACCCGGCCGAGGCCTTCAGCGATGGCCCGAACGCAGTGCCGCTCAAGCACATGCGCACCCTGCTGGAGCAACTGGTCGCCATCGACCGCGTCGTCAAGTCCCAGCCCCTGCTCGAAAACGACTTCAGCTGCTGAACAACATGCTGCCCCCAGTCTCCCTGCGGTCGCCACCCCCCAAGGGGGCCGCAATCGACTTGGGGCGGCCCTACGCCGATTGACCATGCCCGCCTACGCCATCATCACCAGCAAGATCAGCGACCCCGAGCAGTTCAAGCAATACCTGGCGGCGACGCCGCCGACGCTCGTCGCCCATGGCGGCGAGTACCTGGTGCGCGGCGGCGAGAAGATCGTCGTCGAAGGGCTTTGGGGCCCGGACCGCATCGTCGTGCTGCGCTTCCCGTCGATGGCCAATGCCCGTGCCTGGTACGACGGCGGCAGCTACACCAAGGCGCGCGCGCTGCGCAAAGGCGCCACCGACTACTTCAACGTGCTGATCGTCGAAGGCTACGAGCCGTAAACCACGAAGCCGTTCCGCGCGGGTACGAACCTACACTCGCCGCCGATTTTTTCAGCTACCACCCGAGACATTCCATGAGCGCCATTGTTGACATCGTCGGCCGCGAGATCCTCGACAGCCGCGGCAATCCCACCGTCGAATGCGACGTCCTGCTGGAATCTGGCACCCTGGGCCGCGCCGCGGTCCCGAGCGGCGCCAGCACCGGCAGCCGCGAGGCCATCGAGCTGCGCGACGGCGACAAGAGCCGCTACCTGGGCAAGGGCGTGCTGAAGGCCGTCGAGTTCATCAACACGGAAATTTCCGAGGCCGTCATGGGCCTCGACGCGTCCGAGCAGGCCTTCCTCGACAAGACCCTGATCGACCTGGACGGCACCGACAACAAGAGCCGCCTGGGCGCCAACGCCATGCTCGCCGTCTCGATGGCCGTGGCCCGCGCCGCCGCCGAGGAATCCGGTCTGCCGCTCTACCGCTACTTCGGCGGCATGGGCGCGGTGCAGTTGCCGGTGCCGATGATGAACGTCGTCAACGGCGGCGCGCACGCCAACAACAACCTCGACCTGCAGGAGCTGATGATCGTGCCGGTGGGCGCGAGCAGCTTCCGCGAGGCCCTGCGCTGGGGCGCCGAGACCTTCCACGCGCTGAAGAAGATCCTGCACGACAAGCACATGTCGACGGCGGTCGGCGACGAGGGCGGCTTCGCTCCCAATGTCGACAACCACGAGGCGGCGATCCAGATGATCCTGCAGGCCATCGAGGCCGCCGGCTACACCCCGGGCACGCAGATCGCGCTGGCCCTGGACTGCGCGGCCTCCGAGTTCTACAAGGACGGCCAGTACGTGCTCGAGGGCGAAGGCGGCATCAAGCTGTCGGCGGCCCAGTGGACCGACATGCTGGCCACCTGGGTCGATCGTTACCCGATCATCTCGATCGAGGACGGCATGGCCGAGGGCGACTGGGACGGCTGGAAGCTGCTCACCGAGCGCTTGGGGCAAAAGGTCCAGATCGTCGGCGACGACCTGTTCGTGACGAACACCAAGATCCTCAAAGAGGGCATCGACAAGGGCATCGCCAACTCGATCCTCATCAAGATCAACCAGATCGGCACGCTGACCGAAACCTTCGCCGCCATCGAGATGGCCAAGCGCGCCGGCTACACGGCGGTGATCAGCCACCGTTCGGGCGAGACTGAGGACAGCACCATCGCCGACATCGCCGTCGGCACCAATGCCGGCCAGATCAAGACCGGCTCGCTGTCGCGCTCGGACCGCATGGCCAAGTACAACCAGCTGCTGCGCATCGAGGAAGACCTCGGTGACGTGGCGGTGTACCCGGGCCGGGCCGCGTTCTACAACTTGCGTTGAAGTTCACCGCCGCGCTGCTCGCGCTGGCCCTGCTCGGTGTGCAGGGCCAGTTCTGGTTCGGCCCGCGCTCGCTGGCCGAAGTCGGCGAACTGCGCGCGCAGTTGCAGACGCAGCAGCTGGCCAATGAGCAGGCCAGGCAGCAGGTCGTGCGCCTGCGCGCCGAGCTCAAGGACTTGCGCGAAGGCCTGGAGATGGTCGAGGAGAAGGCCCGCGGCGAGCTCGGCCTGATCAGGCCCGACGAGATCTTCGTCCCCCAGCCCTAGCCGACGGTGCCTGAACAGCTGTTCGCCGCCGCCTTCACGGCCTGGGGCAGTCCGGTCAGTTGGCTGGAGATCGTCGCCTTTGCGCTGTCGGTGGCCATGGTGGTCTGCAACCAACGGCAGTGGATCGCTGCCTGGCCGCTGGCCATCGCCGCCTCCCTGCTCTACGGCCTGCTGTTCCTGCACTACCAACTCTATGGAGAGGCAGGCCTGCAGCTGTTCTTCATCCTGCTGGCCGGCTGGGGATGGTGGCAGTGGTGGCGTGGCGTCGACGGCCACGCGCTGCCGGTCCAAGGCCTTGGCCAGCGCGGCTGGGCGATCAGCCTGTTGGCGGTCGCCGTCGGCGCGCCCCTGCTCGGCCTCTTGCTGGACCGCGTCACCGATTCGCCCCTGCCCTACTGGGACGCCTTGCCCACTGTCGGCAGCATCGTCGCCACCGTGCTGATCGGCCGCAAATTCATCGAGAACTGGCCGTTCTGGATCGCCGTCAACGCCGTCTCGGTGGCGCTGTTCTGGCAGCGCGAGCTCTGGCTCACGGTGCTGCTCTATGCCGCCTTCATCCCCATGGCGGCCCGCGGCTGGCAGCGCTGGCGCCGGGAACTGGCGTCGTGATCGTGGCCCTGCTCGGTGCCGAATGCACCGGCAAGAGCAGCCTGACCGTGGCGCTGGGCAATCGGCTGGCGGCGCCCACGGTCGGCGAGTACCTGCGGGAGTGGTGTCTGCGCGAAGGTCGAACACCGCGCCGTGACGAACAAGCGGCCATTGCCGCCGAGCAGGACAGGCGCATCGCGCAGGCGGCCGCAGCGCCGCTGCTCATCGCCGACACCACGGCGCTGATGACCGCGGTCTACAGCCTGCATTACTTCGGCGACGACAGCCTGCTGCCCACCGCGCTGGCCCGCCACCGCCGGCAGGTCGGCCTCACCTTGCTGTGTTGCCCGGCCGGCGTGCCCTGGCAGGGTGACGGCTGCCTGCGTGATGGCGAGGCGGTACGCCAGGCGGTGCACGAGCGCCTGCTGGCGCTGTTGCAGCAGCACGCCCTGCCCCACCGACTGGTGCAGGGCCCACTGCCACAGCGGGTTGAGGACGGCCTGGGCTGGATCAGCGCCGCAGGCCGCCACAATCGCTCCCCATGTTGAAGCACTTCACCTCCGCCGCGCTGCTTGCCGCCTTGCTGCTGGCCGGCTGCGCCACGCCGCCGCCGGTTGCCCCGCTCAAGGTTCAGGTGCTGGCCATCAACGACTTCCACGGCAATCTGCTGCCGCCGGCCGCCTTCCGCCTGCCCGACCCTGCCGACCCGGGCAAGACGCTGCAGATTCCGGTCGGCGGCGCCGAGGCCCTGGCCACGGCCGTCAAGCAGCTGCGTGCCGGTCAACCCAACCATGTCTTCGTCGCCGCCGGCGACCTGATCGGCGGCACCCCGCTGCTGTCGGCGCTGTTCTTCGACGAGGTCACGCTGGAGTCGCTGTCGCTGATGGGCCTGCACATCTCGGCCGTCGGCAACCATGAGTTCGACCGCGGTCAGGACGAGTTGCTGCGCCGCCAGCACGGTGGCTGCCATCCGGTCGACGGCTGCAAGGGACCGGCGCCGTTCAAGGGCACCGGCTTCCAGTACCTGGCCGCCAGCACCATCGTCGAACGCACCGGCCAGCCGCTGCTGCCGCCCTACCAGATCCGCTACTTCGAAGGCATCCCGGTCGGTTTCATCGGCCTGACGACCAAGAGCACGCCTTCGCTGGTCATGCCCACCGGCATCGAAGGCCTGCGCTTCGACGACGAGGCCGAGACCGTCAACCGGCTGGTGCCCGAACTCAAGGCCAAGGGTGTCGAATCCATCGTCGTGCTCATCCACGAGGGCGGCTACCCGACCGGCGGCATGAACGAATGCCCGGCGATCTCCGGCCCCATCGTCGACATCGTCAAGCGCCTGGACAAGGCGGTCGATCTCGTCGTCACCGGCCACACCCACCGCGCCTACACCTGCCGCATCGACGGCCGGCTGGTCACCAGCGGCGACAAGTTCGGCTCCATGATCACCCAGATCGAGCTGACCATCGACCGTGGCAGCCGCGACGTCGTCGCCAGCCAGGCCAGCAACGTGCTGGTGCGCCTGGACCAGTACGGCAAGGACCCCGAGCAGACCGCGCTGCTGGCCGGCTATCGCGAGCGCGCCCGGCCACTGACCGAGCGCGTCGTCGGCCGCCTCGGCGCCGAGATCAAGGCCAATGCCGGCGACCCCGCCGGCGGCTCGCCGATGGGCCAGCTGATCGCCGACAGCCAACTGGCCGCGACGCGCGACGCCGGCGCGCAGATCGCGTTGATGAACAACTGCGGCATTCGCACCGGCCTGGCGCTGCGCGACAACGGTCGCATCACCTACGAAGATCTGTTCACCTCCCAGCCCTTCGGCAACCAGCTGATCACCATGACGCTCAGCGGCGCCGAGCTCGTCGCCCTGCTGCGCCGCCAGTTCCGCAACGACCAGCTGTGCAGCCGCGTGCAGATCTCGCAAGGCCTGAGCTACAGCTGGGACGGCAGCAAGGAGGGCGAAGCGCGCTTCCTGGCCGACAGCCTGCGCCTGAACGGCGAACCCGTGCGGGCCGACCGGGATTACCGCGTCACCGTCAATGCCTTCATGGCCGCCGGCGGCGACGGCTTCACCGAATTGCAGCAAGGCCGCGAGCGGCGCACCGGCGGCGTCGACGTCGACGCGCTGGAGAACTGGGTCAAAGGCCAGCCGCTGCTGCAGCCACCGGCCCTGGACCGCATCGTCAAGCGCTGATGACCAGGCCGACCGATGCGCTGGCGCTGCTGCAGCGCGCCGACTTTGAGGCGCCGCGACCGCAACGCCATCTCTGGCTGATCGAGCTGCTGGGCAGCCTGCGCCGCCCGGTGCGGCGTGGCGCCGCACTCGACCCGGCGCTGCCGCTGAGCCGCCTGCAGGCCTTGCTGAACGCCTTGGCCAAGGACGATGCCCTGCGCCAGCGGGTGGTCGCCCAGCTGGCCGCCATCGGCGCCGGCGTCGACGCCGCCAGCCTGCTCGCCGACCACGGCTTTGCCGCCCAGCACGCGCTGGTTTCCGAGGTGGCGCGGCGCCTGGGCCAGCGCTGGCTGCCGGGCACGCCCGACACCGACGACCTCGGCGAGCTGTTCGAGCTGCTGTTCCGCGCCGACGACCTGGTCTGGTTGAACCAGCTCGACAGCGCGCAGTTGCAGCAACTCGGCGCGCTGTTCGAGCAAGCCCTGCCCGGCGGCTGGACCCAGGCCTTGCTCGACGGCCTGGGCCTGCTCGGCAGCGCCGTGGTCGGGGCCGCGCAGTCGGCGCATTTGCGTCGGCGCATGAAGGGCGAGCTGCTCGGTGTGATGCCCTTCCGGCAACTGCCGGCGGCGCTGGCCACGCTGCGCCAGGAGGTCGAGGACGGCCAGCCCGGCGTGCAGACGGCGGCCTACCTGCGCGCCCTGCTGGGGCGTTGCCGCGAGGCCACCGACAGCGTCTTCGGCCACCTGGAGTCGCATGGCGTGTCGGTCGACATCGTCTTTGCCTGCGAGCAGCTGCAGCGCCGTATCGATCGCATGGAAGCCCTGCTCGACTGCCTGCTCGCCCCCGACGGCGCCGGTCGCACGGCAGCCTGGCGCGAACTGCTGCGCCAGCTGGTGGCGGTCAACGGCGAGCGCAGCGGCCTGCGTCAGCTCTTCGGCCGGCACTACTCGCTGCTGGCGCGGCAGATCGCCGAGCGCCATGCCGAGACCGGCGAGCACTACATCACCGAGGACCGCGCCGGCTGGCTGGACATGCTGCGCCGCGCCGCCGGCGGCGGTCTGGTGATCGCCGGCACGACCTTCCTGAAGTTCGGCATCGGCGCCCTCGGCCTGAGCCTGTTCTGGGGCGGTTTCTGGGCCGGCGCCAATTACGCGGCGAGCTTCCTGCTCATCATGCTGCTGCACTGGACGGTGGCCACCAAGCAGCCGGCCATGACCGCGCCGGCGCTGGCCGACAGCCTGGCCCAGCTCAAGCCGGGCAACGACAACGCCCGCGAGATCGAGGGGGTGGTCGATCGCATCGCCCAGCTGATCCGCTCGCAGTTCGCCGGCATCGTCGGCAATGTCGCGATCTGCTTTCCGGTGGTGCTCATCGTGCAGTTGCTGGCCGCGCAGTTCGTCGGCCAACCCTTGATCGGCCAGGAAAGCGCCCACTACGCGCTGGAGCACCTCACCCTGCTCGGCCCGACCCTGCTGTTCGCCGCCTTCACCGGCGTGCTGCTGTTCAGCAGCTCGCTGATCGCCGGCTGGGCCGAGAACGCCTTCGTCTTCCACCGCCTGGACAGTGCGCTGGCCTGGAACCCCCGCTTCACCGCCTTGCTCGGCCGCGAGCGGGCGCAGCGCTGGGCCAGCTGGTGGCGGGCGAACATCTCCGGCGTCGTCGCCAACACGTCGCTGGGCTTCATGCTCGGCCTGGTGCCGGCGCTGGCCAGCTTCCTGGGGCTGGGCCTGGAGGTGCGCCACGTCACGCTGTCGACCGGTCAGGTCGCGGCGGCGCTGGGGGCGCTGGGCGTCGGAGTGCTGCTGGAGCCGGCCTTCTGGTGGTGTGTCGCGGCCACCTTGCTGACCGGCGTCATCAATGTCGGTGTGAGCTTCTGGCTGGCCCTGCGCCTGGCACTGCGTTCGCGCGGCATCCGCATCAAGGAACGCCAGCGCCTGGGCGAAGCGCTGCGCTGGCGGCTGCGTCAGGCGCCCTTGAGCTTTCTGCGCCCGCCGGCTTGAGGGCTTATTGGAAGCGCCCCTGGCGCAGCCACTTGGTGGCCACCCATTTCTCGCCCTCCAGCACCGGCGCGCCGCCGTGCAGGCTCAGCGTGCTGGGGTCGGGCTGCGCGTAGCTGAAGAACACCGCGTTGCCGGCGATCGGCTGCACGGCGGCCTTGATGTCGGGGAAGGTGGTGGCGCCACCGCGCTTGGGCGTGTTGAGGTACATCACCAAGGTGGCCACGCGCTGGCCCCCGCGCTTCAGGATGGTCGGCGTGCTGGCGTGCTTGGCGTCGAAGTAGTCGTAATGCGGCTGGTACTCGGCGCCCGGCTGGTAGTGCAGCACCTGCAGGCCCTCGCCGTTCTCCAGCGGCCAGCGCAGCAGGCGCGCGATGCGCTGCTCGACGCGCGCCACCACCTCGTTCTCGCCGCGCTCGAAGAACATGCCACGGCTGGTGCGCGCCGCGTTGACCTCGGAGCCTTCGCTGGCCTCGGCAACGGTCTCCGAGCGCGCCATGCGGGGCCGGGCGGCGTCGATGATGGCCGCGCATTCCTCGCTCGAGAGCAGGTTGCCGAACACCACCACGCGCGGCAGCGCCACGGTGCTGAGGATCTGCACCTCGCGGTCACCGGCATCGACCAGGCAGCGGCCGTCGGCGATGTCCGGCTCGGGCAGCGACGACTCGCTCTTGTCCTTGCCGCCGAACCAGCTGTCGATCTTCGCCTCGGCAACCGCCTTCAGCGCCAGCTTCTGCTGCCAGCCGGCGGCGGTCATCGACTGCACCAGTTCGGCCGCACCGATGCCGGCCTGCATCTGCTCGCGCAGCCAGCGCTTCAGCTCCGGGGTGATGTATTGCGTGCCCATCGTTCAAGCGATGCGCTGGAACACCCAGCGCTCGGGGGTGGAAAGCTTAGCCTGCCAGCGGTAGCCCTCGGCCTCGAAGCCGCGCAGCGCGTCCGGCTCGGTGATGCGCTGTTCGATGGCGAAGCGCGCCATCAGGCCGCGTGCCCGCTTGGCGAAGAAGCTGATGACCTTGGCCTGGCCGCCGCGCACCTCCTCGAACACCGGTTCGATCACCGGCCGCTTGAGCGTCGGGCGCAGCATGGCCCGGGCGTACTCCTGCGAGGCCAGATTGACCAGGGGCCGCCCGCTGCCCAGGCGGTTGAGCGCCTGGGCGATCTGCTCGCCCCAGAAGGCGTAGAGATTGGCGCCGCGCGGCGTCGCCAGGGGACGCCCCATCTCCAGCCGGTAGGGCTGCAGGCGGTCCAAGGGGCGCAGCAGGCCATAGAGCCCGCTGAGGATGCGCAGGTGCTCGTTGGCCCAGCGCAGCGCCGCCTCGTCCAGCGTGCGCGCGTCCAGGCCCTCGTAGACGTCGCCGTTGAAGGCGAGCAGCGCGGCGCGGCTGTTCTTGGCCGTGAAGCGCGGCCGCCAGGCCTGGAAGCGCTCGACATTGAGCTGGGCCAGCGCCGGCGACAACTCCATCAGCCGGGCGACGGCGTCGGCATCCAGGCCGCGCAGCTGCTGCACCAGCAGCTCGGCCTCCTTGACGAAGGCCGGCCGCGACAAGCCGTCGTCCAGCGCCGCGAACGCGGCCGGCAACGGCGATTCGTAATCCAGCGTCTTGGCTGGCGACAGAACGATCAGCAAGGCCTTACTTGGCGAGCAGGCCGTCCAGCGCCGCGATGTCCTCGGGACGCAGCTGGCCCGAGGCCTGGCGCAGTCGCAGGCTGGTCATGATGCTGTCGTAGCGCGCCTTGGCCAGGTCGTTCTGCACCGAGAACAACTGGGCCTGGGCGTTGAGCACGTCGAGGTTGACACGCACGCCGACCTTGTAGCCCAGCTGGGTGGCCTCCAGCGCCAGCTTGGAGCTGGCCTCGGCGGCCTCGAAGGCCTTGACCTGAGCCTGCAGCGACTGCAGGCCGAAGAAGCTGCGTCGCGTCGCCTCGGCCACGCTGCGGCGGGCGAACTCCAGGTCGTTGCGCGACTTCTCGGCCAGCAGCAGGGTCTCGCGCTGGCGGGCGTCGTTGTAGCCGCCGGTGTAGAGCGGCATCTTGAACTGCAGGCCGACGGTGGCGCTGCTCGTCCAGCCCTTGGCCTGGGCACCGCGGCCGCTGGCGTCCTGGCCGCCCAGGCTGCCGGTGGCATCCAGGGTCGGCGCATCCAGCGCCTTGGCCTTGTTGACTTCCAGCTGCGCGACCTCCAGGCCCAGGCGGGCGCGGCGGATCTGCGGGTGGAGCTCGTCGGCCTGGGCCAGCCAGGGCTCGATGGTCAAAGGCTCGACCGCCGGCAAGGCGACCGGCTGGGCCAGCGGCTTGGGGCTGACGTCGACGCGACCGACCAACTGGTCGAGGGTCACACGCTTGACGCGCAGATCGTTCTCGGCCGCAATCTCGGTGGCCAACGCGCGGTCGAAGCGGGCCTGGGCCTCGCGGGTGTCGGTGATGGTCGTCGTGCCGACCTCGAAATTGCGCTTGGCCGAGGCCAGCTGCTCGGCATTGGCCTTCTTGGCCGCCTGCGCGGTGGCCAGCACCTCGCGCGCCGCCAGCACGTCGAAGTAGGCCTGCGACACGCGCACCATCAAATCCTGCTCGGCCACCGCGAGCTCGGCGGCAGCGACCATCACGCCGCGCTCGGCCTGGCTGATGGTCACGCCGTTGGCGCGGTTGTAGATCGAATAGCTGCCCGACAGGCCGGCCTGGACCGTGGTCGAGCCGACGCGGTCGCCAGCCACCTGCACGCGGGCACCGGTGGCCGGGTTGGTCTGGTAGACGGCCGGCGGATCGACCTGCTGGTGGGTCGCCGTCACGCCGACGCCCAGGGTCGGGCGGCGCAACGCCTGCGCCTGGCTCAACCGGTGCTGCGCCGTCTCGGCCTGCGCCCGCGCCGCCAGGTAGCTGGCGTCGTAGGAGCGGGCCGCTTCGTACAGCTCGTTCAGGCTCTGCGCCTGCGCGACGGCGAACAGGGAGCTCAGGGTGAAGGCGATCGGCGCCAGCAGCAGACGGTGGGACATGGAGGGCACAGGCAATCCTCTCTCAGGGCATGAGTCGTGAACGGGAGGTCGCGGCCTGGACAGCAGGGCCAGGCCGCGCAGCGCCGGGTTTATAGGTGCCAAGCGGTCGCCGTGGCTTTCGCCATGCGACAGACTGCAGCGCCAGCGCCCCAGACGGCGTCAAAACGCGAAGGGACTGAGCTCGCCGACACCGGGCAGCCGCGCCGCGACGGTGTCGAACAACTCGGTGCTCACACGCTGACCGGGGCCGGTCTGGCGCACCAGCACGGCGCGCATCACCGGCTCCTGGCCCACGATGGCAAGCAGCCGGCCCTGGGGCTTGAGTTGAGCCAACAAGGCCTCGGGCAACTCGGGCACCGAGCCGGTGAGCACGATGGCGTCGTAGGGGCCACGCGCCGCGTAGCCGGCGCTCGGCTCGCCCTGCACCAGCTCGACCCGGCTCAGGCCGGTACGGCGCAACGCCGCCCGGGCCTGTTCCAGCAGCGCCGCGTCGCTGTCGACGCTGACCACCTCGGCCGCCTGGTGGGCGAGCAAGGCGGTCAGGTAGCCGGCGCCGGTGCCCAGCTCCAGCACGCGCTCACCCGGCTTGATCTGCAGCTCCTGCAGCAGCTTGGCCTCGACCTTGGGCGCCAGCATGCGGCGCTCGGCGCTCAAGGGCAGCTCGGTGTCGCTGAAGGCGAGCGGTCGCAGCGACGCTGGCACGAAGTCCTCACGGCGCACCAGGGACAGCAGTTGCAGCACGTCGGGGTCCAGCACATCCCAGGGGCGGATCTGCTGCTCGATCATGTTGAAGCGGGCCTGTTCGAAGTCCATCGGCTCTTCTCTCTATGGGAAACGCCAAGGATTCTAAGGAGCCTAACTACACTGCCGGCCTTTTGTGCGCGGGACCGGGCTGTGGATGTTGTGTTGCTGATCAAGGCGGCGATCATGGGGATCGTCGAGGGCCTGACGGAATTCCTGCCGATCAGCTCCACCGGCCACCTGATCCTGGCCGGCAGCCTGCTGGACATGACCAGCGCCAAGGACAAGGTCTTCGACATCGCCATCCAGACCGGCGCCATCTTCGCCGTCATCCTGGTCTACGCGCAGCGCCTGCGCGCGGTGGCCCAGGGCCTGCCAGGCGACGAGCAGGCGCGGCGCTTCGTCATCAACGTGCTGATCGGCTTCCTGCCCGCCGTCGTCATGGGCCTGCTGCTGGGCAAGGCCATCAAGGCGCACCTGTTCACGCCGACCGTGGTCGCGGTGGCGCTGATCGTCGGCGGCTTCGTCATCATCTGGGCCGAGCGCCGCCAGGCCGCCGGCGGCAAGGCGGTGCGCGTCGAGCATGTCGACGCGATGACGCCGCTGGACGCGCTCAAGGTCGGCCTGGTGCAGTGCGTGGCCATGATCCCCGGTACCAGCCGCTCCGGCGCGACCATCATCGGCGGCATGCTGCTCGGCCTGTCGCGCAAGGCGGCCACCGACTACTCCTTCTTCCTCGCCATCCCGACGCTGATCGGCGCCGGCGCCTACAGCCTTTACAAGGAGCGCGCGCTGCTCGACATGGGCGACCTGCCGGTGTTCGGCGTTGGCCTGCTGTTCAGCTTCATCAGCGCCTGGCTTTGCGTGCGCTGGCTGCTGCGCTACGTGGCCACGCACAGCTTCATGCCCTTCGCCTGGTACCGCATCGTGTTCGGCCTGCTCATCCTGGCCAGTGCCCACTTCGGCTGGGTGGAATGGCAGGCCTGAGAGAATCGCGACCCATGAAGAGCGCCTACCTGTCGAACATCACCACGGCATCCAGCGGACACGGCGGAACCGGCTCCGCCGGGCCGCTCGTGTCGCCCCCTGAGGGGGCGCGCGCAGCGCGTAGGGGGGGAGCCCAATGAGCATCGTGATCAAGTCCCCAGCCGAAATCGACGAAATGCGCGAGGCCTGCCGCCTGGCCAGCGAGGTGCTGGACATGCTGACCCCGCTGATCAAGCCCGGCGTGACCACCGAGGAGCTGGACAAGATCGCGCTTCGCTACATCGAGGACGTGCAGGGGGCGACCTCGGCCACCGTCGGTTACCAGCCACCCGGCTACCCGCCGTTTCCGGCCTCGCTGTGCACCTCGGTCAACCACGTGGTCTGCCACGGCATCCCCAATGACCGACCGTTGAAGAACGGCGACATCATCAACATCGACGTCACCGTCATCAAGAACGGCTGGCACGGCGACAACAGCCGCATGTTCATCGTCGGCGAGGGATCGATCGCCGCCAAGCGGCTCTGCCAGTTCACCTACGAGGCGATGTGGAAGGGCATCGCCAAGGTCAAGCCCGGCGCGCGCCTGGGCGACATCGGCCATGCCATCCAGAGCTATGTGGAGCCGGCCGGCTTCTCGGTGGTGCGCGAGTTCTGCGGCCATGGCGTCGGTCGCAAATTCCACGAGGAGCCGCAGGTGCTGCACTACGGCCGCCCCGGCACGCTCGAAGAGCTGGTGCCGGGCATGGTGTTCACCATCGAGCCGATGGTCAATGCCGGCCGCCGCGAGATCAAGGAACTGCCCGACGGCTGGACCATCGTCACCAAGGACCGCTCGCTGTCGGCGCAGTGGGAGCACACCATCGCCGTCACCGAGACCGGCTACGAGGTGCTGACCCTGTCGGCCGGCAGTCCCAAGCCGCCGGCCTTCATCGCCTGATCATGCTGGACGCTGCCGCGCTGGCGGCGCTGCGCCAGGTCTATCGCGACAGCAAGCAGCGCCTGCTCGACGACTTCGTCGCCCGCCCGCCGAGCAGCGCCGCCGCCGAGCGCCTGGTGCGCCGCCTGGCCCAGCTGGTCGACGCCCAGCTGCTGCAGCTGTGGGCGCAGGCCGAGCTGCCGGCCGAGGCGGTGCTGGCCGCCGTCGGCGGCTTCGGGCGCGGCGAGCTCTACCCGCATTCCGACGTCGATGTGCTGGTGCTGCTGCCCGACGACGCCGAGGCCCACCGCCCCGGTCCGCTGAAGACGGCGCTGGAGCGCTTCATCACCGCCTGCTGGGACATCGGGCTGGAGATCGGCTCCTCGGTCCGCACCCAGGGCGAATGCCTGAGCGAGGCCGCCGCCGACCTCACCGTGCAGACCGCCCTGCTAGAGGCGCGCCGCCTCGCCGGTCCGCCCAAGGCCTTTTCCCGCCTGGCCGCGGCGCTGCAGCAGCAGCTGTCGCCCCTGGCCTTCCTGCGCGGCAAGACGCTGGAGATGCAGCAGCGCCACACCAAGCACGAGGACACGCCCTACGCGCTGGAGCCCAACTGCAAGGAGAGCCCGGGCGGCCTGCGCGATCTGCAGGTGCTGACCTGGATCGCCCGCGCCGCCCAGCTCGGCGGCAACTGGCGGCAACTGGCCGCCGGCGGCCTGATCACGCCGCTGGAAGCCCAGCAGCTGCGCCGCAACGAGGGCACGCTGCGCCTGATCCGCTGCCTGCTGCACTGCGCCGCCCGCCGCCGCGAGGACCGCCTGGTCTTCGACCTGCAGACCCAGGTTGCCCAGCTGCTCGGCCTGCAGAACGAGGGCAGCAAGACCGGCGCCCGCGCCAGCGAGCAGCTGATGCGCCGCTATTACTGGGCGGCCAAGGCGGTCACCCAGCTCAACCAGATCCTGCTGCTCAACCTGGAAGAGCGCATCGACCCGGCGCCGCGCACCCAGGTGCGGCCGATCAACGACTTCTTCCTCGACCGCTCCGGCCTCATCGAGGTGGTGTCCGACGATCTCTACGAGCGCCACCCCGAGGCCATCCTGCAGACCTTCGTGCTCTACGCGCACACGCGCGGGCTCAAGGGCCTGTCCAGCCGCACGCTGCGCGCGCTCTACAACGCACGGCCGCTGATGGACGCCAAGTGGCGCGCCGACCCGCGCAACCGCCAGGCCTTCATGGACCTGCTCGCCGGCCCCGAGGGCCAGACCCATGCGCTGCGCCTGATGAACCAGACCTCGGTGCTGGGCCGCTACCTCTGGGTGTTCCGCGCCATCGTCGGCCAGATGCAGCACGACCTGTTCCACGTCTACACCGTGGACCAGCACATCCTGATGGTGCTGCGCAATATGCGCCGCTTCTTCATCCCCGAGCACACGCACGAGTACCCCTTCTGCTCGCAGCTGGCCAGCCAGTTCGACAAGCCGGTGCTGCTCTACATCGCGGCGCTGTTCCACGACATCGCCAAGGGACGCGGCGGCGACCACAGCCAGCTCGGCGAGCAGGAGGCACGCCGCTTCGCGCGCCAGCATGGCCTGCCCAAGGCCGATCAGGACTTCGTCGCCTTCCTCGTCGGCCAGCACCTGCTGCTCAGCCACACCGCGCAGAAGGAGGACCTCAGCGATCCCGAGGTCATCGCCACTTTCTGTGCCAAGGTCGGCGACGCGCGCCGCCTGACCGCGCTCTACCTGCTGACCGTGGCCGACATCCGCGGCACCAGCCCCAAGGTCTGGAACGCCTGGAAGGGCAAGCTGCTCGAGGACCTGTACCGGCTGGCGCTGCGTCGCCTGGGTGGCGCCACGCTCAGCCAGTCGGCCGAGATCGAGGCGCGCAAGGCCGAGGCCCAGCAGCTGATGGCCCTGCACTCGATGCTGCCGGACACCGAGCAGGCGCTGTGGAAGACCCTGCAGGTCAGCTATTTCGCCCGCCACGACGCGGCCGAGCTGGCCTGGCATGCGCGTGCGCTCTGGCGCCACCTCGGTAGCGAGACCCCGGTGGTGCGCGCCCGTCCGAGTCCGATCGGCGAGGGCCTGCAGGTGCTGGTCTACGCGAAGGACGTGCCCGACCTGTTCGCGCGCATCTGCGGCTACTTCGACAGCGCCGGCTTCAACATCCTCGACGCCAAGGTGCACACCACCCGCGACGGCTACGCGCTGGACACCTTCCAGGTGCACAGCAACGACGTCGAGGCACTCCACCGCGACCTCGTGCCCCTGGTCGAGCAGCGCCTGGCTGCCCAGCTGAGCCAGACCGGGGCGTTGCCCGAGCCGCGCCGCGCCCGCCTGTCGCGGCGGGTGAAGAGCTTCCCGACCACGCCGCGCGTCTCGCTGCGCCCCGACGAGCGCGCCCAGGCCTGGGTGCTGGCGCTGTCGGCCAGCGACCGCGCCGGCCTGCTCTACGCGATCGCCCGCGTGCTCGCCCGCCACGGCATCAACCTGCAGCTGGCGAAGATCTCGACCTTGGGCGAGCGCGTCGAGGACACTTTCCTGGTCAGCGGCGGCGCCTTGTCCAGCCCGCGGCTGCAGCTGCAGATCGAAAGCGAGCTGCTCGACGCGCTGGCGCTGCCGGCCTGAGCGTCACAGCGCCCCTTTACCGTCCTGGAGAAACACACGATGAATGCCGTCTCCTTGGTTTCCCGCTGGGCGCGTTGCCTGGCCTTGAGCGCCGGTTTGACCACCCTCAGCCTCGCCGCCCACGCGCAGTCCGTGCTGCGTGTCACCACCATCCCCGAGGAGGCGGCCAGCGAGCAGATCCGCAAGTTCGCGCCGCTGGCCCAGTACCTGGAGCAGCAGCTCGGCATGAAGGTCGAGTTCACGCCGGTCACCGACTACCCGGCGGCGGTCGAGGCGCTGATCGGCAAGAAGGTCGAGCTGGTCTGGTTCGGCGGCTTCACCTTCGTGCAGGCCAACCTGCGCTCCGGCGGCAAGGTCGTGCCGATCACCCAGCGCGAGGAGGACACGCGCTTCCAGTCGGTCTTCATCGCCAAGACCGACTCGGGCATCAAGGCCCTGGCCGACATGAAAGGGCGGCAGATCAGCTTCGGCAGCCAGAGCAGCACCTCCGGCCATCTGATGCCGCGCAGCTTCCTGCTGCAGGCCGGCATCGACCCCGACAGGGACTTCCGCCGCGTCGCCTACAGCGGCGCGCACGACGCGACGATCGCCGCCGTGGTCAGCGGCAAGGTCGATGCAGCGGCGCTGGACATCACGGTGTGGAGGAAATTCGTCACCGAGAACAAGGTCGACACGCAGGCGGTCAATGTGTTCTACACGACGCCGCCCTACTTCAATTACAACTGGAGCGTGCACGCCGATCTGCCGCCTGCGCTGCGCGAGCGCATCAAGAAGGCCCTGCTGGCCCTGGACCACGCGGTGCCGTCGCAGGCGGAGATCCTCAGGCTGGCGCGGGCCACGCGCTACGTCGAGACCAAGCCGGAGAACTACAAGGGCCTGGAGACCGCGGCGCGCAGCGCCGGCCTGCTCTGATGGGCTTGGCGCTGCGCCTGCAGGGCGCAGGCGCGCGCCACCCGGCGGCCAGCCGCGACGCGCGGGCGGCGCTGGCGCCGCTGGATCTGCAGATCGCCGCCGGCGAGCAGGTCGCGGTGATCGGCCCCTCGGGCGCCGGCAAGACCACGCTGCTGCATCTGCTGGCCTGCGCGCTGCCGCCCGATCAAGGCGCGCTCTGGCTGGACGAGGCACAGCCCTGGCGACTGCCGCGCCGGCAGCTGCAGCGCCTGCGCGGCCGTCTTCTGCTGGCGCCGCAAACGCCGCCGCTGCCGCCGCGCCAGCGCGTCGTCACCGCGCTGGCCGCCGCCCGCCTGCCTGCCCAGGGCCTGTGGACCAGCCTGCTGCAACTCGTGCACCCCGGCAATCTGGAACAGGCCCACCAGGCCCTGGAGCGCTTCGGCCTCGCCGACAAGCTGTTCGAGCGCGTCGACCGCCTGTCCGGCGGCGAGCGCCAGCGCGTCGGTCTGGCCCGCGCGCTGCTGGCGCCGGCCCGGCTCTGGCTGGTCGACGAACCCCTGTCGGCGCTGGACCCGACGCGCGCGCTGCAGGCCCTGGACACCCTGGTCGACGAGGCCAGGTCGCGCGGCGTCACGCTGGTGGCCAGCCTGCACCAGGTCGATCTGGCCCTGTCGCGCTTCCCGCGCGTGCTCGGCCTGCGCGACGGCAGCCTGGTCTTCGACCTGCCGTCCAGCGAGGTCAGCCCCGAGCGCCTTGCCCAGCTCTACGCGCAGCACGAGCACGAGCTGCAATCTGCCGTGCCGCTGGCGAGCAGCCCCGAGGCGGCGCCGGCCCAGCCCGCCGGTCGCTACTGATGCCCACGCCCGCCGCGCCACGGCTGCGCGACCCGGCCTGGCTGCCGCGCCTGTTCTGGGGCAGCGCGCTGCTGGTGCTGCTCTGGCCGCTGATGCAGGCCACCGAGTTCAGGCCCTGGATCTTCTTCGAGGCCGGCAACTGGAAGGTCACGCGCCAATTCCTCGCCAGCTTCCTGCCGCCGGTCGTTGAGCCCGAGTTCCTGCGCCTGGTCGCCGGCGAGGTCTGGCGCACCATCGCCATCGCCACCGCCGGCATGTGCCTGGCCCTGCTGCTGGCGCTGCCGCTGACCGTGCTGAGCACGCGCGCGCTCTCGGTCTCTTCGTTAAGCGGTCGCATGGCCGCCCTGCCCTTCGCGTTCCGCCAGCTGCTGCGCTGGCTGCTCATCGGGCTGCGCAGCGTGCCCGAGCTGGTCTGGGCCCTGGTCTTCGTGCGCGTCGTCGGCCTCGGGCCGATGGCCGGCGTGCTCGCCATCGCGCTGACCTATGCCGGCATGCTGGGGAAGGTCTATGGCGAGATCCTCGAAAGCGGCGATCCGCACGCCGCCCAGACCCTGCTGCGCAACGGCGCCGGTCGCCTGCAGGTGCTGGGCTACGCGCTGCTGCCGCAGAACGCGCCGGAGCTGCTCAGCTACACGGTGTACCGCTGGGAATGCGCGATCCGCAGCTCGGTGGTGCTGGGCTTTGTCGGCGCCGGCGGCCTGGGCCAGCAGCTCGACAACTCGATGAAGATGTTCAACGGCGGCGAGGTCGCGACCCTGTTGCTGGTCTTCATGGCCCTGGTCGCGCTGGCCGACCGCATCAGCCGCGCCTTGCGCGCCGCGACCGCATGAGCACCATCGACCTGCCCCTGGACTGGCGCGCGCGCCGCCGCCGCGCCGGCCTGGCGCTGGGCCTGCTGGCCCTGCTCGTCGTCGCCAGCTTCGTGAGCCTGGACCTGCCCTGGGCCGAGCTCTTCAGCGGCGAGGCGGCCAGCGGCATGCGGCGCTTCGTGTCGGAGTTCTTCCCACCGGACACCTCGCCCGCTTTTCTCGCCAAGCTGCTGCGTGGCAGCTGGGAGACCCTGGCGATGTCCCTGCTGGGCACAGGGCTCGCCGTGCTCGGCGGCCTGCTGCTGGCCCTGCCGGCCAGCAGCTCGGGCGGCCTGCGCGGGCTCAGCCGTTTGCTGCTCAACGCGCTGCGCGCCATCCCCGAGCTGGTCTGGGCGGCGCTGCTCTTGATCTCCGCGGGCCTGGGGCCCTTCGCCGGCACCTTGGCGCTGGCGGCGCACACCAGCGGCGTCCTCGGCCGGCTGTTCGCCGAGGCGATCGAGAACACGCCCAGCGGACCGGCCGACGCGCTGCGCGCCAGCGGCGTCGGCGCCGGCCGGGTCTTTCTCTACGCCACCCTGCCCCAGGTGCTGCCGCAGCTGATCAGCTACAGCCTGTACCGCTGGGAGAACAACATCCGCGCCGCCGCGGTGCTCGGCGTGGTCGGTGCCGGCGGCCTCGGTCAGCTGCTGGCCTTCCACATGGGCTTGTTCCAGATGGGCAAGACGGCGAGCATCCTGACCGCCATGCTGCTGCTGGTGGCGCTGGTCGATTCGCTCAGCTACCTGGCGCGGCGACGACTCGGTTAGCAACGAAGGCCAACGGAGACGCTGATGCGCAATGCCATCCTCACCCTGCTGGCGGCCCTGGTGATTTCGCCCACGGCCGGCGCCGATGCGCAGGCCACACCGGCCTGCGCCGCTCGGCCGGCCCCCGGCTCGATCCCCGCCCTGGTCTGCGCCGATCCCGAACTCGCCGCGCTCGACCGCCAGCTGAACCAGGTCTACGCCGCCGCCAGCCGCCGCGCGAACAACGAGCATCCGCCGCGCTTGAAGGCCGAACAGCGCGGCTGGATCAAGGGCCGCGACGATTGCTGGAAGGCGGTCGACGATCGCCGCGCCTGCGTGCGCGGCAGCTATGTGCAGCGCATCGTCGAGCTGCAGGCGCGCTACCGGCTGGTCGACATGAAGGGGCCGCTGCGCTGGCAATGCGACGGCAACCCGGCCAAGGAGCTGGTGGTCCACTTCTTCGCCACCGAGCCACCCAGCCTGATTGCCGAGTTCGGCGACCAGAGCTCGCTGATGACGCAGCAGCCGGCGGCCAGCGGCATCCACTACCTCGGCCGCAACGAGGAGTACCGCGAGCACCAGGGCGAGGCGCAGGTCCGCTGGGGCTACCAGGCCACGCCGATGCGCTGCGTTCCGGCGGGCTGAATGAAAAAGGGCCTGGCGGATGCCTGGCCCTTTCCGTTCAACGATCTGGTGGTGGAGAGGAGGAGGATCGAACTCCCGACCTTCGCATTGCGAACGCGACGCTCTCCCAGCTGAGCTACCCCCCCACGCAAGGCCAAAACTGTAGCACAGCGGCTCACGCCGGGCCCGGTCGGGCGACGGGCCTGCGGTAAGGTCCGCCCCCATGCACGGACCGCTCCCCTTGATCGCCACCCTGGCCGTCGGCCTCGGCCTCGCGCTGGCCCTGGGCCTGCTCGCCCACCGCCTGCGCCTGCCGCCGCTGGTCGGCTACCTGCTGGCCGGCATCGTCATCGGCCCCAACACGCCGGGCTTCGTCGGCGACATGGCACTGGCCGCCGAGCTCGCCGAGATCGGCGTGATGCTGCTGATGTTCGGCGTCGGCCTGCATTTCTCGTGGAAGGACCTGCTCGCGGTGCGCCGCGTCGCGCTGCCCGGCGCCGTCGTGCAGATGGCGGTGGCAACGGCCTGCGGCGCCTTGCTCGCCCGCGTCTGGGGCTGGAGCTGGGGCAGCGCGGCGATCTTCGGCCTGGCGCTCAGCGTCGCCAGCACGGTGGTGCTGCTGCGCGCGCTGGAGGCCAGGCACGAACTGGTCAGCAGCAACGGCCGGCTGGCCGTGGGTTGGCTGGTGGTCGAGGACCTGGCCATGGTGCTGGCCCTGGTGCTGCTGCCGCCGCTGGCGCCCATGCTCGGAGCACCGGCCAAGCCGGGCGCGGTGCCGGCCGACTGGCTGTCCACCCTGGTGCGCACGCTGCTGGCGGTGGCCGGCTTCGTTGCGCTGATGCTGGTCGTCGGCCGCCGCCTGCTGCCCTGGCTGCTGTGGAAGGTCACGCAGACCGGTTCGCGCGAGCTGTTCACGCTGTCGGTGATCGCCGCCGCGGTCAGCCTGGCCTTCGGCGCCGCCTCGCTGTTCGGCGTCTCCTTCGCGCTCGGCGCCTTCCTGGCCGGCATGGTGCTGCGCGAATCCAAGTTCAGCCACCGCGCCGCCGAGGAGTCGCTACCGCTGCGCGACGCCTTCGCCGTGCTGTTCTTCGTCTCGGTCGGCATGCTGTTCGACCCCAGCATCCTGCTCAGCGCCCCGGGCAAGCTGCTGCTCGTCGTCTTCGTCGTCGTGGTCGCCAAGTCGCTGGCCGCCGCACTGCTCGTGCTGCTCATGGGTCTGCCGCTGCGCACCGCGCTCACCGTGGCCACCAGCCTGGCGCAGATCGGCGAATTCAGCTTCATCCTGGCCACGCTGGGCGGCGGGCTGGGTCTGCTCGACCGCGAGGCGCAGTCGCTGATCGTCGCCGCCGCGCTGGTCTCGATCGCCGCCAATCCGGCCTTCTTCGCCACCATCGACCCGCTGGAAGCCTGGCTGACCAAGCGCTACAGCTGGGCCCGCCGTGCCGCCCTGCGCGACGACCCGCTGGGTAGCCTGCCCGAACACACCCCCACCGAGGCGCTGGGCAAGCCGGTGCTGCTGATCGGCGTCGGCCGCGTCGGCCGCCCGGTGCTGCAAGCGCTGCAGGCCGCCGGCCACCCGACCGTGGTGATCGACAGCGAGCGCGGCCGCATCGAGAAGCTGCGCGAGGCCGGCCAGCCTGCCGTCTGGGGCGACGCCACCGACCCCATGGTGCTGGTGCAGGCCCATCTGCACCGCGCCAGCCTGGTCGTGCTGGCCGCGCCCGACACCCTGATCGCCCAGCGCGTCATCGACCAGGTGCGCGAACTGCGCCCCGACGTGCCGCTGCTGATGCGCGCGCCGAACAGCGAGGAGGCCGCGCTGTTCGCCCGCCAGGAAGGCGTGCAGGCCATCTCCGCCGAGCAGGCGCTGGGCCTGGCGCTCAGCGGCGTGGTGCTGCAGCAACTGGCGCCCCAGGCCCAGACCGAATGAGCGGCGCCCTTCGCCAGTCCGCCGCCAGCGCCGTCGCCGCCCTGCTGCTGGCCAGCGCGCTGCCGGCCGCCCTGGCCACGCCCGACAGCCTGGCCCAGGAATGCCCCAGCGAGACGGCCTACCCGCTGCCCGCCGACGCCCCGCTGGCCACGCTGCAGCAGCAGGCCGGCGAGCAGCTCGCGCGCCTGGGCCTGCGGGTCGGCTGGCAAGCCGCCGAGGCGCAGACCTTTGCCGACCAGGCCGGCGACCGCCAGCGCCTGCGCCGCCTGCTCGCCGTGCTGCTGCCGGCGCTCGGCCGCTACCCGGCCGGCCTGCTGGCCGAGCTGGGCGTGCAGCAGGTGATCATCGTCAAGGACCTGCAGGTGGGCGGTCAGGCGCGCCGTGCCATGCCCGCCGTCGAGCGCCAGGCGCTGCTCTACGCCGACCTAGGCGGCGAGCCGCCCTGCCCTGCCGGCGTCGAGCTGCGCGCCCACCACGAGCTCTACCACTTCCTGGAACACCGCCGCAGCGGCAGTTACTACCCGGTCGAACCCGGCTGGCTGGCGCTCAACCCGGCCGACTGGCAGTACGGGCGCGGCGGCGCCACCGCCTACGCGGCCGGCTTCCAGAACCTGGGCCACCCACGCCCCGGCGCCGTCAGCCGCTACGCGCTCTACGGCGCCGAGGAGGACCGCGCCGAGCTCTACGGCTGGGCCATGACGCCCGGCTACCGCGAGCGCCTGCAGCGCTGGCAGGCCAGCGACGCGCTGCTGGCCGCCAAGCTGCAGGCCCTGCGCGCGCTGCTGCCGGCCCCGCTGCAAGCGCTCTACCTCCCGGAGACCCGATGAACCCCGTCCCTGACTTCGACACCCTGAGCCTGCGGCTCGACGGCGCCGTCGCCCTGCTCGCCCTCAACCGCCCCGACAAGCGCAACGCCATGAACTGGCCGATGTGGCAGGCGCTGCGCGCCGCCATGCAATGGGCCGACCGCGAGCCCGCCGTGCGCGCCGTGGTGCTCGCCGGTGAAGGCAGCTGCTTCACCGCCGGCATCGACTTGGGGATGCTCGCCGGCCTGCAGGCGCAGATTGCCGACGACTGCGAGGCGCGGCTGCGCGAGAAGCTGCACGGCCTGATCCTGGAACTGCAGGACTGCCTGAGCAGCCTGGAGCGCTGCCGCAAGCCGGTGCTGGCCGCCGTGCACGGCCTGTGCCTGGGCGGCGGCATCGACCTGATTGGCTGCGCCGACATGCGCTACGCCAGCCAGGACGCCCGCTTCGCGATCAAGGAGATCGACATCGGCATGGTCGCCGACGTCGGCACCCTGCAGCGCCTGCCCAAGCTGATCGGCAGCCAGGGCCTGGTGCGCGAGCTGGCCTACACCGGCCGCGAGCTGGACGCCGCCGAGGCGCAGGCGCTGGGCCTAGTCAACCGCGTGTTCGCCGACCGCGAGCAGCTGCTGGACGGCGTGCTCGCCCTGGCGCAACAGATCGCCGCCAAGTCGCCGCTGGCCATCCGCGGCAGCAAGCAGGCGCTGAACTACGCCCGCGACCACAGCGTCGCCGACGGCCTGGCGCAAATCGCCAGCTGGAATGCCGCGATGCTGCTGTCCAAGGACCTGATGGCCGCGCTGATGAAGGGCAAGGCCGGCGAGCCGCCGCGCTTCCGGGACTGAGGCACTGACCAACGCGGCGTCAGAAAGAAACCTGCGAGCTGAACGCCCGTGAGCGCCTGTCCATTTGGAGTCGTACAGGGTTTGGGCGGTAACGCTGGAGCAACCGCCGTCGGCACGGAGAGATGCCCAGTCTCAAGCCCGTGGTGCATGAGCATGGGAGACGGCTTGTTGGCAACAGGCTGTGCCACCGGCGGTCATCTCGATGCAAGTGCTGGGCATCACCGCCTCGCTCTTGCCTTTGCGGGCCACACGCGAAGCGCGCAGTGCTTGGCCGCATGCGAGAAGTCTTTGTCTGTGGTGAGAAGCGTCAGATCGTGCCGGATCGCAAGTTGAGCCAGCAGCGCATCAATGGTTCCGATTTGGACGCCCGATTGACGACATAAATTTCGCAGTGATGCAGCACCGATGTGATCCTCACGATCGGGCTGTAGCAGAGGCAAGGCGGCAAAGCGCTCGATGATTTGAGCCTGGGCCTTGGCGCCGGAGAACCCTTGCAGCAGCTCTTGAAGAACCAAGCCGGTCGTAACCACGATGTCGGAGCCCAACAAGGCATCCTTGAGCTCTTGCACCTCAGGTTCAATCACCTCGACATCTCGCCGAAGAGCGAGAGACCAAACGCTTGTATCAACGAGCAGCGTCACTTGCGACGAGACCGTTCTGCCTTGTAGTCGAATGACTGATCCCACTCCAGCTTGCCAAGCAGGTCGGCAACACGCCGCTGCTCACGGCGGGCAATGAACTCTTGCAGGGCTTTGGTTACCGCAGCCTTCTTGGTGCGTTCGCCGCTGACTTCAACGGCTCTGTCGAGGAGGCTCGGATCGATTGCGAGGTTGGTCGCCATATGTGTGACTCCTTGTGCGGAAGTCTACACAGTGGCTCGATCCAAGTCGATTCCGATGTTTGATGCCAAACGAGCCAACTGGCCCGCGAGAGCGACGCCGGGCGGCGCTGAAGCGCCTGTCTGGCATCGGCGAGACCACCGCCACGACACTGATCGCCGCCATCGGCAACGGCCACGACTTCCAATGCGGGCGCCAGTTCGCCGCCTGGCTCGGTCTGGTGCCGGGGCAGTACAGCTCGGGCGGCAAGACGCGGCTGGGGCGCATCACCAAGGCGGGCGACGCCTACCTGCGCAGCCTGCTGGTGCTGGGTGCGCGGGCCGTGCTGGCGGCGGCCAAGAACAAGGCCGACCCGATCAGCCGCTGGGCCATCGCGCTGCAGGAGCGGCGCGGCTACTGGAAGGCCGTCGTGGCCATGGCGGCCAAGAACGCGCGCCTGGCCTGGGCGGTGCTCGCCAAGGGCGAGGACTTCAAGCTGCCGGCCTGAGCAGCAGCCGATTCACCGATCCACCCGCCCAACCGGAGACAGCACTACCGATTTCCTCCGCCGCGTGACCGGCACGTCGTTGATGAGCAAAGGTTGGACCTGTGCGGGGTGGTTCTGGTTAATTCGAGGGAGCGGGAAACCGGCTCCGACTAACGATTGAGAACCCCCGCGCGCGTCTTCACATCAGGGTCCGCAGTACTTTGAAGCTGCAGCAATGACCGTTTGTAGTAACCCCAGTCCGAACTTGCTCTGCAGACAACAATCAAACCCCAGCGCTGGTGGTGTTTCAAGAGCCCGTATTCCGGTATTGATGGCTGCGCCACCAATACCGGCTGGATTTCTTGTTGCTATTCGTGGGGAAGCCCTTGTAGTTGAATTCAGCCGACCGACCAGCGTGGCCGGGCAGGATCGGCTGCAACGACTGGTTAGCCCTGCACACCGAGAAGACTGCGAAAGTTCTCTTCAAGATTGGCCTTTACAGGAGATATCTTGTCGCTTATGCCACCCCATGAGGGGATCCTGATTGCCTCTTTTGGAGACCCGTCTTCAAGACTACGAATGGGCACCTGGATATTTAGGTCCCGTACACCAATAAGTGCCTCTAAGAGCGCATCAACCAGACGACATGTCTCGCCACTGAATACGATTCGATTATCTGAATAAAGCTTCTCCAGGCCCTCATAAAGCGCATGGATTGCCTGACTGTGCTTTCCGCCCGCATCAGAGGTAATCTTTTGATTAATCGGATGCGCGTGAGTCTTGAAGTAGCGCTCAAACGCGACAACAGCTTTGTAGAAATCCGCAATAAGCTCAGCTCTTTTCTCGTGTAGCCTTGAAAATCGAACGTTGTGCTCGGTGGCTAATAGTTGCTGCTCCAGCTTGTGCCGTTCGAGCGCGAGATCAGTCTGAGACTTTAGTTTTAACTCGTAACGCGATATATCCTTCGCGAGAAGGTGGACCAAGAGAGATTTCGCGAGCCAACCAAGGACCGCCAACAACAACGCATTGCCGCCAAGCGAGACCAGAACGAACTGCCAGAGATCCATATTTTTGCCGGGCTAACGTTTGAGCTCAGCCGACCAAGCCCGCGCAGCGGGCTCGGGTCGGCTGCAGCGAATAGGAAGGGACTTCCCGCGATCCCAGCCCGCGAGGGCAGCGCAAAGATTGGGTTGTCGAAATCCACTTTGCCCAGGAAAGGGGAAGCCCATGTCGCAGATTACCGAAGTTGGCGTTGACCTGGCCAGCCGGGTCATCCAGGTGCATGCTCGTGACGCGGCGGGCCGCGTGCTGCTGGCGCGCGCCTTCAGCCGCGAGCGTTTCGTGCAGTGGGCCAGCACGCTGCCGCCCGGCACGGCCGTGACCATGGAGGCCTGCGGTGGCGCGCATCACATGGCGCGACGCCTGCGCCTCATCGGCCTGGAGGTTCGCCTCATCGCCCCCCACTTCGTGCCGCCCTACCGGCTGCAAGGCGCCAGCGGCAAGAACGACGCCAACGACGCCGCCGCGATCTGCGAGGCCGGCTCGCGCCCCAGCATGCGCTTCGTGCCCATCAAGAGCGCTGCAGCGCAGGGCTGGCAGGCCATTCACCGGCTGCGCGATGGCTACAAGAAGGAGCGCACCGCGCTGGTCAACCGCATCCGCGGCCTGCTCGAAGAGTTCGGCGTGCAGGCCCCGGCTGGCATCGACGCGCTGCGCCGCGACCTGGCCGCCTTGCTGGAAGACGCCAGCAACGAGTTGCCCGGCGTGCTGCGCCTGGGCCTGCAGCGGGCGCAACTGCACTGGATCGACCTGGAGCTGCAGCTGCGCTGGTGCGACGAGCAGATCGCCCAGCATGTGGCCAGCCAACCGGCCGCGCAGGCGGCCATGCGCCTGTGCGGCGTGGGGCCGATCACCGCCTCGGCGCTGCTGGCCAGCGTGGGTGACTTGACGCAGTTCAAGAGCGGTGCGCAGTTCGGCGCCTGGCTCGGCCTGGTGCCCAGCCAACACAGCAGCGGGGGCACGGCCAAGCTCGGGCGCATCACCAAACGCGGCGACAGCTACCTGCGCACGCTCTTGATCCAGGCGGCCAAGAGCGCGGTGATGACGGCGCACAAACGCCACGACCGGCTTGCCTGCTGGGTGCAGCAACTCAAGGCGCGCGTGGGCTGGCAAAAGGCGGTGGTGGCGCTGGCCAACAAGCACGCGCGCATCCTGTGGGCGGTGCTGGCCAAGGGGCGCCCCTATGACCCGAACCACGTGAGCTTCTTGCCTGCCTGAGCGCACCGCGCCAACTCCTTTGAATTCAGTCGTGCTCGCGTAGTTGCCAACACAGGTCAGACCGGCGGCGGGACAGCTCGATAACCCCTCTGTGGCGCCTCCAGCGCGCTACGACGAGTGAATGGAGCCCCGCCGAGCGGTTCGTAACTGGGTCCGCGCGGAGAATCACTCAAAACCCTCCGAAGCAACAAGGCCGTCTGTAGATTTGCAGTCTGAAGTGTGCCAGCGCTGCCGAAACGACTGAATGCCTCGAAAAAACCAATCCACCAAACAGCCGAATACCGTATTGAAGGAAAACCAATCAGCGCTTGATCAACTGGGAAGTCCCTGTAGAAAGGTTAGACAGCGCCGGCTTCACCAAACACGCTAGCGAACCAGTACGAATCCTTGTCTTTGAACCATCCGCGGTTTGAGTCACTTTCGAACTCGGCAAGTTCACGAAGGTTCCCGTTGTACCGACTGTACAGAGAGATCAGTTCAAGAAGACTCTCTCGCGATAGACGCTTCGAACGAAGCTGTATGTGAAGCTCTTGGCCTTGCCCCCGAACCGAAGTCACACCTGGGATTGATTGCAGCCACCCGAAGAAAGCAGCTTCATCGCGCCGCGAGAAATACGCCATCGGTGCCGTCCAAACGAGCGTAGGCATGTGCTGTCTAACGTTTGAATTCAGCCGACCGGCCGGCGCAGCCGGCCTGGGTCGGCTGGAATGAAAGGTTAGCGGAGTAATCGGCCGCCCCGGACCGCAAATCGGCCTGCAGAAACACGTG